>Ga0265293_10000104_pt1 | contig 194747 bp, 185 predicted proteins | sample Munlanlewell138R_FD_192505 | JGI IMG/M metagenome (GOLD analysis project Ga0265293, IMG submission 192505) | Leachate microbial communities from a municipal landfill in Southern Ontario, Canada - Leachate well 138R | ecosystem: Engineered > Solid waste > Landfill > Unclassified | place... | reverse complement strand
AACAGGTTTTCTCTATTACCCACCTATCACAGGTGGCTGCGATGGCTGATTCACACTATCTGATTCAGAAGGATACAGAAGAGATGATAACTAAAACAAATATAAATCAGCTGAATGATCGTGAACGGGTTGATGTGTTAGCCGGAATGCTTGGTGGAGCGGCAATTACCGATACAACTTATCTTCATGCAGCTGAACTAATTGAAAAAGCGAAAGAATTTAAAGAAAAAATATAAATACATACAATAAATAAAGGAAATCAACCTTCCTTGTCGAAATTTATCATTGAATACTAATTTATTAGTGTAAATTGATAAACGGAGGCAAGAAAAATGAAAAAAATTAAACTGGTAATTGCGGATTATAATAAGGAGTATTTAGTCGCGCTGAAGGATTATTTTGAGCAAGATGCTGAGATTGAACTTGTAGCTGCACTAACAGATGGTGAAGAACTACTTCGCGCAATTGAAATTGTGCGTCCGGACGTATTGCTGTTAGATATTGTACTACCAAGGCTTGACGGTATTGGTGTATTAGAGCGGATTAGAACCAATATTGATTTGCCGGATTTGAAAGTGATTGTTGCGTCAACTTTTAGTCAGGATAGTATAATTAAACAGACGATGCGTCATGGCGTCGATTATTATATGATTAAACCTGTAAACAAAAGATTATTGTTAGACCGGATTAAAGAGTTAGCAAATGGTTTCTCTGTTGTTGAAAATGTTAGTATGCCTAATTTTCAGGTTATTAGGGAGCGAAAAGCAATTTTTTCCAACCCAAACAATATACGGTTATCAATTACGGAACTGATGCATGAGATTGGTGTTCCGGCTCACATCAAGGGTTATCGTTATCTAATTGAGGCGATAAACCAAGTATATAATGATGAGAAATTGTTGGATCAGGTTACGACTGAACTTTATCCTATGTTAGCAGAAAAGTTCGATTCAACTAAAAGTCGTGTGGAGCGAGCGATTAGACATGCAATCATTGTTGCATGGACGCGCGGCAACAAAGAGATGATGCGAGATTTATTTGCGTCAATTGTTGATATTGATAAAGTTAAACCAACCAATAGTGAGTTTATCGCTATGAGTGCTGCGAAGGTACAGATTGAGAATAAAAAACTTAATTTTAGGAAATAACAGAAATGTCTATATTGTATGGCAAATAAACAGGAGGTAAGTATGGATGTTGAAAAATACTGTGACTACTGTGGGAACGAATAATAACCGCAATATGGCACGAGAATTTTTCAAAAGGACTGCTTTTGTCTTTATTTTGTTATTGATTTTTACAGCACTTTCGGTGTTTTCCTTTTTGTATAAACCCTTGCAGTTACAGTTGTCCAATAGTTTGTTGGATAATTATGTTCAAAACTCGTTGATTAGTTATCATTCATTTGAAAACATGGTTGAACTTAGTGAGCAAGGAGCAAAAAGTGTTGCAAATCGCTCTTTGATTAGAGATGCAATGATTGACTACAAAGATGGCGATCTGACACTCAGTGAGTTAAAAGATTACATTTTACCTAAATATAAAGATGCGATAGAGCCTCTCAATTTTCTTGTAAAAGCTGAAAGGGTAATGGATGGTGTTGTAATTGCTTCAGTCCAGGCTGATCATTATTTGGATTTTGATTGTAAAAATGAAACAATGCTAACTTATTCGGACCAAATAGAGAGGACATTTTGTATTGATAATCTTCATACACATTATGAGTTAACAATACCTGTTTATTACCATGAGCAAGTCATTGGTCATGATCATTTATTCTTCTGTTTGAGTAAGCATATCGAGATTTTTAGTGGAGATGGTTTATGTTCTAAAGTTATTAGCAGTGATGATTATCAGAAATTGGTTGCAACCGCGGATTCTATAAAAGCAATAGATTCACAATATGTTCTATATGGTGATGGTACTTATTATCATATCATGAAGTTGATTGATGAATTTTATTTTATGACAATGCAAGATAAAGAGAACTTATTTAAAATTGAAGATCAATTAAGTCACCAAGCGATTATTGTCGGAAGTGCAATTATACTTATTGATTTATTATTAATTTATTACTTTGTTGGGCTGTATGCCAGAGAGCAAATTACTGTGTATAAAAGCAGTACTGAAACGCTTAGTCGTAAACTTGTTGAATCGAGCCTTGATCCAATGACAAAATTACCGTTGAGGAGGTATGGTGAGGACGAATTAGCTAATGCCTTCGCAGAGTTTCAAGTGTCGGGTCAGTCGCCTGCAATTCTGATGTTCGACATTGATTATTTGAAGGAAATAAATGATTCTTTCGGACATGCAATCGGTGATCAAGTAATAGCTGAAGTCGCACAGGCAGTTGCTAATACAGTACGTAAAGAGGATCTGCTGTATCGTTGGGGTGGAGATGAATTTATCGGTATTATTAATGGGCTTAAGCGTTTACATATAGATTTCTTTAAAAATAAATTGACAGTAGCAGTAGATAAAGTTGAGATTATGGCAAAGGATAAGTTGATTAGACCAAGAATCTCGATTGGCATCGCTTATTTCGAGAAGAACGACTACAATTATCATGATGCTGTAAGGCGCGCAGACGAGGAGATGTATGAGCGTAAAATGAATAGGAACGATTAATTTTTAAAGTCTGAAAACAAAGGGTGCTATATGGCAGAATATTTTAAGATTATTAGAAATTATTGTAAAGGAATAAGTAAGCGAGAAAGGGTACGAAATTCTCTAATTGCCTTGATGGTTATACTTTTGTCAGGAGCTTACCTGGCTTTCTCCCATTTTTCATATGAAAAGAATGAGAAAAAAGAAGCGACTAATTTAGCTAATTCAGTCAGTGCATTACTCTGTGTGGAGCACTATGCTGCAAACGATAATACTTCGGCTAATCATGCAGGCGATAATCATATGATTACAGCTGCTCTTTCGAAATTTGTAGTGGCTAATGATCGAATTTACTATGCGTATGTTTTACGAATTATTGATGGTGAAATTAAAGTGGTAGCGGATTCGTTTATGGGCGATGCCGGAACAGATGTTGATGTGCACCGCAGTTGTGAGGAAACAACGCAGATTAATTGGAATGTGTTTAAAACTAAGGAGGCGGTTGTGACTGAACCAATCGCCTCTTCTTGTGGCAACTGGATTCGTGTGCTCACCCCAATAATGGATAATGAGGGCCAATTATACGCAGTTTTAGGGCTAAGCTATGACGCAAAAGAGTGGAGCTTATTAATTTTTAAAGAGATGACTACCGATATTCTCATTGTTTTATTTATCTGGTTTTTGGCATTAACAATGACAGTTATTTACCTTAAGAACAAGCAACTTATTAGTAGAAACTCGGAGTTGTTTGAATCGGAACGCAGTAAATCAATTTATCTTTCACAGTTACCGGGTATGGCCTACAGTTGCGATAATGACAAAAACTGGACAATGCATTTTATATCAGACGGTTGTTATGGACTAACCGGCTATCAGCCGGATGAATTGCTGAATAATCGAATAATATCCTTTAACGACATAATACTTGAAGAATATCGAGAGATACTACGTGAGGAATGGAATCGGATTTTAGGCCATCGCGGGAAATTTATTAGTGAATACCAGATTAGAACTAAAAATAACGAACCTAAATGGGTATTAGAGTTCGGACAGGGACACTATGCTGAAGATGGTTCGATTATAGCTCTGGAAGGCATTATTTTTGACATATCTATACGCAAACGAAATGAATTTAGAGCTTATTATTTAGAAGATCATGATTTCTTGACCGGCCTCTATAACCGTAACTATATCAATAAAAAATTAAACAGCTTCAATCAACAGGAGTTGTTACCGCTTTCAATCTTGGTCTGTGATATTGATGGGTTAAGGATGATTAACAGTGCCTATAATTTTCAAGCAGGTGACTATGTTATTAGAATTGTTGGTGAAATTATCCAGACATCTGTCAAAGAAAATAATATTGTTGCGAGGATGGGTGGCGGTGAATTTATGGTGCTCGCACCGAATACTGACTTTAATGCAGCCGATCGGTTGAAGCAATCGATAAAGAAGAGGATTTCTGATTTTAATTGGAATACTGGAGACTATCTATATAATATTAGTCTTTCGATTGGCTATGCTACAAAGGTGAGTACTGCTGATGACATTAAAATAACAATTGCACATGCTGAGGAACATTTAAATAAACGTAAGCTACTTAACCAACAGAGCGCCCACTCAGGTATTGTTTCTTCAATCATGGCAACGCTCTATGCAAAAAGCCAAGAAACGGAGGAGCATGGTTTAAGATTAAGCAATATTGCTAAAGCAATTGGAGAGAATATGGGACTCTCAACTGCCGAGCTTGATGATGTTGTATTAACTGCACAGTTGCACGATATCGGCAAAATAGGTATTGATGACAGTATATTAAATAAACCGGGACCATTAAACGAAGCTGAGTGGGTTGAAATGAAACGCCATCCGCAGATTGGTTATGAGATAGTCAAGACTGCTCCACAACTTTCTCACGTTGCCTATTATATTCTGTCTCATCATGAATGGTGGGATGGCACGGGCTATCCGAATGGATTAAAAGGTGAAGAGACGCCGCTGATTTCGCGCATTCTCGCGGTAGCTGATGCCTATGATGCAATGACTAAGGATCGTATATATAGCAAAGCAATTTCACATGAAGATGCGGTTGCAGAACTTATTCGTTGTGCAGGTACGCAATTTGATCCGGATGTAGTTGCCGTTTTTGTTGAATTGGTTGAGATAGAAAAACTAAGTTTTTAATTTACAAATACTGATAAGTTTTATAAACTACAATGCATATATATCTTTTGCTGTTCTCAACATGTTTTTGTGGAACAACTTGAGCGTTGGGCTTCATATCGTAGAGCAATGAAATAAGCAATTTACGGGTAACAGATCGAGGAGGAGAGATAGATTATTAAGTCGCGCATAAAAATAATTACCGGTCATTTTGGCAGCGGTAAGACTGAGATATCGATTAATCTGGCTTTGCTTACTCGTAAGAATATTGAGAAGGTTGCTATAACTGATCTGGATGTTGTAAACCCTTATTTTCGATCACGCGATGTGAAACATCTTTTGAATGAGGCGGGAATTCGTTTGATTGCACCTGCCGGTAAACTAAGCACTTCGGATTTGCCGATAGTTTCGGGGGAAATTTACGGTGTTATCAGTAATCCGGAGTACCACCTAATAATTGATGTGGGTGGAGACCAAGACGGTGCGACCGCTCTCGGACAATACTATAATGACCTAAAGAATACTGAGCATGAGATGGCTTTTGTAATTAACGCGAATCGACCACAGGTCAGCACTGCCACTGATGTTATTGCCGCGATTAAGCGGATTGAAAGTGTTTCTCGACTTAAGGTAACGGGTTTGATTAATAATACACACCTTGGGGTTGGCACTACACTAAGCGATATAACAAAGGGGACCCAGCTTACCGGGGAGGTTGCTGAGAAGCTGAAGATTCCTTTTTTATTTACAACGATTGATGAAAAATTTAAGGAAATAACAAGCAACATTGATAGCAAGGAGAGAGTATTATATATTAATAGATTTATGAGATTACCGTGGGAATAGAGAGGGATGAGTATAATGGAAAAGCGCGTTGTCTTTGATGAAAAGCTATGCAAGGGCTGTAAGCTCTGCATTGAATTCTGCCCGGTAAATATCGTGGCACTGGGTGAAGAATTAAATGAAAAGGGGTATCGGACTGCTAACGTGATTGAGCAGGATAAATGCACCAGTTGTCGAGCATGTGCAATCGTTTGTCCTGATAATGTAATTACAGTTTATCGTCCGAAAAAATAAAAGGGAGAGAGGAGCGAAACAGATGGCTAAGGTTTTAATGAAGGGAAATGAAGTTATTGCCGAAACAGCAATCAAGGCAGGTTGCAAGGGTTATTTTGGTTATCCGATTACGCCACAAAGCGAATTGATTGCTTATATGGCTAAACGTTTGCCGGAAGAGGGCGGAATATTCTTGCAGGCAGAGAGTGAAGTGGCTGCAATCAATATGGTATATGGTGCATCTTGCGCCGGTGTTCGTGTTATGACCTCTTCTTCAAGTCCGGGAATCAGTCTGAAGCAGGAAGGAATCTCCTATCTAGTTGGCTCTGAATTACCGTCAGTTATTGTTAACATTATGCGTGGCGGACCCGGACTTGGTAGTATCCAACCATCACAAGCTGATTATTTTCAAGCGACAAAAGGGGGCGGTCATGGTGACTACAAGATACCTACCTATGCACCGGCTAATCTGCAAGAAATAGTGGATTTAACCTACCTCGCATTTGATATCGCTGATATTTATTTAACGCCTGTCTATATTCTTGGCGATGGTATGTTAGGACAGATGATGGAGCCTGTTGAATTTGGAACAAGAGAAGAGCGGGCGTTACCACCTAAAAATTGGGCGACAACCGGTACACGCGGTGACGGTCCGCCAAAGATCATAAATTCATTGCGTCTTGATCCGGCTGATCTTGAGGCTCATAATGAGCATTTACAGGCTAAATATCGTGAGATAGAAGAAAAAGAAACCCTCTATGAAGAATATATGACTGAAGACGCTGATTACATTATTGTTGCCTTCGGTATCGTGTCGCGTATCGCGAGAACTGCAATCAGTCGTGCACGAGCTGAGGGACTTAAGGTTGGCATGATTAGACCGATTACACTTTGGCCGTTCCCGGTTAAACCCTTTGTGGATACAAGGGATAAAGTAAAGGCTTATCTTACAGTTGAAATGAGTGCCGGGCAGATGGTTGAAGATGTTCGCCTCGCTGTTAATGGTGCCAAACCGGTGCACTTTTATGGCAGGCTTGGCGGGATTGTACCAACACATGAAAATATATTACAAAAATTAAGAGAGATAGCAGGAGGTGTCAACTAATGGCAATGGAAGTTGTATTCAAAAAGACTAAAGGCTTAACTGATACTCCTAACACATATTGTCCCGGCTGTACGCATGGAATTATCCATCGCTTGGTTGGCGAGGCCTTAGAAGATTTAGATATTATCGAGGATTCTGTGGGGGTCGCGCCCGTTGGTTGTTCAGTTCTTGCTTATGATTTCTTTAATTGCGATATGACTCAAGCTGCACACGGTCGTGCACCGGCCGTGGCTACCGGTTTGAAAAGAGTTCTGCCTCCTGATCGAATCGTATTTACTTATCAAGGGGACGGTGACCTTGCTTCCATTGGTATTGCGGAAATTATTCATGCAGCTGCACGCGGTGAGAACATCACGGTTATCTTTGTTAATAATGCAATTTACGGGATGACCGGCGGGCAAATGGCACCGACTTCGTTGATTGGGCAAAAGACACAGACCTCACCGCTTGGACGCGCAGCCGATAATCAGGGTTACCCAATCAAAATGTCGGAAATGCTGGCAACGCTGGATGGGGCAACCTATATTGAACGTGTTTCCATGCATGATCTGGTTAGCATTAATAGAGCGAAAAGAGCAATTAAGAAAGCATTTGAGAACCAAAAATTAGGCAAAGGATTTTCTTTTGTTGAAGTTTTGTCAACCTGTCCAACCAACTGGGGGTATGATCCTTTCGAGTCGATGAAATGGCTGAAAGAAAATATGATTCCGGTTTTTCCGCTTGGCGTTTATAAGGACAAGAAGGAGGACGAGTAATATGTTACATGAAATCGTTATTGCCGGCTTTGGCGGACAAGGTGTAATGTCAATGGGGCAACTAATCACTTATGCTGCAATGCATGAGGGTAAGCATGTGTCCTGGCTACCTTCTTATGGACCGGAACAACGTGGCGGCACCGCTAACTGTGCTGTAATGGTTAGCGATCAGGAGATTGGCTCACCACTAATTGAGAATCCAACGGTTGCCATCGTTTTAAATAAGCCGTCTTTTGATAAGTTTGAGCCACGCGTTGTAAGCGGTGGTGTACTGATTGTTAACAGTTCATTGATTGAAAATAAATCGACACGCACTGATATTAAGGTGATAGAGATTCCGGCAATAGAGTTGGCTACAGAGATTGGGGAACCACGCGTTAGTAATTCGGTAATTCTTGGTGCCTTTGTTGCGGCTTCCGGAGCGGTAACAATAGATTCGGTTGTTGAAGGCTTGCGGAATGTTTTGCCGGAGAGAAGACACAACTTGATTCCGGCTAACAAAGTTGCTTTAGAAAAAGGAGCAGAGTTTGCGAAATAAATATGATTACAATTGACCCCCTGCGCCTGCGTGGGGGTATTATTTAATATTTGATGGAGGCAGATTGCTGATGGAACAAGAAAAAATTTATGACATAATTTTAATTGGAGCCGGTCCCGGCGGTTACGTAGCTGCGATTCGTGCCAGTCAGTTGGGTTTATCTGTTGCGGTGATTGAAAAGGACCGAGTTGGTGGAACTTGCCTTAATCGCGGTTGTATTCCGAGCAAGTCTTTTCTTAGGAGTGCAGAACTATATCGTAATACACTTGATGGAGAGACCTATGGTGTTATTACAGATGGCGTTAAGCTTGATTTTGATCGGGTTAAATTACGAAAAGATAGCATTGTTGACCAATTAGTGAAAGGTATTGAATTTTTATTTAAGAAAAACCAGATCGACTATTATCAAGGTATAGGAAAGCTTGCCGGCGAAGATGCCGGATACAAATTGATTAACTTTTATCCTAATAATGAAAACACGGAAGAGCAAAATCTGACCGAGAGATTAGTTGCGAAACGCATTGTTTTAGCTACCGGTTCTCGGCCACGAGTCTTACCGGGTATTAAGATTGACGGGAAGCGGATTGTTACGAGCGACGAAGCTTTTACAATGGCTGATCTGCCTGAATCAATTATTATTGTCGGTGGTGGGGTAATTGGAACGGAATGGGCTTCACTGCTCCATGATTTTGGAGTAAGCGTGACCATTGTCGAGTATTTGGATCGAATCTTACCTTATGAGGATGAAGAAATAAGTAAGGAACTAACTCGTGTGATGAAAAAGCGGAAGATAAAAATCATGACCGGTGCCGGCCTAGTAGCTGATAGTATTACATTACAACCTAATCAAGTAACACTATCCGTTCAACAAAAAGGAAAGCTGGTAGAACTTGCGGCTGAGCGGGTGATGATAGCAGTTGGTCGAGAAGCGGTTGTTGACGGGTTAGGATTGGAACAGACTATTGTTGAATTGGAACGCGGCGTAATTAAAGTTAATGATTTTTACCAAACTACAGATCCGCAAATCTACGCAATCGGTGACTGCATTGGTGGTCTGCAACTTGCGCATGTGGCTTCGAGTGAAGGACTCTGCGCTGTAGAGTATATAGCGGGTCTTTCTGAACATAGAGTAAAGAATGAATTAGTTCCGAAATGCACTTTTACTTTTCCCGAAGTTGCCAGTATCGGGTTAACTGAGGCGGAATCGATAGAGAAGGGACATAAAGTCAATATAGGTAAATTTAATTTCCGAGGTATCGGCAAGGCTTTGGTTTATGGAGAAAATGATGGATTCATTAAGATTGTTGTTGATCAAGAGACGGAATTGATTCTTGGGGTACATATGATTGGACCGCATGTTACTGATATGATTACCGAGCTTGGTCTTGCGAAGTTGCTCGGCGCTAAATATTCCACTCTGACAGAGATGATTTATCCACATCCAACTTTGTCAGAGGCAATTTATGAGGCTCTTCTGAATATTGATAATAGACAAATACACGGATAGCATGTAGAATTAAACGACATATAATAATTTGAATAATCAATCAAATTATTGAACACCCAAGTTTATTCTTATATAATGTATGGTGAGAAGAAAATGGAGGAGGAGAGCAAATGGAGGTATTAGCATCTGTTAAGGGTAACCACAATTTAAAGAGCTACGAAGAAACATGCAAGGCTATGGACTGGAAAGAGGTAGAAAAAAACTTTAGTTGGTACACTACAGGAAAGGTCAATATGGCTTATGAGGCGATTGACCGTCATGCTGAAACAGATAAGAGAGACAAAATAGCACTTAACTACAAAGTTGGTGAGACCAAAGAGCAATATACCTTCAATGATTTGAAGGAATTGTCTAACAAAGCTGCTAATATTTTTCGAAATACAGGCGGAATAACTAAGGGCGATCGTGTCTTTATCTTTATGCCGAGATCTCCTGAGTTATATGTTAGCTTTTTCGGTCTTTTAAAGCTTGGCGCGATTGTTGGTCCGCTTTTTGAAGCATTTATGGAGGATGCAGTTCGTGACCGTTTGATTGATAGTAAGGCAAAGGGACTGATTACAACACCTGATCTATTACATCGCGTGCCGGTTGCTGATCTGCCTAATTTAGAAAAAATCTTCTTGGTCGGTGATGGTATTCAAGAAGACGATAAAATGATTGATTTTCGCAAACATATGAAGGATGCTAGCAAAGAGTTTGATATTGTCTGGGTGGACCGTGAGGATGGAATGTTGTTACACTATACATCAGGATCAACCGGTAAACCAAAAGGTGTATTGCATGTTCATAATGCAATGATTCAGCACTACCAAACCGGAGAATGGGTACTGGACTTTAAAGACGATGATATTTACTGGTGTACAGCCGATCCGGGCTGGGTAACCGGAACATCATATGGAATGTTTGCACCATGGTTACATGGTATTACTAACGTAATAGTCGGCGGACGTTTTAAACCGGAGATCTGGTACGAAGCGATTCAAGATTATAAAGTGACTATCTGGTATAGTGCTCCGACAGCTTTTAGAATGTTAATGGGAGCTGACGAAGAGATTATCGGTCGATTTGATCTATCATCACTTAGGCATATTCTGAGCGTTGGTGAGCCGTTAAATCCAGAAGTTATACGCTGGGGTCTGGATGTATTTCATCAACGAATTCACGATACCTGGTGGATGACTGAAACGGGTGCTCACATGATTTGTAATTATCCGTCAATGGATATTCGCCCGGGTTCGATGGGCAAACCGATTCCGGGAACTGCTGCGGCGATTGTTGATGATGAAGGAAATGAAGTTCCGCCACTTACAATGGGTAACCTTGCCTTAAGACGTGGCTGGCCTTCAATGATGCGACAAATCTGGGGTGATCCGGAAAAATATGAATCATATTTTATCAACAATTGGTATGTTTCCGGCGACTCAGCTTATATGGATGAGGACGGTTACTTCTGGTTCCAAGGGCGTGTTGATGATGTTATTATGACTGCTGGTGAGCGCGTAGGTCCATTCGAAGTTGAAAGTAAATTGATTGAGCATCCGGCAGTGGCAGAAGCAGGTGTAATTGGTAAGCCTGATCCACTGAGAGGTGAGATTATCAAGGCATTTATTTCCTTGAAACATGGCTATGAACCTACTGATGAGTTGAAGGAAGAAATTCGAAATTTCGTAAAACTTGGTCTGGCCGCGCACGCCGCACCGAGAGAAATCGAATTTAAAGATAAACTTCCGAAAACGAGAAGTGGTAAGATTATGCGACGTGTGCTTAAAGCTTGGGAGCTCAACTTACCAACCGGCGACCTATCAACTTTAGAGGATTAAAATTTAGTTAATATTGACAGGGTGCCTATCATGGGTACCCTGTTTTTAAGAGAAAGTCTGATAATTAGGATGTGGTGACGTGGAAGATAAAATGATGATTTATCAAAAGTTGCTTCGTAATAGCGGCTATAAACTGACGCCACAACGACAGTTAATTATTGATGTTTTGTTAGAAAATAATCAATCACATCTTTCGGCTGAAGATATTTACCAATTGACTGTGGAAGTATCTCCGGAATTAAGTCTGGCAACAATTTATCGAACTTTAGAACTTTTGACTGAATTAAAGGTTGTGAAACAGGTTAATTTCGGTGATGGTCTGATGCGTTATGAGTTGGGAGATGATAGCGATCTCCATCATCATCACCACTTGGTCTGTGTTGTATGCCAGAAGATTGAAGAATTCAATGAGGATTGGCTTGGGGAGATTGAAGATCGGATAGAGCAGGAACACGGGTTTCAAATACTTGATCATCGATTAATTTTCCAGGGAATTTGCAGTAATTGTCGAAAAAATGATAATTAAACTTTTCAAAATAAGCGATTAGGTATATTATAAATAATAAAAAAAGTGGGAGGCGTAAAATGAGAATTGGAGTGCCAAAAGAAATTAAAAACAACGAAAACAGGGTTGCAATAACTCCAGCCGGCGTACAAATGCTTAAACAAGCTGGACATGAGGTGTATGTTGAATCAGCCGCCGGAAAAGAGAGTGGTTTTACTGACCAAGATTTTATATCTGTTGGCGCTATTATCATTGATAATCCCGCTGAACTCTGGGATAAGTCAGAGATGATATTGAAAGTTAAGGAACCACAACCTTCTGAATATAAATATTTTCGCAAAGGGTTGATTCTCTTTACATATCTACACCTTGCGAACGAAGAAGTTCTTGCTAAAGAGTTAAGAGCCAGTGGTATGACTGCACTTGGTTATGAGACGGTACAATTAGAGAATAGGTCATTGCCTTTGTTAACTCCGATGAGTGAAGTAGCCGGACGAATGTCAATTCAGATTGGTGCACACTTCTTAGAAAAGCAGTATGGCGGCAAAGGGATGCTATTGGGTGGTGTTCCCGGAGTACTTTCTTCTAATGTTGTTATCATCGGTGGTGGAGTCGTTGGTACGAATGCCGCTAAGATGGCTGCGGGTCTGGGTGCTAATGTTAGTATTATCGACATGAGCACTGACCGTCTGCGTTATTTAGATGACATTTTCCGTGGTAGCATCAATGTGTTGATGTCGAACAGCTTTAATATTGCCGGCGCGGTTAGAAACGCTGATTTATTAGTTGGAGCGGTCCTGATACCAGGTGCACGTGCACCTAAATTGGTTACTGAAGAAATGGTTAAATCGATGTGTCCGGGTTCAGTTATTGTTGATGTTGCAATTGACCAGGGCGGTATCGTTGAAACGATGGATCGTGCAAGCACGCATGATAATCCAATATACTTTAAACATGATATCATTCACTATGCGGTTTCTAATATGCCGGGAGCAGTTTCCCGTACATCAACTTTAGCGTTAACCAATGTTACGATTCCATATGCTTTGGAAATTGCGAATAAGGGGATAGAGCGTGCGATTATTGAAAATAGTGCAATCGCTAAAGGCGTAAACGTTTATTACGGAGATATAGTTTACAAAGCTGTTGCAACCAGTCTTGATTTACCATATGTGGATTTAAAAACAATAGTTAATTAGTTTTGAATAAAAGTTCCTTTTCTAATAAGGAACTTTTTTCGTAGGATTTTATGTATTATGTAAAGAAGAGGGCTAAACAATGAGAATGCAGCTTGATCAGTTTATAGATTATTTGCTGGTTGAGAGAGGGCTTGCTGAAAACACACTTGAGGCTTATCGCCACGATTTAAGCCTATATTTGAGTTTTCTCGAACGAAATCAGCTACCACATATTAAAGATAGCAAGCGGACAGATATAATCACATTTCTACTCGAACAGAAGGAGTTAGGTAAAGCAACTTCAACAATAGCTCGCAACCTGGCTTCAATTCGCACTTTTTATCAATTTCTTTTGCGAGATCAGTATATCGATTCTGATCCGTCGCAGAATTTAGACTCTCCAAAATTAGAAAAGCATTTACCGCGGGTTCTGTCCGAAGAGCAGATCGATTATCTGCTTGCCTTGCCGGATACGGCTGACTTACTTGGGATGCGCGATAAGGCGATGCTGGAATTGCTCTATGCCACCGGTATTCGTGTATCTGAGTTGGTCACATTGAAAGTGGAAAATTTAAACTTAGAGATGGGGTTTGTTAAGTGCTTTGGTAAGGGCTCGAAAGAGAGAATTGTACCGGTAGGTAGTCAGGCAATAGCTGCACTTACCAATTACTTAGATAAAAGTTATCTGCAGCTAAAGCGGCCACATAGCGGTAATTCGTTATTTTTGAATCGTCATGGAAGAGAGTTGACCAGACAAGGTTTTTGGGGGATTCTTAATAATTATGCGCAACACATGCATCTTGATTTTGTTATTACTCCACACACGATTCGTCATACTTTTGCTACTCATTTGTTAGACCATGGCGCTGATTTACGCTCTGTACAGGAAATGTTAGGACATGTAGATATTTCTACTACTCAAATTTATACGCAGGTTACAAAGGCTCGTCTTCGTGAGGTTTATAGCAAAACCCATCCACGAGCATAGGCTATTTGAAGAGGTGTTTATAATGGTTTTCAGACGGATTATTTTAATCGTGCTCGATGGTTTCGGCATTGGTGAGCAACCGGATGCGGCTGAATACGGTGATGTTGGTGCCAATACATTAAAGCATATTTTAGCTGCGAATCCGAATTTAAAGTTGCCTAATCTATTTCAGCTTGGTCTTGGCAAAGCAGCAGAGATTTTCATTCAGAATTATACTTCTGCAAGTGAACCGACCCTAACTGGCGGGTACGGCAAACTGCGCCAATTGGCTGCAGGCAAAGATACTCTTACAGGTCATTTAGAGATGATGGGAATCTGGCTCAAGGAGCCGTTTAAATTATTCCCGGAAGGGTTTCCCGACGAGTTAATAGAGGCCCTTGAGCAGAAGACTAATCGACCGGTTATCGGTAATATCGCTTTTTCCGGAACGAAAATTATTGAGGATTTAGGTGTGGAGCAGATGCGCACAGGTGCGATTATCGTCTATACTTCCGCTGACAGTGTTTTACAGATTGCTGCTCACGAAGATGTTGTTCCCGTTAACGAATTATATAAAATTTGTGAAATAGCCAGGGATCTAACCCAAGGAGAATACCTTGTTGGCAGAGTGATTGCCAGACCTTTTCGCGGTGAACCCGGTAGTTTTTATCGGACTGAGCGAAGGCGCGATTACCCACTGCCACCACCGGCGAATACAGTTCTTGATAGTCTGATTGCGACCGGATTACGAGTCGAAGCGGTAGGGAAGATTGCTGATATTTTTACCGGACGGGGGATCACTGATAGTGTTTCGGTAACCGGTAATTCTGATGGCACTCGTAAGATTGTTGATTTACTTGAGGGAAGTTGGCAGGGGTTATTATTTGCTAATCTTAACGACTTTGATACATTATATGGACATCGACGTGATGTAGAAGGGTACGCTAAAGCGACATCAGAATTTGATGAACAATTACCGTCGATTATGAACAAAATGAGGACAGATGACCTACTGATTATAACTGCCGATCACGGGAATGATCCAACGTTTGTTGGGAGCGACCATACACGCGAGTACGCACCGTTATTGGTATATTATCCGGGGCTAAACCGCGCTGTTAGTCTTGGGGAACGCAGCACTTTTGCCGATATTGGTTGTACGATTGCTGATAATTTTCAGTTAGCGAAACCACTGATTGGACGCAGTTTTTTAACTGAGATAGTAAATTGAGTACAATTTGTAATACGTGAAATATCTTGAAAAATAGCGGTTTTTGTGGTATATTCGCATAAATCTATAAGTTTTTTTTATTTCAAAAATTAGTAAATTGTATGACATTTCATAACATGGGGGAAAACAATGAGTTTATATGGCACATCTAAAATAAATGCAAGTGGACATCTGGAAATTGGCGGGATTGATACTGTAGATTTAGTTAATCAATATGGTACGCCGCTTTATGTGCTGGATGAACAGGAGATTCGCAACAGAATGAGGCAATACATTAATGCGTTTGCTGCTCACGGGCTTCCCTTTCAGGTTGCTTATGCCAGTAAGGCTCTCTCTACGAGTGCTCTATATTTGATAGTTGAAGAGGAAAAATTGTCACTGGATGTTGTTTCCGGTGGTGAACTATATACGGCTATTAACGCCGGCTTTCCGGCAAATCGTATTCACTTTCATGGTAATAATAAGCAGTACGAAGAGATAGAATTAGCGATTGAGACAGGTATCGGCGCTTTTGTAATCGATAACCTGTACGAGATCGATTTGATTAATGAAATTGCCGGAGCCAAAAATAAGCGTGTGCAAGCGCTATTGCGCATAACGCCAAGTGTTGAGGTAAACACTCATGAGTATATTAGCACAGGCAAAAAGGACTCTAAATTTGGGTTTAACCTTCTTGAGCCGGCACTTGTAGCAACTAAAAAAATATTAGAATCTGAAACAATTGAACTATTAGGTTACCATTTTCACATCGGCTCACAATTGATGGAAATGAGCGGTTATCAGATCGCAATTGAGCGCGCAACTGCACTCTACAAGGCTGTTTCGGACGAGTACCGGATTAATCTTCCGGTAATTAATACCGGTGGTGGACTTGGTATAAGATATACGAAAGGTGATGACCCGATTACTATTAAAGGCTATGTTAATGAGATTGTGGCTGCTTGCAAAGAAAATTTTGCAGCACATAATCTTCCTCTACCTGCAATCTGGATTGAGCCGGGTCGTAGTATAATTGGTGAAGCCGGCACAACGCTTTATCGCATTGGATCCATCAAAGAGTTACCGGGAGTTAAAAAATATATAGCAATTGATGGCGGAATGATGGATAATCCACGACCGGCATTATATCAAGCTGTATATGAGGCCGGTATCGCTAATCGAATGATTGCATCTGATAAAGAACGCGAACTAGTGACGGTTGCCGGTCGTGCTTGTGAATCGAGCGATATTTTGATTAAAGACATTGAACTTAATTCGCCAATGACCGGCGATATTTTGGCTGTCTTTGCAACCGGGGCATATAATTATTCGATGGCAAGCAATTATAATCGGATTCCCCGTCCAGCGGTGGTATTGGTTCGTGAGGGCCATTCTGACATAATTGTGGAGCGCGAAAATTATCAGGATTTAGTTGCGAAGGACCGGATACCTGAGAGATTAAGGAAGTTAAGGAAGGGATAATTAATGGCTTACGAGGTTAAACTTGAGACCTTTAATGGTCCTCTCGACCTATTATTACACTTGATTGAAAAGGAAGAAATGAATATTTACGACATTGAAATTGCCAAAATCACCGATCAGTATATCGATGCGATGCAGCGACTGGGTTTAGATGATATTAGCGATTTTATTGTGATGGCGGCAACGCTACTTTATATAAAAAGTAAGCAATTATTGCCTGTTCATCAGGAGCTGTTGACAGACTCAGATGATGAATTTGAGATTGATTCGCGAGAAGCGTTAATTTCAAAATTAATTGAATACAAAAAGTATAAACACCTTTCTGAAAGGTTACGTGAATTAGAAAGCGAGCGAAGCAATATTTATACAAGAGCTGCAATCGATTTTACTCCTTATTATTCGGATGAAAAAGAAAACCCGATTGGTGATACAACGCTCTTTCAATTGATTGCTGCCTTTGATCAAATTATTCTAAAACAGTCCTATAAACTTCCTTATAAGAGGCTTGAGCTCGAAGTCTCAACTGTTGAGGAAAAGATTGAGGAGCTATTAGATTTACTTAGGGAGAATAATGGGAAAATAATGTTTTCAGCTATTTTTGAGAATAATCGTGGAAGGCAACACCTGATTCTTACTTTTCTTGGGATATTAGATTTAGTTAAACAAAATGCAATCTTTTGTCATCAGGCTGAGAATTTTTGTGATATTGAACTTACTTACAATGAGAAGTGGGGAGAGAATTAATTTGGATTATAATCAAGTTAAGTCAATTATCGAGGGTTTATTGTTTGCTGTAGGAGATGAAGGAATTGATCTAAAGCAGATTGCTGAGATAATTGAATTAGAGCAAGAGGCAACTTTAGACATCATTAATGATTTGATGAACGACTACAAGCGGGAGACTCGTGGTTTTCAAATGATTCAGTATGCTGATTCGTTCCAACTGACCACGCTTCCTGAGCATGCAGAATATTTTGAAAAGCTTGTCTATTTACCAAGTCGTGCAACGCTGTCGCAAGCATCTTTGGAAACACTTGGTATTATTGCATATAAGCAACCGATCACAAAAGCCGAGATTGAAGAACTTCGAGGCGTTCAGTCAGATAGCGCTATAAGGACCTTAGCAGGTAAAGAATTGATTAAGGAAATCGGTAGAAAAGAAACCATCGGGCGTCCGATACTTTACGGTACTACAAAGGATTTTCTTGACTACTTTGGTTTAGAAAATATTGGTCAGCTACCGCCCTTGATAGAACAGCTGGAGCTTGACGAAGAAATAACTATTTAGTGTACAGATTTGAATGAGAGGATGAAGTTGTTGGAAAGGCTACAAAAGGTTATCGCCCATGCCGGAGTTTGTTCCCGCAGAAAAGCTGAACAGATGATACTATCCGGTCAGATTACTGTCAATGCTAAGTTGGTTACGGAACTTGGGGTGAAGGTCAACCCATTAACTGATATAATTAGGATTAATGGCGAAGAGCTCTTTATCGATCAGGATCGAGTTGTTTTGATTTTTAACAAACCTGCAAAGGTGATAACGACAATGAGTGATCCACAGAAAAGAAGCAAAGTAATTGATTATATAGATCTCGGTTATCGAGTTTTTCCGATTGGGAGACTCGATTATGAGACTGAAGGGTTGTTACTTTTAACTAATGATGGCGAATTAGCAAATAGATTGATGCACCCTAAATATCAGGTAGAAAAAACATATGAAGTTACAATCAAGGGATCTTTGAAGAAAGAAGATTTAGTGCTATTAAGGCGAGGTGTGATGTTAAGGGATGGTCTAACTGCACCGGCTAAGGTGCACGTTATCTCTTCATTAGCTAACCAGCGAACTCTTGTATCGATTACGATTTATGAAGGTCGCAAAAGACAGGTTAGGAGGATGTTTAAAACACTTGGCTACGAAATCGAACGTTTAAAAAGAACCGGATACAGTTTTTTGACTTTAGGTGATTTACAGAGCGGTGAATATCGATTCTTAACAAAACGTGAAATAGAAAGGTTAAAAAGCTAAAATAATAAGGTCGAGGGGTGAAAAAATGGAAGCGAACAGAGAGTACAAAATTTTGATAGTTGATGATGAGAGCAGAATAAGAAGGCTATTAAAAATGTATCTCGAAAGAGAAGGCTTTGCTACTGATGAAGCCGGGGACGGATATACTGCCTTGGAGATGGCCTTGAATAATGATTATGATTTGATTTTACTTGATTTAATGTTACCGGAAATAGACGGTTTTAAAATCTGCGAGAAAGTAAGAGAGGTAAAATCTACACCGATCATTATGTTAACTGCTAAAGGCGAAGAGATAAATCGCGTTCAAGGGTTTGAAATAGGCGCTGATGATTATGTTGTTAAGCCTTTCAGTCCACGTGAAGTTATCTATCGCGTTAAGGCGATACTTAAGCGTGCTTCAGCAACAACATATCTATCGACAGAGGTTAGCAAAGCTAACTATGTTATAGTCTATGATAATCTAGTGATAGATAATGATGCTCACCGTGTAACAGTTGATGGCGTGGAGGTCAGTTTGACTCCGAAAGAGTACGAGTTATTGCTCTATCTTGTAAGTTCACCGGATAAAGTGTTTACGCGCGAACAACTTTTGAAAGATGTATGGAATTATGTATTCTTCGGCGATTTGAGAACAGTTGATACTCATATCAAACGATTGCGCGAGAAGATTAACAAAATTTCGCCAAAAGCCGCGAAAATGATTATAACTGTTTGGGGAATTGGTTATAAGTTTGGGGTGCAAAAATAGGTGATTCTTCGAAGTATCGTTGCTAAGTTATGGATAACGATTCTTGCCTTTGTATTATTAATCTTTCTAGTTTTCAATATGTTTATTCTTCATTATTTTGAAAGCTATTATTCAGAGATTGAGGCAGGTTATTTAGAAAGCCTTAAGAGTGAAATTAGCAATGTATTTACTCAGATTACGGTTGACCAAGTCTCTGATAATTTTAATTTTTATAAGCAAACCTTTATAATAATTGAACAGATTATTAGTGCTAATGGGACCTTGCTTGAGGTAGCAGATACTGATGACCAAGGTCTTTTAATATTGGAAACATCAAGGCTTATACCGGCACATCTCAAACTTATCTCCGAGAAATTAGGAGATGTGACAAGGTTAACATCAATGAATTATAGTGACTTGATTCGAGATCGTTCGTCAAGTTATGATTTCTTTGTGTTAACCTATCCGATTTATGATCACGATGGTAAGATTTTTAAGACGCTGGTATTTTTTCAATCACTTAAAAGCATGCATGTGTTGATTAATGATCTGCGCAGGTTGTTGTTGCTATTCGTGATGGTGGCAGCATTATTTACTACTGTGTTTGCCTTTCTTTTGTCGTATCGGGTTGCACAACCGATTCGCGAGATGACAAGTGCAGCGAAGCGTCTATCGTTAGGTGATTTTAAAACTCGCGTTAAAGTAATTCATAATGATGAGATTGGCCAACTTGGTGATAGTTTTAACCAGATGGCTCATCGCTTAGAGGAAAACATGCTTGTATTATCAAGCGAAAAAGATAAATTGGCAAGCGTTCTTAGTAGTATGGCAGATAGCGTTATTACGCTAAACACCCAGGGAGAAATCATTATGATTAACCCACCGGGTGAGCGGTTGCTTAATTGGAGTGACCAAGCACCTGAGTTTCTTACTAACATGCTTCATGAGTTACTGGAAAAGGGTAAGAACATTGAACGGATGGAACACCTTGATGGAAAGAGTCTGATCGTAATTATGGCACCGTTATTCTTTGGCGAACACATCAGTGGTGCTGTAACACTGCTACGGGATGTTACCTATGAACAGAAATTGTTTGATTTAAGGCAGGATTTTCTCACTAATGTTTCGCATGAGTTAAGGACACCAATCTCAATGATTCGCGGATATACAGAGGCTATTATTGACAATGTGGTACGCGATCGCGATGAGTTAAACGAAATTATAAATATTATATATGAAGAATCTTTGCGTGTCGGTCGTTTGGTTAATGACTTGTTAGATTTAGCCGGCATGGAATTTGAGTTAAACGATCTTAAGTATACTGAAATTAATATTAAGCGGGTAATTGACAAGGTTATTAAGAAGTTTGTATTAGTTGATAATGCTAAAAACATTAATATAATAGCTGACTATGATGAGTTGCCCGATTTTCGCATGGAAATAGATGTTGATCGGATTGAGCAGGTCTTAACTAATTTAATCGATAATGCAATCAGGTATTCTGAACAAGATGGTCTCATCAGGATTAAGGCTAATCTTAAATCTGAGGAGCAACTTATGCTTGAAGTAATCGACTATGGTTTAGGTATTATCGAGGAGGACATACCGTTTATTTTCGAGCGTTTCTACAAAACAGATAAGGCACGGACGAGAGGGCATTCCGGAATGGGACTTGGTTTATCCATCGTTAAGAACATTATAGACAGTCACAAAGGAAGTATTACGGTTCATGCTAATAAACCAAAGGGCTTAGTATTCACGATTATTCTGCCAATAAAGAAGAAGATAGTTGAAGATTAATCAATGGTATTTAACTCTATTTGGATTAATTTATTGTAAAAGCATAGCTCTTATGCTACAATTATCATTAATTTTTTAAGTTTAAAATAAGTAATAAAAGATTGTATGAAGATGAATAGAGGGGGAATATAATTAAATGGCTGAAACAACTTTAGTATTGATAGCTTTAATTACGGGTGTCATTGCAATTATTACAGCAGTAATCTTTTTACTTGTTGTTCTAAAAGAAAGCATGGGTACAGCAAGAATGAAAGAACTGTCTGATGCAATCTTTGAGGGTGCGATGGCGTTTTTGAACAGACAGTACAAAACTCTGTTGCCGATCGTGCTTTTAATCACTGTGGGACTATTATTTGTTAACCCGGACCTCTTTGGTTCAGAAGAAGGAGTAATCGTTCCAAGAACTGCATTAGCGGTATCTTTTTTTGTGGGCGCAATTTTCTCCGCATTGGCCGGTTACATTGGAATGTTTAGTGCAACCAAATCTAATGCGCGAACAACTAATGCTGCAATTACAAGTTTAGGTAGAGCGTTAACGATCGCTTTCCGTGGCGGAGCTGTTATGGGATTATCAGTTGTTGGTCTGTCTCTGGTTGGTGTTGCGGGTCTATACCTAATTTATGGTAGTGCATCAGTTATTAACAGCTTTGCATTTGGTGCGAGCGCTGTAGCACTTTTTGCACGGATTGGTGGCGGTATCTATACGAAAGCTGCTGACGTTGGTGCGGACTTAGTTGGTAAAATTGAAGCCGGAATTCCTGAAGATGACCCACGTAACCCAGCTGTTATTGCTGATAATGTTGGTGACAATGTTGGTGATACAGCAGGTATGGGTGCTGACTTATTCGAATCTTATGCTGCAACAACGATTGCGGCAATGATTATCGGTAATGCTGTTTTAGGTATTGAAGGTGTTTTATTCCCGCTTTTAGTTGGGGCTGTAGGCGTAGTTGCTGCTATTATCAGTACTTTCTTTGTTCGTCTGAATAATGATAAAGGCAATCCACAAATGGCGCTAAACTTTGGACTATGGGGAACAAATATCTTAACTGCTCTTGGCGCTTACTTTGTTGCTTTAAGATTATTCCCTGATGTTTCGTTAGGTATTTGGATTGCTTTAGTATTTGGATTCTTAACAAATGTTGCAATTGGTTATATTACAGAGATTTATACTTCGTATGAATATAAATCTGTTAAAGAGATTGCAGAGGCTTCATTAACCGGTGCTGCAACTAATATTATCAAGGGCTTGGCTGTAGGTTTGAAAAGCACCTTTGCTCCGATGATTGTAATTGTTATCGCAATCGGTGGTTCTTTCTTAGTAGCTGAAAACTTTGCCGGTGCGGGTCTTGGAATCTACGGAATTGCGATGGCAGCGATGGGAATGCTTTCCACTGCAGGTATGGTTGTTGCTATCGATTCATTTGGACCTGTTGCGGATAATGCCGGTGGTATTGCGGAGATGGCTAACTTAGGTCCGGAAGTTCGCAAAAACACTGACAAACTTGATGCTGTAGGTAACACTACTGCCGCGGTTGCAAAAGGTTTTGCTATTGGTTCCGCAGCACTTACTGCCATGGCTCTTTTCACAGCTTATGCTTCGTCAGCCGGTTTGGCAGATATAGGTATCAACTTACTTGATCCAAAAGTAATCGTTGGTTTATTTATCGGTGCATCTATACCATTCCTTGTTGCATCCCGAGCAATGGATGCTGTTGGTAGAGCTGCCGCTAAAATGATTGAAGAGGTTAGAAGACAATTTAGAGAGATACCAGGCATAATGGAGGGAACCGGCAAGCCTGACTACGCACGCTGTGTTGATATTAGTACACGTGCTGCGATCAAAGAGATGATCGTACCGGGATTGATTGCAATCGGAACTCCGATTGTTGTTGGCTTCTCTTTAGGACCTGTAGCACTTGGTGCGACACTTGCAGGTGCAACTGCTTCCGGGGTACTATTAGCTATATTCATGTCTAATGCCGGCGGTGCTTGGGATAATGCTAAGAAATATATTGAGACCGGTGTACACGGTGGTAAAGGCACAGAGGCGCATGGAGCAGCTGTTATCGGTGATACTGTCGGCGACCCATTCAAGGATACTGCCGGTCCGGCAATGAACCCGCTAATCAAGGTTATGGGTACGATTTCATTAATAATTGCCCCAATCATCGCAACACTATTCATGTAATAATAAGTACTGCAAATATAAAAGGAGTTGAACATATGTTCAACTCCTTTTTATAATTAAAATATTAATTAATTTTTATCGCATCAGTTGGGCAACTATCACTAGCATCATTCACATCATCTTCTAAATCAGCAGGGATTTCTGCAGTGTTCTGATTGTTATCAATGACGTTATAGGCAAGCCCATCATCATCGTAATCAAATACATCAGGTGCTACTGAGCCACAAGCTCCACAAGCGATACATAAATCTTTGTCAACATAAACTTTCATCACTTCACCTCCAGGGTAATACCAATCTAACTTAGTAAAATAAATTTGCTCATGTCAGTTATTTTAATAAGTTTTCAGAAAATTTGCAAGTATAATTCTTGTTTCAAGTATTTTTTTGATGTAAATCTCTAATAAATCCGGAGTTTAAGTAAATATTATAGGGATTCTCAGGCGTTATATATGATATTATTAAATAAAAGTATATAAGAATTGAGTGCATAATGTTTAAATTTCAACGGATAGATATTGAAAAGATTAGTTATAAGACTTTACTGCATAGTCTTTATCTTACGCAATTATTATTATTTATAGTTGCGTTAATCATTTTTATTTTTTTTTATCGTGGCAGTGTTGCTGAGCTATTAACATCTCTGCTACCGGGTAATTTTGTTTTAGAAACGCTAGTCGCTATCCTGTTCGCAACATTTATCATATTGATTAATTATGTGTTGTATAAGCTTGTACCGGCTACAATGCTTGACGACGGTGGCATTAACAAGAAGATATTTAGTAATACACCGATTTATCAAATTGCTTTTATTGCAGTGATAGTTGGATTTATAGAGGAATTATTATTTAGGGTTTTAATTCAATCTTTAGTTGGCGTTCTGGCGACAAGTATAATTTTTACTTTAATTCATTATCGATATTTTGATAAAATTATTTTGATTAGTTTTACTTTTATAACAAGTCTGGGGTTAGGTTATTTGATGGTATTCTATGGTTTTTATACTGTATTTCTTGCGCATGTAGTAATTGACTTAGTACTTGGCACTTTAATCAGAAAAGGAATTGTCGAATAATTATTTTAAACATTGAAAGGGTGGTAGGTATGAAAGACGAATTTCCATTTAACGATGATCGCAATCAGCAAACTCGCATTTTTCAGACTAACGAAGGTGCTTTTCCGCCGAGGAGCACGATTCACAACATCAAAGATGAGGATGCCCCTAAAAATAATCGGCTATCCAAAATTATCTTTAGTTCAGCAGGATTTTTGATAGTTTTAGCGGTAATTTTATTTTTTGCCTTAAATGGAGATCATGGGGACAAAGATGGTAAAAAGGATCCCCCTCCTAATGGTGGCAGTCAGACTGAACAACCTTCCGCAGGCGACAAAGACGAAGATCCGACTGTTGATCCTGATGATATAATTATTGAACCATCACCGCCTGAAGAGGGGACAAAACCGGTTGATCCGCCTACAGAAGAAACACCACCAGCAAGCGGTGAAACGCCGACCCCACCTGTAACGAGCGGAACTACACATACTGTCAAACCGGGCGAAACTCTTTTTTCAATTAGCCAAAAATATTATGGGTCCGGTTATGTGGATAAGTTAGCAGAGTATAATAACATTGGAAATCCAGCTTTACTGGTATCAGGGACTGTTTTAAAAATACCAAATAAAGAATTGTTAAAATAGTCTAACTATTATAAAATGAAATTTAAATAAATTTAATTTTCTGCTTGACCGCTGATAAAAAATTTATTTTGATGAAATTAAAAGGGGAGGAGTATAGTATATGTCAAAATTACCTATCAAAAATGACCAAGGTTTTTTTGAAATTCGTCTGGAATCTATCGGTGGTCTTGGCGCCCATCTTGCCGGTAAAATGCTGGCAGAGGCAGGAATTCTTGGTCTTGGCTTAAATGGTGCGCATTTTTCATCTTATGGTTCAGAAAAAAAAGGAAGCCCAATTAAATCATTTGTTCGATTTGGTGAGGGCGATATTCGAATTAGTAGCCCCGTGGAGCGACCGCATATTGTCGTTGTCTTCCATGAGGCGCTTTTTAACACAATCGATGTTGCCAATGGGCTCTATCCAAATGGGGTAATTTTAGTAAACACAACCAAGTCCCCTGATGAGATTCGAGACGCACTTGGCCTAAAGTCAGGCACAGTTGCAGTTGTCGATGCACTAAACATTGCCGTTGAGGAAAAAACTCGTGTTAACACAGCACTTTTAGGTGCTCTACTTAGGATGGCGGATTTCCTTGATCCGGCGGCGATGAAAAAGGTTATCGAGGATACCTTTGGTGTTAAGTATCCGCTTTTAGTTGAATCAAATATTAGAACCTTCGATCGTGGCTACAATGAGGTACAATTTAAAACTTATGAGGATGAATCAGGAGCTGGGGCTGTATTCACCAGACCAAAACCACTTTACGGTTACAAAACTCAACCGATGGGTGGGAACATCGTCAATCCCGGTAATTCAATTTTCAAAGATTTAAGTTCTTCTCGCCAAGGGTTTATTCCGGCGCTTGATTTGGAAGCTTGTATTCATTGCGCAAAATGTGATATTGTCTGCCCTGATCTATGCTTTGAATGGGTTGAAGAGCTAGATAAAAAGGGAAGACCACAGATGTTCTTACGCGGAATTGATTATAGCTATTGTAAAGGTTGCTTGAAGTGCGTGGACATCTGTCCGACAGAAGCCTTAAAAACTATTCGTGAGGTTGAAGGCTATACTAAAGAACACGGCATCTCACAAAAATTTAAGTTAGAGTCTAATTAGAGGAGGGTGAGAAGATATGACAGTAAATAATCAACAAAAAACTGACATTTTAACCGGTAATGAAATGGCTGCTATGTCAATTGCACAGATGAACTATCACATAATGGGGTACTATCCAATCACTCCGTCTACAGAGATTGCCGAATTTTTGGATGAGATGAAGACTAAAGGTGAACATAACATCAAGATGATCCCTGCTGATGGTGAACATGGTTCAGCCGGTATCAACTATGGTGCATCCACCGGCGGTGGTCGTGTCTTTAATGCAACCAGTGCTAACGGATTTCTTTATATGATTGAGCAATTGCCGGTTCAGTCAGGCACGAGGTTCCCGATGGTAATGAACCTTGTAATGCGTTCAATCAGTGGACCGCTTAACATTCGTGGTGATCACTCTGACCTATATTACGCATTAAATATTGGTTGGCCAATTCTTGTTGCTAAGGATCCGCAGGCGGTCTATGATTTTAATATCATGGCAACACGTTTAAGCGAGCATAAAGATGTGCGCCTACCGGTCATTGTTGCTTTTGACGGCTTTGTTACTTCGCATCAGAAGCGTCGTGTTAATTTCTTTGAAAATCGTGAAGCTGTGCAACAATTTGTTGGTGAACCGCCAACAGGTTATATCACGTCATTAGATGCTAAGAACCCGGTAACTATCGGTGGCTACATGAATGATGATTATATTAATAATAAATACCAGCAGTCGCTGGCGATGTATGCTGCGGCTGATGTGTTTACGGAAATCGCAGAGGAATACAAAGAACTATCGGGCAGAGAATATAAGGCGCTTGACTTATATTTGATGGATGACGCAGAGGTTGCGCTATTCATGCTTGGTTCAGCAGCTGAAACTGCCAAAGATGTTGCTGATAATCTCCGCAAGAAAGGCGTCAAAGCCGGTGTTATTTCACCTAATCTGATTCGTCCGTTCCCACAAAATGAGGTGCGCGATGCATTGAAAAATGTTAAGGCGTTACTTGTCGCTGAAAGGGCTGACTCATACGGTGCGTATGGCGGTAACTTAACGCAAGAGGTTAAAGCAGCAATTCAATCAGATAAAGATAATAAAACAGTTGTCCTAAGCCGAATTTTCTCTCTCGGAGGTAAAGATTTCTATTCTGACGAAGCAGAAGAATTTTTTAACTTAGCTATTGACGCAGCTAATAAGGGCTACGCAGAAGTACCGTTCGATTACTATGGAGTATTTGCCGGTGATGAGTCTGTTGTTCCTAAAAGAGTATTAGCAAATATAACCGACCAATGGAAAACTGATCTTATCCAGGTATCGATGGATGAGGAAACTAATAAACTTAAGGTAAAAATCCCGCCAATCCGTAGCTTAACCAAGAAACCTAAGCGGCTGGCTCCGGGACACGGTGCTTGCCCGGGCTGTGGTATTTTTTCAGGTTTAGAAACCTTCTTTAAAGGTATTGAAGGTAACATTGTTATACTATTCCACACAGGCTGCGGAATGGTTGTTACAACCGGCTATCCATATAGTTCGCACAAGGGTACCTATATTCATAACCTATTTCAGAATGGTGCAGCTACGCTATCGGGTGTGGTTGAAATGTTCTGGGAGAAGAAAGATCGTGGTGAGATTGATGTAGGTGAAGACTTTACCTTTATCATGGTTTCCGGCGACGGTGGTATGGATATCGGTATGGGTCCGGCTATCGGCGCGGCACTTCGTAATCACAAGATGATCATTGTCGAGTATGACAATGAGGGCTACATGAATACCGGTTCCCAGCTCTCATATTCAACACCGCTCGGTCATAGAACGACTACATCCGGCGTTGGTAAATTCCAACAAGGTAAATCGTTCCACCATAAGGACACAGCACAGATTATGGCCGCTACTAATATTCCGTACGTCTTTACGGGCACTGAATATTATCCGCAAGATTTGATCAAAAAAGCTGCCAAAGCTCAATGGTATGCCAATAATGTAGGTCTTGTTTATGGTAAAATATTGAGCACTTGTCCGCTTAACTGGATCTCTAAAGATAACGACGGTAGTACGATTGTTGGTAAGGCTGTAGATTCCTGCTTCTTCCCGTTATATGAGATTGAGAATGGAATTACCAGCATTACGTTTGATCCGGAAGAGAAGAACGCAAGAATTCCTGTATCTGATTGGTTAGGAATGATGGGCAAAACCAGGCACCTACTAAAACCGGAGAATGCGGGAATTTTGAAAAACTTCGAAGAAGAAGTTGAAACAAGATGGCAGAGACTTAAAGCGAAAGATCAGAATCCACTTTTATAATTATTTAATAAAAAGGTTATCAGCTAATACTGATAACCTTTTTTTATAACATTAAATTCTTTAATTACTCGAAAATAATTTCAGTTGGAAGTACAAACGAATAACCTTTCTCTTGCAGACCGGCTAACATTTTATCCAGGGCAAGTGCTGTAATTTCTTTATCATGCATCAGAATATTTGCTCCGTTATGGGCATTATTAATTACTTCGTTTGCCACATCATCATGTCTTTCCGGATAGATGAATTCCCAATCGCGTGATCCTAAGGACCAAGTCATTTTTTGAATATTTTGTTCTTTTAAAATTTTATTTAGGTATGGATTATTAGAGTGCGCACCGTAAGGCGGTCGCAAATATTTAACATCCTCACCGGTAATCTCTTTGATTAGTTCATTTAAACGATTAACTTCTCTTTCGGTCTCTTCGTAAGATGTAATTTCGTTAAGATTATGGTGGTTCCATGTATGATTGCCAATTAGGTGTCCGCGATCATAAATTTCTTTAACTAAGTCTTTATCTCGGTTAGCATAGTAACCGGTCACGAAAAAGATGGCTTTAGCATTATATTTGTCAAGTGTATCAAGAATATCATGTGTGAATGTACCTTGCGGTGCATCGTCAAATGTTAGTAGTACCACTTTGTCAGTGTTTTCCGGATCCACTGGTTTAATTCGAAAATTATTGACGTTGATATAATATTTTTCAGTTTGCTCAATTGGGGTTGGATCTTCTGGTTCGTTCGGTTCTGCCGGTTCTTGCTCGTTATTCGTAGCAGGCGGGGTTGGTTGCTTGTTTTCTTTGGAAGAGTCGTCGCAGCCGATGAATATTAAGCTAAAAGCAATAAATAAAATAAGTAAAGTAAGTAGCCAATGGTGTTTTTTCATGCACTTGATCCTCTTTTCGTTATAGTAATCTATTTAATAACTACAAGATATCATTATTACAAAAAAGTATAAACCCCTAAATATGCTTAAAATGTTATTTGACATTTAAATGTGATTAACATTAAATAGGATTAATAAGAAAAATGCGTACTAACAGAAAGGGGTGTCACTTAAATGCGCGTGGAAAGAATCAGCAAAGATAAAATTAAAATCTTTCTAACTTATGATGATTTGCGAGATCGAGGAATTAAGAAAGAGGATTTGTGGAATGATGTTCCAAGAGTTCATGATCTATTTAATGAGATAATGGAAGAGGCATACGAGCAGGTTGGCTTTCAATTGACCGGCCCCCTTACCATTGAAATTTTTGCTTTACCCGCACAAGGTATGGTAGTAGTTGTAACAAGCGGCAGAGATATCTTAGCTGACGATAACAACGAGGACCTTTATTCCCTTGAGGTTACGATAGAAGAAAGTGACACGATAATTTTTGCTTTTGTGGACTTTGAGAGCCTTTTAGGGGCTGCACATAGAATTAACCGGTATTTGATTTATGGTGGTCAATTATTTTCGTATAATGATAAATATTTCCTAATCTTTGATAATCTTGATGTGGTTGAGCAAGAACTGGACAGCTTTATTTCATTATTATCAGAATATGGTGCAGCTTCATCAATGACAAAGGTTTTCCTTGAGGAATATGGCAAATTGATAGTTGCTGAGGATGCTACTAAGGTGCTTTGCAACAAATTTACATTATAGAGGTGTCAGAATGAGAAATGTGGCTGTTATTTACGGTGGTAAATCTAAAGAAAGAGATGTGTCGCTACAGAGCGGTGCAGGTGTAATTGAAGCCTTAAATCGCCTCGGTTACAATGTTAAGGGTATTGATTTTCAGTCGCTTAATTTTATTGATGAACTAACCGGAATTGATGTAATTTTTTTGGCTCTTCACGGTATCTATGGTGAGGACGGGCGGATTCAGGGTGTTCTTGATATTCTTGAAATACCGTATGTCGGTTCGGGCGTTATGGCGAGTGCATTAGCGATGAATAAGGCTCTATCTAAAATTATTTTTGCGGAATTAGGGATTCGAGTGGCTAAAGATTATTTGGCAAAAAGAGGAGTACCTATTCCGGAAGTAATAACTTATGTGAGACAGAATTTGAGTTACCCATTAGTTGTGAAGCCTAATCTTGAGGGTTCTTCAATTGGACTAAGTTACGTTACTAATGAAGAGGAGCTAATTGCAGCTCTAACGTCGACTTTTGTTGACTATGAGGAATTACTGATTGAGGAATGGATTGTCGGCAAAGAGGTAACTGTCGCTGTAATCGAAAATGGCGGTGGGGCGCAGGCTTTGCCGGTCATCGAGATAATCCCTAACCTTAGCAATTACTATGATTATGCTTCCAAATATGCTTCGGGTGGAAGCGATCACATCGTACCCGCAAGAATTACCGAGGAGCACAAAGAGTTGCTGCAAAAATGGGCAGTACTTGCTTTTGAACAGATTGGTTGCAGATCAGTCTCAAGGGTGGATTTTATAATTCCCGAAGATGGTTCTGAGCCGGTTATCCTCGAAATAAATACTTTGCCCGGTATGACTAAGACGAGCTTAGTACCGGATGCTGCGCGTGCAATCGGATTAAGTTATGATCAGTTAGTTGGTCTTATGATTGAAACAGCAGTAAATAGAGATAAAATATAAACTATTTAGGTGGTTTATTTGATAAATAAGATTAGTTATGTTAGAATTCATAGAGTGTTTTGCTTTAGTAGGCATCGCCTACTATTATTGTTGTGTAAAATCTCTTAACCGTTTACTCTATTTAGAAAAGTGGTGTTAATTTATGAGTTTTTACAAATTTGCCAGAGGCATCGGTCGAGCCTATCTAAGAATTTTTTATAGGCTTGATGTTAGAGGCTTAGAGAACATACCTTTAGAGGGCCCGGTTGTGTTATCAGCTAATCATGTCAGCAATATTGATCCGGTAATGATTGGTTGTTCGATTGACCGCGTTGTACACTATATGGCAAAAAGCGAACTTTTTCGCTGTAAATATAATGCGAAGATTCTCGGTTGGTTAAATGCTTTTCCGGTTAAACGAGGTTCGAACGATCGAACAGCATTAAAAAAATCGATTGAAATATTGTCACAAGGTGGAGTGCTTGGCATATTTCCTGAGGGAGCGCGCAGGCATGACGGTATAATTGGCAAAGGCCATCCCGGAGCTGCTTTTGTCGCGTTAAAGACCGATGCAAAGATTGTTCCGATTGGGATTGTTTCTGCGTTTAAACTATATAAACCTGTTTATTTAAATATTGGTAACCCAATCTCGCTTGAGCAATATAAAGATGAGCGAACTTCAACTGAGATAGTAAATAAGGTAACTGAACATTTAATGGAACGAATCAGGGAGCAGGTTGCTGAAATTAAAGCAGAATTACAAGAAACAGATAAATAGTGCATGTATTTTAAGGAGGGGTTGTAATGGTAGAAATTAATGAAGAACATTTAAGTAATGAACAAACTGAAGATGCAACAGCTGAGGAGGGCCCGTGGGCTAAGCTCGCTGAATTATTTGAGAGCGGCAAAAGCTTTCCGATTACAATTGCTGAGGTTGTTAAAGGCGGTTTAATTACTGATATCGGAGTGCGCGCTTTTATTCCGGCATCGCTGGTTGATAAGGCCTACGTGGAGGATCTTTCAGCTTATCTTGATACAACCCTTGAGGTAATTATTACGGAATTAGATCAAGAAAATAATCGTATAATTTTGTCTCACAAAGATGTTCAACTTGCGGAAGAACGCAAGGAAGCTGCCAAGATGATAAAAAAACTTAAAGTTGGCGAAATTGTCGAAGGTGAAATCCAGCGAATTGCCACTTTTGGGCTGTTTGTTGACCTTGGCGGAATTGACGGACTTGTTCATGTTTCTGAGCTCTCTTGGGAGCGCGTAGATAAGCCTGAAGAGTTATTTAAAGTCGGCGATACTGTTAAAGTTAAAGTTATTAAAGTTGATGCTGAAAATAATAAGATTAGTTTGAGTATTAGAGAAACTTTAGATAACCCGTGGAATAAAGAAATTAAGAATTTCAAAGTAGGTAACATCTATCAGGGGAAAGTAAAAAGACTGACTAACTTCGGAGCCTTTATTGAATTATCACCGTCAATTGAGGGATTGGTTCATGTATCACAAATTTCTCGGGAGCATGTATCTAATCCGGCGGATGTACTTAAGAACAACCAAGAGGTAAGTGTGAAAGTCATTGAAATTAAACCTGACCAGAAACGCGTTGGACTTAGCATTCGTGATGCGGAACAAGACCAATTTGCAGCATTTTCTAAGGAATACTTAGATAATCAAAGCTTAAATATTAATATTGGTGATCTATTCGCAGATAAACTAAAAGAACTTAAATAATAATTGTGAAATTAATAAGTAGCTCAATTGGTCACAGTTGAGCTATTTTTGTTAAATTGCATTATAATAGTAAGTGAAGTATTTATGAAAGGTTGCTATCAAATGGCTAGACCGGTAGTTGCAATAGTTGGCCGACCTAACGTTGGCAAATCAACTATTTTTAATCGCTTAGCAGGTTCGAGAATTGCAATAGTCGAGGATAAACCCGGAATTACGCGTGACCGAATCTACAGCTCAAGTGAATGGCTTGATCAACAATTTAATATTATTGACACAGGTGGCATTGAAATCAATCCTGATGATCCAATTATTCAACTGACTAAGATACAGGCTGAACTGGCAATCGATGAGGCAGATGTGATAATCTTCGTTGTTGATGGTCAGACCGGACTTACTGATGTAGATAAAGAGATAGCGCAATATCTATATCGTTCGCAGAAACCAATCGTAGTTGCGGTAAACAAATTGGACAACATCGAGATGTTGGCGAACCTTTATGAGTTCTATGAATTAAATCTCGGTGAGCCACACGCTGTATCCGGTGCGCACGGGACCGGATTTGGTGATCTGCTTGATGCCGTGGTTGTGCATTTTCCGCAAGAGAGAGTGGAGCTTTCTGAAAGCGATGCAATCAGAGTTGCGGTAATCGGCCGTCCGAATGTGGGTAAATCTTCTTTGGTTAACGCAATGTTGGGAGAAGAAAGAGTGATTGTTAGCGATGTTGCGGGTACAACAAGAGATGCGATTGACACCTTTATTTCAACTGAAGACCAAGATTTTGTCTTGGTTGATACTGCGGGTGTGCGCAGAAGGGGTAAGGTTTACGAGAAGACGGAAAAATATAGTGTTTTACGCGCTTTAAAAGCGATTGAGGAGTCTGAGGTCGTCTTAATCTTAATAGACGGCTCAGAAGGCATAATTGAACAGGATAAGAAGATTGCGGGATATGCACATGAGGCAGGACGAGCTTGCATCTTTGTGGTTAACAAGTGGGATATAGTCGAAAAGGATGACAAAACCATGCGCCAGTTTGAGACGAATATCCGTAATCATTTTCAGTTTATGACCTATGCTCCGATATTGTTTTTGTCTGCAAAAACTAAAAGCAGGCTACAACATGTGTTGCCGACAGTGGTGGAAGTTGCAGAATCCTACGCGACGAGGATTCAAACCTCAGTATTAAACGATGTTATATTTGATGCAGTTGCTCTCAATCCACATCCAACTGTAAAGGGAAAGCGTCTGAAAATAGGTTTTTCAACACAGGTTGCTGTAAAACCGCCGACTTTTGTTATTTTCGTGAATGACCCAGAAATTATGCACTTTACCTATCGTCGTTATTTAGAAAATAAGATTAGAGAGGCATTTGATTTTACAGGAACGCCAATTCACATTATAATACGTAAGAAAGATGATGAGAGATTATAGGGAGGTTATTAGATGGTACAACCAGAAAGAATTGCTGTAATCGGTTCAGGTAGCTGGGGAACTGCCTTATCAATTGTTCTGGCTAATAATGATATTTATGTTGATTTATATACTTTGTTTCCCGAACAACGAGACGAGATAAATAATGAGCATACAAATAAGAACTTTTTGCCGGGAGTAAATATCAATCCGAAGGTCATTGCCAGCATGGATTTAGCAGAGGTGCTTACTGATAAGGAATATATTCTGCTTGTCGTTCCTTCGCATGCAATGCGTTCAGTGGTGCGTGAGATAAAACCATATCTAACAAAGAATACAGTGATTATTCATGCTACTAAAGGGATTGAGCTTGATACCTACATGCGAATGAGCGAGGTAATTAAGGAAGAGTTGCCGGATATTCCGGAGAAAAATATTATCGTTCTTTCAGGACCAAGCCATGCTGAAGAGGTCAGCAGAATGCTGCCAACTACGATTGTGGCGGCGGGTACCGATGCCGCAGTTGCGGAGAGGGTCCAGGATATATTCATGAATAATGATTTTCGTGTTTACACAAATGATGATGTTATTGGAATTGAATTAGCCGGAGCGCTCAAAAATATTATCGCACTAGGTGCAGGGATGTCCGATGGCTTAGGTTTTGGTGATAACGCGAAAGCTGCACTAATCACTCGCGGATTGACTGAAATATCGCGATTGGGCTTTCAGTTGAATGCGAAGTTGGCGACATTTGCCGGATTGGCAGGTGTTGGCGACTTAATTGTTACCTGTACGAGTAAACACAGTCGTAACTGGCGAGCCGGTTATAGCCTTGGCCAAGGTGAAAAACTTGAAGATGTGCTGGATAAAATGGGGATGGTTGTTGAGGGAGTCAAGGCTACAAAAGCCGCTTATTATCTGGCACACAAGTATAATGTTGATATGCCGATTACTTCGGAAATCTATCAAGTTTTGTTCGAAGGAAAGAATCCGCGGACCGCAGTTTGGGATTTAATGGGAAGAGTTAAAACAAAAGAAATAAAACATCACTAAATAATCAATTAAATTCCTTTATAAGTATTGATTTTACAAGGTTTCTGTAATAGTATGATGGTAACAGCATTAGCGATTTATCGTATTCCGTTTTCTGAAAATAATTATTTGGGTTTTATTGATAATAATTTATTTTTGGGGGGAGGTGAGTTTTTTGAATAAAACTGAATTGATTGCAAAAGTTGCTGAAAAGGCTGATCTTTCTAAAAAAGATGCCGGCAAGGCTGTTGACGCGGTATTTGCTTCTATCACTGGAGCTTTAAAGAAAGGTGATAAGGTCCAAATTATCGGGTTCGGAAGCTACGAGGTACGTAAGAGAGCTGCTCGTTTAGGACGTAATCCACAAACCGGTAAAGAAATTAAAATTGCTGCAAGTAAAGTACCTGCATTTAAAGCTGGTAAAGCATTAAAAGATGCTGTAAAAGCTGGTAAATAATAAATAATGGTACATATAGAAATAAGAGTTGCATATATGTGCAACTCTTATTTCTTTCTGACGATGTGTTATCGTTGTTTGTCTGATAACGGGATATAGCTCAGTTTGGGAGAGTGCTAGTCTGGGGGGCTAGAGGTCATGGGTTCAAATCCCATTATCCCGACCAGTATTCATTATGTTTGACGATACTAAGAGCTGTGCTCTTATGATATAATACGCCATGATTGCACTTAACAAACATACTTTGTTAAAGGAAGGGTGAAATCACTGTGATTGCGCTAACCCATGAATTAGAAGAGGCGAAACGCGAAATTGAGCTTCTCTCTAAGCAAATTTATGTAGATCGTTACTTTTCGGTACCGGAGGTCACAGTTATTCCTCTGCGACTGCTGGGTTTATATATGTACCGGATGCAGTTTGATGACCGGGTGCGTAAGGCTGTTCTAACGACAACCGGTTTGATTCAACTCGGTCTGGATATGCATGACCGAGTTACAAATAACAAAGAGTTTGTTCGAGACCGGATTACTGAAAGACAGATGCTAATCCTTGCCGGCGATTATTATAGCAGTATTTGCTATAATCTGATGGCTAAAGTTGGGCTTACATGTGAGGTTCGCAAACTGGCCAAGGGTATAACGAAAAACACCGCAGCCAAGATGCAACTATATGATTTTAATTCGGATAATAATTTTAAGTTAAATGATGATATTGTTGATTTGATTAAAATACGTGAGGCATCGCTCTACACAGAGTTTTTAACCGGTGACTTGGTATATGAAGAACAGGCAGCTTGGATGACAATTTTTGAAAATCTAATCGTTTATTCATTCAACTTACGCCAATCAGCAAGCGGTAAGATTCTTGATAATACGCTTTCGTTTTTCCTGATCAGGGCACTGGCGGAGATTAAAGAAATGACCGAATTGTATGCGGTTAGTGACTCTGCTGATTATCAGCGGTTGCTTTTTGATTTAGCTAAAAAGTACCAAGTTGCAGAAATTATTAATGAGATTAATCAGGAATTAATCAGAGAGGCAAAGGATTCTGCAATGTTGGTAGATTGTGCGCAGACCAGAAGTGGATTGGAACAGCTCGTAACTGAGCTTGAAATATCTTAAAATTAATCTGTACTGGAGGTTACCTTTTTGGATAATAGTCAGTTGGCCGGTGAAGATAAAGAAAATTACGTGCATTCTGTTTTTGAGGATATCGCACCGAAATATGATTTTATGAATGACCTAACGAGTTTTCGTTTTCACAAGATGTGGCGCAAAAAAGCGATGAAAAAGTTGGGAGTTAAGCCCGGCTCCGCAGCAATCGATATCTGTTGCGGGACGGCAGACTGGACGATGGATTTAGCTAATTGTTCAAAAACCGGCAGAGTCGTTGGACTTGATTTTAGTGCGAGCATGCTTGCAATCGGCCGTGTTAAGCTTGATAAATCTGCTTTAGAAGCAGTCGAATTAGTTGAGGGCAATGCGATGGAACTACCTTTTCCGGATGATTCATTTGACTACGCAACGATCGGCTTTGCATTAAGAAATGTACCGGACGTCAAGCAGGTACTAAGAGAAATGGAGCGAGTAGTTAAGCCGGGCGGAAAAGTTGCCTCGCTGGAACTGTCTAAGCCGACTCTGCCGGTTTTTAAATCGCTGTATTATTTTTATTTTTATAAGATTTTACCAATTCTCGGGAAAGTATTTGCGGGTAGCTATGAGCAGTACGCATGGCTGCCAACGTCGTTGACCAATTTCCCTGATCGCAAGGAACTGGCAGCGATATTTGCGGAAGTTGGTTTAATCAATATTGAAGTATATTCATTAACCGGTGGTATTGCCGCAATTCATATTGGAGAAAAGAGGGTGACTGAAGATGGGGTATAAGGATATTCGTGAGTATCTGGATTTAATTGAGAATAAAGGCTTATTAAAGCGGATTACAATTGAGGTAGATCCGGATTTAGAAATCGCTGAGATCACTGATCGTGTCTCCAAGATGGAGGGTGGTGGTTACGCTCTTTTGTTCGAAAACGTTAAAGGTTATGATATGCCGGTAGTGACGAATATGTTTGGCTCTTATGAGCGGATGGCGTTAGCGCTTGAGGTCAATGAATTAGATGATATACCGAAACGCCTAATGGAATATTTAGATATTCCTTCTCTGACGGCGGCCGGGGAAGGCTCTTTGCTGACCAAGCTAAAAGCCTTGCCGAAGATGGCTGAAATTAAGAACTTTTTACCGAAAATTGTGAAAAACGGAGTCTGCCAAGAGATAGTTATTACCGATCAAGCAGATCTCAATATGCTTCCAATTCTTAAAACCTGGCCCTTTGACGGAGGAAAGTTTATTACGCTTCCGCTTGTATTCTCTAAGGACCCGGAAACAGGTGCACGAAACTGTGGGATGTACCGGATGCATGTTTATGATGATAAAACAACCGGTATGCACTGGCATAAGCTAAAAGACGGCGCAGCGCATGCTGAAAAATTGCGTAAATTAGGCAAAAATCGGCTGGAGGTCGCTGTGGCGATTGGCTCAGATCCGGCGGTGATTTATTCTGCAAATGCACCATTACCGCCAATCATTGATGAGATGATACTTGCCGGTTTCTTGCGCAGCTCACCGGTGGAGATGGTTAAATGCGTGACTGTAGATATTGAAGTGCCGGCTAATTCGGAGATTGTTCTTGAAGGCTATGTTGATATTGATGAACTTAAGCTGGAAGGGCCGTTTGGTGACCACACCGGTTTTTATTCACTTGCTGATCTCTATCCGGTTTTTCATTTAACCGCTATTACTCACCGCAAAGATTCAATCTATCCAGCAACACTTGTCGGCAAACCGCCGCAGGAGGATTTTTACTTAGGCAAAGTAACGGAGAGGTTATTCTTACCGATTATCAAACTAATACTTCCTGAGGTTGTTGATTATGACATGCCGGCTGAGGGTGTTTTTCATAATTGTGTAATCGTTTCGATTAAGAAGAAGTATCCTTTCCATGCGGAAAAAGTTATGAATGCCCTCTGGGGACTGGGGCAGATGGCGGCGACAAAGTTATTTATCGTTGTTGATGCAGATGTCAATGTCCATAATTATTCGGAAGTAGCATGGAAAGTATTCAGCAATATCGATCCTCGTCGAGATGTTATTATGTCTCGGGGACCGCTCGATGATTTAGACCATTCATCGCCGGTTCAATTTGCCGGTTCGAAAATGGGAATTGATGCAACGAAAAAATTACCGGCAGAAGGACATAATCGTGAGTGGCCACCTGATATTGAAATGTCTCAAGAGATAAAGCAACTGGTCGAACGAAAGTGGGGAGAGTATGGCATCGAATAAAATCAAAGTTTTTCTAGAAATGATTAAGTTTGAACATACACTATTCGCTTTACCGTTCGCTTATCTTGGTATGGTGCTTGGTAGTTACGAAAAATTTAATCATCTTCCAACTTGGGTTCAATTTTTCTGGATAACACTAGCCATGGTTGGCGCACGAAGTGCGGCCATGGCTTTAAATCGTTTAATCGATAATGTGGTAGATGGGCTGAATCCGCGAACTAAGATGCGGGCTATCCCGCAAGGGCAACTGAGTATAAAAGAGACGATTATTTTTGTAACAGTGTCGCTCCTTGTATTCATCGTGGCGACCCTGCAGCTATCGCCGTTGGCGATTAAGCTGCTGCCAATCGCCCTTATCGTGCTGGTATTCTACTCATATACCAAGCGTTTTACCTGGCTCTGCCATTTCATATTAGGTGGGGCGATTGGCTTAGCGCCGGTCGGCGCTTGGGTCGCCGTCACCAATGAGCTTAGTTTTGCCTCAGTTGTACTGTACATTATTGTACTACTCTGGACCGCAGGGTTTGATATAATTTATGCGACGCAGGATATTGACTTTGATCGTGAGTATGGTTTATTTTCGATACCGCAACGATTTGGCATTAAGAATGCACTCATCATTGCGCGAATCACACATGGAGTCACTGTAATCGGCCTAATTTGTTTTTATTTCCTTGTAAATGTAGGTATTTGGTATATTATTGGTATCATTATTGCGAATTTTATCCTGCATTATGAACATTCGATTATTTCACCAACCGATTTATCGCGTCTTAATACGGCTTTCTTTACGATGAACGGGGTTCTAAGCGTAATAATTTTCGTATTTACATTTATCGACGTTTTATTTAAGTTGTATTTATAGGGAGGCAGACATCTTGAGTAAAATCCGCTTAGGCAAGATTTCCTACACTAACATGTGGCCGGTGACGCATTTTTTTAATGAGGGTATTTTTGCCGGCGAAGTTGACTTTGTCGAACAGGTGCCAAGTCAGTTAAATATTAAAATGTCGCAGGGTGAAATTGATATTGGAGCTATATCATCTTTGGCGTATGCCGAACACGCAGACGACTACATGATATTGCCTGACTTATCGGTTAGTTGCTATGGAGATATCGGTTCAATTTCCCTATATCACAAGGGAAGTTTGGACAAGCTTGACGGGCATAAGGTAGCACTTACTAATACATCACTTACTTCTGTTAACCTGCTAAAAATTATTCTCGAAGAGTTTCATCAATTGAAACCGGTATATGTTTCGATGGCACCGAATATTGATCAGATGTTGGAAGAAGCGACGGGGGCGCTCTTAATTGGCGACGAAGCCTTGTCCGCTAATCTAAGATTTACTGAAAAGCCCCTATATAATCATCTCGATTTAGGTGCAGAGTGGCTGAGACAGACGGGTAATTGGATGGTTTTTGCTGTCTATGCGGTGCGTAAGGATGCATATGAAAAATATCCGGAATTAATTGAAAGGATTTATCAAGAATACCTGAGAAGTAAGGCGAAGGGGTATCGGGAGATTAATCAAGTTATAGCTGCAGCAATCAAGCGCTATGGCGGTTCTAATGATTTCTGGGAAAAATATTTCTCTGGTCTATCACATGATTTCACGATAGAGCAACAGGAAGGGTTAAAACATTACTTTGAATTAGCTACTAAGATTGGAGCTCTTGAAGTGAAATCCGAACTTTCAATTATTGACTTTAATCGACAATAATCGACAATACACTACACTAATCAATAATAATCGTGAAACAATGCATCATTTTTACAGGGAGAGAATCCAATAATGACTTTGGAAGATATTTATCTAAGCATGCGCAAGGATTTAAAAGAAATTGAACGTGAATTGGCGATGGCAATCAAAACAGACCAGGACGTTCTCTATGACGCTTCCTATCAATTATTTAGGGCCGGAGGCAAGCGGATTCGACCAATCTTTGTGCTGTTGGCCGGTTACTTTGGTAATTATCAGTTACCAAAGTTGAAAAAGGTTGCTGCCTCGCTTGAATTAGTACATATGGCAACGCTTGTGCATGACGATATTATCGATGATGCCGACCGACGCAGGGGCAAGTTAACAGTAAAAGCCGAATGGGATAATTGCGTGGCAATGTCAACCGGCGATTATCTGCTTGCGAAGTTTTTGCTCCTAATCACTGAACTTAACAACGAAAAACTTCATCAAATCGTTTCTAAGGCGCTGGTGCAGATAGTGGAGGGCGAGATTGATCAGATTCGCGATTTAAATGAATGGGACTTAAGCTTTCGTGAATATTTACGCCGCATTAAACGTAAGACAGCACTCCTAATTGCGCTGTCTACACAGTTAGGTGCTATGGTTAGCGATGCACGCCCCGAAGTTGTGCGTAGTTTGCACCAATATGGCTATTATACGGGAATGGCTTTTCAGATTATTGATGATATTCTTGATTTTACAGGTACGAGTGACCAACTGGGTAAACCTGCCGGCAGTGATTTGAGACAAGGTAATATCACGCTTCCGGCACTTTATGCTTATAATTGCTCGAATGTTAACGTTCGTTTGAAAGAAATTATTTCAAGCGGTGAAGCGAATACACGGATAGATGAGATAATCGGACTTGTGAAACTTTCCGGCGGAATCGAATATGCTCAACAACTCGCTGAGCGCTATATAACCAAAGCTGAACGTGCTCTTAAACAGCTACCACCGATTAAAGAGCGTGAGACGCTTTATGAAATTGGGCATTTTATTGCAGACCGCACATATTGAGTTGCTTACGAATATGTTTGAAACAACAGAACTTTTTTGATAGACTTTCTTGTGGTTATTAATGATATTACATATCAATATGGTTATTAATAATATTAAATATCAATCAATTTTAATGGGGGAGAATAATGGAAAAAACTTTTTTAATGATTAAACCTGATGGCGTGCAACGCAACCTAATCGGAGATATTGTAAATCGATTCGAGGAGAAGGGTTATAAGCTTGTTGGCGCTAAACTGATGCAGATCGACCGCAGCCTTGCGGAACAGCACTATGGAGAGCACCGAGAGCGTCCTTTCTTCGGTGAACTGGTTGATTTTATCACTTCCGGGCCGGTTTTTGCGATGGTTTGGGAAGGTAACAATGTAGTTGCGGCTTCCCGTAGCTTGATGGGTGCAACTAACCCGCAAGATGCAGCTCCCGGTACGATTCGTGGTGATTATGCGGTTTCATTGGGGATGAATATAATTCACGGTTCGGATTCGCCGGCGAGCGCTGAACGTGAAATCGGCCTTTTCTTTAAGCCGGAAGAAATTATTAACTACAATAGAGAGATTGACCGTTGGGTCTAAAGAAATATCATGCTGCTAGTGAAAACTGGCAGCTTTTTTTATAAAATCAACTTAAATAGCATCAATTATGTTATATTATTAAGTTAAGTATGTCTTGCGCTATTAGTAGCATGTGTGGTCGATGCACCACCTTACAATAGACGCTACCCGACAAAGAAGAGTGGAGGCAAGCGAGATGAGATTTCTTGATGCTGGTGAATCGCATGGAAAACAGTTAACTGCAATAATTGAAGGGGTACCGAGTGAGTTCGCGATTTCCGGCGAACTGATCAATGAAGCTCTGAGTAGACGTCAACAAGGTTATGGTCGTGGACAGCGAATGCAGATTGAGACAGATGAAGTACAGATCTTAAGCGGCATTCGTCACGGAAAGACGCTTGGTTCACCGATTACCTTAGTGATTGAAAATAAGGACTACGAGAATTGGCAAGAAATTATGTCACCTGAGGCTGTGGATTTTAGCACCGCACGAGCAGTCACTAAACCACGCCCCGGCCATGCAGATCTTAGCGGTGGGTTAAAATATAATCAGCACGATTTAAGAAACATTCTCGAACGCTCAAGTGCGCGAGAGACAGCGATTCGCGTCGCGGTGGGTGCCCTTGCGGAGCAACTGCTAAAACCATTTGGAGTGAGCCTGTTTAGCCATGTAATTAATATTGGTGGTGTTTCGGCACCGTGTTATACTGATTACAAGCAACATACAATAGAAAAATTACGTACGCTATGTTTAGAGTCTGAGGTAAATTGTGTCGATGGTAGCGCTTCTCAACAAATTATTGAAGTGATTGATCAGGCTCGTGCTGAAGGCGATTCGCTCGGTGGGATTGTTGAAGTAATTGCTTTAGGCCTACCGGTTGGTTTAGGTAGTCATGTTCATTGGGATCGAAAACTCGATGCTAATCTGGCGCGTGCTGTGATGAGTATTCAGGGTTTTAAAGGGGTGGAGGTTGGCATCGGTTTTCAAGCGGCCGGTCTCCTCGGATCAGAAGTTCACGATCCGATTGTGTGGACGGGTAAGAGCTTTGCTCGGATGAGCAATAACGCCGGCGGTATTGAAGGCGGGATCTCTAACGGTGAGCCAATCATCATTACGGGAGTGATGAAACCAATTCCAACGCTCTACAAACCTTTGCAGAGTGTCGATATTAATACCAAAAAATCTTTTGAAGCTACTGTTGAACGATCTGATATTTGTGCGGTTCCCGCTGCAAGCATTGTCGCTCGGGCAGTGGTCGCTTGGGAGATTGCCGTAGCCTTCTTTAATAAATTTGGTGGCGACTCGTTAACTGAAATTAAGCGCAATTATCATAATTATATAGAACAGATAGGTGAGTACTAGAATGGAAACCTTAACGATTAATTTTGCGGAAAAAGAGTCAAGTTATCAGATTCACATTGGTATCGGGATTCGGCACGACCTGCCCGCATTTTTGGCCGGTCTTAATATCACGCAGGATAATCCGCTGTTGATTGTTACTGATAGCAATGTTGCACCACTATATTTAGAGGGATTACTGGAAATTTTAAAAGGCTTTCAGACGGTTAGTTATGTTGTAACCGCAGGTGAATCAGCAAAATCTTTGGCTGAGATTGAGCGTTTAACCGGTTTTGCGTTACAGCAGGGACTTAGTCGGCAGACAGTTGTCCTTGCTTTTGGTGGCGGTGTTATCGGTGATTTAGCAGGATTTTTTGCGGCTACTTATATGCGAGGGCTTCGATTTATTCAGCTGCCAACAACAATTTTAGCGCATGATAGCAGTGTTGGCGGAAAGGTCGCTGTCAATCATGCATTAGGCAAAAATATGATTGGTGCGTTTCATCAGCCCATTGCTGTTATTTATGATTTAGAATTTTTGAAAACACTACCTAAAGAGCAGATTAAATCGGGACTGGCGGAGTTGGTAAAACATGCTCTAATTGCTGACGCAAGCTTAGTTGATTATCTGGAGCAAAATGCAGGTCAACTTCTTGGGTTAGATTTAGCCAAATTACAGCACGCGCTTTATAGTGGTATTGCTATCAAAGCTGCGGTAGTCTCTAAAGACCCGCGCGAAAGTGGAGTTAGAGCACACCTCAACTACGGACATACGCTGGCACACGCACTTGAGATCGCGTCTAATTTTGAGATGTTGCATGGCGAAGCGGTTGCCATCGGGATTTGCTATGTTGCGGAGCTTGGACTGGCAATGGGATTGATTGATTCTAATGAAAAAGAGCGTACTTTTGCTTTGTTAACAAGTTACGATTTACCAACATTTATTCCCCAAGAATATAGTGAAAAGAGTCTATATCAGCTGATGCTGCATGACAAAAAAACCAGTAATCAGCAAATTCGACTGATTTTGCCGACATCGATTGGCACGGTCGATATTTTTACAAATCTACCTGCAGAGTTATTGCTGGAGACGATTTCTAAATTACAAGAATAGTGGTGCAATATGACGATTAAAGTGACTGCTGCTAACAGAATAGGTGGTAAGATTAGCGTTCCGGGGGATAAATCAATTTCCCACCGTGCGATAATGCTCGGTGCAATTGCCGCGGGAAAAACTGAGATTACCGGTTTCCTAAATGGGGAAGACTGTTTGAATACGGTAAGTCTTTTTCAACAATTAGGTGTTGAGATTGAGCGTCATGACGCAACTTCTTTTATAGTATTCGGTAAAGGACGTAACTTAACCGGACCAACCGTCCCTTTTCTTGATGTAGGTAATTCCGGTACAACGATTCGATTAGCAACCGGCATTTTGGCAGGACAGCACTTTACCAGTCAGATTACCGGCGATGACTCGATTCGCAAACGCCCAATGAAAAGAATTATTGATCCACTTACCATGATGGGCGCAGAAATCATTAGTCGTGATGGTTATGCACCGCTTAAGATAATTGGTCAAGAACTTACCGGGATTGAATATATTAGTCCGATTGCCAGCGCGCAAGTTAAGTCAGCAATACTTCTTGCCGGTCTCTATGCGAGCGGCGATACTACAGTAATTGAGCCTTTACTATCACGTAATCACACTGAAAAGATGCTCGAATATTTCGGTGCGGATATTACTTGTGAAGGCAACCAGGCTATAATTGTGGGTGGTACTGAACTTAGTGGTCAGCGACTTGAAGTTCCCGGAGATTTTTCTTCTGCTGCGTTTTTGATTGCTGCAGCATTACTCGTTCCCGGAAGTGAGCTATTGATTACTAATGTTGGCGTTAATCCAACGAGGACGGGTTTCCTTGATGTAGTGCGTTTAATGAACGGCGATGTCGAGCTGCATAATGAACGTTTTTTTGGTAAAGAAGAAGTAGCGGACATACTGGTTCGCGGAAGCAACCTAACGGCAATCAACGTTGCAGGCGAACTGATACCGCGTTTGATTGACGAACTGCCTTTGTTTGCACTTATTGCGAGCCAGGCTGATGGGATGAGCATCGTTAGTGATGCTGCTGAACTAAGGGTTAAAGAATCCGATCGCATTGAAACGATAGCTCAAGAATTAGCGAAACTTGGCGTAAAGGTAGAAAAGTGCGAGGACGGTTTTGCGATTATTGGTAAGCAAAAGATACGGGGTGGCACGGTGATGACCCATGGTGACCATCGCATTGGCTTAACGATGGCTATTGCAGGATTAATTGCTGAACGTGACGTTGAAATAATAGGCTCCAAGTCAATTGCTATCTCTTATCCTGATTTTTTTGCGGATTTAAAGGCAATTCTTAAATAAAAAACAATATTTTCCACTTTACACTTGTTAAAATCAACTAAAGTATTCTATAATAATAGGGATAGGAGCATTTCTGTCTATGTTGTGTTACTGTAATTTAATCAGAGTATCGATAAGGGAGGTTTCAGAATGACTGATTCACAATTGATTCGTCAAATTAAAGAGGGCGATATTAATCTTTATTCTGAGCTAATTCTTAGATATGAGAAAAAGCTGACCAACTTTATAATGAATATTTTAAAAGGAACGCAGATCAGCGATTATGCTGAAGATATCTGCCAGGAAACCTTTTATAAAGCATATAGAAGTTTACATACCTTCCGTGATGAAGAAGCTACTTTTTCTACATGGCTATATACGATTGCTCGTAATACTGCGTTAAGTGAACTTCGTAAGGTTCAGACGGTCGAGGTTTCACTTGAGGAAACGCTCCCGAACCTGCAGGTGTCGAATCTGTTTTTACCTGAGCAAGAATTATTACGTAATGAGCGTGTTAATAAGGTTAGGGAAGCAATAAATACTTTACCGGAGAAACAGCGGACAGCGTTAATTCTTAGAGAGTACGAGCAGATGGAATATAATGAGATAGCGCTTGTTTTGAATGCGACAGTGAGTTCCGTTAAATCGCTCTTGTTCCGAGCCCGCTCCGGTATCAAATATAAACTCGAAGATTACGAAGGAGTTCAAGGCTAGATGCTCGATAATGGTAAATCGTCTAATCTATCTCATAACGTAATGGAGCGAATTCTAGAAGAGAACCGTTGGACCTTACCAGTTCATGAACAACCTGTTAAACCAAACAAATACTTCAAAGCAATCAGCTCCTTTATATTAATTATTGCTTTATTAGGTATTTCAATTAGTTTTATATTTGTTAATCCAACGGCAAGTAACGAAACGCCGTCGGTAAAAAATGAAAGCATCACCAGTATGATTGAGCCGACAGATTATGCCAAGACTTTCCCGCATCTCGAGTTTCTTACTGTTCCCGGTAGTACAATCATCGGTACGGGTGAGCCCGGTATCTATAATCCGAATAAAAAGGCACAAAACGATATTCAGCTATTCTGGATTGGTGTGGTTTTAACGCTTTCAATGATAATTTTATTCTTAAGTTGGATGTCTCGAAAAAGTGAAAATCCTGACTACGTCTAATCTTGTCAGGATTTTTTATTAAGTATTAAGGGGAAGTAGCATAACTGATGAAAATACCAAGACAAATTTCATACTACATTAACAATAAAAAAGTTATTTTGTTTCTGGCGATCGCCAACCTATTAGGCGCAATCTACGGTTTTTATTGGTATAAAAATCAATTACTTGCTTCTCCTAAATTCCTCTGGCCTTTCATTCCCGATAGTCCTTTAGCTACGTTGTTTTTTGCAATCTTTTTATTTTTACTATTTTTCAACAAAAAAGTACCTTTCATTGAGGCACTTGCTTCAGTTACTATTTTCAAATATGGAATCTGGGCAGTTGCGATTATATTTTGGGGTGCGTGGAATACAGAGCATTCAATCGTTAAAATGTTGATGGTAGAAACGATTGATTGGTTGGATGTATTGCTGATTTTCTCGCATTTAATTATGGCAGCACAAGCGGTGATTTTTTTCCGTAAATATTCTTATGGATTTGTTTCAATTCTGATCGTTGCAATCTGGGTTTTCTTTAATGATATTCTGGATTATACCTTGATTATCTATCCATGGTTACCCGCTAGTCTTGACGGTTCAGTTTATAGTATCGCTAAGTTTACGATGCTTTTGACCGGTACTTCTGTTTTACTCTTCTACATTCTTTCCCTTGTTCGGCGGAAGCGTAAAGAATAATTATTTCCGCTCAAAACCTTTGCCGAGGACATCGTGAACATCGCTAAGAACCACGAAAGCGGTACTATCAATTGAACGAACCAGCTTTTTTAGTCGCGCAATTTCGTGACGACTGATAACGCAGAATACAACCTCTTTTTCTTTGTTAGTATAAGCACCACGTGCTTTAGAAATTGTTGCTCCTCGCTTCATGTCGAGGATTATTTTTTTGGCTATTTCTTCGGCATGGTCGGAAATAATCATTGCTGAACGAGCTGCATAAGCGCCCTCTTGAACGAAGTCAATCACCTTTGAAGCTACAAAAACCAAAACCAGCGTATACATCGCTTTTTCAATGCCGATGTAAAAAGCTGATCCCCCAATAACAAATGCATCTATAATAAACATTGTTTTCCCCATATTGATATGGAAATAGCGGTACATTAGACGTGCGATAATATCCGATCCGCCGGTTGAACCACCTGAACGGAAAGTAATTCCTAATCCAAGGCCGACCAATAAACCGGCGAACAGTGATGCGAGTAGAAGGTCTTCCGTTGGAAACCGAAACCCGTCGGTTAACCAGAGAAACAGGGTAACCGCTAAAGTGCCGATAATTGTATAAATCATCGATCGATAGCCAAGCTTGATTAAACCAAGAATAAACAGCGGTATATTAAGCGCCAGTATGATTAAGCTTGGCGCAATGCCAAACTCATAATTTACGACAAGTGCGATACCGGTAACGCCGCCCTCACCAAGACCGTTCGCAATGACAAAATAGTTGACTCCAAAAGCGAAGATGAATGTGCCGATTGCTATATATGCAAGGCTTTTTAGAACGTCTATTATCGCACTTTTCATATTATAAGTTCCTTTCTTTACGCCATTTTCAGCTTGTATAGTATATAATAAATCCGTACAATTATTATATACTATAGGCAGATAAAAATCTTTATAATTCGCAGTATTTGAAGTCGAATTGGGAAGAAAGTGAGAGTGATTGATTTGGCTAATATTAAGGTGCTCGTTGCCGGCGCAAAAGGCAAAATGGGTCAAGAGGTTGTCCGTCTGGTTGAAAACAGCCAAGATTTAGAGCTGGTTGGCAGTATCGACCATATACTAGTCACTGATGCGGAAAATAAGGAATTCAGCAATTTAGCTGATGCAATAAAAATGACTGCGGCAGATGTATTGGTGGATTTTACTACTCCGACAAGCGTTAAAGCTAACATGGAGTTAGCGCTTCGTAGCGGAATTTCACCGGTTGTTGGTACGACGGGGCTCAGCAGCACTGATTTGGATGAGTTAGATGAACTTGCAAAGGCTTCAGGTATTGGCGGGTTAGTTGCACCAAACTTTGCGATTGGTGCTGTATTAATGATGAGATTTGCCGAACAGGCTTCTAAGTATCTGCCGAATGTGGAAATTATTGAATTGCATCATGATCAGAAGCTTGATGCACCATCCGGCACCGCTATTAAGACAGCCGAGTTGATTGCTAATCAACGTCAGGCAAAAGAGCAGGGTGCAAAAGGTGAGAGCGAAACGCTTGTTGGAGCACGTGGCGCTAACTACGCCGGCTTCCGCATTCATAGTATTCGACTACCGGGTTTAGTTGCTCATCAAGAGGTGATTTTTGGTGCGGTTGGTCAGACCCTAACGATTCGTCATGATTCGATTAATCGTGAATCCTTCATGCCGGGTGTCTATCTTGCTATTACTAAGGTTAAGGAGTTTAAAGGGATTATATACGGACTTGAGCGGATAATGGACTAAGGAATTGATTGCGGTGGACAGGATTAAGATTGGGAAAGCTCTGTTAGGCGAGTTAAATAATTATGGTTATCAGGCCTATTTGGTTGGCGGCACTGTGCGTGACTATCTCCTCGGGCTAGAGAGCTATGATATCGATATTGCAACCTCTGCTCGTCCCGAAGAGGTAATGAAGCTGTGGCCTGAAGCTATTCCGACTGGGATTAAGTATGGAACAGTTACCGTTATCTATGAGGGACAAGCGGTGGAGGTTACAACTTTTCGTGAGGAAAGTGATTATCATGACTTTCGGCGCCCGGAATCTGTAAATTTCGGTGATTCGTTAGCTGCGGATGTCGCGCGACGTGATTTTACGATAAACGCTTTAGCGATGGACTATAGTGGTAATGTTATCGATTATTATGCCGGACGTGAAGCGCTCGCAAGTCGTGTGATTAAGACGGTTGGCAGTCCCGAGGAAAGATTTCGCGAGGACCCGTTGAGAATGTTGCGAGCGATTCGTTTTGTTGCTCAACTTGGGTTTGAGATTGAGGCTTCGACTTGGGAACAGTTGTTAGTGCAGGCTCCTTATATTCAGTATGTGGCGCTTGAACGGATAAAAAAAGAATTAGATCGTTTACTTGTTGCCAAACACACTTCTCAAGCCGTAGCACCGTTATACGAATCGGGACTTTTTAAATGGATCGCACATTTCAAAGAAACGAAGATAGAACAACTTGATGTTTCGTTAATTAGCCGCTTGATGCATGAGACTACTGATGTGATAGCCCGTTGGTATTTATTGCTTTTTCAGTTAACTGATGATGATTTTAATCACTTAATCGTTAGTTTTCCGTTAACCAAGAAAGAACAAGGCGCTTTATATCAATATCGAAGCGTTCAGCAGATTTTAGCGGAAGAACTCAGTGAGAACACTTTAAAAGGTTGTTTACTAAGTTTTGATGAAGAAATTATCGCTGAGATGATTAAACTGATTCAATTGCTAAACACCCCGGAGACTTCTAAAGACTATGAAGAAACAGTTCAGTACCGGTTGACTCAACTCAAACAATTGAGTAATTCGTTACCTGCTAAATCAATTAAGGATTTAGCGATAGATGGCAATAATCTGATAGCAGAACTGAATTTATCACCCGGCAAACAGATTGGCGAGTTAATGGAAGAACTTTTGCGAAGGGTTGTTTTTGCAGGGCTTGCGAATGAAAAAAATGCCTTATTGAGAGAAGCTGCTAAGATTAGGGGTGAAATGATTGAGCAATTATCAGATAGTTGATCTAAAACCTTGGTTAACCGGCGATTGGATGGGTTGTAAAATATATATGCACCAAACTCTCGATTCAACACAGGCTGAGGCTAAACGTTTGGTTACTGACAGTGCACTTCATGGAACTGTAGTGGTTGCCAACGAACAGTTGTCCGGCCGTGGCCGTTTAGGTCGTGAATGGCACTCCGGTGCTGATAAAGGTGTGTGGTTAAGCGCAGTGATTCGACCGGAAATTGCGATACAGCATTTACCGCAAATTACTTTGCTAACTGCTCTTGCAATAAAGCAGACACTGAACGATTTATACGGTATTGAGGTACTAATCAAATGGCCGAACGATATCTATCTTAACCGTCGTAAACTTGCCGGTATTTTGACGGAGGCACTCACTGTTGCCGGTGCGATTGATTGTCTTATTGTCGGTATTGGCCTTAATACTGATGTTGATGAAACAGCAACGGAGTTAGCTGATAAAAGAATTGCCTTAGAAGAGGTGCTTGGTTACCAACCGGATAAATTGCAACTAATTAGCATCCTGCTCAACAGACTGGGTGAGTTCATTGATGTGTACGAACAACATGGTTTTGCTCCGTTTTTAGAGCAGTATCGTGCTTCACTCTATGGTAAGGGTGAAGAGGTTATTATAGACGGGAAGCTTATCGCACGCATTAGTGCCGTTAACCCTCAAGGTGAGCTAATAGTTGTTGATGTTAGCGGCTTTGAGCATACAATAGTTAACGGTGAAATTACTTTTATGGGGTGAACAGATGAACGAAAAAAGAGTAATTAATAATGTATATATAGTTGCCGGCGGGGAAATTGGTGATGAGATAGCTCAGATTAAGCCTACAGCTGCGGATATAGTGATTGCAGTCGATAGTGGCGCTGAAAGGCTTTTCGATAGAGACATCGTTGCTGATTATTTTCTTGGTGATTTTGATTCGCTTAACGGAGAATATTTGGCAACAATTGAGCGCAAATATGCAGAAAGAATGATCTGCTTTCCGACGATTAAAAATGAGACGGATAGCGAGTTAGCCATGCAGTTTGCTATTGGCTTTGCTCCCAAAAATATATTTTTTTATGGAGCAACGGGAACGCGTATTGATCATATTTTGGCAAATATCAATATACTATTGCAAGCTGAAAAGAGGGGCATTAATGCGGTAATCTGTGATCAATTTAACCGTATTCAACTTTTATTGGCAGAGCGAACTTTAACAGTCAAACGGAGTGATTATCAGTATTTATCGTTGATTGCTTTTTCGGAGAGGGTAGAATTTCAAGCCGGTAGTGGCCTTAAATACCCACTGGAAAACTTGGTTCTTACACAGGGACTATCTCGCGGTTTAAGCAATGAAATAATTGCCGATGAGGCGACAATTACAATTAGCTCAGGTGTGCTACTGGTAATTGAAAGCAGAGATTAAAAAAGACTTCGTTCACGATTAATGAACTGAAGTCTTTGTTAATTATCTGCAGTTATACTCTTTCAACCTTACCGGATTTTAAAGCTCTTGTACTTACATATACGCGCTTCGGTTTGCCATCGACGAGGATGCGAACCTTTTGCACATTGACACCCCATTTACGTCTGGTTTTACGATTGGAGTGACTTACATTATTTCCTGTTCCCGGACCTTTACCGGTAACATAGCATTTACGTGACACAGTTTAACCCCCCTTGCAAGAAAATCCCTATATTTAAATTCGGATTATTCATTCATACTCGTGTTATATTAGCATATGCTACTTAAATAATCAAGTTTAGATTACAAATTAATCTAAGACTATTAATAAATGTTGTTTTATAGTAAAATATAATTTAGCCCAATTCGAAAGGACTAAGGGGGTAGTGTTGATGGCTGTTGAAATAAAAAATAAATTAGGGAAATACCATATTTCCAATGAGGTAATCTCTGTTATTGCCGGTATCTCCGCAATGGAAGTGTTTGGTTTAGTAGGCATGGCTTCTACAAAACAGTTTAAAGATGGAATTGCTGAACTGCTTGGCATGGAAAATCTTAGTAGAGGGATAGAAGTAACAATCGAAGAGGATGAAGTGACTATTGATATCTATATTATCGTTAGTTATGGTACAAAAATATCCGAAGTAGCTCATAATGTTCAACAAAAGGTAATCTATACATTGCAAAACATTGTCGATATTAATGTGACAACGGTCAATGTGATAGTACAAGGTGTGAGAGTTACTCGGGCGTAGCTAAGGAGGCAATATTTGTGGAATACTATAAGATAGATGGACCTATTTTTACTGGGATGATTTTAGTGGCTGCAAAAGAATTAAATAAAAATGTAAAAGCTATCGACGCGTTAAACGTTTTCCCGGTTCCTGATGGAGATACCGGAACCAATATGAACCTTTCCTTTATATCTGGGGTCACTGAGCTCAAAAAGAAACAAGATGGGCATGTAGGACAGAACTCTGAGGCACTTGCACGCGGACTTCTCATGGGAGCTCGCGGTAATTCGGGGGTTATTTTGTCGCAATTATTTAGAGGATTTTCCAAAGAAATCGCAGGCTTTGAAACGATCAATACTGTTCAGTTTGCGGACGCACTAAAAAGAGGCGTGGAGAGCGCATACAGTGCTGTTATGAAGCCGGTCGAGGGAACGATTTTGACAGTCGCCAAGGATATGGCTAATGAAGCAGTAAGAATTGCTAAGAGAGATATGGAGTTTATTACATTTTTAGAAAAAATTATATCAGTCGGTGAGAAATCATTGGCTAACACACCGGAATTACTGCCAATTCTTAAAGAGGTTGGTGTAGTTGATGCTGGTGGAAAAGGGCTATTATACATTTATAAAGGCTTTTTACAATCATTAAAACATCCTGATTTGGCAGCCGAAGGAGCTGAATTAGAAGAGTATGAGGAAACGGCTGATAGCGAGTTTGCCCAATCCGCTCAAAGTAAAATTTCAGCGGAAGATATTGAGTTTGGTTATTGTACTGAATTTTTCATCAATTTAACCGATTCGAATTTCAGTGAAGCTAAATTCAAAAAACGCTTAAGTGAACTGGGTGATTCGTTAGTCGTGATTCATGATGAAGACATTGTTAAGGTACACGTGCATTCCAATGAGCCGGGTACGGTGCTTAATGTTGCTGTTGAGCATGGTAGTTTAAGCAAGATAAAGATCGAAAATATGCGTGAACAACATACTCATATCGTAGTTGAGGAGCAAGAGGCTCAGGCGGCGGCCAAGCAGGAGACTCCGGCGAAACCACCACAGGAATATGGAATCATAGCTGTCGGTATGGGTGAAGGCATTATTAATATTTTCAAAAGCTTAGGAGTGGACATCGTTGTTTCCGGTGGACAGACGATGAATCCGAGCACGGAGGATATCGTAAATGCTATCAATCAATTAAACGCTGAGAAATATATTATTTTGCCGAATAATAGCAATATAATCTTAGCAGCTGAGCAGGCGACGGAGTTGGTTAATAAACCAATCGTAGTTATTCCGAGTAAATCGATTCCACAGGGCATATCTGCGCTTCTTTATTATAATCAAGCGTTATCGCTTGAAGAAAATAAGGTGCATATGATTCAGGGACTTAGTGCTATTAAAACAGGTCAAGTTACCTATTCAATCAGAGATACCAAACTTGAGAATCTCGAGATTAATGAGGGCGATTATATTGGTTTAGCTAACAACAAAATTATCATCAATGATAATGATCTGTTGGATACTGCTTTTAAGCTTTTAGATGAAATGATTGAGGATTCTGATGAAATTTTAACGATTATTTATGGTGAAGATGTTTCAGATGAACAGGTTAAGCAGCTGAGTGAACGGGTTCAAGAGGCATATCCGGCCATTGAAATTGAAGTCCATAACGGTATGCAACCGATTTATAATTTTATTTTCGGTATAGAGTAAATTGAGGGAGATGATTTGAATGGAAAAGATTTTCCTTGTAACTGACAGTACGGCAGATATTCCGAAAGAACTGGCGCAAGAGCTAAACATAACCGTAGTTCCTTTAAAGGTTCATTTTGCTGATGCAGAATATTTGGATGGTGTTACGATTACTACGGAACAGTTCTATCAAAAACTGGCGAAGTCAGAGGAATTACCAACGACATCGCAACCATCACCTTATGATTTTATTAAAACTTACAGAGAATTAGTTGGTAATGATAAGAATGCTAAAATTATTTCAATCCATCTTTCTGCAGCACTTAGCGGTACTTGTCAGTCAGCATTATTAGCTGCAGAGACGATGAAGGATGAGGGGATTGAGGTTGTTGTCATCGACTCAAGGAAAGCATCTTATTCGATTGGAATAATTGTTGTTGCGGTTGCAAAAGCGATTGCAGATGGCAAGAGCTTCGTGGAGATTGTGAAATTAGCTAACCATCTTGTTACTGATACACAGGTTTATTTTTTGGTAGATTCCTTAACCTACCTGCATAAAGGCGGACGAATTGGTGGAGCGGCACATCTATTTGGTTCGATGTTGAATATTCGACCAATTTTGTCGCTAAACGAGATCGGAGAGGTTTATCCGAAGGAGAAGGTACGCGGACATAACAAAGCGACAGCTAAAATTTTCGAGTACCTGCAAGAATATGCCGGCGACGCTAAGTTGCGTGCGGGGATTTCGCATGCGGTCGCGGAAGAGGTTGCCTTAGAACTTAAAGAAATGCTTGAAGAAACGCTGCAGGTTGAGGAATTTGTGTTTACAGAGATTGGGCCGGTAATCGGCACACACGTAGGACCCGGGACTGTTGCCATAATGCTTCACAAACTGTAATTATTAAACTTTTATAATAGCTCCCCTCTATACGTCAGTTGTAGAGGGGTTTTTATAAGGATTAGTGAATATCAATGTTAAAAGAGTATGATTTGTCCTTAATTAAAGGCATGACAGCGAAGAAATTAGAGAGACTTAACCTGATGGGGTTAACCACTGTTCAGGAGCTTATTGACTATTATCCATACCGTTATGAGAATTATCAGTTGATTGATTTAAAACTTGCTCAACACGGTGAAAAGGTGACGGTTGAAGGTGAACTGCATGGTACCCCTTATTTGCGTTATCTTGGAAGCAAACGAAACATGCTAACGGCCCAGATCATCGTCGATAACCGGATGATTAATCTGGTGTGGTTCAATCGTGGTTTTTTAAAAAAACAACTTGCTCCGGGCAGGCTGATTTTAGTTACCGGTAAGTGGGATAAAGGAAGAGACCAGATAACAGTAGCAGAATCAAGTTTTCTCGATACGACAACAATCATTAAGAAGGGCAATATTATGCCAATCTATTCTGTTCCCGCTGATTTTTATTTGATTGATCTACAAAAAATCATGAGGAAGGCGCTGGACCAATATGCGACTGAAATTAATGAATACCTTCCCGCAGAAATTCTTTCAAAATATAGACTGCCTTCATTACGTGATGCGGTGCTCTCAATTCACTTTCCTGTGGACGAAGATAGTCATAAACAAGCGCGGCGACGTCTAATTTATGATGAGTTGCTGCAATATCAATTACGATTACAGATACATAAAAAAAGAATCAGAGAGGAATATGGCGGTAATGCAAAGCCGCTTGCTCGCGATAAGATTGCGGAATTGGTCAGATCTTTGCCTTATAATCTGACAGCTGATCAGGAAAGTGTTATTGAAGAGATTTTTATCGATTTAGAACGACAAGAGGCGATGAATCGTTTATTACAAGGAGATGTTGGTTCCGGCAAGACAATCGTTGCTATCATTACGCTTTATGCCAATTATTTAGCCGGCTTTCAGGGTGCTTTTATGGTTCCGACAGAAATACTGGCAAATCAACACAAAGAGTCTTTAGACACGATTTTAGAGCCTCTGGGAGTAAAAATAAGACTGCTTACGAGCAGTGTTCCGGCTGCCGAGCAGAACGAGATAATAAGCCGACTTGAAAGCGGAGAAACTGATATTATCATCGGTACTCACTCTTTATTTCAGGAACGCGTTCAATATAAGAACTTGGGTTTAGTAATTATTGATGAGCAACACCGTTTCGGCGTTGAGCAACGCGCTGAATTAAGAAGAAAAGGTAGCAATGGGTCGCCGGATGTTCTCTATATGTCTGCGACGCCAATCCCTCGGACTTTAGCAATTACTGCTTATGGTGAAATGGATGTTTCATCGATTAGGCATTCACCGGCAGGGCGAAAGCCAATTAAGACCTCTTTGATTAGAGCAGATCAGTTCAGTAAGGCACTTGATTTTACTCAACAAGAGTTAGTTAAAGGAAAACAAGCCTATATAATCTGTCCGTTAATTGAGGAGTCAGAAAAACTTGATGTTCAGAACGCAACCGAGCTTTCGGAAACTGTCCGTGCAGAACTTCCGCAATATCGAATAGGGTTGATGCACGGGCGTCTGCCAACCGAGGAAAAAGAGCGGATTATTGAAGACTTTCGGACGAATCAGTTACAAGTCCTTGTCTCAACTACGGTTATAGAGGTAGGCGTAAATATTAGGAATGTTACCGTAATGATAATTTATGATGCCAATCGGTTTGGGTTAGCTCAGTTACACCAGCTCCGCGGCAGAGTGGGACGTGGTGATGACCAATCATACTGTATTTTGGTTGCTAACCCGACGACTGATATTGCTAAAGAGCGCCTGCAGGTAATGCTTGATACGGATGATGGTTTTGAAATCGCTAAACGTGATTTAGAACTTCGAGGCGCGGGTGATCTACTTGGTGTTAGACAGAGCGGATTACCGGACTTCAAACTTGCTGATGTGATTCGTGATTATCGGACTTTGGAAACTGCCTTAAAAGATGCTACTGAATGGGTAAGTGACAAACGGCTGTGGAATGATGCTGAATATATTAGAATTCTTGAGTATCTTAAACAATTAGATACAGATTTAACCGGTAGTTAATGAAACAGGTCTAACAGAAGGAGGTTTATCTGTGCGAGTGATTAGCGGAAGCGCGAAGGGGAGAAGGCTATCCACGCTTGCCGGCGAGGCGACACGGCCAACGACTGATCGCGTAAAAGAGTCAATATTTAATTTGCTGATGTCCTATGTCAGCGGTGCTCGTGTGCTTGATCTTTTTGCCGGTTCCGGTGCATTGGGGATTGAAGCGCTCAGCAGAGGTGCAGAACAAGCCACCTTTGTGGATAAGAGTTATCAAGCAATCCGCGTTATCAATAGAAATCTTGCGAGCTGCGGTTTTGCTGAAAAAGCACTAACCTATCGACTTAGTTGGAAACATGCCATTAAGCAGTTTCAAGCAGAGGAGCTACAGTTCAATCTGGTTTTTCTCGATCCGCCATTTGATTTTGATAACTATGTTGAGATTATTGAGTCGTTGGCCGGTAATAATCTGCTGGCAGAAGCTGCTGTTATTCTCGTTGAGCATGACTATAAATTCTCTTTACCAAGTGATATCGGAGTGTTATCCTTGATTAAGGATAATCGATATGGAGATATTGGAATATCTATCTATCAGTTAGGAAATAAAGGAGGTTAACACGATGATTCATGCGGTCTACCCCGGAAGTTTCGACCCGATAACTTACGGGCACCTTGATATTATTCAGAGAGGAACATCGATTTTCGATAAGATAACAGTTGCGGTGTTGATTAACCCGACCAAAAAGTCACTGTTTACGATTGATGAGCGAATTGCCTTAATTAAAGAAGCAACCAAAGATATGCCGAATGTCGATGTTGAGAGTTTCGATGGTTTGCTTGTTGATTATATGCGTCAGAATGATGGCAACACAATTGTTAAAGGGTTGCGAGCGGTTTCTGACTTTGAGTATGAGCTTCAGATGGCTTCGATTAACAGAAAACTAAATAACCAAATTGAGACGTTTTTCATGATGACGAGTAACAATTATTCGTATTTGAGCTCAAGTATCGTCAAGGATGTTGCCAAACATGCCGGTGACGTATCCGACTTAGTACCTCCGGTTGTTGTTAAAGCACTAAAAGAAAAATATACGGAGTTACGTAAAATGTAGCTCATAAGCTATTCATAAGCTATTCATAAGCTATTCATAAGCTATTCAAGAATAATAGGTTTTTCTTTATACTCTGTAGCAGCATCTATGCGGTTTATGCCGATATTGTAGATGCTGTTCGCTTTTAGATCAAAGTCTAACATTAACGGTCGTTCACGCGGAATGTTAGTAATGATTGGAACAGTTAATTCGTTTTTAACGCTGTTTAAATAGGCCTGACCGTTTGCATTAAATCCAAGTACTCGCAAATATTTAGCACCTTGCTCAAGTCCCAACTGTGTATGTAAATCTTTGGTGAGGTTTAACAGTAGGTTGAGTAGTGTTCGTTTAATTTTAGTTGCTGTATAACGTTTGCTGACACTTAACACTATTAACTCAGCAAATGAGTTGGCATGCTGAACCTGTGATTGCAAACGATTCTCTAAACCTTCATCCATGCCGGCAATCTCTGAAAGTTGCTCTTTACTGTAGCTACTCAGCATAATCTGAATTGTTCGGTAATAATTCTCCCAACTATTTAGTCTGTTTTTACTAATTGCTTGATTTAACGTTAATAGCGAGTTTTCAGGAACAAGGCTCTTTACAATTGCGGTCTGTTGACTAGTTAGAAGCTCATTGCGGATTGCGGTGGCACTGGCTATCGTTTCATTGCGAATCGTCATATCAGTATATTCGCTGTGCATTCGCGCTACTACCAGTGCTTTAATATTGCTTTCCATATGCTTAATCGCTCGCAGATATTGAATACCTAAGATATCGTTAGCTTTATAGAGAGCATCTTGTTTGGCAGTTGCTGTTCCCTTGATTAAGATGGAATTTATAGTACTATTTACAGCCTTGGGATAGGATTGTCCTTCATTTAGATAATAGTGCAGTTGATTGCGAAAATGGTCTGACTCATTAGCCAGCAAATTCGCAACTGTGGTTAACTCGTCAAGATTATTACTTTCGCTACCGAATACAAGCGTTGAGACCTTGAGTTGGTCTAGAATTGATACTGCTCCGTAGGCGAAGAGCTCCGCCGATTGAATAGCAAACGCGGTGGGCAATTCGATAACGAGATCGATACCGTGTTCAAGTGCTATTTTTGCTCGTTGCCACTTATCGATTAGTGCAGGTTCTCCGCGCTGCACAAATTGACCCGACATCACGGCAATTGTTGTAGTTGCTTGCGTTAACTCCTTGGCCCTTTGTAAGTGGTACAGGTGCCCGTTATGAAAAGGATTATATTCAGTGATGACGCCGAGAATCGACATTTAGTAATACCTCCGAATCTAAATTAATAATTTAGTTTATAATTGCAAATTTTATATTGATAATATATAATGACTATTGTTGTTTAAGAGGTGTTGATATGGTAATCAAAACTTGGGAAATCGACCGCGCAGACGGTGAGTATCGTTTTAATTATACAGAAGAATTATCCCATTTAGCAAATGAACAGCAACAGGTTATTGATATTTCACCTGTCACTGTTTGGGGTTCGATTATTAAGGTGGATGATTTCTACAGTGTAACCGGTCGTGTGAAGGTTGAGGTTACCTATGATTGTTCGCGTTGTCTGAAGCGATTTACTTGTCAAGAAGAGGGTTCTTTTCAAGAAATATTCCTTGATGAGAAAGAGGCTGAAAGCTTGGACGATTCACAATCTTATGCAATAATTGAGGACAATTTAATTCGCCTTAAACCATTAGTTGAAGAAGCGGTTGCCATGCTAATACCCTACATACCGCTCTGTGCTGAGGACTGTAAAGGACTCTGCGTGAGTTGTGGCATCAATTTGAATGAGGAGACTTGCGAGTGCACTCACGAAAGAATTGATCCGCGTTTGGCCGGTTTAGCTGATTGGTTTAATCAGGAGTAAAGGATTTACTAGTTTTAGGAGGTGTTAATATGGCAGTACCTAAGAGAAGGACATCAAAAACGCGTCGCGATATGAGACGCACACACATTAAATTAGCGGTTCCGGGGATGGTTGCTTGTTCACATTGCGGTGAGCTAAAACTAAGCCACCGTGTATGTAAAGAATGTGGACAATATGATTCAAAGGTTATTATTAAAAAAGATAAAAAGAAAAACTAATCTAAGGAAAGCTTCATCTTTGGCATGAGGCTTTTTTAATTTAACCGAATTGAAAGAGGTGTTAAATTGTGAGGATTATAATAGATGCTATGGGTGGCGACCATGCGCCGCGGTCCAATGTTGAAGGCTCCTTGCTTGCAGTGGAGAACTTCCCTGATGTCGAAATTATTTTGGTTGGTATAGAGGAAAAAATCAAGGCTTTGTTGCCGGCCGACCATTCAGACCGGATTTCAATCGTTAACGCTACTGAAGTAATCTATACCGAAGATGAGCCGGTTAAAGCGGTTCGCCGCAAGAAGGATTCTTCACTTGTAGTGGCAGCCAATCTTATCAAAGAGGGCAATGCGGAAGCGCTAATTTCAGCCGGAAATACGGGAGCGCTGATGACGGCAGGAGTGTTGATCGGCGGGCGTATCAAAGGAATTGAGCGACCGGCACTGGCTACAGTCCTACCAACATCGGATGAGAAGGGATTCCTATTGCTCGATATGGGTGCCAATATGGACCCATCGCCCGGACAATTGGTACAGTATGCGCTCATGGGCAAGATTTATGCGGAACAAGTTCTTGAAGTGGAAAACCCGCGAATTGGTCTGCTTAATGTAGGCGTTGAGGAAACCAAAGGGAACGAATTAATGAAAGATACCTTTCAATTACTGAAGGAACAGCCGATTAATTTCGTTGGTAATGTGGAAGCGAGAGATATACCGGCGGGCGTCTGTGATGTCGTTATCTGTGATGGTTTTTCCGGTAATATTGTATTGAAATTGACCGAGGGTTTAGCGGGCGCAATCATGAAGATGCTCAAACGTGAATTTCTTAGTTCAACCCGCTCAAAAATTGGAGCACTTTTGCTTAAACCTGCAATGAAGAACATGGCAAAAGGCATGGATTACTCAGAAGTTGGTGGTGCACCTCTACTGGGTGTAAATGGTGCATTTATCAAGGCTCACGGTTCTTCGAATCCTGTGGCAATTATGAATGCTGTGCGTCAGGCTCGCCGCTTTATTAGCGGAGGGGTTAAAGACAAAATTGCTAAATCGTTGTAGTTTGAAATTTACTCTTTTTTTATAGAGCTTATCCTTAATATGTCTAGTAATTTAGTGTTATTTAAATTATAATATTAAGGTGAGGGGGTGACGGTATGGATATATTTGAGACAGTTAAAAAGATTATTTTAGAGCGTTTAGATGTTGATGAAAATAAGATTACTTTACAGGCTAACTTAAAAGATGATTTAGGAGCGGACTCACTGGATATTGTCGAAATGGTGATGGAAATTGAGGATGAATTCGGTATCGAGGTTGACGACGAAGATGCTGAATCAATTGTAACTGTTGGGGATGCTGTGGCCTATCTCGCTAGCGTTCGTTAATAAATAAGATAAAGCCCCGTAATTTTCACTACGGGGCTTTAATTTAATATTTTTTGTTTTGAGGTGAATTGATGGTTAAGCGATTAGAAACACTTGAGCAAAAACTTGGCCTTAAGTTTATTAATTTGGAATATTATCAGCAGGCATTTACACATTCTTCTTACGCTAACGAACAGACAGATAACAACTTAGTACACAATGAGCGCTTAGAGTTTCTTGGCGATGCAGTAGTTGAACTTGTTATATCTAATTATTTATATGCTCATTTCCCGCGTTTTTCTGAGGGTGAGCTAACTAAATCGCGAGCAAATATTGTCTGTGAGAGTTCGCTTGCCAACTTTGCTATAGAACTTAATTTAGCGGATTTTATCCTGTTAGGCAAAGGTGAAGAACAGACAGGCGGGAGAGTACGTATATCAATGTTAGCCGATCTGTTCGAAGCCTTTGTTGGGGCTCTCTATCTTGACCAAGGTTTGGAACAGGTTGAAGAGTTTTTCAGGTTAGCGATATTTCCGCGCTTGGCTGAGAATGAATTCTCGGCAGTAACCGACTATAAGACTGAGCTTCAAGAAATTGTGCAGAAGAACAATCTTGGTAAGCTTAGCTATCATTTAATCACACAGTCAGGACCTGCACATGAAATGTTGTTTACGATTGAGGTCAGGTTGGATGAGTGTAGCTTAGGTGAGGGCACAGGGGGCAGCAAAAAAGAGGCTGAACAGGGTGCGGCCCGAGCTGCGATAAAGCGTTTGAATTAACTGAGGGGAGTATGTTAGGGCAATGCGGATACTCTTTGTAACGACGAACAGTGAAAAATTAAAAGAGGCGCGTCTGGCACTTGCTCCCTATGGACACCAAGTGGAGTCGGTTGACTTTGACTTTATTGAGCCGACAAACGGGGCAATCGAAATGATTGCTAAGGAGAAATTATCCCAACTTCGTCTGCGCGTACCTACTGATATACCGGTAATTGTCGATGATTCGGGAATCTATTTCGTTGCATATGAGGGGTTTCCGGGCATTCTTACCAAACGTATTTTTCAGCAGATTGGCTATAAAGGAATCGCTAAATTGTTAGAAAATGAAGATCGTCGTGCGTATTTCCATGGCGTTATCGCTTTGATGTGGCAGGGGAAAGTTAGGACATTTCACGGAAGAATGGATGGCAAAATTATTGAGGATATCCCGCATGATCTGCCAAGCAATCTATTGTATCCATTTGATCCGATTTTCATTCCGCGTGGAAGCAAGTTGACAATGGGTCAACTTACCGAAGAGGAACGTCTGTCCTATTCTTATCGACGCAAGGCGCTCGATAAACTTGGGAAATGGTTAGAGGAGGAGCGACATGAGTAGTTTTAAATTTATTCATACATCGGACCTGCATTTGGACAGTCCCTTTAAGGGGATAAAGTCGCTTGCGCCTGAACATGCAGCGGAGGTTTTGGACTCAACTTTTCGTGCATTTACTCGCGTGGTTGATTATTGCATCGAATTAGATGTAGACTTTTTGTTGATAGCGGGAGATATTTTTGATAGCGAGAATCGCAGTGTGCGTGCGGAAATCTTTTTTGTGCGGGCGATGGAGAGACTCTCTGTTGCCGGAATAAAGGTATATCTAATTTACGGAAACCATGATTTTATGCAGAGTGGCAAAAGCAATATTGCGTGGCCGAACAATGTTTATACGTTTTCAGAGGCTATGGTTGAGCGTGTGGAGTTTGTGCGTAACGAGGTGTCGGTAGCGGCAATCTATGGTAGGAGTTATCCGGAACGAGCCTTTGCTGAGAATATAATTCCGGATTTTAAAAAGGCGCTTACCGGCGATCTGTTTGCGATTGGCGTTCATCACACTAATGTCGATGGTAATCAGGAGTATGCGCAATATTCGCCGGCAAGTCTGGGTGAATTGAAAAAAGCAGGCTATGATTATTGGGCGCTCGGTCATATACACAAACAAGCGATTCTAAGTGAGAAAGAGCCGATGATCGTTTATGCAGGCAACACTCAAGGACGACATATCAATGAGCGGGGTGTTAAAGCCTGCCATTATGTTGAGGTTGTTAATAAGCTGGTCGTTGAAAGTAAGTGGCTGCCTGTATCACCGATCGTCTGGGAGGAGCTTATTGTTGATATTAGTTCGGTTGAGCGGCTCGATCAGTTGCTTTCTCTGATAGATAAAAAGATAGAGGAGCTGCAAAATAAGTACCAACAGCCGCTTATTATCCGGCTAAAAATTGTTGGAAGAAGCGAACTCTACTTTGCAGTGCAAAAGAAAGAGCACTTAGAAGAGATCGAAGTTTCTTTAAATGAACATTACAATAGGTCGAAACCGTGGATTATTATTGAATCTGTGAAGTCAGATTTAAAACCTGCGGTCGATTTTGCTTCCCTTGTAGCCTATGATTCATTCTTGGCGGATTACTTAAAAGAATACGATAAAAAATTGGCTCAACTTCAGAGTGTGGATGAGAGTGAGGATGACGAACCGCCGGAGTATGCCCAGGCGCTTTTAAATAATCGGTTGTTCAAAAAGCATTTTCGTAAGTTTACGGATGAGGATTGGCTTGAGATTGCCGAACTTGCCAAAGGGTACGCAATCGACAGTCTATATAAGGAGGATGAAGAATGATTATCAACTCCTTAAAAATTTATGGATTTGGGAAGTTAACTGATATTGAACTTTCCTTTGCCGAAGGCATTAATGTGATTGAGGGTCGTAATGAAGCTGGAAAGAGCACATTAATGGCTTTTATTAAGGCTGTATTGTTTGGCTTTGAGAGTCGTCACCATCCCCATGAGAGGTATGAGCCACTTACCGGTGGTAGGTTTGGTGGCATTCTCTATTTGACTGATCAGTCAGGACAAAAGTATTCGATTGAACGGGTGTTTACTCAAAAGGCTTCCGGTGACTTATTGATTACTCTGCCTTCAGGGGAGACAGCGGGAGAAGAACTATTACCATCAATTATCGGTAACATTAATAAGAGCATTTTTAGACAAGTTTTTAGCTTTGGTCTATGGGAACTGCAACAGATCGAATTTTTGAGTGATGAACAGATTAATGATTTCATCTATCATGTAGGCACCGGCTCTGTGAATCAAATTTTAGAAATGAAAAAGGAGATTGGGAAAAAGAAATCAGAACTTTATCTTGCTAGTGGTGCAAAACCGGTAATCAATCAGCAGCTCGCTACACTTGAAAAACTGGCGGGTGAAATCAGAGAGCTTGAGATGTTAATTGCTGATTATGCAGAGCATCAGACTGAGATTGAAAATTTAACAAAATTGATCGCTAATCATGAGCAGGAGCTATCCTTAGTTGAGGATAACCTTAGTGCGAGAGAAAAATATAGCCAAGCTTATCAAGCTTATCTTGATTTAGAAAGAGCGGATTTGGCACTTGCAGATTATCCGGCAGACTTTAATTTTCCTGAGGCAGGAGTTAGAAGATTTGAAGAGGCACAGCAACAAGTTAAACGATTAAAAGATCAAGAGAATGAACTGAAGGAGCGTATTAATAGTCTGTCTAATCAATTGGTTGATTTAAGTTCCGAACAGGCTATTGAAGAGGTAGCGAGTGAGATCTTGCGTCTCAAATCTGAACTTGTCTTATATTTGGAAAATATAAGAAAAGAACAGCTGCTGGTTACGCAACTTGAACAGAGTACACGCAATATTAATGAGCAGCTAAGACAACTTGGCGGCGATTATAATTTAGATACAGTTCAGCAATTTATGATGACAATTCAAGAAAAAGATTGGTTACAAAATCAATATAGTGAATTAGCTGATATTAAGTCAAAAGTTGAGGAAAAAACTCGCGATATTGAACGGATTAATCTTGACGAACAAGAAACTCTTAATGCAATCAGCGCATTGCAACAAGAAGAGGAGCGTCAGACTGTTAAAAATCCGCTTTTAAGCGAGTTTCCGGCTATTAGCATGTATTGGACACAACTAAAAGAAAAAGGAGCGGAGAAACGAAATAAGACGGAGCAGCTTGAATTATTTGAAGAACAACAAAGTCTTGGCAGATCCTCTGCACTTCTTGGGAATACTCTGCTTTTGGTGCTCTTTATAGCAGTGGCGGGAGCTATTTATTATTATAGCGAATCGTTTGTTGCGGGTGCCGTCGCTTTTTTGTTGGGCATTGTAGGGATTGCGATTTTTAATGTATCACGTGTACTTGAGCGTAAAAATAAAGCGAAAGTGCTTATAAATAACAGTGAGCGATTGCGTTCACAGCTATCAACAATAATCTCTGAAGAGCAGGATTTGTTGCATTCGCTTGATTTATCACTAGCGAGGATTGGTGTTCAAGAATTAACAGATGCAACTTTTTATGCGCTGGAACAAAGATATAACCGCGATTATACAGAGTCGTTGGTGCGAATTGGTGAGAGTAAACGGATAGTTGAGTTTGAAAATGATCTGAAAAATATAGTGAGCAGGCGTGAACTTTTAGTTACAGCATTTAACCGGGAGAATGAGAAGTTAATGAATTTGCGAGCAAGTATAGAGACCGGGCTTAATGCCAAAGGGTTGCCGACCAATCTCAATTACAACGCTGTCAGCAGCTTGATTGCAACTATTGAGAAGATTAAAGATGAATATTACCGAAAAGTAGAGCGAGAAAACGAACTGGCTGTACTGAATAAATTTAAGAGTGAGTACGAGACCTCGGTATCAAGTCTACAAAATTATGTTAAGATATCACAGAACTCGTCTGTAGAACAATTTGTCAACATTGTCGCAGAGCGTTTGCAATTTTATCGGGATAATCTGCTGAAGAACCAAAATATTAATGAACGCCTTGAAGAGGCTAATAATAGTCTGAGACAAAATACTTTGGCAATACAATCTGATTCCGAAACTATCGCTGAGCTTTTAAAAAGTGCAAATGCGTCTAATGTAGAAGAGTTCTATAATCTGTCCAGACAGTTTGCTGCTTACACGGAACTGGTACAGCAACGTAAGGACGCAGTGTTAGCTCTTAAACTGCTTGCCAATTCTGAGAAACAATATGAGCAGTTGATCGCAGATTTAAAAATGGTTGAGTTTGAACACAATGAAATGGAAATCGAAGAGCTGAAAACAAAAAGAGTCGGGTTTAAAGAACTGATTAAAGATTTTTCTGAAAGAAAAGGAGCCTTGGTTGCCTCACAGAATTTGATTGAGAATAATGCAAGTCTCGCTGAATTGAAATTAAAATACGAACAAGAGAGTGCAATTCTTCATAGTTTAGGAAAAGAATGGCTCAGTTATGCTTATAGCGAAGCATTACTCGATCAGACGATGCAAATTTATGAGGAAGAAAAACAACCGTCAATCTTACTTACTGCCTCTGAGCTGTTTAGTCTTTTGACCGGTGGAGAATATATCAAAATAATATCTACGATTGGTTCAAATGAATTGCGAGTGTTGCGGAAGGATAATCGAAAGTTTGAGCCACAATTCTTGAGCAGGGGTACAGTAGAGCAATTGTTTTTGGCAATCCGTTATGCCCTGGTAAAAGAATACTCAAAGCAGCATTTACTACCAATCATTCTTGATGATATTTTTGTAAATTTTGATGAAGAGCGATTGGACAATGCAATCGAAATTGTAAAAGATTTCGCTAATGACCAACAAGTAATAATTTTCACTTGTCATCCGCGTTTGACAAATAGATTGAAAGAATTAGATAAGAATGCTTATAATATAAAATTAGCATAAAAATTTTAACCGGAGAGTTGGAACATAATGGGGAGAATTAGAGAATTATACTACGCTTTTCCTAAAACAATTTGGGTTTTAGCACTGGCGATGGTTATTAATACAATGGGTATGTCGATGCTGTTCCCGTTGAATACGCTTTATATCAAAAATGTTTTAGGCGGAACGATTGCCGCGGCGGGCGTTATCCTAATGATCCAGCAAGGATTTAATATATTGGGTAATGTTATCGGTGGGTTTAGCTATGACAAAATTGGTCCCAAGCGCACAATTGTATTGGGAATACTTTTGTCGATTGTGTTAGTTTTCACGCTGATATTTATTAATAGACTATCTGTTTATGCGGTTTTTTTAATCTTGCTTGGTCTAAGCAATGGTCTTATTTTCCCGTCGATTTATGCGATGGCAGGGGCACTTTGGCCTGAGGGTGGACGCAAAACTTTTAATATTATCTATGTTGCGAATAACCTTGGTGTTGCATTTGGACCGATTATCGGTGGTTTGGCGTTTCAGTTCGTGCCACGGTTAATCTTTGTTACTTATACGATTACTTTTTTCTTCTTTTTATTTCTAATAATGTATGGGTTTAAAAAGGACAGCTGGGAAAAAGTTCGATTAAGTTCAGAAAACGGCAAAATTGCTGCCGCAACAAACGGCAATTCGTTTAAGTTGAGATATATTAATTTTGCACCTCTGATGCTACTCGCTTTTGGCATTCTGATTGCTTGGATTCCTTATTCACAGTGGTCGGTTAGTATTGCGGTTCACATTAATAATCTTGGCATTCCATATTCGCAGTACACTTTATTATGGACGATTAATGGACTTGTCATTGTTCTTGGGCAGCCATTGATTTCGTACTTAACAACTAAAGTTCTTAAGAGTCTGCGCTCACAGATTTATGCGGGTGTAATTATCTATATTATTTCATTTCTCGTTCTTTATTATAATCCCTTCTATTATCTGGGATTTGTGATTGCAATGTTTGTAATAACTTTTGGGGAGATGCTGGCTTGGCCCGCCGTGCCGACAGCTGCAGCTGAATTGGCTCCGCCGGATAAACAAGGTTTATATCAAGGAATCGTCAGTAGCGCCGGTGCAGGTGGTAGGATGTTTGGCGTATTAATGGCCGGACTGTTGTTCGATATTATCGGTATTTACAAACTGTATCTGATTATGCTTATGTTGCTGTCACTTGCATTATTTATTTTTACGATTTACGGTAAAGTTTCAAGGAAAGCGGTTGTAATATCAGCCATGCAGAAACTACAATTGGAAGATGCTGGTCAGAGGTAAGAGTCAGCAGATAGGAGTATCGTGATGAAGAAACTATTTGATGGAGTTAAGGAATTTAGTAGTGACGAATTTAATAATAACAAAGATTTATTTCGAGAACTTCGGGAAAAGCAAGAGCCGCATACATTGTTTATAGCCTGCTCTGATTCGCGTGTAATCCCAACACTGATTACAAATAGCCTTCCCGGTGAACTTTTTATTATTCAGAACGTTGCGAATATTGTCCCCTTTTACCGAGCATCAAGCGAGTTTCTTGCTACAACGTCTGCAATTGAATATGCTGTTATGGTGCTTAATGTGAAAAATATTGTAATCTGCGGACATACTGATTGTGGTGGTTGTCGTGCATATTATGAGCAATCTGACGAATTATCTTTTGTTCCCCATACCAAAAAGTGGTTGAACCTGATTGATCCGGTTCGCGAGCGTGTAATTGAGATACAGAAACGATTTAACGATGCTGAAGTTGGTTGGTTGGTTGAACAACAAAACGTTATTTTACAACTGAATAATCTCTTAACCTATCCTTTTATTAAGGAGCGCTATGACAATGGTGAGCTGTCGCTATTTGGTTGGTATTATGACATTGAGCATGGCACAGTCTATGATTATAACAATGAGAAAAGAGTATTTGAAAAAATTAGATAAGCTTGGAGATAGAATTTTAATGGCAAATGAAAAATACATCTTAACAGTTAAAGAAAAATACAAAAATCGTTATTTGCAAGGGAATCCTCTGATTATACAGGATTCTTTAATTACCGGTACTGAGGTTCCGCTTGCCGGTAGCACGGTTGTGCTGAAAGACGGGCAAGGAAATTTTATCGGACGTGGGTATATAGGTGTTCAGAACAAGGGAATCGGTTGGATTTTTACGCGCAAATCAAAAGAACAGCTAACGCAGGTGCTAATCAGCCGATTAGTTGCTAATGCTATTAAAAAACGACATGATTTTTTTCACAATGACAAAACCAATGCTTTTCGCTTATTTAACGGTGAAGGTGATGGTATTGGCGGACTAACGATCGATTACTTTGATGGTTATTATTTGATTAACTGGTATAACGAAGGTATTTATGGAATGCGCGATTTATTTATTAATGCAATTAATGAACAACTCTCTTATTTAGGTATTTACCAAAAGTTGCGATTTCTTACTGACGATTCGGAGAGTAGCGCTTTTGTTTCAGGCATTCGCACTAATTTTCCAATCGCGATAAAAGAGAATGGTATCAAGTATTTGGTTGATCTTGAGGAAGGTTTAATGCCGGGTATTTTTCTCGATCAACGAAACGTAAGAGGTCTCGTAGCTCAAGTTTATGGACGTGGGAAAAGAGTACTTAACTGTTTTTCTTATACAGGTGCATTTTCTGTTGCTGCTGCAGTTGGTGGCGCTGTTAAGACGACGAGCGTTGATCTTGCTACCAGGAGCAGAGAAAAGACTATTGCTAATTTTGAGAAGAACAGTATTGATATTACGAATCATGAAATTATTATCGATGATATTTTTGATTATTTTAAATATGCTAAACGGAAAAATATCATGTTTGATTTGATTATTATTGATCCGCCAAGTTTTGCACGCTCGAAAAATAGAGTTTTTTCAGTGCAGAAAGATTATATCGGGCTGATTAAGTTAGCGGTTGCCCAATTAACCGAACATGGTGTGCTTGTTGTAACTAACAATCATGCGAGTACAGCTAAAGATCGATTTCGCAGCCAAATTTTGGCTGGTTTTTCTGAGTTAGGAGAGAAATTCGAGATACTTGAAGAGCTGGGATTACCTGAGGATTTTACTATTAATGAGAACTTAAAGGAAAGCAACTACTTAAAAGTTTTCTTTGTGCGTAAATTAGGAAAGTAGGGGTGAAAATGCTCTATCAAAAAATTTTAAATGATTTTGCTTCAATTCCTAACATAAAAACGAGAGATTTAGATAATTATAATAAAGAACTGATTAAAGCTAAGGTCAATGTAAGTGATTTAAAATTATATGTCATTGAGTACCCATTATTACACCGAACTTATTTTCAGGTGTCAATGCTGTACAAAGAAACATATCGTGAACAATTTGAATATATTGAGCAAAATCTTGATCTTTTGCAGGATTGGTGGCATGTCGACCAGCTAACACAATTTATTTATAGGCCCGTGGATTTTGATTATGCTTATAAGCTTGCTTTGCGCTACACTAATGATCAAGCGACTTTTACCAGACGTTGGGGATATGTATTATTTTTGGTCGGTTTGCAAAAAGATGAAGCAACTTTGGGGTTAATCTGGAAACTATTAAAAGACGATCCTGAATATTATGTTCAGATGGCACAAGCGTGGTTAATCTGTGATTTAGCAGTTTTCAATCCCGAGTTAACGCTAGAATATTTAGAAAAATCGCATTTGAATTATAATATTTTAGGAAAAGCGATTCAGAAGATTAATGATTCGTTTCGTATCAGTGATGAAATAAAGGTAAGAGCGAAGGCCTTACGTCCAATTTTAAAATTGAATAGTTAAATTGACTTATATAGCAGTTAATATGATATATTGACAACTTTCGATATACATGTTAAATTTAGCATATCGATAAGTGTCGATATGTCTTTTTTAGTTTGGGGGGACTAAATTGGGAGATTCGTATTTATATTATGTACCGATTATGAAAGCATTATCTGACGACACGCGGTTAACAATCATTGATTTATTATCTTGTGGTGAGATGTGTGCGTGCCATCTATTAGCTGAGGTCGAGATTTCACAGTCTACTTTAAGTTACCACATGAAGATTTTATTAGATAGTGGGCTGGTAAATGGTGAAAAGATAGGAGCATGGGTGCGTTATTCGCTTGTTCGAGATAAGTTGGATGATACGATTAATTTTTTGAATAAGTTAACAACATCCAAGACAGAATGTCTATACTTAAACAGAATAACTAAAGATACTCTTTGCCATAGTCATTAAGAAGTCATTAATTAAAAGGAGAATCAGGTGCAAGGACTAATATTTCGTAATAAAAACCGAATCACTTTAATCAGTGGAGTATTGATTATTGGGGGTCTATTTTTTCGCTTCGGTATAAATAACATTATAATTTCTGATTTAATGTTGATAATAGCAGCAATATTAGCGCTCATGCCGGTAGTTTTACAAGCTTATCATGCATTACAAGTTAAGATTGTAAGCATTGAGCTACTCGTGACTATTGCGGTTATTGGGGCTTTTTTGATTAACCACTATGAAGAAGCTGCAATTGTTACCTTCTTATTCTTATTCGGAACGTATTTGGAACAGCGAACACTTAGCAAAACTCGGTCAGCAATTAAGGAATTAACTGAGTTAGTACCTGAAAGCGCACTGCTCCTGGATGAAACAGGTGAGTTCATTGAGGTTGACGTAGATGAAGTTGATGAGGGTGATGTACTTCTTGTAAAAACCGGTGCACGTGTACCGGTAGATGGGCAAGTTATTAGTGGTGAAGGCTATATAAATGAATCAAGCATCACAGGTGAAGCATTGCCGGTACATAAAATCAATGGGTCTTCCGTATATGCGGGAACAATTCTTGAGAATGGAACTATGCAGATTAAGACTGACCGGGTGGGAGAAGATACTACTTTTGGACGTATTATTGAGCTGGTGGAAGAAGCTCAAGATTCAAAGTCAAATACAGAACGATTTATTGATCGATTTGCAAAATATTATACGCCGGCAGTTCTGCTATTTGCATTGATTGTCTGGCTAATTACAAAAAATGTTGAGATGGCAATTACTATTCTCGTTTTAGGTTGTCCGGGTGCGCTTGTGATTGGTGTTCCGGTATCTAATGTTGCGGGCATCGGAAATGGAGCTAGACACGGAGTTTTACTAAAAGGAAGTGAGGTTATCCATTATTTTAGCAAGGTGGATTCAATACTTTTTGATAAGACAGGAACTCTAACCGTCGGCAATCCAGAGGTTGCGGATACTATTGTTTATTATCATAATGAACAAGAGGCGCTTAACTATCTTGCAAGCGTTGAGCGTGAATCTGACCATCCGCTTGCAAAAGCGATTAACAAATATTTTGAGAGTGCTGAGCTTTATCCGGTTGAATTCACCGATGTTATTCGCGGTGGTGGAATAGTTGCTACAATCCAAGGCAAGGAAGTGATTGTTGGCAACAGGCAGCTGTTAATAAATCGTATTGTTGAAATTACTGAGGAAGCTGATAAAGAAATAGCTAACCTAATCGAAAAGGGAGATTCAATTGTTCTAATGGCAATAGATCAAGAACTTGCTGCTATAATCGGAATTCGTGATCAGATTCGCCCCGATGTTAAAGTGGAACTACAAAGATTAGTTCGTATGGGCGTAAAACAGTTAACGATTCTGTCAGGAGATAACCAGGGAACCGTTGACCGTGTTGCTACTAACCTTGGTTTTTCGCAAGCTTATGGAAATATGTTGCCTGCGGATAAGGCGGATTATATAAAAGTATTGCAAAATAGGGGAGAAGTGGTTGCTTTTGTCGGTGACGGAGTAAATGATAGCCCTTCGCTCGCAGTAGCACAGATTGGTATTGCTATGGGTGGTGGCACGGATGTCGCCATTGAAACATCTGACATTGTTTTGATGCAATCTGACTTCACTAAGCTATCACACGCGTTAGGTTTAGCAAAGGCAACGGCTCGTAATATGAGACAAAACATGGTGATTGCGATTGGAGTTGTCGTGTTCTTGCTAGCAAGTCTATTCCTTAGTGATTGGATGAATATGACGATTGGAATGTTTGCCCACGAGGCCAGTGTTTTAGCAGTAATTTTGAATGGAATGCGTCTTTTAAGTTATAAAGTTAAAATATAAGGAGTGATTACGATGAAAAATATTACAATACAAATGGAGGCATTAGGATGCCCATCATGTATGGTTAAGATTGAGAACGCAGTTCGTAGTTTAAAGGGGGTGGATGAGAGTAGTCTTAAAGTCTTGTTCAATGCAAGCAAGGTTAAGCTTGATTATGATGAAACAGAATTATCAGAGAATGAGATAGAGGATGCAATTAACAAATTCGGTTACCGCATTCTCAGCACTAAGATAAAAGATTTATAAGAAAAGAGAGACATTTTATAAAGAGATGGAGTGATAGTGTTGAAAAAGATAACTTTTATGCTTGATAGTGGAAGTGATTACGAGCCGATTTATAATTCATTATTTGATTTCCCGGTTAGAGTAATACCGTTATTCGTATATATTGATGATAAAGAATATCTGGATTCAGTTACTTTAAGTAAGAATGAGTTTTACAATAAGATGGCTGCTTCCAAAAAGTTGCCAAAAACCAGTCAACCAACCCCTACACAATTTTACGATGCTTATATTGAAGAGATTGGCAAAGGACATGAAATATTGGTTCTTTCGCTTTCCTCGAAACTGAGCGGTACCTACCAAAGTGCAACTATCGGTCGTGCTATGTTAGATGATAAAGATCAAGATAAAGTATATATTGTTGATTCACTTAATGTCTCGGCAATGATTATTTTGCTATTGTTAAGGGCTAATCAGTTACTTAAAGATAAGAAATCATTGCAGGAAGTTGTTAAGGATTTAGAGCAATTCCGTGAAAAGATTTCGTTTTTTGCTTTACTGGATACGCTTGAGAATCTTAAAAAAGGCGGCAGGATCTCTGCGACAAAAGCGGCAGTTGGCGGTATGTTAAGCATTAAGCCGTTAGTAACTATTAATGATGGTAGTATGGAGTCGCTTGAGTCATTTAGAGGACGCAACAAAGGCTTGCAAAGCCTGGCAACTCGCTTAGAAGGTGTACTTGATAGTGTCGACAAAGACGCCATTTTTATAATTAATAATTACGACGATCGTGCTCAATTAGACCTCGATGTGAGTAGTTTTCCGTTAGCGGATTTTAAGAATGTGCATTATATAACGATTGGACCGACAATTGGAACCTATGCCGGACCTAATGTACTTGGTTTCGGTTATGTAGAAAAATAGTTGTCCCAATTAAGTTTGAATTAATCAAAGCTAACAGCAACATGTTAGCTTTGATTTTTTATTATTTAGCGTGTTTAGTTGATTGAATAAGGGCTTATTATTTGATAGTATAAGGTTTGTAGATAAAAGCTTTTTTAGATTTTTTTTGTCCATAAATAATAAAAATATAACTGCAAGACAAATCTATATAAAAAGCCGGTGATAATATGACGCTCTTTATGGACGACAAAGAGATACTGTTAAATACAATTAAATATCTGAAAGAATATAAGAGAAGCGATTTTAAAGCGTTGCTTGAAGAACTGCAACCATATGATATCGCTAAATTATATGTGGATCTGTCTGAGAAGCATCGACAATCCTTTTTAATTTATCTTGAACCGGAACAAATAGCGGGTATGTTACAAGAGCTTGATATTAAATACCAACATGATGTCTTGCAACGTTTAGGTATTGAGAAATCTTCAACAATCATGGACCTGATGGATAATGATGATTTGGCGGATTTATTAAATGAGCTTTCAGTTGAGAATTTACAAGAGTACTTAAACGCAATGGAACAATCTGAAGCGCTTACAGTTCAAAGTTTAATGCAATATCCTCCTGACACAGCAGGCGGTTTGATGACGAACCGTTTTGTGTGGATTCGTAGTTATTTTACTGTAAGGGAAGCTGTTGATAAATTTAAGGCTTATTCTAAATTTGCGACGACTATTTACTATTTATATGTGCTCGATGCTAATAAAGAGCTTGTCGGTGTTGTTTCTTTCCGTGATCTTTTGCTGGCTGATGCCGATGAATTGATTGAAGACATTATGTTTACACGGCTAATCTCTGTCTCTGTTGATACTGACCAAGAAGAAGTAGCGAAAATCATCCGAAAATACGATTTTACTGCCGTGCCTGTTGTTGATGAAAATAAGACGATGGTTGGTATTATTACGATTGATGACGTAATCGACATTGTTGTTGAAGAGGCAGATGAAGATATCGCGAGATTATCTGCGGGTGGACGCGATATAGATTTTGATACTCCTTCACATGTTGCTGCATTTAGACGATTGCCGTGGTTAATTTTTTTGTTGCTAATCGGTTTAGTTTCTGCAAATATTATTAATTTCTTTGAACATACTTTAGAAGCAGTTGTTGCGCTTTCCTTCTTTATGGTTATCATTACAGGAATGACCGGTAATACGGGAACACAGTCACTTGCAGTAGTTGTGCGAGGTCTTGCTTCTCGTGATATTCTACCGGGTACTATTCGTAAATTAATCTTGCGTGAACTTGGTGTGGGTTTAATTATCGGTTTAGTCAACGGTGCTTTAATCGCACTAATCACTTTATTATGGCAAGGCAACATCTATCTTGGCATAGTTGTTGGTGGTGCACTATTCCTGTCTTTAATTATCGGAACTCTTGCGGGAACAATTATTCCGCTCATTTTATACTATTTAAAAATCGACCCAGCAATTGCGTCCGGTCCACTAATTACTACTCTAAATGATATTTTCTCCTTAACCGTTTATTTTGGTTTTGCTTCAATCTTTTTAAGTTTTCTATTGTAATTTTGCAACAATTGTAAGTTTGTTTTAGTCTAATTTGAGAACAGGAAATATAAGTCTTGTCTACTCTTTTGTTTGCTGTTTATAAATTTAAAAATAGAGAGGTTGTTGGCAATGCTATCTACGAAAAGAATAATAATTGGGATAGTTATAGTAGTTGTATTATTAGCTGCCGGTTTTGCTGTTTTTTATATGCTAAATATGGGCGACGAAGGTGGTGTGGGTATAACGGATATGAAAAATTCAGATTTTAATGTAGTCCCAACTAAAAGCGATCGAGCAGGGGTTGAACTGGATTCCGGCCTAAGTATTACTTCAAAAAAAGAGATAACGCTTGATGGAATCAAAGACATATTCAATATAGAACCCGCTGTTCCCTATAATTTAACGAAACTGTCTAATAATGAATATTCTGTTGCTTTTGTGGAGCCTCTTGCCGCAAATACCGTTTACCGTGTTGACTTAGAAGATAAGGATAACAATAGGCTATCGTGGGCATTTCAAACGGTTAAAGACTTTAGATTAGTAAGTACTCTTCCGCGTGATAAAGGGCTGGGTGTTCCCTTAGAGACAGGTATAGAATTTAATTTCAGTTATTCTGATTTTAACGCTATAGATGATTTGTTTGTAATTGAACCAAGCATTAAAGGAAAATTTATTTATAATAAAAATCAAGCTATTTTTATGCCGGATGAGAAATTAAAAACCGATACTGTCTATACTGTAACTTTAAAAGCCGGTGTAGCTTTAAAAGATACTGATAAGTTGATTAATGAAGATTACACATTCCAATTTATGACCGTTGCCAATAATATTGATAAAGAGTATTTGAATTTTTCGGATACTCTGTTTAATTTTGCGTCTAACGTAACCCCATACCTTGGAGTACATGTAAGTGAGGGACTGCGCAATCAAGAGTTGACGGTTGATATTTATCGTTACCAAGATGCAAATCAGTTTATTGCCGGAATTAAAGAATTGTCGGATGCTGATCTTAATTGGATGAATGCAACAAATAAGACAATTCCGATTGGCGACACATTGGACAAAGTAGTTAGTTTTAAATCGAAACTACAAGTGTTGCAGAATCGCATGATGCATTACTTGCCGTTGCCTGATCAATTGGCAGAAGGTTACTATTTAGTCAATGTTTCAAATGGTGATAAAAACTATCAGACTCATTTGCAGGTAAATAATTCGGTCGTCTATATAATGTTAGGGGAAAAGGAAACACTGGCTTGGGTTAATGATGCACTAACAGGGCAGCCGGTTAGCGGCGCGACCTTAGTTTCTGAAAAGGGGCAAAGAGCAACTACTAACAATGATGGTATTGCTGTCATTAAAGATAAAGTTGTTGATCGTGATAAATTTATCCAACAATATTTTAAAATCGAATTAAATAACCGCGCTACATATGTGGCTAAGCTCCAAGCTAGTTATTATGGTTATGACTTCTATTATGGCTATCAACCTGATAATACAGATTATTGGTCTTACCTTTATATCGATCGCGACTTGTTTAGACAGAGTGACACGGTCAATCTTTGGGGGTTGGTTAAAGCCAGAACTGACGGAACCAAACTAAACGAATTAACTGTAACTTTAAGTAAATCAAGCTACTTAGGAGACAGAGTTGAGATCGCTAAGAAAACGATTAAGCTTGATGAGTATGGTACATTTGATGAACTATTTACTTATAATGATTTAATTCCGGGAAGTTATTATCTGGAGCTAAAGAATGATGACGTTACGATAACAGGTAAATATTTCGAGGTTAGAAATTACAAGAAACCTGCATACCAATTGACAGCAGAATTTGACACGAAGAAAATCTTTGGATGGGAATCTGCAGAATTAATGCTAAATGCTAACTTCTATGAAGGTTCTCCGGTAACCGGTCTAAAATTAAGCGCGAGTTATTACGAGAATAACAGTAATAAAAAAATGCCGGCAATCGTAACTGATAAAAATGGAGCAGCAGAGGTGAAATATACACCGAAGATTACCACGACTGATTGGTCGCCGATTGGTGTTAATATCAATATTGTTAATGACCAGGCTGAAGATCAGAATATCTGGCAGTACGCTGACATTTTGGTTTTTCCGAAAGATATAATGGTAAATGTTGATGTAAAAGAAAAGAATAATGAAGCAACTGTAGTAGTTAGTACAAATCTGATTGATATTACTAAACAGGATGATGATGAGTATGCCAATTATGTTGATCGTTATAAAGGTGCGCCAATTGATCGTCCACTTTCAATTAAAATTAACGAGGTTAATTATGTTAAAAAGGTAACCGGCAGCTATTATGATTTCATCAATAAAGTTGTAGTGGAAACTTTCGAATATAACACTGTTAAAACTCTTGTATCCAGCGAAAGTGCCGTGACATTAGATGGCGTATATGAATTCAATTATGATTTTGAAGACTTCAAAGATTACGAAATTATTGTCGAAACAACTGATACTAGAGGAAACAACATAGTATATAGTACTTATGAAAATCGTTTTAGATATGAGAGTTATAACTATGATGATATCTATTATACACTCGAAGAAACAACAAAGGATAAATACAATTATCGAGTGAATGAAGAGATTAATCTGCAATTGAATAAAAACGGCGTCGCTGTTGATGAGATTAACGGTGATCGTATGCTAATGTTGAAATTAAAAAATGGTCTTCAAGAATATACAATCTCTGATAAAACAAATAATAAATTCCGTTTTAAAAATGAGGACATTCCAAATTTCTACTATGAAGCAATTTATTTTGATGGCAGTCAGATTTATTTAGCGGGAATGAAAGGGATTTACTATGATTATACTGAGAAGGAATTAAATATAACCGTAACACCTGATAAAGACTATTACAAACCGGGCGAGACTGTTAATTTAGCCTTCACTGTTAAAGATAAGAGTGGAAGGCCGGTCAGTGCTAAACTTAATATTAGTATCGTTGACGAAGCGATGTTTGCACTAAGAGATCAAGATGTAAACACTGCACAATCAATTTATAATTATCTTAATGGAACCGGTGAGCTGAAGAATTATGTTACATCTGCTACAGATGAAATGTTTGGTGGCGCTGAACGTGGTTCCGGCGGTGATTATGCTGACTATGTTCGTTCTGATTTCAAAGATACCGCAATATTCAACTCTATTTCGACAAACAATAACGGTAATGGCAGTGTATCCTTTGTTCTTCCCGATAATTTAACTTCTTGGCGAGTTACCTACCAAGCAATTTCTAAGGATCTACATGCCGGTAACGGCAAAATCGCGGTAAACTCACAACTTCCTTTCTTTGCGCTGGTAATTGCGAACGAACGTTATTTAGAGGGAGATTTGATTGTTGTTTCTGCAAGATCATATGGAACTGAAACTAAGGAACAGGGATTAGTTGATTATTTAGTAACCTTGACTGACAGCGTAGGTAAAGAGACGAAGTTAACAGCTCAGGGCAAAGCTAACGATTACACTAATATCGCGTTAGGTAAATTAGCACAAGGTACTTATACATTACAGGTGGAAGGAAAACAAGGTAGTTTATCTGATGGCCTAAAACAGGAATTAATAGTTGAAAAATCACTGTTAAAATCAAATATTATTAATTACTATGATTTAAAAGATGGCTTACAGCTTCTAAACACTGAGGGTTATACACATCTACGCTTTTACAGTAAAAATAATGCGCTTTTTTATGACGCATTGACCGGACTTGCTTATGCACCGGGTATGCGCGTAGATCAATTGCTGGCACGTAAGATTGGTGCGGAGATTCTTAACGAGCGCTTTGTGGAGGATATAAAAAATTCTGAAGAGTTTAAATTAGACCAGTATCAGTTGGGTGACGGTGGTATTTCATTATTACCTTACTCAGATAGTGAGGTATTGCTTTCTGCAAAGGTTGCTTCGGCTGGGGTGGAACATTTTGATGAGTCAGCGTTTAAAGCATATTTCAATCGTATTTTAGAAGATAAGAACTCTACTGAAGTTGATATTGCTGCAGCTTATTGGGGCTTAGCGGTTTGCAGTGAGCCGGTTTTATTAGATATCCAAAATATTGTAAGTAATAATATATTAAGTATTAAGGAACAGGTTCTGTATGCGGTAGCATTAGCGGAATTCGGAGATTATAAATTAGCTAATCAGTTGTTTATCAAACTATTAAAAGAGAACGGTAAAAAAATTGGCGAGCAAATCTATGTTGATACAGGAATCGATCGAGACGACACGCTTGAAGCAACAGCACTTCTATCAATTGTCGCAGCTAAACTAAATGATGACACACGCTATAGAATGCTTGATTATCTAATTCATAATCAGACAGAGAAGGTACTGACTTATTTGGAACAAATCATATTTATTCAAAATGATTTTCCGAAAGCGACACTTGAGAGTAGCTTTACTTATTCGATTGGTGATACAAGTAAGACTGTTAAACTTAACGGTACTGAACAATTTGCATTACTTGTGAGTCAAGAGGAGTTGAAAAAGTTAAAGTTCAGTGATGTAAAAGGCGAGCTTGTTTTAGCAACAAATTATTATGGCAACTTAGCTGATGCTCACTATATACTTGCTGATAGTTTTTCATTAAATCGCACTTACCAGGTTCAAGGTAAAAACAATACTGATATTGGACTTTCCGATATTGTTAAGGTTACATTAACACCGAGTTTTAAGGCGAATGCGCCTGATGGCTACTACGAAATAACCGATTGTTTACCGGCGGGATTACGCTATATTGAAAATACGGATATGCGCCCATATGGATTATCAACACCAATTTATCATGATAACGAGCGCGTGGTATTTGGATATTACTATAATAAAAAGTCAAAGAACGAGCCGATTACCTATTATGCTCGTGTAGCCGGTATTGGCGAATACATTGGTGATAGTGCGGTAATGAATCATTATAATAGTGGGTCTTTAGTGTTTACCAAACAAGAAAGATTAATAATCAAGTGAGATGAATAGACGATTAGTTTTCACTTTGATCTTGGTTTTATTTATTGTTGTTAGTTCGGTAGTTGTGTTTAGCATATTAGCTAACGATACAGCCGGGGAAACGAGTGCAAATTCAAATGAATCTTTTATCTATAATAGAATGGATGACAAAATCATCTTACAGTCGTTTGATTTAAATAAGTTCTATAAATCATTACCGGATGCAGTATCGCAAGATTATTCTAAACTCAATATCCGCGGTGGTGTAGTTAATCATCATTTGCTTGCTGATCAGTTGATAGCGGAATTCTTTGCGATTATAGCGCTAAATGAGCCTGATATTGTGATATTAGTCGGTCCGAATCATTCGGGTGAAGGACTTGAGTCGATTCACACTTCTGTATGGGATTACTCAACACCTTTTGGTGATCTACGGATTAACCGGGAACTTATAAATTATTTAATTAAAGAGGAACAAGTTGGTTACAACTATCAATTAGCAGAGGTTGAGCATTCAATGAATGCGCTAATTCCTTATATTAAATATTATTTACCGAATGTTGAGCTGGTACCGGTTATTCTATCAAGCGCAGTGGATATTAATAAAGTTAGTATGATAGCGGAGCGTTTATCGGATAAAGTTAAAGATCAAAAGGTTTTAGTAGTCGCATCGATTGATTTTTCACATTATCTTCCTTTAGAAGAGGCAGATCAAAAAGATATTATTACCAAAGAATTGATGTTGAATCGAGATTATAATCGGCTTAGATTGCTAAATGATGATTATCTGGACTCACCTGCAAGCGCGGTTTTTTTGTTGCGCATGGTTGAACATCTCGGGTCAAATGCACAGAGCGTTATTAATCAGGGCAACTCAGCAAGAATTTATCCTAGCGAGTATAATAATACTACAAGCTATATGACGATTATCTACTTTTAAAATGAAATAGCGATTTGCTAATTAAGTGGAAATATGTTAAAATGACTTGCAAGAGATGTTTATAATGTTTGTTTAAAGACATTTTCCGGCGATTAGGAGAATGTCTTTTAAATATCTAATCTAATTAAATGATTGAGGAGAATGAAAGAATTGAGAAAATTTGAAGAGTTAAACTTAAGCTCAAGCGTTATAAAAGCTATTAAAAATATGGGGTTTGAGGAAACAACGCCGATTCAAGAGCAGACAATCCCGCTCGTGATGGAAGGTGCAGATCTGATTGGACAGGCGCAGACCGGTACAGGTAAGACTGCTGCTTTTGGGATTCCAATGGTGGAGAAGGTTACCGCAGATATTGGGAAAATTCACAGTCTGGTGCTTACGCCGACTCGTGAACTCGCTGTTCAGGTCGCCGAAGAATTAAACAAAATTGGGCAGTATAAAGGGATTAAGACCTTGCCTATTTATGGTGGACAAGAGATTAGCAGGCAGATACGTGCTTTAAAGAATCGACCACATTTTATCGTGGGAACACCCGGACGATTGCTCGATCATATTAACCGTAAGACGATTCGACTTGACAGCATTGAGATGGTTGTTATTGATGAGGCAGACGAGATGCTGAATATGGGTTTTATTGAGGATATTGAGGAGATACTCTCAGAAATCCCGACTAAACGTCAAACATTGCTCTTTTCTGCAACAATGCCGGAAAGAATCAGGAGATTAGCTAATAATTTCATGAATGAACCGGAGTTAATTAAGGTTGCTGCCAAAGAAGTAACTGTACCAAATATTGAGCAGCATTACATGGAAGTTAAGGAGAAACAGAAATTCGATGTTCTTTGTCTCTTGTTAGATATTCATTCGCCGGAGTTGGCGATTGTGTTTGGTCGCACTAAGCGGCGTGTTGATGAGTTATCAGAGGCATTAAGCAAGCGAGGCTATTTAGCAGAAGGTTTGCATGGCGATCTCACGCAAGCGAAGCGTGACTCTGTGATGCGTAAGTTTAAAAATGGAACGATTGAGGTTCTTGTCGCGACTGATGTGGCAGCACGCGGACTTGATATAACCGGTGTGACGCACGTAATCAACTTTGATATACCGCAAGACCCGGAGAGTTATGTTCACCGAATTGGTCGGACAGGGCGTGCGGGTAAGACAGGGTTAGCCCTTACGTTTGTAACTCCGCGTGAAATTGGACACTTACAGACAATTGAGCGGATGATTAAAAAACATATTAACCGCAAAAATATTCCATCAGTAATGGATGCGTTAGAAGGGCAGAAGAGCTTAGCAATTGAGAAATTACGGCAAATTATTGAAGAGGGTGAACACCTGCAATATAAGCAAGTTGCTGAGGAATTGTTAGAAGAGTATGACTCAATCACGGTTATTTCGGCAGCACTTAAAACATTGATTAAAGAGCCGGACACTACACCGATTGAACTTACTGCCGAATCACCGCTCCGTGTGCGTGATGATCGAAAACGGACAGGCAAAAGTCGGGAATATCAACGGCGTGATTCGCGTGACTATCAGAAACAAGATCGCCGTGAATACCGTCCACGCACTAGTTCGAGTGCAGCCGGTAAGGATCGAAATCGCGCTAAATATGAGCGCGACCAGAGTAAAAAGCGATAATAATAAGGTTGTGTTTGCATGAAAATGGAAACTAAAGACTGTAAAGTTGTACTTGGAATGTCGGGAGGAGTTGACTCTTCCGTGGCGGCACTGCTATTAAAAGAGGCTGGTTATGATGTAATCGGCCTTTTTATGCAGAATTGGCAGGAATTAGATGAGTTCGGTGAGTGTACTGCCGCGGAAGATTTTGCAGATGTTAAGCGAGTATGTGATCAGCTTGCGATACCGGCCTATGCTGTCAACTTTGAAAAAGAATATCGAGAAAAGGTATTTAACTATTTCTTAAGTGAATACAAGCGTGGTCGCACGCCGAATCCTGATGTGCTGTGTAATCGTGAGATAAAGTTCGGTGACTTTCTGGAAAAGGCACTTGAATATGGTGCTGACTTTATTGCTACCGGCCATTATGCACGAAAAAGTATGACTAATGACAAATTTCAGCTTCTTAAGGCTGTTGACCTAAATAAAGACCAAACCTATTTTCTTAACCAACTTAATCAAGCTCAGCTGGCTAAAGCGCTATTTCCTATCGGGCATCTGACTAAGCGTGAGATAAGGGAAATCGCAGATCGCGCCGGTTTAGTTACAGCTCAAAAAAAAGATAGTACGGGGATTTGCTTTATTGGTGAGCGCAACTTTAATCAATTTATCGGAAGTTTTTTAAAAAGTAGTCCCGGTGAAATTCGTTCGTTAGATGACGAGCGAGTACTGGGAATTCACCAAGGTTTAATCTATTATACATTGGGACAACGCCGCGGGATTGGCGTGGGTGGACAGGGTAGTGGAGAACCATGGTTCGTTGCGAAGAAAGACTTGCCCAATAATGTGCTCTACATTGTTCAAGGCGAGAAACACCCAGCTCTTTACTCTAAAGGGTTAGTTGCAACAAATCTGAATTGGATTGCGGGACAAGCTCCGGTTGATCCATTTAATTGCACAGCAAAATTCCGCTATCGCCAACCTGACCAAGCAGTTACGGTCCAAATGATAGACGATGATAGCTGCGAAGTAGTATTTGGCCAACCGCAGAAGGCTGTTACGCCGGGACAATTTGTTGTATTTTATGATGGGGACATCTGTCTTGGCGGCGGAACAATTGATACTGTTATGGAGGAGATAAAATGAACCGAAGAAATTTTGTTATTAGTTTAGTTACCGCTGTAATCATTGGTATTGTTCTTGCGGTTGTGAATGGTTTTCTTCTTCTTTTTTCAGCTGAAGTGGTAGGACTTATTGCTGCACTAATCGCTCTTATCGCAGTATTGATTGGACAAATAATTGCCTATAAAAATGATAATATAATTGTTGAGAATAAGAAAAAGAGTACAAAGAAAAAGAAGAGAAAGAAAAATATAAAACATAAATAAGCGCTATCATAAAATAAAGGTGTAGTCTGAGGTTGACTACACCTTTTAATTAATATTAGCAACGAATCTTCTATTCTTGGTTAGCTTCAGCGATAACTTTTTCTGCAAGGTGTGAAGGCAACTCCTCGTAGTGACTGAATGTTGATATATAGGAGCCGCGTCCTTGCGTTAAAGCCTTGAGGTCGATTGAATACTTGTTAAACTCTGTTAAAGGAACACTGGCTTTAACAACTTGATTCTTTCCTGCAGGTTCCATGCTAATTATCTTACCACGTTTACTGTTGATATCGCCGATAATATCTCCCATATAGCGCTCGGGAATCGTGATATCAAAATTATAGTATGGCTCTAAAATTATCGGTTTAGCTTTTTCGCAGCCTTTTTTAAGTGCCATTGATCCGGCAATTTTGAAGGCCATCTCGTTAGAGTCAACCGGATGATAGGAGCCATCCATTAAGGTTATCTTGATATTCATTACCGGATAACCGGCAAGGATTCCTCTAGCCATCGCTTCCTGGATTCCTTTTTCAACAGCGGGAAAGTACTGTTTAGGTACGGAACCGCCAACAACTTTTGATTCAAAAGCGAAGTTTTCTTCCGGATAATGTTCTATGTCAATAATAACGTGCCCATATTGACCGGCGCCGCCTGATTGTTTTTTGTGTTTAGCATCAACGCCGGTAGCTGAGCCGCGAATTGTTTCGCGATAAGGAATTTTTGTTTCAATTGTTATTACTTCAACACCGAACTTATTTTTTAACTTCTCAATTATAATTTCACTGTGCGTTTCACCCATAACAGTGAGTAGTGTCTGTCTAGTTTCGGTATTATTTTCTAATCTCAAAGTAGGGTCTTCATCGAGGATTCTATTTAGTGCGTTACCAAGCTTATCTTCATCGAGCTTAGTCTTAGGTTGGATAGCGATAGCTAATGTAGGTTCAGGGAATTTGATTTTTGCAAGTTCTTCTTTAACGCCGGGAGCAGCAAGAGTGTCATTTGTGGTAGTATTACTAAGTTTAGCTACTGCACCAATATCACCAAAGCTGAGTGAAGGTAATTTAATCTGTTCTTTACCCTGCAATGTAAATAGTTGGGCTACACGTTCGTTTGAGTCGTTAGTAATGTTAGTGTATTGTTTTTCTCCGACAAAATTGCCTTGTTCGACCTTGATATAGTTGATTTTCCCAACATACGGGTCAGCGATTGTTTTAAATACAAGAGCGGCAGACGGTTCGTTAAGCAGATTAGTATTTTTAGCACGGTCGACAGGACTTGGTACATAATCGACGATAAAGTCTAACAAATATTCTGCCGGGATGCTTCGATAGGACGAACCAAAGATTACCGGTACAACAGTTGCAGCGAGCAGACCCTTTTTCAGACCGAGTTTGATTTCCTCAACTGTAAATTCTTCACCCTCAAGATATTTCATTGTAAGATCGTCATCAGCCTCAGCGATTGCTTCAATCAATTTTTCACGATATGTTTCGACTTCTGACCTAAGATCAGCAGGAATTTCGATTTTGTTTCGTTTGCCGTTTGCATATTGATATGCTTCCAATTTTACAAGGTCGATTATACCGCTGAAATTATCCTCAGAACCGATTGGAAGTACTACAGGGCATATATTCTGTGTGAAGTTCTCTTGAAGCGAATTAAGCGATTTTAGGAAGTCTGCGTTCTCGCGATCCATCTTGTTGACGAACACCACTCGCGGTAGATTTTGTTCGTCAGCTTTGTCCCAAATTAATTCGGTACTAACCTCAACGCCTGATGTTGCATCAATAACTACCAAAAGTGTATCCGCAACCCGCAATGAGCCTGCCACATCACCAAAAAAGTCTAAAAATCCCGGAGTGTCAAGCAAATTAATTTTCGTATCTCTCCATTCACTTGCGATTAGAGAGGTATTGATTGAAATATTATGTTTTATCTCTTCAGGGTGGTAATCGGAAATAGTGTTGCCATCATCAACTCTTCCAATTCGGTTAATAATGCCGGTCTGAAATGCCAGCACTTCGATTAATGATGTTTTTCCCGCTCCGCCATGTGATACTACGCTAATATTTCTGATATTCTCTGATGCGTAAACCTTCATACAATTTCCTCCTTCTTTTGTCGTTTATAATCTATATAATACCATAATAGGCCCCTTGATTCTATTGAGAGTTGAAATATTCTGAAATCTTTATGTATTTGTGCAGATGTCGGTCAGATTATCTAACTGTTGTGTGGTAGTAAAGGGTAGGGGGAGAAAGACAAAAAAAGATGTAGAGAACGTTTGCTCTCTACATCTTATAATTCATTTGTTTGAATTTAGTGAAATCAGTTTTTAAGTGTTAATTAAAGTTTAATAACGTCTGCAGCTTGTGGACCACGGTCGCCATCAACGATTTCAAAAGTAACCTCTTGACCTTCGTCTAATGTTTTAAAACCGTCACCTTGGATTGCTGAGAAGTGTACGAATACGTCGTTTTCGCCTTCAACTTCGATAAAACCAAAACCTTTTTCTGAGTTAAACCATTTTACTTTCCCTTGCATTAAAAAGCCTCCTAAAATAACTATACATATCTGTATCGTTTCAATATTCTAACCATCTTTCGACGGTCAAAGATGATAATATACCAAATATTGCTGACTGTCAACTTTATTTTTCCATGTTGAGCAATAATATTAGGTGAATTAGAGAAATCTAAGTCGTTATTTGCAAAAATATGCTAATATTAAGCTAATTAATTCAAATTTATAAGGACTGATGGTAGATTATGCGGCAGGTTAAATTGATAGCAACAGCAACCTTTGGACTCGAAGCGATTGTTGCTGATGAGGTTAGGAAACTGGGATATACCGATGTAGTAGTTGAAAACGGGCGAGTAATATTCGTTGCTGAATTGGCAGCGATTGCACGCGCTAATCTCTGGTTGCGGGCTGCGGACCGTGTGCGACTGGTTATCGGTGAATTCAAGGCGGTTACATTTGACGAGTTGTTTGAAAAGACGAAGGCGTTACCATGGTACGAGTGGATTGACCCGGAAGGAGAATTTCCTGTCGATGGTAAGTCTGTAAAATCGACTTTATTTAGCATTTCTGATTGTCAGGCAATTGTGAAGAAGGCAGTTGTTGAGAACATGAAAAGCAAATACAAAAAAGATTGGTTCCCGGAAAATGGTGCGCTCTACCGGGTTGAGGTATCAATTTTAAAAGATCAGGTGACGCTGACCATCGACACCAGCGGACCCGGGCTTCACAAGCGGGGGTATCGTGACTGGATTGGTACGGCACCTTTGAAAGAAACTTTGGCTGCGGGGTTAATCTATCTTAGTCGTTGGCGAAACGATCGGCCTTTGCTGGATCCTTTTTGTGGGTCGGGGACGATTCCGATTGAAGCAGCTATGATCGGCAAAAACATCGCACCGGGAATGAACCGTGAATTTGCATCGGAAAGCTGGCCGGTAATACCGCGTGAGTTGTGGAGGACGGCGCGCGCGGAGACGCATGATTTGGCAAACTTCTCACAAAAGGTGGAGATCCTTGGTACAGATATCGATGGCGAAATGGTCAGGGTTGCAGAGCGGAATGCTGAACAGGCTATGTTGGATGGGGAAATAAGTTTTAAGCGGATTGACATAAAAGATCTGCATATAGTCGGAGATTACGGTGTATTGATTTGTAATCCGCCATATGGGGAACGGATTAGTGAGCGTAGTGAGGTTGAACGTTTATATCGTACTCTGGGTGAAAAGTATCGTTCTTACCGTACTTGGTCATACTTTGTTTTAACGGCTAATGAACAGTTTGAGAGGTATTTTGGAGCTATAGCGAGTAAAAAACGTAAGCTTTATAATGGGAATATTAAAGTTGATTACTATCAATATTACGGTCCGTTACCACCTTTTCAGCGTCGCGATTGGGCAGGAGAGGACTAAAAACCCTTGTTAATTCTATGTGCAAATTGATGTTGAATAAGATATAATTCATAAATATAGACTACTATTGGGAGTGATTGAATTAATGCGTGTTTTATCGGGGATCCAGCCATCAGGTAAACTTCATCTCGGGAATTATTTTTCAATGATGAAACGGATGATTGATTACCAAGAAGAAAATGATTTATACGCTTTTATCGTTAACTATCATGCTTTAACGACAGTTTTTGATCCGGACCGGTTACGAGAAGATACCTTTAATGCAGCTTGCGATTTCTTGGCGTTAGGGATTGACCCTGATCGTTCTACTTTCTGGATTCAATCCGATGTTCCGGAGGTAACAGAGCTTACATGGTTACTTTCGAATGTTACCGGCATGGGACTTTTGGAGCGCGCACATTCCTATAAAGATAAGGTTGCTAAGGGTATTGCCGCTACCCATGGTCTGTTTTCTTATCCGGTTTTGATGGCTGCGGATATCTTAGCTTTTGGCAGTGAGCTGGTTCCGGTCGGTAAAGACCAGAAGCAACATGTTGAAGTAGCACGAGATATTGCTGAGCGGTTTAATCATACTTACGGCGAAACCTTTGTTGTACCAAAAGAAGATATTGCTGAAGATGTAGCAATGGTACTCGGTATTGATGGCCAGAAAATGTCGAAATCATATGGCAATGCAATTGAAATATTCGCTGACGAAAAAAATCTGCGTAAACGAGTTATGTCAATCGTGACAGATACGACACCTGTGGAAGAAGCCAAGCCGATTGAAGGGAACGTGCTTTTTGAAATCTATTCCCTATTTTTAGATGAGAAGGGGAAGGAAGAACTTAAATACCGTTTTCTCACACCTGGTTTAATGTATGGTGAGGTGAAAAAAGAACTATTTAACATAATTTGGGAATATTTTTTGCCTTACCGGAAAATCCGTGACGAATATTACAATGACCGTAGCGAAACCAACCGAATTTTGCAAAAGGGTGCTGAAAAGGCACGTGCGCAATCTACGCAATATTTAGACTTGGCGCGTCGAAACGTTGGTCTAAATTATATGGATTTTAAATAGGGGAGTAGAACAATTGTCGTTTGCTGATGCGAGTATAGATTTAGTATGTTAAAATGATGGTGTTAAACTACAAATATTATATGAGGGTGATAATTAATGAGCAACAAACCTGGCGTTAAACCAAATAATCCGAATTTTTCATCTGGTCCGTGTGCAAAGCATCCCGGCTATAGTGTGGATTTATTGAAGGATACACCTTTTGGTAGATCGCACCGCAGCAAACTTGGCAAAGCTTTATTAGCGGAATCAATTGAAAGAACTAAGAAAATTCTTGGCATCCCTGATGATTATCGGGTGGGGATTGTTCCTGCTTCTGATACAGGTGCGATTGAGATGGCGATGTGGAATTTGCTCGGTGAGCGTGGGGTAGATGTAATTCACTTTGAATCTTTTGGGAGCGCTTGGGCTAAGGATATTAAAAAACAGCTTAAATTAACTGACGTGACCGACCATTTTGCTGAATACGGCAAGATTCCCGACCTTTCAAAAGTTAATTTTAATAACGATGTTGTGTTTACTTGGAACGGTACGACGAGCGGGGTGAAAGTTCCGAACGGCGACTTTATTCCAAGTGATAGAAAGGGTTTGACAATCTGCGATGCAACATCAGCGGTATTTGCGATGGAGATTCCGTGGGACAAGTTAGATGTAACGACATATTCTTGGCAGAAGGTTTTGGGCGGTGAAGCGGCTCACGGTATGCTGATTCTTTCACCACGCGCAGTCGAAAGGGTGGTAAACTATACCCCGGCCTGGCCGATTCCCAAGATTTTCGGCTTAAAGAAAGGTGACGGAATTGATGAAGCGTTGTTTGAAGGTTCAACGATTAATACACCATCAATGCTCTGTAATCAAGACTATTTAGTGGCACTTAACTGGGCTGAGTCAGTTGGTGGTTTACCGGGTTTGATTGCTCGAAGCAATAAAAACTTGGAAGTAGTTGAAAAATTTGTTGACAAACATAATTGGATTAGCTTTTTAGCTGCTGATCTGGCTATTCGCTCAAACACGAGTGTATGTTTAAACATTGATCTTGAGAAAGACAAAGTTAAGCAACTGATTAAATTGCTTGATGACGAAGCTGTTGCTTATGATATTGGCGCTTATCGCGACGCGCCTGATGGCCTACGTATCTGGTGTGGTGCGACCGTTGAGTCTGAGGATGTTCGAATTTTGCTCGAATGGCTAGAGTGGGCTTATTATCAGGTTAAGTAAATAATATGATTTAATCCCCAAGCATTTTTTGTCTGCTTGGGGATTTTTAATATACTTTTAATTTACTTTAGATTACCACTTATATATAATGTCTATAATTACCTACAGAGAGGGAGGATAATAGTGCAATATTGGAATAAGACATATGAGTGTATGTCAGCGGATGAAAAAAGAAAGGTACAGTCAGATAGACTGATTGATACAGTAAAACGCGTATATCACAATGTTTCATTTTATCGTGAACGAATGCAAAAATTAGGTGTTGAACCTAACGATATAAAGTCAATTGATGATATTTCAAAATTACCGTTTACTTATAAAGAAGATCTACGTGACAATTATCCCTATGGTCTGTTTGCAACACCGATGAGTGAGATTATCCGAATTCACGCTTCCTCAGGTACGACCGGTAAACAGACAGTCGTTGGTTATACTCGAAAGGACTTAGATATCTGGTCGGAAGTTATGGCGAGGACTCTTGTATCAGCTGGTATGACTCAGAAATCTTTTATTCAAGTTGCTTATGGCTATGGACTATTTACGGGCGGCTTAGGTATTCATAGTGGAGCTGAGAAGGTAGGAGCGTCAGTTATCCCGATTTCTTCAGGCAACACGAAACGTCAAGTCCAGATAATGAAGGATTTTGGAACGACGATGCTTGCTTGTACTCCCTCTTATGCACTCTTTATCGCTGAAGTGATGGAGGAATTGGGCATTAAAAAGGAGGATTTAAAGCTCCAATCGGGCGTTTTCGGCGCCGAACAATGGTCGAGTGCAATGCGCGACGAAATTGAGGAACGCCTCGGTATTCTGGCAATTGACATTTATGGTCTGAGTGAGATTATCGGACCCGGTGTTTCCAGTGAATGTAGCCACAAAGACGGGTTGCATATTGCTGACGATCATTTTTACCCGGAAATTATTGATCCGATAACTGCTGAAGTGCTTGCACCCGGCGAAAAGGGGGAATTGGTCTTTACCACTATCACCAAAGAGGGTCTCCCACTAATCAGATACCGGACACGTGATTTATCAACTCTTAATGATGAGGTTTGCGGATGCGGTCGCACAAGTGTTAGAATGAAGAAGATAACAGGTCGTACAGATGACATGTTAATTATTCGCGGAGTTAACGTCTTTCCATCACAAGTTGAAAGCGTTCTGCTTGAGTTTGGTGAAGCTGCACCGCACTATCTTTTGGTTGTTGATCGTGCCGGAAACCTTGATACTTTAGAGGTTCTGGTTGAGATGACTGATAGGTTTTTCTCTGATCAGATTAAGGTCATTGAGGAAACTGAGAAAAAAATCATGCGCGAGATAGAAGGGGTACTTGGTGTCTCGGCAAAAGTAAGATTGGTTGAGCCAAAATCAATTGAACGCAGTGAAGGCAAAGCAAAACGCGTTCTAGATAAAAGAACTTATTAAAAAAAGGGGTGTTATGCAATGTTTGTTAAACAAATATCAGTATTTCTTGAAAATAAATCCGGGAGACTTGCTGATGCGACGCGTGTTTTAGCGGAAAATAATATCGATATTCGCGCCCTTTCAATTGCAGAGACAACCGATTATGGTATTCTTCGTCTGATTGTTAATAAACCTGATGAAGCGATTCATTGTTTTAAAGAACAAGATTTTGCTGTTAGTGCGACTACTGTAATTGCAATCGCCATTGAGGACAAGCCGGGTGGTTTAACGATTACGCTTGAAGCTTTAGAGAAAGAAAATATCAGTGTGGAGTATATGTATGCATTTGCCAGTAATTCCGGCAAAGAAGCTCTTGTAATCATGAAAGTTAATGAAAAAGATAAAGCGCTTGAGGTTTTACTTCAAAATAAAGTAAAAGTTATGCCACTTGACGAGGTTTATCATATTTAGTGAAAAACGACCGCCCAGGATCGTTTTTAAGACGTTTTAAAAAGTATCTTGATATAATAGTCATAAAAGTTAAATATCGGCTAAAATCGATGAAATTAGACGTTAGAATTGATTTGAACCTTATTTGATGAATTTTGCTCAATATTACTCGAGATTACTTTGAATTTCGCTATATATCTAATATAACCAATCAATTTCACCTGAAGATAGAGATTTTTCCTATGCGTCCGATAATATATATTATGTAAAGTAGAATGTAAAAATATATATCAGCTCATTTTAGGTGTATTTCAAGATCACTTAGAGCAGACTCCACTACCTCTATCGGCACAGCCAGAGCTGCGTTATATTCTTGGCCATCGACTATAACTTTGGTTGTTGCATAGAGGATTCCGATTACCTGACCATTTTGGTTAATGATTGGGCTACCACTGTTTCCTTTGTAAAAATTACCGCGGATTACTAAACTGATTTTTCCGCTATCGCTATGCTCGTATTCCCCAAGATAGATACCGTTACTTACAATAAAACTATTGAATAATGGATTGCCTATTATATATAGTTCCTCACCGATAACACGTTGTTTAGTAGCCTTTAGCACAGGTACACCTTCGTTCATATTATCAACTTTCAATAGCGCATAATCTTCCTTCATATCACTTGCTATCAACGTTGTTCCATACGCTTTACCGCTGTTAGTTAATACATTAACCTTGCCGCCATTTTCGATTACATGATGATTGGTTACTATTAGCCCATCATTTGAATAAAAGAACCCTGTCCCCTTCCCTTTCTCTGTCTTTACAATTACAACCGATTTTTTATACTCCTTAACTTCTTCCTGTTTTGATAAAATTACAGAATCTTTAATAAAATTAAAACTGGCAACACTGAATAATTGTGGATAGACTGCTAAGCTGGTGCCGACTAAAGCCAAAACTAACAAAATACTCATAAAACCAAGAAAAAAGCCTCTGGTTCTACTCTTTTTGACGCCCTCTTCTACATAGTCGTCGGCCGTAAATGCATTCCAGTCGGCTTCGCTCCATTCATTTTCATCCCATAATTCTTCATCCCACCCGCTCTCGCCATGGGTAAACTGGGAATCGATCTCTTTGTTTTGTTTTTTATCATCAATCGACAATTAGTTCCACCTACTTAATAGGTATATTTAAGCATTTTATTCCGGTAAATCCACGTTATGATACACCTGTTGCACATCATCTAAATCCTCTAAAGTGTCGATTAGTTTTTCAAATTGAGCTAACGAATCAGCACTTAGCTCGACGTCATTCTGTGCTAACATTGTTAATTCAGCAATAGCGAATTCTGAGATTCCAGCATCTCTTAGAGCAACTTGTACAGCATTAAATTGGTGCGGTTCCGCATAGATTATGACAACGTCATCTTCAAACAACACATCTCGCAAGTCGTCGATTTCCGCCTCTAACAAAAGCTCCAGAATCTCATCCTCACTTTTCCCTTCAACACCGATGACCGCCACTTCATCGAACATATAAGCAACAGAACCGCTAACGCCAAGATTCCCGCCATTTTTCGTAAAAGCAGAGCGCACCTCAGCTACTGTTCGGTTTACATTATTAGTTAAAGCATCGACAATAATCATTGAACCATTAGGCCCGAATCCTTCATAACGCAGTGAATCAAAGATCTCATCCGTACTACCTTTAGCTTTCTCAATTGCACGGTCGATAATTGCTTTTGGGACATTATACGTTTTTGCACGCTCGATTACAAATCTCAGCGCTTGATTGGTTTCCGGATCAGGCTCTCCTTGTTTAGCTGCAACATAGAGTTCGCGGCCAAATTTAGCATAAATACGACTTGTATTGGTGTCTTTAGATGCTTTCTTCTCTTTTATGTTGTTCCACTTGCGTCCCATTGATTGATACACTCTCCTCAAGATATAAATTATTCGCTTTTTAATTATAGCGAAAAAATCGACTATTTAAAACCCCTTACTCTAAGCCAATGTAATAATATACTTGTTCAATTGCTAAAATCCATCAATACGATATAATTATTGGGTGATTGTATAATTGCGGATTAATTGGAGGAGATCTATTAATGAATATTGTTGAGATTAACCAACTAACAAAATATTACGGTAATGCGCGCGGCATAGTCGATGTAAGTTTTAACATTGCAGAAGGTGAAATTTTCGGCTTTATCGGCCCGAATGGCGCAGGTAAATCGACAACTATTCGCACAATCCTTGGTTTAATCTATCCAACGAGCGGAAGTGCAAAAATTTTTGGTAAAGATATTATCCGTGAAGGAGCAGAGATTCGTAAAGAGGTTGGCTATCTTCCTTCCGAAGTATTCTATTACGATAATATGAGGGTTATTGATATCCTGAAGTATTCTGCAAGTTTCTATAATAAAGATTGTGATAGTCGAATTACTGAGCTTGCTGCAATCATGGATCTTGATCTTAATCGAAAAGTTAACGACCTCTCTTATGGAAACAAGAAAAAAGTTGGTATCGTCCAAGGCCTTATACATAGCCCCAAGTTGATTATTCTTGATGAACCGACCAGTGGACTTGATCCGTTGATGCAGCAGAAGTTCTTTGATTTGATTTTAGCTGAGAACGAGAAAGGCGCAACTGTTCTATTCTCTTCGCATATCCTTGGTGAGGTGCAAAAACTTTGCAATCGCGTGGCAATTATACGAGATGGTCAGATTGTTAAGTTAGAAGATATTAAGACTCTGCGTGAGAATAATTATAAGAAATTCTATGTTGATTTAGCTACCCAAGTTGAAGTTAACGACTTCCTTGTCGCCGGTGTTAATAATCTCGAATACGCTGATGGCACGCTATCCTTTATGTTCAAAGGTGATATTAATGCAATTCTAAAAGAAATTAGCAAGCACCAGATTCACAATCTTCTTGTCGAGGAACCATCACTTGAGGAAATCTTCATGCATTATTATGTAAAGGAGTAGCAGCATGAATATTTTTCGCTTTGAATTTAGGCATTTACAAAAAACTAATCTAATCTGGACTATTGCCCTAATTATTGTGATGGGTCTTTTTATGTTCCTATTTACGACTCTGCAGGCTGATTTTACTGCATTCTTTGATATGATGGACGGTTTGCCTGCATTTTTGCAAGACGCTTTAAGCCTTCATACTCTAAACATCGGAACGATTCTCGGTTTTTATGGTTTTTCGTTATTTTATATACTTTTGTTTGCGGCAATTCAGGCGATGAACTATGGAATGTCAACCGTGTCAATTGAACTAAGTCAGAATACAGCAGATTTTTTATTCACGAAACCGGTTACAAGAACCAAGATTTTGCGGGCTAAGCTGGCTGCAATCGTTGTTAGTCTATTAATTACAAATATTTTATATACTTGTGCGACTATTTTGGCACTTAATTTAGTAAAGACTGCGGAATTTTCACTTACTGCTCTTTTTTTGATCCAACTTTCAATACTTTTATTTCAATTATTATTTGTTGCGATTGGGATTTTTGTTGCAGTCTTCTTGAAACGGATAAAATCTGTTCTGCCGATTACGCTTGGCTTTGTGTTTGGCTTTTTCATTATTGACATGCTTAACCAGTCATTAGCTGATATAAAGTTAAGCTTCTTATCGCCTTTTGCCTATTTCAAACCGTCATTTATAATCGAAAACTTAAGTTTTGATCCACCCTATTTTCTACTCACAATTGGTTTAATATTCGTTTTATCAACAGTTACTTTTATCGTATATCATCGTAAAGATTTACCATCAATTTAAGACAGGGGTTAGCAGATGAACATCATTAAACGCGAATTAAAAGCAAATTTCATAGCACTTATTGTCTGGTGTGTTGCCGGTTTTGGAATTGTCTATGCCGGTATGTTAAAATATGAGTCTTTTTCAGCCGTAAATACATCGATGAGCCAGCTTAGTGAGATGATTCCGAAGCCAATCAGAATTATTTTTGCGTTCGATACCTTTGATCTAACCACGGTTGCCGGTTATTATGGCATGATGTTTCTTTATTTTCTCTTGATTGGTGCAATCCACGCGGTAATGCTTGGAGCAGTAATTATTTCGAAGGAAGAACGCGATAAAACGGCGGATTTTATCTTTGTTAAACCGCTCAACCGGTCACAGATTATTTCTAATAAGCTAATTGCCGGGGTTATCAACCTTATCGTTCTTAATCTGATTATTATGCTTACGTCAATTTATATTGTCGGTAAGTTCCAAGGCGATTATTCATTAAATAACGAGATTTATCGTCTAATGTTTGCGTTATTCTTGCTGCAACTGTTGTTTTTCTTCCTGGGCACAGCAATTTCGGCAATAACTCATGAAACCAAAAAGGCCCTTGGCATCGCTACAGGCGTGATGCTTGGGACCTATCTATTATCAATTATTATTGACCTCTATGACAAGATAGAGTTTCTGAAATATGTAACACCATTTAAATATTTCGAGTCTAAACAACTGATGTTTGGAGGTAATTTTCAGCCAATCTTTGTTATTTTAACGCTTATTATTTATGGCGGTTCGCTCTATCTGACTTATCGCGGTTACAAGCGCCATGATTTTAAGCTTTGATGGCGGTTTCTAAACCTAATCTAACCATATCACCAAGAGATTTCTCGCGGCGTTCTGCAGATATCTCTTCTTTGGTTATTAAGCTGTCAACTACTGTCAAAATTGCTAAAGCTTCTACCCGATATTTTGCTGCAAGCGTATATAGTTCTGCGGTTTCCATTTCGACAGCTAATAGTCCATACTCTGCCCAGAGCCGCCAGTGCTCGGGATCGTCATGATAGAAACGATCGGATGTAAAGATACCCCCTACACTTACGCGTTGTTCAAGTTCCGTTGCCAGATCATAGGCAGTTCTTAGTAATTTAAAATTTGCATGCGGAGCATAATCTTTGTCAGCAAACCGGAGTCGATTCATGCCGGAATTGGTGGAGGCTGCACTTGCTAAGACCAGATCGAGAATTTTTATATCCGGTTGCATCGCACCACAGGTTCCAAGACGGATAGCTCGTTTTACATCATATTCGGCAAACAATTCAGTAATATAGATAGAGATTGACGGCATCCCCATGCCAACTCCCTGAATTGATACACGTGTCCCTTTGTATAATCCCGTAAAACCGAGCATTCCTCGCACTTCATTGTAGCAGAAGTAATTTTCCAAGAAATTCTCAGCAATCCATTTCGCACGCAGCGGGTCACCGGGCATTAGCACAATTTCGGCGATTTCGCCTTGTTTTGCTGCCAGATGAGTACTCATAATAATGCCTCCTCTTTTAGTTATTAGTATAAACTAATTTCAATATTGAACTTTACCATAAAATATGATATATTAAGCAAGAATGCAGACATATTAGGAGGTAACAACTTGGCATTAATCAAAGAACCTACAAATGCAATTACACATTTTATCGGAGTTGTTTTCGCGATAATCGGAACCGTTGTTTTAATAGTACTATCCGCCCAACAAGCAACTGTCTGGCATGTTGTTGCTTTTGCAATTTATGGAGCGAGCATGATACTTCTCTACTCGGCAAGTACACTTTATCATGCTTTAGACGTTTCAGAAAGAGCTGTAAGCGTTTTTCACAGAATTGACCACATGATGATCTATATTTTGATTGCGGGCTCTTACACGCCGATTTGCTTGGTTGCTTTGCGCGGTGGTTGGGGTTGGACTTTATTCGGGATAATTTGGTTTTTGGCGATTACCGGCATTCTATTGAAGTTTTTCTGGTTTAATGCACCGCGTTGGCTTTCCACTCTATTCTATGTCGGTATGGGTTGGGTTGCTGTTATCGCTTTTGTACCACTTATCAAAGCGGTTCCGCTCGGCGGAATCATCTGGTTGGTAGCCGGCGGCATCATGTACTCAATTGGTGCGTTAATCTACGCGCTTAAGAAACCGGATATCTTTAAAAAGTTTCTTGGTTTTCATGAAATCTTTCATATTTTCGTTCTGCTTGGTAGTCTGTGTCACTTTATCATGATGATACAATATATTTTATATCTATAAATAAACTATAATTAATTTTAACAACAATTAGCAACAATTAACAACAAAAAACCACGCTAATGTGCGCGGTTATAGGAATCGGTGATAATATTATGTCTAAGAAAAGTGGTATTCGAAAATTTCTGATTTGGTTTATCGTGTTGGTATTTGCGCTCGGCACCGGCATGAGCACACTTCTCTATTTCTTTCTTTAATTGGTGAATAATAGATAATAGATCACAATATTTAGGACGAACAGTGCAGGAATACCGTACATGAAGTACGGTGTTTTTGTTTTATGACGAAAGGTGTTCATTCCAAGGTAAACACCAATCGCGCCGCCGAATAAAGCAATCGCGAACAAAGTTTTCTCGGGAACACGTCGCATGTTGCGAATCGCAGCGAACTTATCGAACCCCATAATTATGAAACCAATCAAATTAAGACCGATTATATAAAACGTGACAACAAGTCCACCTTCGAGCATGTTTCCCTCTCCCATCCCCCCTGAGATTATCGATAATTCGTAAATTGAAGCTCAAGGTCGACATTTAGTTCTTTAATCAATTGCATAGCCTCTTGTAAAGCGTCCTTGCTCTTGCCCGAGATGCGAACTGAATCCCCCGTAATCTGAGTTTGCACTTTCAGTTTGCTATCTTTAACTGCCTTTGTAATCTTTTTGGCAATCTCCGTTTCAATCCCCTGTTTAATCGTAATTTGTTGGCGCACCATTCCGCCGGTAGCCGGTTCAACTTTGCCATAATCAAGGTTTTTAATCGGTACACCACGTTTAATCATTTTATTCTGTAATATGTCAATTACAGCACTCAGTTTGTATTCGTCTTCAGTAGTAATTTTTAGCTCATCTTTACTTAAGACGATTTCTGACTTGCTATTCTTAAAATCATAGCGTTGATTAATTTCTTTGCTTGCTTGGTTTACGGAATTAGTTAACTCCTGTAAATCAACATTGGAAACAACATCAAAGGAAAAATCAGCCATCCTCTCTCCCCCTATTATCTATATTTTAATCAGTTAAGAAAAACTCATTGTATAAAGCTTGGATTGCCTTTTTCTCGTCAGTTTGTTTGATACCGAACATCATGCTGACTTCAGACGAACCTTGGTTAATCATTTCGATATTTACATTTGCTGTTGCAAAGGCTTTGGTCGCTTTTGAAGCAAGTCCAATTGTGTGCCGCATGCCTTCACCTACGATCATGACAAGCGAAAGGTCTCTTCTAATAGAAAAATCATCGACATGTAATTCGTTAATTACACGGTCCCGAATGCGTTCTTCACTCTCTCTACTCAGCTGCTTTTCGCGAATAATTAGGGAAAGGTTGTCGATTCCCGATGGTGTGTGTTCATATGATATATTTTCATCTTCAAGGATTTTTAAGAGTTTGCGTCCGAAGCCAATCTCTTTATTCATCATGTATTTACTGACGAAAATACTGCAGAACCCCGAGTCGCTGGCAATCCCGATTACCGGATTAATACTGTCATCTCTTTCGAGAACGATTTTGGTGCCGGGAGCATTAGGATTATTCGTATTTTTAATGTTTACCGGTATATTTGCGAGATAAGCCGGCATTAATGCTTCTTCGTTAAACACAGTAAAACCGGCATAAGACAATTCTCGCATCTCTTTGAAGGTTAATTCCTCGATTGGTAACGGGTTTTCAACGATATTCGGGTTTACCACAAAAACTGAATCGACATCGGTATAATTTTCATAGATATCTGCATTAACTGCTGCAGCAAGGATTGAGCCGGTGATATCAGAACCGCCTCGCGCAAAGGTAATGATTTCACCTGCTGTTGAATAGCCGAAGAACCCTGGGAAAATTACGATATCCTTTCGTTCAGCAAGTGTTTTTAGTTTTGAGTAAGCTTCAGGAAGTACTTGTACATAGCCAGAACTATTTGCGAGCAACAAACCGGCATCCTGCGGGTTCACATAGCTTGCATCAACTCCGCGCGATTGGAAATATTGCGCAATAAGCTGCGCACAAAAATCTTCGCCTAAAGATTTAATTCTTTCGATTAAATTATTGTTTGTTCCTTCGATCTTCTCTAGTGCTGAATTAAGTTGGTTAATAAACAGTTCTACCTGAACTGATGGTAATTTGAGGTTATTAGCAATCTCTTCAAATCGATTAAGAATCGGTTTAATATTTGCTAACGCATCTTTTCCTGTTGATAATGCTTCTCCATAAGCGATCAAGAGGTCAGTGACTTTAATATCATCAGGAAAACGTTTGCCCGGAGCCGAAACGACAACGATTCTGCGATCGGAATCCGCGGTAACGATATTGAATACTTTTTCTATCTGTTCAGCGGAGGCTAACGATGTGCCTCCAAATTTTGCGACTTTCATTTTTCTGCACCTCAATCTGTACATAATAATCAAAATAAAAAACTAGTAATATCATACTAGTTTTTTAGATTATATTCTATATACTACGTTAATTACTATGATGTTAACACAATTTAACTAAGAGTAAAAGTATTTACGGTTTAAAGCGGTATTTTTAGAGCTTGTCCGGGAAAGATTAGATATTGTTCGAGTTCATTTAAGGTCTTAATTCGATTCATCAAGTCCTTATGTTTATATTGTCCACTGTTATATATATGAGCAAGATTCCAGATTGTATCGCCCTCTTCAACAAGAACCATTATGTAATTAGCCTGTTCGTCGTTATTAAGCTTTCCGGACTGACCATTATCCAAATAGGCATAAGCAGTCAAAATGCTGGAGCTAAGAAAGATTAAGATAATTAAAATATACTTAATATATTTCATGATAACACCTCACTTCATACTCTTAACTAAATTATATAGGCGAACAAATGTTCTGTCAAGCAAAAATAGAACATTTGTTTGCATTTTTATTATTTCTATGTTATATTTAAGGCAAATAAAGGAATTGAGGTGCGCTATGGAGAAGCTATCGAAGCGTCAAAAAGAGATTTTGAAATTTATAATTGATACTGTTAAAGACAAAGGGTACCCTCCTTCTGTTCGCGAAATAGGTGAATCTGTCGGTTTGGCTTCAAGCTCTACTGTTCACGGACATTTAGAACGCCTCGAAAAGAAAGGCTATATCCGCCGCGACCCAACGAAACCACGGGCAATCGAAATTACAACTGATGATTTTACATACGGGCAGGATGAAACGGTAATTAAGGTACCTTTACTTGGAAGAGTAACTGCGGGTCTACCGATCACAGCATATGAAAATATTGAGGACTACTTTCCGCTCCCGTCCAATGTGGTCAAAGGTGATAATGTTTTTATGCTAAAAGTAATCGGTGACAGTATGATTGATGCAGGAATATTTGACCGTGATTTAATTATCGTCCGCCAACAACAGACTGCGAATAACGGTGAGATTGTTGTTGCAATGACTGAGGATGACGAAGCTACGGTAAAAAGATTTTATCGTGAGAGTGCACATATTAGGTTACAACCGGAAAATTCCGCAATGGAGCCACTGATCTATGAGGATGTATCAATACTTGGAAAAGTCATTGGGGTTTATCGCAATATTCACTAAAATTAGTAAAAATTAAGAAACAGTGGGTAAAAATTACCCACTGTTTTTATAATATTTCAGCATGGATTAGCGCTGTAAGCAGTGCCCACTTAACATGTTGATAAGTTAAACCTCCCTGTAGATAACCAATATACGGCGGTACAATCGGGGCATCGCCGGAAAGTTCCAACGTGCCACCCTGCACGAAAACCCCTGCAGCCATAATCACTTGATTCTGATAACCGGGAATCGTTGATGCCTCAGGTGTAACGTGACTATCGATTGGCGATGCCTTCTGAATTCCTTGTAAAAACTTAATTAAGAGGTTTTTATCTGCAAACTTTATTGCTTGAATTATATCTGTTCGTTCTTCGTCCCATGTTGGGCTCACTTGAAATCCCAGTTCACTGAACAGTGCGGCTGCAAGAACCATCCCTTTCAATGCTTCACCGACAAAATGTGGCGCAAGGAAAAATCCTTGATAAAAATCATGTGAGTTGCCATAAGTTGCCCCAACTTCGCGACCAATGCCGGGAGCTGTTAGTCGATAGGAAATTTGCTCAATATATTTAGCCTTGCCGGCAAGGTAACCACCGAGTTTAGCGATTCCGCCACCGGGATTTTTAATTAATGAGCCGGCAATAATATCAGCATCAACCGCTGTAGGCTCAAGTTTTTCTGTGAATTCACCATAACAATTGTCCACGAAAATCACTGTTTCCGGCTTTAATTTGCGCACAGAACTTACCATTTCAGCAATCTCTGCAATACTAAAGGATTTACGCCAAGAGTAGCCTTTAGAGCGCTGAATTGCAACAACTTTCGTCTTCTCGTTGATTGAATCTGCGAGATTCGCATAATCGACTTTGTCATCACCGGTTAAAGGTAGAACACGGTAACTTACTCCCCATTCACTTAGCGAACCCATCCCTTTACCGTGGATACCGATCACCGCTTCAAGCGTATCGTAGGGATCGCCGGTTAGATAGAGAAGTTCGTCTCCAGGTCGTAAAAGGCCGTACAGACCAATTGCCAGTGCATGGGTGCCCGATACTATGTGTGGGCGCACCAAAGCATCTTCTGTATCAAATACGTTCGCGTAAATGCGTTCCAGTGTTTCCCGACCGCTATCATTATAGCCGTAGCCGGTTGACGAGTTCAGATGAAAATCGCTCACGTGTTCAGCGCGAAAGGCGTTTAATACCTTAGCTTGGTTATATTCGATAATCTGTTCGAGCTTTTTGAATTGCGGTTCGACCAGTGCAACCGCTTTTTCAAATAGCTTGAGTTGTTTCTCGTTTAGGTTATAAAAACTATACATCGTTTCAGCTCCATTTATTATTTTTGCGGTTCGTACCAAGTCAAACACTATTCTTGTTGATATTTAAGCAAATCACCGGTTACAACCTTCTCTGATAGTTCAGCTGTTACTGACCAAGCCTGCTCTTCTTCATCATATATAATCTTCGCCGGTGACAGGCTTCTATTCTGAATTAAAGCGAGCAAATCTCCGCGATTCTCGGGAATTATAAAGGTGTAGTAGCGCCGGTTCTGCTTCAGATGGGTCGCAATAAATGATATTAGTGCTTCTCGATCATCCGGATCAAAGGCCGATATAAAAATATGGTTCGCTACATCATCGATTATATAGTTATCGATTAAGTCCTTTTTATTGTAAACAGTGATTCGCGGTATTTGGCTTGCATCCATTTCCCGCAAAAGTTGCTCAACCACCGCAATTTGCTGCTTCCGATTAGGGTCACTTGCGTCAACGATATGCAGCAATAAGTCGGCACCGGCTACTTCTTGAAAAGTGGACTTAAAAGCTGCAATCAACTCATGTGGCAGATCTTGAATAAAGCCAACAGTGTCAGTCAAGATTATTTCGCCGTAGCCGGTAAGATTAAGTTTGCGCGTTGTCGGGTCAAGTGTGGCGAATAACTTATCGCAGGCGACAACCTCTGCACTTGTCAACATGTTAAGAATTGTCGATTTGCCGGCATTCGTGTAGCCAACCAGCACAATTTTGAACACTTCATTGCGTTCGCGCCGCTCGCGGTAAAGACTTCGTCCTTTATCAATTTCTTTAAGTTGGCGTCTGAGACTGTTGATTTTGCGCTTAATATGCCTGCGATCCGTCTCGAGTTTTGTTTCCCCCGGGCCACGTGTACCAATGCCTCCACCAAGACGCGAGAGAGAAATACCATGACCGGTCAAACGAGGCAATAGATAATTCAGTTGAGCGAGTTCGACTTGAATTTTACCCTCGCGTGAATTGGCCCTACCGGCAAAGATATCAAGAATTAATTGTGTGCGGTCAATCACGCGGCATTTCACAGCATTCTCAATATTTCGTACCTGTGAAGGCGTCAACTCTGCGTTGAATATTAGCAGGTCAGTCTTCAATTCGCTAACAAGATTGGTTAATTCATTGATTTTGCCGCGTCCAATATACCAAGTACTATCAACTGTTGTCCGGTTCTGACTAACGGTTAGCTGCACTTCGGCATTCACAGTCTCAGCCAGACTTGCAAGTTCAGCAAGTGAATACTCGTTTTGTTCTTCGCTGATATTGGTATTAACTCCGACCAGAATTACTTTTTCTTTTTCCAGTTAAATCTATCCTTTCATCTGCTACTTGTTTAATAATCTTTTTATTAGTATATCAGAATAAACAAAAAGCATTCCACTATTTAGAATGCTTTTATTGGCTAATTAATTAGCTGTTAAGTCAGTGTTAAATCTTAGTTTTCCGGACTAAGGTTGATGTTTTTAGTTGGTACGAAGGTAGATATTGCATGTTTATACACCATCTGTTGCTTTCCTTCCGATTCCAAGATGATTACGTAATTGTCAAAACCTCTGATTTGACCTCTCAGCTGAAATCCATTCGTCAAGAAGATGGTAACCAGTACATTTTCCTTTCTTACAAGATTTAAAAAAGTATCTTGAATGTTAACCCCTTGCTTCATTTTTCTACCTCCTACGACCTTGGCGGTCTCTCTATACGATTATTATACACTATTTAAGGTTGAAATCTCTTAGCTATTAGTGAATAAATTGTATCTAATATCGTTTCGTCATGTTTTTCATGGTATTCGGTCAGGTCGAACCAATTGATGCTGTCGTTTGCTCGAAACAAGCTAAGTTGCCTCTTCGCAAAGTTGCGTGTCGCCTGTTGCACCATCACTACCGCCTCCGCAAGCGTTGACTCACCTGCAAGGTGTCGCAACACTTCTTTATAACCGATTCCCTGCATCGAATTGTATTTCTCATCATAACCCGCAAATTTTAGTGACTCGACTTCGGAGACTAAGCCCTGCTCGATCATCGATTCCACTCGTTTATTAATGCGTTCGTAGAGTAGCTGACGTTTCAGATCAAGCCCAATAATCAGTTGGTCATAGCTTAATTCGTTCTCTCTGCTTGTTTGTTGTTCGGCGATAAGTTGGCTAATCGGTTTTCCGAGTTGGTGATATACTTCCAGTGCGCGGATAATCCTTTTCTGATCATTCGGATGCAAGCGTTTAGCGGTTACCGGGTCGTGTTGACATAGTTGATTGTAAAGTTCTTCCTTACTCAATTTACTCAACTCTTCGCGGAGCTTTAAATCCGCTGTTAGCTCCGGAAGGTTATAATTTTCTGTAATTGCTTTTATGTAAAGACCGGTGCCGCCGACGATGATCGGAAGGCACCCGCGTTGATTTATTTCAGTAATCAGTTGTTTAGCTGAGCGCTGAAATTCAGCCACCGAATAGTAGTAGTCAGGGTCATGAATATCGATAAGGTGGTGTCGAATTCCCTGCATCTCAGCAGTTGTAATCTTGGCAGTTCCAATATCTAACCCTCGGTAAACTTGAATCGAGTCACCGGAGATAATTTCGCCATTAAAGCGTTTTGCAATTTTTAATGCAATTTTCGATTTCCCAACAGCTGTTGGGCCGACGATTACAAGTAATTTTTCTCTCATTGTATTAGTATCCTTTAATTATAATTTTTGCGATTTAGTAATTATTCCTATTTAGTAATTATTCCGTAACTGAAATCTGCAGAGCGACGCTCTTCTTGGAATCCGAACTTAGTAAATAGCGCACTGCCCTTCTCAGCTTTGAGAATAATCATTCTTTTTGCGACACGACGAGCTTCACTGATTGCCTGCTCTGTCAGTGGAGTGTAATTGGCAAAAAATCTCAGTGGTTCAAACGAACATGACTCTGCAATCGGCAGTTTAAACATTGGATCGAAGTAAACAACATCTGCACTGTCCGCCGAGAGAGTGGCTAATACATCATTGTAGTTACCGTTGATTATCTTAATCTGTGCAAGTCGCTGAAAGACAGAACTTGGCAGTTTAGCACCGTTTAATATCGCTCTCCCAACAATTGTTGATAGCGCAAGGTCGCTTTCGATTGCCCAAACCTCGCCTGATTTACCCACTGCATAAGCTGCAACCAGTGTGTCTGAGCCGATTCCGAGCGTGCAATCAAGGAAGCGCTCGCCCGGTTTAAGCTGAGATAGTCTAACCAGCGGGTCAACTTCGACTCTTTGTAAGCGGTTGATCCGTAGCGCTGCCATACTGGGATGGAAAAAGAATGGTTGTTCGAGATGTGCAGAGTCGTAGAGCTTTAGATCGTCCCTTTCAACAATTATTAAACGCGAATTGGCTGTACCGTTGCTCTTTGCGAGTAAAAATAGGTTGGCAATTGAATGTTTGCTTCGCTCAATGTATTCGCCATTAAAGAGTTCAGTCAGTTCTTCAGCCGTTGCCAGCATCTCCTGATTGGGTGAAAAAGCTGTCGAAATAAGCATTTAAGTCACTCTTTTGAACATTTTTTCTAACTCATATTTACTAATCAATATCGTAATCGGGCGACCGTGTGGGCATGTGTAGGGATTCGTCGTCTCACGTAGTCGGTTAATCAGTGACAGCATTTCTTGCGTTGAAATTGCTTGATTGGCTTTAATTGACGCTTTGCAAGAGGCACCGGCAACCAGGTCACGATTCAGTTCGAGTAGATTGACCGGATTCTCGGCTATTACCGATTGAAGAACGCTCTCGATATATAGTTGTTCTTCGCCTTTAGGAATCCAACTGGGAACTGTTCTCACTAATAGCGTCTGGGCACCGAATTGTTCAAGTTCAAGTCCCAGATGAGCAAGTTCATTAGCTCTTGACTGTAGCTTTGTTATTTCATCAGCCGGATAATCGATTGAAATTGGTACAAGCAATTCGGCAATCTCAAGTTCACAATTCGTGATTTTTGCAAGATTGAGCTCATAATTGATTCGTTCATGTGCAGCGTGTTGGTCGATTAAATAAAGTCCGTCATCGTTTTGTGCCAAAATATAGGTACCAAATATCTGTGCAATCGGCTCTATGTAAGGTAGTTTGCCGGATTCGTTAATTTTAATATCAGTTGGGGGCTCAACAGCAATTGCCTCATTACTTAGATGTGCAAAATTAGGTTCAGCAACTAAGTCTACAGCCAATTGGCTTACGGTATCTTGTTCTTTGTACCGGTAGATAATTTCTTTATTAAGCGGTGTTGGAATCTGACCTTCGGTCAGCAGCGCTTTACGCACACCGGTTTCGATTAGCTCAAACAGTTCCTGTTCCTTGCTGAATTTAGCCTCCAACTTAGCCGGATGTACATTGATATCAACGATTGATGGGTCCATTTTTATATTGATAACAGTAACTGGGTAGCGATTTACCATTAACAAATCGTTATAGCCATTTAGGATGGCACGTTGCAATAAAAAATTTTTAATATAACGATTATTAATCAGCACCGTCATGTAGTTGCGACTTGCCCGAGTTATCTCAATTGTTGATGTGTAGCCTTCAATTTCGTAATCAATACTTTCGATTTCGATTGCACGCATTTTTGACGCGGCAAAATTACCATAAACTGCTGCTATAACATGGATTAGCTTACCATCGCCGGCAGTTCGGAGCAGTTCGCGACCGTTATTTTCCAGCACAAAGGCAATTGCCGGGTGTGCGAAACTAAGTCGGTTGACATAATCAATGATATGCCCCAATTCATTTTCAACTGATTTGAAATATTTTAATCTTGCAGGCAGACTGTGGAATAGTCTCTCAACTAAGATTTCAGTCCCCCGTGCAAAGCCGATTTCTGTCTTTTCCAATAATTTACCGGCACTCACCTTAGCTTGTACTCCAATTCCATGTTCATTATCTGATGTTCGCAAAGTAATTTCCGAAACGGCAGCAATCGAGGCAAGTGCCTCTCCGCGGAATCCGAGTGTAGTAATTTGGAGTAAATCGCGCTCGTTTCTAAGTTTGCTGGTCGCATGCCGCAAGAAAGCACGATCGACATCGTCATAGCTGATTCCATCGCCGTTATCTTTGACCATAATTGAACCGATTCCGCCGTCGGTCAGTACCACGCTAATTTTAGTGCTGCCGGCATCTATACTGTTTTCAATCAACTCTTTAACGATCGACGCCGGTCGCTCGATTACTTCGCCGGCTGCTATTTTATTGTAGATTTCTTCAGCAAGCAGAAAAATTTGCGCCACTATGAACACCTCGCTTTATTTTTCGTGATTTTCTTCAGGGCTATATTCAGCTTTTAAATCGCTTATCAGATTAACAACTGCGAGCGGTGACATACTATTCAGATCGATTGCGAGTAAGCGATTAGCGAGCTCCTCTTTGTGCAGTAGTTCTTCGGTAGTGTTTGCTCCGTCCTCGTCTGTTTTATCGCTGAAGTCCAAGCGAATCTGGTACTCGCGGGTATTCGCTTCTATCTCTTTTAAAATTTTTTTCGCATCTCTTATGATCGGTGCCGGTATGCCGGCAAGTTCAGCGACATGGATTCCGTAGCTTTTATCAGCCCTGCCCTCTTTGATGCGATGCAGGAATATTATTTGATTATCGCGTTCCATCACCGTGACTTGGATGTTCTTGATTTTCGGATAACTCTCCTCGAGCGAAGTTAACTCGTGATAATGTGTCGAAAATAGTGTCTTTGTATTAACGTGATCATGTATATATTGCAAAATTGCTTGTGCTAAGGCCATTCCATCATAGGTAGATGTTCCGCGTCCAATTTCATCAAGCAGTATTAGACTATCGTTTGTCGCTTCAACCAGCGCTTGGCGAGTTTCCATCATCTCAATCATGAAAGTACTATAGCCACCGGTTAAGTCATCACCTGCACCGATTCGCGTGAAAATCCGGTCAACAATCGGCAGAGATGCGCTTGTAGCCGGCACCGGACAACCAATCTGAGCCATTATTATAATTAGTGCAATTTGTCGCATATAGGTACTCTTACCTGACATATTCGGACCGGTAATAATCAGTATTTGCTTTTCCGTCTGATCCAGCAATGCATCATTAGCAAAGAAATATTCACGACTATTTAGCGCTTCAATGACCGGGTGCCGCCCAGCCTTTATCTCAATCCTGCCCTCTTGGTTAAATGTTGGGCGCACATAATTATTTTTATTGCTAAGTTTTGCAAATGCGAGCAGCACATCGAGTTTTGCAATTATTCCCGCCAATCGCAAAAGTGCGTCGCTCCCCGCGGCAACTTTTTCGCGTATCTCGGTAAAGAGTTGCCACTCAAGCGTGAGAGTTTTTTCTTCCGCCTCGAGTATAGCGTTCTCTTTAATTTTCAGTTCTTCAGTAATGTAGCGCTCGGCATTAGCCAGCGTTTGTTTGCGAATATAGCGGTCCCCCGGAACTTGCTCTATGTTAGATTTAGTAACTTCAATATAGTAGCCGAATACTTTGTTATAACGAACTTTAAGCGATTTAATTCCGGTCGCTTCACGTTCACTCTTTTCCAATCTGCGCAGCCAATCGAAACTTTCACCACGCAATTCGTAATAATAGTCAAGCTGAGCATTAAAGCCACGTTTAATAACACCACCGTCACGCGTAACGATTGGTGGCTCATCGACGATTGCCGTTTTAATCAAGGAGCTAATTTCACTACATAAATCAATATCGAGGAAGAATGATTTTAAAATACTTGCCGAGCTCGAACTAATCAATTCTGCAATGTTTTTAATTCGCTCTAAGCTAACACGCAAGTTATACAATTCGCGTGCGGTTACGCTACTGTAAGCAGCTTTTGCAACCAAACGTTCAAGGTCATAAACTTGTGTTAGTCGTTCAATCAGCTCTTTACTTAAAACTAAATCAGCCATCAGTTCTTCTACAATATTTAATCTTGTTTCAATCTCTTCCTGTGACCGTAGCGGCTTCTCCAACCAGCGTTTCAACTCACGCTTACCCATCGCTGTTTCCGTCTGGTCAAGCAACCAGAATAAAGAGCCGCGTTTATGTTGTTCGCGAGTGGTCACGATTAGCTCAAGGTTTCTTTTTGAGAATGGGTCAAGGATTAGGTATTTATTATTGTCATATATGTTTAGTTGCGTAATATGTGTAAGCTCTCGTTGTTGATTCACAGCAATATAGTTTAGTAGATTGCCAATAGCAACTTTCACTGCCGGTGATAGCTCAACATGTTTACCTGAAAATTGCTGTTCAATTAAATTCTGTGCTCTGCCCTTATCCGTCTCCTTGATTATGGTAAGCACACTATTCAAGCGGTTAAGCTCTTCATCGTAAGTATCTCGGAGCTCTGTTGTAAGCACAATTTCCGAAGGGTTATATTGGTAAAGTTCACTCAGTAGGTGTGAAGCGTTGGCATCCAGTTCGGTTGCGTAGAATTCGCCGGTTGAAAGATCGGCGATTGCGAGTCCCAGCATGCGCCCCTTTTGTGAAAGTGAGCAGATATAGTTATTTGTTTGGTTTTCAAGACGAGCTCCCTCAACAATCGTACCGGGTGTAATTATCCGGATTACTTCTCGCCGAACGATACCTTTTGCCTCTCGGGGGTCTTCTACCTGTTCGCATATTGCAACTTTGTGGCCAAGTTCGATTAAGCGGGTGATATAGCCTTCAGCAGAGTGATGAGGAACACCGCACATCGGAATTTTTTCATCTAGTCCTCCATCTCGGCCGGTTAACGCGATTTCGAGTAGTTTTGAAGCTTCGATTGCGTCTTCAAAGAACATCTCATAAAAATCCCCAAGGCGAAAAAACAAAAAGGCATCACTATGCTCAGCCTTTATTGATAAATATTGTTTGATCATTGGGGTATAATTTTTCATCTGGCCCTCCGGGAAAGTATTAATTATCTGTAATTATAGCATTGTTTAGAGCAAATCACCATTTAAACTCCAGGTACGAACTTCGGTAATCCGCAAATCTACAAGCTTTCCGATAAGCGAATCATCGCCTTTAAAGTTGACCGTTTTATTACTTGCAGTTCTACCGAATAAGATATCCGGATTAGTTTTGCTTACGCCTTCGACCAAGACTTCTATGACTTGTTGATCGAGTAATTCATTACGTTTACGGCTGATTTCCGTTTGTAACTCAATCAATCGATACAAGCGGTCCTTTTTCTCACTCTCCGGTGTTTTATCAATCATCGTCGCTGCGGGTGTTCCCTCTCGTGGAGAGAAAATAAAAGTATAAGCAGAGTCAAATTCAACTTCACGTACAACCTTAAGGGTATCTTGGAATTGCTCTTCGGTTTCGCCCGGGAAACCCACAATAATATCGGTCGTCAGTACAACATTAGGAATCGCTTGTTTAATCTTATGAACCAGCTCAAGGAACATTGATTGTGTGTACTTGCGTCCCATTCGTTTTAAAATTTCAGTATTACCCGATTGTAGCGGTAGATGGATATGAGGAACCAGGTTGCCGCCTTTTGCGAGCACCTTAATCAGTTCTTCATCGAAATCCTTTGGATGGCTTGTCATAAAGCGGATTCTCGCAATCGGTAGTTCATGCAGTTCGCTAAGGAGGTCAGCAAAACTATATTTATCAGCAAGGTCTTTGCCATAAGCGTTAACATTCTGTCCGAGTAACGTCACTTCTTGATAACCGGCTGCTGCAAGCTTTTTTACCTCAGCAATAATTTGTTCGGGTGCTCGGCTGCGCTCTTTGCCTCGGGTGTAAGGGACTATGCAGTAGGTACAAAAATTATCACAACCATAGATGATATTTACCCATGCTTTATACTGATCATCTCGCACGACCGGTAATTGCTCAACGACACTGCCTTCTTGTGATAAAACTTCGATAATCATCTCTTGACGATTTATTGCATCAAAGATTAGTTGAGGCAAACGATGTATATTGTGCGTGCCAAAGACTAAATCCACGAACCGATACGATTTCAGGATACGCAAAACAGTGCTTTCCTCCTGTGGCATGCAGCCGGCGACACCAATTAATAAGTTAGGTTTTTGTTCTTTTAAATGTTTTAACCGGCCAATTTCTCCAAATACTTTTGCCTCAGCGCTGTCACGAATTGCACATGTGTTAATTATTATGATATCGGCATCTTCCTCGCCGGTCGCAACTTGATAAGCCATAGTTTCAAGCAACCCGGCAATCACCTCTGTATCATGAACATTCATCTGACAACCATGCGTGATTATATGATAAAAGCGGCCTTTGCCGATTTCACTTAGTTCGCTATTAAGTTGTTCGTAGTGAGTACGTTCAGTTTCCGCTCTACTACGCTTACGTGCGTTGCTGATATCAGGCAGAGTAAAACTGCTATGTCGTCTTAATCTCATCTGTTCACCTCTAAATTTTTTCAATTGTAATTAAATATGGCGGTTCATTAACTTGGTTTATAAAGCTCGATTTTACGATATTAAACTCTTGTTGGGGTATTTCTTGCAGAAATCGCTCTAAAGCAGCAGATTCCCGTCCAGAATCATGTTTTAGATAAACCACGACTGTAATTATCCCGCCGGGCAAAAGTAATCTTAAAAGTTGTTTTAGAGCGTCTATCGTTGTTTCTGCTTTGGTAGTCTGTCTGTTCTCGTTTCCCGGTAAAAATCCAAGATTAAACATTGCAGCGCTAATCGGTTTATGGATAATTTCTGAAAGTTCCGCGTGTGAGCGTAAATGTAGCTCTGTCTGTTCAAACTGACTATGTTTGATTAGCAGTTCTCGCGTTGCTCTGATAGCATCTTCCCGAATATCAAATCCATATACTTTACCTTGGGGTCCGACCAACTTTGCAAGTAACAGAGTATCATTACCGTTACCAATTGTTGCATCAACAACAGTGTCCCCTTTATTAATCTTGTTAGTTATTAGGAAATGTGACAGATTCACAGCTGTTTTAAAAATCATTAATGGATCACCTCAAATAAATAAGCCTGTCTTCATTATACGAAAACAGGCTCAAAAAGTGAAAGCTATTTAATCATTTATATATCTAATTCGTTTTATCGTAGTTGCTCGTCCGGTCTCAAGGTCGATATCGATTAATACAGCATTAAATTGTGTGGCGCCTTGCTTCTCTACTTCAAATCTCTGAGGTAATTGCGTTATGAATTTTTGAATTACCTCTTCACGTGCCATACCAAGAATTCCGTCGTAAGGTCCAACCATTCCTACATCAGAAATATAGGCTGTGCCACCGGGTAATATTCGTTCATCGGCAGTTTGTACATGTGTATGCGTGCCAAGCAATGCTGTTACTCGGCCGGCAAGATGCCAACTCATAGCAATCTTCTCAGAAGTCGCTTCTGCGTGAAAATCAATAATAATTGTATCCGTCTCCTGTTTGATGATCTCAAGCAGGCGGTCAATTGCCTTAAAAGGACACTCAACAGGTGGCATAAATGTTCTTCCCATTAGATTTACCACACCGATTTTCGCATCATTATAGTTAATGATTGTATAACTGTTACCGGGCACCTCTTCTGCGAGGTTAGCCGGCCGAAGTAGATTCTTGTAATCGTCAATAAAATCAAGTATTTCGCCTTGATCCCAGATATGGTTGCCCATAGTGATTACATTAATTCCAAGTTGAAAAAATTGTTTAGTAATCTTTTCATTAATCCCGCGTCCGCCGGCAGCATTTTCGCCATTAGCAATAATCAACTGCGGTTTATATTCTGTTCGAATTTGTGGTAATGTCGTTTCAAGTAGCTCTCGACCCGGTGAACCAACCACATCACCGATGAATAATAATCTCATTTAGATCATCCTCACTATTTTTAAAAAAATAAAGTGGCTAGGCCACTCTATTTCGCATATTCAATTGCTCTGGTTTCACGTATTACAGTAACCTTAATGTTGCCTGGATAATCAAGCTCATTTTCAATTTTTTTAGTAATATCGCGTGCAAGTAAGATTGAGTCAGCATCGGTAATATCTTCAGGATTTACCATAATTCTGACTTCTCGTCCTGCTTGAATTGCAAAAGATTTTTCAACACCGGCGAAAGAATTACTAATTTCTTCAAGTTTCTCTAAACGCTTAATATAGTTTTCCAGGGTTTCACGTCTAGCACCCGGGCGTGCAGCAGAAAGTGCGTCAGCTGCTCCAATCAGGACTGAGATAATTGAATTAGGTTCAATGTCACCATGGTGAGATGCGATTGAATTGATTACGACCGGATGTTCATTATATTTCTTTGCTAATTCGACACCAATTTCAACGTGTGAACCTTCAACCTCGTGGTCGATCGCTTTGCCAATGTCATGCAGTAAACCGGCCCGTTTAGCTAATTTTACATCCTCTCCCAGTTCAGCAGCCATCAGACCTGCTAAGTGAGATACTTCAGTAGCATGCAATAAAGCATTTTGTCCGTAGCTTGTTCTAAAACGTAATCTTCCTAATATCTTAATTAAATCTGGATGTAAATTGTGTATTCCAACTTCAAAAGTTGCTTGCTCACCATATTCTCTAATCTTTTCGTCAACATCTTTACGTGCTTTGAGAACTGTTTCTTCAATTCTTGCCGGGTGAATTCGTCCGTCATTTACTAATCGCTCAAGCGCTACCTTCGCAACTTCTCTCCGAATCGGATCAAAACCGGAAAGGATAACTGCTTCAGGAGTATCATCGATTATTAAATCGATTCCCGTTAATGATTCTAATGTCCGAATATTTCTACCCTCTCGGCCAATGATTCGGCCTTTCATCTCATCATTTGGCAATGCTATTACAGAAACTGTAGTTTCTGTAACATGATCAGCTGCACAGCGGCTGATAGCTGTACTGATGATTTCCTTCGCTTTTTTATCTGCTTCGTCTAAAGCAGCTGTTTCCAACTCTTTTATCAACATAGCAGTCTCGTGCCGTACCTCATGTTCAACAGTTTCAAGGATGATTTTCTTAGCGTTGTCCATTGATAAACCGGAAATACGTTCTAACTCTACAATCTGTTCCTGTAATACCTTGTTAACCTCGACTTGCGTTTCAGATATAGTTTTTTCTTTTTCAATTAATGACTCTTCTCTTTTATCTAAAACTTCTACTTTTTTGTCGATTGTCTCTTCTTTTTGTAGAAGTCTTCTTTCAAGACGCTGAGCCTCAGCTTGACGTTCTCGATAATCTTTATCGGCATCACTTTTGATTCTGTATGCCTCATCCTTCGCTTCAATAATAATCTCTTTTTTCTGAGCCTCAGCTTCTCTAAAAGTTGTCTCTAAAATCTTTTTAGCTTCTTCTTCAGCACTTGAGATTTTAGCCTCAGCAATGGATTTTCTAACAAAAAAGCCTATAACAAAAGCTACTATAGCTGCCGCAAGTATGAGGAGGATATCAAGTGTATCCATATAAACACCCCCATATACTTACTTTTAATAATTAATCAAATCTAATTCATTTACTCAGTTTTAAAATACATTTCAAAGTCACATTAAGATATATAAAAAGCTTTACAACATTTATAAAAATACACATTTAAATAGTATTATTCTTTACTAATATTGTCAAGGATATCAGTCTTTAGTAGGTTTAATGCTTCATTGATTGTACTATAGGAAAAGCCTCTTCGTTGCAAGTAACCAGCGAGTCGGTTATAGAGAATATTCCAGTCGTCAGACCGAATACTTCTGCGGCGTTTAGTTATCAGTTTATAAGCCAAATCAACTTCCGTATCTGAATCAATCTGTGATAGTTTTTCGTCAATAATTGACAATGCAATACCTTTTTGCTTTAATTCAAATTCCAGTAGTTTTTTTCCTTTAGGATTTAATGCATTACGATCGCGGATAAAATTCTCAGCATAGAGTTTATCGTTTAGGTATTTTGACTCTTTAAGCATGGTAATAACCTGCTGAATGTTCTCCGGTTCATATTCTTTATCTTCTAAATATTTAGTTACTTCTTGTACAGTTCTATTTTTATAACTTATATAGCGCAGTGCTTGATTATAAAGCTTATTTATCCCATCACTACGGATAATTTGCTCTAATTCTGTTGGGAAGATTTCTCGCTCTTTTAGAAGCTGATATTTAATTAAAGTGTCGGCATCAACAGCAAAAGCATAAATATCGTCAATATAGATGTTGTAGCGTTCAGCTTTTTTCTGTTTTTCGATCTTTGTTATTATGTTTTTCTTTTTCATATAATACCTCACAAATTCGATCGTTTACTAAAAATAAAGCCAGTTAGAATTTAACTAGCTTTATCATGGTTTCAAAATATTATTTACTTACCTTATCGGTCTTTTTTGTTTCAACCGGTCCCTTTTTGGCTTCAGTAGGCTCTTCAATAGGAGCATCTTCCACCCTTTTGTCTAATTCATAGTGTTTGCGAATCTCGGCTTCAATCATAGAAGCAAGTTCAGGATTATCAAGCAAATATTGTTTAGCATTTTCTCGACCTTGACCAATTCGCTCGTCTTTGTAGGAATACCAAGCCCCGCTTTTTGTAATAATATCAAGTTCAGCACCAATATCCAGAATACTGCCGACTTGTGAGATTCCTTCTCCATACATAATGTCCACTTCAGCCTGTTTAAATGGCGGAGCAACCTTGTTTTTAACAACTTTTAGTTTCATTCGGCTTCCAATCATGTTATCACCCTGTTTGATCATATCTCCTCTTCGTACTTCCAGCCTAATCGTACTATAAAACTTCAATGCTCTACCGCCGGGAGTAACTTCTGGGTTACCAAACATGACACCGATTTTTTCGCGAATCTGGTTAATAAAAATAGCGATTGTTTTAGATTTATTAATCGTGCCGGATAATTTCCTTAAGGCTTGTGACATTAAGCGAGCTTGCACGCCGATATGGGAGTCACCCATCTCACCATCAATCTCTACTTGCGGCACCAGCGCAGCAACAGAGTCAATAACAACCATATCTACAGCACCACTTTTTACCAAGGCTTCCGCTATTTCTAATGCTTGTTCACCTGTATCGGGTTGTGATAAAAGTAATTCATCAATATTTACACCTAATCTTTTCGCATATTGAGGGTCTAATGCATGCTCTGCATCGATAAATGCAGCAGTTCCACCTTGTTTTTGAATTTCAGCAATAGCATGTAATGCAACGGTTGTTTTACCGGAAGATTCCGGTCCATAAATTTCAATTACTCGTCCTCGTGGATATCCGCCTACTCCAAGTGCAATATCAAGTGCTAATGACCCACTGGAGATTACCTCAACGTTTAAAGAGGCGACATTTTCACCTAGCTTCATAATTGAACCCTTACCAAATTGTTTTTCTATCTGACGCAATGCTGTCTCTAAAGCTGCTTGACGATCGCTCACAATTTTCACTCCTTATTTATTCTTTATAATGATAATTAATAAAGAATGTAATATATTTGATGTAATTATACATCTATTTGGAATAAATTACAAGCATTTACGAACATTTATTCGTATTTATCTGGTTTCTTTTAGTAATAATAATAAAACTTGCTCAACAGTCGCCTGTTTTATCTCTTCTCTTGAGCCGGTTAAATATAATCTGTGTACTTCTGTACTTTGGTTTTTCCCACTTATTGCTAGATAGACTAAGCCGATTGGCTTATCCTCGATAGAATTTGGTCCGGCAACGCCTGTTACCGCAATACTATAATCAGATTGATAGAGGTTGCGAACATTTTCAGCCATCTGAATCGCTGTTTCTTCGCTGACAGCACCTTTTTCAGATAAAGTTTTTCTTGCTACATTAAGCACTCTTTCTTTAATTTCATTATCGTAGGCAATAATTCCACCTAAAAATACATCTGAACTACCGCTGATATTAGATAATGTATGCCCTATTAGCCCGCCTGTTAAGCTTTCCGCAACAGCCAATGTCGCTTTTTTTAATCTTAACTGATCGATTACTTTAACAATGTTGAGGTTATATTCACCTTTATTATCTTTAAAGGCGTGCAAATTTTTATAAAAATAATCAAATCCGGAAATCAATGTAATAATTACAGCCAACCAAACGAATATTTCTGCAACTGGTAGGTTGTACAATATAAACGGATAATTATTTACCATTAGCAAAGTAATAGCGATAATCTGAGTAGCAGTTTTCAATTTACCCAGTTTGCTTGCTGCAATTACCGTTCCATCAGCTGCCGCCAAAAGTCGTAGCCCGGTAACCGCAAGTTCCCTCGTAATAATTATGATTGCAAACCAAGCGGAAAGTCGTTCAATCTCTACCAGTGAGATCAAAGTAGCCATCACTAAAAGTTTATCAGCGAGCGGGTCAAGAAATTTACCGAGATTGGTGATTAAGTTACGCTTCCGAGCTATATAACCGTCAATTCCGTCGGTAGCAGCAGCGACTAAAAAGATAACTACCGCCAGCAAATGTTCATAAGGTAGTTGATATTCAACGATAGTAATTGCACCCATTCGAAAATCTACTAATATAAATAAAACAATTACCGGGATTAAGAAAATTCTCGCTAAAGTAATCTTATTTGGTAGATTCACCGGTCATCCCCTCCGCAACTAAGTCATAATCAAAAGCGTGTGTAATTCTTACCGTTACAATTTCACCAACTTTAGCATCTAAGTTAGTTATAAATACTTGACCATCAATTTCTGGGGCATCGTACTCTGTTCGCCCAATATACTGAGAATTTTCTTCGTCATATTCATCAATAATTACCTGTTGGACACTGCCGATTAGGCCTGAGTTTTTGCTTTTAGCAATCTTATTTTGGATATTCATTAATCTTAATACCCTACTTTCTTTAATATCTTCAGGTACTTTATCTCCAATTTTATAAGCTGCACAGTCTTCTTCATCAGAATAAGCGAAAACACCAAGACGATCGAATTCCATTTCTTTCACGAACTTACTTAATTGCCTAAAGTCTTCTTCTGTTTCACCGGGGAATCCGACAATTATTGATGTTCTAATCGCCACTTGTGGTACCCGGATTCTAATTTTGTTGATTAATTCAATTATATCCGCCTGGTAACCGGGACGAACCATACGCTTTAGTATTTTTTCCTCACTATGCTGTAGTGGAAGATCAATATATTTCACCAGCTTTGGATTGTTTGCAAACAAGTCGATCAGCTCGTCAGTCATACCACCGGGGTATAGATAGTGCACACGTAGCCAACGCAATTCAGATATTTGCAAAATTTCTTTGATTAATGTCGCCAGCATAGGCTTGCCATATAAATCGTTTCCGTAATAGCTTGAATCCTGCGCGACAAGGATTAGTTCTTTTGCACCATTTGCTACTGCATCTTGTGCTTCTATTAAAACTGTTTCGATGCTACGACTTCGGTAGGTTCCGCGAATCTGCGGAATTACACAAAAACTGCAGTGGTTGTTACACCCCTCAGCAATTTTTATATAGCGGTAGTGCCTGGGTGTGAGCTGTACCCGCTTTTGTGGATTCGCATAAGAAAATAGATTAGAATCGATCAGACTGGGTCTACATCCGGCAACTGCTTCGTTAATTACTTGGTTTATGAGGTGATACTCATTTGTGCCAATAATCCCATCAATCTCCGGTATCTCAGCCAACAGTTCTTCGCGGTATTTCTGGCTTAGACAACCGGCGACGATTAGGGCTTTTAAGGTGCCACTCTCCTTATATTCAGCGATTTCCAGAATGTAATTGATTGATTCAACCTTTGCATCCATGATAAAGCCGCAAGTGTTTATGATCGCGATTTCTGCTTCTTCAATATCTGAAGTTATAGTGTAAAGATTTTCATCAAGTTGGCCCAACATTATCTCCGAATCCACAAGATTTTTGTCGCAACCAAGATTTTTTAGATAAACCTTCATCTGATTAAGTTCTCCTTTATTTACCAGAAAAAGAAGACTTATAAGCAAGTCTTCTTTAAGGTATCTTAGTTAGAATTTTCGCGCTTTAGGGTTATATATTTAACAACCCTTTCATTACCCAAGTCGATTACTTCATCGTTAATCAGAATTTTAATATTTTGCGCATTACCGATGTGCAGGTAGAGGGTTCCATCAAATTTTATTTTTGCAGGATTAGAGTATATATTTAGCGTTTGTGTTAACAAATCTGCTCCGAAAGCATCGTTTTCTTTAACTGATACCCAACACGGACCGGTTAATGCAAAATCAAGATATAGCTCATCATCACTAGAAATAACCTGATAATATTCGTGATTTAGAACGGTTCCCTCAAGTTCATTGATTACTACTTTGTCCTTTGCACTATCTCCGTCACCGGGTAAATCACTTGGAATTTCACCTTTAGGGTCTTCTTGTCCTTGATTTGGAGGATTTCCATCGAATTTATTTGGATCTTCTTCGTTATTATTAATAAAAATTACTATCGTTATATAAATTGCTACAGCAATAAGTAATAATAATACGTAGAACAAGGGTTTAGTAAATAGATTCAAAGCCTTCGGCATTAACATTTGTTTAGGCTTGTATTTATCTGCGTCAGCCAATTGTTCCTCAACTTTGATTGGTTCATTCTCTTCAAGATATTTATTATAAATTTCTTGGTCTAGTTCCACTAATTCAGCATAAGTCTTGATAAAAGCTCTTTCGTAAAATTTGCCGGGTAGCTTATCAAGATTACCTTCCTCTATGGCTTCAATGTACCATGATCTAATTTTAGTAGCATTCTGGATATCTTCAATTGATAAGCCCTTTGCTATTCTTTGTTCTCTTAACTTTGTTCCAATTTCGAACATCATTTACGCCTCCAAATGTTGTTTAAAAATTCACATGTATAAATTCATTATACATTAGATTATACCATTATCTATAGTAGGCTACACAAAGATTTAACAAATACGTGGCAATAAAATACCGGATAAACGATTAAGTCTGCGAGTTGTACCTAATTCAGTGCGCAAAAATAGTTTCGAACTACCGACATCGGTAATTTCACCAATTATTTTAGCATCAACACCCTCAGTAAAATCGCGAATAGTATCTAATACCTTTTGCTCGTCACTTTTTGCCACAATAAAGATGATTTTTCCTTCGTTTGCGAGATAGATCGGCTCATAGCCGAGAATATCGCATGCACCATGAACTTCACGCTTGACAGGTATATCTTCCTCTCTAATCTCCATTGAAACATGAAAATCTTCACATATTTCCACCAGTGTAGTTGCTAAACCGCCACGCGTTGGATCGCGCATTATACGAACCTTATCGCTTGTTTTCAGAACCGCATCGATCATATAATTTAGTGATGCACAGTCGCTTTTCAGCTCTGTTTTTATTCCCAATTCACCTCGAGCTGCTAAAATAGCAATTCCATGATCTCCAAGTGTCCCGCTTATAATGATTGAATCTCCTGCTTGCATTTTGTCAGGGTCTATTCGGTCTTTTTTAATAGAACCGAAACCTGTTGTATTAATATAAATTCCATCAGCGCTGCCGGCTTCAACAACCTTTGTGTCACCGGCAATAATTGAAACACCGGCTTTTTTCGCTTCGGTCGCCATCGATTCTACAATCTCAATTAAATCTTTAAGAAGAAAGCCTTCTTCAATGATAAAGCCTGATGTCAAATAATGTGGGACAGCACCGCTAACAGCTATATCATTTACTGTGCCGGCAACAGCCAGTTTGCCAATATTTCCGCCCGGGTAAAAAATTGGGCTAACAACAAATGTGTCTGTTGAAATTGCGATTTTATCAGCATCACAGCTTAAAATTGCGCTGTCAAGTTTTGACTGTTCAAAATGGCGAAATGCATTAACAAACACATCTTGAATTAGTTTATGAGCTAACTCGCCTCCATCACCGTGAGCTAAACTTATTTTTTCACTCATTTTAGTCCTCCCTCATGTACTGGTAGTATGCAGCACAACTACCCTCAGTTGAAACCATACAAGGTCCGATCGGATTAATCGGATGGCAAGATTTAGCGAATAGTGAGCACTCATTAGGTGATATAAGCCCGCTAATTACTTCCCCGCAACGACACTTAGTCTTTCTCGGCTCGCCTACAGTTATATTAAATCGTTTTTTAGCATTTAAATGCTCATACTCTTTTTTGATATCCAAACCGCTATTTTTAATAACGCCGATTCCGCGCCAAGCTTCATCAACCGGTTCAAGATACTGTTGCATCAATCTTTGTGCATATACATTGCCTTCATCTGTTACAATTTTTTTGTGGTCATTAATTATGTGAATATCATCAATCATAAGCATTTCAATCAACTTATATAATCCGCTAATCATCTCTACTGACTCGAAACCAGAGATTACACCGGGTACGTTATATTCTTCAACTAAAAAGTTGTAACTATTTTTGCCAAGGACGATTGAAACATGACCCGGCAGTAAAAATCCATCAATCGTAACTTTTTTGCTGTCTAACAAAGTTCGGAGAATCGGTTCAACCAGTTTAGTGGTAACCCACATTGAAAAGTTCTTCACATTTCTTTCATCAGCAGTTTTTAAGGTTGCAGCCAGAATAGGAATTGTTGTTTCAAAACCGATTCCTAAGAAAACCACCTCTTTATCTGGGTTCTCTTCAGCAATTGTCACTGAATCAAGTGGCGAATAGATGACACGTATATCTTTCCCTGCAGTTTTTGACTCCATTAAAGACCTTTTAGTACCCGGGACACGCATCATATCGCCAAATGAACAAATAATTCGATTTTCACCTTCAGTAAGCTCAATCATTGCATCGATCGAAATCTGATCTGTAACACAGACCGGACAACCGGGACCAGAGATTAAGTTAACATGATCTTTTAAGATACTTTTTAGCCCTGTCCTTGCAAGTGCCATTGTATGACTACCGCATACTTCCATAATGACTGGCCTTCTACCATATTTATCTATATATCGTTCAGATAACGCTAACAATTTAACTAATAATTTTTTTGCCAGTTCCGGATTGGACGGGTAATCAATTATCTCTTGCATCGACTAACTTCCTCCATTCCTCAATGCTAAGCAAGGCGTACTCTTCATCTACAATTTTCATAGCTTGTCCCGCATGAACGATTACATAGTCATCGATTACTACTTCCGGAACGAAGATAGTACCCACATTCATCTTTGTACCCATAACATCAACTTCAGCGCTATACTCACTCACCGACAACACTTTTGCTGGTACCCCTACACACATAATTATTCCTCCTCTTTTTCGTCTCTTTTTTTTGCTGCAACTACCAGCTGCCCATATGCTAAACCGCCGTCACCGCACGGTATTTTTTGGTGTGAATAAACAGTAAAAGCAATATTTTTAAGTGATTGTGTAATATTTTCAGCTAAATACCGGTTTAAAAAACTTCCACCGGATAAAGCTACTTTTTGATTATAATGCGGATTATCTGCAATAGCTTTTTTAATCATTGCGAGCGATGCACTGACAATCGTTTCGTGAAAAGCAGTTGCTATTTCAATCATATCTCGTTTAGCAATGCGATCGGCAATAATCTGTTCAAGCATTTCGCTGAAATTTAGTTCATATATATTATCTTGCTTCTCGATTGTAAATTTATAAGGTTTTTCTGGTTTTTTTGATTTATACATTAATTCCGATAGCAGAATTGCAGCTTCACCATCATAACTTGCATTATGACAAATACCTAATATTGCGCTAACGGCATCGAATAAGCGGCCGCAACTTCCGGCATAGGCAGTATTTATATCATTAATTATCATCTTTTCTATTATATCAATTTCGTAAGATTTATCAGCAAATAAGTTTTTTGCAAGTGTCTTACCTTTACTGCCAAAGTGCGTGATAAGCATTCCGGTAGCGTTTCTCCATGGTTCTTTAACCGCTTTATCTCCGCTCGGAAGCGCAGAATATTTTAAATGTCCGATTCTGTTATATTCAGTAGCATCTCCATATAATAATTCGAAACCCCAAATATTCCCGTCTTCTCCGTAACCGGTTCCATCGAGAATGAGACCGAAACTCGGTTCATTCACATTATTTTCTTCAAGACAAGCCGCCAGGTGGGCGTGGTGGTGTTGGACTTCAATTATCTCTGTATTAAACTGTTTAGAGATTGCACGTGTTTCGTACAGAGGATGCAAGTCAATTGCAATAAGTTTTGGTTGCGTCCCCATCCATTTAAGTAAATGTTTTGATTCACTGTTAAAAAAGTCAATGATTTCGACGCTATCAAGATCTCCAATATGCGGTCCCAGAAATATTTGATTGTGGCGCCCAATCGCAAAGACGTTGTTCTGCTGTCCACCAAGAGCTATTATATTGTGTACATTTGCCTTAGTAAAGATTGGATCCGGCACAAAACCACGAGACCTGCGAAAAAAACAGATTCCGCTCGGATATAGCTGTAAAACTGAATCATCTAATGGATGAACTATTTTTCGATTAGACGTTAAGATATAGTCAGCTATGTTAGTTAAATAGTTGATAGCCTCAGTGTCCTGATAAAGGATTGGTAGTCCCGAAGGATTAGCACTGGTCATTACAAGAAGTGGAAGTTCATCTAGGTCCACAATTAAATGATGTAGAGGTGCATAAGGAAGCATAACCCCTAATGTGTTCATTCCGGGTGCGAGCTCATTCGGTAACATATTGTTTTCTTTTTGTTTTAGAATTGTTATTGGTGCAGCAGGTGAATTAAGGAGTTCGGCCTCTTTTTTACTGATGTAACAAATTTTATTAGCGATTTCAAGATTAGCAGCCATTATAGCTAAAGGCCGTCTAGGGCGGTTTTTACGAGCTCGTAATCGCTCTATAACAGCTTTGTTTGTTGCATCGCATGCTAAGTGATAGCCACCGATACCTTTAATAGCAACGATAGCACCCTCTTTTAGATATTTTTTTGTGTCCTTGATTGCTTGCTCGAGATTTGCTACCATATTGCCTTCCATGTCCAGTAACTGAACACTTGGTCCGCATTTTTCACATGCAATCGGCTGTGCATGATGACGTCTATTATTAATATTGTTATATTCTTCCGCACACTGATCGCACATCATAAATTCTTTCATTGTTGTTCTTTTTCGATCATATGGCAAGCTTTCAATAATCGTATATCTTGGTCCGCATTGAGTGCAATTTATAAAAGGATATCGGTAGCGGAAATTTTGTGGGTCATTCATCTCAGAAACACATTCAGAACAAATTGCAGTATCAACCGGAATTACTAAAGAAGAAGCTCCTATCGTTTCGCTCTCGATGATTTTAAAATCAAAGTAATTATTTATATCAATTTCATCTATTTCCAGCAAATCGATTCTTGCCGTTCTTGGATACTCGGTTCTAATTGAGTTGATTAAAAGTTCGAGGTTTTGAGTATTCCCTTCAGCAATCAACGAAACGCCGTCCATATTATTTTGCACGGTTCCTTTTATTTCATATTTGTTTGCTAAAGAATAAACAAAAGGACGAAATCCAACTCCTTGAACTCGTCCGATCACCTTAATTTGCAAAGCTTTATACATTTTTGTACGCCTCTCTAAGCCAGTTGAACCACCCTTCTAACCCTTCACCTGTTGTAGCGGACAAAGCAATTAATCGTGAACTCGGGTTAATCCCTTGAAGGTCAGACACCGCTTCTTCTACGTTGAAATCAAGGTAAGGCAATAAATCGATTTTATTTAATAATACTAACTCTGTTCTATTAAACATCGTTGGATATTTCGGAATCTTATCATTGCCTTCAGGTACACTAAGTACAGCTACCTTGTGGTCTTGCCCAAGGTCATAGCCGGATGGGCAAACAAGGTTGCCAACGTTTTCTATAAATAGAATATCAATTTCATCTAAATCAAATTCGGGAAGAACTTTTGCGATCATTCTTGCATCAAGGTGACAACCACCGTGAGTGTTGATTTGAATAGCTTTAGCTCCTAATGCGCGTATTCGGTCAGCATCCCGCTCAGTTGCAAGATCACCCTCTATAACACCAATTTTGAATTCACAGCTAAGTTTTTCAATTGTGCGTTCAAGCAATGTAGTTTTACCGGCGCCCGGTGAACTCATTAAATTGATTACTAATGTTTTGTTCACTTTAAATAATTCTCTATTGTAATCAGCTGCAATATTATTGTCTGTTAGTACATCTTTTTCAAGTTTGATCTTCATTTTCTCACCTCAGAATTATTTTTTACATCAAAAAAGTGTTAAATCAATCTTAACACTTTTCACAAAGAAATAACATAGTCCAACTATATTCTCAAAGAACTGTTAGTTATATACCATTATAGGAAATAATTTTAAAACTCTCGCCAGATATAATTTTACCGCTTGGTAGCCGACATTCAGGACAGATAGCGATCAGTTGATCAGGCTCATACTCAATATTACACAGGGTACATATCGCTTTGGCACTTTCACGTACAATTTTTAATTTAGTTTCTGGTGCTAAGAATTTTATTCCTTCCGCCTTGTAAATTTCCAGAGCCATGTCAAGTGCATCCGGCATAGCGTTGCTTAAGTCACCAACAAGTAATTCAATTTCTAAAACCTTAGTGAGATTCGAATTGCCAAGGTCTTCGTTGATTAAATTTAAAATATCGCACATCAAACCAAGTTCATGCATTAATGTTATATCCTCATCTCTATAGTTTATAGAGTCCGATGACCCACCTATCATCCTTTTGCTTGATAGTAAAGTACTTTAGACTTGGGTTCTCTTTCTCCGTGTAAATTTCATATTCATTCTCACAAGAAAAACATTTAAAGCGTTTATCATAACTTATCCAATTAAGGATTCCTCCACAATTGGAACACGATTTTTCGACGGCTTGGAGTTTATCCCCGTTATAAAAGATTGAAACATGTTGGTTGTTAATGTAATAGTCCCTAACATCGGTAAACTGAGTTTCCTCCTCAAGTTCAACAATATTAAGATAGAACCATTCAACACCAATCACTTCTTCAACGACATCGTCAATCTTATAAATGTCATCTTGAATAACAGGGATAATAAACTCTTTTGCCGCTTCTGTTATATCTCTTTTTATTTCTTTAAAAAAGTCTAAACGACTTAGCTCTTTGTCAGCCATTCTTCCACCTGTTTTATAACGATATCAACTAATTCAGGAACACATTTCTGTACAACATCTGTAAGTTCAAATCCAATCTCTAAACATTTTGGTTGAACACCAATTAAATACATCTCATCCGGAAGTGTATCCCGTAGATAAGACGCATAGACAAGGTCTTGGACCCCCATCTGATGTACTGACATGTTGTGCCCGAAATATCTGGGAACATCTTCGTCCTTTAATACAATAATTGTGCCCGGCTCTTCATCAGCATTGATTGCATCAAGCATGATTAAGTAGTCAGCGTCTTCAACATACTGCAATAATTTAATGCCATCAGTTGCGCCTTCAATTATTTCAATATTGTCAGCCTTTGGTAAAGCTTCATACAAGTAGTCTAATAAATGAACGCCAACACCCTCATCAGAAAAGAGGGTGTTGCCGATTCCAAGTATTTTAATCTGTTTTTTATTGCAAGTAATATCTTTGTTTGTCATTTAAATAATTAGTCTCCCTTAAAGTCCTTTGAAACTTTTTTATAGCCGGTAAAGATTGACCAAATTGTATTATTTTTGTTTAACCATGTGTCACGAAGTGACATGTAGAAATGGATTAATGTAAACAATACAAGGATCCAAGCTATAATATGGTGCCATGATCTGACCATAAAAGCTGTTTTACCAAAGACTACAGGCACCCATGCGAACAACGAGCCAACACCTGAATTAAGTTGTGGTTCAAAGAATAGATAGAAACCGGTTAAAACTATTGCAATTGAACCAAGTCCGAAGAACAACCAATAAGTAAGTTGTGCAAGCTGATTATGCTCAACATGTTCTTCCTTTTTAATAGGAATGAATAAGTAGTACTTAACATATTTTACTACACCTTTCCAGAATTTAGGTGTAAGTGGATTTGATCTAGCATATTTGTTCCCCATGAAGAACCAATATAGGCGGAACAATAAGTTTAATGTAAATACAAATCCGGTTATAAAGTGTGTTATGCGTATACCACCCATTAAGAAACCATCAGCATGCAGGCTGTCAGAGCTTAAAAACGGATAAGCAATGTATAAACCTGTTAGGATTAAGATCAACCCTGATGTGAAGTTTACCCAATGGAATATTCTAATTGGCAGTTGCCATACATAGAAATTTTTATACTCACTAACTTCATTTACTTTCGCTACTTTTGGGTTTGCAGGAACGGACATATATATCCCCCCTTAACCTATTTTTATGTCGATCTGCTTATTATTTTTTGTATCAGTTACGTGAATTGCGCAAGCGATACAAGGGTCGAAGGAGTGGATAACTCTTAGAATCTCAAGTGGTTGTTCAGGATCAACCATTGGTGCACCTTTAAGTGCAGATTCATATGGAGCAAGTAATCCATCATCATTTCTTGGTGATGCGTTCCACGTAGTTGGTACGATCATTTGATACTTTTTAGATTTACCGTTCTCAATCTCAATAAAGTGAGATAGAGATCCACGAGCACCTTCCATGTATCCAATACCTTTAGCATTTTTCGGCCAAGTTTTTGGATCCCATTTTTCATTGTTGAAAGTTTTAAGATCACCGCTCTTAATATTAGCGATTAGGTCTTTCATATCTTGAAGTCCCCAAGCCGCAGCAAGTGCTGTTTCAAGACCACGTGCTACTGTACGGCCAAGAACAGAGTTCATGAAGCTAACATCAGCACCTAATTCAGCCAAAGTAGAGTCAACAATCTCAACATATTCAGGTTTTTTCAAGCCGTATCCAACAAGCATACGAGCTAATGGTCCAACTTCCATTGGTTTGTTTTGCCATCTTGGCGCTTTAATCCAGCTATATTTTTTATCGGTTGTAAGACTATTGAACGGAATTTTTGGTCCGTCGTAAGCTGGGGTAGTTTCTCCTTTTAGCGGATGTTTTCCGCCTGTAGGTTTTCCATCATAGCTATACCATGATTTATCAATAAATTCTGCAATTTCGCCCGCTTCGCCAAGATCAAAATCAGTAATAACATTATTGATATTACCATCAATGATAATGCCTCGTGGATAGCGATATGAACTAACATCATTAATTGATTTAGTTGGGTTTGATCCCATAACTAAGTAGTTTTCGATACCACCACCGTAGTTAGTGGTTGGTGCATAAGCAGCACCGATTGCTTTTAAGTCTGGAATATAAACTTGCTCAATAAATGTTTTACTTTCGCTAAGGATTCTTTCCAGTTTCATTAATTCATGAATATTAATTGAGTTATCATTTTGTGGGTCAAGCGGTGTAGCCATACCTCCAACAACATAGAACGGATGTGGGTTTTTACCGCCTAAGATAGTTTGTACTTTTACGATTTCTCTTTGGAAATCAAGCGCTTCTAAATAATGTGCTGTACCTAATAAGTTGATTGCCGGTGGAAGTTTATAAGACGGGTGTCCCCAGTATCCATTAGCAAAGATACCAAGTTGTCCGCTTTCCACAAGAGCTTTAACTTTCTTTTGCACATCAGTAAAATAGCCTACTGATGATTTAGGCCAATTGGAAATAGATTGAGCAATAGCACTTGTTTCTTTAGGATCTGCGCTTAGAGCACTTACTACATCAACCCAGTCAAGCGCATGAAGAATATAGAAATGCACTAGATGGTCTGCTACCATCTGAGATGCACCCATAATATTACGAATTAAGTTAGCGTTTTTTGGAATCTCAATTTTTAGAGCGTCCTCAACAGTTCTAACTGAAGCGAGAGCGTGAGTTGTAGTACAAACGCCGCAAACGCGTTGAACGAATGCCCAAATATCGCGTGGGTCTCTGTTTTCAACAACCGATTCTAAACCACGGAAGCCGCTTCCAGAACTAAGCGCATCAACGATTACTCCGTCTTTAACGTCAGCCTCAATACGTAAGTGTCCCTCAATTCTAGTAATCGGATCTACTACGATACGTTGTTCCATTAATTACTCACCTCTTTTTTCTCTTTGTCTTTTTTGTTTTGAATTGCAGTAATACCAGCGTGACCAACTAAACCGGCAGCCAGTACTCCGGCAGTAATACCACCAACTAATTCAGGATTCATTGTAACTTGAGTTCCAGGAATTGCAGCGCGTTTTGTATAGAAAGGTCCGAAATCCCAGAATGAATCTTCAGTACAACCAATACATGGGAAACCAGCTTGGATTGGGTAGCTAGTTCCGCCGTTCCATTTCATCTCAGCACAAGATGTAAATGTTGAAGGTCCTTTACAGCCCATTTTGTACAAGCAGTAACCATTTTTAGCTCCTTGATCATCGAAAGATTCAACAAATAGACCTGCATCAAAGTATGCACGACGGTTACATTTGTCATGTAATTTGTGACGGTAGAACGCCATTGGTCTTAATTGAGTATCTAATTCAGGTAAAGTGCCAAATGTAACAATGTGAGCAATTACACCGGTCATAACGTCAGCGATTGGCGGGCAACCGGGAACGTTAATTAGTGGTTTGTTTTTAATAATATCTTTTACGCCAACAGCATTAGTTGGGTTAGGTCGAGCAGCTGCAACGCCACCGAAAGAAGAACAGCTACCAAACGCAAGAATAGCCATTGCATCTTTAGCAACCTCTTCGAGAATTTGTTTAGCAGATTTTCCGCCAACCGTTAAGTATTCAGCGTTTTCAGGGATACTGCCTTCAACGACTAAAACATACTCACCCTTGTAACTTTCAAGAACATCTTGCAGTGATTTTTCAGTTTGGTGACCGGCAGCAGCGGTTAATACCTCACTATACTCTACTGAAATCATATCTAACACAACAGACTGTGTGCTTGGATTATATGATCTCGTAAAGGATAACGAACAACCGGTACATGCTTGCATTTCCATCCAGATTACAGGAACGCGTTTTTTCGTCTCTAAAGCTTTTACCACTTTTTCAGTTTGCGAGAATTCTAGTCCCATTGCAGCGGTTAAAGCAGTGCACATTTTCAGGAAATCACGACGAGAGACCCCACGTGCGAGAGCAGTTTCATAAATAGTGCTTTCATTAACTTTCATCCCCATATACTCCTCCTCTTTAATATAGTTTTTTTGAAAAAATTTATTATAAAAGCTAATGTTTTTACATAGCTTATTATAAACGCAAAACCAACAATTTACTGAGTTTACATACAATTAGATTATCATATTTTTAGATTAGATTGCTCAAACTAAACAATATGTTCAATCTCTTGTCACTTAGCGAACCGGTTAATACTATTACGATGTTGTTAATCTGTGTATTGAGAAACTAAAATCTGTTAACTATGTTTATTTACTATCAAAGTATTGTTATATAAGGCTAAAACCGCCGTCTATTGTGATGATTTGACCGGTAATATATTCAGAATTTGGATGAATCAAATGTAGCACGGTCTGCGCTATTTCAATTGCTTTCGAGAATCGATGTAATGGTATTTCGTTTTTTATTATATGCAATTCCTGATTGGTAAAACAGTCGTTCATTTTTGATGGTACCATTCCGGGAGCAATAGCGTTTACAGTTATTCCGGAAGGTCCGAGTTCTTTAGCTAATGACTTCGTTAGACTGTTAATCGAGCCTTTTGTTAAAGAGTAAAGTGATTCGTTTGCACTACCGACCTCGCCCCAGATTGAGGATATATTGATTATTCGACCATATTTCTGCCTAATCATATGTGGAAGGCAATTTTTGATGCAAAAAAAGCTGCTCATTACATTCGTGTTGAGCAACATATTCCATTCTTGAAAACTAATATCTTGAATTAGACCATAGTGTGAGATACCGACGGTATTGACCAAAATGTCGGGGTTATTTCCTGATTCACTGATAATATTAAACATTTTTTCGATTTCATCATTTACGGAAATATCAGCTCTAAATAGAGTGACGAAAGCACCTAACTCTTCGCATTCTTGTTTAATGGTGAGCGCTTTTTCGGTATTTGTATTATAGTGGAGCATTAAATCCACTTGATTGGCAGCAAGTAAACGTGCAATTTCAGATCCAATTGCGCCGGTAGCCCCGGTTATTAATGCAGTTTTATTTTTCATTAGTTCGCCATCCATTATAGATTATTCATTACCGCTATTAGCGATGATTCTACGAGGTTTTGTGCCTTCATAAGGTCCAATAATTCCGTTTACTTCCATTTCATCAATCAAGCGCGCAGCTCGATTATAACCGATACGTAATCTTCTTTGCAGGAAAGAAACCGATGCTTGATTCGCCTCAATCACAAGATTTACAGCTTCTTCATATAGCTCGTCACTGCTCTGAGCTAACTCAACATTAGCGGAATAACGGTCGATTATATCAGTGTCAAATTCCACATCCTGCTGTGTTTTTATAAAATTAACAACCCTCTCCACCTCGTTTTCAGAGATATATGCGCCTTGAATACGTATCGGCTTGGAGACCCCTACCGGCATGAAAAGCATATCTCCTTTTCCTAATAACTTTTCGGCACCATTTAAGTCAAGAATCGTACGTGAGTCAATTTGTGACGATACCTCAAACGCAATTCTTGAAGGGATATTTGCTTTAATAAGCCCGGTAATGACGTCGACGGTTGGACGTTGAGTTGCTACAATCAGATGAATCCCTGCCGCTCTGGCTTTCTGGGCAATTCGGATAATTGATTCTTCCACATCGTTAGAGGCAATCATCATTAAATCAGCAAGTTCATCAATTACAATAACTATATACGGTAACATACCGCCGGTAATTCCGGCAGCTTTCTCCTCACTTGCAATAATATCATTGTATTTTTCAATATCACGAGCACCTTTAAGTGAGAATAATTCATAACGATTTTCCATTTCTTCAACAATCATTTTTAGTGATTGCGAGGCTTTTTTCGGATTAGTAACAACCGGCGCTAAGAGATGAGGCAGCCCATTATATATATTTAATTCAACTACTTTTGTGTCAATCATTAAGAATTTAACATCTTGTGGATTTGCTTTATAAAGAATACTGATAATCATCGTATTTAGGGAGACGCTCTTACCTGAGCCTGTTGTGCCGGCGACTAAAAGGTGCGGCATTTTTAGTAAGTCAGATATGATTGGTTCGCCGGATACATCGCGTCCAAGAGCTATGCTAAGTTTTGATTTATTTTCATTAAATTTCTGGCTTGCAAGTACTTCTCTCAAAGAAACAATCGATACATCAGAATTCGGCACTTCAATACCGATTACAGCTTTGCCGGGAATCGGTGCTTCGATTCTGATATCCTTAGCCGCTAACGCAAGGGCAATGTCATCCACCAGATTTACGATTCTGCTCACTTTTACTCCGAAATCAGGCTGTACTTCATACCGAGTTACGGAAGGTCCTTTATGGATTTGTAATACTTTAACTCCAACACCAAAGCTACCAAGCGTTGCCTCAAGTTTCTGCGCATTAGCGCCAATACTTTCGAAATCATCAACTATTTTTCTTGGTTCATATTGATCGAGTAGTCTGGTGTTAGGTAATTGATATTGGTAATCAATTTCGGTAGTAGTTGACGATAATATGGTGCTATTGATTGGCTCTAAAGCACTTTGTGGTTCAGTTTGTTGCTTCACGTTGCTTGCTGGTTTATCAAGTTTCGCTTCAGTCACCCGCACATCGTTAGCGTTCACAAAGTCGTGGATGATTGGAGGGACAAACTCTTTTGTTTGGTTAGACATATTTTCTTTTGCCTTATTAACCAACTTCTTTTGTTTTTGATGGTTTTTATATGCACTTTTAATCTTTTCATTAAGCTTCTTAAAGAAATCAATGTATGAAAGTTTAAATGTTAATAAAACACCAATAAGAGCTAAAGTTACAACCATTATTTTAGCTCCTAATTCATTAAACAGATAAACAAATGCACTATACAAAAAAGCACCGAGCATCCCACCGCCAATCTCAACGCTTCCTTGCGCAATCATATCTGCTTGCAGGTAGTCCCACGTTTCAGCGATGATGGTGGAATCCGCAAGTGAACCGGTCGCACTTAAATGTTCAGCAAATCCAATGTGATTAAATAGCGCAATTGCAAACAGAATTAAGGTGATTCCCACTTTACGAAAACTTAGCTTAAACGAAAAGTTTCGCTTAAACATAATATAGATAGCGATTAGAATTATTGAGATTGAAATTAAAAAGTCCCATTTGCCAAAGACAACTCTAAACGCAGTATTTAAGGCATTTCCAACAATCCCTAAGTTGAATAATTCAATTAGCATGAAAGTCCATAGAACAATGCCGATAAATTCGAATTTTAAATTTCGTTTAAGCTCTTGATTCTTTTTGGAGCTACGTTTTTTAGTCATTAATTTCACCTATCTGTTATAGTTTAATTCATCTATTATACTTCCATGATGATCGGTAAAATCATCGGTTTGCGACGAGTCTTCTCAAATAAAAACTTACTAAGTTCATCCCTTACATCATTTTTTATTACTGACCATTCATAGATATTTTGTTCCATTAATTTATTAACTGTAACTGTTACAATCCGACTTGCTTCATCAAGTAATTCCTCTGATTCACGAACATAGACAAAACCTCTTGATACAATATCCGGACCTGATGCAATTTTAGATTTCTCCTTATCTAATGTAACTACGACAACAAGAATTCCATCCTGCGACAAAAGACGGCGGTCACGAAGTACAATATTTCCAACATCACCTACGCCTAATCCATCAATTAAAACGTTTCCTGTGGTGATTTTGGCAGCGCGTCTCGCAATCCCTTTTGATATTTCGATAGAGTCTCCGTTATCAAGAATAAAAATATTATCACGCTCGACCCCCATTATTTCAGCCAAGTCCGCATGAATTTTCAACATTCTATACTCACCATGCATCGGTACGAAGTATTTCGGTTTCATTAAACTTAGCATTAATTTTAATTCTTCTTGGCTCGCATGGCCGGAAACGTGCACGCGTGTATTAGAATTACTATTATAAATTACCTTAGCGCCGATTCTAAACAGTTGATCAACTGTTTTCGCAACAGATTTCTCGTTACCGGGAATCGGGGTTGCCGCTAAAATAACCGTATCTCCCGGTAATATATCAATCTGGCGGTGATTAGATCGCGCCATCCGCGTTAGGGCTGACATTGGCTCTCCCTGACTGCCGGTACACAAAATTACGACCTCATTTAGTGGTAATTTGTTAATTTCATTTATATCAATCAGAATATCTTCAGGTATGTGCAGATAACCTAATTCACGACCAATATTAATCACATTGATCATGCTTCGTCCAACAATCGCAACGCGCTTATCATAAGTGCAAGCAGCATCAACAACCTGTTGAATTCGGTGGATATTCGATGCAAAGGTCGCAATTATTATCCGTTGTTCGGCTTTGCGAAATACTTCATTCAGTGATTCACCCACTGAGCGTTCTGAATGTGTGTAACCCTCTCTCTCAGCATTTGTGCTATCCGAGAGTAACAACAGTACCCCTTTCTCGCCGATCGCTGCCATTTTGCGAATATCCGGCATTTGGTTATCAACCGGTGTAAAGTCGAATTTAAAGTCGCCGGTATGCACAACAACACCTTCCGGTGTATCTATTACAATACCGACAGAGTCGGGCACACTATGATTTGTTTTAAAAAATGTAACTGTAAAATTACCGACTTTGATTTTCGAATTGGAATCAACCAATATTAACTTAGCCTCGTTAAATAGTTTCGCTTCGCGCAATTTACCCTCAACAAAACCAAGCGTTAGCTTAGTTCCGTAAATTGGTGTTTGGATTTGTTTGAGCACATAGCTAAGTGCTCCGATATGGTCCTCGTGGCCATGTGTTAAGAAAATGCCTTTTACTTTTTCCCTATTCTCGACAAGATAACTAATATCAGGTATTACTATATCAATACCTAATAAATCATCCTCCGGAAATTTAAGACCGGCATCTATTATTAAAATATCATCTTCATATTCGATGACATACATATTTTTACCAACTTCACATAGCCCGCCCAAAGCATAAAATTTCAGCTTTCCCTTATTATTTGACAAATTTTCATCTCCTTATTTTTAATTTTTATAATCCGCTCATTATTATTTAATTTTACTGTAAATAGCTTTTAGGAACTTTGATTGCTCTTCGTTCACAGTCATCAAAGGAGGTCTCACGCCACCAACATTGATACCGCTTTGAATTAGCAACTCCTTAATCGGTGATGGATTCGATGTCACAAAGATGCCATCAAATAAATCAATCAACTGTAGATGAAGCTCCGCCGCTCTTCTTACATTTCCATCTAAAAAACTCTCAGTCATTTCGTTTAATTGTTTTCCGACAACATGACTTGCAACACTAACATAACCGTAACCGCCCACAGCCAGTACCGTAAGATTAAATTTATCGTCACCGCTGTAGAGATAGAAATCTTCAGCTGTATTTTTAATAATTTGGCTAATTTGAACGATATCGCCGCTAGCTTCTTTTACAGCAAAAATATTATCGATTTTTGACAAACGAATTATTACATCTGCAGAAATATTGATTCCTGCCCTGCTTGGGATATTATATATCATTATTGGCAGGTCAACTGCAGTTGCAACTGCTTTAAAGTGCTGATACAACCCCTCTTGCGATGGCTTATTGTAATATGGGGTAACTAACATGATTCCATCAATACCTGTTTCGACTGCTTTCTTTGTAAAGGCAATTGTTTTCTTTGTATCATTTGAACCTGTACCGGCAATTACTTTAGCTCTGCCTTTTGCTTGTTTAACCACAGCAGAAAAAAGCTCAAGTTTCTCCTCATCCGATAATGTTGGTGACTCGCCTGTGGTTCCGGAAACGACAATTGTTTCCGTCTTGGTAGTGATTAAGTGTTCAACAAGCTCTGCCACCACCTCGTAATTAATTTCTAAATTTTCTTTAAATGGTGTTACCATAGCCGTCATTAGTCTGCCGAATTCCATCTCTTCACTCCTCACATAACATAAAATTTGCTGTGCAATGCAATAATAGTCCGTGCTAAATCTGATGCTTTAACCAGTATGCCGATCGATGTATGCGAATCACTCGATTGAATGATTTCAATGTCTTCAGTATTAAGTGTTTCTACAATTTGCGCCATTAAACCGGGCACTCCGGCAATTCCCGCACCGACAATTGAAACTTTGGCACAGTTGTCGTAGATTGTTGGTTTATAGTCCATTTCTTGTAGAATTTCTAAAAGTGCAGTCAAATCATGTTTAGCAACAGTAAAAGTCGTATCTTCAGAAGCGATGTTTATAAAATCGATAGTTATTAGATTATCCGCAAGTTTTTTAAAAAACAAAATGCGTTGATTATTAGTCTGTTCCGAAAAATTAACTTTTATCTGCGCAAGATTCGCAATGGAAGTTATCCCGGTTATTATTCTATCACTAAGTTGTGAATCAACACTATACTCTTTCAAAGAATCTCTGGTTGTAACTAAAGTTCCCACCCCTTGATTAAAGGTGGATCGAACACGAATCGGTATTTGTTTTTCCATCGCTATTTCAACAGCGCGTGGATGAATAATTTTAGCACCCTCATTTGTTAGGTTGCAAATCTCTTCGTATGTGACTGTGGCAAGTCTTTCTGCATTCTTTACGATTCTTGGATCAGCTGACATAATACCAACAACATCGGTGAAGATATCAATGTATTCAGCATTAAGAGCGACACCAAGTGCCGTTGCGGTTGTATCGGAGCCTCCGCGCCCCAAAGTTGTGATATCACCTTTCTCAGTTACCCCTTGGAAACCGGCGACGATAACCACATCGTGTTTATCTAATTCTTCAAGTAATCTTGTTGGATTAACCTTAATTATTTTAGCGTTAGCAAAATTGTAATCAGTTATCAATCCTGCTTGTCCGCCGGTAAGGACAGTATTATCGATCCCGCGAGCATTCAGCATACTGCTAAGAGTTGTGGCAGAGATAATTTCACCGCAACTAAGCAGTAAATCAAGTTCACGTCCTTTAAGCCGATCGCCGTTGCGTTGAATATGTTCAATTAAGGTATCTGTAGCATAAGGATCACCCTCACGCCCCATCGCAGATACGACAATAACCAACCTGTAACCTTCACTAAGGCCGGTTCTTATATGTGCAATAACATGTTCGCGGGTTGTGAGATTGATTAACGACGAACCGCCAAATTTTTGGATAATAATTTTATTATTTACAGTCATAAGCGATCAACTCGGCAATTTGCACTGCGTTCCAAGCAGCACCTTTGATTAGGTTATCTGTAACAACCCAGAGGTTTAATCCCTTATTGTTGTCCAAATCTTTACGAACGCGGCCAACAAAAACAGGTAATTGACCAGCGGTATCCACGGCTGTTGGATACTCCTGTTCCTCAGGTTTGTCAACCAGCTTAATTCCGGGTGAATTTGCGAGCAATTTTTTTATTTCATCAATTGTGAAGTCTTCTTTTAGCTCAACATAGACGGATTCAGAATGCCCATAAATAACCGGGACCCTGACACAAGTTGCTGTGACCTTAATCTGATTGTCACCAAATATTTTTTTAGTTTCATTGATCATCTTAAGTTCTTCCAGTGTGAAACCATTATCAGCGAACTTATCAATTTGTGGCAATGCATTGAAAGCAATCTGTTTTTTAATCGGTAAAGATCCGACCGGAAGAAAGTCTTTATTAATAGTTTCACCTGCAAGAACTTGTCTGCTTTGTTCAATAGTTTCATTGATTGCAGCGATACCGGCACCTGATACGGCCTGATAAGTAGATACAATGATTCGCTCAATCCCATATCTATCATATAACGGTTTAAGGGCAACTACCATTTGGATTGTTGAACAATTAGGGTTGGCGATTAGTCCACGGTTATTGTTCGCAGTTTCCGGATTTACTTCCGGAACAACAAGCGGGACATCCGGATCCATACGAAAAGCACTGGTGTTGTCAATTACAAGGGCTCCGGCAGCAATCGCCGGCTCGACCAGTTCTTTACTAACAGCACCCCCTGCGCTAAAGAAAGCAAAATCAATACCCGTAAAACTTGAAGCAGTGGCTTCTTCAACCGTTAACTCTACACCGTTAAAAGGAATTTTTTTACCTTTGGAACGTGCTGATGATAAAAGTTTTAATGTATCAATCGGAAAATTCCTTTCCTCTAACAGTTTAATTATATTGGACCCGACAACTCCGGTGGCACCAACAATTGCAACATTATACTTTATCTTTTTATCCATTTAAGCCGTCCCCCTACCGTTTATATATTACAATTATAAAATTAAAAACCTGTATGACCAAACCCACCGGAACCGCGATCAGTATTGCTTAATTCTCTTTCTTCAATCAATTGTATACTTGGCAATTGAACAAAAACCATTTGAGCAATCCGATCTCCGCGATTAATAGTATATGGTTCATTTCCATGGTTAATGAGAATAACTTTTATTTCCCCGCGATAATCTGCATCAATCGTTCCCGGTGTATTCACCAGTGATATGCCGTGTTTAAGCGCTAATCCGCTTCTTGGGCGAATCTGGGCTTCATAACCGATAGGTATTTCAAGTGAAAAACCAGCCGATAGTAGACTAATCTCCCCCGGTTCAATCACTACACATCCGTCAATTGCCGCAAAGATATCATAGCCGCTGGCTCCATCAGACATCTTGGTTGGTAAAGGTAAATCAGCGCTATTAATGCGTTTAATCTTAATTATTGACAATTGATTCACTCCTCAGGATTGCCGGTAGTTCAGATATAGGTCCAATAACAGCGGCAGAATAGTTTCCTGTAAACAACAGTTCAATAACTTGATTGAAATCTTCTAAAGTTATCGAATCAATTTTTTGAATTATTTCATCGATTGTGAGATGCTTTTCTAAATAAAGTTCATTTTTACCAAGGCGATGCATTCGGTTAGATGTACTTTCTAAACCGAGCATTAGACCACCTTTCAGCTGTTCCTTACCTTTCACTATATCCGCTTCAGTAATGTCTTCAACTAAATTTTTTCTGATAACCCTGAAAAGCACTTCAATCAGTTGCTCAAGATTTTGCGGATTAGTACCGGCGTATATTGTGAATTGTCCTATCTCTCTGAATGCAGAATGATAAGAATAAACAGAATATGCCAAACCAAGCTTTTCGCGAACTTCCTGAAAAAGCAGTGAGCTCATGCTGCCTCCGAAAAGATTGTTTAGTAAATTCAATGCATAAAGCGTATCACTATTGGCAGCGAAACCGGGAAAAGCTAACGCCAAATGAACTTGTTCCGTTTCTTTGGTTTTCAAAATTTTGTTACCGGTGAATTTTGCCGGCACAAGCAAGTTTTCTTTGCCAACATTATTAAATCCACCAAAATACTTATTGACTAATGCGATCAGATTATCATCAATATTTCCTGCTATCGCAATTACAATATTTGATAAATTATAGTTATCGCCCATATATTTCAGAATTGAATCACGTGATAAGCTATTCAGCGAATCTGCTCGACCGAGAATCGAGTAACCAAGCGAGTTGTCATTGAACGCGGCAGCTGATATTAAATCATGAACTTGGTCATCAGGAGTATCTTCGTACATATTAATTTCTTCTAAGACAACCTTTCGTTCCCGATCAACCTCTTTTTGTACAAATAACGAATTAAATAGCATATCAGACAATAAGTTTAGGCCAATCTCAGCATGCTCATCTCTGACACGCGTATAGAAGCAGGTGTATTCCTTTGATGTGAAAGCATTAAGTTGTCCGCCGATTGCGTCAATTGTTTCAGCTATGCCCTTTGCATCACGGTTTGCAGTTCCCTTAAATAAAAGATGTTCAATAAAATGTGAAATACCGTTTATATCATAACTTTCGTTCCTTGATCCGGTGTATACCCAAATCCCGATAGCAACCGAACGAACATCAGTAATTTTTTCAAATACTACCCGCAAGCCATTGTCTAAAAGTCGTTTCTTGATCATTTAGTTCCCCCGTATTTTTATCTATCACATTGTATTAATATATCAAATTTCTTGATTTTTCTCAATTGTTGAATGGTCATTGATATAGAAAAAGTCAGATAATTAAACCTGACTTTTAAATATTACTATTTATCATCTGCATCAGGCGGATTATCATTAAGTGCAGCTTTTCGTGAAAGATTGATTCTGCCCTGATTGTCGATTTCAGTAACTTTTACCATAATACTGTCACCAAGTTTTACAATGTCTTCTACGTTTTCAACTCTTTTTTTATCTAATTGTGAGATGTGAACTAAACCTTCTTTTCCGGCAAAGATTTCAACAAATGCGCCAAATTTCTCGATTCGTTTGACTGTGCCAAGGTATGTTTGACCAACTTCGGCTTCTTTGACAAGGTCTTCAATAATCTGCTTGGCTTTTTCGTTCATCTCTGGGTCCTGCGAAGCAATATAGATGCGACCGTCTTGTTCGATATCGATTTTTACACCGGTATCGTCAATAATCTTATTAATTATACGACCGCTTGGCCCAATAACATCACGAATCTTCTCTGGGTCAATCCGGATTGTAATAATTTTCGGTGCATATTCTGATAATTCTTTATTTGGTTCAGCGATCGTTTCTGCCATTTTGTCAAGGATAAAGAGCCTACCCTTTTTGGCCTGTTCAAGTGCTGTTTGCAGAATTTCACGGTTAATTCCCGTGATTTTTATATCCATTTGCAGTGCGGTAATTCCTTCAGATGTTCCGGCAACTTTGAAATCCATGTCACCGAGATGATCCTCAAGTCCTTGGATATCAGTAAGTATGGCCATTTTTCCATTTTCCATTACAAGTCCCATTGCGATTCCGGCCACAGGAGCCTTAATTGGCACACCTGCATGCATTAATGCAAGCGTACTGCCACAAATACTTGCTTGTGATGAAGAACCGTTGGATTCCAATACTTCTGAAACAATCCTTATCGTATATGGAAAATCATCTTCAGAAGGAATAATCGGTTCAATTGCCTTTTCACCCAGAGCACCGTGCCCAATTTCTCTTCTGCCGGGCGCTCTTGTCGGACGTGCTTCACCCACACTGTACGGCGGGAAGTTGTAATGATGCATAAACCGTTTAGTTTCCTCGAGATCTAAACCATCTAATCGCTGCATGTCACCGAGCACACCAAGTGTACATACGCTTAAAGCTTGTGTTTGACCACGGGTAAACAGTCCAGATCCGTGTGGACGCGGTAAAATGCCGATATCAGTAGTTATTGGACGGATTTCACCTAATTCTCTGCCGTCAGGTCGAACACCTTCGTCAATAATTAGTCTGCGGACTTCATCGCGTAATATTTGTTCGAGAACCTCTTTTACCTGCCCAATTCGATCTGCGAATATATCAGCAAAGTGAGCCTGAGTTTCCTGATTTACTTCATCAATAGCTTGTTCTCTGGCTAATTTCTCTTTAGTTTGAATAGCTGCAAGTAGACGTTTTTTTGCAAATTGACCGACTTCTTCACTGATATCCCCATCAACTTCATAGAGAATAACCTCACGTTTTTCCTGCCCTAATTCAGCAACGATTTGTTCTTGGAAGGCAACTAACTCTTTAATTTTCTCGTGCCCATATAGAATTGCTTCAAGCATAAGTTCTTCCGAAACCATCTTAGCTCCTGCTTCAACCATGTTGATAGCATCTTTAGTACCTGCAACAGTAAGTGTGATTAGGCTTTTTTCAGCTTCTTCGACTGTTGGATTAATGATTAATTCTCCGTTAACATAGCCAACCTCAACACCTGCAATCGGCCCTGCAAAGGGGATATCCGATAACGCAAGCGCCAGCGAGGTTCCAAGCATAGCTGCGATTTCCGATGGTGCATCTTGATCAACTGAAAGCACGGTTGCGCTCACCTGAATTTCGTTGCGAAAACCCTCAGGAAAGAGCGGACGAATCGGTCTATCGATTAAACGAGAAGCAAGGATCGCTTTTTCGCTCGGTCTGCCTTCTCTTTTAATAAAGCCTCCCGGAATCTTTCCAACCGCATATAACCGTTCTTCATAGTTGACGGTCAGTGGGAAAAAATCGAGTTCTTTCGGCTCTTTTGATGCGGTAACAGCAACTAACACTACAGTATCAGCATAGCGTACAAGCACAGATCCCGTAGCCTGTTTAGCAAGTTCGCCGATTTCAAAAATCAGTGTTTTCCCATTTAGTTTGTATTCGTATGTCTTTTTGCTCATTAAATATTAAGACCTCCCTTATAAAGGATAATTTATATCCTTATATAGTTAAAAAAGCGGGGAAAACCCGCTTTTATAGTTAAAACTATCTACGTAAACCAAGTTTACTAATTATATCGCGATAACGTGCAATATCATTATCTATTAAGTAATTAAGCAGATGTCGACGTGTGCCAACCATTTTAAGTAGTCCGCGGCGAGAATGATGGTCTTTTTTGTGTGTACGCAAATGTTCATTCAGATAATTAATTTTATCAGTTAAAATTGCGATTTGAATCTCCGGTGAACCCGTGTCAGTCTCATGAATTCTGTACTGTTTGATTAGTTCTTGTTTCTTTTCTTGTGATAATGCCATAGTAATTTCCTCCTTTATATTAATATACTCCCAAACCAAGAAGGACGTTGGAGAGTCGTCAATCCTAGTATTGGGTTTGCCTAAACGACATTAGCCGTAAGCAACTCTATGAATTATAACATATTAGCCTTTTAAATGTAAAGAAATAATCAATCTTGCCTGCTCTATATCTTGTTCGATTGCATCGACAAGACACTTAACACTTGAAAATCGTTTCTCAGCACGCAAATAATCAAGCACAATAACAGAAATAGTTTTACCGTAAACATTTTGGCTGAAATCGATTAAGTGAATTTCGTATGTTGTTGGCGTTATTTTATCATAAAATGTCGGCTTGGTACCTACATTCATCACGCCATAGTAATAGTCACCATCAATTACTGTTTCTACGACGTAAACGCCGTTTTGCAGGCTTATATAGTCAGCGGCAAGCTCTATGTTCATTGTCGGGAATCCGAGCTTTCTGCCTCGTTTTTCGCCTCCTACAACCTTGCCGATAAAAGTGTATTCCTGTCCTAACAACTTATTCGCTTCACGGATTTTACCGGCAATCAGTAATTTACGAATTCGAGAGCTGCTAACTTTGCTTCCTCCGACTAAATATGCCTCAACAACAGTGACTGTAAACAGTTGTTTTATATCAGCATCTGATTGTAATGTCAGTGCGTTACCTGCACCATGTTTACCATAGCGGAAATCAAAGCCGACCACTACCCCTTTTAAATTCATTTTGCTGAGTACCAATTCAACAAAGTCGTTACTGCTCAACTCAGCAAAAGACCGCGAAAATTCAAATATATAGCAAATATCGACACCTTGCTCTTCTATACGCAGCAACTTATCAACCAATGGTGTTATCCGTTGTGGTGTGTTACTTGTATCTAAAATAAAGAGTGGATGCGGTTCAAATATAATAACAGCAGACGCAATGCCCAAGTTTTCAGCCTGTAATTTTGCAGTATTTATCACCTTTTGGTGGCCTAAATGCACACCGTCAAAAGACCCGATTGCACATACGACAGGCGTGAAATCTGTATTATTAAATGGATAGCTTATATTTTTAACCTGCATTATCCTCACCATATTCACAGTATTTAAACACTTTCACCGGCATAAATTTATTATCAGCAGTTAGTTTATATAGTGCAACTAACTGTTCCTTTCCATCAATAATTTTTATTAGTTCATCGTCTGTTATCATGACATTAGAATTCTCAATTTTTAGTTCTTTTCCATTATAAATTATATCGGAAATAGTCTGATTATCGACAACAATCTCTTTTAAGCCAGGGAGAACGTCATTCATTGATATTAATGCTTCGTTAATCCCATCAAGCTTATACAGTTCTTCTACTTCATCTAAAGTAAACGAGTTTTCAAGTTGAATATCGCCTATTTTTGTACGCACTAGCCATGACATGTGAGCCGGCAATCCCAATTTCTGTCCAATATCAACACAGAGCGTACGAATATAGGTGCCTTTTGAACAAGATACATCAAATGTAAACCGAGGATAACCTTGTTCCACTGTATCTGTCAAAAGACTAATATCATATATATTAACTAATCTTGAGGCGCGCTCACGTTCTTTGCCATATCTTGCAAATTTATATAGAGGAACACCGCCAATCTTGATGGCCGAATACATTGGTGGAGTCTGTTCATAAATTCCGACGAAACTTTTCAGACACTTTATAATTTCACCATCACTTGGTAATTCGCAAGAAACCTGCTCAACAATATCACCGGTTGCATCCTCAGTTGTAGTCGATATGCCTAGCACGCATTCAGCTCGATATGATTTATCTTCATTTAAAAGGTATTCTGTTAATCGTGTTCCATGTCCGATAGCAACTAACAAAAGACCGGTAGCATCAGGATCCAACGTACCGGCATGTCCAACTTTTTTTACCCCTGTAATCCTTCTAATCCTACTAACAACATCATGTGAGGTCATCCCTGCTGATTTATTTATCGCAATAATTCCGTGTATTTTATTCACTTTGATAATTGCTCGCTTTCTTTTTAACCATAAGAATTTCTTCTACAATTTTGCTTTTTAACTCTTGCAGATCTCCGACATAAGAAAAACCTGCAGCGCTAAAATGTCCGCCACCGTCAAATTTAGAAGCAACTACGCTTACGTCAACTTGATTAGTGGACCTTAGGCTGATGCGAAAATGATTTGGTTTATCTTCCTTAATCAAAAAGCTGATTTCGACATCATTAATATTTCGTAGTAGGTTAACCAGACCATCCGTCTCATCCTCAAGTTTTTCAAGATTGCGGTAGTCTATCACACTACCGATAATTTTGTTATTATCGTAGTATTCAGCATTATTTAACACTAATTTAAGAACATCAAGATATGCAAGTGAAACTCTTTCTAAAGCATGATCAGCCATCTCGCCGGGAGAAATGCCATACGAGACTAATTCAGCAGCAATCGCTAATGTTGTGTTACTGGTGTTGGCATAACGAAATCCCCCGGTATCAGTTAGAATACCTGTGTAGATATATTCAGCAAGTTCCTTGGAGTATTTAATGTCAAGTGCCTTTGCCAGATGATAAATTACCTCAGTTGTTGAGGCAGCACTGCTAATTACTATATTAATATCACCGAAACAATCAGCAACAAGATGATGATCGATATTGACAATCATTCTATCCTCTGCAATAAGATCAAACGCTGTGCCCATCCGCTTCAAGTCAGCGGTATCAACCGCGATTATATTGTTATATTTTCGATTGAGTTCAGAAACTCGCTTTAATTCATCATATTTATTTAAGTAGACAAATCTTTTCGGATAGACATCCTGACAAGTGATTGTGTATTCCTTACCGGCGCTTTCCAGTATATAAGCCATTGCCAACGAAGAAGAAACCGCATCACCATCCGGATTTACATGCGATATAATTAAAAAATCGTCGCGTTCATGAATAAACTTTTTGAAAGCTTCTAATGCGTAAGAATCAATATTCAACATCTGAGCGGTTCTCCTTTATTTCACTTAATAGCTTTTCAATACGATAAGCATAGTCAATTGAGGTGTCAAGCTTAAATTGTAGCTCAGGAACACTCTTAAACCGCATTCTCTTCCCTAATTCTGTTCTAATATGACCTTTAGCACGTTCCAGTGTATCCAAACTATCCCTAATCTCGTTGTCAGTTCCTAATATACTTACATAGATAGTTGTAAGTGAGAGGTCATTAGTCAATTCTGTACCGGTAACTGTCAGAAAAGCAATTCTGGGGTCTTTTAAATTATTTTGTATGATTGTGCTTATCTCTCTTTGAATCTGCCCGGCAAGGCGTTTTACACGCGAATTAGCCATTGTTAATCACCTCAATCTTTAACCTCTTCCATTACAAATGCCTCTATTTGGTCACCTTCTTTAATATCATTAAATCTGGCGACTGTGATTCCACACTCATAGCCTTTTGCAACTTCACGAGCATCTTCTTTAAAGCGTTTAAGCGATTCAATTGTGCTCTCATAGACAACAGTACCATCTCTAATTACACGCGCTTTCGCGTTACGAACAATCTTCCCTTCAACTACAAAACAACCGGCGATTGTACCGATATTTGAAGCTTTAAATACTTGTCTAATCTCTGCACGGCCAAGTATTACTTCTTCATAGTTTGGATCAAGCAGACCTAACATTGCTGCATTAATTTCCTCAATTACTTTATAGATTACTTGGTGAAGACGAATATCAACCATTTCACGTTCAGCAGACTCGCGCGCCTGTGGTTCAGGACGTACGTTAAAACCGATAATAATTGCGTTAGAAGCAGACGCTAACGTTACATCGGTCTCGGTAATTGCTCCGACTCCTTTGTGAATTATCTTGATTTTTACGCCTTCAACATCGATTTTTTCTAATGAATCTTGTAGTGCCTCAACCGAACCCTGAACATCACCCTTGATGATAACATTTAGTTCGCGAATCTCCCCTTCTTGTATCTGTTTAAAGAGATCGTCTAATGTAACTCTTGCAGATGCCCTTAGTTCAAGTTCTCTCGCTTTAATCGAACGTTTCTCGCTGATTGCCCGAGCCTTGCGTTCCTCGGAGAAGGCAATAAAAAGATCTCCCGCCTGCGGAACATCACTCAAACCGGTAATTTCAACCGGTGTTGATGGACCGGCACTTTTTATTCTTTTGCCACGGTCATTTACCATTGCTCGTATTCGACCGAAAGTGACACCTACAACTAAAGGATCGCCAATATTAAGTGTTCCGTTCTGCACAAGGATCGTTGCTACAACTCCGCGTCCCTTATCTAATTGTGATTCAATAACCGTACCACTTGCTAAACGGTTAGGGTTAGCTTTAAGCTCTTCAACTTCGGAAACAAGTAGCAACATCTCAAGTAAATTGTCCAATCCTTCATGTTTCAAAGCTGAAATCGGTACAAAGATAGTATCACCGCCCCAATCTTCAGCAAGCAAACCGTGATCAGCTAATTCCTGCTTAATGCGATCAAGATTTGCTGTGGGTTTATCCATCTTGTTTACAGCAACGATGATAGGCACCTCAGCTGCTCTTGCATGATTAATTGCCTCAAGTGTTTGCGGCATAACACCGTCATCCGCTGCAACAACAAGAATAGTTATATCGGTAACCTTTGCTCCTCTCGCACGCATAATTGTAAAAGCTTCATGACCCGGGGTATCAAGGAAAGTAATTTTCTTACCTTTAATTTCCACCTGGTAAGCTCCTATATGTTGTGTGATTCCTCCTGCTTCACCGGCAGTTACTTTTGATTTGCGAATTGCATCAAGAAGGGTCGTTTTACCGTGATCGACGTGACCCATAATTGTTACTACCGGAGCGCGTTCAATCAAATCTTTAGGATCATCTTCTGTGTCAAATAACTCAAATTGAGTCTCATCTATTACAATTTTTTCTTCAACTTCAGCACCGTATTCATCAGCAATAATACTGATTACATCAAGCTCTAACTCTTGATTGATTGTTGCCATAATTCCGAGAGCCATAATTTTCTTGATGATTTCGGAAGGTTCAACTTTAAGTATTTTTGCAAACTCACCAACAGTTAATGCACCTGAATATAGTATCTTGATCGGTTCTTTGGGCTCCGCTTTCTTAATTGGTTTTTTTGCCGGTACAGGTTTGGTAGGCTTTACAAGATCTTTCTCAGCTTTTTTCTTTTTAGCGACCTTTTCTTTTTGAACTACCTCTTCGTCTTCAGCTGCAGTCACTTTATCTATTTTTGAAACCTTTTTCGGCTCTTTTGTAGCTGGTTTAATAGGTTCTTTCTTTGTAAGTGTTCCCTCTTTTAAAGCCACAAAGTACTCTTCTATTTTCTTGATAGTTTCAGTATCCAAAGTACTCATATGATTATTTACCGGAATCTCAAGTTTTTTTAATACATTTAGAACCTCTTTACTTTGAATCCCGTGTTCTTTTGCGTATTCGTGGACTCTGATATTACTCATCAGCTCACCTCCATATTATTGTACATAGCAAGTATTTTACTTGCTATGCCGGCCTCTTTAATGCCGATGCTCATTGTATATTCTTTGCCGATTGCTCTTCCCAATTCTTCAGATGTAAATCCCTGAATATAGGTTACTCCATAGAAATTGCATTTATCCATTATTCGCTTGCTGCTGGCAGTTGAAGCATCTTTGGCAATTATTACTAATTCAACCTCACCCAAGCGTATTGCTGTAATTGTTTGCTCATTGCCACTGATTAGTAGCTGTGCTCTCAATGTTAACCCAATTAAATTAAGGATCTTTTCTTTCATCATTATATCGAACAATCTCACTTTCGATTAATACATAGACGTCATTGTTGATTTTAGTTTCAAGTTTTCTTTCTAAAATATTCTTTTTAATGGCATTCTTTAGACATTCATTATTATAACAGATATAAGCACCTCTTCCCGACTTCTTGCTGCTAAGATCAACCATAATCTCATGATCAGGTGTTCTAACTATTCGCAGGAGTTCATTTTTTGGCTTACTCTCCTGACATGCTACACATTTTCGCATTGGAACCTTTTTCATCTTATCAGCTCCTCAAATCTATTCTGTTTGCTCCATCTCGTAGATTTCCTCCTGCTTATCCACATCACCGGTATCAACCTCTTCAGCGAGTTTAACAAGCTGGGATTCACTCTTAATATCTATTTTCCAGCCGGTAAGTTTTGCAGCAAGACGGGCATTCTGCCCCTCTTTACCAATCGCTAAAGATAGCTGGAACTCCGGTACGACAACAATCGCACTACGTTCATCCACATTTAACTCAACAGAGATTACTTTTGACGGACTAAGTGCATTAGAAATATAAGTTTCGATATTTTCAGACCATTTAACGATGTCAATTTTTTCTCCTTTAAGTTCGCTAACAATTGTTTGTACGCGAACGCCTTTAGGACCAACGCATGCACCGACTGAGTCAACTTCAGGATTATTGGAATGAACTGATATCTTAGAGCGATACCCAGCTTCCCTTGCTATCGATTTTATCTCTACAACTCCATCATAGATCTCGGGAACTTCTAGCTCAAACAAACGTTTTAACAGCCCTGGGTGAGTTCTTGATAGAAAAATTTGCGGTCCTTTTGTTGTACGCTCGACCTTGGTTACAAATACTTTTATGCGGTCACCTTGAGCTATTTTTTCAGTTGGCAGCGTCTCATTAGTCGGCAGGAGTCCTTCAGTTTTACCTAAGTCAATATAAATAAAACGAGGATCAATTCTTTGTACAATCCCGGTAACAATATCCTCTTCTTTATCAATAAACATATCAAAGATAACAGATCTTTCTGCTTCACGAATTCTTTGTGTGATGACTTGTTTAGCGGTCTGTGCGGCGATTCTGCCGAAATCCTTTGGTGTAACCTCAAATTCAACGATATCGTCGACGACATAATCAGGATTGATTGTTTGAGCTTCCTCAATAGTTATTTCTTCTTGGGGATCGATTAGGTCTTTAACCACAGTTTTCTTCAAAAATACATGAACTTCGCCATTTTCGCGGTTAATTTCTACACGTACATTTTGTGCTGTATGAAAATTACGCTTATATCCTGATATTAATGCTACCTCTATTGCTTCGATTAAAACATCTTTTCCAATACCTTTTTCTTTTTCTAAGATACTTAATGCATCCATAAATTCCGTGCTCATTTATTATTCCTCCTTAGAACTGGATCTTTAATCTAATTTTTTTGATTTGTGATTCAGGTACCTCTATTTGCCCACTTTCATTTTCAATTATTAATTGGTTATTATTGTACTTACTTAATTTGCCTTCAATTATTAATTCTTTGTTGATTGGTTCTTTAAGCGAAATTAAAACATTTTTACCTATTGCGCTCAGTATTTCCTTATCACTTCTTAAAGCTCTTTCAGCACCCGGAGAAGCAACTTCAAGGAAATATGCTTGTTTAATCAAGTCACTTCCATCCAGAGCAATGCCGATTGCTTCACTAATTAAAGCACAGTCATCAATTTCAATTTCTCTCTCCATTTTATAAATATATACTCGTAAATAATAATTCTTACCCTCTCTAATGAAACTAACACTATAAAGTTCAGTATCCAGACTATTTATAATTGGTTTGATTATGGCTTCAATTTTCTGTATTAAGGGATTACTCATCTGTTCTACTCCTTATCATTATCAAAAAATTTTCTGATTTATCTTGATAAAAATGTAAGAGTGGGCGCCCCCACTCTCATGTTAGTTGTACTATTAATTCTATAAATCATTATAGCATTTTTTAAATTGTTAAGCAATTAATATTAAAATAATGAAATTTGATCTGATTGGTTTAAACCTTTTAAAACACCTAACTTATTAAAATCTTCAATTATTGCATTAGACATCTTGCAACGAGTTTGAAAGTCTTCAATCGATATGAAATCATGCTGCTCTCTTGCTTTAACAATATTATTAGCAAGGTTCTCCCCTACCCCCGGGATTGAGCTAAATGGTGGTATTATCGCCTGCTTATCCTTAGCAATAATGTATTGTTTAGCAGTTGATTTGTATAAATCGATTGGCGCAAAGGTGAAACCACGGCTATTCATTTCAGCTATTACTTCAAGTACAGTTAATAGGTCTTTTTCTTTTTTAGTTGCATCATTACCAAGCTTATTTAGTTCTCTAACTTTTTCATGGAAGTTATGGGTATTATATACTTCGATTATATCAAAATCTCCGCCACGGAGTGATAAATAAGTAGCATAATATTCAATCGGATAGTAAATTTTGTAATATGCAATTCGAATCGCCATTTGAACATAGGCAACCGCATGAGCTTTCGGAAACATATATTTAATCTTTTGACAAGATTCGATATACCAAGCAGGAACTGAATGTTTACGCATTTCATTTATATTATCCTGTGATAATCCGCGACCTTTACGTACCTTTTCACTGATTGAAAAAGCTTCAGCTGAATCTAACCCTTGCATAATTAAATACAGCATAATGTCATCTCGCGTACAGATTACCTGCGTTAGATTAGCTTCTCCTCGTTTGATTAAATCTTGTGCATTGTTTCTCCAAACATCAATACCATGTGACAAGCCGGAAATTCTTACCAGTTCAATAAAAGTTGTCGGCCTTGTTTCATCAAGCATCTGACGTACAAATTTTGTTCCAAACTCCGGAATACCAATTGCTCCATTAGAAAAATCGGTATTTGCCTCTTTAAGACCAAGCGGTTCAGTACTGGTAAAAAGTTGATACAATTTAGGATCATCAAAGGCAATTGACCGTGGATCAACACCGGTTAAGTCGTGAAGCATTTTTAGAGCTGTCGGGTCGTCGTGACCGAGTAAGTCTAATTTTAAAAGAGTACCACTTAGTGCGTGATAGTCAAAATGCGTTGTAATTACATCGGAATTTTGGTCATCAGCAGGCCGTTGTATTGGTGTAAACTCAGTGACATCGGTATCTTGCGGAATTACGATTTGACCTCCCGGATGCTGTCCTGTAGTCCTTTTTACACCGGAACAGCCTTTCGCAAGCCGCGCAATCTCAGCTTCGCGTAAATTGAGGTTATAATCAGTTACATATTTACGTACATAACCAAAAGCTGTTTTATCTGCTACAGTAGAAATTGTGCCTGCTCGGAAAACTTTTTTTGCGCCAAAAATTTCTTCTGTTGTTTTATGGATTTTAGCTTGATATTCTCCGGAAAAGTTAAGATCTATATCAGGAACTTTATCTCCCTTATAGCCCATAAATGTCTCGAAAGGAATATCATGTCCATCTTTTTTCAACAAATTCCCGCATTTCGGACAAATTTTATCCGGCAAATCGTAGCCTGACTCTACAGTACCATCTGTAATAAACTGACTATATCGGCAATCTACGCAGACATAATGTGGCGGTAATGGGTTTACCTCAGTAATTTCGGTCATCGTTGCCACAAATGACGAGCCTACCGATCCACGCGAACCTACCAAATAACCATCAGAAAGTGACTGTGCAACCAGTTTGTGCGAAATAAGATAGATTACAGCAAAACCATTTTCAATAATACTTGATAGTTCCTTAGTTAAGCGCGCTGCAACAAGCTCCGGCAGTGGTTTACCGTAAATTTTTTCAGCATTCATATAACTAAGCGCAGTTATTTCTTCAACAGCACCTTCAATTACTGGCGTATGTAAATTATTAGGGAAAGGTGCCAGCTCCTCAATCTGATTATTTAAAAGTTTCGGATTTTTTACCACTATGTTTTCAGCAATTTTCGCGTCAAGGAAGTAGAATTGCTCCAACATTTGTGTGGTGGTAAGGTAATGAGCTTGGTATAGTTCATTAGCATGATGGTAACGGGCGCCGCTTAATTGGTTATGAATCAAAATTTGACGATTCACGCTCTCTTCTGGCTCTAAATAGTGTACATTACCTGTTGCAATGACAGGAATTGAAAGTTTTTCTCCTAATTCGATTATTTTTTTAATTAATTCAATAATTTCATTTTGATCTTTGACCAAATTATTGCTCAACAAATATTGATAATTACCAATCGGTTGAACCTCCAAATAATCATAATAGGAAGCAATCAGCTCAATTTCTATCTCAGTTTTATTTAATAATGCATCAATTAGCTCACCTTTTGCGCAGCCGGAGCCTATCAAAAGCCCATTGCGATGTTTTGTTAATTCATCCTTGATAATTCGTGGTTGCCGAAAGAAATATTTCAGGTGGGAATCTGAGACTAGTTCATATAAATTGCGTAACCCATCTTTATTTTTCACCAGAACGGAAACATGAAACGGCCAAACTTTTTTAAAATCGAATTGCTCAATGGTTAAATTAAGATCTTTAATATTATCAATTGCCTTTTCAGCCAATTCAGCCAGTTGTAAAATAAATAACCTCGCAGTTGCCTCTGCATCGCTAACTGCACGGTGTTTATCAACGTTTTCAATATTATGAAGCTTACAAATCGTTTCTAAGCGATGATTTTTTAAATTTGGATATAAGTATCGTGCCAGAGCCAAAGCATCTATAATCGTGTTATTTAAGGGCTTAAAAGAATTATTGATTAAAGCGGCATTGATAAAGGCAATATCAAACTTCGAATTATACGCAACTAGTGATGAATCGCCGATAAATCGTGTAAATTCCTCTAAAACCGTTTTAATGCTTGGTGCATTAGTTAAATCAACATTGCTAATATTAGTTAGTTCAGAAATAAATTGTGAGATTTCTTCATCAGGATTAACAAAAGTTGAATAGCGATCAATAATTGAACCGCCATCAATCTTTACAGCACCGATTTCAATGATTTTATTAATATTTGCAGATAAGCCGGTAGTCTCGATATCAAAAACGACAAATGTTTCTTGCGCAAACGCTTGTGGTTTAACATTTGTCACAATTAAAGAGTCGCTTGCTAAAACATTAGCCTCTAAACCGTAAATAATTTTTACACCATGTGTTAGACCGTATTTGTAAGCATCAGGATATGCTTGAACTACTCCATGGTCGGTAATTGCAATCGCTTCGTGTCCAAGTTCTTTAGCGCGTTCAATATAGCGTTCTACAGAGGTAACGCCATCCATTGCACTCATATTAGTATGTAAATGTAACTCAATTCTTTTTTCTTTCGCGGTATCTTTTATAACAGTAATTTCATAGCGTTGAATATCGGAAATCATTAATACCAATTGATTAATATATTTATCAAATCGCAAATTACCTTTCACAGTAATCCACATATCTTCAACCAGCAATTCGTACAATTGTTTATTCGCGGCAGAATTTCTATTATAAAGCTTTGCTTCAATTGAATCTTGATTGTCAGTTATGCCAATACTGATAATAGATGCATTGTTCTTCAAGTCTTTTAGTTCGAGTGCAAAAATTCTACCGGTTATTATGACATTATCTTCTTCGCTCTGAAGAAGCTTTATTGCTTGTGGTTCGCCGGTGATTTTTTTACCGTAAATTTGCTTTTTAGGTGATTTATCTACAATTGAAACGTCGGTAGCAGCTGTTTTATCCTTATTTAGCATTTCTTTAATATCAAGTGCCAGCTCAGCTTTTAGTAACTTACCATATTTTTTAAGTTCTATCTTATCTGCAATTTCCAGCGAAACACTTGGCGGTGTTTCAAACCATAAAAATAAAGATTCATTCAAATATTGAATAACATCTTTATCTAAAAGGTGGGTTCTAATCGAATCAGAAGCCATATATATTTTAAATTTGTCACCTTCCAAAGACCATTTGGCAGTATCTAAAAGGTTGAAGGTACCTGAAACATTTTTTAGTTTGCCAATAATGAGCGGCCAATATTCCGCAAGGGTTGCCTCCTGCAGCTCTTCAGGGAATCGATTAATTATTTCGATGTGTTTATATTCTTTTAATGAGTCCGATAATAGAGTGTGAAAGTCGTTAAGGAAGCGCATTGGAATAATCTGTGAATGCTTAAAAACTACAGACAAACTCCCCTTTACCTTATCAAGGTATGCTCGTATTACTTCCGTATCTGCAAATTCATATTGAATCTCTTCAGGTATCTGTATATTTTCAATCAATTTTTCAAATGCTTTTCTGCCTTTAGTAGTCATTGTTGCTCCTTAAATCAATTTTTTGCCAATTATATCCTCTATCTCTTTGACTAGTTCTTCATAAAGGTTCTCTTCTTTGACTTTACGCACTATCTCGCCTTTCCGGAAAATCAGTCCCTCGCCAAATCCGCCCGCAACACCGACATCAGCCTCACGAGCTTCACCGGGACCATTAACAGCACAACCCATAATCGCAATTTTTAAAGGCATTTTTATCTGGTCAACTAATAATTCAACCTTATTAACCAAACTAATTAAATCAATTTGAGTTCTGCCACAGGTTGGGCAGGAAATGATTGTTGGGGTATCGTTTCTGATATTCAGTGTTTTCAAGATTTCCTTAGCAACCTTAATCTCTTCAGTCGGTTCTCCCGTTAGAGAAACACGAATCGTATCACCGACCCCTTGTGAAAGAATTGTTCCAATACCTATGGCTGATTTGATGCTACCTGCAAAGTAGGTTCCTGCTTCGGTTACACCAACATGTATAGGATAATCCCGCAATTCAGCCATCAACCGGTTAGCCTCAATCATCATAGGAACGCTTGAACTTTTAAGTGAGATGCAAATGTTTGTATAATTTAACTCTTCTAATATTTTAATATGATTTATCGCTGAATCTACCATGCCTTGGGCGGTCGGTTGCCCATCACGCATTAAAATTTCCCGCTCAATCGAACCGGAATTGATTCCAATTCGAATTGGTATATTCCGGTCACGACAAGCTTCAACAACCGCTTTAACACGATCAACTGAACCAATGTTTCCGGGATTAATTCGAATTTTATCAATGCCATGCTCAACAGCAGCAATTGCAAGTCGATAATCGAAATGGATGTCTGCCACCAGCGGTAGTCTGGTCTGCAGTTTTATCTTTGAAATCGCTTCAGCGGCAATTTGGTCGTTAATTGCCATTCTAACAATCTGGCATCCCGCTTCCTCTAAATCATTAATCTGTTTTACGGTCGCCTCTATGTTCCTTGTGTCTGTTGATGTCATTGATTGAATCACAACATCATCCTGTCCGCCAATCTGAACCCGGTTGACATAAATCGGTTTTGTTTCCCTTCTTGTGAACATAGTATCACCTCATCGTATAGTGCTAAAACAATTTTGTAATATCATTTATGGTAACAGCAATTATTAATAACATCAGAAAAGCAAATCCGACAAAGTGGATAAATCCTTCCTTTTGCGGATCAATCGGTTTCCCGCGGACACCTTCTGCCAACAAGAAAAGCAACCTACTACCATCTAATGCAGGTATCGGCAAAAGATTGAAAACACCAAGATACAGGCTGAGTACCGCCGTCCAATTCATCAACGAGATAAATCCGGCCTTTGCAGCGTCGCTTGTTATTTGGAAGATCCCAACCGGTCCGGCTAGATCATCCATTCCAACTTTACCTGTGAAAAGCATTCTAAAACTTTCAATAATTAAGCCTATCCACCGCTTAACTTCGACAAAACTTGACTTTACAGCACCCCATAAACCAATCTCTTTATAGACAAGAGAAGTCATAATCCCTATTTTACCAACACCGTTTTCACCAACCGGCGTGATGGGGATGTCTAATTTCGTACCGTCGCGTTCAATATTCAAAATTACTTCTTTATCAGCAGATGCTTGAAGTTTCATAATCAGTTCATTGGCAGTCGTATAAACAGTATTATTGATACCGATTAGTTTATCATTAGCATGTAATTGCGCTTGTTCCGCTGCTGAATTCTCTATTACACCTTGAATTAACACTTCATTTGTCGGTGCACCGATTAATAAGGCAATCGAAAAGAAAAGAATAAGTGCCAATAAAATGTTGAATAAAGGTCCGCTAATAATACTCATGAAACGTGCAAAAACTGATTTGGAAGCGAACTGTCTTGATTTAGGTGCAATCTGTAGAGAAGATTGCTCTTTATGAATAATAGCTGTTACTGATACATCATATCGAACATACTCATCGTTGTCGTTTGTACCTGTAATATATAATTCTTCGCTTAATTCATAATCGTTTAATCTAATAGTTTCTCTGTCGTCTGTTTTAAAATAAATGTCAGATATAATTCCGGATTCTTGTTTAATGCCATATAGCTTACCTTTCTTTAACTCATAAATACCGCAATCATCAGTGGCCATATTAACATATGCTCCAATTGGCAGTATGCGCAATGAATATTTGGTTTCTCCTTTTACATAAGAAAACACCTTTGGTCCCATACCTATCGAAAATTCACGCACTAATACACCGGCTCTCTTGGCGAAAACAAAGTGACCCAGTTCGTGAACAAACAACATTAATATGAATGCAACAGCAATTTGCAGAATGATAACTATTGTTGAAATAATCTTCAGCCCCCTATTACAATATCAGATTGGCCGCCTTAGTTCTTGCCCAACTATCAGCTACCATGATTTCGTCAATGCTCGGATTATTTGTAACTAAATGACTTTCTATCACTCTTTCTATTATCTCCTCAATCGCCAAAAATGGTATGCGCTCACTCAAAAAAGCAGCTACAGCAACCTCGTTTGCCGCGTTAAAAACAGTTGGCATCGTTCCGCCAATTTCACCGCTTTCAAACGCTAATTTAAGTGCAGGATAACGATTGTAATCAGGTTTTTTAAAAGTAAGTGTCGGAGTATCAATAAAATTCAACTCTTTAACGTTTAATTTGAGACGTTCAGGATACGATAATGAATACTGTATCGGTACGCGCATATCAGGATTCCCTAACTGTGCAATAACAGACTTATCAACATATTGAACCATTGAATGAACAATACTCTCCGGATGAATTAACACCTCAATCTTATTATATGGCATTGAAAAGAGCCAGTGAGCCTCGATCACTTCCAGTCCTTTATTTACCATTGTTGCAGAGTCAATCGTTACCTTAGCTCCCATCTCCCAGTTCGGGTGTTTCAGTGCATCTTTAATAGTTACATTACTAAGTTCTGCTCGAGTTTTATCACGAAAAGAACCACCGGATGCCGTAATAATAATCTTATCTACTTGTTTGAGCTGTTCACCATTAAGAGCTTGAAATATGGCAGAATGTTCACTATCAATCGGTAGAATTGTAACGTTATTTTTCCGTGCCAGCTCCATAACTACATGACCGCCGGCTACCAAAGTCTCTTTGTTTGCAAGACCAATCGTTTTTTTTGCTTTTATCGCCGTAATTGTCGGTAATAAGCCAACGCTACCGACTAACGAATTCAGAACAAAATCTGCACTCTCTAAAGAAGCTATTTCGTTTAAACCTGATAGACCGTGCAAGACCTTAACATTGCCGCTAAGTCTTCCTGCCAGTTTGTTTGCCAAGTGCTGATCAGCAATGGAGACAATTTCCGGCTTAAATTGGTCTATTTGTTTTTCTAATAGGTCAACATTAGACCCGGCCGCTAAAGCAACCACTTTAAATAGCTCATTGTTCTGCTCAATCACCTCAAGTGCTTGCACGCCGATTGAGCCCGTGGAACCGAGAATCGCAATATTTTTTCTCATAAATGTATCATCCTCATATTTAAATATACATATTTATATAAACAAATTCAGGACATATATAACAAAGAATATTAATATCAAACTATCAAAACGGTCCAAGATGCCACCGTGACCGGGCAACAAAGTTCCCGAATCTTTTACCTCTTTGGTACGCTTAAGGGCTGATTCTATTAAATCACCAAACTGACCGATAATCGATATTGTAAGTGCGGCTATGATCAGAATAGGCAGTTTGTATTGAGAAAGAGCAAAGCCAAAACCAAGTGCCACCAATAACGCAAAAGCAAGCCCGCCTATCGAGCCCTCTATAGTCTTTTTAGGGCTAATAGCCGGTGCAAGTTTATGTTTGCCGAATTTCACACCCACAAGAAAGGCACCAATATCAGAGCCCCAGTTCGCCGCAAGAATGAATAGAAATATTATCAAGCCATCTTCCCAGGCTCTTACTTCAATCATTGCAAGAAAACTTAAACTTAGGTATATAACCCCGAGTAGAATATATGATATTATATCAAAATTAACCTTATTCTTACTAAATATAAGAATTAAAAAGTAGCCAATTATCATACTCAATATTATTATGAAACTAAATTTTTGCTCTAAAAAAATATTATCAATAAATATCAGTAATACGGCAAGAGCTCCCCACATACCGGTAATTGATAATATCTTTGTATTGTTCATTCGTATATATTCGTAGTAACCAATCAATGCAATCAGCAGTATTAAGATTGCAAATGGTAAGTTACCAACAATTAGTAAGGACAAAAAAAGAGCTGCACCTATTATTGCAGTAATAACACGACTCTTCATCTCTCCACTCCTTCTATATTCCGCCGAAACGTCGGCTTCTCAGCTGATAGTCACAAATCGCATCTTTAAAAAGCTCAGATGTAAAATCCGGCCAGTAAACCTGTGTAAACCAGAGCTCAGCATATGCAAGTTGCCAGATTAAAAAATTGCTAAGTCTAAGCTCACCGCTAGTTCGAATCAGTAATTCCGGATCTGGGAAACCGGATGTTTCTAAATATTGTGCAAAAGAACTCTCATCTAAATCACTGATATTAAGTTTTCCCTCTGAAACACTTTGGCAAATCTGTTTTGCCGCATCAACAATCTCTGTTCTCCCACCATAATTTAATGCAAAATTTAAAATGGTGCCTGTATTCTTCTTAGTCATTCTCTTTGCTTTTTCAATTGCACTCAGTGTATTTTTAGGCAAGTTCTGATAATTACCCATTACTCTAATCTGGATATTATTCGAAATTAAATCTTCAAGATGGTTAATTAAGAATTCAGTTGGGAGGTCCATTAGAAAGCTTATCTCTTGCTCAGGTCGCTTCCAATTATCTGTAGAAAAAGTGAAGAAAGTAACAATTTCAATCCCAAGCTGATTAGCTGTTTTTGCAATATCAATAACGGTCGTCATTCCAACCTCGTGACCGGCAATACGGGGTAGCCCCTTAGCTTTTGCCCACCTACCATTTCCATCCATTATGATAGCAACATGCCGCGGGATATGAGTATAATCAATTTCTTGGCTTTCGTTATTAGATATAGTTCTCAATGATCCCATCAAAGTTAGCGCCTCCGTTATTAATATTTAGCTATACTTCCATTATTTCTTTTTCTTTGTGAGCAACAACTTCATCGATTTCGAGGACAAATTTATCGGTTGATTTTTGAATTTCCTCAAGCATTCTATGTGAATCATCCTCAGAAACTAATTTATCTTTCTCTTGTCTTTTTAAGTCTTCGTTTACATCTCGGCGAATATTGCGAACAGCAACCTTCGCATCCTCACCCATTCGTTTAGCAATCTTTGTTAGTTCCTTACGTCTATCTTCTGTTAACATCGGAATATTCAATCTGATTAGCGTGCCATCATTACTTGGCGTAAGTCCAAGATCCGATCTAAGTATTGCCTTCTCAATTTCACCAAGGGTGCTTTTATCCCATGGCTGAATAGATAACGTTCTTACATCCGGTGTTGAGATGTTAGCAACCTGATTTAATGGTGTTACAACACCATAATATTCTACACTAATTGTATCGAGAAGTGTTGCGTTTGCACGTCCTGTCCGAATTGTTGCTAAATCTCTGCGTAAAGATTGAATTGCCTTTTCCATTCGTTCGGATAAGTCAGTTATTATTTGGTTAATCACAATAGCTCACCTCCTATTATTGTACCTATTTTTTCACCAAGGATTACTTTCTTAATATTACCTTCCTTTGAAATATTAAACACAATCATCGGTATATGATTATCCATGCTTAGCGATGAAGCAGTTGAATCCATAATTCCTAAACCATTCTGTATCACTTCTAAATATGTTAATGATTCAAACATTGTAGCTGTTTTATCGATTGACGGATCACTTGAATAGACGCCGTCTGTTTTGTTTTTCGCCATTAAAATAACATCAGCTTCAACCTCGGCAGCCCGTAAAGCCGCTGCTGTATCAGTAGAAAAGTATGGATTTCCGGTACCCCCGGCAAAAATTACAACACGTTGCTTTTCAAGGTGGCGAATCGCCTTCCGTCTGATGTAAGGTTCAGCTACCTGTCGCATTTCAATAGAAGTCTGAACCCTGGTTGGAACATCGATATTCTCTAAAGCATCTTGCAAAGCAAGTGCATTAATCACGGTCGCAAGCATGCCCATATAATCAGCGGTTGCCCGGTCCATTCCCTTAGAACTGCCGGCAACACCGCGCCAGATATTTCCGCCGCCAACAACAATTGCAACCTCAACTTCCAGTTCGACAATCTCTTTTAACTGATTAGCAATTGATGAGATAACCTTTGGGTCAATACCATAACCAAGATCGCCGGCTAACGCCTCACCACTTAGTTTTAATACAACTCTTTTAAATCTGGGTTGTTTCATATCTATTAACCTCCATTACAATCGGTTATCATTATGTAAAAATAGGAACACCTTAGTGTCCCCATTAGTTCGAACCTAAAGTTTAGTTTGCGCTTGAACCTCTTCAGCAAAGTTACATACTTTTTTTTCAAGGCCTTCGCCGAGTTGAAAGCGTGCAAAACGCCTAATATTCATGTTCTCACCAATTTTTGCAATTTTCTCTTTAAGCAAGCTTTCAACAGTCAAATTAGGATCTTTAATAAAAGGCTGTTCTAACAAGCAGACCTCTTTAAAGAACTTTTCGACTCGGCCTTCAACCATTTTATCAATAATTTGAACCGGTTTGCCTTCGTTAATAGCTTGTTGACGAAGAATATCACGTTCTTTTTGAATTACATCTTCCGGTACTTCATCTCTATTTAAATATAAAGGATTAGAAGCTGCTATATGCATTGCCACATCTTTAACAAAAATTTTAAACTCATCGGTTTTAGTAACGAAGTCGGTTTCACAGTTGATTTCAACAAGCACACCGATTCTTCCCTGTCCATGAATATATGACTCAACAAGTCCTTCTGTTGCAATACGTCCCGCTTTTTTATCAGCCAAAGCAATCCCGCGTTCACGTAAGATATCTGTCGCTTTAGCGATATCACCTTTAGCTTCTGTTAATGCTTTCTTGCACTCCATCATACCAACGCCAGTTTTTTCGCGTAGTTCTTTAACCAGAGTAGCACTGATTTCCATCTATTTGCCTCCTCAATAATTACGTAATTGTATTTGTTGTTAATATTATAAAAATAGGTGGAGGGCTAGTGCCCACAGCCCACCTATTTTAAAATCCTATTCTTGTGTCACTTCAACCACTTCAACCACATCTTCAATAACTTCTTCAATTATTGTCTCAAAAACTTCTTCAGTTGCAACGTCTGCTTCAGCTTCAGCTTTAGCTTCAGCAACAGGCTCAACTTTTACCACTTTTGCCGGTTTTGTTTCACTTTTTTCAGTTTTTGTGCCTTCCGCTAAGCCTTCTTTACCTTCAATTAGAGCATCAGCCATTCTTTCTGTAATTAATTTGACAGCTCTGATTGCATCATCATTACCGGGTATTACATAGTCAATCTCGTCAGGATCACAGTTAGTATCAACAATCCCAACGATTGGAATTTTAAGCTTATGAGCTTCAGCTACTGCAATGCGTTCTTTGCGCGGGTCAACAATAAATAGAGCACCCGGTAACTTTTTCATTTCTTTAATACCGCCAAGAAACTTTTCAAGACGTTCCATTTCTTTCTTTAGAATGATTACCTCTTTCTTAGGAAGGATTTCAAATGTACCCTTCGCTTGCATCTCTTCTAAAGATTTAAGTCGATTAATTCTTTTCTGAATTGTTTCGAAGTTAGTTAGAGTCCCACCTAACCATCTTTGATTAATGTAGAAGTTGTCTGAGCGAATGGCTTCATCCTTAACAGCTTCTTGTGCCTGTTTCTTTGTACCAACAAATAGTACAGACTGCCCTGATGCCGATAATTGTTTTAAGAAATTATAAGCTTCATCAATTTTCTTAACCGTTTTTTGTAGATCAATAATGTAAATTCCGTTTCTTTCTGTAAAGATATAGCGGTCCATCTTAGGATTCCAGCGACGAGTTTGGTGTCCAAAGTGAACACCTGCCTCCAGTAACTGTTTCATTGAGATAACTGCCATATCATCACCTCCCTTTGGTTTTTCCTCCATTAAGTTCACTCTTAATTACTACCGCCAGCGGCACCATAATTAAATCCCTCAATGTGTGTTTTTTCACCATAACAATATACCACAAATGGTGATTAGTTGCAAGGCTTAAGACTTTTATTTATTGGACCTAAAGCGATGTAACTCCTGTATTAGCTTATCGTTATTGACGCGAATATAGGTTCCTTTCATTCCCAGTGAACGCGTTTCGATAACTCCGGCACTTTCCAGCTTTCTCAAAGCATTCACAATCACGCTACGAGTAATACCGGCCTGATCGGCAATTTTGCTTGCCACGAGTAGCCCTTCTCGATCAGAAAGGTGATCAAATACTTGGTGAATTGCCTCAATTTCGCTGTAGGACAGAGATCTAATCGCAATATCTACCATCGCACTTTCACGTGATTCTTTCTCAATCTGTTCAGATTTAACACGCAAAATTTCCATTCCAATCACGGTTGCACTATATTCTCCTAACACTAAATCTTCATCAGTAAATGGTTGATTAAGTCTGCCAATTATTAGCGTGGCAACGCGTTGCCCTCCACCTACAATTGGAATCAGAGCAGTAAAACTGTTCCCAAAAACCTCTTTCATCTCAACTGGGAAAGAAGTTAATGGGTTGTCGATGCCAATATTGAAAATAGTATTATCCTGTTTAAGCAACAAAGAACTATATTCTTCCGGGAATTGGCGTTCTTCGACCATCCTCATTACACGGTCATTATCAAAGGTCTGTATAATGTTAAGACCTAATAGCTTACCGGTTGGGCTTACAACAAAGATATTTGCACCGATGACAACGCTTAGAATTTCGGAAATTTCGTTAAAATCAATTGCTTGTCCGGCACTTTTCTGTAGATTGGAATTAATTTTTCTTGTTTTAGATAGCAGCGTCATTTCATTCACTCCACTTTACTTACAATATATATTGCGATAGATCTCTGTTTCTAACAAGTGTGGCGAGCTTTTCTTCAACATACTCCGGTGTTATTGTTATTGTTTTTAAAGTAACTTCCGGCGCCTCAAAAGAAAGATCTTCTAACAACTTTTCAAGCAAGGTGCTAAGTCTGCGAGCACCAATATTCTCCATCTCCTGATTCACTTCATAGGCAAGTTTAGCAATTTCTTGAATCGTTTCCTCAGTAAATTCAATCTCTATACCTTCCGTTCTTAACAGTTCACGATATTGCATAATCAATGAATTTTTAGGCTCAGTCAAAATTCGCACAAAATCTTCAGTTGATAAACTGCTTAATTCTACACGAATCGGAAACCTACCCTGTAGCTCCGGCACTAAATCGGAAGGCTTAGACATGTGAAAGGCACCGGCTGCAATAAAGAGAATGTAATCAGTTTTTACCGGTCCATATTTTGTAACAACAGTCGAACCTTCAACAATTGGCAGAATATCGCGTTGTACACCTTCGCGAGATACATCCGGTCCATGTTCCTTGCTAGCAATTTTGTCAATTTCATCGATAAAAATAATCCCTGATTCTTCAGTGCGTTCAATCGCTTCTTGAATAATTTCGTCCATATCAATCAATTTATGAGCCTCTTCCTGTTTCAAGTATTGGCGAGCATCTCTGATCGTTGTTTTACGCTTTTTCATCTTTTTCGGGAAAATACCGGCAAAAAGATCTTGCATGTTAAAGCCTATCTGATCCATACCCATTCCGGCGAGCGCATCAGGCAAAGCAGCTTGTTCTTCAACCTCGATTTCAATCATTTCGTCTTCCAGGCTTCCATTTAGCAATTGAAATTTAAGTGATCGTCTCCTCTGTGTAAGTTCCTCATCACCGGTTTCAATTGCAACAGGTTCTTCTGATTTTCCAAAAAGCATCTCAAGTGGATTACTCATGCCTTTGGCAGCTTTTGGGCTTGGCGCTAATAATTCGATAATCCGCTCGTTAGCAAGAACTTCTGCCCGGTCTTCGACCGCACCGGTACGCTCAGTTTTTACCATTCTTATTGAAACTTCCATCAAATCACGTACCATTGATTCTACATCGCGACCAACATAACCGACTTCAGTAAACTTTGTTGCCTCAACCTTCACAAAGGGGGCACCTACGAACTTAGCCAGCCTGCGAGCAATCTCTGTTTTGCCCACCCCCGTTGGTCCGATCATCAAAATATTTTTCGGTACAATCTCTTCTTTGATCTCATCCGCCAGCAAACTGCGACGATATCGGTTGCGCAAAGCAACAGCCACAGAGCGCTTTGCCTCTTTCTGACCAACTACATACTTATCTAATTCTTCGACAATTTCTCTTGGGGTTAACGAATTTACCTTGCTCATAATAGACTCCTTATAATCTTTCTATAGTTACATTATTATTGGTAAAAACACAGATTTCAGCTGCGATTTCCATCGCTGCCTCAGCTATTTTAGTAGCTGATAAATCCGGTGCATACTTAACCAATGCCCTGCCGGCGCTTAGCGCATAGTTACCGCCGGAACCGATTGCTAACAGGTTGTCGTCAGGCTCAATCACTTCTCCGCTTCCGGAAATTAATAGCAAACTTTCCTTATCCATCACAATTAATAGTGCTTCTAATTGTCTTAAAGCCTTATCCAGACGCCATTCCTTCGCTAACTCAACCGCAGATCGCTGCAGATTCCCATTGTACTTTTCAAGCATTCCCTCAAATTTCTCAAACAGCGAAAAAGCATCAGCCACAGAACCTGCAAAACCGGCAACTATAGTATTATTGAATAATTTTCTAACCTTCTTTGCATTACTTTTAATCACAACTGTGTTGGCCATTGTAACTTGCCCATCTCCCGCCATTACGCACTCACCTTTGTGGCGAATGGCAAAAATTGTTGTAGCGTGAAATTGTTCAGCCATACTATCCCCTCCTCTAAATCGCTATGCGCGTGGATGAAAATCTTTATAAATTGATTGTAGCTTTTCCTTTGTTACATGTGTATATATCTGAGTCGTTGAGATATTGGCATGACCCAGCAGCTCTTGAACGACGCGCAAGTCGGCTCCGGCATTTAACAGATGTGTAGCAAAAGTATGACGAAAACTATGCGGACTAATCTTTTTGTTGAGCGCTAGTTGATCGACATATTTGTCAACCATTCTTCTGACACTTCTGTCAGTTAATCGTTCTCCGTATCGATTTAAGAACAACGCTTCATTCTCAATATCAGCAGTAAGTTTATTGCGTCCGTGATCGAGATAATTCCCGAGACTCTCAAGGCTTAGTTTGCCAAGATTTACGTAGCGTTCCTTTTTACCCTTCCCCTTAATTAAAGCCAATTCTGCCACAAAATCGATCGACGAAACGTTCAATTGAACAAGCTCACTCACGCGAATTCCGCTCGCATATAGAATATCCATTATGGCGCGGTCTCTTAATCCGAGCGGCATTGTTATATCCGGTCGGTTTAACAACTCGTTAATCTCTTCAGTATACATAAATATAGGCAGTTTCTTATCACCGCGTGGCGTTGAAACTAATTGAAAAGGATTTTGTTCAATAAAGTTTTCTCTTAACAAAAATTTAAAAAAAGTACGAAGACTCGAAAGTTTACGCGCTATAGTCTTGCGTGTATAGTCACGTTTATTTAGTTGAGCCAAATATTTCCGAATCGTTATGTATTCAACAGCTTCAAGATCAACCACGCCCTCTGTATTTAAAAAAATAGCGAAATCTTCAATATCTTTAAAATAAGCGGTGATTGTATTTGGAGAAGCATTCTTCTCAATCTGCAAAAATCCTTGGTAATCCTTTAGATATTTAGTAAACATTGCTACACATACCTTTATATTAGAAGTGTTTATCAATATATTTTTGTAGCATTTCCAGTGCGGTTTCGGCAAGCACTGTATTTTTCTCACGTTTATTTCTAATCCGGATTTCTAACTCCGGCAGTAGCCCAAAGTTTGCATTCATGGGCTGAAAATGTTTTACCGATTCGTCAGACACGTAATGTGCAAGTGCACCAATCATCGTTTCCTGCGGAAAACTTAACAAAGGTTTACCCGCTTGCAACCGCGAAGCATTTAGCCCGGCTACTAAACCTGATGCAGCCGATTCAACATACCCTTCAACGCCCGTTATTTGCCCCGCAAAAAAGATATTGCTATCACCCCTAAATTGAAAAGACGAGTTAAGGAGTTTGGGCGAATTTATATATGTGTTGCGATGCATTACTCCATATCGCAGTATTTCGGCCTGTCCTAAACCCGGTATTGAACGGATTAATCTTTCCTGTTCAGGCCATTTAAGATTAGTCTGGAACCCAACAAGGTTAAACATCGTTCCTTCCCGGTTATCTTGTCGCAGTTGAACCACTGCATATGGGAGTTTCTCAGTAGTCGGATTGATTAGCCCAACCGGTTTCAGCGCTCCAAATAGAAGAGTCTTTATATTGCGCTTTGCCAGTACTTCGATTGGCATGCATCCTTCAAAGTACTGTGCCTGTTCAAATTCATGCAAAGTTACAGTTTCCGCTGAAACAAGTATATTATAAAATTCGTTAAATTCATCTTCAGTTAGCGGGCAATTTATATATGCTGCTTCACCTTTATCATATCTCGAAGCTATATAAACTTTGTTAAAATCGATACTATCGCGTGCAACAATCGGCGCAGCGGCATCATAAAAATATAGATAATCTTCACCAATCAAGTGATTAATCGTTTTCGCAAAATCATCTGAAGTAAGCGGTCCCGTCGCAATTACCGTTATCCCTGACGGTATATCAGTAACCTCCTGTTCAATTACTGTAATCAAAGGATTCGTCCTAATCTGTTCAGTTATATACCGGGAAAAATTTTCTCGATCAACAGCCAATGCTCCACCGGCCGGAACTGCATTCAGATCGGCACTCTTAAGCACTAATGAGTTTAAACTGCGTAACTCCTCTTTTAAAAGCCCTACACCATTAGTAATATTATTAGACCGGAGTGAGTTACTACAGACCAGTTCAGCAAAATAATTAGACTTATGTGCAGGGCTTTTCTTAATGCTTTTCATTTCATATAGATTAACTCGCTGCCCTTTAGAAGCAATTTGCCATGCTGCCTCAACGCCCGCCAAACCGGCTCCTACAACATTTATCGGTATATCATATGCCATCTGATTTTTCCCCACCTAATTCATTGAAGATTCTTTGGTCCTTTCTATTATAGCATTTCCTCAGTATAATCACATTCAGTACACTTAATAATGTTGCCCTTCTTTAAATACTTCTCGACCATTAAACTTTCACATTTCGGACAAGGTCGTGCAATCGGTTTGTCGAACGATATAAAATCACAATTGGGATATGCACTACAACCGTAGAAGCTCTTTTGTTTACCTTTACGCACAACAATATCCTCGCCGCATTTCGGACATGGCACATCAATTTTTGCCAAAATAGTCCTTGTGTTACGACACTCAGGAAAACCTGAACAAGCTAAAAAACGCCCATATCGCCCAAGTTTATAGACCATTGGTTTACCACACTTTTCACAGAGCTCATCAGAGATCTCATCTTTAAGCTCGATGTGTTGCATTTCTTCTTCCGCAATTTTTAAATTTTTAGCAAAGCCGGTATAAAATTCCTTTAAAAGTAGAACCCAATCAAGCTCGCCCGCCTCTACCATGTCCAGCTTCTCCTCTAACTCCGCAGTGAATTCAACTTTAATCTGTTCCTGGAAAAACTCCTCTACCATTTCAATGACTAACTTACCAAGTTCGGTTGGAATAAAACGCTTTTGGTCAAGTTTCACATATCCGCGCTTTTGGATTGTATCTATCGTAGGTGCATAAGTACTTGGTCGTCCTATTCCCAGTTCTTCCATTGTCTTAACTAAACGCGCCTCAGTGTACCTTGGCGGTGGCTCAGTAAAATGCTGTTCAGGAAATTTTTCTAATAACTTTAATTTTTCATTTTCCGTTAAGTTAGGTAAAGTTTCTTCTTTGTCATTGTTATCATCTTTGCCCTCAATATATACCTTCATAAATCCGGGGAATTTAATGGTTGAACCATTTGCTCTGAATAAAGCATCCTTCGTTCCGGCAACTACATCAACAGCGACCGTATCATAAACTGCATCTGCCATCTGACTTGCAAGGAATCTCTCCCAGATAAGTGTGTATAAACGGTACTGATCCTTTGAAAGGTGTTCTTTAATTGAAGCGGGCTCGATTAAAATAGAAGTCGGTCTGACCGCTTCATGTGCATCCTGAGAATTCTTCTGTTTATTAACTCTTAATTGACCAAGATAACTTTGTCCATATTTATCAACTATATATGCACTCACTTCACTCCGTGCAGAGTCGCTAATCCTCGTCGAATCAGTACGCATATAAGTGATTAAACCTGTTGACCCTACCTTTGGCAGGTCAATTCCTTCGTATAATTGCTGTGCAATCATCATTGTTTTAGCAGCCTTAAAGTTTAGTTTGCGTGCCGCTTCTTGTTGGAGTGTACTCGTGATAAACGGTAGAGCCGGTTTTCGTTTGCGTTCACTCTTCTTAATTTTATTGATTACATATTGAGCTTGCTCAATACTTGCAAGTAATTCGTCAACTTCATCACGATTTTGCAACTCATATTTTTTATTGTTATAACCAAAGAAATCGGCAGAAAACTCTCCCTCGCTCGCCGCAAATCTGAGTGCTAACGACCAATATTCAGTCGGAACGAATGCCAGAATTTCCTTCTCGCGATCATTAATCAGTTTTAGAGCAACCGATTGAACACGCCCGGCGCTTAGACCTTTTTTAACCTTTTTCCATAATAAAGGACTGATTTGGTAGCCAACAAGCCGGTCAAGAACTCTTCTCGCTTGCTGAGCATTAACCAGATCTAAGTCGATAGAACGCGGATGTTTGAAAGCCTCTTTTACTGCATCTTTTGTAATCTCGTTAAAAACAACGCGACAATCAGCATTTTCCGTTAAGCCTAAAGCCTTAGCAAGATGCCATGCAATCGCCTCTCCTTCGCGGTCAGGGTCGGCGGCCAGATAGATTCGGTCAACTTTTTTAGCTGAGTCTCTTAAAGCTTTTAAAGTTTCCCCTTTACCACGAATTGTAATATATTTAGGAGTGAAATTATTATCAATATCGACCCCCAACTGACTTTTAGGTAAATCAATTACATGCCCCATAGAAGCTTTAACTATATAGTTGCGTCCAAGATACTTTGCAATTGTTTTCGCCTTTGCAGGTGACTCAACAATAACCAGTGAATGCGCCATAAACAACCTCCAATAAGATAATAAACCGAAAATTATAATAACCTTCACTATTATTTAATAGACTGGGCTGATTTGTCAAATACTAAGTGGCAAAGAGTTTACGCTTTCAACATATAACGACCGCCGGGAAGTTTGTCTACCAGCCCTTTCAATTGCATTGTTAATAGATATTGGTAGATTTCATTGAACTCAAGACCTGTCTTATTTAGTAAATAATCTATGTCCGCTGCTTCAACAACCAATACATTGTAAATTAGCTCTTCCTTTGATGTCAATCTGACTCTTTCCTTTTCCTTAGATCGACTCTTGAGATTAAGATAAGTAAACTCTTCTAAAATGTCATCAACTGATTGCACCAACTTAGCTCCCTGCTTAATCAGATGATTGGTACCTATGCTATTAATTGACGATATCGGCCCGGGAACCGCAAAAACTTCGCGCGATTGGTCAAGCGCAGCCTGGGCGGTAATTAAAGTGCCACTTTTAAGAGATGCCTCAACGACAAGAGTTCCATAGGACAGACCGCTAATAATACGATTCCTAAGCGGAAAATAAGCCTGATGCACAGCTGTTCCCGGTGGATATTCTGATACGATAAGACCATCCCTTACTAATGCCCGAAATAAGTCCCTGTTTTCAGATGGATAGATAATATCAATTCCGCAGCCAAGAACTGCAATTGTTTTTCCGCGGTTTTTTAGAGCTGTTTGATGCGCTAAACTGTCGATACCTTTTGCCAAACCACTTACAACTCCGAATCCATAGTCAATTAATTCACTCACAATTTTTTGTGTCGCATAAATACCATAATGAGAGGGTCGTCGCGTACCAACCACTGCAAGCATTTCATCTTTCAAAAGTTCAGCGTTTCCCCACAAAAATAATAATAAAGGTGGCTGAGCAATCTCCTTTAATTGTGCCGGATATAACGAACTATCACCTGCAATCATCTGTATTTGTTTTTTTATTAGAGTTTCAAGTATTTTTTCAACTTTTGCTTCAGTGCTTTTATCCGCTAAGCCCTTTAGGATTAGCAACACTGTATTTGTGTTTAACCCGGTTGTATTGGCTATCTCATCGACGGTTAAAGTATTTAACTCAGTACAATCTTGAAAATTATCGATTAATCGCTTAATAGAAACATCGCCAACGCCATCTATTAGCTTGAGGTGAAGAAGAGTTTTCGCCTGTTTCATCATTCGAGACCTCCTGTATCCTTTTTACTATCGAGCACCCGATAGTTTAACGCCTCAGCCAAGTGTTCCGGTTTGATCTGTTCACTATTCTCGATATCAGCAATAGTTCGTGAAACTTTGAGAATTCGGTCAAGCGACCTGCCGCTGAAACCATAATGATTAAATGTCTTTTTTAAGAGCAGTTCACTTTCTGAATCAAGCTTACAAACGCTTTTTACAAGCTTCGGGGTCATTTCCGAGTTAAAGGTTATGCCACTATCTTCAAACCTTTTTAACTGCATATTAATAGCTCTAAACACTGTTTCTTTCATTTGGGCACTGCTACGTCCGGCTTTACCGTCACGAATCTTTTCAAAGTCGGTCCAAGGTATCTCAATGTGTAGATCAAAACGATCAATTAGTGGACCCGATAACCGATTTCGATATCTCATCACTTCGGGAAGCGTACAAATACAACCGCGATTCGGTATATCTGTTCCATAGAAACCACATTTGCACGGATTCATTGCTCCAACAAGCATAAATTTCGAAGGATATTGATAAGCAGCACGCGCTCTACTGATATGTACCTCTCCATCCTCAATCGGTTGCCGTAATCCTTCGAGAACCAAGCGGTTAAACTCAGGTAGTTCATCTAAAAACAGAATCCCACGATGCGCCAAGCTAATCTCTCCCGGTCTTGGGATTGAACCACCACCGATTAGTCCGATAGTTGAAATTGTATGATGCGGGCTGCGGAATGGTCTGCTTTTAATCAGAGATGCTTTATGTTTTAGAAGTCCTGCCACACTATAGATTTTAGTCACTTCCAACTGTTCTGCGAAACTTAGATCAGGTGTAATCGTCGGGATTCGCTTGGCTAACATACTTTTGCCGGATCCCGGCGGTCCAACTAGAAGAAGGTTGTGCATACCGGCAGCGGCTATTTCAATTACCCTTTTGGCTTGTTGCTGCCCTTTTACGTCAATAAAATCATCCTTTGGTTGAAGCTCAATGATTTCGCCTTCCGCAGCCTTATTATCGATATTAGCATGTTCTCCTGACTCCAAATACTTGATAACATTTCTTAAATTATCAAAATCAAGTATATCAAGTTCTTTTATAATGACCGCTTCCCGGTAGTTTTCTTTGGCAACAATTACCTTTTCGATTCCACAGTTAAGCGCGGCAATCATTACCGGTAAAATCCCGGTAACCGGTTGCAAAGTCCCATCAAGTGATAATTCAGCTATGAATAAAATTTTGCTTATATCTAAGCTTGGTTGAACTTTAATCAATTGAGATGCAAGCAATAAACCGATGCCGATCGCCAAATCAAAACTCGTCCCTTCTTTTTTTAGATTGGCGGGGGCAAGATTAATGGTTATTCGATTAAGCGGAAATTTAAAGCCTGAATTACTGATAGCTGATCGTACTCGGTCCTTAGCCTCGCGAATCGCCGAGTCGGGTAAACCAACAATTTGAAAGTATGGTAAACCACTCGCTATATCAATTTCAATTAAGAGAGGGTATCCCTCAATCCCCAGTATTGTAAAACCCTTTAATTGTGCATACACAAAAAACACCTCAATCATGTATTTCTACTTGAGGTGTCAATTTCCTTTAATTTCCAATAAAATATTTATTCATTATTATTCGGGTTATCATACAATTTGTTTTTGCTGCCGCAACTAATCAAAAGCACCAACTATATTTTTATAGTGTTCAATCTGATAAACCCCACTCTCAACCTGTATTGAAACAAAATCAATCCTAAACTCACTCTGCCAACGCCTATGCATCGAAATATAAATTTGTGCGAGTTTAACTAACTTATGCTGTTTCGCTCCGGTAAGTGCTTCAACAGCACTGCCAAAAGTATTGCTTCTGCGTGCCTTCACCTCAACAAACACCAGCGTGCTTCCATCCTCCATAATTAAGTCAATCTCTCCGGATTTAGTGCGCCAATTTTGTTCAATTAGGCGGTAGCCCAGTCGCTCAAGATGTTCTATAGCCTTCTGTTCCGCAGCTCTACCAAATATCTGTTTCCCGTTCATACTAATCCTTCAACAAAATATTCTTCAAAAAAGTCTCTCTATGTAACGGCGTCTTGCCATATCGCTGTAACTGTTCAATGTGTTCCCTGGTACCATAGCCTTTATGTTTTTCAATTCTATATAGCGGATATTCCTCACCCCATGTAAGACAAAGACGGTCACGCGTCACTTTAGCGATAATTGAAGCCGCAGCGATTGATGCACTAAGCTGATCGCCTTTAACGATTGACACCTGTTTAATCGGCGATATTATGCGTTCAGCATCAATCAATAACACCTCAGGCATAACTTTTAAATTGAAAACTGCCTGTTCCATCGCTTGAATTGTAGCGCGTTTAATGTTGATCTGATCGATGGTATGTGCGTCGACGCGACCAATTGCGACTGCAATTGAATTCTCCATAATCTCAATATACAATTGCTCGCGCTTGGTTGCTGAAAGCTGCTTAGAGTCTTTAAGTCCGACAATCGGGCGATCTATGTCAAGAATTACCGCAGCTGCCACTACATCACCGAATAGACAGCCACGTCCTACTTCATCAATTCCGGCAATATATTTAAGTCCTTTATCCCATAAATCCTCTTCGTAATTATACATCTTCATCTTCACCCATAAACATAGCAGGTTGTTCTAAGCAATAGCGTCCCAGCAAACCGGAACGAACCTCACGGATTAGTAGTTCAGCCGCCTTATCAAAGTCCGGTCTGCCGCCGGACAGCAAGCACCCACGTTTAATTGCAATCTGATTTATAATTTCAACAGCTGTAAGTTCACCGATCTCAATTTTGTAACGATCTTCAATCCTCCCCGGATAATAAATCCTCAGATAATCAACCAAATAAAGAGCCAAATCGTCAAAGTGCAACAATTCATCTTTAATTGCACCGGTAATTGCCAGGCGATAACCAATATCTTCATCTTCAAATTTCGGCCAGAGAATACCCGGTGTATCAAGTAACTCTATCCCCTTAGCAAGCCTAATCCATTGTTGTCCCTTAGTAACTCCCGGGCGATCACCCGTCCGTGCAACCTTCTTATTTACAAGACGATTTATTAAAGCAGATTTACCAACATTGGGAATTCCAATAATCATCGTTCTGATGCTACGATTTTTGATGCCTCGCTCTTCATCTCGCTTTCGTTTTGTTGCTGTTAACTCAGTCAGCGCAGCTAAAATCCGATTAACGCCTTCACCGGTAGTTGCACTAATCGCCATTGACTTAATTCCATCTTTATTTAAAAACTTTATCCAGTCTGCAACAGTTGCGGGGTCAGCTAAATCGACCTTTGTTAGGAGAATCAAACGAGGTTTATTACCAATTAGTTCATCAACCTGCGGATTTCGGCTTGAATAAGGAATGCGGGCATCCAACAATTCAATTACAGCATCCACAAGCTTTAATCGCTCAACAATCTCGCGTTGCGATTTCGCCATATGGCCCGGAAACCATTGAATACTCACTATATTACCTCCTATTTATCCACTTTACCGATCGCATTTAACGGCCAGACACGAATACTGACCTTGCCGCTCATTTCTGTTTTTGAAATTGAACCAAGCAAACGACTGTCAGTGCTATTCCGCCGATTATCTCCTAACACGAAGAGATATCCGTCTCTAACGGTAATCGGCCCGAAATCTTCAGTCAAAACCATACCCTTACCGTTTAATGAAGCTCGCAATTCGTCTAGATAAGGTTCATCTACAACCTGACCGTTAATGTATAGTTGATCTTGACGCATCTCAACGGTTTCACCCGGCAAAGCAATAACGCGCTTAATATAGTCGTCAAAACTGTTAGCATGAAAAACAACGATATCACCATGCTCCGGACCTTTAAATAGATAAGCTGTCTTATTTAAAACTAAACGTTCTGCATCCTTTAATGTCGGATTCATTGAAGTACCGTCAACATAAACCAGTGAAAAAACAAACGTGTTGATTATAAATGCAATGATACCGGCAATTATTATTGCTTTAATCCATTCAATAATTTCGCTATATATTCCTTTGTCCATTTAACAGTTACTCCAATCTCTTCTCAGTCAGAATAAATCTACATATAAATTATATGAAAAAAAGCTTGTAAAATACAAGCCTTTTCTATATTTCAACCTATCTAACAATTCTTTCTTTAATTCTCGCCTTCTTACCGCGAAGTTTACGTAAATAGTAAAGTTTAGCTCGGCGAACCTTACCGCGACGGACAACCTCGATTGTGCTTAACTTTGGCGAATATAATGGCAGTGTACGTTCTACACCTACACCGTTTGAAATCTTTCTTACAGTGAAAGTTGAATTAATGCCGGTTCCTTGGCGTTTAATTACAACACCTTCGAAAATCTGAATTCTTTCGCGTTGACCCTCGACTACCTTAACATGTGCTCTTACAGTATCACCGGCGCGAAAATCCGGTAAATCAGTTCTTAAGTTTTCTCTGATTACTTGTTCAACTAAATTCATGTTGATTCCCTCCTTCCAAATCAATGCTCATAATCTATCTACTAGTTAGCGGAGCATCCTAATCAACAGTCGTATCTTATCACAGCTATTTATGATTAACAACAGAATTAATCAATATTTTTTTCTAACAAATCGCTTCTACGTGCCTTAGTGCGTAACAGAGATTGTTCTTTGCGCCACTTTTCTATGTTGGCGTGATGACCCGATAGCAATACCTCAGGAACAGACCATTCACGAAAAGTTTCAGGCCTGGTATAATGCGGATATTCAAGCAAATCGTTACTAAAGGACTCCTCAATCAGCGACTCTTCACTACCAATTACATCAGGGAGAAGCCTGGCAATTGAGTCAATTAAAACCATTGCCGGCAGCTCTCCGCCGGTTAGTACATAATCACCGATCGATATCTCATCAGTTGCTAAATATTGTCTTATTCTCTCGTCGAAGCCCTCATAGTGCCCGGCAATCAGTATTAAATGTGATGATTCTTTCAGTTCACCTGCAAGCTTCTGATTATATTGCCTTCCTTGCGGTGTTAGCAGAATAATGCGGGCATCTTGCCAATCAGGAATTGCTTCTACAGCAGCAAAAATAGGATCAGGTTTAAGTACCATCCCTCTACCGCCACCATAGGGGTAATCATCAACCTGGTTATGTTTATCTGTCGTATAATCGCGAAAATTAATCAGATTAATTGTAATCAAGCCTTTATCGCAAGCACGCTTCAATATGCTACTCTCAATAACACCGCCAAACATTTCAGGAAACAATGTTAGAACATCAATTTTCATACAATCACCTATTCAATTAACCCGGGAATCAGATCAATCGTAATTAATCTTGCTTCTACATCAACCTTTTTAACAACCTCTGCAATATAGGGTATTAACAAGTTGGGTTTTCCTTCCCTTTCAATAACCCAGACATCGTTCGCGCCGGTCTCAAGGATATTGGTAACAATACCAAGAGGTTCTTCTTCAGTCGTCTCGACCATGCAACCGATTATTTGATGATAGTAAAAAACATTCTCATCAAGTTCATGTTGTTGCGCTCTATTGATCCAGAGATTAAGGTTAACAAACGGCAATACATCGTTTATAGAGCTAAATTCCTTAAATTTAAGAATATAGAATTGTTTTTGCTGTCTAACTGTTTCAATAGTCAGCTCCCGTATTAGTGTATCCTGTTTAGCTCCAACTAAAAGCTGATTACCAACAGAAAACCTCTCCTCAGGAAAATCAGTGTAGGCATCGACTTTGATCTCACCTTTGATTCCATGTGTGTTGATTATTTTTCCTATAACATAAAATTGCTCAACCAACGGTCTATCTCCAATTCTATTAAACAATTTCGATATTGACGCGTTTCTTATCCTTTGCCGCAATCGCACTAACAAAGGTACGCAGCGCTTTCACTATTTTCCCCTTGCGACCGATAATCTTACCGATATCCTCAGGTGCAACCGACAGCTCAAGCACAAGCAAACGGTCATAGTGTTTCTCGTTAACGACAACCTTGTCGGGGTTATCTACTAATTCTTTTGCAATTAACTCTACTAAATCTTTCATTCCTAAAGCCTCCTATCACAGGACTACTTTTGTTTAGATTCGTGTAGCTTGGTCATTAAACCGGCCTTGCTAAAAATGCTGCGAACTGTATCAGAAGGTTTAGCACCTTTTTGCATCCAGTCGAGCGCCTTTTCTTCATCAATCATGATTTTCGCAGGCTCTGTTAATGGATTATATGTTCCAATCTCTTCAATGAATTTGCCGTCACGTGGTGAACGTGAATCAGCTACTACGATTCGATAAAATGGAGATTTTTTTGCTCCAATACGTTTTAGACGAATTCTTACTGCCATCTGTATATCACCTCCTATTTCTAATTAAGTCTATCTAATCACATAAAGGGTAGATTTCCGAAATTACCTCGACCCCGTCCCTTTTTCGTGTTACTTGCCATCTGTTTCATCATTCGTTTCATTTCATCAAACTGTTTAATAACCCGGTTTACATCTTGAGTAGTGGTGCCGCTTCCTTGTGCGATTCGTTTGCGTCGATTCGCATTAAGCAAATCCGGGTTAGTTTTTTCTTCCTTCGTCATCGATTGAATTATCGCTTCCGTTTTTGTTAACATCTTTTCATCGACTTTGAAGTTGCCGAGTCCCTTAGCTTTGCCACCGTCGGGCATCATTGCCAGAATATCTTCAAGGGGACCCATCTCTTTCAGTTGAGACAATTGCTGTAGATAATCATCAAAGCTAAGCTCTGCTCTCCGAAATTTTCGCTCAAAGTCTTTTGCCTGTTCGGCATCAACGGTTGCCTGTGCTTTTTCAATCAGGCTAAGGACATCGCCCATTCCCAGGATTCGAGAAGCCATTCTCTCAGGGTAAAATAGCTCGAGTTGATCCAATTTTTCACCCATACCAATAAACTTTATCGGGCATCCTGTAACAGCCTTGGTCGAAATTGCAGCACCGCCGCGGGTATCACCATCTAACTTAGTTAAAATTATTCCAGTGATTGATAACTGTTCATTAAAACTTTTAGCAATATTCACTGAGTCTTGACCAACCATCGCATCAACTACAAGTAAAGTTTCAGTGGGTTGAGCAATCTTCTTCAACTCTGTCAGCTCTTTCATCAACTCTTCATCAATATGTAGTCGACCGGCTGTATCAATGATGACAACATCATAATTTCCCTTTTCGGCCTGCTCAATGCCTTTTTTTACAATCTTTATCGGATCGGTTGAATCTTCTATACTAAAGACGGCAACGCCAAGCTGTTCTCCGAGAATTTGTAACTGTTTAATTGCTGCCGGGCGATAGACATCGGCGGCAATCAATAACGAACGTTTGTTGAGTTTTTGCAAATATTTTGCCAATTTACCAACATGTGTCGTTTTACCAACACCTTGCAGCCCAACCATCATAATCTTTGTCGGTCCTTTGCCGGCAAATTTTAATGGACTTGCCGTTCCACCCATCAACGTGGTTAATTCTTCATTAACCAATTTAATAACCTGTTGACCGGGAGTTAAGCTTTTTAGAATCTCTTGGCCGAGCGCTTTCTCTTTTAGACCGGCAACGAACTCCTTAACAACAGCATAGTTTACATCAGCTTCAAGTAGAGCGAGCCTAACCTCACGCATTGCTGTTTCAATATCTTTTTCAGTTAAAATACCTTTGCCGCGTAGTATAGTAAAAACATTTTGCAGACGGCCGGTTAAACTTTCAAAAGCCATGCTGTTTCGCTCCTATTCGATCGCTTTTATTTCATTGATTAGATTCTTTATCTGATCAAGACCTTGATCGTTTAATTGATTAACTGCATCCTCCAATTGACAAGTAAGCTCATTCAAACGCAGCTCCTTAGCCAATAGTTGCAATTTTTCCTCATACTCATCAAGCAAGCGCTCGGTTCGCTTGATGTGTTCGTAAACACCTTGCCTAGAAATAGCAAATTCCTCTGCTATTTCAGCAAAGGAAAGATCATCATGAAAATACAGCTCCGTAAATTGCTTTTGTTTATCAGTCAATAAATCCTGATACAGGTCATAAAGCAGATTATACTTGGTTTTTCTTTCAATCATCGCCTTCACTCCGTAAAGTCATTTTGCTTTACAGACTATATAATAGCGGTGAAAATCACGATTGTCAAGCATAATTTGCGCTTTCTAACCAAAAATTGTTTCAATATAAATACTTGCAAAAAAAGGTTCAATATCATCTACTGTTTCGCCCGTTGTCACATACTTGACGGCTATTTCCAGTTCCTTAGCGATTGGTATTACTATCCCACCCTTAGCAGTACCGTCGAGTTTCGTCAAGATAATCCCGGTTACATCAGCAACCTCTTTAAAAAATTTAGCCTGCACCAACGCATTTTGTCCGGTGCCGGCATCAAGTACCAGCAGTATTTCATGCGGAGCAGCATAGTCTTCTTTTTGAATGGTACGGAAAATCTTATTCAGCTCCTGCATCAGATTGACCTTGTTATGGAGCCTGCCGGCCGTATCACAGATCAGTACATCAATTTCACGGGCCTTTGCCGACTGAATTGCATCATAAATCACTGCAGATGGATCGGCACCTGCTTGATGTTTAATAACCGGTACACCGGCTCTTTTGCCCCATAACTCGAGCTGCTCAATCGCGCCTGCCCGGAAAGTATCGCCTGCCGCTAACATTACTTTATATCCTTCACTTGTTAATAGTTTTGCCAATTTGCCGATAGATGTAGTCTTACCTACACCGTTAACACCGACAACCAATATTATATTTAACCGACCCTTAACGAGGTTTAAAGCATAGTTAAATCGTTCTTTCTCAAATGTGGCACTGATTAACTCCTTAAGTCGTCCCTTTAATACAGTACAATCAGTAATCTTATCAGATAAAGCAATCTTTTTTAGTTCTTCAATATATTCATGTACAATATATGGACCGAGATCTGCCGCTATTAACGTTTCCTCTAATTGTTCAAAAAAATCCTCGTTAATCAATTGATTACCGGTAAATAGCTGTTCTAATCGCTGCATAAAGCTTAGCTTTGTCTTAACCAGACTTCTTTCCATACCGCTCTTACTATTTTCGTTCATTTAAACCTCCGTTAAACCTCCGTGTAATCATTCCGTAGATTATACAGCTTCAATTTTATCTCTTTCATCAAACCGAACTGAAACTAATTTAGACACACCCGCCTCCTGCATGGTTACGCCATAGAGTGAGTCAACACACTCCATAGTTCCTCTTCGATGAGTGATGATAATAAACTGTGTTGTTTCGCCAAATTCATGTAAATATTGAGCAAATTTCAGAACATTAGGATCATCCAAAGATGCATCAACTTCATCTAATATTACAAAAGGTACCGGTTTTACGTGAAGTATCGCAAACAATATTGCTATAGCTGTTAACGCCTTCTCCCCGCCTGACAAAAGTGCGATGCTTTTCAATTTTTTACCCGGTGGTTGAGCTAAAATCTCAACTCCGGATTCCAACAGATTCTCCGGGTCTGTTAAAACGAGATCAGCAGTCCCGCCTTCAAATAGTTTGGAAAAAACAAAACGGAACTGTTCACGAATTGACTCAAAACTTTCGCTGAAAATTTTAGTCATTTCTTGGTCAACTTCGGAAATAACTTGGTATAGGCTCTCTTTAGCTGCAATTAGGTCCGCTTTTTGAGTTGTCAGGAATTGATAACGTTCATTAATGCGCTCAAATTCATCAATTGCACCAAGGTTTACCTCACCTAATTGATTAAGAGCAACTTTTAATCTTTGTAGCTCAGAGCGGGTCTGCCCAACATTCTCAATCTTTTCAACCTTTTCGCGTGCCGCCTCAAAGCTAATCTCATACTCTTCACTTAATTGTGCAAGCAGGTTTTCCAGTTGAGTATCAAGTTTACCAAGCCGCACCTCATTTTGATGTAACTGGTCTTCAGCATTTCGCAACTGTGTGCGCAGACCTTTAGAATCGGCAATTGCCCGGTCAATCTCTGTACTAATGCCAACGCGTTCTTTGCGCTTTGAGTTGATGATACCTAACAAGCGATCTCGTTCTGCTTTGTATTCCTCCAAAGAAGTTGAAATTTCAGTTAGGTCAGTTTGCTGAGTATTTAAGGCAAGTTCAAGCTCTTCTAACTCTTTTTTCAGTTCCTTTATGCTCTTTTCTTGGTCATTTAGTTCAATCTGCGAGCGGTCAATTGACTTACTGATATTGTTTAACTCCTCTTTGTAAGTTGCAAGAGTTACCTTTATTTCAGTAACAATATTATTTAATTCATCTTTGGCGTCCTCTTCCTTAGTCAGCATTTCAGTTGCCTGCTCAATTGACTTAAGCGAGATCGCTTCATTTTCAATATTAAAAATAAGTTTAGATTCGATATTAATCAATTTATCTTCGAGTTGCTTAGTTTCGTCTGTTAGTAGCTGTTTATCCGCTAACAAATACTCAACTCTCTCGGTTAGCCTTTTCTTCTCAAAGCCGGACTCTATAATTTGGTCCTGAATCCGTTGCTTCAAAATCTCATTTTCCCGGTAAGTAACTAATTTTTGTTCAAGGTCTGTTGTTAAAGCAGTGATTGACAAAGCCATCTCCGCAGATTTTTGTTGGTCAATCGTGACTCTCGACTCTTGTTCGGAGAGCAATTTGACTAATTCGTCAATTTCTCTCTGGCGACCTAATAAGTTACTGCCATGTTTGCTAAGGTCGCCACCGGTCATAGAGCCTCCGGGATTGACCACATCACCTTCAAGTGTCACTATCTTATAATTATAGTTTAATACCTTAGCAAGCTTGTTAGCACGCTTTAAATCGCTCGCAAGAATGATTCTGCCAAGAAGGAAGTGCCCTATTTCTAAGTATTCTGCTTCTAAACTAACCTTTTCAACTGCCAACCCGATATAACCGTCTAGCTTGCTTACTTTGACAAGCTCAGCTTTGTCCATTCGGCGAGCTTTAATTACATCAAGCGGTAATAATGTCGCACGACCATGTTTTTGCTCTTTTAAATATTGTATTGCTTCGCGACCGATTTCTTCTGTGTTAACAACTATATGTTGCAACGAATTACCCAGTGCCGTCTCGATAGCGATTTCAAATTCAGGGGTAACAGTGACTAATTCAGCTACAGAGCCAACAATCCCTTTAATTCGATTGTTCTCTCTTAATTTAAGAACTTCCTTAGCCCCTTGGTTATAACCGGTAAAAGACGCTTGCATCTCACGTAGTACATCATACTTAGATTTTAGCGCATTCAACCGGTTATTAGCTTTTGTTATCGACTGTGTTAACTCCTCTTTTTGGGTGGTCAATTTTTCAATTTTGTTGGTAAGTTGATCATTATCAGTAGCAGAAGCAATCTGTTTTTGATTAGCATCTGTCAATTCTATATCTAATTTGTTTAATGTATCTTCAACAATGCGAAGGTTCTCATTAATAGAAGATATCTCAGTTTTCACTTTTTCTTCGCGATATTGCAGAGAATTTAGTTGATTCCTCGAGTGTGTTTGATCATTTCTTAATGTCGCTGTGTTGTTTAACAAATCAAAATATTTACTCTTTAATTCATCAAGTTCTCGTTCCTTATTTTTTGCAAAGTTAGCCAAATACTCCTCTTTACCGGCAAGATCCTTTTCTAATTCTTTAATTTGGTTGACTTTATCTTGTTTAATGAGCAGTTCGTTTTCAACATTTTTCTTTAATTCATCATACTTGTCAGTAATTTTAGCGGTATTCTTTAACAGGGTTTCTTTTGTAGTTGCCTGATTTTTCTCCCGTTCATGTAAAATCCCCCGCTTACCCTCTTCCTGCTCAACCTTCTCAATTGCAGTTAAATGTAATTGGTGCAACCCTTCTAACTCTTGATCAAGCTTATTAATCGCCCAGCGTTTCTTCTCGATTGCTGTATCAATAATGTTCAACTCGGAACTAAGCTCAAGTTGATCCGCTGAAAATGTTGTCTTCTGTTCGGTGGAACGTTGCCATTTTTCGTAGATATTTCCGATATCATGTACATAAATCTTGATATTTAGTTCTTTAAGTTGATTGTAGTATTCTCGATATTCTAAAGCACGTGCTGACTGTTCGCGAAGCGGCTCAATCTGTCCCTCAACCTCTGAGATAAGATCATAAATTCTGATTAAGTTGTTTTCAGTATCATCAAGTTTGCGTTTCGCCTCTTTTTTACGGTTCTTGTATTTCACAATTCCGGCCGCTTCTTCAAAAATTCCTCTTCGATCTTCAGGCTTAGTACTTAATATCTCATCAATACGACCTTGTCCAATAATTGAAAAAGCCTCTTTCCCGAGTCCTGTGTCAACGAATAGATCTGCTATATCTTTCAGCCGAGCTTGCTGCTTATTAATCAAATATTCGCTCTCACCTGTTCGATATAGACGCCTTGTTATAACTACCTCGGAATAATCGACTTTTAATCTTTTATTTGAATTATCTAAAAAGAGCGAAACCTCAGCAAAGTTTACCGGTTTTCTGCTCTCGCTACCTGCAAAGATTACATCATCCATCTTAATGCCACGTAATGTTTTCGCACTCTGTTCGCCAAGTACCCAGCGGATTGCATCTGCAATATTACTCTTACCGCATCCGTTTGGTCCAACAATTGCGACAATACCTCCGGTAAAGTCGATCTCAGTTCTATCTGCAAACGATTTAAATCCGTTAATTATAACGCTCTTTAACTGCATTACCTACTCTCCTTATTCCCTATGCTCGTTATTTGTTATCCTCTTCCAACCAATTATACGGCTCAAAATCGATATTAGCGGCAGTTTTTGCAGGCGTTTCACCGGTGGTTCTTCTAAATCTCTTTATATGTTCTCTAACCTGTTCTAAGCTCTTAATCCCCTTTTGCTGCCATTCAAATAGAATAGCATCAATATAGCGAAAACTTAGCTTATTGGCAAATACCGCCTCTTTTAAGGCATAAATAATAACCTCTGAGCTATGTTGATCCTTATCAAGCCACGAAGAGATTAATTCAATTTCGATTGGTGATAAAGGCCTACCGAATTCTTGTTCATAAACCTTAAAGATATTAACAAATGTATCGGATTTATCCTTTTGTTTTGTTTTAATAGTCTCTTGATCAGCAAGCTGTTCAAAATAGGAAATTAACTTAATATAGAGCGATTCCAAATTAAATTTTTCATAAATTAAACCTGTCTTTTCATCTATACCTTCATCAATCGCAATGAAACCACGTTGCAACAAGCCTTGAATAGTTACCATGATCTTATCCCTTGAGAGACTCATCCGTTGCTCTAATAAAGCAATACTTGGGAAAAAGTTATTCCTACCCTGAAAGTATAATAGATGGAGTATAACAACTAATTCCGAATCGTTAATACCGATATTTTTGTAATTATCAAGTAGTAAGTTCGGAATACTTGTATTTCCGTTAACTATATAGCTAATCAGATTGTGATGTTTATTTGGCATTATTGCCTCCAAAATTCTAATATAAATAAGATTTATGCAGTCACTCTTTGAATAAAACTCTCAATACGGTCCAGACCGTTAGTTAACTGTTCCATAGATGTTGCGTAAGATAACCTAATAAAATTATCAGCACCAAATGCTGAACCCGGGACAACTGCAACTAATTCCTCCTCGAGTAGCCTCTCAGAAAATTCATCAGCATTCTTAAATCTCCCGTTAATCACATCAGTTAAGTCAATGAATACATAAAATGCACCGTCCGGTTCTATAGGCTTTACAAAAGGGATCTTGGCAAGCCGTTTCAATATATAATCTCTTCTGGCCGCAAATTCATTCTTCATACTTAAGAGATCATCTTGAGGACCTGTAATCGCCTCAAGTGCCCCATATTGAGCAAAGGTAACAGGATTTGATGTGCTGTGACTCGAAATATCAGACATTGCTTTAATCAATTCTTTATTACCGGCAGCATAGCCGATACGCCAACCTGTCATTGCATATGGTTTAGACATTCCATTAACAACTATTGTTCGCCGGTAAGCATCCTCATTTAAACTTGCAATACTAATATGCGGCTCACCTGTATAAATCAACTTTTCATAAATTTCATCAGATATTATTAATATATCGTGTTTGTTGCACACCTCAGCAAGCGTTTCTAATTCCTCTTTGCCATAAATAGCACCGGTTGGGTTGCTTGGGGAGTTGATAATTACCACTTTGGTTTTGGCGGTTATAGCCTGCTCTAATTGCTCTGCCGTAATTTTATATTTATTGTCTTTCTCTCCTGCAATAAATATAGGTACGGCATCGGCAAGCTTTACCATTTCCGGGTAACTAACCCAGTAAGGAATAGGGATAATCACCTCATCGCCCGGATTGCAGACAACTTGAAAATAGTTATATAAAGCATGTTTAGCACCATTCGTTATTATAATTTGCTGTTCTGTGTAGGTTAAATCATTATCCTCTTTAAATTTATTGATTATTGCAAGTTTTAGCTGTGGAATACCGCTAGCAGCAGTGTACTTCGTTTTACCTGTTAACATTGCGTGGTGAGCTGCTTCAATTATATTAGCCGATGTATTAAAATCAGGTTCACCGGCACTCAAGCTAATAACATCTACGCCTTGATTTTGAAGTTCCTTTGCCTTTGCATTAATTGCCAATGTTGGAGAAGGTTCTATTTTTAAAGCTCGTTTTGACAATTGCAATTGTATTCCCCCTTAGTTCATTTAGATTGATTCTACTTATTTCTGTCCTAACTTGCAATAACTAATCTCTGGTGCGATAGATACTGAAAATCATCAGATCATCATCTTCATCATCATAAGCCAGACCAAACATTAAATCATCATATTTGAGAGCTTTATTTAACACATCAACTACCTTATAAAGATCAGGAGTTTTTTTTATTTTTGTAGTGCTTATAAGTTCAATCCCCATTTTGACACGTCCTCGCTAATTATACATTTTATTAAGTATTTTTGTAATCATTTCTGTGGTTCTTTCGACATCAATCGTTAGTATTTCTTTGTTGCGCATAATCTCCTTACCATCAATAAACACATTGGTAATATTAGCAGCTGTTGCCGAATAAACAATATTAGCAATAATATCATTATTCGGTAATAGATTTGGTTTGTCCATATCTAACAGGATAAAATCAGCCTTCTTACCGGATTCGATTGAACCAATCTTATCTTCATGCATTAAAGCCTTAGCGCCATTAATCGTGCCCATTTTCAATCCTTTCACAGCGTTAATAGTTGTTGGGTCTTTGGTTATACCCTTATGTAACAAGGTTGTCATTCGAATTTCTGCAAGTATATCCAATCGGTTGTTACTTGCAGCACCATCAGTCCCCAGCCCGACATTAATGCCTTTATTTAAATATTGACTAATCGGCGCAATACCATTACCGAGTTTTAGATTGCTTGTAGGGTTATGAGATAAGTTTATATTCTTACTTGCAAGTATTTCTATATCCTCTTCGTCAACTTGAACTCCGTGAACAACTAAAACATCATGCTCAAAATAACCTAAACTATCCAAATATTTAACCGGGCTTAATCCAAAATTAGCTTGTGCATAATCATATTCACGCAAAGATTCAGCTAAATGGATCTGTATTTGTGCACCCAGTAATTTTGCTTCCTCAAGAATTTTAATTAGATAATCACCTGAACAGGTATAAATTGAATGAGGTGAAAGTGCCATCTGAATTCTTCCATTTGCACTGTTGCGCAGTTCTCTAACATTTCTAACCGCTTCATTTAATTTAGCTCTACTATTTTCTTGATTATTGGGATCCTCAATTACGCTTCTTGCCAAAACAGCACGCATACCGCTCTCAGACACCTTCTCGGCAATCGCGTCTATATGAATATACAAGTCAGAGAAGGTTGTTATACCATTCAGCAGCATCTCTATCATGGCAAGTTCACTACCTAAAACAATATCCGCGCGAGTTAATTTTTTCTCAATCGGCCAAATACGTTGCAACCATTCCTCGAGACTGTAATCTTCCGCATAACCTCTAAGCAGTGTCATCGGTGTATGCGTGTGCGTATTTACAAAACCAGGCAATAAAACCTTGTTTTTAGCATCAATTACATAATCACATACTAATTTGCTCTCATTATTAGAATTAACTTCAACAATTAAGTCGTTCTCAAAAACAACGCTTCCATTTTTATGTATTTCGTCTTCATTATTTAAAGTTATAATATGTGCATTAATTATTTTGGTATGCATCTTGCATGCTCCTTCATATTGCGCTTTTATATTAAGTAATATACAATTTTTAGTGTCTTATAATTTTATCATAAATCAGAGGACGTGCTTAAGATGAGTCTATACATTAATAATATTACAAAATACTTCGGTAATAAAGCCGCGGTCAAAGATTTAACACTTAATATTGATAATAAACAAATCTATGGCTTTTTAGGTGCAAATGGTGCCGGTAAAACCACCATGTTTCGCCTAATACTGGGAATACTTGAAGCTAGTAAAGGCACTATACGCTGGAACGGAGAGCCAATCAATTATTCCAACAGTGACGGAATCGGCTACCTTCCTGAAGAAAGAGGGCTCTATGCAGAGCTGCCTGTTAAGCAACAGCTAATTTATTTCGGTGAGCTAAGAGGTATGACCCGAGAACAAGCTTCTCGTAAAATTGACGATTGGCTCTACCGTTTTAATATTACAAGCTATGCTAACAGAAAACTACAAGAATTGTCCAAAGGAAATCAACAAAAAGTACAATTTATATCTGCAGTTATGCACTCCCCTGATCTCCTGTTGTTGGACGAACCCTTTAGCGGCCTTGACCCAGTCAATGTTGAGATGCTCAAGAGTGCGGTTAAATATATGGCCGACGAAGGTACGACAATTCTCTTTTCAAGCCATCGGATGGAGCATGTTGAGGAACTATGTGAGAGTCTTTGTTTATTAGATAAAGGCGAAGCAATCCTCGAGGGTAACCTGAATGCGATAAAACGAGATTACGGTAAAAAGAATTTACATATTAAAACAAGCGTTGACCTCAAGTTTCTTAGTGAATTTCCAGAGGTTAAAAGCATTATCCCTAAAGCTGATAAAACAATTATCCAGCTAAACGACGATGAGTCGATTCAAGACATATTAACTGCGGTAATCAGTAAAGGTGAGGTAACCCACTTTTCCTTGGAAGAGCCATCACTTAATGAAATATTTATCGAAAAGGTAGGTAAAGGCTATGAATAAATTTATGACAATTTTTAAACACACCTTCCTTACTAATTTGAAAAAGAAATCTTTTATAATTACCACCATCGTGTCAATGGTGCTTATCGTCTTACTCTTTAATTTACCACCACTTCTTGAAAAACTGTCGGATGATAAAAGTTATACAATTGGGGTCGTTGACCAAACACATGAAATTTACAGTGATATGAAATCCGAATTGTCATTATATGAAAAAATTGAACTCAAGTCATTCGCAAGCGAAGATAGTGCTCAAAAAGCATATAATGATGGCGACATCTATGGTTATGTAATCGTCAAATTAAATGCGAACAATTTTATTGAAGCGGAGTACAAAGCGGAGAACATTGTCGCTTTTGAATTAAGCGCAAACATTGAGCAAAGCTTATCAACAATTCAATTTCATCGCATAGCTAAAGAACTGAATCTTTCATCAGCAGAAATTAATTCATTATTTACACCTGTTAAGCTTACCAAAACACCGCTTGGTGAAGATGCAAAGAGCGAGTCTGATATCGCATTATCTTATGTCATTGTCTATATTCTATTAATAGCAATTTATTTCGGCGTCATTATGTACGGCAATATGGTAGCGATGGAGGTCGCCAAGGAAAAAAGTTCGCGAATTATGGAAATCCTGGTTTCAAGCGTAAATCCCATCACTCAAATGTTCGGTAAAATATTGGGTATTTCTTTGCTCGGAATTCTGCAAATTTCCTTGATGTTCCTAATCGGATTTTTCTCTTTAAAATCCAACAGTGGTACTTTTACCTTCGACGCCCTAACACTCGATTTTTCTAATATACCTTTGTCGCTAATTCTTTATGGAGTCCTATTCTACTTGCTAGGCTATCTATTTTACGCGACCCTGGCGGCTATGTTGGGATCTCTGGTTAGTCGGATTGAGGATATGCAGCAAACGATTGGGATTCTTAACTTTGTTATGGTAGCAGCTTTTCTGGTTTCAATCTTTGGCCTAACTAACCCGGATGCGCTTGTAATAAAGATTAGCTCATACATTCCTTTCTTTACACCAATGATTATGTTTATGAGGATTGGCATGACCAATATTCATTTCTTAGAAATAGCGATAGGCATATTGATAATGATTGTTAGCATTATTGCCAGTAGCATCTTTGCTGCCAAGGTTTACAAGGGTGGGGTCTTGCTCTATGGTAAGAGCAACTCACTAAAGGACATTAGAAAAGCGCTGGAATTAAAATAAAGCTCCGAAATTAAAAAACCTATAATTTAAATACAGGTGCTAAAGCGACTTTAGGAGACAATGTGGAAAATATAATTAAGCCCTAGTCTAAGGACTAGGGCATTTTTCTAATAAAACCAAGATTCAATATCGCGTAATATAGCTTTAAATGATCTATGTTGCACTTCTACTTCCGGCAAAGCTCTAATAAAAGCCTTTCCATACCAAGAATTAGTAATCCGGTTATCAAAAATTACTACAACCCCGCGATCTTGGTGGGTGCGAATCAGTCTTCCGAATCCCTGTTTAAAACGGATGATCGCTTGTGGAAGAGATAGCTCAAGAAAAGAATTCCTACCCTCAGCTTTTAATTTTTCCTCCTTTGCTTCTTGCACAGGTTCTTTTGGTGGTGTAAAAGGCAACCTTACAATACAGAGCGCGCTTAAACTCTCACCGGGGATATCAACGCCCTCCCAAAAACTATTGGTACCTAAGAGGATTGTTCGATTATTATCTAAAAACGATTCAGTTAATTTCGAACGACTGCTACTGTCAATATTATGACCAAGAATCTTAATTCCTTCATCCTTCAAAAGTTCAACAAGAGTTCGATGAGCTTTTTGTAACATTGAATGTGAAGTAAATAAAACAAGCGTTCTTCCTTCAAGCAAAATAGCTATCTCAGCAATGCTTTTGGAAATATACTCAACAAAGATATCTTCAGCAACACCCTTAATGGCCGGAACATCATCAGGAACATAAACCCGAACTTGTTTGTTATAATCAAACGGCGATGGCGTTATAATTGTTGTTAGAGAATCATTATTTGTTTTAAAGCCATAATCATTGCTAATAAATTCGAATGACTCACCAACCGCAAGCGTCGCTGAAGTCATAATAACACTTTCCAAATTACTGATTAATGATTCTTGAAGATATTTACCAATTTCAATTGGTGCTGCAAAGATTGTTGAAGTTAGTTTTTTACCTCGATAACTACTTTCAACCCAATATACGGTGTTATCACTACTAAATTTGTTCCAATCTTCAAAATTTACAGCAATATTTCGTAACGCAATTAAACTACTCTCATAATCTAACTGAATGCTTTCTTCATCAAAAACATCCACGATTTTAGTATGAATAGCAGTTAGTTGCACTATTGATTCATGAAGTAACAGACTAACATTTTCTGACGCAACTCTTATTATATCCCATGAATCTAACTGATGATTTTTTTCATTAATTCTTATAACCTGTCTTCCATTCTCAGCAGAAATATTATTGGCTCCTATATAATCTTCTAAAAGTGTGTAATATCTATCAGCTTCCTTTAATAGTTGCGGAAACAAATCTGAGGTAAGTTGCTTAATATTAGGGAGCAAGTCAGCATCATCATTATTTTTAAAATATTGAAACTCCTTTATTACCCTTGCTAACGATCCATTGTTTCCGTCTCGAAAAAGTTTATTGATATTATTTAAAATATGAATAAAACTAATTTCATATCCAAGATGTTTAATCGCAACCGGCTCCAGTTGATGTGCTTCATCAATGATTAGACAGTTATATTTAGGTAATATTGATTGATCGGTTTTTAAGCTAGTCAAAAGCAAAGAATGATTTGTAATAACAATGTCCGCTTTTTGCGCTCGTTGCTTTGCTCGATGGTAAAAACAATCGTTAAACCATGGACATTTACGATTTAGACAACTTTCACTTTCACTTTTAATCTCATTCCACAAATATTTGCCACTAATAGAAAGATTCAGTTCTTCATAATCGCCCGATTCAGTTTCCGAAATCCAAGTAAGTATACGAGCAACCTCAATCGTTTCCTCAACAGCAACAGACCTATCTAAATCAAAAATAGTATTCACATTCGTATCAAATTCCCTAATTTTGTTCTGATACTTAATTGCAAAACGTCTCAGACATATATAGTTGTTTCTACCTTTTAAAATTGCTGCAGAAAAATTAAATGGTAATGCTTCTTTTAAAAATGGTATATCTTTCTTAAATAATTGCTCTTGAAGATTGATTGTATGTGTTGAAATTACTATCTGTTCCCCTTCTTCTTTTGCCCAAAAAATTGCCGGCAACAAATAAGCAAGTGTTTTACCGGTACCCTCTCGTGTCAAGGGTATGATAGAAAATACTTGTAAATTATAAATCTAAAAACTCCTTAATTCTTTCTCTTCTATATTTTCTTTTAATATACTGATCCTCCCTTATCTCATGTCTTAATAGCCAT
>Ga0265293_10000103_pt1 | contig 194913 bp, 181 predicted proteins | sample Munlanlewell138R_FD_192505 | JGI IMG/M metagenome (GOLD analysis project Ga0265293, IMG submission 192505) | Leachate microbial communities from a municipal landfill in Southern Ontario, Canada - Leachate well 138R | ecosystem: Engineered > Solid waste > Landfill > Unclassified | place... | reverse complement strand
ACCCGCCCAGGCCGCCCAGCGCGGCGGCCGAGATGAAGTCCATGAGCATGCTCGAGTAGCGCGCCATGCGGCCCTTGTACAGGGCGTCGGCCAGCTCGAAGCTCACGTGCCCGCCGCGCCAGGACACCAGCGGCAAGGCGCAAAAGAGCACCACGACCAGCAGCATCTCGCTGACCTCCAGCGCGCCCGGCACCGAGCGGTAGAACTTGCGGGCCATCACGTCGACGAAGGTCAGCGTCATAAGCGCGAACAGCGCGGCGCTGGCCAGCAGGGCCAGACCCGCGGCCAGGCGCTGGGCCGCGATGTCGAGCCGAGGCGTGGCCGAGGCGGGCGGAGGCGGCGCGCCGGCGCCGGCCCGCCCGGAGTCGAGGTCGTCGCGCATGGATCTACTTCGTGGCCGCGGCGCGATACTCGCGGATCAGCGCTTCCGGATCCTGGATGCCCTTGGCGCGGGCGGTGTCGGCCCATTTCTTCTCGATCGGAGCGATGCGCGCCTGCACGGCCTCGAGCAGTTCGGGCGAGGCTTCGATGACCTCGACCCCGGCGGCCTTGGCGGCGTCTATTCCCTGCTGGTCGCGGCGGTCGAAGGCCCGGCCCAGGTCGCGGGCAAAGGTCACGCCGATCAACGGTTCGATGGCGGCTTTGTCTTCGGCGCTCAACGCATTCCAGCGATCCTTGTTCATCATGACGATGAAGGCCGAGTTGTACAGCCCGCCGGGGAAGGTCGTGGCGTGCTTGATCAGCTTCTCGAGGTTGTAGGTGGGAAGTCCCTCGAACGGCAGCCAAACACCGTCCATCACGCCGGAGGACACCAGCTCGTAGGCTTCGGTGGTGGGCTTGAGGGTGGTGTTCGTACCGAGTTGCTTGGACACTTCGTTGACCACGCCGCCGCCCACGCGAAACTTGAGGCTTTGCAGGTCGTCCAGGGTGCGAATGGGTTTTTTGGTGTTGAACACCACGCCGGGGCCATGGGTGAACAGCGCCAGCACCTTGACGTCCTTGAACTCATCCATCATTTGCGGCACGCGCTCGGCGGTGGTCTGCAGCGCGATCGAGTTGGCCTCGGCGGTGTCGGCCATCAGCGGCAGCTCGGAGAGCTCCGACAGCGGGAAGCGGCCCGGGGTATAGCCGATCACGGTCATGGCCACGTCGGCCAGGCCGTCGCGCACGGCGTTGTAGTGGCCCGGCGGGTTGGTCACGGCCTGCGGCAGAACCTTGAGCGTGACCCGTCCGTCGGTGGCGTCGCCCACTTGCCTGCTCCACTCTCCCATCGCCTCGGAAATCGGGTGCGAGGCCGGCAGCCATTGCGATACCAGCAGCTCGGTCTTGGCTACGGCCGATGCCATCGGCAAGGCCAGACAGAGAGCGAAGGCACACCCACGCCAGACACGCAACGTTGTGTTGGCGCGAGCGAGGGACGACGTCGGCCCGGCAGGGGCACGGCCTTGTTCGAGCTGGCGCAGCAGGCGCGGGCCTGCGTTGGGACGCATGGGCATGTTGGTCTCCTTTGTGGGTCTAGGTATCGGTATCCGGTTCCTGAGGCCGCACAGCCGGTTCGCGCCGCGCCGCCGCCAGACGCACCTACTGTAAAGGGCGCTCTTGCCGCCGTCTGTCCCCGGAAACCGGGACATCGGCCGCGAGCGCCCCACTCTGCCCCTCTTGCCTCTTAGCCTTTGCCTCTTATCCTTATCCCTTATCCTGTGCCCCAGATGCGCCTCCCGGGTCGGGCGCCTCGCATATTTTTCTTGACACCTATTTATGCTCAAAGTTAGCATAACTCCCCTTCAGACCCGCGCGGGTCATTTTCTCAACTCTATTTATGCTCAAATTGAGCATAAATAGAGTTGATGGCTCGCCTCACTTTCTCAGGAGAACCCCGGTGGCAAAAGGCAAATGGCAACAATGGGCGGCGGCATGCATCGCGGCGGCGACGCTGGCGGCGATCCCCGCGGGCGCCCAGGCGGCGGATCCCATCCGCATCGGCGAGATCAATAGCTACAAGGCGCAACCCGCCTTCCTGGAGCCCTACCGACACGGCTGGCAACTGGCGCTGGAGCAGGTCAACGCCGCCGGCGGCGTGCTGGGGCGGCCCCTGGAAGTCATCTGGCGCGACGACAATGCCAATCCCGGCGACGCCGTACGCGCCGCCGAAGAGCTGCGCCAGCGCGAGAAAGCGGAAGTCCTGTTCGGCGGCTTCCTTTCTCACACCGGGCTGGCGCTGACCGACTACGCCAAGCAGCGCAAGGTGTTCTTTCTCGCCGCCGAGCCACTGACCGATAAAATCACCTGGGAACAAGGCAACCGCTACACTTTTCGCCTGCGCCCCTCCACCTACATGCAGGTGGCGGCCCTGATTCCCGAAGCGGTCAAGCTGCAGAAAAAGCGCTGGGCCATCGTCTATCCCAACTATGAGTACGGCCAATCGGCGCTGCGCAGCTTCAAAACCCTCATGCAGGCTCAACAGCCCGACATCGAGTTCGTCGCCGAGATCGCCACGCCGCTGGGCAAGGTCGATGCCGGCAGCGTGGTGCAGGCGCTGGACGACGCCAAGCCCGATGCCATCTTCAATATCCTGTTCGCCACCGATCTGTCGCGCTTCGTCCGCGAGGGCAACACCCGCGGCCTGTTCGAAGGCCGGGACGTGGTGTCGCTGCTCACCGGCGAGCCCGAGTACATCGACGCCCTCGGCGCCGAAACGCCGGAAGGCTGGGTCGTCACCGGCTACCCCTGGTATGCCATCGACACGCCCGAGAACCAGGCCTTTGTCGAAGCTTACCGGGCCCGGTTCAACGACTATCCCCGCCTGGGCTCGGTGGTGGGCTACGCCGCCTTGATGTCGATCGCCGAAGGCCTGAAGAAAGCCGGCAGCACCGACGACGAGGCGCTGGTCGAAGCCTTTCGCGGCCTATCGCTCAGCTCGCCTTTCGGTCCGATCACCTATCGTGAACTCGATCACCAATCGACCATGGGCGTATACGTCGGCCGTACCGCGCTGCGCGACGGCCGCGGCGTGATGATCGACTTCGATTACATCGACGGCGCCGACGTCCAGCCCTCCGACGACGAAGTGCGCCGGTTGCGCCCCGCCGAGCGCTGAGATGGAACAGCCCCCACGCTCACTGCGTTCGCTGCCCCCCGAGGGGGCTTCAGCCTCCTTCGGGCGGCCGAGCGGAAAGGTGGAACAGCCCCCACGCTCACTGCGTTCGCTGCCCCCCGAGGGGGCCTCAGCCTCCTTCGGGCGGCCGGGCGGAGGCTGACATGACCCTGGCCAGTCTCGCGGTCCAGTTGCTCAACGGGCTGGCCAGCGCCAGCGCCCTGTTCCTGATGGCGGCGGGGTTGTCGCTCATCTTCGGCGTCACGCGCATCGTCAATTTCGCCCACGGCTCCTTCTATATGGTGGGCGTTTATCTTGCCTACAGCTTGACCAGCGCCTGGGGCGGATCCGCCCCCGGATACTGGCTGGCCGTTCTGATGGTGGCGCTCGCCGCCGCCGCGCTCGGCGCCCTGGTCGAGATCGTCGTGTTGCGGCGCACCTATCGCTCCCCTCCTTTGTTCCAGCTGCTGGCGACCTTCGCCGTGGTCCTCATCCTCGGCGATGTGGCGCAATGGTGGTGGGGGCCGATGGATCTGTTCGGGCCGCGCGCACCCGGCCTGGAAGGCGCGATCACCATTTTCGGCCGGCGCTTTCCCAGCTACGATCTCTTGCTGATCGCGGTGGGGCCACTGGTACTCCTGGCACTGGGCTGGCTACTGCATCGCACGCGCTGGGGCACGCTGATCCGTGCCGCCACGCAGGATCGCGAGATGCTGGGGGCGCTGGGCGTGAACCAGGCCTGGCTGTTCACATCGGCCTTCGCCCTGGGCTGCGGCCTGGCGGGGCTGGCCGGGGCCTTGCAGGGGCCACGCATTCCCGCCACGCTCGCGCTGGATCTCGACATCTTGGTCAGCGTGTTCGTGGTCGTGGTGGTTGGTGGCCTGGGTTCGATTTCGGGCGCCTTTTTGGCGGCCCTGCTCATCAGCCAGGTCCAGGCGCTGCTCACCGCCTTCGGCCAGGTGGAGATCGCCGGTTATACCGTCAGCCTGTCGCGAATGACGCTGATGGCGGAGTTCCTCGTCATGGCCATCGTGCTGATCTGGCGGCCCTGGGGCCTGTTGGGCAAACCCCCCGGTCCCGGACGCGAAGGGCATCGCCCCCCCACACTGCGGCCCTGGAGTCCGCGCGCCCGCGGTCTGGCGCTCGCCATCCTGGCCGCCCTGGCGCTGGTACCGCTCACCACCGGCTGGTGGCCCTATACCACCATCTTGCTCACCGAGATCCTGATCGCCGCGCTGTTCGCCGTCAGCCTGCACTGGCTGATGGGCCCCGGCGGGATGGACAGCTTCGGCCACGCCGCCTACTTCGGCCTCGGCGCCTATGGCGCCGCCTGGTTCCTGCAGGGCTGGGCCTTGCCGATGGAAGCGGCGCTGCCGCTGGCGCCGCTGGTGGCGCTGGCCGGCGCGGTGGTATTTGGGGCCTTTTGCGTTCGCCTGAGCGGCGTCTACCTGGCGATGCTCACGCTGGCCTTTGCTCAGCTGGTGTGGGCCACCGTCTATCAATGGGACGACGTGACCGGCGGCAGCAATGGCCTGATCGGGCTGTGGCCCGCGCCCTGGCTGTCGTCGCCGGCGGCCTACTATTTGCTGACGCTGGCGCTGGCGGCGGCGGGCTGGATGGTGATTCGCCGCCTGGTGTTCTCGCCCTTTGGCTATGCCTTGCGCGCGGGGCGCGACTCGGCGCTGCGCGCCGAAGCCATCGGCATCGATGTTCGCCGTACGCAATGGCTGGCGTTCGTCATCGCCGGCGGGCTGGCCGGCTTGTCCGGTGCGCTTTATGCCTTTGCCAAGGGCAGCATCGCGCCCCAGGTGCTGGGCATCGAACGCTCGGTGGATGGCCTGGTCATGGTGCTGCTGGGCGGCCTGCAAACCCTGACCGGGCCGGTGGTGGGGGCCGCCGCCTTCACCTGGCTGCACGATAGCGTGGCCCGCGCCACCGAGTACTGGCACGCGCTGATGGGCTGCATCATCCTGGGCCTGGTGCTCCTGGCGCCGCATGGCCTGGCAGGCCTGCGCTGGGCCTGGCGCGGGAGAACGGCATGATGGCGGCTTCCCCTCTATCCACCCAGCCGCTGCTCGACATCCGCCATCTGCACAAAGCCTTTGGCGGCGTGCAAGCGGTGCAAGATATCGGTTTCACGGTGGAGGCCGGCGAGATGGTGGCGCTGATCGGCCCCAATGGCGCCGGCAAGTCGAGCTGCTTCAATCTCATCAACGGCCAGCTGGCGCCCGATCAAGGCACGGTGCTGCTCGACGGCATGCCCATTCAGGGCCGTTCACCCCGCCAGATCTGGCGCCAGGGCGTGGGCCGGACCTTCCAGATCCCCGCCACCTTCGGCTCCATGACCGTGCTGGAGAATCTGCAACTGGCGGTGGCGTCGGCACATGGCCATCGCTGGCGATTCTGGCGGCCGCTGTATCGCCACTACCGCGGTGAAGCGGAGGCGCTGCTGGCCCAGGTGGGCATGCGGGATCAGGCCGGCCAGCCCTGCGGCACCTTGGCCTACGGCGACGTGAAACGCGTGGAACTGGCGATCGCGTTGGCCAGCGCGCCACGCCTGCTGTTGATGGACGAGCCCACCGCCGGCATGGCGCCGCACGAACGGCATGCCCTGATGGATCTCACCCGGCGGCTGGTGGACGAACGCGGCCTGGGCGTCCTGTTTACCGAGCATAGCCTGGACGTCGTTTTCGCCCACGCCAACCGCATCGTGGTCATGGCCCGCGGCCGCTGCCTGACCCAAGGCACGCCCGAAGCGGTGGCCAGCCACCCCGAGGTTCGCGCGGTCTATTTGGGGTCGTATCAACCATGAGCAAACCATCGAGCCCTCCCCTGCTGGAAGTGCGCGGGCTACAAGCCTGGTACGGCCAGGCACAAGTGTTGTTCGGCCTGGATTTCAGTGTGCGACCCGGCGAAGTGGTCGCCCTGGTGGGCCGCAACGGCGCGGGCAAATCCACTACCCTGAAAGCCATCATGGGCCTGCTGGCGAGGATGCGTGGCGAGATTCTCTACGAGAGCCGATCGATCACCGGCTGGCCGGCCTATCGCATCGCCCGCGCCGGCCTGGGTTACGTGCCCGAAGACCGCAGGGTGTTCGGCGAACTCACCGTGCTGGAGAACCTGGATACCGGCCGCCAGGCGGCCCGCAGCGGCCAGACGCCCTGGACGCCGGAGCGCCTGTTCGAGCTGTTTCCCAATCTGGGCGCCATGCCTCACCGTCGTGGACAGCATATGAGTGGCGGCGAGCAGCAAATGCTCACGGTGGCCCGCACCCTGATGGGCAATCCCCGCCTGGTGCTGCTCGATGAGCCCTCGGAAGGCGTTGCCCCCATCCTGGTGGAGCAGATGGCGGCGATGGTCCGCACCCTGCGCGACGAAGGCATTGCCGTCCTGTTGTCGGAGCAGAACCAGGGTTTCGTGGACGGTGTGGCCGATCGTTGCCTGTTCCTGGAACAGGGACGGCTGAAAAACGCGTAGAAACGTCGAAGGGCGTGCCGTTGGCACGCCCTTCGGGATTGCGCAAGCGCCGCGCTTGCCAAGGGCTCCGCCCGATTCGGGACGGAGCGCGGCGGCGCTGCGCGGGACTCAGGCGGCGTACTGCCGCAAGCGCAGGGCGAACTCGGCCAAACGCTCGTTGCCGCTTTGCTGGGCGCGCTGGCACCAGTCTTGCAAGTCGTGCATGAGTTTTTCGCTGGAGGCGCTGGAGCTTTCCCAGATGCGGGCGAGCTCGTTGCGCATTTGCACCAGCACCGACAGCGCGCCATGCTGGGACAGGATCTGGTCGACCTCGGCGCCCTGGTTGGCGGACAGCACGACCTCGCCGCCGGTGCGGTTGAGCTGGCGCCGGGCCTTGCGCAGGCTGCGCCATTGCGCGGCGTCGCCGGGAACCGCTTTGAGACGCGCGATTTCGTCGCGGCAAGCCTGCCGGAGCATGTCGCCATAGCGGCCCATGATCTCGTAGCGATGGGTGATCACGGCTTGCAGGGTTTGCAGGTCGACCACCGGCTTGTGATCCACCATCTGCGGCCGCGGCGCCACGCGCCGGACCTTGGCCAGCCCCACGGCCGACATCATGCGGATGTACATCCAGCCGATGTCGAACTCGTACCACTTGCTCGAGAAGCGGGCCGAGGTGGCGTGGGCATGATGGTTGTTGTGGAGTTCTTCGCCGCCGATGATGATGCCGATGGGGAAGACGTTGGTGCTGGTATCGGGGCTGCCATAGTTGCGATAGCCCCAGAAGTGCCCGATGCCATTGACCACACCGGCGGCCCAGAAGGGAATCCAGGCCATCTGCACGGCCCAGACGGTAAGCCCGAGCACGCCGAACAAAAGGAGATCGATCACCAGCATGATGCTGATGCCGAGCACGGAATAACGCGAGTACAGCTTGCGCTCGATCCAGTCGTCGGGCGTGCCGTGGCCGAACTTGGCCATGGTCTCGGCGTTGGCGGCCTCGAGGCGATAGAGCTCGGCGCCGCTGAACATGACCCGGTTGATGCCGTACACCATGGGCGAGTGCGGATCGCCCTCGCGCTCGCAGCGGGCATGGTGCTTGCGATGGATGGCCACCCACTCTTTGGTGACCATGCCGGTGCCCAGCCAGAGCCAGAAACGCAGGAAGTGCGAAACGACGGGGTGCAGATCCAGCCCGCGATGGGCCTGGCTACGATGCAAAAACAGCGTGACTCCCACGATGGTGATGTGGGTAGTGACCAGCGTGTACAGTACGATCTGCCACCACGATGCGTGAGTGACACCATGGAGCAAGAAGGAGAGAACTGAATCCATTAACTCATTGACCTCGATCGCGGCAGGGCCGCATGGGCATCGAAAGACCACCACGGGATCGTGATGGTGCCTTGGCAGACCCACCACCCTCGTTCAGCAGGGTACGGACCTTGACCAAGCCACAGCCGCTTGCCATGACGGCATTGATATGACTGCGACCTGCATAATACCCGCAAGTTCGCGGTTCAAGCGCACTTTTTTACAAGTTGGACGCAAACAACTCTTGACCTGACTCAAACCTGACTGCTATGTGTAGCGATTTGCGCCCCTTGGAAGCCGGGTCGGCCACCCCTGCTAGGCCGTGCGTTCGAGCACCGCGGCAAAAAAACCGTCGGTGCCATGAATATCGGGGCGCAATTGCAGCATTTCGCCGTCGGGGCGCAGGGGCGAGCGGTTGGCCAGCACCTCGGCCACCGGCACCAGCCGGAATTCGGGGCGCCGCTCCAGAAAGGCCCGCACCTGGTCCTGGTTTTCGGCCCGCAGCAGGCTGCAAGTGGCGTACACCAGTCGGCCGCCGGGCGCCACGCAGCGGGCGGCGCTGGCCAGGATGCGCCCCTGGAGTTCAAGCAGCTGCGCCAGACCATCGGGGTCTTGGCGCCATTTGATATCCGGGTTGCGCCGCAGCGTGCCGGTGCCCGTGCAGGGAGCATCCACCAGTACGCGCTGGGCCTTGCCGGCCAGACGCTTGACCCGGGTATCGTTCTCGTGGGCGATCGCTACCGGTTCGACGTTGGAGAGCCCACTGCGGGCCAATCGGGGCGTCAGCCGCGATAGCCGGGTCGCCGAGACGTCGAAGGCGTACAGACGGCCGGTGGATCGCATCAGGGCGCCCAGCAGCAGGGTCTTACCGCCGGCGCCGGCGCAAAAATCGATGATCATCTCGCCGCGCCGCGGCCCCACCAGCAAAGCCAGCAATTGGCTGCCTTCGTCTTGCACCTCGACGCTGCCGTCTTGGAAGCGCTGCCACTGCTGCAGCGCCACCCGGCGTCGCAGGCGCAGGCCCCAAGGCGACCAGGGCGTGAGCTGGGGCGGCGGATCGTCGGGATGGCGCTCGCCATACCAGGCCGTCAGCTCGGGCAACAAAGCTTCGCGCTCGATTTTGAAAGGATTGGCGCGCAAGTCGAACGGCGCCTGCTGGTTGAGCGCCGCCGCCAGGGCGTCGGCGCCGGGCATGCCCTCCAGGGCCAGGGCAAGCCAATCGGGCAGGCTGTGGCGAACCGCGAACGGCAGGCTGGCGGCATCGATGGTTGCTACCCGGGCCAGCCAATCCGCCTCCGCGGGATCGAGCACCGCGCCCAGCGCCTCGGCCCCCACCTGGCTGGCCAGCCCCAGCACGGCCAAGCGGCGCGTGGCGGCGCCCACGCCGCTTTCGGCAGCCTGGCGATAGCGGCGCAGGTGGCGCAGCACGTCGTACATCGACTCCGCCACTTCGCCCCGGTCGCGCATGCCCAGTTGCGGATGATCGCGCAGCCAGCGCGACAGCGTGGCATCGGCGGGCTCCTGCCATTGCAATACCTGCCCCAGCACGGCCTGCACCTGCTGCAGCCTTACCACGAGCGCGGGCAGGCGGGGCCCGGCGGGAACGCTGCGGCTTTGCGGCCCGTTCTGCGGGGTGGGTGCGGATCCGGCGCGGCTCCTGGTGCGGTCACGCGGCGCGCCGCTGGCGTCGGAGCGCCCCGTGGCACGATCGGCTTGACGGCCAGGGCGGCGCGCCCCGCCGGGACGTCGGTCAGTCGCCATGCAATACCTCTTCGGTGTGCAGCAGCATGGGATGGAGGAACAGGCGCTGCGCCACCCCCGCCACCAGGGGAACCTCGCCATCGAGCCGCACCCGGCCTTCGACCAGCCAGCGTACGGCCGCCGGATACACCTGGTGCTCGACTTCCAGCACGCGCGCGGCAAGGTCGTTGGCGGTATCGCCGGCCAGCACCGGCACCACGCCCTGGGCAATGATGGGACCGTGATCGAGCACGGGCGTGACGAAATGCACGCTACAGCCATGCACCTGCACACCCACCGCCAAGGCCTGGGCATGAGTATGCAGGCCCGGGAAGGCCGGCAGCAGCGAAGGATGGATATTGATCAGGCGGCCGGCGTAGCGGCGCACGAAGGCGGGCGTCAGCACGCGCATGAAACCCGCCAGAATGACGAAATCGGGCTGGAAGCCATCGATCACGCGCGCCAGTTCGGCATCGAACGCCTCGCGCTCGGCGAACTCGCGATGCGGCACACAGGCCGTGGCGATCCCTTGCTCGCTGGCCCAGGCCAGACCGGCCGCGCCCGGCTTGTTGGCCACCACCGCCACCACCTCGGCGGGCCAGCCTTCGGTGTGGCAGGCGCGCACCAGAGATTGCATATTGCTGCCCCGGCCGGAAATCAGGATAACGATGCGGCGGGGGGAAAAAGAAAACGGTGGCGAGGTCAAGAAACCATCCTGGGAATGCGGCTGCGGCACAGGGGGCCGCGGCCGTGGAGGAAGCGCCTGGCCGCCCCCGGATTTCGTGCCCGGTCGGGCCCGATGCGCAGCGGGAGGTTGGCGACAGTTCAGCAGGCAATAACCCGCCATTGTAAACTCTGCGCGTGAACTCGAGCCCATCCTCCCTTCGTGTCTATCGCGGCGCCCCGCCGCCACCGCTGCGCCAGCCCAGCGCGCTTACCATCGGCAACTTCGATGGCGTGCATCTGGGACACCGCGCCATGCTGACCCGCCTGGTGTCGGCCGCCGAGGCTCGCGGCCTGGTACCCACGGTCATGACCTTCGAGCCCCATCCCCGGGAATATTTCGCGCGCATGCGCGGCGAGCCGCAACTGGCGCCGCCGCGTATCAGCGGCCTGCGCGACAAACTCCTCGATCTCGCCAAGATAGGAGTGCGCCAGGTGATCGTCGAGCGCTTCGATCAGCGCCTGGCGAATATGCCGGCAACGCGGTTTATCGACGAACTGCTCTTGCAAGGCCTGGACACGCGCTGGCTGCTGGTCGGCGACGATTTCCGCTTCGGCGCGCGCCGCGTCGGCGACGTCACCTTGCTGCGCGCGCACGGCGGCTTCGAGGTCGAATCGATGGATTCGATCACCGACCGCCAGGGCAGGCGTGTCTCCAGCACCGACGTGCGGGCCTCGCTGGCGGCCGGCGATCTGGCCAGGGTCGAAGACCTGCTCGGCCATCGCTATCACATGAGCGGGCACGTGGTGCACGGCCTCAAACTCGGCCGCAGCCTGGGCTTTCGCACCATCAATCTGCGCGTGCCGCCCCGCAGCACCGCCTTGAAGGGCATTTTTGTGGTTCAGGTCCACGGGCTGGCCGACGGCCCCCTGGACGGTGTGGCCAGCCTGGGCGTGCGGCCCACGGTCACCGACGCCAATCGCATGCTCCTCGAGGTGCATCTTCTGGATTACAACCAGAACGCATACGGTAAACTCGTGCGCGTGGAATTCCTCAAAAAACTGCGCGACGAAGCCAAGTTCGTCGACCTCCCCACCCTGATCGAGGCCATCGCCACCGACGTGGAACACGCGCGCGCCTATTTTGCCGCCGCTGCCGCCACCAGCGCCGTGGCGGCGCGCTCCGCCACCGACCGAATTTGAACCTGGCTTCCGCTTGCATGCCAGCCGGCGCACCGGCTCGCCCGTCTCGCGGCGCGCCCGGCGATCGTCGAATCCGCAGACTTCTTCAGCCCGACACCCCATGGATCCCAAGAAAACCCTGAACCTTCCCGATACGCCCTTCCCCATGCGCGGCGATCTCGCCAAGCGCGAGCCGCGCTGGGTGGCCGAATGGCAAGCAAAAGGCGTCTACCAGGCGATCCGGCGCGCCAGCGCCGGACGGCCCCGCTTCATCCTGCACGACGGCCCGCCCTACGCCAACGGCGACATCCATACCGGGCATGCGGTCAATAAGGTTTTGAAAGACATCATCGTCAAGAGCCGCAACCTGGCCGGCTACGATGCCCCCTACGTGCCGGGCTGGGATTGCCATGGCATGCCGATCGAGATCCAGATCGAAAAGCAATATGGCAAGCATCTGCCGGTGGCCGAGGTGCAGGCCAAGGCCCGCGCCTACGCCGCCGAGCAGATCGAACGCCAGAAGCGCGACTTCCAGCGGCTGGGGGTACTGGGCGACTGGGACCGGCCCTACCTCACGATGAATTTCGGCAACGAGGCCGATGAGCTGCGCGCCCTGGGCCGCATCCTGGAGAAGGGCTTCGTGTTCCGCGGCCTCAAGCCGGTGAACTGGTGCTTCGATTGCGGCTCGGCGCTGGCCGAGGCGGAAGTCGAGTACGCCGATCGCACCGATCCCGCCATCGACGTGGCCTTTCCCATCACCGACCACGCCGCGCTCGCCCGCGCCTTCGGCCTGTCCACGCTCGACGACGACGGCGCCATCGTGATCTGGACCACCACTCCCTGGACCATCCCGGCCAACCAGGCGCTCAACGTCAACCCCGAGCTCGACTACGCCCTGGTGCGCGTCGCGCCCTCGCCCGGCTCGGGCCCGTTGTTGATCCTCGCCCGCGAGCGCGTCGATGCCTGTCTGGAACAATGGGGCCTTACCGGCGTCATGCTCGCCAGTTGCAAGGGCGAGGCGCTGGCCGGCCTCGAGTTCCGCCATCCCCTGGCGGGTTTCGACCCGGGCTACGACCGCGTCGCCCCGGTCTATCTGGCCGACTACGTCACGCTCGAGAGCGGCACCGGCGTCGTCCACTCGGCGCCGGCCTATGGCGTCGAAGACTTTCTTTCCTGCAAACAGCACGGCCTGGCCGACGACGCCATCCTCAACCCGGTGATGGGCGACGGCCGCTACGCCAGTTCCCTGCCGGGCTTCGGCGGCCTGAGTATCTGGGACGCCAATCCGCGGATCGTCGACGCCCTGAGCGACGCCGGCACCCTGCTGCGCATGGCCAAACATCCGCACAGCTACATGCATTGCTGGCGGCACAAGACCCCGGTGATCCTGCGCGCCACCAGCCAATGGTTTGCGGGCATGGACGTCCAGCCCCGCGAAGGCGATACGCTGCGAGAACGCGCGCTGGCGGGCGTCGAGGCCACGCGCTTCTATCCGACCTGGGGCAAGGCCCGCCTGCACGCCATGATCGCGGGCAGGCCCGACTGGACCCTATCGCGCCAGCGCCAATGGGGCGTGCCGATGGCCTTTTTTGTGCACAAGGAAACCGGCGAACTGCATCCCCGCACCCTGGAACTGATCAAGGCCGTGGCCCAGCGCATCGAGAACGAGGGCATCGAGGCCTGGCAACGGCTGGATCCGCGCGAGCTGCTCGGCGACGAGGCCGAACAGTACGAGAAGAACCGCGACACCCTCGACGTCTGGTTCGACTCCGGCGTCACCCACGCCACGGTGCTGGGCGGCCAGCGCACCGAGGCCCAGGAAGCCGTGCCAGGCTCGCACGGCGCCGCGCTGGCCTGGCCGGCCGATCTCTACCTCGAAGGCTCCGACCAGCACCGCGGCTGGTTCCACTCCTCCCTGCTCACCAGCTGCATGCTGTATGGCAAGGCGCCCTACAAAGGCCTGCTGACCCATGGTTTCGTGGTCGACGGCCAGGGCCGCAAGATGAGCAAATCGCTGGGCAACGTGATCGCGCCCCAGAAAATCTCCGATACCCTGGGCGCCGAGATCCTGCGCCTGTGGGTGGCCAGCACCGATTATTCCGGCGAACTCTCGCTTTCAGACGAGATCCTCAAGCGGGTGGTGGAAGGCTACCGCCGCATCCGCAACACGCTGCGCTTCCTGTTGGCCAACATCAGCGACTTCGATGCCGCCAGCGATGCCCTGCCCGCCGACGAACTGCTCGAGATCGACCGCTATGCGCTCACGCTGTGCCGCTCCCTGAGCCAGGAGATCCAGGGCTGCTACGAACGCTACGAGTTCCATCCCGCCGTGGCCCGCCTGCAGCTGTTCTGCTCGGAAGACCTCGGCTCTTTTTATCTCGACATTCTCAAAGACCGCCTCTACACCACGGCCGGGAACAGCACCGCGCGCCGTTCGGCGCAAACCGCGCTGTGGCACGTCACCCATACCTTGCTGCGGCTGATGGCGCCGATCCTGTCGTTCACCGCCGAAGAAGCCTGGGCGCTGCTGCCGCATGCCGATGAGGATGCCAAAATCAGCATCTTCACTCAATGCTTCCACCAGGCACCCCAGCCGGCCGACGCCGATGCCCTGGCGGCGCGCTGGAGCCGCCTGCGCGAGATCCGCGCCGTCATCCTGCATCGCCTGGAAGCCGTTCGTACCCAGGGCGATATCGGCTCCTCGCTTCAGGCCGAAGTCGATCTTTATGCCTCGGGCGACGATCTGTCGCTGCTGCGCTCGCTGGACGACGACCTCCGCTTCGTGCTTATCGTGTCGCGCGCCACGGTGCACGCCGGCGAGGGCGAGCTGCGCATCGAGGTCAGTCCCACGGCCCATGCCAAGTGCGAGCGCTGCTGGCACTGGCGCGGCGACGTGGGCCACGATCCGGAGCACCCCACGCTGTGCGGCCGCTGCACCAGCAATCTCTTCGGTTCGGGCGAGGCTCGCCGTGCCGCCTGAGGTCCACGCCGCGGGGCCCCGCAAGCCGATCTGGCGCTGGCTGTTGCTGGCGCTATTGATCATCCTCCTCGACCAGGTCACCAAGATCGGCTTTGACCAAATGCTGGATTATGGTCAGCGGATCGCCGTGCTGCCGGTGTTCGACTTCACCCTGCTCTACAACCGTGGCGCCGCCTTCAGCTTCCTGGCCAGCCACGGCGGCTGGCAGCGCTGGCTGTTCACCGGCATCGGCATGGTGGCCGCCGTGGTGATCATCTGGCTGCTGCGGCGCCACTCGCGCGAACCCCTGTTTTGCGCCGCGCTCACGCTGATCCTGGGCGGCGCCCTGGGCAATGTGATCGACCGCCTCGTGCACGGCTATGTCATCGACTTCATCCTGCTGCACTGGAACGACCGGTATTTTCCGGCTTTCAACCTCGCCGATATGGCGATTACCGCGGGGGCCGTGGCCTTGGTCCTCGATGAATGGCTCAAAGTGCGCCGCGGTCGGGCGGCGGCGCGCGATGCCGGCTGAACCATCAACGTCCCGACCAGGAGATCCACCATCATGACGGAACGCGAGTTGACCGGCAAACGGCTGGTCATGGTGCTGACCGGCGGCATCGCCTGCTACAAGGTGGCCGAACTGGTGCGCCGGCTGCAGGACCAGGGCGCCACCATCGACGTGGTGATGACCGAAGCCGCCACCCGTTTCATCACCCCGGTCACGATGCAGGCACTGTCGGGCCGTCCGGTGTTCGTCGACGCCTGGGACAACCGGCCCGACAACAACATGGCGCACATCAATCTCAGCCGCGGCGCCGATGCCATCGTGGTGGCGCCCGCCAGCACCGACTTCCTGTTCAAGCTAGCGCACGGCGTTGCCGACGACCTCGCCAGCACGCTGTGCGTGGCCCGTGCCTGTCCGCTGCTGGTGGCGCCGGCCATGAACCGCGAGATGTGGCTCAACCCCGCCACCCAGCGCAACGTGGCGCTGCTGCGCGGCGACGGCGTTGCGTTCCTGGGGCCGGGCAGCGGCGCGCAGGCCTGCGGCGAAACCGGCGATGGCCGCATGCTGGAACCGCCGGCACTGCTGGCCGGCATCTGTGCCTTCTTCCAGCCCAAGGTGATGGCGGGTCGCCGCATCCTGATCACCGCCGGCCCCACCGCCGAACCCATCGACCCGGTACGCGTTCTCACCAATCTGTCGTCGGGCAAAATGGGCTACGCCATCGCCCGCGCCGCCTTCGAGGCGGGCGCCGAGGTAACGCTGGTGTCCGGCCCCACCGCGCTCGACGCCCCCTGGGGCGTCTGGCGTGTTCCGGTACACACCGCGCGCGAGATGCTGGCGGCGGTGGAAAACGCCGCGGATACCGCCGACGTATTCATCGCGGTGGCCGCCGTAGCCGATTGGCGGCCGCGGGCAGCCAGCGACAGCAAGCTCAAGAAGAACACCGACGCCACGCCGCCGGTTCTGGAGCTCGAGCCCAATCCCGACATCCTGGCCACCATCGCCGCCCGCTCCCGCCCCCCCTACTGCGTGGGCTTTGCCGCCGAAACCGACAATCTGCACGAATACGCCGCCGCCAAGCGCAAGCGCAAAGGCGTACCGCTGCTGGTCGGCAATTTGGCGCAGCACGCGCTGGGCGCCGACGACACCGAATTGATCCTGTTCGACGAGGCTGGCAACCAGCCCCTGCCCCGGCAAAGCAAGCTCGCCGCCGCCCGTTCGCTGGTGGCCGAGATCGCCCGCCGGCTCGACCATCCCCATTCCTGACCCGGATATTTCCCATGCATCGCCAGATCGAAGCCAAGATCGTCAGCCCCCTGCTCGGCAACCAGGTGCCCGTACCCACCTACGCCACCGACGGCTCGGCCGCCATCGACCTGCGCGCCTGCGTCAGCGCAGCCGTGGTGCTGCTCCCCGGCGCGCGTGAGCTGATTCCCACTGGCTTGGCCATCAATATGATGGACCCGGGGCTGGTGGCCATCGTCGCGTCGCGCTCCGGCCTGTCGCTCAAGCATGGCGTGCGCGTGGCGCAGGGCATCGGCGTGATCGACGCCGACTACCACGGCGAGATCCGCGTGATCCTGGCCAACGATAGCCAACAGGCCTACACCATCGAGCCTGGCGAACGCATCGCCCAACTCATGTTCCAACCCGTGGTGCAAGTGGCGTTGCGTTATGTCGACGACTTCGCCACCGAAACCAGCCGCGGCGAAGGCGGATTCGGCCACAGCGGCAGGCTCTGATGCGGCGGCGGGGCCCAGGCCGGGCGCGCCGAATGCCAGCCTTCCGTTAGGCCTCCGCGGCTTGTCTCTGCGCCCCTGCCCAGACATCCGGCGTGGTGCTGACCCACGCCACTGAGCGGGCGCGCACCGCTCAGGTCCCTTCGATCACCGCTTCCAGGAAGTGCCGGGTGCGCTCGTGGCGGGGTTGGCGGAACAATTCCGCCGATGGCGCGTCTTCGACGATCCGGCCCTGATCGAAGAACAGCGTACGGTCCGACGATTGCTCGGCGAACGACATCTGGTGGGTGACGATGATCATGGTCATCGTCCGCTGCGCCGCCAGATCACGCATGATCGCCAGGATGCCGCCCACCAGCTCGGGATCCAGCGCGGAAGTCACTTCGTCGAACAGCATCACTTCCGGCCGCATGGCCAGGGCGCGGGCAATCCCCACGCGCTGCTTCTGCCCGCCCGACAACTGGCCGGGATAGGCCTGGAATTTTTCGCCCAGGCCGACCAGCCGCAGATACTCGGCGGCCCGCTCGTTTGCTTCGTTGCGCGACAAGCCCAGGACGTAGCGCGGCGCCTCGGCCACGTTGGCCAGCGCGGTCATGTGCGGAAACAGGTTGAAGTGCTGGAACACCATGCCGACCTTGCCTCTCAGCCGGCGCACGTGGGCGGCGCTGGCGGGGCGCTCGGCGCCAGCAGCGCCGCCTTCGGTCCAGAGCGATTCGCCACCGATGCGGATCACGCCGGCGGTGGGCCGATCGAGCGTCATCAGCAAACGCAGCAAGGTGGATTTGCCGGAGCCTGACGGCCCGATCACGCTCACCGTCTGGGCCGGCTCGATCTTCAGGTCGATGCCCTTTAGCACCTCCAGATCGCCATAGCGTTTGTGTACATTGTGCAGCTCGATGCTGGCGGCCATTTCAACTCCTTTGACCCGCATGCCGGCGCAGGGTCGTCTATCATGGGGTGGCGCTATCGTGCCCGCGGCTCAACGGCCCTGCCCCGGCAGGCGCAGCCAGCGTTCGGTGCGATGCACCAGCCAGGCGGCCAACAGGCTCAGCACCAGGAACATCACGCCAACCAGCGTAATCGGCTCGACATAGCGGAAGCTGGAGGAGCCGATAATCTTCGCCTGCTGCAGGACTTCCACCACGGTGATCGCCGACAGCAGCGGCGTATCCTTGAACATCGCCACCCAATAGTTGCCCAGCGCCGGTACGACGGGCGGGATCGCCTGCGGCAGGATGACCCCGGTGGCCGTGCGCCAGCGCCCCAGGTTGAGGGCCTGCGCCGCCTCCCACTGGCCGCGTGGCACGCTCTCGATGCCGGCGCGGTACACCTCGGCGCAATAGGCGGCATAGTGCAAGCCAAGCGCCAGGATCCCGGTGAGCAGCGCCGATGGCTTCCAGCCCAGCGCCGGCAGGCCATAGAAGAAGAAGTACAACTGCACCAGCAGGGGCGTGCTGCGCACGAACTCGATGATGAAGGCCGTGGGCCACGACAGCAGTGGCCAGGGTGAACGCCGCGCCAGCGCCAACAACAAGCCCAGGACCATGGCCAGCAGCATGCCGAGCACGGTGGCCTGCACCGTGATGTGCAAGGCCTGCCACAGCAGCGGAAGAATCTCGCGGGCGTAGTTCCAGTCGAAGATCATGCCCGTTCCCCCCGCCGCGCCCGCAGGGCGCGTTCAAGGGCCCGCACCACGCCGGTAATGCCCAGGGCAACCGCAAAGTAAATGAGCAGGACCAGGCTGAAGATCTCCATGGTGCGCAAAGTATCGGCGCGCAGGAGCTGGGCGCGAAAGGTGAGGTCGGCGATGGTGATCAGCGAGACCAGCGCGGTATTTTTGAGCAGTTCGATGAACAGGTTTCCCGCGGGCGGCAGCATCGCGGGCAAGGCCTGCGGCAGCACGATGCGGCGCAGGATCTGCAGCGGCGTGAGATTCAGGGCCATCGCGGCCTCGCGCTGGCCCGCGGGTACGGCCTGGACGGCGCCCCGCACCACTTCGGCGCCGTAGGCGCCGGAATTGAGGGCTAGCACGAGGATGCCGGCCAGCATCGCCGGCAGGGCCAGGCCGAACAGGGGCAACACATAGTAGAACCAGAACAGTTGCACCAGGGCTGACGTACCGCGGAAGATCTCGATATAAGCCACCGCCGGCCACGCCACCAGACGCCAGCGCGACATGCGCGCCAGGCCGGCAACGATGGCCAGCGGGACGGCCAGCACCAGCGCTCCGCCAAACACCTGCAGCGTGACCCACAGGCCATCGGCCAGCGGCGGCAGTAAAGCCAAGGTATCCGCCATGAATGCCCCGTTTCAGCCAGGCGTGAAGAACTCCGGCCTCCCGGCCGGAGCTTCTCCGCCACCAATTGGGGGAGCCTTCGGCTCCAGGCAACGATTGCCTCGCTTGACCCCGTCCTTAGGTACGGGGCTTGCGCTTTGGCCCGTGGTCACGCCCTCACCCCTCGCACAACAGGGCGGCGGTTGCTTCGCCCGGAAGCTCCGCGGCGGTAAAGCCGAAGGGCTCCACCGCCTGAGCGTGCTCCGGCGTGCCCAGGTAGCCGGCCAGAACCTCGTTGAAGGCGTCGCGCAGCTCGGTGTCGGCGGGACGGAACGCGAAGGCGCCGTGGCCCCGTACGCTCTTGCCGTCGATCTCCGGATCGGTAAAGGGTTCGGCGCGCTCGACACCGTTCGTGCCCTTGCGCAGGAGGTCGCTCGCGGTCAGCGCCGTGGCCGCGTAGGCGTCCACCCGGCCGGCCTGCACACCCGCCAGCGCGCTGGCCGCGTCCGGGAACACCACCACGCGCTCGGCCGGCACACCGGTTTGCCGGGCATAGTCGGCTTCGATCGCGCCCACCACCACCCCGAGGCTGGCATCGTCGTGCTCCGCCACGTCGTTGAAGCTATGAAGCCCTTTGGGATTGCCTTCGGCCACGAGGAAGGCCGAACCGATGCCGTAAGTCGGGTTGGAGAACAGCACCTGCTGGCAGCGCTCGGGGGTGATATACATGCCCGCGGCGATCGCGTCGAAGCGGCCGGCCTGCAAGCCGGGAATGAGCGAGCCGAACTCGGTGAGCACCCCCTCGATATTGGCGATGCCGAGTTCGTTGGTGACGTGACGGAGGATCTCGGGCGCTTCGCCGGTGAGCCGGCCCGATGCGCTATCCATGTAGGCGAACGGTGCCTCGTTGGCATAGCCAACGCGCAACGTACCGGACGATTTGGCGCGCTCCAGAGTGGTGGCCGACGCGGCGGGCGGCGCGTTGTCCGGCGAAGCGGCGGAACCAGACGAAGAATTGGAACCACCGTCGGAGCAAGCGGTCAGCAAGGACGCACCCGCCAGGCAGGCGGCACCGATCAGGCTGCGATGCAGGCGAAATACAGGCATGGGATCCTCCTTACCAGACCAGGACATGAATTCTCTCGGTCCCGAATCATAACTTGAGAAATGATTTCACTAAGAATCAATTGTCGATGATAACGCAGACGCCGCGGCACTCTGTGCAACCCTATCCACCTCATGCCACAATGCGCGCTATGCTCAAGGCCGTTCTCATCACCGGTATCTCGGGTTCCGGCAAATCGGTTGCCCTCCGAACCCTCGAAGACGCCGGCTATCTCTGCGTCGATAACCTGCCCGTCCGGTACCTGCGCGATTTCATCGAGTCCGCCCATACCGACGGGTTGCCGCGCGTCGCCGTGGCCATCGATGCCCGCAGCCCCGGCGACCTCGCCGACCTCCCCTTCACGCTGCGCTCCCTGGAAGACCACGACGGCGTCGATCTTCGCGTGGTATTCCTCGAAGCCGCCACCGCCACCCTGGTCCACCGCTATTCCGAATCGCGGCGCCGCCATCCCCTGACCGACCGGCTGCGCGACGCCGAAGGCCACCCTCCTTCGCTCTACGAATGCATAGCGGCCGAGCGGGAACTGCTCAGTCCCCTGCGCGAGCGCAACCCGGTCATCGATACCTCCGGCCTGGCGCCGCAACAACTGCGCGCCTGGGTACGCGAGCTGGCCGCGGTCGAGCCCGTGCCCCTGGTGATCGCCTTCATGTCGTTCGCCTACAAAGCCGGCGCCCCGCTCAGCGCCGATCTGGTCTTCGATGCCCGCTGCCTGCCCAATCCGCATTACGAGCCCGAGCTGCATCCGCTTACGGGCCGCGACGCCGCCGTCGCGGCCTGGCTGGCCGACCAGCCACTGGTCGGCCAGATGCTCGACGACATCACCCGCTATCTCGAAACCTGGCTGCCGCAGTACGCGCGCGACACCCGCGCCTACCTCAACGTCGCCATCGGCTGTACCGGCGGCCAGCACCGTTCGGTGTACCTGGTCGAGCAACTGTCGCGGCGTTTCGCCACGCATGGCGCGGTGTTGGTCCGGCATCATGCCCAGGTCCACCTGAATCCGCTCGACATCTAGAGCCACCATGAGGCCGCCCATTCCGCCCACGTTTGCCGGACGTCTCGCGACAACATCCCGACTCGCGACGCCGCCGCAGCGAGCCACGGCGGATGCCGGTTTTGGGTACCACACCGGTAAGGCGCTGCGGCGCGCGGCCATCGTCGCCCTCGCCATCGTTTTGGCCGCCTGCGGCACTCGCCAGGGCGGTGGCCCCGGTGGCTATCCCACCGGCGGCGGCGACTACCGCCGCGACGGGCCGCATGCCAACCCGCCCGCCGACCTGCACCTGGTGCCCGATGCCACGCCGCGCATCGAGCCGCTGAAGAGCGGCCCCAACCGGCCCTACGTCATCAGTGGCCGCCGCTATGTGCCCGATACGTCGTGGCAGCCTTATCGGGCGCGAGGCCGCGCTTCCTGGTATGGCCGCCAGTTCCATGGCCGGCCCACCTCCAGCGGCGAGCCCTACGACATGTACGCCATGACCGCGGCCCATCCCACGCTGCCGATCCCCAGCTATGCCCGGGTCACGCACACCGCCAACGGCCGCAGTGTGATCGTGCGCATCAACGACCGCGGCCCCTTTGTCGACAGCCGCGTCATCGATCTTTCCTATGTCGCCGCGCACCGGCTGGGTACGCTCGGTACCGGTACCGGCGATGTCGTGGTCGAGTTGATCACGCCCGATCGTATCCGCGGCGGCGGTTTTCGCACCGATACGTTTGCCGCGAACTCGCCGGCTACCGCCGCGCCGGCGCCGGGCCCTGCCGCCGCCCTGCGTGCGCCCGAAACCCACGCCTCGGCCGATACGCCGGCTATCGGTCCTATCACCCCCACCGCCGCCTTGCGCGTTGCCGGGCCCACGGCCAGTCTCACCACACCGCTCCCCGACGCCGCTCCGGCACGCCGTGCCGCCCGGGCGGCGCCGATTCCCATTCCCAGCGCACCGCCGGCCGCCCGGCGCGACGACGCCGAAGCCCTCTTCGCTTCGCTATCGGCCCCCACCGTCGAGGGCCAGGCGCCTTCGGGCACGGTCTATCTGCAGGTCGGCGCTTTTGGCCAGGCGCACAACGCACAGGCCCTCGCCCGCCGCCTGAGCGTGCAAGCCGGAAGCCTCCGGCTTGCCCAAGTCCAACAATCGCCCGATCAATTATTCCGGGTGCGCCTGGGGCCCTATGTCGACCGCCAGCAGGCGCTGGCGGAAGTCGAGACGATCTATCGCCAAACCGGCATCATGCCCCACGTGATCGCGCACTGAACCAGATCGACGGCAGTCTTCGGTTCCGGTAGCGTTAGCCTCGCGCCTACCTCACCGTGAAGGGATGAGCCCGGACAGGCAACCGTCCTGGTGGACGATTGCCTGCCTGGCGAATCCGAGCGGCATGCGGGCCACGAGGTGGGCCGGCTTAGAAGGCGCGTGGTCAGGCTTCGGCCTGGCGCAGGGTCTGCATCGGCGGGCTGCGCAGCACACCCCGCAAGCCCGCCTGCCCGCCCAGCAGGGCCGCCGCCACACCGCCCGCGATGCCGGCCAGAAACACCCAGACGCCAGGGCGGAACGGAAACTCGAACACGTATTCGGCCAAGCCCCAGGCCAATGCCGCGGCGGCCACCGAGGCCAGCAGGCCGGCCAAGGCCCCGAGCAAGGACAATTCCAGCCATTGGGTGCGCGCCAGTTGCCGGCGGGTGGCGCCGAGCGCCCGCAACAATGCCGCTTCGCGCACGCGTTCGTCGCGCGTCGTGGCCAGGGCGGCGTACAACACCAGGACCCCCGCCGCCAAGGTGAACACGAACAGGCCCTGTACGGCGACGATCACCTGCCCCAGCATGCGCTGGACCTGGTCGAGGATGGCGCTGATGTCGAACAGCGACAGGTTGGGAAAGCGCGCCACCAGCGCCGCCAGCGGATCGGCGTCGCTGGCGGGGACATGGAAGGACGACAGCCAGGTGACGGGGGCGTCGGCCAACGCCGCCGGCGACATCACGACGAAGAAGTTGACTGCCATCGAGTCCCATTCGGGCGATCGGGTATGGGCCAGCGTGACATCGAACTGCTGCCCGGCGACATCCCAACTGAGGCGATCACCGATCGCCAGCCCCAAATGTCCGGCCAACTCGGCGTCGAGCGAGACCGCCATGTCGTCGGGATCGAACCAGCTCCCGGCCACTTCGCGGTTATGGGCCGGCAGCTCGGCCGACCACGACAGGTTGGATTCGCGATCGATGAAGCGCCGCGCCTGGCGATCGTTGAATTCGTCGGCGTGAACGGTGCGCCCGTTGATGGCGACCAGCCGGCCCCGTACCATGGGATGCAGGGGCGCATCCAGGCCGGCCTCGGCCAGGAACGCCCGCACCGGCTCGGCCTGATCGGGCTGAATATTGATGAGGAATCGATTGGGCGCATCGGGCGGAGCCGCCATGCGCCATCCTTCGATCAGGTCGGTACGAGTGACCGTCAGGAGCAGCAAGGCCATCAGGCCGATGGCCAGCGCGCATAGCTGGGCCACCGTCGCGCTTCGGCGCCGCACCAGGCCCAGGACGGCGAACCGCCAAGCCAGGGAACCCCGCTGCCAATGCCGCATGGGCGCCAGCAAGGCCATCGCCAGCCAACCGCAGGCGGCGAACACGGCGAAGGCCAGAAGGAAACCGAGAGCCGTCAGGCCACCGAGCCGGACGTCTCCGGCCACCCAGATCAAGAGGGCCACGAAGCCCAGGCCGCCGATGAAGTAGCCCGACAGGACGCGTCGGGAAGGCGCTTCGGCATCGTTGCGCAGTACGCGCGCGGGTGGTATGCGCCGCAGACGCGCGAGCGATGGCAGGGCAAAACCCAGCAGCAGCCAGAGACCGATCAGCAGTCCCTGCAGGGCCGGTACCGGCGAAGGCGGCGGCAACGTGGTACCGATCAAATCCGTCAGCACCGCCAGCAGCCCGAGATGCGCGGCATAGCCCACGGCGGCGCCCAGGGCCGAGCCCAACAGGCCGACGCCGAGGAACTCGATCGCCATCGCGCGGGTGATATCGCCCTGGGTGGCGCCCAGGCAACGCATCACCGCCACGCCGTCGGTATGGCGCGCCAGGTAGCGCCGCGCCGCCAGCGCTACCGCGACCGTTGCGATCAGCACGGCGAGCATGGCAACCAGCGACAAAAAGCGCTGGGCCCGTTCGAGCGTACGTTGCATCTCGGGGCGGCCGCTGGCCAGGGTTTCGATGCGACGTGGCCCGTTGTCGCCGGCCCGTACCCAAGCGGCATAGCCCGCCACGGCATCGGCTTCGCCGGCCACCAGCATGCGGTACGTGACGCGGCTACCGGGCCCGATCAGGCCCGTACTGGCCAGATCGTTCCAATTGAGCATGACCCTCGGCGACAGGTTGACGAAATTGCTGCCCCGGTCGGGTTCGTAGGCAATGGTATTGGCCACCATCAAGCGCCGTTCGCCCACTTCCACGATGTCGCCCACCGCCACGCCGAGCAGGGGCAACAGCCGCGGATCCAGCCAGACGGTACCCGGAGCCGGGATGCCGGCGGCGGGATAACCGCCCTCGGGATCGCCGCCGAACAGGGCTGGCGCCGGCGAGGCCTCATTCAGGCCGGGTGTGCCGACCCGCGGCGCCGAGCCGCCGGCGGCCTGATCATGGGGTGCCATGCGCGTACCGTCGAGCTCCGCCCCCGATGACACCGCCGAAGCCCCGGCATCATCGGCGGGCTCACCAAGCGACGTAGCCGCGTCGACCGGCAGCCTCAGGCGTACTTCTCCGCGCAGGGGATAGCCCTCCGCCACGGCCTTGATGGAGGCAAGCTGCGCCCTGGCTTCGGTCTCGGCCCCCGCCACCACCATCGACGGGAAGACCACGGTGTCAGTGAGAGCCAGGCCACGCTCCAGGGCCGCCTGGCGGGGGCCGTCGCCGATGGGCGCGCCGTCTACCAGAACCAGATCGCCTCCGAGCAGTTGCGCCGCGTCGCGCTCCAGCGCCAGCCGCAGCCGGTCGGCCAGAAAACCCACGCTGGTCACCGAAGCCACCGCGACGACCAGAGCCGCCAACATCAGGGTCAGCTCGCCGGCGCGCCAGTCGCGCACCATCATTCGCCACGCTTGCGGAAATACTTTCATCGCTTCATCCGGTTGCGAGCCTGCCTCGGCCCGGGATGGGAATCGTGGAGTCGCGGCATCGGACGATCCGGGCGGAACATCGCCGTCGACGGCGGCGCCACCGTCGGGGCCGCAGAAACGGCAAGGCCCGCCAAAGGCAGGCCCATGCGGGGGGATGCCCGGAGCGAACCAGGCATGAACGAGACCGCCCGATCAAAACGGGCGGACCGGGGTTCAGGCCGTGGCCACCGCCGAGGTATCCAGCTTGGCTGCCGTGTTCTCCACGACTTCATCGACCGTCACACCCGGCGCCAGTTCCACCAGCTTGAGGCCGTCGGGGGTGACGTCGATCACGGCAAGATCGGTGATGATGCGGTCGACCACGCCTTTGCCGGTAAGCGGCAGCGTGCATTCCGGCAGGATCTTGGGCTCGGTCTTGCCATCCTTGGTACGGGCGACATGCTCCATCAGGATGATGACGCGGCCCACGCCGGCCACCAGATCCATCGCACCGCCCATGCCCTTGACCATTTTGCCCGGGATCATCCAGTTGGCGAGGTCGCCGTTTTCGGCCACCTGCATGGCGCCGAGGATGGCGAGATTGATCTTGCCGCCGCGGATCATGGCGAACGAATCGGCCGACGAGAAAATCGACGATCCGGGCAGCGTGGTGACGGTTTGCTTGCCGGCGTTGATGAGATCGGCGTCGACTTCGTCTTCGGTGGGAAAGGGCCCGATGCCGAGCAGGCCGTTCTCGGACTGCAGCCAGACCTCGACGCCGGGCGGCACGTGGTTGGCCACCGCCGTGGGCATGCCGATGCCGAGGTTGACGTAGAAGCCGTCTTGCAGTTCCTTGGCGGCGCGCGCCGCCATTTCGTCACGATTCCAGGGCATATCGTTCTCCTTAGGCCGGACGCGTAGTGCGTTGTTCGATGGGCTTGCTCGGGTTGGGGTTGTGCACGATACGGTGCACGTAAATACCCGGCAGGTGGATGCTGTCGGGGTCGAGCGAACCGGTGTCGACCAGGTTCTCGACTTCGACCACGGTGATCTTGCCGGCCATGGCCGCATTGGGGTTGAAGTTGCGCGCCGTTTTGCGGAAGATCAGGTTGCCGCTGCGATCGGCGGTATGCGCATGCACCAGGGCCACATCGGCCACCAGCGAACGCTCCATGACGTATTCCTTGCCATCGAACTCGCGGATTTCCTTGCCGTCCGACACGATGGTGCCCACGCCCGTGGGCGTGAAGAAGGCCGGGATGCCGGCGCCGCCGGCGCGCAGCTTCTCGGCCAGCGTGCCCTGCGGCGTGAACTCGAGCTCGAGTTCGCCGGCCAGGTATTGGCGCGCGAATTCTTTGTTTTCACCCACGTAGGACGCGATCATCTTGCGGATCTGGCGAGTGGTGAGCAACAAACCCAGGCCGGCGCCATCGACGCCGGCGTTGTTGCTGATGCAGGTGAGGTTTTTAACGCCGGAATCGCGCAAAGCGGTGATCAGCGTTTCGGGAATACCGCACAGGCCGAAGCCACCGACGGCGATGGTCTGGCCGTCGGCGACGATGCCTTCCAGCGCTTCTCGGGCACTGCCAAACACTTTATTCATGTTGGGATCCTGGAAAAAAACGGCAAAGGGTCGCTTGGCGACCTGACGCCGCGTCATTGTAGACCAGCGTTCACGGCGGTGTCTTTGCCAGGACGGGTGCAATACAATCAGGGCAGCTTTCTCTCAGATAGATAAACAGACCGCGCGTCTCGCGCGCGCGTCCCTTGACAAAAACCAGGAGTTTTCCATGTCCCAGCCCGAACGCGAGGCGATGGAGTACGACGTGGTCGTGGTTGGCGGCGGTCCCGCCGGGCTGGCCACGGCAATCCGCCTCAAGCAACTCGCCGCCGATAAAAATCGCGAGATCAGCGTTTGCGTGCTCGACAAAGGCGGCGAGATCGGCGCCCATATCTTGTCGGGCGCCGTGATGGACCCACGCGCGCTCACCGAATTGATCCCCGACTGGAAGGAAAAAGGCGCGCCGCTCGATACCCCGGTACAAGAAGATAAATTCTTGTTCCTCACCAAGCATAAGGCGCAGGCCACGCCCAATTGGCTGCTGCCCCCCTGTTTCCAGAACCACGGCAACTACATCGTCAGCCTGGGCAACGTCACCCGCTGGCTGGGCGAGCAGGCCGAAGCCGTGGGCGTGGATATATTCCCCGGTTTCGCCGCCGCCGAAGTCCTCTATGCCGATAACGGCGCGGTACGGGGCGTGGCCACCGGCGACGTCGGCGTGGGCCGCGACGGCCAGCCTGGCCCGCAATACCAGCCCGGCATGGAGCTGCACGCACGCTACACCGTTTTTGCCGAGGGTTCGCGCGGCCAGCTAGGCCGCCAACTGATCCAGCGCTTCAAGCTCGACGCCGATCGCGATCCGCAAAGCTATGGCATCGGCATCAAGGAGCTCTGGGAGGTCGACCCCGCCAAACACCAGCCCGGCCTGGTGATCCACACCGCCGGATGGCCGCTCGACGCCGACACCTACGGCGGCTCCTTCCTCTACCACTACGGCGAAAACCTCGTGGCCGTGGGTATGGTGGTGGGCCTGGATTACGCCAACCCCTGGCTCTCGCCGTTCGAAGAGTTCCAGCGCTACAAAACCCATCCGGCCATCCGCCCCACCTTCGAAGGCGGCAAGCGCATCGGTTACGGCGCCCGCGCCATCACGGCCGGCGGCCTGCTGTCGCTGCCCAAGCTCACCTTCCCCGGCGGCGTGCTGGTGGGCTGCGAGGCCGGCTTCCTCAATGCCTCGCGCATCAAGGGCAGCCATGCCGCGCTCAAGTCGGGCATGATGGCGGCCGAAGCCGCCTTCGACGCCCTGGTGGCCGATCGCCAGCACGACGAACTCAGCGCCTATCCGGCGGCCTTCGAACGCTCCTGGTTGCACGAAGAGCTGCACAAGGCGCGCAACTTCAAGCAGTGGTTCAAAAAGGGCCAGACCGTGGCGGTGCTGATGACCGGCGTCGAGCAATGGCTGCTGCGCGGCAAGATACCCTGGACGCTGCATCGCACCAAGGCCGACCATGAATGCCTGCAGCCCGCGGTGTCGTGTGCGCGTATCGACTACCCCAAGCCCGACGGCAAGCTCACTTTCGATCGCCTGAGTTCGGTGTTTTTGTCGAACACCAACCACGAAGAAGACCAGCCCATCCACCTCACGCTCAAAGACCCCACCGTGCCGGTGGAAATCAACCTCGCGCGCTTTGGCGGCCCCGAGGCCCGCTATTGCCCCGCGGCGGTGTATGAGTTCGTGAAAGACGACAACGGCGCCGACCGCCTGCAGATCAACGCGCAAAACTGCGTGCATTGCAAAACCTGCGACATTAAAGATCCCACGCAGAATATCGTGTGGGTGGCGCCGCAGGGTGGCGAGGGGCCTGTGTATACGGGGCTGTAAGCCAGAAATCCTGGCAGGCAACGCTAGCCATCCTTAGGGGCCGGCCCAAGCCGGCCGGCCAAAATCAGGCAGCGGCCCACTAGCCGGCGTCTTGGGATCCGCCCGGCCAGGCCTCATCGTCATCGGACTCCGGCGCAGCGGCCGCCGGCACCACCCGCCGAATAACATCATGCCCAAACCCCCGCCCCGCCAGGAAGCGCATCTGCTTCAGGCGGTCCTGCGGCGTGGCGGCGGGTTGGCCGAATCGCTTTTGCCAGGCCTCTTGGGCCCGTTCGGTTTCGGTGTTGGCGAGGGTTTCGCGGGCTTCTTCGAGGGCGGCGGCCGAGACGCCATGCTGCCGGAGCTCTTGCAGCACGCGGGCGGTGCCCTTGCCCGGCGCCCGCCGGCGCACCAGGCTGCTGGCGAAGCTGGCTTCGGACAGCAGCCCCTGCGCTTGCAGCCGCGCGATTACCTGTTCGATTTCGGCGGCGTCGGTGGAGTGGCGGCCCAGCTTGCGGGCCAGCTCTTGCGGGCTATGATCGCGCCGTGCCAGGAAGCCGACGGCGCGCGCCATGAGTGAAGGGGTTCGGAACGACACGAAGCGCCAGAGGTGCCCGGCCAGCGTGAATGCGGCCGGGCCCAGCCCGATGAGTCAGGATTCGGCGGCCGGCGCGGCCGGGGCGGACGTACCGGCCGCGCGCGCCACCACGCCCAGGGATTCGCGCACGCGGTTCTCGATTTCGAAGGCGAGTTCGGGCCTTTCCTTGAGGAACTCGCGGACATTATCTTTGCCCTGGCCGATGCGATCGCCGTTGTAGCTGTACCAGGCGCCGGCTTTGTCGACGATGCCGGCCTGCACACCGAGATCGATGGTTTCGCCCTCGCGCGAGATGCCGGCGCCGTACATGATGTCGAACTCGGCCTGTTTGAAAGGCGGCGCGACCTTGTTCTTGACGACCTTGACGCGGGTTTCGTTGCCGATGACTTCGTCGCCCTTTTTGATGGAGCCGGTGCGGCGGATGTCGAGGCGCACCGAGGCGTAGAACTTGAGCGCGTTGCCGCCGGTGGTGGTTTCGGGGTTGCCGAACATCACGCCGATCTTCATGCGGATCTGGTTGATGAAGATCACCATGCAGTTGGTGCGCTTGATGCTGGCGGTAAGCTTGCGCAGCGCCTGGCTCATGAGGCGGGCCTGGAGGCCGGGCAGCGAATCGCCCATGTCGCCTTCGATTTCGGCCTTGGGGGTGAGCGCGGCCACGGAGTCGATCACGATGAGGTCGACCGAACCCGAGCGCACCAGGGCGTCGGTGATTTCGAGGGCCTGCTCGCCGGTGTCGGGCTGGGAAATGAGAAGCTCGGCGAGGTTGATGCCCAGGCGCTGCGCGTATTGGACGTCGAGCGCGTGCTCGGCATCGATGAAGGCGCAGGTGCCGCCCAGCTTTTGCATCTCGGCGATGGTTTGCAGGGTGAGCGTGGTTTTGCCCGAGGATTCGGGGCCGTAGATTTCGATGACGCGGCCTCGCGGCAGGCCACCGACCCCCAGCGCGATATCGAGCCCGAGCGACCCCGTGGAAACCACCTGGATGTCGTGCTCGACCTCGTTGTCGCCATAGCGCATGACCGAGCCCTTGCCGAATTGTTTTTCGATCTGGGACAGGGCCGCCGCCAACGCGCGCGATTTATCGGCCTGCGCCGCGCTGGCGGCCTTGGAGGTTTTGGTGTCGTCCATGAAAATCCTTGAAAAGTTTGGCTTGCATGCGGGCCATGGCAGCCGGAGCCCACCCGCCGATACCGGGAAAATCCCGGCCCCGAAAACCAGGGCCGCCGCCTTGCCGGTAGAGGGCTCGATAATCGGCACACAATCATTATGGCACCAACACTATACTGTATAGATGAACAGTATGACAAGCGGTGGCAACATGGCTGTCGCCGCGCCCCGTTTGGCTGCCAGCGCTACAATCCGCACCATGCACCTCCTCATTGCCGAAGACGATAGCGTTCTGGCCGATGGTCTTTCCCGGTCGTTGCGCCAGAGCGGCTACACCGTCGATACCGTACACGACGGCGCCGATGCCGACCTCGCCCTCGCCAGCCGTTCGTTCGACCTCCTCATTCTCGATCTCGGCCTGCCCGGAATCGGCGGGCTCGAAGTCTTGCGGCGCCTGCGCGCCCGCGGCGACGGCATGCCCGTGCTCATCCTCACCGCGGCCGACAGCATCGAGCAGCGCGTGCAAGGCCTCGACCTCGGCGCCGACGACTACATGGCCAAGCCGTTTTCCTTGTCCGAGCTCGAGGCCCGGGTGCGCGCCCTCACCCGGCGCGGCGCGGGCCATGCCGCCACCCTGCTGCGCCATGGCCGGTTGAGCTTCGACCAAGTGGGCCGCGTGGCCATGCTCGACCAGACCATGCTCGATCTTTCCGCGCGCGAACTCGGCCTGCTCGAAATCCTGCTCACGCACAACGGCCGCATGATCAGCAAGGCGCAGTTGGTGGAGCGCCTGTGCGCCTGGGGCGAAGAAGTCAGCACCAACGCCATCGAAGTCTATATTCACCGCCTGCGCAAAAAACTGGAACCTGGCGGCGTTCGCATCCTCACCGTGCGCGGGCTGGGCTATTGCCTGGCGCCCCCTGAAGCCGAGGCGGGCGCGTAGGCGCGGAGCCATGAACCGAAAGCATCCGCGTCTGGCCGCCCTGCGCTGGCTGCGGCAGCGCAGACGCTCGCTTTTCGGGGAGATCCTCACCTGGCTGCTGCTACCGGTGCTGCTGCTGTGGCCGCTCGCCATCGCCGTGACTTACGTCGGGGCGCGCGACAGCGCCGACTCCCCTTACGATCGGGCGCTGGCCAGCACCCTCACTCTGTTGACCCAGGAAGTCCGGCTGCTGCCCGATCCGGCCGCGCTGACATTGTCCAGCGCCACCCAGGCGCTGCTGCGCGGCGACGAATCCGACACCATGTTCTACGTGGTTCGCGGCGAAGGCGGCAAAGTCCTCAGCGGCGACCGCGAGTTGCCGCTGCCGCCCAACGCCGACCGGCCGCTGCCGGGCGTCATCCAGTACCACGATACCCAGGTGCGAGGCTTTCCGGTGCGCGCCGCCTATACCTGGCTCGACCTGCGTACCGAAGGCGGTGTTCCCTGGCTGGTGCAAGTGGCGGAAACCCTCGAAAAACGCGGCCAGCTCGCCAACCACATCGTACGCACCGTGGTGATTCCGCAAGTGGCCATCCTCGCTCTCGCCGTCTTGCTGGTGTGGTTCGGTCTCTCGCGCGGCATCCGCCCGCTCAATACGCTGCAGGCGCGCCTGCGCCAGCGCGCGCCCGACGATCTCTCGCCCATTGCCACGCAGGAGGTGCCCAGCGAGATCCTGCCCCTGGTGCGTGGCATGAACCACCTGCTCGACCGCCTGGCCGCCGACATCGAGGCCCAGCGGCGCTTCGTGGCCGACGCCGCGCATCAACTGAAGACACCGTTGGCGGGGCTGCGCACCCAGGCCGAACTGGCGCTGCGCACCCGCGATCCCGACGACGTCCAGCGCTCGCTGCGCCACTTGGTAGCCAGTTCCGGACGCGCCACCCACGTGGTCAATCAGTTGCTGGTCATGGCGCGCGCCGAGGCGGCCAATCGGCCGCCCGCCCCCGTCGACCTCGCCGATCTCGCACGCGAGCAAACGCTGGCGCGGATCGACGACGCCCTCGATCGAGGCCTGGATCTCGGCCTGGAGGCCCCGGACCACGCGATCTGGGTGCGCGGCGATGCCACCCTGCTGGGCGAATTGGTACAAAACCTGATCGACAACGCCCTACGCTATACGCTGGCAAACGGCACGGTCACCGTCAGGGTCGGCACCGACCTTGCGCGGCACCAAGCTTTTCTGGAGATCGATGATTCCGGCTGCGGCATCTCGAAGGAAGACCGCGACCGGGTGTTCGATCGCTTCTATCGCGTGCTGGGCAACACCGCCGAAGGCAGCGGCCTGGGTCTGGCCATCGCGCGCGAGATCGCCATGCGCCACGGCGGCACCTTGCAAATCCACGATAGTCCGCTCCTCAACGCCGCAGGGATCCCGGGCACCCGGGTCCGCCTGCAACTCGCCCTCCACGCTCCCGCCGCCCATCCATCATGAACTCCCGCTTCTTGCCGCGCCTGCTGGCTCCGCTCGCTCTTGCCGGTCTCGCCGCCTGTGCCACCGGTCCCGGCGGCCTGGAAATCGATCGTTCGATCACCGCCACCGGGCAGAACAGCCGGGTCGAGTTCATCGTTTTGCATTACACCAACAGCGCCACCCCACGCTCGCTGCAATTGCTGAGCCGGGGCGAGGTCAGTGCCCACTACCTGGTGACCGATGGCGATCCACCCCGCGTGTATCAATTGGTGGATGAGAACCGCCGCGCCTGGCATGCCGGCGTCAGCCAATGGCGCGGCCGCACCTGGCTCAACGCCAGCTCGATCGGCATCGAGATCGTGCACCAGCCCTTCCATCCCGGGGCCGCGCCCGACGATCCCGGCCGCTGGAAGCCCTATGCGCCCGCCCAGATCGAGACGGTGATCCAGCTCGTTCGCGACGTGGCCCAACGTCATGAAGTCAAGCCCGAGAACATCGTGGGCCACAGCGACGTCGCACCGCAACGCAAACAGGATCCCGGCCCCGCGTTTCCGTGGCGACGACTGGCCGACGAAGGGCTCGGGCGCTGGTACGATCCCGGCGTGGTGGCGGCATGGCAGGACCGACTGGCGAACCGTCCCCTGCCCTCGGTGGCGTGGTATCAGGCCCGGCTCGCCGAAGTTGGCTACGACGTACCGCGGCATGGTTTGCTGGACCCCGCCACGCGCGCGGCGCTGCGCGCCTTCCAGATGCATTGGCGGCCCGAACTGGCCGAAGGTGATCCCGACGCGGGGACGGCCGCGGTGCTGTTGGGCGTGCTGGGCGCCGACCCACTGCGGCCCGGCGAGGAACGATGGGCCGAACCTGCAGGCGGCAAGTCTTATTGAGCGTTCCCCAGGCCTGCCGCGACACGCCAGGCTCCTTGCACATTGAAGAAGCCGGCGCGGCGATGATCGCCACGCCGGCTTCGGATACAGCCACCGGACAAGGCAAGCGCCGGGATTATCCGGCGATGTAGCGCTCGAGCTGATCGATGATGAACTGCTGCTCGTCGATGATGTCTTTGACGAGATCGCCGATGGAGATGAGACCCACCAGCCGCGGACCTTCCATCACGGGGAGATGGCGCATGCGGCGTTCGGTCATGAGAGCCATGCACGACATGCTGTCGTCTTCGGGACTCACGTACATGACGCCCGGCGTCATGATGTCGCTCACGGGAGTGGATTCGGAGGCGCGCCCGTGCAGCAAGACCTTGCGCGCATAATCGCGCTCGGTGATGATGCCGACGATGCGCTCGTCGTCGCGGACCAGCAGCGCGCCAATGCCGTGCAGAGCCATGCTGCGCATGGCTTCCAGCACCGAAGAGTCGGGCCGGATCTGGTGGACGACGGTATTGCCTTTGGCCTTGAGAATATCGGCAACGGTACTCATAGCTCGGACCTCCTGCGGACACCAACGACATTCGATGGCACATTCTACCCGCAACGCGCGGGTACTGCGCCGGCGGCCGCCCCCGCCCCCCGGCGACCCGGGGTGCGGTATCCTAAGCGTTTACGCATTCCAGGCCCACGGGCATTCCAGGCCCACGGCGGCCGCCATCTCCCGATACCGACTCGCATGACTGCTTCCACCAACCCCCAGCGCTTTGCCGGCACCGATCGCTACGTTGCCACCCAAGATCTCACCCTGGCGGTCAATGCCGCGCTCACGCTGCAGCGCCCGCTGCTCGTCAAGGGCGAGCCCGGCACCGGCAAAACCATGCTGGCCGAAGAAGTCGCGGCCTCGCTGGGCCGGCCGCTGCTGCAGTGGCACATCAAGTCCACCACCAAGGCGCACCAGGGCCTGTACGAGTACGATGCGGTATCGCGCCTGCGCGACTCGCAACTGGGCGACGAAAAAGTCCGCGACATCCGCAATTACATCGTGCAGGGCGTGCTGTGGCAGGCCTTTACCGCCGATGAGCCCGTGGTGCTGCTGATCGACGAGATCGACAAGGCCGATATCGAATTTCCCAACGATCTGCTGCGCGAGCTCGATCGCATGGAATTCCATGTGTACGAAACCCGCGAAACCATCAGCGCCCGCCACCGGCCGTTGGTGATCATCACCTCCAACAACGAGAAGGATCTGCCCGACGCCTTCCTGCGCCGCTGCTTCTTCCACTACATCCAGTTTCCCGACCGCGACACCCTGGCGCAGATCGTCGACGTCCACTACCCCAATCTCAAGCAGGAACTGCTCTCGGCGGCGCTCGATGCCTTCCTGCGCATGCGCGAGATTCCCGGCCTGAAGAAAAAGCCCTCCACCTCCGAACTGCTCGACTGGCTCAAGCTCCTGCTGGCCGAAGACATTCCGCCCGAAGCGCTGCACAGCCGCGACAACGACGCCGCGATTCCGCCGCTGCACGGCGCCCTGCTCAAGAACGAGCAAGACGTGCATCTGTTCGAGCGGCTTTTGTTCATGACCCGCGGTTCACGCCGCGGCTGATGCGTTCACCATGCTGATCGATTTCTTCACGCATTTGCGCGATCACCAGGTACCGGTGACGGTACGCGAGTACCTCACCCTGCTCGAAGCGCTGCAGCGCAACGTGATTCCCCCCTCGCTCGATGATTTTTATTATCTGGCGCGCCTGGTGCTGGTCAAGGACGAATCCCACTTCGATCGCTTCGACAAAGCCTTCGGCAGCTACTACAAGGGCATCGAGGCCGCGCTGCCGCCCGGTAAAGAGATTCCCGTCGATTGGCTGCTCAAAACCTTCGAAGCCAACCTCACGCCCGAGCAAAAGGCCGCCATCGAGAAGCTGGGCTGGGACAAGCTCATGGAAGAATTCAAGAAGCGGCTGGATGAGCAAACCGGGCGCCATGCCGGCGGCAGCAAATGGATCGGCACCGGCGGTACTTCGCCCTTCGGGCATGGCGGCTATCACCCCGAGGGCATTCGGGTGGGCGGCGAAAGCCGCAACCGCAGCGCCGTGAAGGTGTGGGAAGAACGCCAGTTCCGCGACTACGACGACAGCGTGGAACTCGGCACCCGCAACCTCAAGGTGGCCCTGCGCAGGCTGCGCCGCTTCGCCCGCGAAGGCGCCGAGCTCGAGCTGGATCTCGACGACACCATCGCGCACACCGCGCGCAATGCCGGCCATCTCGACATCCGCATGGTGCCCGAACGGCACAATGCCGTGAAGGTGCTGATGCTGCTCGACGTCGGCGGCAGCATGGACGACCACGTGGCCCGCGTCGAAGAACTGTTCTCCGCGGCGCGCAGCGAGTTCAAGAACCTCGAGGTGTACTACTTCCACAACTGCGTCTACGACCATCTTTGGCGCAGCAACCAGCGGCGCCAGGCCAACAAGATTCCCACGCTCGACGTCCTGCACCGCTACAACGCCGATTGGCGGCTGATCCTGGTGGGCGACGCCACCATGAGCCCCTACGAGATCGTCCAGCCCGGCGGCTCGGTGGAATACCACAACGCCGAGGCCGGCGCGGTGTGGCTGCAGCGTCTCACCGGCAGCTTTCCGCATCATGTCTGGCTCAATCCCGAGCCCGAAGGGCTCTGGACCTATCGGCAATCGGTCGGCATGATCCGCGACATCATGCACCAGCGCATGTACCCGGTAACCGTCGCCGGCCTGGAACAAGCCATGCATTTGTTGTCCAAGTAAGCTTCGCGGCGCGCCCTTGCCCCTCGGGCCGGCTCGCTTCCTCCGCGTTCACGATCCGCTTCGCCCATGACCGCACACGCTTCCCGTTCCGCCTCCTCGCCCGCCGTCCCTCAACCCCTGGCCCGTGCCGCCTCGGCCCTGCGTCCGGGCTCGGGCCGGCTCGGCCTTGCCCTGCTACTGATCAGCGGCTTCACCCTGGGCGACCCGGCGTGGCCGGCCGAGCCGGTTGCCGAGCCCCAGGCCCGGATCGCCGAGCGCCGCGACGACGCTCCAGCGGTGCTGCCGGCCGGCATCAAGCAATTGCACAGCGTCGAAGGCGTGACCGAGTACGAGCTGCCCAACGGCCTGCGCATCCTGCTCGCGCCCGACGCCTCCAAGCCCTCCATCACGGTCAACATGACCTACCTGGTGGGCTCGCGCCACGAGAACTACGGCGAAACCGGCATGGCGCACCTGCTGGAGCACATGATCTTCAAGGGCACGCTGCTCACCCGCAACGCCCTGGGCGAGTTCGCGCGGCGCGGCCTGCGGGCCAATGGCAGCACCAGCGCGGATCGCACCAATTACTTCGCGACCTTCGCCGCCAACCCCGAGACCCTGCAGTGGTATCTGGGCTGGCAGGCCGATGTGATGATCAACTCCACCATCCTGCGCAGCGACCTCGATACCGAGATGACCGTGGTTCGCAACGAAATGGAATCGGGCGAGAACAATCCGTTCCGGGTGCTGCTGCAGAAAATGATGGCGGCCGCCTTCCAGTGGCACAACTACGGCAAAACCACCATCGGCGCCCGCTCCGACGTGGAAAACGTCGACATCGAGCAATTGCGGGATTTTTATCATCGCTATTACCAGCCCGACAACGCGGTGCTGATCGTCTCGGGCCAGTTCGATCCCGAGGCCACGCTGCGCGATATCGTGCGCGACTTCGGCCGCATTCCCCGCCCGCAACGCGAGCTGCCGCACCTCTACACCGAAGAGCCGGTACAAGACGGCGAGCGATCGGTGGTGGTCCGGCGCACCGGCGGCAACCCCCTGGTGGCGGCCCTGTACCACACGCCCCAGTTCGCCAGCCAGGAATCGGCGGCCTTGCAGGCGGTGTCGGTGATCATGGGCGATACGCCGTCGGGCCGGCTTTACCGGCAACTGGTCAGCGAAGGCAAGGCCGCCAGCATCTTCGGCTTCACCTTCGATCAGCACGATCCCGGCCTCATCCTGTTCGGCGCCGCGCTCAACGAAGGCACCGAGCCCTCGCCGGTGCTCTGGGATCTGCTCGACACGGTCGAAACCGTGATCACCAATCCCATTACCCAGGAAGAGCTCGATCGGGCGCGCAACAAGCTGCTGCTCGACTGGGACGCCACCTATAACGATCCGCAGCGCCTGGGCGTCGCCCTGTCCGAAGCCATCGCCGCCGGCGATTGGCGGTTGTTCTTCCTGCAACGCGACCGCTTCCGCAATCTCACGCTGGAAGAGGTCCAGCGTGCCGCCGAGCGCTGGCTGGTGCGCAGCAACCGCACCGAGGGAATGTACATTCCCACGGCGAGCCCGCAGCGCGCCCCGCGCGCCGACGCCGTGGACGTGGCCGCCCTCCTCGACGGCTACCAGGGCGACCCCGACTTCCAGGCCGTGGAAGGCTTCGAGCCCACGCCGGCCAATCTCGACGCCCGCACCGAACGGCGTACGCTCGAGCTCCCCAACGGCCCGGTGGAACTCGCCCTGCTGCCCAAGGCCACGCGGGGCGACCGCGTGCAGGCACGCCTGGCCGTCAACTTCGGCGACGTCGAAAGCCTGCGCGGCCAGCGCGTGGTGGCCGAAGCCGTGGCCGATCTGCTCGATCGCGGCACCAGCCAGTACAGCCGCCAGGAACTCCAGGACCGCTTCGATGCCCTGGAGGCCGACGTGGGCTTCGACGGCGCCGGCACCACGGTGAGTGTGGGAATTTCCACCAAGGGCGAGCACCTGCCCGAAGTGCTGGAACTCGTGTTCCACATTCTCCGCCACGCGGAGTTCCCGCAAGAACAGCTCGACGAATACCGTCGCGGCGTCTTGGCCGCCCTCACCCAGGCGGCCAGCGAGCCCTCCGCCCTCGCGGTGCGTGCGCTGGCCCGGCACGACAACCCCTGGCCCAAAGACGATGTGCGCTACGTTCCGTCGTTCGAGGAAGCCCGGGCCGACGCCGAACAACTGCAGCGCGAGGCCCTGGTGGCCTTCCATCAATGGTTCTACGGCGCGGGCCAGGTGCGCGTCAGCGCCGTTGGCACGTTCGACCCCGACGCCGTTCAGGCCGCGGTGGTGGCGGGGCTGGAGGGTTGGCAAGAGGCTCCGGCCTACGAGCGCATTCCCTCGCCGTATCGCGACGTTCCACCCGAATTGTTCAACATCGATACCCCCGATAAGGCCAACGCCTTCTTCATCGCCGGCCTGCCGATCCGGGTACAAGACACCGACGCCGATTTCCCGGCACTGATGGTCGCCAACCGCTTGCTGGGCCAATCCGAGACCTCACGGCTCTGGACCCGCGTGCGCGAACAGGAGGGTCTGTCCTACGACGTACGCAGCCAGCTTTCGGTGTCGTCCTACGAGCCTTCGGGCAGTTGGGGGATGTATGCCATCTACGCGCCGCAGAATCGCGCCCGCCTCGAAGCGGCGGTGTCCGAAGAACTGGCGCGCGCGCTCAAGGATGGCTTCAGCGACGAAGAGGTGCGGCAGGAGGTCGGCGCCATGCTCCAGCAGCGTCGGCTGGCCCGCGCGCAGGATGGCGTGTTGGCCAGTACCTGGCTGAACTACCTGGAGCTGGATCGCACCTTTGCCTGGTCGGCCGAGATCGACGAAAAGCTGCAGGCGCTGGACGCCGTCGCGGTGAATGCCGTGCTGCGCAAGTACCTCAAGCCCAAGGACTTCAGCGAGGCTTATGCGGGGGATTGGGGCCGGGCTGGGGCGAAGTGAAGAACTCCGGCTTCCCGGCTGGAGCTTCTCCGCCACCCTTCGGGGGAACCTTCGGCTCCAGAGAACAACTGCCTCGCTTGACCCCGTCCTGAAGGATGGCGAGCCGAAGCGGGTGAGCCGCTACACTCGCCCCCGTTCATTGATATTGACAACAGTACCCGGCGCGCTCCCTGGCCGGGTATTTTTTTCCCTTGCAACTTTAGCGATCGATCGGTAAACATGATAGACTGACCAAAACTTGAAAACGGAGCTGCCATGGCTGACAAGATTCTCTACGAGAAAAAGGATGAGGTTGCCTGGATTACCTTGAATCGCCCGGAAGTCCGTAACGCGGTCGATCACGACATGCATGAAAGGCTGTGCGAGATCTGGGCCGACTTCCGGGATGATCGCCAGTTGCGCGTTGCCGTTTTGTCCGGGGCCGGAGGGCATTTCACGGGAGGCGCCGACCTCAAAACCCATGCCCCCATGTGGCAGGACATCGGCCCCATGGTAGGGCGTGAGCGCATCGAAGATGGTCTTTCAGGTATCACGCGCGGCCCCCTGTCCCGCATCTACAAACCCATCATTGCGGAGATCGATGGCTGGTGCGTGGGCCATGGCATCGAAATGATCATGGCGTGCGACATCAGGGTGGCTTCCAGCCGGGCCCGATTCGGCGAATTTCAAGTCCGCAAAGGCATGCATCACGCCGATGGCGGGCTGTCACGCCTCATCAATACCTGCGGTGTTGGCTTCACGATGGAGTTCTTGATGACAGGCGCGGAAATCTCCGCGCAACACGCGTTCAACGCGAACATGGTGAATTATGTCGTGCCCCCCGAAGCGCTTCGGGCCAAGACAGAGCAGGTCGTCCAGAACATTCTGAATTGCGATCGCGCGGCAGTCGAATCGGCCAAAGAGACCATTCTTGAACTCATTGGCCGGACGCTGCACGATCAGTTGCGGGTCGAAGCCATGTGGGGTTATGCCTTATGTGGCGGCAACCCGACGATTCGGGGCTTGATGTCGCAGTTCTTCGATGAGCAGCGACAGAACAAGGGCGGCTGAAGCGATGGCAGCCCTGGTTCCTGCAAGCCTGCCCGACGGCCGCTGCCTGACGAATCACGATCGGCGCGCCGTTGCCTCGCCGTTCCGGGATCTGCTCGATGTTCGAATTCTCGAATGGGAGCGTGATCGATGCGTGGTCGAGATCCCGGTCGTTGAACAGCTCACGAATTTCGCCGGCGCCATGGCGGGATCGGTTGTCGCCGCGGCCTTGGACATGGCCGCTACCCTCTCGGGCTGCTGGGAGCCCGAACCCACCCCACCCCGGCTGGCGGTTACGGTGACCTTCACCATTACCTTTTTGGCGCCCGTAAAAGCAGGCTCCATCAGAGCCTCCGCGGTCAAGATCGGTGGCGGCCGGCAGCTCTTTACGTCCACGATAACAGTGACCGCACCCGACGGCTCAGTGGCAGCCACTGGCCAAGGCACTTTCCGGTATGTGAATCCATGACACACAAAGCGAATGACGTTTACGTGATAGGCCTGGGATTGCACCCCGCCACTCTGCGCGAAGACGGCCTGCGTCTGGAGGAAATGGTCTACCAGACATGTCGCCGCGCGCTCGATCACGCCGGCGTGAGCCGGGCGCAGCTGGACAACGTGGTTTTGGGCGCTAGCGATGAACTCGATGGCCGACCGATCACGAATATGCTTTTGTCGGCTCCCGCTGGTGGTTACCTAAAGGATGAGATCCGGGTAACGGACTCCGGCGCCAACGCTTTGTGCATGGGTTTTGCCAGAATCCGCACGGGCGAATTCGATCTGGGGCTGGTTGGCAGTTGGTGCAAGGGCTCAAAGATCGACAGTGAAACAGTGATGAATCTGCGAGCCGATCCTTTCTATTATCGGCCGCTCGGCATGGGCACCCGTGTGGCCAATGGCTTGCTCGCACAGGCGGTCATGCAGCACGGTGTGGACGAAAACGAGGTCAACCGGCGTGTGCTTGCCGCTTATGAGCGAGCCCGAAGCAACCCGCGTGGCCTGCGCCGCGCCGTGCCTCCGCTGGGCGACCTCCAAGACGCCCCATACGAAGCAGCGCCCTTGCGGCAAGGCCAGAGCGCGGCCAGAACCGACGGCGCCGTGGCGCTCATCCTGGCTTCGGGTCGCTTTTTGAATGCAAATCGGGGTTGCCGGCCGCTGGCACGAATGGCGGGAGCAGGCTGGGCAAGCGATAGCTATGCCTTGGGAGCCAGGCGACTGGGTGACTTCAACTCGGCCCGGACGGCCTGGAACAAAGCTTTAGCCATGAGCGACCGGACCTCGGCAGCCGATTTCGATGTGATCGAACTGGAATCGCCCACCGGCTGGCACGAAGCCGCCTGGGTTCGCGTCTTCGGTATCTCCGACGAGAACGTGGTCTCGCCCTCAGGCGGTGTCTTTGCTCAGAATCCGGAGTTCTGTAGCGGCCTGATCAACGCCGCTGAAGCCGTTCTGCAGGTTGCCGGACAAGCCGGAGCCGTACAGCGCCCAGTGGTGCGTGCCGCCGCCGCGCATAGCTGCCATGGCTTTGCCCAGCAAGGCAATGTTGTCGTGATGTTTGATCGGGGGGGCCTCTGAGATGGCGCACACCGTAGCGGTACTCGGTAGCTGGCAGAGCGACTTCCGCACACATGTCAACGACCTGACTTTTATTGAACAAGCACAAGTGGCGGCGCTTGGCGCCTATCGGGCCGCGGGCATGAGCCCCGACGACATCGACGCGGTCGTCTTTTCGCTCGCTCCCACGTTCTTTTTGGGCGTCGCCGACGCCGACCGCTGGGCAATCGACTCCATTTTTGCCGCCGGCAAGCCGATTTTCCGCGTTCACACAGGCGGCGCGACCGGCGGTTCCGCCGTCGAGGCCGCCTATACGCTCGTGCGCAGCGGAATGGCTCGTTCGGTGTTGGTCGTAGGCGCCGAGCGCATCGCCGAAACACCCGATGCGCAGAAGGTGCTGAATCTCATCTTCGACCCGTTCTATGAACGCGACATGCCGCTGTCGACCAACTCCTTGATGGCCTTGCGCGCCACCGCCTACCTCAAACGGCACGGCCTGACCGAAGAAGACATGGCCCGCGTGGTAGTACGAGCCCGACGCAACGCCTTGAAGAATCCCCATGCCCACTTGAAGGGCGAGGTCACGATCGAGGAGGTCTTGAACTCCAGAATGATTGCGTGGCCCCTGAAGCTCTATGACATCTGCCCTCGCTCGTCTGGCAGTGCGGCCATGATCGTTGGCAATCTCGATATGGCAAAACGCTTTTGCACCAGGCCCGCCTTCATCAATGGCATCGCCTCCGTCACGGATACCTACTGGATGGGAGATCGACTGACACCCTCCGGCGACACGGATCTCGTCGACTACACGCTCGTTGCCCGAGCCGTCAATGAAAGCTACCGGCGCGCCGGCATCCGCGATCCACGGCGCGAAATCCAGGTCGCCGAACTTTACGATCCCTATAGCTTCAACTGCTCGACCAAGCTTGAACAAGCGGGATTCTGCAGTCCCGGCACCGCGATGCGCCTGGAGCGCGAGGGAGCCTGGGAATGCGACGGTGGTCTCCTCGCCGTCAACCCCTCGGGTGGCACTCTGTGCACGAACCCCATTGCCGTGACGGGGTTGGTACGGTGCATCGATGCCGCGACCCAGGTCATGGACCGAGCCGGTCCGATTCAAGTTAAAGGGGTACAAACGGCTCTCGCCACCTCAAGCGGCGGCGCAGGGCAGTTCGTGAGCAGTCTCATCTTCGGTTCGGCGCCGCGAGCCGGTTCACCTCGACATTAGGAGTATCCCAATGACTGACATCGCCGCTCGCAATGAAAACCATGCCGTGGTCACAGACGAAATCACGCTGCGGTACGACTACGCCCTCGGTCAAGTCGCCGGGAAGTTCATGCAGGGATTGAAGGAAGGCAAGCTCCTGGCGACGCACTGCTCGAAGTCCGGCCTGACCTACCTACCGCCGCGCGCGTTTTGTGAGCGCACGTTCGAACCGTGCGACTCATGGGTACAAACCGGCGCCGAAGGAGTCATCGAAGCCTCCACCGTGGTCGTGCGTGGCTTGGAAGGCAAACGCAAAGCCCCGATGGCAATTGCGTTTGTTCGCATCGATGGTGTCGACTCGGCTATTGCCAATTATGTCGATGGCATCGACCTGAGCGATGTGCAGGCAGCCATGCAAAAGATGGCACCAGGCACCCGCGTCAAGGTGGTTTTCGCGCCGGATCGGCAGGGGCGTATTACGGATTTCACTTTTGAGTTGCTCGCCTAGAACCATGCAACCGCGCTCCATCGAACTGTACGAGTATGACTTCGTCACCGTCCTTGGCCAAAGAGCCGCCGATTGCGGCGAGCGGGGGTTCCTGACGTTCGAAGAAGAGCGTTACACCTTTGCCGATGCGCACCGGATCACCAACCAGTTGGCCAACGGTCTCCTCGCCGCCGGAGTGGCGCCGGGCGACCATGTCGCGATTCTCCTGGACAACTCGCCCGACATCGTGTGGTACTTCCTGGCGCTTGGCAAGATCCGGGCGGTCGCAGTGCCCCTGAACACCGCTGCCAAAGGCGAGCTCCTCGGCCGTTTTCTTCGCCAGGCACGCGCAAGCTGGATTGTCACCTCGCGCACTTATCTCGATCGGGTTGCCGATGTCGCAAGCCTTTGTACTGACCTCAAGTCCGGCATCGTTGTGGGCGCGAGGGGCGAGCAGAGTACTAGGCTGCCGTTTGCCACCGTCCGGCATACCGAATGCATGTCCGCGAGCGCCGATGACCCGGGCGTCGAGGTCGGCTTCAAGGACCTGGCCTGCCTGATGTTCACCTCAGGTACGACAGGCCCTTCAAAAGCGATCATGTGGACCCATTCCAGTTGCTTTGCCCAAGCCGCGGCCTTGGCACAGGCTTTCGGCTACACGCGCGACGAAGTGATGTATACCTGTCTGCCGATGTTCCATGGCAACGCCTTGCGCTCCATGTATGTGGCGTTGATTACCGGTTGCCGCATCGCGCTGGCGAACCGATTCTCGGCCAGTGGCTTCTGGGAAGACATCCGGCGCACCGGAGCGACTCAATTCAATCTGCTCGGCGCGATGGCCAGCATTCTGTGGAACCGTCCCCGCGAGCCGGATGATCGTGTCCATGCCGCCAGTAACTGTATGGTCGTTCCCATCCCGAGTTTCGGGAAGGAGTTTGCGCGGCGCTTCGGCGTGCGGCTCTGCACCACCTATGCTTTGACCGACTTCGCCTACATCGCCTTTCTCGGACCTAACGAGCCGGAAGACAAATGGGATACCGCCGGGCGTCCGCAGCCCGACATCGAACTGGCGATTCTGGACGAGAACGACTTTGAACTGCCTCGCGGCGAAACGGGCGAGATCTGCGTGCGCAACCGTCGACCCTGGACCACGTCGCAGGGCTATTTCGATATGCCGCAGGCAACGGTGGAGGCATGGCGCAACCTCTGGTTTCATACGGGCGATCGCGGTTTCCTGGATGCCGACGGCTACCTGCATTTCAAGGATCGCAAGAAGGATGCGATACGCCGGCGTGGCGAGAACATCTCCTCCTTTGAAGTCGAGCAAATCATCGCGATGCACCCGCAAGTGCATGAGGTGGCCGCGTTTGCCGTGCGATCGGAACTCAGCGAAGACGAAGTCATGGTCAGCGTGGTGCGACGCGCAGGCAGCGATTTAAACGAGGAGGACCTGGTACGCTGGGCGGCACGGCAGATGGCGTATTTCATGGTGCCCCGCTATGTGCAGTTTCTGGATGCCCTTCCACGCACCCTGACCGAGAAGGTCGAAAAATACAAACTGCGCGCTGCGGCGGAATCCAATCTCTCCCGTGTTTGGGATCGCCAGGCACAGAGCATCGTGATCGGTCGCTGAATGCAAGGGGATGACGAAATGCGGCAGTTTCAAGAAGAGTTGCCACTGGCGGGCATCAAGGTACTGGAACTTGCTCAAATGATAGCGGCGCCCAGCGCTGGGCTGCTACTGGCCGATTATGGCGCCGACGTCATCAAAGTGGAGCCGCCGGGTGGCGACAGTGCCCGGCAATTGAAGTCTCCCAGCGCGCGCGATCTCACGGTGGCTCCGGTTTTCACGGGCTACAACCGAAACAAACGGCTGGTGCGCGAAGATCTGCGACAGCCGGAGTCGCGGGAACGCATCTTGCGGCTGGCCGAACAGGCGGACATCCTCATCGAGGCTTCGCGGCCAGGCGTGATGGAACGGCTCGGGCTAGGCCCGGATGTGTTGTTGCAACGCAATCCCGGCTTGGTATATGCGTCCGTCAGCGGTTTCGGCTGGGGAAAGCAAGGCCGCGAGCGCGGCGGGGTGGATATTGTCGTACAGGCCGAGAGTGGCATCATGTCTACGACAGGCTATCCCGATGGGCCGCCAACCAAGGTGGGATTCACCATCGTCGACGCGGCCTGCGGGCACGCCCTCTGCCACGGGATCCTCGCGGCGCTGTTCAGGCGCGCTCGTACCGGGCGTGGCGACGTCGTTCGGATCAGCCTGTATGAAATGGCACTCAACTTACAGACCGGCCCGTTGTGCGAATTTCTGGCAACGGGGCAGCAATCCCCACGCCCCGGCAACAGCGCCCCGTTATCCGCGCCCGCCGATGCTTTCCGCTGCAAAGACGGCTACCTGATCGTGAGTGCCTATCTACAGCCGCACTGGGAGGCCTTTACTTCGCTCATCGGGCTGCCCGAACTCGTCCAGGACCCTCGCTTCGCCTCAGGCCCCGAGCGGGCCGCTCATCGCGCCGCTCTGACACCCTTGATCGAGGAGCGAATGACGACTCAAGAGGCCAGGGTCTGGGCCAAGCGCCTGAGACAACAGGGTATCGTCTGTGGTCTGGTCAAGGACTATCATGCGGTAGCACAGGATCCGCTTACCTTAGAATGCGACATGTTCACCCACACGCCGGAGGCACCAGCCATTCGCAGCCCCATCACTTTGGGCCGAACGCGAAGCCAGGAGATCCTAGCGCCGGCGAACGAACCGAGCACCACCATCACCTTCAGAAGTCAGCATGAAAGTCGATAACCTGGCCCGTGCGGTTGAAGCAACGGTTGAGCAACCGGAGGCCGCTTGGCGATCATATGATCGGGATAGCGGTCTGGGCCCTGTGCTCGAGGCAACCCTGCGGGTCTTTACCAATTTCGGCTACCACGGCACGACGGTCCGCATGATAGCCAAAGAAGCGAAGATGTCGGTGCCGGGGCTCTACTATCACTTTTCCAGTAAGCAGGAAATGCTCGTGGTGCTGTTGCGGCATTCCAGCGAAGAACTCCTGCGGCGTGCGCATGCCGCTTTGCAAGAAGGCGGTGACTCGCCCCGTCGGCGCTTTTGCCTTTTGATAGAGAACATCGTGCTCTACATGACGCATCGCCGCCAACTGGCTCATCTCGCCCGCGAAATGCAGTTCCTCGAGCCGCCCCATCGCAAGGCCCACATCGCTCGCCGAGACGAGCTTGAAGGGCTCGTGCGCCGCGAGATCGAAGCCGGACGGCGCGTAGGCGTATTCCGAGCACCCGATGTACCCGAAACGACCCGTGCCGTCTGGGTCCTTTGTCGCAGTGTGGCCGACTGGTACACCCCGACGGGCCCGAAGTCGCCCGCCGAACTTGCCGATGCCTACATCGGATTCGCGCTGGCCCTGGTTCGCGACCGTACCGAAGGAGAGGGATGATGGCCACCCACTGGTAACCCAAAGATTTTGCTATTTCTCCCGCTTTGATATACATTTTATGGCGTATATCATTGATTGGAGGTCGCGATGCAAGTCGCAAAATGGGGCAACAGCCTGGCCGTTCGTCTGCCTGCCAGCGTCGTGGAGGCGCTGGAGCTGAGCGAAGGCGACGACATCGAGATCGTGGTCGATGCGCCGCGAAAGTTCGCCGTGCGCAAGAAGCCTGGTGTGGATGTACTGTTCGCGCGCCTGCGGCAGTTCCGCGGCAAGTTGCCGGCCGACTTCAAGTTCGACCGGGACGAGGCGAACGCCCGTGGCTGATCGCAGTCCCGTCTTCCTGGACAGCAACGTCGTGCTGTACCTGCTGTCCGAGGATGCCCGCAAGGCCGACGGGGCCGAGGCGCTGCTCAGGCGCTCGCCGGTCATCAGCGTGCAGGTGCTCAACGAGGTCACCCACGTGTGCGTGCGGAAGTTGAAGATGGAGTGGGACGAGATCACGCAGTTCCTGGACTTGGTGCGCAGCTTCTGCAAGGTCGTCGCCCTGACCGAGGATGTGCATGATCGTGCGCGCCACATCGCGCAGCGCTACCGCCTGTCGTTCTACGATGCCTGCATCGCTTCGGCGGCCATCGCAGCAGGTTGTACGATGCTCTACACCGAGGACCTGGGCCATGACCAGATCCTCGAAGAGAGTCTTGGGATCAGGAATCCATTCCAATCCGGCCCGGGCTGACATGCCGGCATGCCGCAGGAGATGATCGTGAACACGACAACTCGTTCCGGAACTGCAGAACGCCTCGGCCGTTGGCTCGGCCGCGGCTGGCGTGCATGATGATGGCCGATACTCCGACAGACTCCTAGCCGCCGATCAGCGCGCCCCAACGCCGCGCGCGATAATGCCCCGCAAGACCTCGCGGGTGCCGCCTCTCAAGGTGAATGACGGAGCGCGCCACAGGACTTGGGCGAGGGAGCCGGCCAGCCCTTCTGCCTGCGGATCGGGTTCCACGCCGGCAAGAGTCCGCACCACCTCGCACATTTCCTGCTCGAGATTGGTCCCGATGTCTTTGACGATCGCGGCTTCCAGGGCAGGAACTTCGCCCTGCTGCAGAAGCCCGGCAACGGAGCGCGAAAGATGGCGCACCGTCGCCAGGTGAGCGACCAGACGACCGACTTCACGCGCCGCCGCGGGGCTGGCCTGGGCTTTCAAAACATCCAGGAGCTCAAGCAAAAGGCCAAAGCTCGAAAGGAACCGTTCCGGCCCTGAACGCTCCAGCGCCAGTTCGTCGCTGACCTGCTTCCAGCCTTCGCCGAGCCCACCCACCAGACAGTTTGCCGGCACGAACATATCGTGAAACACCACCTCGTTGAAATCGCGCTCGCGAGCGATATTCTCGATTTGGCGGCACTCCACGCCAGGCGCACGCAGGTCGATGAGAAACTGACTGAGGCCCTCGTGTCGGGAGACGCCACGCGGGCCCGTTCGACAAAGCGCGATCATGAAATCCGATCGATGCGCCCCGCTGGTCCAAAGCTTGGCGCCGGTCAGCACGAAGCCTCCCGATACCGCAGTTGCCTTGGTACGTACGGAAGCGAGATCGGATCCCGAATCGGCCTCGCTCATCCCAATGCAAAAGCGGCAAGTGCCCGCGGCGATTCGCGGCAGGATTGCGGCTTTTTGTTCTTCGGTGCCATAGCGCAAAAGCAGAGGCCCCGCCTGCCGGTCGCCGATCCAATGAAAGCCCAGGGGGGCGCGGGCCACCAGCAGTTCTTCGGCGATCACATAGCGCTCGAGCAGCGACCTCTCCGAACCGCCATAAGCCCGGGGCCAACACATGCCGATCCAGCCTTTCTCGCCCAGCTTCCGACTAAATTCCGGGTCGTCACCGCCAAGATATTCATAGCTACGGGTTGGTCGCTCACTCGCGACAAACTCACGAACTTCGCGCCGCAACGCAGCGAGTTGCGGTGTATCCGCTTGCGCTTGAAACGTCATCTTCTTAATCCGTCAGGATGGGCCAGAGCCCATCGGCACCGGCAGAGATGGCCAACGCGCCCAAGCGCTCGTTCCAGTAGGCCTCGGACCCGAACTCGTCGCGCCAGGAAAGCAAACGCTGCGTACAGCGATGCAGGCCGTGCTCGCGCGAGAACCCCATGGCACCGAGCACCTGATGCGCCGCTGCGGCGGCCGCGGAAGCAGCCTCACCAGCACGCGCCTTCGCGCACGCGACCCCGAGGCTGTTGCCGCCCGCCTCCAGACTACGTATCGCCAGATCGGACGCCCCCGCGCAGATAGCCCACAGGCTGGCAAGGCTCGCCAGATGCTGCTGAATAGCCTGGAATTTGGCTATAGGGCGACCAAATTGCTCGCGCGTATTCGCATGGGACACGGACATCTGCAAAATTTCGCGGCAAGCCCCCGCCATTTGCGCCACCCTGGCCGCGGCGGCCAATCGATAAAAGCCCTCGGAGTCGATTGGCGAACCGGCAAAAAGGTCTATTTCGCTATTTCTAAACTCGAGTGTGTCCCGCGCGTCGGCAGCCGTGTTGAGCCCCGCTTGCACCTCAAACTGACCTTGCCGCACCAGCACGAGCAGGGTTTCGCCACCATGGTCGGCCAATAGAACGACGCCCGCGACATCACGCCCCCAGGGCACGCGCGCGCCTCTACCGTTCAGCACGGCTTTCCGGTCTTTCAGTGTGACAGTCCCGCAGGGACCATCCGGATGGCTAGAGATGGACAAGGGTCCGGCCGGCCCTGTCAGCCCGGCCATCGACAGCAGATGATGTGCCAGGATCGTCTCGACCAAGGGCACCGGGAGCGCGTACTCACCAATCAACTGCATCAAGGCGAACGCGTCTCTCAGGCCCACCCCCGAGCCGCCCTGCGGTTCTGAAGCCAGGCATCGCGGCAGTTCCAGGCTTTCAAGCAAAGTCCAGAGTCCCGCCTGCCAACCGTCGTGTTCCGGCTTGTCGGCCAGCCTGCCTCCTCGCCATTTATCGAGCTCTCGGCGGGTCAGCTCAATCAGCAACTCTTGCATGCTCTCGCGCATCTCACATTCAGTCGATCACAATATTCGCGGCCCGAACAACCTTGATAATCCGCTCGTGGTCCTCATTCATAAAGATCCGGGCCTCCGCCGGCCCGAGAAACGCCACTTCTCCCGAGGCAGCCCGGAGTGTCTTCGCTACCTCGGCGTTTTTCGTGGCCTGCTCGATCGCGCCGGCCAACTTATCGACGATCTCGGCGGGAGTCGCGGCAGGTGCGAACACGCCAACCCAACCCTCAATCTGGAACCCCGGCAATGTCTCGGCGACGGTGGGAACGTTCGGAAAGTCTTTCACTCGAGCCGGGGCGGTTACCGCCAACATACGAATCTTTCCCGACTGAAGCATGGGATTCACGGACGCCAGACTGTCCAGCATGAAATGAATCCGGCCTCCCGCAAGATCTGTGAGTGCCGGAACAGCCCCTTTGTACGGCACGTGGGACGCCCCCATTCCCGCCAGGGTATTCAACATTTCCGCCCCGATATGGGTGGAATTACCCACGCTGGTGGACCCGAAGAAGATCGTGCCTGGCTTGGATTTGCTGGCTTCGATCAAATCCGCCAGTGTTTTGAACGGGGAGTCCGCCGACACGACAACGTAGACAGGTGCCGTTACTACGCGCGCTACAGGTACCAGGTCGCTCATGGGCTCGTAGTTCAGGTTTCGCGAGACCCCTGACACCAAAGTGCTTCCCGCGGCGCACAAAAGCGTATAACCATCCGGCTTGGATCTGGCCACGAGGCTGGCTCCGATATGGCTATTGCCACCCGGCCGGTTGTCGACCACGACGGACTGATGCAAATCGTCGGACATCTGAGGGGCGAGCGTGCGCGCGACGACGTCCAGCACCCCTCCGGGCAAACTTGGCACGACGATGGTAACGGCCTTCGCAGGATACGCCTGTGCCCTGGCGGCCAGCGGGAGGGCGGCAAGGGCCGCGACGAAAGCGCGGCGACTGAAACGGTGCTCCATGTGTCTCTCCTTCGTGAAATCAATCGGTAGTGATCTGACTTCGTTTACCGATCGATCGCTAAAGTATGAGTGCGTAATACCATAAGGTCAATAGCATTCAGATAACACGTGGCCATCCCTCACCATGGCGCGGCAAGTCCGCGCCCGGGCAATCTATGACACTTGGCATATCACCTTCGTTAATACCGACTAAGCCGCGCAGCCAAGACTCAGGTCCCTCGGCCTTTACGGATGGCGGACGGGCCTGGGCCGGCTCATGATGGCGGTTCCCCGTACCCTGCTGCCACCGCCTCATGTCCGACAGTTTTCATGTTGTCCTCACGCCATTCACCGCGCCCCCTCAACCCACCGCTCGGTGGTGGCCGCTAGCCAGCCCTTCGGCATCGCCCTGTGCCTTGCGTGAACCCATCCCGGAAGAAGCGGCCACGCCTGAACTCTCACCGGATCTCGATGGCGTCTGGAAGCAAGCCTTGCAAAACTGGCTGCCCGATTGCCTGGCCTTATTCTGGCCGAAGACCCACCAACGCATCGACTGGCGTGTTGCGCCCGTTTTTCTGGATCAGGAGCTGCGGCGCCTGGATCGCCTTCTCAAGCGCGGCGAGAGGCGTGTGGATGTACTGGTACAGGTGCGGCTCAAGAGCGGCGGCGAGGCCTTGCTACTCATCCATCTGGAGGTGCAAGCTGGGCGTGTCGGCCCCGCGTTCAAGACCCGGATGTTCCGTTACCGGATCCGGCTGTTCGAGCGCTACCCCAAGCACACGCTTTTGTCTTGCGCCATCCTGCTGGATCGCGAAAATGGTTCGACCACGGAAACCTTCCACAGCGGCGGCCTGGGCGACGAACTGACCTTCCGCTTTCCGGTGGTGAACCTCGCCCGCTGGCGGCGGCGCCTGCCCACGCTCGAGAAGCTCGCGCCCACCAATCCCTTTGCCGTCATCGTGTTGGCCCTTCTGCGCTATCGTGCCACCCGGCCCGACGTCACACGTCTGGCTGGCAAGCTGCAACTGGCGCGTTCGCTGGCACAATGGGGGTATGACGACGAGGCGCGCGGCGCGCTGTTTTTTCTGATCGACAGCTTGTTGGTGCTGCCCGAGCCTCTGGATGAGCTATTTACCGAGACCCTGGAAGACGCGGGAGATCCCATCATGATGCAACAACTGACCAGCGTGCAGCGCGTGATCCTGCGCCGGGAAAAAGCGGAAAGCGAGATCAAAGGTGCCTCTCTCTTGCTGCAAACCCAGCTTCAGCAAAAGTTTGGTTCCTTGCCCGAGTGGGCCGTGGCGCGCCTCGCTCAGGCCGATACCGAAGCACTCCAACAATGGGCGCTGAATGTGCTGCAGGCAGAGAGCATCGATGCGGTGTTTCGCGACTGACCTCCAGCGCGTGCCACTGCGCCGGGAGAAGCGGGCAACTGGCCAGCACGATAGGCCGGCCAGTGGATAAGCTCTGCTAATACCAACATCAAAATAAAGCGTTTTACCGCTCCCGCCCGGCTGCCTACACTGGGCCGCACTTCGATCCGGGAGCGATATCATGCAACGACGCAGTGTTCTGAAAGGCCTGATGTTCGGCGGCCTGGCCTGTACGGCCGGCCGCGCCCTGCCGGCGCTGGCCAGCGCCTATCCTTCACAAGCCATCCAGGTCGCCGTCGGCTTTCCGGGCGGCGGCGCGCTGGACGTGGCCACACGGATGGTCACCGAAGCCCTCGCCGGCCAGGGCATCCAGCCCATGGTGATCCTCAATAAGCCCGGCGCCTCCGGCACGATCGCCGCGGCCCAGGTGGCCCGGGAGGCGGCCAACGGCTATCACCTGGCGCTGGCCACGTCGTCCAATATGGGCATTGCGCCGTTTCTCTACCCCGATCTGAGCTACCGGCCGGCGGAGGATTTCACGCCCATCGGGCAGTTCGCGGTGAGCCAGAACGTGGTCTACACCAATCCCGATGACGACGTGACGGATTTTGCCGACCTGGTGGCGCGCCTGCGCGCCAAACCGGGCCATTATCATTTCGTGTCGCCAGGAGCGGGCACCACCGCCCATCTCTGTTTTGAGCTGCTCAAAGCACGCCTCGGCTTGCAGGCTACCCACGTACCCTACAAAGGTAGCCCCGCCGCGTTGAGCGCGGTGGCGGGGGGGGAAGTGATGGTGGGCGTGGACGCCATCGGCCCGGCCCTGGGCTTCTTCAAAAGCGGCCGCCTGCGCCCGCTGGCCCAGACGGGAGACCGGCGCTTCTCGGAACTGCCCGATGTGCCGACCTTCGCGGAGCTTGGCGTCAAAGGCATTCCCGGCGGCACCTTCCTGGGCCTGTCGGCTCCGGCCGGCCTGCCCGCCAAGATCCAGGAAACGCTGGCCGCCGCGCTGGCCAAGGTCACCGCGGAGCGCGCCTTGGCCGACCGTCTGCTGACCGCCGGCATGACCGCCGCTTATCTCGATCCGTCGGCGTTCGCCACCGCCATGCAAGAAGAAGCCGCATCGTGGGGCGAGGCCGTGCGGGCGTCCAACGCCCAAGCTTATTGATCGCCCATGGCCTCCCTCCCCAGTTTCCGCTTCGCCGTCCTGGCGGACACCCATGCCAACCCCGAAGACGAGGGCGCGCTGTCGCCCTTCGCCTCGCATCGCCTGACGAATTCGCGGCTGCGGCATGCGGTGCGACAGCTCAATCGGCTGAATCCGGACTTCGTCGTCCATGTGGGCGACATGGTGCATCCCGTGCCCGACGCCGCCCTCTATCCGGAGGCGGTAGCGGCGTTTCGCGAGGCCATGGCGGAACTCCAGGCGCCGCTGCACGTGGTGGCCGGCAATCATGATTCGGGCGACAAGCACGCGGCCTATGTGCCCGCGGGCGTGATCCAGCCCGCGCACCTGGCCCAGTACGAGGCACATTTCGGCCGCCCGTACTACGCCTTCGAGCACGGCGGCTGCCATGGCTTCGTGCTGCACACCTCGCTCATCAATTCGGGCCTGCCGGAAGAAGCGGCGCAAGCGCGCTGGTTCGAGCAGGCCGCGGCGCAGGCCGCCGGACGCAAGTTTTTGTTCCTGCATTATCCGCCCTTCGTGGCCAGCGCCGATGAGCCGGGCCACTACGACAACCTCGATGAACCGGGTCGCGGCTGGCTGTTGGAGCGGATTGCCAGGCATGGCTTCGACGCCGTGTTCACCGGTCATGTGCATAATTTCTTCTGCAACGAAATCGCGGGCACGCCGGTGTTTCTGATGCCTTCCACCGGCTTCGCGCGCGCGGATTACGCCGAGGTATTGTCGGCCCCGCAACCCCAGGCGCACGAGAATGGGCGCAACGACGTCGCCAAGCTGGCGATCCTGGTGGTCGACGTCTATCCCGACCGTATCGTCCCGCAACTGCTGCGCCTGTATCCCGAGCCCGGGCTGGATGCCGAGCCTAGCCTGGATTCCGCGCCCGCCGCCCGCTTCTCCGCGCAGCGCGACTGGCCCCGCCTGCCGCCGGCCTACGGCTGGCTGCCCACCCTGGGTCTGGATTTGCGCCACGATTGGACTGCGCTCAAGGCCATCCCCTTCAGCAGCATGCTGGATGAGTTCCAGCGCAAGCAGGCGCGCAACGATTACGCCATCATGGCTCTCTGGGAGATGGGCATACGCCATCTCAGGGTTCCGCTGCAGGATTTGCGGGATCCAGCGGCACGCCAGCGCATGCGCTTGCTCGCCTCCCAGGGCAATCGCTTCCGGGTGTTCGCGTTCCAGTTTCCCGAACCCGCGGCCTGCGCCTTGCTCGCCGAGCATCGCGACTGGCTTACCGGCCTGGAGCTCGTGCTGCCCTGGCCGCCCGCCGATACCTGGCCGGACCGCCTGCGCGCGACGCAACTGGCGACGGGGCTGCCGCTCAGCGTATCGCGCTTCTGGAACGCCGCGCACGAGGCGCGCACCGGCAAGCAGGTGAAGCTGCTGGTGGATCACGGCTTCACGCCCGACGATCCCGAGCTGGAGGCTTTCGCACCGCTGGCGGGCCAGGCGCCACTGGCGGCGCTGGTGTTTCGCATTGCCCAGGACCAGCCCGTGGCCGAGGGCATCGATCGGGCGATACACCGCGCCCGGGCGCTGGGGCTGGCGGCGCAGGTGCATGTCCGGCTGGCCGATGATAGCCCCGCCCGGGCCCGGCGCGACGAAGCGCACAATGTCCGTCGAGTCGTGGAGGCCGCCCTGGCGGCTTTCACGCACCCCGAGCATGCCGTGTTCCTCGATACGCTCAACGACGTCGACCGCGGCTACTTTCCGCGACGCGGTTTGGTCGACAACCTGTACAACCCGCGCCTGTCCGGTACGGTGCTACGCACGCTGCATGGCCTGTTGACGGAAGGCGTGCCCATCGGCGCCGTGGAGTGGCAGTCGCTGGCGGAGGGCCGGCTCGCGATCGTGGCGTTGGCCGATGGCGAGCTTCGGGTCTTTTTGCCGAATTCGCCGGACCAGGATTGGGAACTGGCTTTGCCTGCGTCCCGGCTCGGCGAGCACCTCTCGCCATGGAACCTCGCCACGGGGCAACCGGGCGACGGCGTGGCAGTTGACGCCGAAGCGCGGCGGTGGCGTGGCCGATCCGGTTCTCCAGCTGCGATATCTCTACGATAGCTCGACACGTTCAGGTGGCCGCAACGGCTATCTCTCTGGGCACTTACGCCAACTGATCTGTGAAGAACTCCGGCCTCCTGGCCGGAGCTTCTCCGCCACCCTTCGGGGGAGCCTTCGGCTCCAGAAAATAATTGCCTCGCTTGACCCCGTCCTGAAGGATAAGCATGGACACCGGTCAGTCCCCGCGGACTGGCCGGGGCCTGGCGCATCCAAGCGGCATGCAGGCCGCGAGGTGGACCGGGGCTTGCGCTTGGGCGCGTGGTCATGCCCGCCTTTGTAAAAGACGGCCAACGTGTTCCGTGGCGCGTTGTAGCTGCGCAGCGACGTCGCGAGTACGATAGGCATCGAGGCGGTGGATAAGGGCAGCGACGCTCAGGGCGCCGATAGGTTGCCCCATGGCCTCCTGCCCGTCATGCCGGATAGACGACTACAGCAGGCGAGCCGCCTGCCCCTGCTTCGTCAGCAAGGAGACCGCCCGTTTGTCGAACGACACGAAGACCTCTGCGCCAAGCCAGGCCCCATCGAAAGCGATGACGCCATCGGCAAAATCGCCCCCTGCTTCAAGCAGGGCAAGACCTGCCTCCGCCGCCGGACGGCTGACAACAACATTGTTCGTGTTCAACAAGGCCCGGATCGCAGCGGCAATGTCCGCCCGATCCACGCCATATCGGCCACGCAACACCCACACAAACTCGCACAGCGTTTGCAAGCTCACCGCCACCATGTCAGCCGATTCCAGCAACTCGATCGCCCGTGCCGCCTGCGCCTCGTCGTCTGCCACCATGGCCCGCAGCAGGACGTTGGTATCGGCGGTTACCTTCATTCCTCGCCCATCCCGGCTGCCGCGCCCCTTTGCGCGATGGCCTCGTTGATTTCCTCGATGCTCAAGCGCGCACCGTTGGTTCTGTCCTTGAGAACCCCCCGCAGCTCCCGAAATGAGCCTTTCGGCTTCGCGGCCCGCAACTCGGCACGGCCGTCCGGCAACAGGTCGAGTTCAACTTTCTCGCCCGGTTTGATCCCAAGGTGTTGCAGGACTTCCCGCCGAAAAGTCACCTGCCCTCGAGAAGTCACGGTCAATGTGCTCATAGTGTCTGCTCCATTGAGTCATCGACCAACAAATTAATGCAATTTTGCATTATCGTCAATGAAAGATCGTTCACGCCGGCAACGTATACAACGGATGCCTTGACTCCGGGCGCCGGGTATGCGGGTCTGCCGGCCTCTGCTTGGGCAAGGCGTGGAATTCGACGAACATACGTAGCGATCCCTGCGGCTCGACAGTACGATCCAGCCGTGTCCGAAGCCCCCCTTTAAGAGGGACTTCACCGCCAAACGCCGCGGTATTCGTCCACCACTCGCCGCAAGGCCGCCCACAGTTCGGCGCAGGCCGCGTCATCGTGCTCGGCTCCCCGCCGCCGCACCCAATAGGTGCGCCAGCGCGCCTCGCCGATATCCAGTTCGCGCACGGCAAACCGCGCCGGATCGAGATCGCGCGTAGCCAGGCGCGGCAGCACGGCCACGCCGAGCTCCTGCCGCACCAGGGCCAGCGCGGTGGAGAGCAGTTGCACCTCATGGCCGACCCGCAAGCCGTCTTCGGAGGCAAGCGCATCCTGCAGCAGGACGTTCCATTGGCCATCGCCCCGCCCCACCAGCACGAGCTCGGTCTTGCGCAATTCGCGCCACGCCACCGGCCCGGGGGGCAGTGCAGCCAAGGGGTGGCCGACCGAACCGACGACGCACAAGGTGTCTTCCAGCAAGAGTTGGGAGTCAAAGGCCTGCGCGCCGCTGGTAATGGCGTCCAGGGCGCCCACGACCACGCCGGTTTCGCCGCTGGTAAGCATGTCGCCAAGCATGCGCACCGGCCGGTCGACCACGGCAATCCGCAGGCTACTGCCCCGGCGCCGCAGGTCGGCGATGGCGGCGGGCAGCACGGTGGCCGCCGTGAGCGGCCCGACGCCCACGCGCAGCCAGGGTTCGCGCCAGGGCGCATCGCCCTGGATGTCGCCCAAAGCCCGCTCGAGTTCCAGGTGGGCCCGCAGGCCGGCGGCGTGAAGGTGCTTGCCGGCCTGGGTAAGATGGATGTGGCGCCCGCGCGCCACCAGGGGCTGGCCGACTTCCCGCTCCAGGTCGCGGATCAGGGAGCTGACCGCCGACTGCGTGATGAAAAGCCGTTCGGCAGCCTGGGTGAAGCTGCCGGTCTGCTCGATCAAGGCCAGGGCCTTGAGCTGGCGCAGGGTGATCATTCAGCCCGTTCGAAGACGAATTCGTCGTTCTTCCAATCCACTTGGATGGTGTCTTTCTCGCCGAACTTGCCTTCGAGAATGAGACGGGCCACGGGATTTTCGATCTCCTGCTGGATGGCCCGCTTGAGGGGCCGCGCGCCGAACACCGGGTCGAAGCCCGCCTTGGCGACCTGCGCCAGGGCCTCGTCGCTGACGTCGAGCGTCATGTCGTGCTGCGCCAGGCGCTCCTGCAGCCGCTTGAGCTGGATGCTGGCGATCGAGGCAATGTGCTTGCTGTCGAGCGCATGGAACACCACCACTTCGTCGATGCGGTTGAGGAACTCGGGGCGGAAGTGCGAGCGCACGTCTTCCCAGACGACTTCCTTGATCGCCTCGTACGACTGGCCGACCATGTTCTGGATATGCTGCGAGCCCAGGTTGGACGTCATCACGATCACCGTGTTGCGGAAGTCCACCGTACGGCCCTGGCCGTCGGTCAGGCGGCCGTCGTCGAGCACTTGCAGCAGCACGTTGAACACGTCGGGGTGGGCCTTTTCGACTTCGTCGAGCAGGATCACGCTATAGGGCTTGCGCCGCACCGCCTCGGTGAGGTAGCCGCCCTCTTCGTAGCCCACGTAGCCCGGAGGCGCGCCGATCAGGCGGGCCACCGAGTGCTTTTCCATGAACTCGCTCATGTCGATGCGCACCAAGTGCTCGGCCGAATCGAACAGGAACTCGGCCAGCGCCTTGGTGAGCTCGGTTTTGCCCACGCCGGTGGGCCCAAGGAAGAGGAAGGAACCGTAGGGTCGCGCCGGGTCGGACAGGCCGGCCCGCGAGCGGCGGATGGCGTCGGACACCAGGCGCACGGCCTCGTCCTGCCCCACCACGCGCTGGTGCAGCTTGTCTTCCATTTCGAGCAGCTTGGCGCGCTCGCCCTGCATCATCTTGGACACCGGGATGCCGGTGGCGCGCGACACGACCTCGGCGATCTCCTCGCTGCCTACCTGGGTGCGCAGCAAGCGCTGGCGCCCGTCCTGCTCGGCGGTTTCTTCGCTCTCGGCGGACTTCAGGCGCGCTTCGAGCTCGGGCAGCTTGCCGTATTGCAGCTCGGCGAGCTTATCGAACTGGCCGCGCCGTTGCAGTTCGGCCATTTCGGCGCGCACGTGCTCGATTTCCTCCTTGATCGATTGGGCGCCCTGTACGGCGGCCTTCTCGCCCTTCCAGATCTGCTCGTAGTCGTCGTACTCGCGCTGCAGCTGCTCGAGCTCGTCTTCCAGGCTTTGCAGGCGGCGCATCGAGGCTTCGTCGGTTTCCTTCTTGACCGCTTCGCGCTCGATCTTGAGCTGGATGATGCGGCGTTCGAGCCGGTCCATCACCTCGGGCTTGGAATCGATTTCCATGCGGATGCGCGCCGCGGCTTCGTCGATCAGGTCGATGGCTTTGTCGGGCAGGAAGCGGTCGGTGATATAGCGGTGGGACAGCTCCGCGGCCGCGACGATGGCGGGGTCGGTGATGTCCACGCCGTGGTGCAGCTCGTAGCGCTCCTGCAGGCCGCGCAGGATGGCGATCGTGGCTTCCACCGTGGGCTCGCCCACCAGGATCTTCTGGAAGCGGCGCTCGAGGGCGGCGTCTTTCTCGATGTACTTGCGGTATTCGTCGAGCGTGGTGGCGCCGATGCAGTGCAGCTCGCCGCGCGCCAGCGCCGGCTTGAGCATGTTGCCGGCATCGATCGCGCCTTCGGCCTTGCCCGCCCCCACCATGGTGTGCAGCTCGTCGATGAAGACGATGGTGCGGCCTTCGTCCTGGGCCACTTCCTTGAGCACGGACTTCAGCCGCTCTTCGAACTCCCCGCGATATTTGGCGCCGGCCAGCAGCGCCGCCATGTCGAGTGACAGCACGCGCTTGTTCTTGAGCGTTTCGGGCACCTCGCCGTTGACGATGCGCTGGGCCAGACCTTCGATGATGGCGGTTTTGCCCACGCCGGGTTCGCCGATGAGGACCGGGTTGTTCTTGGTGCGGCGCTGCAGGATCTGGATGGTGCGGCGGATCTCGTCGTCGCGGCCGATCACCGGATCGAGCTTGCCTTCGCGGGCGCGCTCGGTGAGATCGAGGGTGTACTTTTTGAGCGCCTCGCGCTGGCTCTCGCCTTCCGGGTTATCGACGGACGCGCCGCCGCGCACGGCGTCGATGGCCGCTTCCAGCGCCTGCTTTTGCAAGCCGGCTTCTTTCAGCGCCCGGCCGGCCTCACCTTTGTCGTCGGCCAGGGCGAGCAGGAACAGCTCGCTGGGAATATAGGTGTCGCCGCGGCGGCCGGCTTCTTTGTCGGTGCGCGCCAGCACGGCCTGCAGATCGCGGCCGATCTGCACGTTGCCATCGCCGCCCTGCACCTGCGGCAGACGCTTGATGGCATCCTGCAGCGCGGGCTGGAGGCGATTGACGGCCACGCCAGCGCGCGACAGCAGGCTGGTGGTACCGCTTTCGGCGTCGGCCAGCAGCGCCGCCAGCACGTGGACGGGTTCGATGTAGGGGTTGTCGGCACGCGTGGCCAGACTTTGCGCGTCGGCCAGGGCTTGTTGGAACTTGGTGGTGAGCTTATCGAAACGCATGGGATTCTCGATCTCTGGCGATAGGGTTGGCCATGAACCCGGCGCGGCCGGCATATCCGGCCGCCAACCAGGCTGGCGGATGAGGCAAAGATCGGGGCATTGAGGTTGATTTCAAGACCTTGCCATCAACGCCCTTCGAGCGCCAGTCGGTACTCGCGCTCGTAGGCGGTCGCAATGCCGTCCCAGCCGAAAGTCGCTGCGAGAGCGGCGCCCCCCTCTCCCAGGCGCCTGGCCAGCCCATCCTCCTGGAGCAAACGCCGTACCGCGGCGGCCAGCGCCGCGGGATCGCGCGGATCATCGAGCACCAACGCGTTGATGTCGTGTCGCAAGTGCCGTGTCAGGCCGCAATACGGCTCGGCGCTGATCACCACGGGCCGCCCAAGTGCCATCGCTTCGAGCGGCACCATGCCGAAGGCGTCGCCCAGGGTCGGAAACACGCAGGCATCCGCGGCGGCATACCAGGGCCAGACATCCGTCTGGCCGCCCCAGGCGAATACGCGCTCCGCCAGACCCGCCTCGTCGGCGGCCGCCCGCACGCGCCGCACCGTATCGCCCTCGCCGCCCACCACCAGCAGCGACCAGCCCGGCGCCATCGCCATGGCCTGCAAGATGGCGGCATAGCCCTTGCGCCAGGGATCGTTGGCCACCAGTATGGCCAGCCAGGCATCCGCCGGCAGTCCCAGCTCGCGCCGCACCTCGGCGCGGCCGGGGATGGCGGCCGGCAACGCCACCCCCGGCGTGATGACCGTGCGCGGCGCGGTGCGGGCGTACACGGCACCGATCTGGGCATCGATCAGGCCGGATGCCGCCACCAGCCGCTTGCCTGGCGCGGGCCGATAACGCGCGGCCTCCATCGCCAGGTAGGCCTGCCAGCGCAGACTGAAGCGCGTGGCCAGCCGTCGCCAGACGGTGCGGTCGCGTTGCCGGCGCGAATAGCGCACCGGCATCACGTGCACGCCGTGCACGTGGCCGGCCGGCGCATTCTCGTGCGAATGCACGATATCGAAGTCTTTCGTCAAGATGGCGCAGCGCCGCGAGAACCGCCAGAGGTTGAGCCAGCGCGGCCAGCCGCGCGGCCAGGGCAGCACCGTGCGCGGCAGATCCAGCGCGCTGTCCCACTCCTGGCAGAAAACATGGACCTCATGGCGTAGGGACAATTGCCGCAGCAGATGTTCGGCATAGGCTTCGGCGCCGCCGAAGCGCGCGCCAAAACGGCGCGCGATGAAGGCGATGCGCCAGCGTGGCGGCGTGCCGGCCGCGGGCTCGTTCATCGCCCGCTCCGCCGGTCTTCGTAAGGGGTGGCCAGTTTCTGCAGCAGCGCCAGAAAGTGGGTGGAGCGCACCACCGGAACGCGGGGCAGGCGCCAGGGGTCGGCACCCGCATGCACCCGGCCGCGCGCCGTGGTGGTGGCGTCGAGATAGCCCGCTTCGCGCGCCATCTCGGCATGTTCCGGCTTGAAATGGCCGTAGGGATAACAGAATGCCGTCACCCGCTCGCCGGTCAGGGCCTCCAGCCGTTGGCGGGATGTCGCGATCTGTTCGCGGGCTGCGTCCGGCTCCAGCGTGGACAGATCGGCATGATCCATGGTGTGCGAACCCACCTCGTGGCCGGCCGCCGCCCATTCGGCGATCTGCGCTTCCGTCATCAGCGCCATGGGGGGCACGCCGTTGGCGGCATCCCAGAAATTGGTTTGGCCGGCATGCCCGGCCACCAGGTAATTGGTGGCGGTGAAACCGGTTTCGCGCAGGATCGGCAAGACATGCCGCTGGGCGCTGGCAAAACCGTCGTCGAAGGTGATGCCCACCACGCGGCCCTGGCGCTCTCCGGCCAGATAGGGTCGCAGGTCCCGCATCGACAGGCCGCGATAACCCAGGGCGCGCAACCAGCGCATATGGCGGGCGAACACCTGCGGCGCCACCGTCAGCCCGCGAAACGGCGTGCCGCGCGGTGGCGGCGCATCGATCTGGTGGTACATCAGGATCGGGATCGGACGGCGATTGCGAACGGCCATGGCGTCTTCCGGCAAGGTTGGCGGCGGAACGCCCGCCAGCCTACAGCCCGCATCATACGGGATCGTCCTGGCGGGAGCGGCACGCGCGCCATGCCGCACGGAATGCCAGCCGCGCTTTCCGCCCGCCGCCGCCGGCGAAAGCGGCCCGTGCGCGCGATGCCATAATGGCGCCTGCCCGCTCCCCTTGATGCCGCCCATGATCGAGACGTCGCCGCCGCCCCCCCGTTCGTCGGGATTCACCGCCTGGATGATCGAGACGGTGCGGCTGTTCGAAGAACGCCACGGCCCATGCGACGACGGCGAAGTGGTGCGAACGCTGCCTCGGGGGCCCGCCTACGAACGGGCGGCCGGCCGCAACCTGGCGCTGGCCGACCGCCTGGGCCTGCCCGCGGCGGCGCGGCGCTGGCGGCGTGGCGGCCTTGCGGGGCTGTTGCTGCTGGCGCTGGCGGCCCTGCTCTCCGGCATCTTCGCTGCCAGCACGGCCGTGGGCGACGGCAGCACGCCGATCAACCTGTTCTGGGCCATCTTCGGCCTGCTGGGGCTGTCGTGGCTCACCTTGCTGCTCTGGCTGGCAACGCTGCCTTGGGGCCGCCACCTCGGCAGCGTGCCGGCTCGGCTGGCGCTGGGCCTGGCCAGCCGCCTGGGCTCTGGCCAGGCGCCGTGGCCCCGTGCCGCTCCCGAGGCCGCCACACCGGCGGAACAAGCTCGTCTCTGGTTGCCGCGGGCCGCGTCGGGGCTGCTGCAACGCGCCGGCCTTTGGCGCGCGCTTGGCGGCCTGGCCAGCCATGGCTGGTGGCTGCTGGCGCTGACCAGCGCGCTCTTGACGCTGCTGGTGCTGTTCGCCACCCGCCGCTATGGCTTCACCTGGGAAACCACCCTGCTCTCGCCCGAAGCCTTCGTCGGTTTGGCTCATGGCCTGGGTGCGCTGCCGGCCTGGCTGGGCTTTCCGCTGCCCGATGCCGAGCTTGTCGCCCGCACCACCACTCAGCAATCGCTGAGCAGCACCGAGCAAGCGCTCTGGTCGCGCTGGCTGCTGGGCTGCATTCTGGTCTGGGGCATCCTGCCGCGCCTGCTGGCCGGCGGCGCCTGCCTGGCCTGGGTATTGTCGCGCCGGCGCCGGCTGGTACCCGATTGGGGCTCGCCGGGGCTGGCCGTGCAAGTCGCCCGCCTGCGCGACGACGTCGCGCCGCTTGGCGTCGCCGATCCGGCGCCTGCCCAGCCCTCCTGGCCGCCCGCCGCTTCGACTCCGGCATCACAGGAACGCTGGAGCCAGGCCGCGGGTACCCGCCAAGTCCTGGCGCTGGACCTCCCCGACGACATCATTTGGCCGCCGGCCGATCTCGCGGCGCCGACGATGGACGCGGGCAACCTCACCGATCGCACCCCACGCAATCGTCTCTTGGCCCACTACGCCTCGCACCCACCGGCCGAGCTCCTGATCGCGCTCGACGCCCGGCAGACGCCGGATCGAGGAACCCTCGCCACGCTGCATGAACTGCGCGACCGGGTTCCAGACGCACGATTGCGCCTGTACACTCCGGCCCCCGATGCGCCCCGGCTGCAAGTCTGGCGCGACAGTCTCGCCGCCGCGGGGCTGGCACTACCCCACGAGATCCGCTTGCTGGACGGCACGGAACCACCGGAGGCCGGCCATGACTGAACCCTTGCGACTGGCCGTTGTCGGCCATACCAATACCGGCAAAACCTCGCTGCTGCGCACGCTGACGCGTGATCCGCATTTCGGCGAGGTGGCCGACCGGCCAAGCACGACCCGCCATGTGGAAGGCGCCGCACTGCAGGTGGATGGCTCGCCGCTGGTCGCCCTCTACGACACGCCCGGCCTGGAAAGCGCCGGTCATTTGCTGGACTATCTCGAACATCTGCAGCTGCACCACGGCCGGCGCGATGGGCCGGATCAGATCGACCGCCTGCTGGCGAGCCCGGCCGCCGCCGGCGATTATGAACAAGAAGCCAAGGTGCTGCGCCAGCTGCGGCAGAGCGACGCCGCCCTTTACGTGATCGACGCTCGCGAGGCCGTTCTGGGCAAGTATCGCGACGAGCTGGAGATCCTCAACCTGTGCGGTAAACCGCTGCTGCCCGTGCTGAACTTCGTCGCCCAGCCAGCCCATCGGGCGGCCGACTGGCGCCAGGCGCTCTCTCGCCTGGGACTGCACGTGGTGGTCGAATTCGATAGCGTCGCCCCGGCACTGGACGGCGAGCAACAGTTGTACGACCGCCTTGCCATCCTGCTCGAAAGCCGCGCCGAACTGCTCGCCCGCTTGGCCGACGATCGCCGGGAGCAACGCCAACTGCGCCACGCCACCGCGCTGACCCTGGTCGCCAACCTGCTGGTCGACGTTGCCGCCCTGCGCCGCGGCGCGCCACGCGAACGAGTCGACGCCGTCGCCGCCGAGCTGCGCGCCCAGGTCCGGCGGCACGAGGCCGCCGCGATTGCCGAACTTCTCGCCCTCTATGGCTTCGATCCCGACACGGTGGAGCGCACCGATCTGCCCGCCAGCGCGCCACGACTGGACCTCGACCTGTTCCATCCCGAAGTCGTCAAGGAAATGGGCATGCAATTGGGCGTCGGCGTGGCTTCGGGCGCCGCCGCGGGCGCCGCCGTGGATTTATTCACCGGCGGCCTCAGCCTGGGCATCGGCACGGTCGTGGGCGCAACGGTGGGCGGCCTGTGGCAAACCGCTGAAAGCTTCGGCCAGCGCCTGCTCGGCCGCGTGCGCGGCTGGCAGGAGATCACCCTGGACGACACCGTCCTCGGCGTGCTTGCCCTGCGCCTGCGCAGGCTGCTGCAAGCGCTGGAAGAACGCGGCCATGCGGCACAGCGGCGGGTGCGGCTCGAGGCCGGCGATGCGCTCGAGGCCACGCTGCGCAAAGGCCGCCTGCCCGACGCCTTGCGCGAGGCCCGGGGCAAACCGCATTGGAGCCGCCTGGACTCCGGCTTCGAGGATTCGCGGCGGCGCCAGGCGCTGATCGCGCAACTGGCGGCGGAACTCGATGATGTACCGGAGCCGGCGACGCCGCTCATCCCGGGCGAGCCGCCGGCCTGAACGCTTGGCGTGTCCCGTCTATGCCAGCTTCACTCGGCATAGCACAGGCCGGCAAAGGCGCACACGATGGCCGCCACCAGGAACGACAGCAGCATGGCCGGCCCGGCGTGCAGCGCCGCGGCGTGACCGGTTCGGACGAAGATGCCGGCGCCGATGATGCAACCGACGCCGAGGAACAGCAGGTTCCATTTGCCCAGGGTGCGCTTGAGCTCGCTGCTCGCGGCCTCCTGCTGTATCTGGGCAACGGATTTGCGGGCCAGCATCTGCCGGATGACACTGACTTTGCGCGCTTCCATCGTACCTCCTCCCCGTGGGAGAAAGGCTTCGAGCATAACATTTTGATGCAACCGCGCCCGTTAACGTGAAAGAGAGGGCTCTTTCATCGTCAGGGGCGGCGGCAGCCGCCATGACCGTTGGCGGGAGGCTTAGATCTCCTCGTACAGCGGCAGCGTCAGGAACTCCGCAAAGGCTTCCTGGGTGCTCATCTGCTCGAAGATCTCGGCGGCGCGATCGTAGGACGCGCTGTTGCCCGCCACCGCCTTGACCTTGGCCAGTTCCTCGGGAATCAGGCTGCGCACGAGTTCAGCGGTGATCTTGCTGCCATCCTCGAAGCGGCCTTTGTCGGAACGAATCCATTGCCACACCTGCGAGCGCGAGATTTCGGCGGTGGCGGCGTCTTCCATCAGGTTGTGGATGGGTACGGCGCCGTTGCCGTCGAGCCAGGAACCAAGGTAGTGGATGCCGACGTTGATGTTCATGCGCAGGCCCTCTTCGGTGATCGGGCCCTGCGGCGAGAACTCCAGCAGGTCGGCCGCCGTCACGTTCACGTCGGGCCGCTGCTTGCCGATCTGGTTGGGCCGTTCGCCCAGCACCGCCACGAACTCCTCCATCGCGGCTTCCACCAGGCCGGGGTGCGCCACCCAGCCGCCATCGTAGCCGTCGGTGGCGTCGCGCCGTTTGTCGGCGCGGATGCCGGCCATGGCGGCGTCGTTCTTGACGGGATCGTTCTTGATCGGGATCAGCGCGCTCATGCCGCCGATCGCCGGCGCCTGGCGCCGGTGGCAGGTTTTGAGCAGCAGCAAGGCATAGGCGCGCATGAAGGGGGAGGTCATGGTGACCTTGCCACGGTCGGCCAGACAGAAGTCGCGATCGAGCTTGAACTTCTTGATGCAGCTGAAGATGTAGTCCCAGCGGCCGGCGTTGAGGCCGGCGCTGTGCTCGCGCAGCTCGTAGAGGATTTCGTCCATCTCGAAGGCGGCGAGGATGGTTTCGATCAGCACGGTGGCCTTGACCGTGCCTTGCGGAATGCCCAGGGCGTCTTGGGTGGCGACGAAGATGTCGTTCCAGAGGCGGGCTTCGAGGTGGTTCTCCATTTTGGGCAGATAGAAGTACGGCCCCGAGCCGCGCGCGAGCAGTTCCTTGGCGTTATGGAACATGAACAGCGCGAAATCGAAGATGCCGCCCGAGACGCGCTGGCCATCGACCGTGACGTGCTTTTCGGCGAGATGCCAGCCGCGCGGGCGCACCACCAGCGTGGCCACTTTGTCGTTGAGTTCGTAGACCTTGCCGTTTTGCTCGAGGCGGATGGTGCGGCGGATGGCGTCGCGCAGGTTGATCTGGCCCTGGATCTGGTTATCCCAGTTGGGCGTGTTGGCATCCTCGAAGTCGGTCATGTAGCTGTCGGCGCCCGAGTTGAGGGCGTTGATGACCATCTTGCGATCCACCGGACCGGTGATTTCCACGCGGCGGCATTGCAGATCGGCGGGCAAGGGGGCGATGGTCCAATCGCCTTCGCGCACGGAGCGGGTTTCGGCCAGGAAGTCGGGGCGCTCGCCGGCATCGAGACGTGCCGCGCGCGCGGTGCGGGCGGCGAGGAGCTCTTGACGGCGCGGCTCGAACTGGCGGTGCAGCTTGGCGACCAGCTCCAGCGCATCGGCCGTCAGCACGGTAGCGAACTCGGCGGACACGGGGGCCTGGATTTCCAGGCCTTGGGGCAAGGATAAAGACATGGTCAGTACTCCTGAACGAAAGCAAGAAAAGCGGTGCGCGAACCGCCGCTCGCGCCGGAAGCCCCGGCTTCGTGCGTGGGGCGCTGCGGCTCGGGGCGGACTGCCGGCGCGCAAGAGCCCCCTCGCAAGGTGACGGCTCTGGCACGACGAGCTGATGTTCGCCGCGTCGGCGGGCGACTCTATGGACGATAGTGTATTAGATACTTTTTAGTATATAAATAGGCTTTTAGTCTCTACATCTTTTACGATTAATATAAGGTGGCTCGTTTTCAGCAGTTGCAAACCTTTGTGAGTGTGGCGCGGCTCGGCAGCCTGTCCGCCGCGGCGCGGACCGCCAACCTCACCCCCGCCCTGATTGGGCGCCGCCTCGACGCGCTCGAAGCGCGGCTGGGCGTACGACTGCTCGTACGCAGTACGCGGCGCCTGACGCTCACTCTCGAAGGTCAGGCCTTTCTGCCGGAAGCCGAAGAGATCCTGCGCGCCCTCGACGACGCGGAAACCCGGGTCAGCGCCGGCACCGCTGATCTCGGCGGACAACTGCGGCTCACCGCCCCCGCCGGCTTCGGGCGCCGCCACGTCGCTCCCTTGCTGCCGGGCCTGCTTGAACGCCATCCCCGCCTGAGCATCAGCCTGGATCTCACCGATGATCTCGTCGATCTCACTCGCGGCCAGCACGACTGCGCGGTACGCATCGGCGAACTCGCCGACTCCAGCCTGGTTGGCGTGCGTCTGGCCGACAACCGCCGGCTGGTGGTTGCCGCTCCCGTCTACCTGGAGCGCCAGGGCACCCCCCGCACCCCGGCCGAGCTGCTGCGGCACAACTGTCTCACCCTGATCGCCGATAGCAGCCAATATCGCGGCTGGCTGTTCCGGCAGGATGGGCAACTGGTCATCCAGCGTGTGCAAGGCGACCTGAGCTGCAACGACGGCGCCGTGCTGCTCGATTGGGTTTTGGCAGGCCGCGGGCTGGCCTGGCGTTCGTGGTGGGAGGTGCATGCCGAGTTGGCCGCGGGCCGGTTGGTGTCGGTCCTGGACGATCATGCGGCTCCGCCCAATGGCATCCACGTCGTGTTTCCCCAGCGCCAGCACCTGCCCGCGCGCGTGCGGCGCTTCATCGACTACTTGAGGGAACATTATGCCGACCCCGCCTATTGGCAGGGCCGGCGCCAGGATGCATGAGCGCGCCGAGCCGCCTCAAGCGCGAATCCTCCCCCGGGGAGGAAGTCGCGAAGCGACCGGAGGGTAGTCCATCCAGCGCGCCGAGCCGCCTCAAGCGCGAATCCTCCCTCGGGGAGGAAGTCGCGAAGCGACCGGAGGGTGGTCCATCCAGCGCGCCGAGCCGCCTCAAGCGCGAATCCTCCCTCGAGGAGGAAGTCGCAAAGCGACCGGAGGGTAGTCCATCCAGCGCGCCGAGCCGCCCCAAGTGCGAATCCTCCCTCGGGGAGGAAGTCGCAAAGCGACCGGGGGGTAGCGCGGTAAGCGCCCCCGCCCGCCGACTCAGGCCACCGCCCGTTCGCTTTCGAACTGCTGCTCTTCGGTGGAGCCGGTGAGCGCGGTGGTGGACGACTGGCCGCCCTCGATGGTCTGGGTCACGGCGTCGAAGTAGCCGGTGCCGACTTCGCGCTGGTGCTTGACGGCGGTGAAGCCCAGTTCCGCCGCGGCGAACTCCTTCTCCTGCAGCTCCACGAAAGCCGACATATTGCGGCGGGCGTAGCCGTGCGCCAGTTCGAACATGCCATAGTTGAGGGCATGGAAGCCCGCCAGGGTGATGAACTGGAACTTGTAGCCCATGGCGCCGAGCTCGCGCTGGAAGCGGGCAATGGTGTCGTCGTCGATGTTCTTCTTCCAGTTGAACGACGGCGAGCAGTTGTAGGCCAGCATCTTGCCCGGGAACTGTTTATGGATGGCCTCGGCAAAACGGCGGGCGTAGGCCAGGTCGGGGGTGGAGGTTTCGCACCAGAGCAGATCGGCGTACGGCGCATAGGCCAGGCCGCGCGAGATTGCCTGCTCCAGACCGGGACGCGAGCGGAAGAAACCTTCCACCGTCCGCTCGCCGGTCAGGAAGGGGCGATCGTTGTCGTCCACGTCGCTCGTCACCAGGTCGGCGGCGTCGGCATCGGTACGGGCCAGCAGCAAGGTAGGCACATTCATCACATCGGCCGCCAGGCGGGCGGCGGCGAGCTTGGCCACTGCTTCGCGGGTGGGCACCAGCACCTTGCCGCCCATGTGGCCGCACTTTTTCACGCTGGCCAGTTGATCCTCGAAGTGCACGCCGGCGGCGCCCGCTTCGATCATGGCTTTCATCAGCTCGAAGGCATTGAGCACGCCGCCGAAACCCGCCTCGGCATCCGCCACGATGGGCGCGAAGTAGTCGATATAGCCCGGCTGGCCGGGCTCGCGGCCTTCCATCCACTGGACCTGGTCGCAGCGCTGCAGCGCATTGTTGATGCGGCGCACCACCTGCGGCACCGAGTTGGCCGGATAGAGCGATTGATCGGGGTACATTTCGCCGGCCAGGTTGGCGTCGCCCGCCACCTGCCAGCCCGACAGATAGATCGCCTTCAGGCCGGCCTTGACCTGCTGCATCGCCTGGTTGCCGGTGAGCGCGCCCAGGGCGTTGACGAAATCGTTCTCGTGCAGCGACTGCCACAGCCGCTCGGCGCCACGGCGGGCCAGCGTGCATTCGGGTTGCAGCGAGCCGCGCAGCTGGATGACCTCCTGTTCGGAGTAACCGCGCTTGATTCCCTTCCAGCGGGGATTTTCGGCCCATTCCTGGCGCAGTTGTTGAATGGCTTGTTCGCGAGTCGACATGATTATTCCTAATAAATAAAGGATGAAGAAACCCGTTGGAACCGCTTCCGGCGGCTGGCCGCAGGCCGATCGGAGGTGTTTGTGATGCGATTCCGGTTAGGAATAGTCTAGGCGTCTGCTGCAACGCACTCAAGGCTTATATCTTATATAAGACTAAAAATTTTATTATTGATAATCAAATAGTTATGAATTTCATTTTGTATTGTGAAATAAAAATTCTTTCTGTGAAAAAAACCATGTTGTGAAGCAGCATTTTTCTGCCAGCGATCCGGCCACCGACCCAGGCAAGGAATGTTTACAACGCCTGCGTCGGCCACTTTCCGAACCTCCGGAACTGATTGGACTGCGGCTTCACCCTGGCCACCGCCGGCGCCGCGGCAAGCACGCCCCCCCTTCAACAAGGCCCGTGCTCGGGCGGCGGTGAAGAGCTCCGGCCTTCGAGGGTGTCGCACAAGGTTTGAAGCGACTGATCAGGGGTTTTAATCTTCTGGACTGAGCGCTAACCTGCCCCGATTTTTCAGTGACTCCGAACCGGAATTCGGTTGGATCAGGTTGTGCGACGCCCTCGAAGGCCGGAGTTCTGCCCCAATGCCTCGAACCCGCGCAGCCCTGAGCCGTGCGGCCGGCCCGCGGGGGCTTGGGACATTGGAGGGCGCCGACCCGGGGCGCGGGAAGTCTGGCCGCGCAGCGGGCAGACCGACCGACTGCCCAAGACCCCGAGGGCCGGTCGCGTGGCGCCTCAAGAACCCCAGCTGCCCAGTGCTTTTGCGTCAGCCGGCGGCCGCGGCTTCCCGCGAGCGCGCCGTGCGGCGGCCCAGCCAGCCGATGAGGCTGGCGGTAAAGGTGGCAAGCCACATCGCGGCAGCCGCGGCCAGCCAGGGACCGGAGAGATGGCCGGCGTCGAGCATCAGCCCGAACAACACCGGCGCCAGGGCGGCGCCGACGTCCATCCCGGAGTACACCAGACCATAGACGGAGCCCATGGCGCCCTTGGGCGTGACGCCCCGGATCAGCATGTCGCGCGAGGGCCCAGCGATGCCGGTGCAAAGGCCCGCCGCGGCCACCAGGGGCAGCGCCATGAAGGCCGGCAATAAGCCCGCCGCCAGCGTGAACAGCACCAATCCGGCGATCAGGTAGGCGGCCGACACCACCCGCTCGGTACGCGGCGTGGCCGTGGCGACGAAGCCGCCGGCCAGCATCCCCGCCGCCGAGGCCAGCATGTAGCTGGACAGGGCCGAACTCGCCGCCACTTCCGACATGTTGTAGAGCGCGCCCATGATGGGCAGGGTGTAGTTCTGGATGGCCGAGAGGGCCACCGAGGTGAATGCGAAAAACGCGAAGGCGCCCCACAGCGCGGGATTGGCCAGCAGCGCCCGGAAGGTGTCGGCGAAGCTCTGCGGCGCTTGCGGCTTTTTGCCGGCGCCCTCGACCACGGCTTCGATTTCGAGCAAGTGGCGCCAGACGATGGTGGCCAGCAGGATGGCGGCGATGAGGGCCGCGATCACCAGCATGGCCGCCCGCCAGCCGACCCAAAGGCTCAGCGCGGTGATCAGCACCGGCGCGGCCGCCCAGCCCAGGCTGCCGCTCAGGCCATGGGTACTGAAGGCATGGCCGAGGCGCGACGGGCTGACGCGGTGATTGAGGATGGAGAAGTCGGCGGGATGGAAGATCGAGTTGCCCAGCCCGCCCAGCACCGCGGCCGCCATCAGCATGGCGTAGTTTTGCGCCCCCGCCAGCAGCAGGGCCGACACCACGAAACACGCCAGGCCGAACCACAGCACGCGGCAGCCGCCGATGCGGTCGACGACGAAACCGCTGCTGGCCTGCCCCAGGCCGGACAGTACGTAGAACACCGAGATCAGCAGGCCGAAGCGGGCGAAATCCAGGTTGAAGGTGGACACCAGCGCTACGTAGAGCAGCGGGATCACCAATTGGAAGAAGTGCGACGAGCCATGCGCCACGCCCACCAGGGCGATGACTTTCCAATCGGTGGAGGAAGGAGCGGGAGAAGCGGATGACGTCATACGGCAATCACGAGGAAACACCTGCCCGAGCCCCGGAAATGCCGGGTGTCTCTTGGCGTGGCGCGGCGGCAGGCACGCCGGGCAACGCCGCTTGGCCGACGGCTGGCGCCACCGGCTCGCGGATCGGAATTTACGATTGGCGCGCCTTGATCACCGGCCACGCCTTGCGTAGATAATAGAACATCGACCACACGGTAAGCACCGCGGCGACTTCGATCAGCCGCGTACCCCACCAGACGAGATCAAGACCGAGCAGCGGCCGGCCATACAGCAGGCAGGGAATCGCCACCATCTGGGCCGCCGTCTTGACCTTGCCCAACCAGTGTACCGCGACGCTGGCCCGCGCGCCGAGTTGCGCCATCCACTCGCGCAGCGCCGAGATCGTGATCTCGCGGCCGATGATGACCAGCGCGATCAGCACTTCCACCCGGCCCAGCGAAAGCAGGATCAACAGCGCGGCCGACACCATGAGCTTATCGGCCACCGGGTCGAGGAAGGCGCCGAACGAGGAAGTCTGGTTCCAGCGCCGGGCCAGCCAGCCATCCAGCCAATCGGTGACGGCCGCGAAGATGAAGGCGACCGCGGCGATCAGGTCGCGGGGCAGTTCGCCGATCATGGATGACGGAAGATAATACAGCGCCACGAGTAGCGGGATCATCGCGATCCGGACCCAGGTCAGCACAATCGGGAGGTTGAGGGGCATGATGGTTCTCGTGGTTCAGGGCAGGCGGCGGGTCCGCGCGGGGAAACAATATGGCATCGCGATCGGGACTGCGAGTCTAGTGCATGGCGCGATAAATCCGTTCGGCCAGTTCGAGCGACACGCCCTCGACGGAGGCCAGTTCTTCGCGGCTGGCCGCGGCCACACCGCGCAGGCCGCCGAAACGGGTGAGCAGCCGCTGCCGCCGCTTGGGGCCGATACCGTCGATGTCTTCCAGGCGCGACACCTGTCGGGCCTTGCCGCGGCGCGCACGCATGCCGGTGATGGCGAAACGATGGGCTTCGTCGCGCACCATCGCCACCAGCATCAGCGCCGCGGAATCCCTGCCCAGCACCAGCGGTTCGCGGCCGTCGGCGAATACCAGGGTCTCCAGGCCCACCTTGCGGCCTTCGCCCTTGGCCACGCCGACCAGCACCGTGGGGTCCAGCCCCAGTTCTTCGAACACTTCGCGGGCCACCGTCACCTGGCCGCGGCCGCCGTCGATGAGCACGATTTCGGGCAAAGGCATGCCGCCCTCGGCCGTGCGCTCGAAACGCCGCCGCAGCACCTGGCGCATCGCGGCGTAGTCGTCGCCCGGCGTGATGCCTGTGATGTTGTAGCGGCGATACTCGCGCGGCTGGATCGCATGATGGTGATACACCACATTGGACGCCTGAGTGGCCTCGCCGGCGGTATGGCTGATGTCGAAACATTCGATGCGCAGCGCCTCCAAGGCGTCGGACGCGGTGTCCAGGCCCAGCACCTCGGCCAACGCCAGCGTGCGCGCCTGCTGCGAGCCGGACTCGGCCAGCGCCCGGCCCAGCGCCAGTTCGGCGTTCTGCTGGGCCTGCTCCAGCCAGCGGCGGCGCATGCCCTGCGGCTGCGACAGCCAGCGCACGCGGGAGGATGGCGCCAGACCGAGTACCGCATCGGAATCGCGGGAGAGCGCCTCCGACACCACGATCACCGGCGGCGGCGGGCTGTCGAGGTAATGTTGGGCGACGAAGGCTTCCAGGACGTCCACCGCCCGATCACCGTCCACATGGCTGGGAAAGAACGCCTTGTCGCCCAAGTGGCGGCCACCGCGCACCATCGCCAGGTTCACGCAGGCGCGGCCGCCGGCCAGGGCCACGGCGATCACGTCGGTGTCCTCGCCGGCGTTCTCCATGGTCTGCTGTTGCAGCACCGCCGATAACGCCTGCATCTGATCGCGAAGCAGAGCCGCGGTTTCAAAATCCAGCGCCTCGGAGGCGGCCAGCATGCGGCGCTCGAGGTCGCCCAGGATCTCGTCGGTCTGCCCTTGCAGAAAGCGCACGGCGCGATGCACATCGGCGGCGTAGTCGTCGGCGGCAATGCGGCCTACGCAGGGCGCCGAACAACGCTGGATCTGATGCAACAGGCAGGGGCGCGAACGGTGCGCGAACACGGTGTCGTCGCAAGTACGCAGCTGAAACACCTTCTGCAGAATCTGAATGCTCTCGCGCACCGCCCAGGCGTTGGGATAAGGGCCGAAATACTGGTGGCGTCGATCGGTGGCGCCGCGATAGTAGGCGATGCGCGGGTAGGCGTGGCCGCTGATCTTGAGATAGGGATAGGACTTATCGTCGCGAAACAGGATGTTGTAGCGCGGCGCCAGCGATTTGATGAGGTTGTTCTCGAGCAGCAGCGCCTCGGCCTCGGAACCGGTGACCGTCACCTCCACGCTGGCCACCCGCGCCACCATGTGGGCGATGCGCGGGCTGGCCGGCGTTTTCTGGAAGTACGATGCCACCCGCTTTTTGAGATTGCGCGCCTTGCCCACATACAGCACCGTCCCCTCGGCGTCGAGATGACGATAGACGCCGGGCAGATCGGGCAGCTGGGCCAGGAAGGACTTCAGGTCGAAAGCGGACATGACGGCATTATGGCAGGCCGCGCGGCGGGCCAAGCCGGCCTTCGGGCTGGCGTGGAAAAGTGCGCTTAAACCTCGGCAGCCAAAGCCTTCGCCACGGCTCGTGCGCGCCGATAGCGCGGCGACGCCTGTAGCTCGTCCCAGCCCGGCGCGGGCCATTGCGGCACCAAACGCCGGATGCGCGCCATCGAGGTAGCCGCGGGCGGCACCGTGAGCCGCGCCAGGAGGTCGTCGGCCAGGTCGGGCCGATTGCACACCAGCACCATATCGCAGCCCGCCGCCAGCGCCGCTTCGGCCCGGGCCAGGATATCCCCCGCCACGGCCGCCCCCTCCATGGTGAGGTCGTCGGAAAACACCACGCCGTCGTAATCCAGCCGTTGGCGCAGGATCTCCTGGATCCAGCGCGCCGAAAAACCCGCCGGCTGGTCGTCGACCCGCGGATAGATCACGTGCGCCGGCATGAGCGCCGGCAGCACGGCATCGCCCAGCCAGCCATAGGGCGCGGCATCCCGCGCCAGCAGATCGGCCAGCGGCCGCTCATCGGTGGGGATGGCGTGATGGGAATCGGCCTCGGCCCAGCCGTGGCCGGGAAAGTGCTTGCCGCAGGCGGCCATGCCGGCCAGCGCCAGGCCCTGCGCCAGCGCCCGGGCCAGCTGCGCCACGATGGCGGGATCGGCATGCAGGGCGCGGTTGCCGATCACGGCGCTGCGGCCATGATCGAGATCCAGCACCGGGGTAAAACTGAGGTCGACGCCACAGGCGCGCAACTCGGCGGCCAACACATATCCAACCTCGCAGGCCTGGTGCAAGGCCGCCAGCGGGTCGCGCTCCCAGGCATGGCCAAGGGTCCGCATCGCGGGCAAAACCGTGAAGCCGTCGTCGCGAAACCGCTGCACCCGCCCTCCTTCGTGATCGACGGCGATCAGCAGCGGCTCGTGCCGCGCCGCGTGAATCTGCGCCGTGAGCTCGGCCAGCTGCGCGCGGGAGGCGAAATTGCGGGCGAACAGGATGACGCCGCCGACCAGGGGATGGCGCAGGCGTTCGGCCTCGGAGGGAGTCAGTGCCAGGCCGGCGACGTCGACCATGACGGAGCCCGGCGGCTGGGAGGCCGACGGCGCGGCGGATGAAGAAACGGCGGAAGACATCAAGGCCACAGCGAGGGATCCGGAGCAGGGGTTTCGACGATAACGTAGGCGGCGACGATATCGCGTTCATCGGTGAGCGAGACGTGGGCCGGCCCGAAGCGCTGGGCATACCAGGCCTGCAGCCCGGGATCGCGGATCTGCAGCATCGGCCGGCCCGAGGGATGGTTGAGGATCTGCACCGCGCGCCAGGTCATGGGCATGCGGATGCCCAGGCCGATGGCCTTGGAGAAAGCCTCTTTGGCGGCGAAGCGGGTGGCGAGGTAGCGTATTCCGCGCACCGCCGAACGCTCGCGGCGGGCGTTGAACTTCAGCCACTCTTCGGGCCCGAGGATCTTCTGCGCGAAGCGGTCGCCGAAGCGCGCCAGCGACGCCTCGACCCGCTCCGGGCGCAGCAAGTCGAGGCCGATCCCGGCAATGGCGGCGTCGGCGCGGCTCAAGGGGCCGGCGCGCACAGGAACCGGAGCGAGGTTCACGACCGTTGCGACAGCAGGACGCCGCGCAGCGTGTGCGCGCGCGCCGCCACCATGAGGGCCTTCATGTCGCGCACCGCGGTACTCCAGCCGACGAACAAGGCGTCGGAGACGATGGCATGGCCGATGTTCAGTTCGGCAATGCCGTCGATCGCCGCGATGGCTTGCACGTTGCCGGTATGCAGGCCGTGGCCGGCATTGACCCGCAGGCCGAGCCGCAGCCCCTCGACGGTGGCGCGCCGGATGCGCTCGAGCTCGGCTTCCCGGGCTTCACCTTCGGTTTCGGCGTAGGCTCCGGTATGCAGTTCGATGATGCCGGCGCCGACGTCCGCGGCCGCGGCGATCTGCGCCGGATCGGGATCGACGAACAGCGACACGCGGATGCCGGCGGTATGGAGACGCGCCACCGCCGCGGCAACGCTTTGGCGGTGACCGAGCACATCGAGGCCGCCCTCGGTGGTGAGTTCGGCCCGGCGCTCGGGCACCAGGCAGACATCGTGCGGCTGGGCGGCCAGCGCCAGCTCGAGCATTTCGGGCGTGATCGCGCATTCGAGATTCATGCGCGTGCGCACCACGCGGCGCACCGCGTGCACGTCGGCATCCTGAATATGCCGGCGGTCTTCACGCAAGTGCAGGGTGATGAGGTCGGCGCCCGCCTCCTCCGCTTCGCGCGCGGCGCGGACGGGATCGGGATAGGCCGTGTGGCGCTGCTGACGCAGCGTGGCGACGTGGTCGATGTTGACGCCGAGTTCGATCATGGCGGAGCCTGTAAGAACAATACAAAAAACGCCGCCTAGTGTAACGCGCGGCACCGGGCAAACGCGGGCGCCGCGGGGCTTGCGCTCGCCGCGAGGGTTAGTCGCGGCGTACCAGCAGCCCCAGGATGAAACCCACCATGCCCGCCGTGGCCACGGCGGTGATCGGATTGCGCTGCACGCTTTTGGCGAGATCGCAGGCGGCGCTCTTGACTTGATCGCAGGCCTGCCCGCACCACTCCTGCAGGGTGGCATCGAACTGCCGGCCGACCCCTTCGGCCTGCAGTTCTTCGTCGTCGAGTATTTCACCCGCGGTTTCTTGGATCTTGCCCGCGACCTTGTTGGCGCGGGACTGCATACGACTGGTAGCCATCCGAATGACCTCCGATATACTCGTTGACTTGATGGCGGCCCCGCCAGCGAGGCCCCCGCCAACACGCGCCAAAGCTTGCCGCGCGCCAGCCGGATCACACTATCACGCCATGTCTTCGTCTGCCAAGTCGCCATCGTCCTACAACGCCTCGTCGTTCGCCTACGTTTGCCGAGCCGCATCAGCCGCATGAGCCGGCCCAAGAGTCCCGCGCCTAGCCTGAACCCGCCGCCCCGCGGGGGCGACGGCCGCTCTCAAGCCAGCGGCGGCCAATTGGCGGTGCTTCTGGCCGGCACCATGGCCTTGCAGGTGGTGGCGACCGCCGCGACGCTCACCGTGCCCGTGCTGACACCCGTCCTGCCGGGCGCCAGCTCGCTCGGCATCGGCTGGTATCTCACCCTGCTCTATCTGGGCGCCATGGCCGGCGCGGCCCGGGGCGGGCAGCTGATCGAACGCATCGGGCCGATGCGGGCCTCGCAATTGGCACTGCTGCTGCAACTGGCCGGGCTGGCCCTGGCGCTGCCGGGCGACCCGGGCTGGCGGCTGGCGGGAGCCTTGCTCTGCGGCCTGGGCTACGGGCCGATCACGCCGGCCAGTTCGCAGGTCCTGGCGCGGCAGACACCGCCGGCTCATGTGGGTCTGGTGTTCTCGATCAAGCAAACCGGGGTGCCGATGGGCGGCCTGCTGACCGGCCTGCTGCTGATCCCGGTGGCCAGTATCGTCGGCTGGCATGCCGCCGTCGGGCTCATGCTGCTCCTGGTGGCGGCGGGGCTCTTGCTGTGCCAGTTCCTGCATCGCCGCCTGGGCTCCGCCAGGCAGCGCAGCGCCTCCCAGGCCGCCGGGCCCTGGTATCGTCCACTGGCCAACGTCTGGCGCCAGCCCGCGCTGCGCAGCGTGGCCATCGTGTCGCTCTGTTTCTCGGTCGTCCAGCTCTCGCTGGGCGGCTATCTCGTGCTCTACCTCAACCAGGAAGTCGGCTTGCCACTGGTGCAGGCGGGGCTGGTATTCAGCCTGGCCCAGGCCGCCGGGATCATCGGCCGCCTGGGCTGGGGCCGCCTGGCCGACACCACCGGCGCGCCCAATACGATCCAGCTCGTGATCGCCACGCTGATGGCCATCTCCAGCCTGCTGGTCGGCCTGGCCTCGGCCGACTGGTGGCTGTCGGCGCTGATCCTGTCCGCCGCCCTGTTCGGCGCCACCGCCATCGGCTGGAACGGGCTCTTCCTGGCCGAAGTCGCCCGCCTGGCGCCGGCCGGCGCGGTGGCCAGCACGACGGGCGCCATGCTCACCTATACCTATGTCGGCGTGGTGATCGGTCCCGTGCTCTTCAGTCGGCTGGGCGAGCTGGCGGGCAGCCTGGGGACGGCTTTCGTCATCCTGGCCCTGGCCCCGGCGGCGGCCATCCTCGTGCTGTGGCGGCAGCGGTCTCGGCCGCGCTGAGCCCGGGAGCCTTCCGCGAATGTCCGATACCGCCATCAGCCTGCGCCAGCTCAAGGTCTTTCTTGCCGTGGCCCAGGCGCGCAACTTCAGCCGCGCCGGCGAAACCGTGGGTCTGTCGCAGCCGGCCGTCAGCCGGGCCGTCCACGAACTCGAACGCCAGCTCGACCTGCGTCTGTTCGATCGCACCACGCGCGAAGTCGTGCTGACCGAAGCGGGACAAATGTTGGCCCAGATGCTGCCGCGCTGGCTGGATGAGCTGGACAACACGCTGCTGGAACTACGCCACTGGGCCAGCGCCCGGCGCGGCAAGGTACGCGTGGCCTCGGCCCCCACCCTGTCCGCCGCGCTGATGCCGCTGTGTCTGGCGCTCAGCGCCGAGCGCGAGCCCGGATTGGAAGTCGTGCTCCTCGATCGCGTGCAACAGGAGGTCCTGAGCAGTATTTTGTCCGGTGAAGTGGATTTCGGCGTGGTCGTGGAGCCCGACGCGCAAGTGGCCCGCGAAACCGAATGTGAAACGATTCTCCACGACCCCTTCGTCATCGTCGCGCCGGCCGGCCACCCCCTGGTGCGGCAGCCCGCGCACTGGACCGACCTGGCGGACCGGCAACTGATCCTGCTCGACTACGTCTCGGGCAGCCGGCGCCTGATCGATGCGGCGCTGCAACGCCACGGCGTCGCCAGCCGCATCGTGCAGGAAGTGGGGCATCCCACCACGGGTTTCGAATTGGTGCGCGCCGGCCTGGGAGTCAGCATCATGCCCGGCTTGGCCATCCCCGAAAGCGGGCTGCCCGGGCTGGCGGCCCAGCCGCTCGTCCCCCGCATCGAGCGCGCCATCATGCTGGCGCACCGGCGCAACCGGCAGCCCTCGCCGCTGGCGCAATGCCTGTGGGGCATCATCCGCGAAGGCGGCGCGGAGGTGGCCCGGCGCCGCCAACGATGGTGGGGTTGAACGCGCCCGACGGCGGGTGAGGATGGGGCGTGACAAGGCTCCATCCCCTTTCAGGTATGCCTGGCTGGAATAAAAGAAGCCGAAGTATTCAATTCTCCACAAGACAAGCCATTCTTATACTGGCCCTGCAGCGCGCCGTCGACCGCGTGCCTGTTTGCATTCCAAAGTGACCCAGGAGGAGACACCCACCATGCCAACACTTTCCATCCATTCAGTCTGTGCCGCTTTTTTGCCGCCGGGCCGCCCCAATGGCAAAAAGCCCCCTCCGGGGGGCAGCGCCGCCGCTTCAGCGGCAAGCGTGGGGGCCTTTTTTTTTGGTTAGCGTCTTTACCGTGTGCCTACCGGTATCCGCCGCGTCATCCGACCGGCCCATCGAGCTTATCGTGCCCGGCCCGGCCGGCGGTACGCCGGACGTCGTATCCCGTATGTTTGGCGAACAGCTCGGAAACCGGCTGGGCCAGCCGGTCATCGTCATCAACCGGCCAGGCGCCAACGGCTTCATCGGCGTGCAGGCCGCGGCCCAGGCCAAACCCGATGGCCATACGCTGCTGATGGGTTTCGCCCAAACCATGTCGGTCAATCCGGTGGCATACAACAAAATCCCCTACGACCCCGTTGCGGATTTCGAACCGATTGCTCGCCTCGTTGATTTCGAACTCGTGCTGGCGGTGCCGGCGTCGTTGCCGGTCGACGATGTGGCCGGTTTGGCGCAATGGATGAAGGATAACGCCGAGCGCGTCTCGTTCGGCTCTTTCGGAGCGGGCTCGCCATCCCAGTTTGCAGGCGAAGTCTTCGCCCAGAGTACGGGGGTGGCGGCCCAACACATCCCCTAACTACACGCCTCGCGAGATTGCGTACTGGCGCGGCATCGTGGAAAAAACCGGCTTCACCGCCCAGGATTGATCACACGTCGGGGGCGGGCCCTCATGGTGGCGCAGTACCCGCGGCTATATCTGGGCCAGGCTTTCTTGCCAGAAGCGGCCCAGCGCGCCGTCGGCATCGAAGGTCTGGATGATTTCGAAGTGATTCAAGCCGGGCGCCACCCACTCGCGCAGCGGCACCCCGGCCTGGCTCAGCTTGTGGCGCAGGGTTTCGTAGTGGCGCCGGAATTCCGGCGACTCGTGCTCGCCCACCGTCAGGAAAATCGGCCGCCGCGGATCGAATACCTGGCGCAGCGGGCTGAGCGCCTGGATCTCGGCGGCATCCAGGCGCAGGTATTCGCGACGGCCCGAATGGCTGACCGGCTCGAGGTCGTATGAGCCGCTGCACAGCAGCATGCTGCGCAGCGCATCGGGGTATTCAGGCACCAGCACTCGCCAATCGAGCGTGGCCAGGCAAGCCGCCAGGTGCGCGCCGGAGGAGTGCCCCACCAAATGCACGCGAGGGCTGGCGCCGCGCGCCTCGGCCTGCCGGATGACGTGGCTCAGGCCGCGCCGTACCTGGTCGACCATGGGCTGGATCCGCCCCCCGAAATCGAGCGCGCTGCCGAACTCCAGGCTGACGTAATGGCGTCCGTCGGCGGTGATCCAGGGCGCGGGATACAGATAATTCTCGCCCCGCCCGCCACGCCAGGCGCCGCCATGGATCAGGCAGACGATCTCGCCGCCCTGCCCCGCCGGCGGGCACCACCAGCCGGTTTCGTCCGCCTCGATCCCGTAACGAAAAGCCTCGACGGTGATGGCCTCGCGCACCTCGCGGCTGCGCCGGGCCATGCCGCCCAGGACTTCGCCCTGATTGGGCGCGTAGCGCTCCTGCTCGTACTGTTCGCGCAATTGCGCCACCGTGAGTTGTTTCCAATCTTGCATATCGCACGCTCCATCCGAAAGCCAGCGGTCCCGATTCTGCCGCCGCCTCGGGGATAGGTTGTTGGATCATCCGGCAAACCGGGGCGGGCGAACCGGCCCGCAGCTTCCGGGTCGGTCACGGCCTGGTGTCCCGGCCGCCTCGTGTTATCGGGAATAGCCGGCGGCTTCGTCTGCCGCCGGCATCGCCTGGCGGCCCCAGCGCTGGGCCAGCACCGAGCACACCATGAGCTGGATCTGGTGATAAATCATCAATGGCAACACCATCATGCCCACCACCGGTGTGGCGAACAGCACCTGTGCCATGGGCACGCCGCTGGCCAGGCTTTTTTGCGATGCGGCCAGCATGATGGTGACGCGGTCGGCGTGATCGAACCCGAAGCGCCGGCCCAGCCAGCCCGAGACGGCCAGCACGATCGCCAGCAAGGCGGTGCTGAGGACGATCAGCATGATGATCGAGCCGACGTCCACCTGCTGCCACAGCCCGCCCAGCACGGCGGCGCTGAAGGCGGTGTAAATGACCAGCAGGATGGACCCGCGGTCGACCACCATCAACAGCCCCCGCGAGCGGGCCATGACCGGCTCCAGCCAGGGACGCAGCAGATGGCCGACGAAAAACGGCAGCATGAGCTGCAGCAGGATGCGCCCCACCGACTCCCAGATCGCGACCTCACCCGCGCCGGACGACACCCACCACTCCACCAGGAAAGGCGTGATGAACACGCCGAGCAGCGTGGAGCCCGAAGCCGCGCAGACGGCCGCCGATATATTGCCTCGCGCCATGCTGGTGAGCGCGATGGCGGACTGCACCGTGGATGGCAGGAAGCAAAGATAGAGTACGCCCATGTACAAAGGCTCGGAGATCAGCGGCCGCAGCACCGGACCGAGGGCCAGACCCAGCAACGGAAACAGCAGGAAAGTGCAGGCGAAGATCAAGCCGTGCAAGCGCCAATGCCCGGCCCCGGCAATGATGGCCGCGCGCGAGAGCTTGGCGCCGTGCAGGAAGAACAGTGCCGCGATCGCCAGCGTGGTCAGCCATTCGAAACCCACCGCGGCCGCACCCCGTGCGGGCAGCAGCGTTGCCAGCACCACGGTGCCGGCCAATAACAGCGTGTAATTATCGGGAATATAGGAAGGACGTTGCCAGGCCACAAGAACACTGCCATGAAAAAGAATGAGAAAAAACCGCCGGAATGGCTGTAGCTGACGTGCCATCTCGCTTGGCCCCGTCAGGAGGCCGCCCTTGATGCGTGGCCAGCAACAACTCGCGGCACCACTGGATCCGCTGCGGCAACCCTGATGCAATCGCATCGCCCGAGTCTGCCGGGGCGGGTCGCGGCGGCGCCAGCACGGCGTATTCTAGAACCGGGCTACTCAAAACAGAAATGGATTTAATGGATATATTCATGCAGTCAACACATAAATAAGCTTTTTTCCCGACCGAGAGCCCGCGCTTGCTTCCATGGCAGATGCGACAATGCCTCTCCGCGCGCGCTTTCTCGTCGGCGCCCACCCTCGCCGGCCTCCTGGCAAGCGTCCCTGCTCCGTCGGCAAGCCCGCCGATCCCGATCACCGGTCGAGTTCACCAGGAGTTTCCCACCATGACCGACACCCCTCTGGTGCTTCAAGACGCCGCCGAACTTCCCGGCCCCCTGTGCGAACGGCTGCGCCATGCGCGTCGTGTGGTGGTTTTCACTGGGGCCGGCGTGTCGCAGGAAAGCGGGATCGCCACCTTCCGCGGCGATGAAGACAGTCTATGGTCGCGGTACGATCCCAAGGCGCTGGCCACCCCGGAAGCGTTCGAGCGTACGCCCGATCTCGTTTGGGGCTGGTACGAATGGCGGCGCGGTCATATCCTGCGCGCCCGGCCCAACGCAGCCCATCACGCCATCGCACGCCTGCAGCGGAGCCCGGTCGAAGTCTGCGTGGTCACCCAGAACGTCGATGATCTGCATGAGCGGGCTGGCGCGCGCCATGTGCTGCACCTGCATGGCCGGCTGGAGCAGGCGCGCTGCCATCATTGCGGCCAGCGCCACCAGCATCCCGAACAGCCCTTGCCTTCGGCCGAGCCGTCGCAGGCGCTCTTGCCGCCGCCGCGCTGCGCACGGTGCAAGGGCCCGATACGCCCGGGTGTGGTCTGGTTCGGCGAAGCCCTGCCCGACGCCGACTGGCAAGCCGCCCAGGCCGCGGTCGAGAATTGCGACGTGCTGTTCAGCGTGGGAACGTCGTCGCTGGTGTATCCCGCCGCGGCCCTCCCCCAGCTGGCGCGCCGCTGCGGCGCCCTTGTGATCCAGGTAAATCCCGACGCCACGCCGCTCGACGCCCTGGCCCATGCCAGCGTGCGCGGCAAGGCGGGCCCGCAGATGAGCCATTTGATCGACATCATCGCCGCCGACGGCGGCCCTGGCTCGCCGCCCGCGGCGGAACTCAAACCAAGGCGTTGAGTACCAGCCAGGCGCCGATGCCCAGCAAGCCCAGCACGAGCATGAGCTGAAGGATGGTCAGGCCGCGGACCTGCGGTTTCGATTTCATGCGCTACGTTCCTTCTTTTTGCGGGAGGCCAGCCAAAGCCCCACGACGACGACGAACAGGGCGAAGAACACTTCGGTGCCGTATTGCACGGCCTTGGAAGGCTCGCCCAGATACTTGACCGTCATCGTGTCGGTCACGAGCATGCCGCCCGCGATCCAACCCAGCAGCGCGGCGCCGAAAGTCACGACCACCGGGTAGCGATCGATGAGCTTGAGCACCAGCGTGCTGCCCCAGATGATGATGGGCACGCTCACCAGCAAGCCGAAAATCACCAGCCCCATCTGATGGTCGCCATGGGCCCGCTGCGCCGCGCCGGCGATGGCGATGACGTTGTCGAGGCTCATGATGAAGTCGGCCAAGATAATGGTTTTGATCGCCGACAATAAAGTGCTGCCGCCTTGCAAATCACCGTGCTCATCGTGTTCGGGCAACAACAGTTTGACGCCGATCCAGAGCAGCAGCAGCCCGCCCACCACTTTAAGGAATGGCACCTGCAATAGCGTGACGGCGAAAAAAATCAGGATGACGCGCAGGATGATCGCGCCCGCCGTACCCCAGAGTATCCCTTTCCAGCGCAACTTGGGCGGCAAGTTGCGGCAGGCCAGGGCGATGACGACCGCATTGTCGCCCCCCAGCAGGATATCGATCATGATGATCTGAAAAACCGCCACCCAGCTCAGGGTATAAAAAAACTCCATCATGGTTTTTGCCTCGTCTTTTTTTCGTCGATGACTGGCGATGGATTTGGATGCCGGCAAGGTGAGCCGGCACATGACACGCCGGCTCAACTTGCAACACTCCCAGTCCAAGGGAGTACCGGCCGCGATCGCGACCGGCGCCAGGACTCCGCCCCGCGGAGCCCTCCCATCTACACACTACATTACAGAACGGCTTTGATGAGCTTGCCCATCTCGGAGGGGTTGCGGGTGGTTTTGATGCCGCAAGCCTCCATCACTTCGAGTTTGGCGTCGGCCGTGTCGGCGCCGCCCGAGATCAGGGCGCCCGCGTGGCCCATCCGCTTGCCCGGAGGCGCGGTGACGCCGGCGATGAAGCCGACCATCGGCTTCTTCATGTTGTCTTTGGCCCAGAGCGCGGCCTCGACTTCGTCGGGCCCGCCGATCTCGCCGATCATGATCACGGCGTCGGTGTCGGGATCATCGTTGAACATCTTGAGCACGTCGATGTGCTTGAGGCCATTGATGGGGTCGCCGCCGATGCCCACGGCGCTGGACTGGCCCAGCCCCAGATCCGTGACTTGCGCCACGGCTTCGTAGGTGAGCGTGCCCGAGCGGCTGACGATGCCGATGCGGCCCTTGCGGTGGATGTGGCCGGGCATGATGCCGATCTTGAGTTCGTCGGGCGTGATCAGGCCGGGGCAGTTGGGGCCCAGCAGCAAGGTTTTGCTGCCCTTGGCGCGCATGCGGTTGCGCACTTCGAGCATGTCGCGCACGGGGATGCCTTCGGTGATGCAGATGGCGAGGTCGAGATCGGCCTCGACGGCTTCCCAGATGGCGGCGGCGGCGCCCGCGGGCGGCACGTAGATGACCGATACGGTGGCGCCGGTGGCGGCCTTGGCTTCGGCCACGGTGCCGTAGATGGGCACGCCTTCGAAATCCTCGCCGGCGCGCTTGGGGTTGACGCCGGCGACGAAGGCTTCGCGGCCGTTGGCGTATTCGCGGCAGGCGCGGGTGTGGAACTGGCCGGTTTTACCGGTGATGCCCTGCGTGATGACTTTGGTGTCTTTGTTGATCAGAATCGACATTTGGCGAATCCTCTGGCTGTCGGTTACTTGGCGGCTTCGACCACGCGGGTGGCCGCTTCGGCCATCGTGTCGGCACTGATGATGGGCAGGCCGGACTCGGCGAGCAGCTTCTTGCCCAGCTCTTCGTTGGTGCCTTTCATGCGCACCACCAGGGGAACCTGCAGATTCACCGCCTTGCACGCGGCGATCACGCCTTCGGCGATCACGTCGCAACGCATGATGCCGCCAAAGATGTTGACCAGGATCGCTTTCACGTCCGGGTTCTTGAGCATGATCTTGAAGGCTTCGGTGACTTTCTCGGTGGTGGCGCCGCCGCCCACGTCGAGGAAGTTGGCCGGTTCGCCGCCGAACAGCTTGATCGTGTCCATGGTGGCCATGGCCAGGCCGGCGCCGTTGACCAGGCAGCCGATGTTGCCTTCGAGCTGGATGTAGGCCAGATCGTACTTGCTGGCTTCGATCTCGGCCGGATCTTCTTCGTCGAGGTCGCGGCACTCGACCAGCTTGGGATGGCGGAACAAGGCGTTGGAGTCGAAGTTGAACTTCGCGTCGAGCGCGATGATGTCGCCGCTGCCGGTGAGGATGAGCGGGTTGATCTCGGCGAGCGAGGAGTCGGTATCCCAGTAGGTTTTATAGAGCTTCTGGAATTGGTCGGCGGCCTTGGCGATCGAGCCCTCGGGAATGCCGATGCCACGGGCCAGGCCCTCGGCTTCTTCCTGGGTGAGGCCCGTGGCCGGATCCACGAAGACCTTGAGGATCTTCTCGGGCGACTCCTCGGCGACTTCTTCGATCTCCATGCCGCCTTCGCTGGAGGCCATGACGCAGACACGCTGGGTGCCGCGGTCGGTGACGATGCCGACGTAGTATTCCTTCTTGATGTCGGCGCCTTCTTCGATGAGCAGGCGACGCACCTTCTGGCCTTGGGCGCCGGTTTGATGCGTGATCAACTGCATGCCGAGGATTTCGGAGGCCAGTTGGCGGACTTCGTCGATCGACTTGGCGATCTTGACGCCGCCGCCCTTGCCTCGGCCGCCGGCGTGGATCTGGGCCTTGACGACCCAGACCGGGCCGCCCAGGGCTTCGGCCGCCTTGACGGCCTCATCGACCGAGAACACGGGAATGCCGCGCGGCACCGTGACGCCAAATTTTTTCAGGAGCTCTTTGCCCTGATACTCGTGAATTTTCATGCGTAACCTTAAGAGTCGCTTGAAGAAGAAGGGGAGGAAGGAGCGGAACCGGCGGCAGCCGACGTGTCGGCTTCGGCGGGCTGGGGATGAGGCAGCCCGCCCTTGGGCACACCATACCAGCGCGGGTGGAACTCCTGTACGACACTGCCATCGTGGCGCAAAGCGTGACAACCATCAATGGCAAATGGCCGCACGGTGGAGTCGACGGCCGCTTGCTTCGCGTAGCGCCGCGATCGGGACTGGATGGCCACAGTGGGTAGCACCAGGGCCAATTCGCTCAAGTGGGTACAGCCCGCGGTAGCCCCGAAACGATCCCGGACCTGGTGGCGGAAGCCGCGCAACAGGTTGAGGCCGACCAAGTCGGCGTAATCGGCCTGGATGGAGGAACAGCGTTCGTCGTAGGGCGCCGCATCGTAAGCCGCCACGGCCTCGACGATATTGAAGTCGTCGTCGATCGTGACACGCAGGTGCATGTGATGCACCGGCGTTCCGGCGGGCCGCAGCCCTTTGCGGGAGGTGAAATCGTATCCCTTGACGTCGAGCAGCTCCGCTTCGATGTCGAGCAGACCATCCTGGCGAAGATACGACTTTGCCCGTATCGAGCGATCGTGGATCGGCTCGCGGGGCACGGACGAAGGAGGCAAGGGCATGCGCTGGGGGCAACGAGGCTTAACCCGTAGAGTATAGCGCAGGCCGATGTACGCCACGCACGACCCCGGCAGCTTAGGCTAAAATGGTCGGGTTTGCAGTCTTACACCCATTCTTCTCTTTCCACGGAGTCCGTCATGGCCGAACGTAAGCGCGTGCGCCGCAACACCCTCGAGCGCCGCTGCCTGGGCAAATCCTTCAAGCGTCTGTTCAAGGATGCGCCCAAGGGCGTGTTCAAGATGCTCGAAAAGATCAAGCGCGCCTGATTACCCATGCGTCCGGGCCGACCTCCCATCGTCGGCTGATCTCATGGCCGCCCCGCTTTCGAAGCCCCTTGCCCGGCAAGGCGGCACCATCGAAACCGGGGCTTTTCTTTTTTCACGCCCCGCCCATGACTTCCGATTTCGACCAGGCCCGCACGCTGTTCCTCGAAGGCATCGCGCACTTCGAGGCCGATCGGCTGCATGAGGCCGAACGCTGCTTTGAAGCGTCGCTCGCCCTCTTGCCGGGCCGCGCATCCACCTTAACCAATCTCGGCGCGGTGCGCCTGCGGCTGGGACAGCCCTTGGCGGCCCTGGAATGCCTGGAACCGGCGGTGGCGGCCGAGCCGGACAACTTCGAGGCCTGGGCGCACCATGCCGTGGCGCTGGGCGCCCTGGGGCGCCTGGAAGCAGCCTTGGCCAGCGATGAACGGGCCTTGGCGCTCGACCCCGACAGCGTGCCGGCGCGCCGGCACCGGGGTGCGATGCTGCAAGGTCTAGGCCGTTTCGACGAGGCGCTGGCCGCCTTCACCGCCGAGGTCCAACGGCATCCCGACGACGCCGAAGCCTGGCTGCACCATGGCGAAGCCCTGCTCGCGCAGAACCGTTCGACCGAGGCTCTGGCTTCCTTCGACCGCAGCCTGGCGCTCGACGCCGCGCAGCCGCAGTCGTGGCACCGTCGCGGCGCCATTCTCAAGTATCTGGAACAACCGGCACGCGCGGCGGAGGCCTTCCAGCAGGCCCTGGCCACGGGCGGCGACCCGGCAATCAATGGTTTTCTGCTGGCGTCGGTCAGCAACAAGCCCGCGCCGCCGCACCCGCCCCCAGGCTATGTCCGATCGTTGTTCGATGGCTATGCGCAGGATTTCGAGCGGCACCTCGTGGAAGTGCTGCGCTACCAGGGTCATACCCGGCTACTGCAGTCGCTGCCGGGAGATTCCGGGCGGCGCTACGCCTCGGCGCTGGACCTCGGCTGCGGTACCGGGTTGTGCGCGCCGCTGTTGCGGCCGCGGACCGAGCTCCTCACCGGCATCGACCTCGCACCTGGCATGGTCGAAAAGGCACGAGCCGGCGGCCATTACGACGAAGTGCTCCTGGCCGACCTCATCGAGCACTTGGCCGAAACGCCCCTGCGCCATGATTTGCTGGTGGCGGCCGATGTCCTGAACTACGCCGGCGATCTCGAGCCCGTCTTCCGCGGCGCCCGTCGCGTGCTCGAGGCAGGCGGCCTGTTCTGCTTCACCGTCGAGCACGCCGAGCGCGACGACGGTGGCTACGGTCTGGGCCCCAGCCTCACTTACGCCCATACCGAGCCGTACCTGCGGGACTTGGCGCAAAACCATGGCTTCGAGGTGGTGGAGCTCGTGAAACACCCCGTGCGCGAAGATCGCCGCGAACCCGTGGACGGCCTGTACGTCTATCTCCGACGACACGCCTGACGGCGGCGCTCCGCCGTCTCGGGCTGGCGCCGGCGGCAAGCCAGGGCGGTGGCCGGACATCGCCGGGCCGTGCGCGGCGGCCTGGAACCCCGCTCCGGGATCACGGCCCTGCGGCGTTTAATGTGAAAGAACGTTTTCTTTCATCGCCAGAAGTGGCGCCAACCGCCATGGCCGTTAGCCGTTCATTCCCGGCACCACGGTGGAAAACCCGCTATCCACGTGGGTGATTTCACCGGTAATGCCGCCAGCCAGATCGGACAGCAGGAAAGCCGCGGCATTGCCCACATCGTCGATGGTGACGTTGCGGCGCAGGGGCGCATTGGCCTCGACGAAATGCAGGATCTTGGAGAAATCCTTGATGCCGCTGCCGGCCAGGGTCTTGATGGGGCCCGCGGAAATGCCATTGACCCGGATTCCTTGCGGCCCCAGATCGTTGGCCAGATAGCGCACGCTGGCTTCGAGCGCCGCCTTGGCCAGGCCCATGGTGTTGTAGTTGGGCACCACGCGCTCGGCGCCGAGATAGCTGAGCGTGAGCGCGCAAGCGCGGCGGCCCTGCATCAACGGCAAGAGCGCCTTGACCAGCGCCGGAAAGCTGTAGGCCGAGATATCGTGGGCGATGCGGAACGCCTCGCGCGAGATGCCATCGAGAAACTGGCCGGCAATCGCCTCGCGCGGCGCAAAGCCGATGGCGTGCACCACGCCGTCGAGCCCGTCCCAGCGTTCGCGCAGGCTGGCCGCCACGGCATCGATCTGCGCGTCCTCCGCCACATCGCAGGGCAGCACGATATCGCTGCCGAACTCGGCGGCCAGCTCGCCGACCCGGTCGCGGAAGCGATCGCCGACATAGGTGAAGGCCAGTTCGGCGCCCTGTTGATGGCAGGCGCGGGCAATGCCGTAGGCAATCGAGCGATTGGAGAGCACGCCGGTCACAAGGATGCGCTTCTGGGACAGAAAACTCATGATGGGGATTTTCCCTGAAAAGATTGGAACTCGTTAACTCGAAGAGCGTTTCACCTGCCGGGGATCGGATCGGTTTCCAGCTTCGCGTGGCAACCGCTTTCCGCCTTGCGCGGCGGCAATCCCCGATAGGTAAAACGCCTTGGGGATCCTCTGCACAATTCCGCCGAGCCGATCGCGCCCGTCAGCGGGATGCAGCGCAAGGCGGGTTTTGTCGTCAATAGTGGTGCTATTGACGACAAAAGCCAACGCAGAGATGCGCCCGGTGGCGGGAGGCGGCGGCCGACGTGGATTGTGCAGAGGATCCCTAACTGCGCCGCGTGGGCACCTTGAGCACCTGCCCCACTTGCAGGCGGGTATGGCGCAGTTGATTGAGATGGCGGAGGTTGCGCACCGTGGTTTTATAGCGGGAGGCGATACGCGCCAGCGTATCGCCCGGCCGCACCCGGTAGGTTTCTTCGGGCGCGGCGGCCACCACGGCCGCCGCGGGCGGCCGGGTTGGCCGTACCAGCGGGCCCTCGTAGGCATCGAGGTTGGCCAGGAACAGATCGACCCGGCCCACCGGCAGCAGGAGGCGGCGCTCGGCTTGCCCCATCACCACCCCGCGCTTGAAGCCGGGATTGAGGGCGATGAACTCTTCCAGCGGCATGTCGGCCAGTTCGGCGGCCAGCTCGACGTCGATGTCGCGCGACTTGGCGACTTCGACGAAGTAGGGCCGGTTTTCGAGTTCGGGCAGCGCCACCCGGTAGCGCCTGGGCTGGTTGATGATGTTCTTGAGCGCCTGCAGCTTGGGATAGTACTGACGGGTTTCGTCGGGCATCTCGAGCGACTGGTAGTCGGTGGCCAGACCGTCGGCGGCGTTTTTCTTGATGGCTCTTTGCACCGAGCCCTCACCCCAGTTATACGAGGCCAGGGCCAGGTGCCAGTCTCCCTGGAATTCGAATAGATATTCGAGATAGTCGAGCGCGGCCTTGGTGGAAGCCACGGGATCGCGGCGTTCGTCGAGCCACTCGTTTTGCCGCAGCTTGAAATAGCGCCCCGTGCTGGGAATGAACTGCCAGAGGCCCGCGGCCTGCGCGCGCGAGAGCGCCGAGGGATCCCAGCCGCTTTCGATGAACGGCACCAGCGCCAGCTCGGTGGGCAGCCCGCGCCGGTTGACTTCGTCCACCACGTAATACAGATAGCGGCCGGCGCGCTCCGCCAGCTGCTGCAGCATATCGGGCCGCGACGCATAGAACTCGGTCCAGCGCGCGACTTCGTTGCCCTGCATATTGGGCACCGAAAAGCCGAGGCGCAGCCGCTTCCAGATATCGGGCGCCGGCGCCACGAGATCCACGGTGGGGAACATCTGCGGCGGCGCGTAGCGCTGGCTCATGCTGGCGTCGCTCGCCTGGCGCTCGGGGCTCATGCTGGTACAGCTGGCCAGGGCGAGCGCCGTGGCGGCGACGGCGAAGGTTCGATGGGAAAATAAATGACTCAACGAAAATCGTCCTTCCAGGCGCGCAAAGCGCCAAAAGTTTCGACTCCCGGCTGTACAGGCCGGCCAACGTGTTGGGACACGGCAGCCACGACGTCGGGCACCCCTGCTCGCAAAAAGGGGTTGACGGCGAGTTCGTGTTCCAAACGCGTGGGCACGGTGGCATCACCCCGCTCACGCAAAGCCGCAGCCTGGCGCTGCCAGGCCGACAAATCGGCATTGTTCGGTTCGACGGTACAGGCCCATCGCAGGTTGGACAGGGTGTACTCGTGGGCGCAATATACCCGGGATTGGCCGGGAAGCGCCATCAATTTGGCCAGCGAACGATACATCTGCTCGGGCGTTCCCTCGAACAAACGGCCACAGCCCGAGGCAAACAGTGTGTCGCCACAGAACAACACCGGCGAAATCCCCGCCGCGGTTCCGTGGTAGGCAATATGCCCCGCGGTGTGGCCGGGCACGTCGAGCACCCGCAGATCGAGCTCGAGCTCCGGCAACAGCACCCGGTCGCCTTCGCGCAGCGGTACGTCGCAATGCGGCAGGGTTTCGCTGGCGGGGCCATACACTTTCACGTCGCCGAGCGCGCGCAGCTCATCGACGCCGCCGACGTGATCGCGATGGTGGTGGGTAAGCAGGATCACGGCCAGATGCAGGTGGTGGCGCCGCAGGATCTCGAGCACGGGCGCGGCTTCGCCGGGGTCGACCACGGCCACTGCCGCGCCATGGCGGATCGCCCAAATATAGTTGTCCTGGAATGCCTTGATGCCGTGGATACCGGCGGCCGTTGTATAGTCGGTGTCCATCATTGTCTGTGCCTCCTTCATGCAGCCTGCACCCCCGACGGATGCCTCGCCGGCCATTGTAAGACTCGATACCTGGTTCCTCACTCCGCCGGGTCAGTACGTACGGCAGTGGGAGCAGGCGCGGCTCGATGCGCTGGTCGAAGACGCTTTCGGCTTCGTGGCGGTGCAGGCGGGGCTCGCCGGATTCCACACACTGCGCGCCAATCGCATCCCGTTCCAGCTCTGTGTCGCCGCCGATGCGCCCGAGGAGTTGCGGGCCGTGCCACGCCCGGCCTGGCACGGGCTGGTGGCCGGCAGCGCGGAGGCCATGCCGCTGGCCACGCAAAGCGTGGACCTGCTGGTCCTGCCGCACGCGCTCGAGTATGCCCAAGACCCTCACGCGGTACTGCGCGAAGCGGAGCGCGTGCTGGTTCCCGAAGGCCGGCTGATCATTGCCGGCTTCAACCCCTGGAGCCTCTGGGGCGCCCGCCACCGCCTGGGGCGGGCCGATTGGCTGCCCCAGGGCGGGCAGTTCATCGGCCTGCACCGCCTGAAAGACTGGCTCAAGCTCCTCTCCTTCGAACTCGACCGGGGGCACTTCGGCTGCTACGCCCTGCCCGTGGCCAGCCCAACCTGGCTGCGGCGCAGCTCGGTACTCGACAAAGCGGGCGACCGCTGGTGGCCGGTGGCCGGCGCCGTCTACCTGGTGTCGGCGATCAAGCGCACCCATGGCACGCGGCTGATCGGACCCGCCTGGAAGAAGCGCCGCCGCCGGGCGTCGGCGCGAGCCCAGGTGGCGCTCAACCGCCGCCCTTCCTCTTCTTCACACGGCTTTCCTCATGAATGACGAAGTTCACATCTGGACCGACGGTGCCTGCAAAGGCAACCCCGGTCCGGGCGGCTGGGGCGTGCTGCTGCGCACCGGCGACCACGAAAAAACGCTGTTCGGCGGCGAGCCGCAAACGACCAACAACCGCATGGAACTGCAGGCGGTCATCGAGGCGCTGCGCATCCTCAAGCGGCCGTGCCGGGTGGTCCTGCATACCGATTCCCAATACGTGCAGAAAGGCATCAGCGAATGGCTGCCCAACTGGAAGCGCCGCGGCTGGCGCACGGCCAGTCGCCAGCCGGTCAAGAACGCCGATCTCTGGCAGGCGCTCGATACCGAAACCGGACGCCACCACATCGATTGGCGCTGGGTGCGCGGCCACAGCGGCGATGCCGGCAATGAGCGCGCCGACCAATTGGCCAACCAAGGAGTGGCACAGGTTCGCCGCAGCCGTTAAATTAGCGAACCATTCGCGGTCATACGCGTCTGTCACTCTATCCCTACGCCCTTTGCCGATGCCTTCACGGCTGGCCTTTCGCCTCCAACACCATGTCCAGTCGTACCGTCATTGCTTTGGTCGTCGTTGCCCTGGCCGCTGGCGCCGCCGGCTATTACGCTCCCCGCTACCTGGGCCTGCAAGGCGGTGCGTCAACGTCCGCGCCGGCCATCGCGCAGCCGCAGCAGACCGCGGCCGCGCCCCCCGCGCCACGCCAGGCGATAGGGGTCGAAGTCGCCGAGGTTCGTTCCCAGCCGCTGGAGCGCCGGCTCGGGGCCGTGGGCAGCCTGTTGTCCGACGAAGCCGTCATGCTTCGTCCCGAGATCGCCGGGCGCCTGCGCGAGATCGGGTTCCAGGAGGGCCAGGAGGTCCGCCAGGGCGACCTCCTCTTCCGCCTCGACGACGACGTCGCGCGCGCCGAGCTGCAGCAGGCGCGGGCCAACCTGGCCCTGGCGCAAAGCAAGTTCCAGCGTTCCACGCAGTTGCAGCAGCAGGGCTTCATCAGCCAGCAGGCGCGCGACGAGGCCGAGAACGCCCTGCGCGTGGAACGCGCCAACGTGGCGCTGGCCCAGGCCAGGCTCGATAAAACCGTGATCCTGGCGCCGTTCGACGGCCAGCTCGGCCTGCGCAACGTCTCGGTCGGCGATTACGTCAGCGCCGGGCAGGATCTCGTCACCCTGCAGGCCATCCGCCAGCTCAAGGTCGACTTCCGCCTGCCCGAGATCTACGTGGCGCAAACCCGGCTGGGCCAACCGCTCGACATCACGCTCGATGCGCTGCCCGGCGAACGCTGGCAAGGCGTGGTCACGGCCATCAGCCCGCTGGTCGACGTGGCCGGGCGCGCCATCATGCTGCGCGCCCGGCTCGACAATCCCGATGGCGTACTGCGCCCGGGCATGTTCGCCCGGGTCAACCTGCTGCTGGGCTCCGGCGAAGCGCTCATGGTGCCCGAAACCGCGCTCGCGCCCCGCGACAACCAGCAGTTCGTCATGCGGGTGGTCGACGACGTGGTCGAGGAGGTGCTGGTGCGCACCGGGCAGCGCCAGCGCGGCATGGTCGAGATCGTCGAGGGGCTGCAGGCCGGCGACCGAGTCGTCGTGGCCGGCCTCCAGAAGGTCGAGAGCGGCTCGCGCGTGCGAGCCACCGTGGTCGAAAGCTAGGGCTTAGCGGAGCCTCATCGTGATCCTGTCCGATACCTGCATCAAACGGCCGGTGTTCGCCACCGTGCTGTCCCTCATCATCGTGATGATCGGCCTGGTCTCGTTCGAGCGCCTCACCGTGCGCGAATACCCCGCGATCGAAGAATCCATCATTTCGGTGCGCACCACCTACCCGGGTGCCTCGGCCGACGTCGTCGAGTCGCAAGTCACCAAGGTGCTCGAAGACTCCATCTCGGGCATCGAGGGCGTCATCCTCATGACGTCCACCAGCCGTTCCGAGCGCAGCAACATCAACGTCACGTTCTCGCTGGCGCGAGATCCCGACGCCGCCGCCGCCGAAGTGCGCGACAAAGTCTCGCGCGTACGCCAGCGCCTGCCCGACGAAGTCGACGAGCCCGTCATCGCCAAGGTCGAGGCCGATTCGCAGCCGGTGATCTACATCACGGTGCAGGCCGGCTCCCTGAGCACCATCGAGGCCTCCGACTACATCAACCGCTTCATCAAGCCGCGGCTGTCGGTGCTGCCCGGCGCCGCCGAAGTCCGCGTGTTCGGCGAGCGCCTGCCGGCCATGCGGATTGATATCGACCGCGACAAACTCGCCGCCTTCCGCCTCACCATCCAGGATGTGGAAAACGCCCTGCGCAGCCAGAACGTCGAGATCCCCGCCGGCCGCATCGAGTCGCTCAGCCGCGAATTCTCCGTAGTGGCCGAAACCGGCCTGCAAACGCCGCAGCAGTTCCGCGACCTGATCGTGGCCACCGTCGATCAGTATCCGGTGCGCCTGGGCGAGATCGCGCTGGTGCGCCTGGGGCCGGCCGACGAACGCGTGCTCTCGCGCGCCAACGGCCAGCCCGCCATCAACATCGGCCTGGTCAAGCAATCCACCGCCAATCCGCTCGACCTCTCCGCCGCCGCGCGCGACGAAATCGAAGCCATCAACAGCAGCCTGCCGGCCGGCATGCAACTGGCGGTTTCCTACGACTCCTCGGTGTTCATCGAGGCCTCGATCCGCTCGGTCTTCACCACCATCGCCGAAGCCATCATCCTGGTGGTGCTGGTGATCCTGCTGTTCCTGCGCAATGTGCGCGCCAGCCTGATTCCGCTGGTCACGATCCCGGTGTCGCTGATCGGCGCCTGCGGCATCATGTACGCGGCGGGCTTCTCGATCAACACCCTCACGCTGCTGGCGATGGTACTGGCCATCGGCATGGTGGTCGACGACGCCATCGTCGTGCTCGAAAACGTGTACCGCCACCTCGAAGACGGCAAGACCCGGCTGCAGGCCGCGCTGTACGGCACCCGCGAGATCGCCTTCGCCGTGATCGCGATGACGCTCACCCTCGTCACGGTGTACGCGCCGCTGGCCTTCGCCACGGGGCGCACCGGCCGTCTGTTCGTCGAATTCGCCCTCACCCTGGCCTCCGCGGTGCTGATCTCGGGCTTCGTCGCCCTCACGCTCACACCGATGATGTGTTCGCTGCTGCTGCGCGACGAGCAACACGCCAGGCACGGCCGCCTCTACCTCGCCATCGAAGCGGGGCTCGACGGCCTGACCCGTGGCTATCGCTGGCTGCTGCGGCGCTCGCTGCGCGCCTGGCCGGTAGTTGTGCTGGCCGGCCTGGTGGCCGGTGGCGCCATGGTGCCCTTGTTCCAGTATCTGCCCAGCGAGCTGGCGCCCACCGAGGATCGAGGCGTGATCTTTTCCCGCGTGCAGTCGCCCGACGGATCCACCGCGGATTACACCGCGGGCTATCTCGTGCGCGCCGAGCAGTTCTACGACGACATCCCCGAGCTCAGCGCCCATCAGGCCTTCGCCGGCTTCCCCACGGTCACCGACGGCACCTCGGTGCTGCGCCTCAAGCCCTGGAGCGAACGCGAGCGCACCCAGCAGGAGATCGCCGCCGAGCTGCGGCCGCGTTTCAACTCCCTGCCCGGCGTGCGCGCCTTCGTCACCAACCCGCCTTCGCTGGGGCAATCACCCCGCTCCTCGCCGGTGGAGTTCGTGCTCATGAGCCAGGTGCCGTATCCCGAACTCGCGCGCTACGTCGATGCCTTCATGGCCGAGATCGCCAAGTATCCCGGTGTGCACAACCTCAACTCCGACTTGCGCCTGAACACGCCCGAGCTTCGCGTCACGGTCGACCGCGACCGCCTCGCCGACGTCGACCTCGACGTCGCCACCGTGGGCCGCACCCTGGAGACCATGCTGGGCGGACGCCAGATCACCCGCTTCAAGCAGGATGGCGAGCAATACGACGTGATGGTGCGCGTGGCCGCCGCCGACCGCGCCAATCCCGCCGACATCGAGAACATCTACGTGCGCACCAGCGACGGCGGCATGCTGCCGCTCAGCAGCCTGCTCACCGTCACCGAGGCGGTGGCGCCGCAATCGCTCAACCACTTCAACCGCCTGCGCGCCGCCATCATCTCGGCGCAACTGGCGCCAGGCTATTCGCTCGGCGAGGCGCTCGAGGCGTTCCAGGCCACCGCCGATCGCGTGCTGCCCAATACGGTGCAAACCGATCTTGCCGGCCAGTCGCGCGAGTACCGCGACTCATCGCAAAGCATCTATCTGGTGTTCGGCATGGCCCTGGTCTTCATCTACCTGGTGCTGGCCGCCCAGTTCGAGAGCTGGCGCAACCCGCTGGTGATCATGATGTCGGTGCCGCTGTCGCTCACCGGCGGCATGCTCGCCCTCTGGTTCACCGGCGGCAGCCTGTCGATCTACAGCCAGATCGGCCTGATCACCCTGCTCGGCCTGATCACCAAGCACGGCATCCTGATCGTCGAGTTCGCCGATCAATTGCGCGAGCGCGGCACGACGATCGCCGAAGCCGTGATCGAGGCCAGCGTCCTGCGCTTGCGCCCCATTCTCATGACCACGGGCGCCATGGTGCTGGGCGCCGTACCGCTGGCGCTGGCCACCGGCGCCGGCGCCGAGTCGCGGCGCCAGATCGGCTGGGTGATCGTGGGCGGCATGAGCTTCGGCACGCTGATGACCCTGTTCGTCGTGCCGGTGGTCTACCTGTTGATCGCCTCGCGGCAGGTCCATCGCGTCAAGACCGTCGAGGAACCGTCGGCGGATCGGGCCCCGCCCTCCGCGGCGCCGGCCGCCGAGGGCTCGCCCACGCCCGGCGGCTCCCCCGTTTGAACCCGGTCCGCCGCCGTGCCCGCCCAAGAGTGGTCCCGTGGGCCTGATCGCGGCCCGCGCCCGGCCTCGCCAACCGGCGCGCTTCGCCCCTGTCCGTCGATGCGCTCCCTTTAATCCCGTTCCCCATCGCATAGCCATGCTTTCACTCTTCGTCGCCACTGTCTTCCCCTCGCGCTTCCGGCGCCTGTGCGGTGTCTTGCTCTTGGCCGCGCTGGCCGCCTGCGGCGGCGACACACCGCCACCGGAGCCGACGCTGGACCAGAAGATCGGGCAAATGGTGATGATGGGCTTCCACGGTACCAGCGCCGCTGATCCGGGGGTTCAAGCCATGCAGGAACATTTTCGGGAAGGCCGGCTGGGGGGCGTGGTTTTCTACCGCTACAACATCGTCGATCCCGGGCAGGTCCAGGCGCTCAACCGCGCCTTTGCCGGCGCCGGCACCCAGGCCCTGCCCGTGTTGCGGGCCATCGATCAGGAAGGCGGTCGCGTGCAGCGCCTGAACGCGGCCAACGGCTTTCGCAGCCATCCGTCGGCCGAAGCGGTGGCCGGCTCCCTGACGCCCGCGCAAGCCTATGAGCTTTACCGCGACCAGGCCCGCCTGGTGCGCGACGCCGGCTTCAATTTCAACCTGGCCCCCGTCGCCGATCTGCGCGGCATCCCCGGCGACCCTGCCGACGCCCCCGGCTCTCCGGTGATCGGCGGCCTGGAACGCGCATTTTCCAGCGACCCCGCCACGGTGGCGCGTTATGCCGGCGAAGCCGTACGCGCCCATCGCACCGAAGGGGTGCTCACGTCGCTCAAGCACTATCCCGGCCACGGCCTGGCGCGTGGCGATAGCCACCGGGGGCTGGTGGATATTACCGATGACTACCAGCCGATCGAGCGCGAACCCTTCCGCGCCCTGATCGGCGCCGGCCTGGCCGACAGCGTGATGGGCGCCCACCTGGTCCATCGCGGCGTCGACCCCGGGTTTCCGGTCACGCTCTCCGACCGTTACCTGCGGCCCTGGCTGCGTGAGCAGGACGGCTTCGATGGCGTGATCGTCACCGACGATCTGCACATGGGTGCGATCCAGCGCTATCACGGCTTCGATGAAATCGTGATCCGCGCGATCCAGGCTGGCAACGACCTGCTCATCTTCTCCAACAACCCCGCCGCCGCGCCCGTTATCGAAGGCTTCGAACCGCGACATGATCTGCCGCAGCTCGTCATCGCCGTGGTGCGCGCCGCCATCGATCGCGGCGAACTCACCGAAGCCCGCATCGAACGCTCTTACCAGCGGCTGCGGGCGCTGCGCTCGCGCGCCGCCGATTGAGCCGCCGCCGTTCACGGGCACAACGACTACAATCCTTGGCAGCGGTGCCCGTCGCGGCACTTTTCTCAAGCTTTTCCTGGGCTCCCGATGCGCTATATCGTCCTCGACACTGAAACCACCGGGCTCGATCCCGCTCAAGGCCATCGCCTGGTCGAAATCGGCTGCGTCGAAATCGCCAACCGGCAACTCACGGGCCGCAACTTCCACACCTACCTGAACCCCGAGCGCGATATCGACCCCGGTGCTCAAGCGGTGCACGGCCTGTCGCTCGAATTCCTCAAAGATCATCCGCGCTTCGCCCAGCAGGCTCGGGACTTCCTCGACTTCGTCGCCGGCGCGCGCATCATCATCCACAACGCCGCGTTCGACGTGAAGTTCCTGGATGCCGAGCTCGAATTACTGGGCCTGCCGCGCTTTTCCACGCACTGCCACGACGTGATCGATACGCTTGCCCAGGCGCGCGAGATGCATCCCGGCAAGCGCAACTCGCTGGATGCGCTGTGCGACCGCTACGGCATCTCCAATGCCCATCGCACCCTGCACGGCGCCTTGCTCGATTCGGAACTGCTGGCCGAGGTGTGGCTGGCCATGACCCGCGGCCAGAATACGCTGGTGATCGACGCCGAGCCCGAATCACCGCGCGGCATGGGCCTGGCCGCTGGCGGGCAAGGCGAAACCTGGCACTTGCCCGTCCTGGCCGCCAGCGCCGACGAGCAGGCCGCCCACGAAAACTATCTCGACGCACTCGACAAGGCCGCCAAAGGCGGCGGCAGCCTGTGGCGGCAACTGAGCGCCGCCCGCGAGGCCGCCTGAGTCTCGCCGGACGCCAGCCACCAGACATCGGCCGCCGGATCAGCCGGCCACGCGCCTGGGTCCGGCCCGCCTTGGGAGGCCAGCCAATTTGCGCGGCAAAAAAAACTCTGCTATAGTTTTGGTCTTGATGTTTCTTCTGCCGGGCGGTTAACTCAGCGGTAGAGTGCCACCTTCACACGGTGGAAGTCACAAGTTCGATCCTTGTACCGCCCACCAGATTCCAGCTCCAGCCCTGGCCTCGCGCCGGGGCTTTTGCGTTGTGGCGAGGCTTGCGCTTAGGCGCGTGGTCAAGGCTGGAGCCGCCCCGCCACGATCCGCAGTTGCCGGCCGCAGCGTCCGGCCAGCGCCGGATCGTGGGTTACCAGCACCAGCGTTGCGCCGTATTCCTGGTTGAGGGCGAACATCAGGTCGATGATGGCCGCCCCCGTGGCCGAGTCCAGGCTGCCGGTGGGCTCGTCGGCAAACAGCACCGCCGGCCGCATCACGAAGGCGCGCGCCAGCGATACCCTTTGCTGCTCGCCGCCCGATAGCGTGCGCGGGTAATGATGCAGGCGCTCGCCCAATCCCACGCGCTCCAGCATGCGCCGCGCCGGCGCCCTGGCCTCCTGGCCGGTCAGCTCCAGCGGCAGCATGACGTTCTCCAGGGCCGTCAGGTGCGGCAGCAGCTGGAACGACTGGAACACGAAACCCACCGACTGCGCCCGCAGCCGCGCCCGCTGGTCTTCGTCCAGCGCCACCAGGCTTTGACCCAGCAAATGGATGCTACCCTCGGTGGGAAGGTCAAGACCCGCCAACAAGCCCAGGAGGGTCGACTTGCCCGAGCCGGAACTGCCGGTGATCGCAACGGTCTCACCCCGCTGGATGGCGAACGACAAATCATCCAGGATGGTGAGCACGCCGGTGGCATCGGCCACCCGCTGCGAAACGCCGCGCACGACGATCGCGGCCTCTTCCGGCTTGGCGCCCTCCGCCTCGGCCACCGTGGGGTTGGGCGAGGCCTGCCGCGGCTGACGGGTGCCGGGCAAGGTATCGCGCAACTCCAGCGTGCCGACCGGATTGCCGGCGCTCGTTTGGGGCGGCGGCGCCGCTGCTGTGATGTGGCCTGCGCATGGGCGCGTTGTCATACGGAAGTCCCTGAAACCGTGAAGGAAGCTATGAAAGATACCAAGCTCGTGGCCGCCCGCGCCAGCTCCGCTCGTACGGCGTGGCGCGCTTTGCTGCAACTGGTGTTGCTGGCCGGCCTGGCGCTGGCCATTCCCGCCTGGGCTCAGACCGCCCCCATCGACGGTGGTTCCGAACCACCGGCCATCCTGGTGGTGGGCGATAGCCTGTCGGCCGAGTATGGCCTGAAGCGCGGCGCGGGTTGGGTTGCGCTGCTCGAACAGCGCCTGGCCGACGAAGGTCATGCCTTCCGGGTGATCAACGCCAGCATCAGCGGCGATACCACCAGCGGCGGCGCCAGCCGCCTGCCCAATCTTCTGCGCCAGCACCAGCCGGCCGTGGTGATCGTGGAGCTTGGCGGCAACGACGCCCTGCGCGGCCTGCCACTACGGCTCAGCCGCGACAATCTCTTGCGCATGGTCCGGCGGGCCCAGGAGTCGGGCGCCCAGGTCATTCTGGCGGGCATGCAGATCCCGCCCAACTACGGCCCCGCCTACGCCCGCGAGTTCCAGGAACTCTTCGGCGAAGTGGCCGAGACCACCGGCGCCGCGCTGGTGCCCTTTCTGCTCGAAGGCATCGCCACCGACGAGGCCATGTTCCAGGCCGACCGCATCCATCCCAACGAGGCGGCGCAGACCGCGCTGCTCGAGAATGTGTGGCCGGTGCTGGCGGCCCGATTGCCGTCGGAATCCCCCGTGCCAACGCAGACGGAGAGCCGCTGAGGCACCCCCGGCGCCGCGGCGACCAGCCTGGCAACGATCGTTCTTAGGCATCGCCAAGTCGCTCCCACTGACCTTGTGGAAGAGGCGCCATGAGTTTCGCATGCGAAACTTGCCAATCCTCATGTTGCGATATACCATCGCCATATACCTATTATTATGCGAAGCCTCTCATGGTCACCAGTACCGTTTTTATCAATAACCGCACCCAAGCCGTCCGTATCCCTGTGGAGGTCCGCCTTCCCGAAAGCGTGAAGAAAGTGGTAGTACGAGCCAAAGGCCATGAACGCATCATCACACCGCTAGGGCAAACCTGGGATAGCTTTTTTCATGATGGGCCTGAGGTCAGCGACGACTTCCTGGAGGATCGGGCGGACCAGGTTCAACCTGAGCGCGAGTCACTTTGATGCTGCGCTATCTACTCGACACCAATATTGTTATTTATGTGCTGAAACGGCGACCGCCTGAGGTGCTGCCCATCTTCAACAGTCATGCCCACCGAATGGCGATATCGTCCATCACATTGGCCGAGCTCCTGCATGGGGCTGAAAAGAGCTCCCGAGTGAGCGCCAATTTGGCCACCATAGAAGACTTCTGCAGTCGGCTCGAAGTCCTGGCCTATGGAGCCAAGGCTGCCCAGCACTACGGTGCTATCCGGGCCTCGTTGGAGCGGCAAGGTCAGTCGATTGGCGTGAACGATCTTCACATCGCCGGCCATGCTCGCAGCGAGGGGCTTGTGCTGGTGACGAACAATGTGTCGGAATTTTCCCGGGTGCCAGCCCTGGAAGTCGAGAATTGGGTGAAGAACTCCGACCATCCGGCCTGAGCTTCTCCGCCCCAAAAGGCTGGCGCTGCCGTTACCCCATTGCGGCTCCGGCGGCCTTCCGCCACCAGACGGCGGCTCAGTACTCGACCGTCACGCCGGCGTAGTAGCGCCGCCCGTCGAGATACTTGCCGTATTCGTCGGAGCCTATGGTTTTATCCAGTGCGTTATAGATGCCGGCAAAGCCCGACAGATGGCGATTGAAGCGGTACTTCACTCCCAGATCCACCATCGTATAGGCGGGAATCTGATCGGTGCCGCCGTCGATGGTTTTGCTCTTGTAGCGCACTTTGGTCCAAAGATTCAGCGCCGCATTGGCCTGGTAATCCAGCCCCAGGTTCACCATATGGCGCGGCGTGTCGTTCAAGGGCTTGCCTTCCTGCGACCCGCTGGTGATCTTGCTGTCGGAATAGGTATAGCTGCTGGTGAACTTGAGGCCGGTGGTCAGCGGCATGCCGAACGACACCTCCACCCCCTTGAGCGTGGCCGAATCCAGGTTGACGTACTGCTGGATGCTCTCGCGCGGTGGATTGTTGCCGTACACGCAACCCGGATTGCTGGCCGGCGTCTGGCAGATGTATTCCTTGCCGATCTTGTCCTTGAAGCGGGTGTAGTAGGCCATCACGCCGAAGTTGACGTTCTCCGGCGAGGCATAGGTAAAGCCCAGTTCGAAGTTGGTGCTCTTCTCGGGTTGCAGATCGGAGTTGCCTTTATCCCACGAACGGCCCCGCGCGGCGGGCTCCACGATGTTGTCATCGGCCTGCTTGAGCGAGGGTGTTTTGTACCCCCCGCTGACCCCGCCTTTCAGGTTGAGGTTGTCGGTGAGGTGATAGATCGTATAAAAGCGCGGCGTGAAATGCGTGCCGTAGTGTTGGTTCTGATCCAGGCGCATGCCGCCCGTGAGGATGAGCTTGTCGGTCAGGGCGTATTCGTCTTCGGCGAACAGGGCGGCCTGCCAGCGCTTCAGGTTGGTGGCGATCGAACCTTCGAAGCGGGCCGGATCGTGCTTGGTTTCTTCGTGCTTGTATTCGGCGCCCAGGGTCAGCATATGCGAGTCGAAGGCCAGCACGGTTTTGGAGTTCAGCGTGGTGGCCAGGTACGACGACTCCAGCGAGCCGTTGACGATGCTGACCTTCTCGTGCAGTCCGAACGAACGAGTCTCGGCGCCGCTGCCCCAGCGCCAGTCGTGCGTCAGGCCGTAATGGGTGCGCTTGTTGTGCATGTCCATCGGACTGGTGGACGAAGCCTCGGTGCGGTCGTTCTGGTGGCGCGCCGCGCCGCCCTCCACTTCCAGGGTTTGGCGGTCGGTCAGGCGCCAGGCGAACTTCGCGGTATTGTCGAAGCGGTCTTTGCGCGCGTAGCCGCCCTGGATGTGGTCTTCCTGGCGATGATACTTCGAGCCGTACAGCGTCATGGCCAGCTTGTCCTTGATGATCGGGCCTCCCAGATAGTAGCGGGCCTGATAGGCATTGCCGGCATCCGAATGCTGCTGGAAGACGCCATCCACGGTGAGATTGGCGCTCCATTCGGTGGGTACCTTGCGGGTGATGATGTTGATCACCCCGCCCAGCGCGCTGGAGCCGTAGAGCGACGACATCGGGCCCCGGATCACCTCGATGCGCTCGATGGCCGACAGCGGCGGCAACCACCCCACTTGCGCGCCGCCGCCGAAGCCGTTGTAGTAGGCCTCCGACGACGCGCCCAGCGGTTTGCCATCGATCAGGAACAGCACATAGTTCTCGCCCATGCCCCGGATGGTGACCGAGGTGCTCTCGATCTTGCCCCCCGCGCCGCCTTCGATGCTGACACCCGGCACATCCTGCAGCGCGTCGGTGACGTCGCGGTAGAACTTGCCTTCCAGCTGTTCGCGGGTGATGACGGAAATCGAGGCTGGAGCATCCGCGATGGCCTGCTCGAAACCCGAAGCGGTCACCACGACTTCCTGCATTTTTGCAACCGGCTGGTCCGCCGCCGGCTGGGCCGCGGCGGCGCCGGGCCACAGGCCGATGGCCAGCACGCAGCCGGCCGCACTCACCGCCCCGCAAGGTAGGTGTAACGTAGAAGACATAGAAGGAGTCCCGTTGGCGGAACCACGGACGCCGCGCGTCGTGGCTCTCAGCGAATCATTAAAAAATGAGAATGAAAACAACTCTCATTCATCATGATAGGGACACTGCCTGACCATTTTCTGACGTCGCGGGAAACCGGAGCCGCACCACACAGGGCCGCTCGCCAACGAAGTGGACGTCGCCACCCAGATTGCGCAATGCTTGGCGCGCAATGGCCAGTCCCAGCCCCGAACCCGCTCCGCCCTGCCGGCCTTTGTGGAAGCGGTTGAACATGTCGTCCTGCGCGTCAAGGGGAACGCCGGCGCCCTCGTCGCCCACGTCGAGGATGGCGCCGCCCCCTTTGCCTGCTTGCGACAGGCGCACGGCGACCGTGCCCTGGCCGTGCAGCAGGGCGTTCTCCACCACGTTGCGGATGGCGTCGCGCACCGCGGCCGCATCCGCCACGATGCGGACATGGTCCTGGAGATCGACCTGGATGTCGCGCTGGTTTTGCTCGAACAGCGGAACCAGTGAAGCGATGGTCTCGCGCACAATCCGCGACAAGGACACCGACCCCGCCTGAGCGGCATCGCCGCCGGCGTGATCTTGCCGGGCCAGCGTGAGCAACTGGTCCACCAGATGGCGCAGGCGTTGCACCTCTTGCTCCACCGCGGGCCAATCGGTCTTGCCCTCCAGACGCATCTTCTGCAAACGCAGGTCGAGCACCGTCAGTGGCGTGCGCAGCTCATGGGCCGCGTCCGCCAGCCATTGCTTTTGCGCCGACAATGCCTGTGCCAGGCGGTCCAGGCCCAGATTGGCCGCCCGCGCCAGAGGCACGATCTCTTGCGGCAGCCGATCCAGCGGGACCCGCCGCTGCGGCGCGCCGGGGTGGATCTCGCCCGCCAGAGCGGCGGCCTGGCGCACGGGGCGCAAGGTCCAACGCAAGAGCCAGCCGATCAGCAGGCCCGCCACAAGACAAAACACCAGGAAACCGATCAATACCCGCAGCAGCCGGGTGCGCAGCAGAGCATCGATCAAGGAACGCTCCAGGCCGTCGGCCTTGGCCACGATGAGCGTGCCGCCATCGGCCAGGGTCACCGGCACGCCGATCACCCGGCCGCGACCGCGGAAGGTCCGCCACTGCAGCGGCCGCATCGCGGCTTCCAGGGTGCCGGGCCGCATGCGCATGGGGCGCACGAGATTGTCGGAATACCAGACCGGCTCGCCGCCGGCGGAGTACAGCGTATAGAACAGCTCGCTGCCACCGTAGTGCCGGGGGAGTTGGCCGAGCCCCCTTTCCCCCGCCGTGCCTGTGCCCTTCGTCGCGAGCACTTCCTGGACGATCGCGTTGGCTTGCAGCAGCGCGGTGCTATAGCGCAATTCGTCACGCGTGTCGTACAGATACCAGGCCAGGCTGGCAAAGCCCAAAAGCCCCACCAGTACCAGCGCCACCAGGATGCGTGCGGCCAGGCTGCGCCGCAGCTCAAGCATGGCCGGCGCCGGCGGGCTGCAGCCGATAGCCGATGCCGCGCACGGTCTGGATACACGCCTGGGCGCCACCGGCCATGAGCTTGCGGCGCAGCCGCGACACCACCGCCTCAACGGCATTGAGTGTCACGCTCTCGTTGCCGGCGTACAAATGCTCTTCGAGATATTCCTTGACCACGATGCGTGGCGAGGCGCGCAGCAATTCCTCCAGCAGCATGCTTTCGCGCCGCGACAGCTCGAGGATGCGGCCGTCGATACTCACGTGCCGGGAGTCCGGCTCGAAGGCCAGATTGCCGCAGGCCAGGGTGACAAAGGCCCGGGACGCCCGGCGCAGGACGGCCCGCAGCCGCGCCTCCAGTTCCCTCACGTCGAAGGGCTTCAGCAGATAATCATCGGCGCCGGCATCCAGACTGCGGATGCGGCATTCCACGGCGTCGCGCGCCGTGAGCACGATGCAGGGCAGAGGCGCCTCGCCGCCGCCCGGCCGCCGCGACAACACCTCCTGGCCATCCATGTCGGGCAGGCCCAGATCGAGGATCATGGCGTCGTAGCGGGCCATTTGCTGCGCCGCGATCGCTTCTCGCCCGGTCTTCACGGCATCCACCGCGAACCCGCGGAGGCGCAGATGTTCGGCAAGTAGCGCTCTTAGGCTGGGATGGTCTTCAACGACGAGAAGTTTCATGCCTGACGATGGAATAGCGATCCGACCAACGTGGCGGCGTTGCCAACCGCGGGAGGCCCGGGTACCGCGGCGTCCGGGCGTCCTGGCCACCAATTCCTGTATTGCGTCTTATTTTCATTATCGAACGCATTTTAGCAAGACTGGCCATGCGAGAACAGCCCGCCTTTCGGTACACGCCGCCACCAGCGGCATGGCGCGAACGAGCCGCCGGCATCTCCTTCATGGCGCCACGGGTTGCGCCGGCCTGTTACCAGGGCGGCATCAGGCCTGGCCTCAGAGCCGGCCACGCCAACGTCGCCCCAAGCGCTACGTTGGCGTCTTGGGCCCCGATCCGGCTTTATCGAGCCGGCGCAAGAACACCGTCATTTCCTTCTCGGCCTGTTTGTCGCCCTTGCCGGCGGCCACTTCGATTCCCTGCCGCCACGCACGGCGCGCGCCATCGGGGTCGTCCACGGCCGCCAAGGCCTTGCCCAGCAGCTTCCAGGCCGCGGAATAACCCGGATCGAATTCCAGGCAACGTTGCAGGTGGGGTGCGGCCTTGGCGGCCTCTCCGGCATCCAGCCAGGCTTTACCCAAGCCAAATCTGAGCATCGCGTTATCCGGGCCCTTGGCCAGCAGATTTTCCAGGGTTTGCGGGTCCATGTGGATCTCTCTAGTCAGGCCGCCAATCGCGGCATCGATCCATCCTATCGTACGCCACGCGCGTGCGCAGGCCCGCTCGCAAGCCCTTCTTGCCGGGCAGCGCCCGCTTCGGGCCGCTGCGCCGCCACGGCGAGGCCCACCCGCCCTCAACTGGTAGCCAGTCGCTCTTTATCTTGCGGCAGCGGCGTGAGCAACAACTGCTGCAACAGCGCCTTGCGTTCCCGTTTCTGCTCGTCGCTATCCTGCCGGATGAGCATGGACTCTCCCACTTGCCAGGCATACAGTGCGAATCCGCGCGCCCGCGCCTCGGCGATGGAGAACCCCAGGGCCGAAAAACACTGCGCCACGTACGCCACGCGGCGGGCGTCGACGTCGTCCAGCGCCTGGCGTACGATCTCGTCGCGTCGCGCCCAGGTGCGGATCGCCAGTTCGATGCGCGCCGCCTCGCGCGCCGAGCGACCGCGAAACGGCAGCGTCATCAGGTCGTCGATCAGGATCTCCGGGTCGATGTGCCGCCGCTCGAAACGATCGATGAGCTGGTCGGTGGCGGCATCGCGCCAGGCCTTGAGCACACGCAGCAGCAGATCGTCGCGGTCGCGGAAATGCCAATAGAAGCTGCCCCGCGTCACGCCCAGGCGCTTGGCGATGACGTCGACGCGGACCGCATCGATGCCTTGGTCGACCAACAGGCCGGTGGCGGCATTGATCCAGCTCTCCGGCGTCAGCGAATTGCGGGAGGCGTCGCGGGAACGCGGGGAAGTGGACGGCGGAGCGGGTTTCGACATCGACGTAGCGGAGATCGGATACGGACATTGAACGAGGCCCGGCGATCGCCGGGATGGCGAAGGAGTCTGGAATGATAAGGCGTCTGCCCCAAACATACAAAACTGTATGCTTAAGGGTAAACCCTCTTCCTGCTGAGAAACAGAGTCGGATAGCATATTTCCATACATAACCGTACGGAAAGGCAGGCACTGGCGCCGCCCTCGACAGGAGAAACATCATGGCACTCGGGTTCTTCGACGACCCCGAACAACTCAGCCCCGCGCGCACGCTGCAAGAAGACTTGCCCGGCGGTGGCTTCGTCCTGCGCTCTCCCGACCCCTTGCAGCCCTATGCCCGCTGCGTCGGCGAATGGCTGGAGCACTGGGCCGCCGCCACTCCCGATACCGTGGCGCTCGCCGAGCGCGACGCCCAGGGCGAATGGCGCCGGTTCACCTACGCCCAGCTCCGCCAGGCGGTGGGCGCGATCGGGCAAAGCCTGCTCGACATGCCAATGCCAGCCGGCGCTCCCGTGGTGGTGCTCTCCGACAACAGCCTGGACCACGCCCTGCTCATGCTGGCGGCCATGCACGTGGGCCAGCCGGTTTGCACCGTTTCCAGCGCCTATTGCCGCCTTACCCAGGATTACGGCAAGATCACCGGCATCCTGCATACCCTGCGGCCCGGCCTGATCTACGCCGCCACCGCCGAGGTGTACGGCCCCGCGATCCAGGCCGCCGGGCTCGATGTGCCCGTGGTGTTCAGCGCCGGCGCGGACGCCTTCCCGGGCGCGCTGGATTTTGCCCGGCTGCTGCGCACGCCCGAAACCCCCGCCGTCCGGGCGGCTTTCGAAGCGCTCACGCCCGACTCCGTGGCCAAGTACCTGCTCACCTCGGGCTCGACCGGCCAGCCCAAGGTGGTGATCAACGATCACCGCATGCTCTGTGCCAACCAGCAGATGATGGCCCAAGCGTGGCGCTTTCTCGAACGCGAAAAACCCATCGTGCTCGACTGGCTGCCCTGGAGCCACACCTTCGGCGGCAACCATAACCTCAATATGATTCTGCGCAACGGCGGCACGCTGTATATCGACGAAGGCCGGCCGGCGCCAGGCTTGATCGAAAAGTCCATCCGCAACCTGCGCGAGGTCCGGCCCACGCTGTACTTCAACGTACCCGCCGGCTTCGACATGCTGCTGCCCAGCCTGGAGGCCGACGACGAACTCGCCCGCGCCCTGTTCTCCCGCCTGCGCCTGGCCTTCTATGCCGGCGCCGCCCTGCCCCAGGCCACCTGGGAGCGCCTGGAGCGCGTCGCCGCCCGGGTGCGTGAAGAACCGGTGTGGTTCACCACCTCGTGGGGCGCCACCGAAACCGCGCCGGCCATCACCTCGGCCCACTGGAAGCTCGATCGCGCCGGCGTGATCGGCCTGCCCTTGCCGGGCACGGAACTCAAATTCTTGCCCAATGGCGAGAAATTCGAGATGCGGGTGCGTGGCGCAGCGGTGTTCCGCAGCTATCGCGATGCGCCCGAGGCCACGGCCGACGCCTTCGACGAAGAAGGCTACTACCGCATCGGCGATGCGGGCTATCTGCTCGATCCTCGCCGCCCCGAAGCCGGCGTGGTGTTCGACGGCCGCGTGTCGGAAGACTTCAAGCTCACCACCGGCACCTGGGTCTCGGTGGGCACCTTGCGCGTCAAGCTGGTGTCGGCCCTGGCACCCTATGCCCGCGACGCGGTGATCACCGGCCACGACCGCCACGAAGTCGGCGCCCTGGTGTTCCTCAGCGCCGCGGCCGAAAAGCTGCCGCGCGCCGAACTGGTCAACCACCTTCGCGACGGGCTGGCCAAGCTGCTTGCCCAGGGCGGCGGCTCGTCGCAGACGGTGGGCCGGATCCTGCTGCTGCCCGACGCGCCCAGCCCCGATGCCGGCGAGATCACCGACAAGGGCTACCTCAACCAGCGTGCCGTGTTGAAACGCCGCGCCGACGACGTGCGGGCGCTGTACGACAATCCCGAGGATCCGCGGGTGATCCTGGCGCCGGCCAAGGGGGCTTGAACCCCGTCGACAGGCAGATCATCGGCACCGCGGGCAGGCAATCGGCTACGGACGACCGCATGCCCCGGCCGGTGGCCAAACCATCCCGTTCGCGGGGATGATCGTTAGGCGGCTTCCAAGGCCGGCACCAAGGCCCCACGGATACGGTCCAACAATTGCATGATGTTCTCCGGCACGGTGTCGCCCCGCCAGGCGCTGTGCCCATCCGGCCTCACCAATACGAGCTTGCGCTCATAAAGACGGGCGATGTCCTGATCCGGGATCTCCACGACCTCCAAGGGCAATCCGCGCTCTTTGGCCGCCGCCACGAGGGCGGAGGCATCGGGCGCGCCCGGAAACCGCAGCAGTACGAAGCTTCGGCCGAAGAGATCCAGCGTGGAGCGCCCATCCGGCAGCCAGGCGTGCGGGGCGCGATGGCCGGCTTGCGAGGTGGGCACATATACCGAACGCTGGTCCGGCGTTGGCGCGCTGCCATCCGGGACGCAGATCGGCGAGCTGTCGTAGCGATAGCCCAGGACCACGCCAAGGTTCTCCCACTCCATGCGCGTGGCCTCGTGCATGTAGGCGCCCACCCTACGACGGGTTTCGGCACCTTCGGGAGTATCGTCGAGAATGTCGGCGCAATTCTCCGCCGAGATCAGCTTGAAGTAGTTCTCGGCCGAAGCGCTGACGTTGCGCCAGCCGATGGGCCGGCGCTCGGCATCGTAGCTGGCCAACAGCGCGGGGCCGCCCCAGCCCTTGAGCATGCCCTCGAGCTTCCACCCCAGGTCGATTGCGTCGCCCAGGCCGGTATTGAAGCCGAAGCCTCCCGTGGGCGACATGGTATGCGCCGAGTCGCCGGCCAGGAACACCCGGCCTTGCGAGTATTCTCTCGCCACCAGTCGGGCCCGGCGCCAGGGCAGGACGTCGACCACCTCGAACTCGATATCGTCGCTGCCCATGCAGCGCCGCACCCAAGGTTCGGGATCGAAGTCGTCGATCTCTTCCTTGCTTTTGAAGCCCAGCACGGTCAGGCGCCAGAAGGCGTCGCCATCGACCACGGTGAGATTGCCCCAGGTGCCCGATGGGCCGATGAAGATATAGCGTTCCGCCTGCCCTTTGTCGTGCTTGTGGATGAGTCCGGGGCAGCGCACATAGACCGCCATGGAGTAATCCAATACCGGGTCGCCTTCCATCGGGATGTCCAACGCCCGGCGGATGCTGCTGCCGGCGCCATCGCAAGCCACCAGATACTCGGCGTCGATGGTGATCGTCTCGCCGGTACGCACGTCGCGCGCCACGGCGCGAACGCCATCCTCGTCCTGTGTATGCGACACGAATTCGCAGTGATAGCGCAGCGTGATGCCGTCGCGTTTTCTGGCTTCGTCGGCCAGGATCGGGTCGAAATACAGCTGCGGCGCGCGCTGCTTGCGCTCCGGCGTCTCGGGGATCTCCGGGTCGTCCTGCAGGCTGGAGTACGGGATGCGGGTCAGCGGGTATCCGGCCATGCTGGTGCAGAAGGCCATGCTCAGTTCCCAATCGCGCGGAAAGGTCTCGTGCCGGATCCGATCGCCGATGCCCCAGCGCCGGCAGAACTCCATGGTGCGGTAGGTCAGCGAGGCGGTCTTGGGATGATGGATCGAGCCGTCGGTTTTCTCGATCAGCATGCATTCGATGCCGCGCCATGCCAGGTCCAGCGCCAGGCAAAGGCCCACCGGGCCGCCACCGACGATCAACACGGGCGTTTTAAATTGACTGCTCATAATTCGATGACTCCCATCCATAAAAAAGATCTGCGGAAGGTCGGCGTCCGGCCGTCCGCTCGACGGCAACGCGAGGCCCGCGGGCTGTCTCGACAGTCCGTGAATCACTCCAGCCATCGGCCGCGGCTTCCTGCCTGGGTTAAGGGGCGCCTTCGGCGCTGTCGGACTCCGCTTCGCCGACCCTGCCGGACATGACGGGCCAGCGCCTGGGCCAGGGCTCGACCAGCGGCCCCAAGCTCCCGCCTAGTGCTCGATCTTGATGCCGGCGTCTTTGACGACGCCGATCCATTTGCTCCTGTCCTGTTCGACAAAAGCGGCAAATTCTTTCGGCGGCAAGTAGGCCGCGGTGGATCCCGATTCGATCATCTTCTGAGCGAAGTCCGGGTCGCGGGTGATGTTGGCCACCGCTTTGTCCAGACGATCCACCACCGACTGCGGAGTGCCCGCGGGCACGAGCAGGCCGAACCAGCTCACGACTTCGAAGCCCTTGATGCCCAGGCCATCGAGCGTGGGCACCTTCGGGATATCGGGCTGCGGCATGAGCGCAGTCTGCGCCAGCATCTTGGCCTTGCCCGACTCCGCCGCGTTCTGCACCAGCTTGGTGCTCGAAATGATGGCCTCGGTATCGCCAGACATGAAGCCAACCAGCGCCGGGCCGCCTCCCTTATAGGGAACGTGGGTCAGCTTCGTACCCGTTTTGGTTTGCAACAACTCCATGGCCAAGTGACCGATGCTGCCGATGCCCGGCGTGCCGTAGCGGATCTCGCCCGGCCGGGCGCGGGCCTCGGCCATCAACTCCTCGAAAGTCTCCGCCTTCATGGCGGGGTTGATCGAAATGACGAACGGCGAGGTGGCCACGCGAGCGACCGCGGTGAAATCCTTGACCGAATCGTAGGGCACCGTGGGCCGCAAGGCGGGCAGAATGGACAAGCCATCCGCAGGCCCGAACAATACCGTGTAGCCATCCGGCGCCGCTTTCGCCACGGAGTCCACACCGATCTGCGAGCCCGCGCCCGCCCGGTTATCCACGACAATGGCCTGCCCCAAATCATTGGCCAGTCGCTCGGCCACGATACGCGCCAGCACGTCGGTGCCGCCCCCCGGCGCGAAAGGCACGACCAGGCGCACCGCGCGATTGGGGTAGGCCTCGGCCTGCGCATATGACACAGCGGGGGTGAAGCTCAGACTCATCGCCAGCGCGCCCAGCGCGGCCAGCGAAATAACGGGTTGTCGCATCGTGGATCTCCTCCGGGTTGCACGTTTTCTGCCAAAAATCTTACGCGCCTGACTCCGGTTTGCGGCATCCTCATGCGACCACCTGATATTCCAAAAAGTTATGCGCTTATCGCCGCATTCCGTTCCCCTATAATTTGCCCATGGATCTGAAACAGCTCGAATACTTCGTCTGCGTCGCCGAATACGGGGGTTTCACCCGCGCGGCGATCGAGCTCGGCATCACGCAGCCCGCCCTGAGTAAACAGATCCGCCAGCTGGAAGTGGAGTTGCGTCAAACGCTGTTCCATCGCAATGGCCGAGGCATCGCCCTCACGCAGGCGGGCAAGACTTTGTTCGAACACGCCAAGGGCATCCTTGAGCAAACCGAACGCGCACGCCAGGACCTGCGCGAGTTGCACGGCTCGCCCATGGGCAAGGTGATTCTTGGCATCACGCCGTCGGCCGGCAAAATCCTCGCGCCCAACCTGGTGACGGAATTCCAGAAGCGCTTTCCACGCGCATCGCTCGACATCCTGGAAGGCACGAGCTCCAATATCCACGACTGGCTGATGGTGGGCCGGGCCGACATCGGCGTGCTCTACGATCCGCCCGATGCGCCAGCCTTGAACATCACCGCGGCGCTGCACGAGGAAGTCTGCATGATTTGCCCGGCGGACAAACCAGTGCCCGGCGGCAAATCGGCCTTGCAGTACGCCGATCTTGCGCACTTTCCCTTGATCCTCCCCAGCCTGCCGCACACCATGCGCGCGCAGGTCGAGGCTGTCGCCCGCGAGGCGCGTATCCCGCTCAACGTCGTACTCAACGTGGGCGGCGCCAACTTCATCCTCGAACTCGTGCGCCAGGGCCATGGCTGCACCGTCCTACCCGAGCACCTCGCCCGGGAAAGCGGCTTTGCCGATCAATTGAAGGTACTGCATTTTTCGCAGCCGGCGCTCACCCGCACCATGGTGATTGCGGTCTCCAACCGCCGGCCCGGCACGCGCCTGGTGCACGAAACCGAACAATTGGTGCGCACGCAATTGCGGGAGCGGTATCCGCATGCGAAGTAAAGACGTCTGGAATACAAGACATTTCTTAGTATACTAGCCTATATTGTCTTGAACTCAGGACAAATCATGTATCCATTTCCCATTCGTCTTCCTGCCGATCTCGGCCAGGCCGTACGCCAGGCCCGCCAAGACAGCGGGCTGCGCGCCGTCGAAGTGGCCCGCCGCTCTGGCCGCAGCCGGGATCTTCTCTATCGCCTGGAACAAGGTGGCGACGTTACGACCAGCGCGCTCCTGGACGTTCTACGCGCCATGGGCTATGCCTTGCGCATCGAGAAAGTCGGCCTGCCCACGCTGGACGAGATGCGCAAGCGCTTTAAAGATCTGGACGAAGACTAAAGCCATGGTTTCCAGCGACCACGACTCCCGTATCCGCCTGCTCGAGGTGCGGATGAAGGGCCGCCAGATGGGGCAGTTGCTGAAGGATTCCCAATACGAGTTTCGGTATCTGGTGGCGGACAACAACCAGGCGCCCGTAGGCTTATTGATGCCACCTCATACCATGACCTGGCGAAGCGCAGCCCTGTTTCCGGTAATGGACCAGAACCTGCCCGAAGGGGATTTGTTCAACCGTCTGCGCCAATGGTTTCCCAAACAGGAAATGACGGCGATGCGCCTCTTGGCCATGATCGGCTTCAACGGCATCGGACGCCTGGGTTATCAAGTGCCCGGACAGGATCTCAAAACGCCCGGTGTCGTGTCTCGCGATGTCCTTTTGCGGCTGCCGTATACCGACGAAACCTTCAATGAATTGGTAGCCGCCTATCTCTCAACGGGGATAGGCGTGTCGGGCATGCAACCCAAGATATTGGTGAGCGACCGCATCACCATGCCGATTCCGAATCTCATCGTGAAAACCGGCGCCAGCGTTTATCCTGGGCTGGCCGCCAACGAATTTCTTTGTATGCGTGCCGCGGCCACCGCAGGCATCCAGGCGGCAACCGTGGATCTCACTGACGACGGTGGCATGTTGCTGGTAGACCGCTTCGATATTCTCCCGGATGGCACACGCCTGGGCTTTGAGGATGTGGCTTCTTTGATGGGCCTGCATGTTCGCGATACCTTGGCCGACCGAAAATACCATGGCAGCTATCAACGAGTGGCGGAACTTCTGGCGATGGTGGCTCCTCAGCCTCAGACCCTGGCACGCTTTTTCGAGCAGCTGGCCTTCAGTGTGATGGTAGGAAATGGCGATGCCCATCTCAAGAATTTTGCCGTGCTCTACAACGAAGAAGGATTCCGGCCCGAGGTATGGCTTTCGCCGCTTTTCGACGTTGTCAGCACCAGGATCTATCGCTACCGGCGTTCACCCGGAGGGCCGGAGCTGGAGGACAACACGATGGCGTTGCGCCTTTTGCAAGGCGCAAAAAATCGGAGCAAAGCTTATCCCCTGCCGGCAGAGCTTGCCAGCTTCGGCACCCGGGTCTGCGGCGTACGCGAGCCATTTAAAGTCTTCGAACGCCTGGCCCAGGCCATGTCGGACACGCTCGCGGCCTACCGATACGACGCGCGGATACCGCGCGACCTTGTGCAAGATCTCGAACCGCTATGGCAGCGCGGTATGCGTTACGGTATGAGCTGAACCACCCGCCGGAATCATCGCCGGAGCACGGTGCGCCAGAGCGTCCCGCCAATGTTTCCCTTCCAGCCACGACGCAAGATCAGCGTCTTCAGGATGGATCGCCTGTACACAGCGCCACACCAGAGCCAACATACAAGAGACCAACGGCGGTCCGCCCTGGCGCGCCATATCCAGCAGGAAATCCGGTACGGGTTCGCAGCCGTGAGCATGACCGTCTTCGTCGAGGATCGCCGGCGTGTTCCAGTCGAGTACGACAGCGCTGCCATCGGGGATCTCCGTGACGGAGGGCGAAGTCAGCAGCAACAGTCCTACATTGAAGGCATTACGAAAAAACAAGCCGCCAAAAGACGGTGCGATGACCGCGGCCACACCAAGATGCACCAGAACCGCCGCGGCCTGTTCACGCGAAGAGCCAATGCCAAAGTCAGGACCCGCCACGATAACGTCGCCCTGGCGCACATTGGCCGCAAACTCGGGACGCACGGATTCCAGACAATGCGGCGCGATACCTTCAAGACCCAGTTTCATGTAGGCGCCGGGCGCCAGCACATCGGTATCGATTTGTCCCCCGAGCGCCCATACTCGATGCGGCCCGTTCATACCAGTTCCTCCCGGGGATCGGCGATCCGGCCGGCAAGTGCGGAAGCGGCCACGGTTGCCGGCGAGGCGAGATAAACCTGGGTATCGGCTGCTCCCATGCGCCCGCGGAAGTTGCGCGCCGTGCTGGAGATCACCGTTGCCCCGCCCGGGAGGCCGTCGCCGTAGCCGGCGCAGGCGCCGCACCCGGTGGGAAGCACGGTGGCACCGGCCTCACGCAAGACTTGCATGGCCCCCCTGGCCTCGGCCTGGGCTTCGTCGGCCTTGCTCGCCGGCGCGACGATCAACCGCACCCCCTGCCCCACCTGGCGACCGCGCAGCACGGCCGCCGCCGCGGTCAGGTCCTCGAGCTTGGCTCCCGTACAAGCGCCGATGTAGGCAATATCGATACCGACGTTGGCGAAGGCGCTTACCGGCTGCGTATTGACCGGGCTGTGCGGCGCGGCCACTTGAGGAGTCAGGATGGCGGCGTCAAACGTATATCGGGCGTCGTAAGCCTCGCCCTCCAAGGCTTGCAGGTCAGCATCGGCGACCGATACCCCGCGCCCGGCCAGCCAATCCCGGGTAACGGCATCAGCGGCGACCAGTCCCACCTGGGCGCCCAGCTCGGCGCTCATGTTGGCCAAGGTCATTCGTTCCTCCATCCCGAGCGCGCGTACTGCCGGCCCTGCGTACTCCACCGCCTGATAGGCACCGCCATTGATACCGAGCTGGCCGATCATGTGCAGCATCATGTCCTTGGCATAGACGCCGGGTCCGAGCTGGCCGGTCCAGTGCATGCGCAAGGTGCGCGGCACACGCAGCCAGATTTCACCCGTGACCAGGACGCCAAGCATCTCGGTGCTGCCAATACCGAACATATAGGCGCCAAAGGCGCCGCCGGTGGTGGAATGCGAGTCTCCGCCCACACAAAACAATCCGGGACGCAGATGGCCTTCGCGCGGCAGTACGACGTGGCAAATGCCCACGCTGTCGTATACATGGGGCAATTGCTGCTCATGCGCCCATTCGCGCGCGATGCGTACGATCCGCCGGGAGTCTTCGTCTCGTTCCGGTACGTAATGGTCCATGACCAGAACGACCCGGGAGCGATCCCAGATGTCGGCGCCGAGCTCCTCCAGCATGGGCTTGAGCCGGCGCGGGCCGCTGGAATCGTGGAACATCGCCAGATCCACGTTGCAGACGACGATTTCTCCGACGTCCACATGAGAGCGTCCCGCCGCGCGCGCGATCAACTTCTGGGCAAGCGACTGCGGTCTTGACTTCGCCGCCGCGCAAGCTGGCTGGGCTTTGGCAGGAGACTCAAGCATGGGCCAACCTTGCAGCAGCCCCTGCCCCGGCGACCGGCGCGCGCGCATCGGTTCGGCCCAACAGCTTGTCCAGGAGTTCTTTCGGCGCCGGGTGCATCGTGTTGCCACGCCAGGCCACGTGACCATCCGGCCTCACCAGGACGAAATCGCGTTCGTACAGCTCACGTATCTTGGGATCGTCAACCTCGCGTACCGACAAGGAAACATTCAGCTGGGCAAAGGCGGCGGCCGTTGAATGGTTTCCCGGATGGAAGGCGAAGTCACCCGATACAGTTCGCGCCCCGCCAGCCGCGTCGAGAAGGTGATGAAGTAATGGTTGTCCGGTGGCAGCGCGGCGTCATAAATGCGGTCGGTGATGCCCCAGCGCCGGAAAAACTCCATTGAGCGCGCACCCAGCAGGGTGGCTTTGGGATGCTCGGTCGGCATCGTTCGTTCTTCAAGGACGGTGCAACGCACGCCACGCTGCCCAAGTTCGCCGGCCAGCGTCGTCCCAACGGGGCCAGCACCGACCACAAGCACATCCGTTTCGATTATTCGAGTTTTCCATCCCTACAAGGCTGACACAAGGCGTGCTCATCCAACGCATGAGTACATCCTAAACCTGACATCATGTATTGTCAATAATACATCTTGGAGCAAAACTGAAGGGCTGATTTAATCGGCTGTCCATACCTGCGTCGTGGATACCCCTTCCGCGGAAAGTTGCATGCGGTACTCGTAACGATCGGGACGGTACAAGCCCAGCAAAAACTGGACGGGCGTCCCTTGTGCGTCGGACACGACGCGTCGTACCGCAAGCAAGGCACTTCCCACCTGAATGTGCAGGTGCTCCGCGACACGCGCATCGGCAAGCTCGGCACCGATCGACTGGCGTACGCTCGTTAGGCAAATACCCCGCTCTTGCAACAGGTTGAGCAACGGCTTGCTTTCGAGTTCACGGCGGCCCAGCCCTTCCGCCAACGCCGAAGGGACGTACGTGGTCATGAACGACATCGGTTCCCCGCGGTGGCTACGCACCCGCACCGCTTTCTGCACCAGCGAACCCGGAGGGATACGCAGCTCATGCGCAACCTCGGGCGAGGAGGCAATTTCGGCAAGCTCCAAAACTTTCGCCGACGTTTTCAGACCATAAGAAATAATGTTGTCCAACAAACCTGCGATGTCGGTCTTGGTCGGCGTTACCGCATTGGCCGTTTTCCCAACGGGGGGCAGCACGCGTGTTCTGCGGCCTCGTTCCCGCTCGATCAGCCCCTCGGCCTGCAGCTCCTCCAGCGTCCGTCGCAGCGTAATGCGGGAGACTCCGTAGGTTTTTGCCAGTGCATGTTCCCCTGGAAAATCGTCGGTGAAACGCCCTTCCAGGATCTGTTCGCGCAGCACCAAATAGATTTGATGGTACTTGGGCACCACAACAACGTTCGACCTCATGGATCCTCGCCCGATTGAGAACGCGATGGAAAGCCCGGCGGGAACCCCGGGCCCCCGCTTTTCGGAGGGCAAAACCCCGGCCCGGCTCAGCCGAAGTCATGCCTCTATGGGCTAGAACGGGATATCGTCTTCCATGTCGGCAAAATTGCTGGAAGGCGGATTGGCCGCCGCGGGTGCGGCAGCCGGCGCGCGCTGCGGCGCCGGGCGTTGCTGCTGGCTGCGGGCCGGCGGCGGCGCATCGCCGTAGCCACCGCCACCGTAGCCGCCGCCACCACCCTCGCCCGTGTCGCCGCGGCCGCCCAGCATCTGCATCTGGTCGGCCACGATCTCGGTGCTGTAGCGATCGGCGCCGGTATCTTTATCTTGCCACTTGCGGGTTTTGAGGCGGCCCTCGACGTAGACCGAACGACCCTTTTTGAGGTATTCGCCGGCGATCTCGGCGAGACGGTTGTAGAACACCACGCGATGCCATTCGGTTTCCTCGCGGCGCTCGCCCGTGTTTCTGTCCTTCCATTGCGACGTGGTGGCAATCGACACGTTGCAGATCGCCGCGCCCTCGGGGCTGTAGCGCACTTCGGGATCACGCCCGAGATTGCCCACCAGAATGACCTTGTTGACCGATGCCATGAACTAACTCCCAATCGATATCATGAAAAAATGCGGCTCCCCGAAGGAGCTTTTTGCCTTGGGCAATCCGGCGGCCCGGCGGCAAAACCCTGCCGCTTTGCGGCGGCGCCCGCCACCCCTCAAGTGTGAGGCATGTCAGCCTGGTTTGGCGATCCCGGCAACTACGGTGATCCACCAGGTATCCAGCGGATCGCCCCATCGCCTTGCCGGGACGACCACCAGGCGTCCGGCTGCCGACTCACCCGAACCAGGCGGGAACGCCCACCCTCCTCGACAAGCCCTAGACCCGCGACGCTTCCACCTCGCCCACGCCGCCCGTCTGCGAAGCGCCGGGCGCCGGCAGGGGCCGCATGCGCCAGGCCAGCAGAAGCCAGATCGCGGCCAGCACGGCGCAGGCTTCGAACACCCGGGCATAGCCCTGGGTGGCCGCCAGCCAGCCGCCCAGGGCGCCACCGGCAAACAGGCCGGCGGCCTGGGCCGTGTTGTAAAAACCCAGCGCCAGGCCTTTGTAGGCGGGTGGCGCCAGGCGCGATACGATGGATGGCTGCAGGGCCTCGAGTATGTTGAACATCACGAAAAACGCCACCAGCGCCGCCACTAGCGTGGCAAAGCCATGGCTGGCCCAGGGCAGCAACCCCAGCGTGAGGGTCAGACCCACCACGGCCGCCAGCAGCGCCTGGCGATGAGCGCCGCGCCGTTCGGCGGCGAAAATGATCGGCACCATGAAAACGAACGACAGCAGGATGACCGGCAGGTAGACCTTCCAGAGTTCGGAGGCGGCCAGGTTGCCGGTGCGCGCCAGCAAGCCGGGCACCACGACGAACAAAGCCACCTGCACCAGATGGAGCACGAACACACCGACATTGAAGCGCCAGAGGTCGGGCTGTGCCAGCACGGCGCGAGCCGGCGTTTTCGCCATGATGGGGTTGGCTTCTCGGGGCGGGGGAAGCGGAATCCACCACAGGGCCACGGCCAGCGCCGCCACCCCGAGCAAGGTGATGGCCCAGAACAGGCCCGTGAGGCCACCCAGGCCCACCAGCAGGGGCGCGCCCACCAGGGACACCGCGAACGCCAACCCGATGGCGCCGCCGACCATGGCCATGGCCTTGGTGCGGACTTCGTCGCGCGTCACGTCCGCCAACCAGGCGGTGATCGCCGCCGAGATCGCCCCCGCGCCCTGGATGGCGCGGCCGATGGTGATCCAGAGAATATCCTGGGCAAAGGTGCACACCAGGCTGCCGATAATGAACATCACCAGCCCGGTGATGACGATGGGCTTGCGGCCCCAGCGATCGGACGCCAGGCCGAAGGGAATCTGCAGCACGGCCTGCGTCAGGCCGTACATCCCCAGCGCCAGCCCCACCCTCGCCGGATCGTTGCCCCCGGGCACACCCTGCACCGCCACCGCAAACACCGGCAACAGCAGGAACAGACCCAGCATGCGGCAAGCGAAGAGCCCGGCCAGCGCCAAACTGGCCCGCCGCTCGAGCGCATTCATGCGGGTGGAAGGTATGGACGGCATCGCAACGAAAACCCAAGGGAGAACGAAAATGATCAGCCCGCTATAGTACCAAGCCGTTCGCTCGAATGCCGGAAGCCAGAGCAGCCGCTTCAGCGGCAAGCGTGGGGCCCGTCCCGCCGCCGGGCCACTCCCAAGGCGGGACAGCCCCCTCGGGGGGCAGCGCCGCCGCGCAGCGGCAAGCGTGGGGGCCGTCCCGCCGCCGGGCCGCTCCCAAGGCGGGACAGCCCCCCCGGGGGGCAGCGCCGCCGCTTCAGCGGCAAGCGTGGGGGCTTCGTTTTGCCGCCGGGCCGCTCCCAAGGCAAAACCGCCCCCTCGGGGGGCAGCGCCGCCGCGAAGCGGCAAGCGTGGGGGCTTTTATAATCCAGGGTTTGCATGGGCGTAGCGAAGCACGAATGGCAGTCATCCGGATCCGGGGTGCGCGCACCCACAATCTCAAGAATATCTCGCTCGACATCCCGCGCGACCAGCTCACCGTCATCACCGGGCTGTCGGGGTCCGGCAAGTCGTCGCTCGCCTTCGACACCCTGTACGCTGAAGGCCAGCGGCGCTACGTCGAAAGCCTCTCGGCCTACGCCCGGCAGTTTCTCCAGCTCATGGACAAACCCGACGTCGACCTGATCGAGGGTCTGTCGCCGGCCATCGCGATCGAGCAGAAAGCCTCGGGCCACAACCCGCGCTCCACGGTGGGCACCGTGACCGAGATTCACGATTACCTGCGCCTGCTATACGCCCGCGTCGGCATCCCCTACTGCCCCGATCACCACCTGCCACTGCAGGCGCAGAGCGTCAGTCAGATGGTCGACGCCGTTCTCGCGCTGCCTGCCGATACCCGGATCGCGCTGCTGGCCCCGCTGGCCCGCGGCCGCAAGGGCAGCTTCGAGCAGGAGCTTGCCGCCCTGCAGGCGCGGGGCTTCGTGCGCCTGCGGCTCAATGGCGAAATGATGGAACTGGAGAATCTGCCGCCCCTGCGCAAGAACGACAAGCACGACCTGGACGTCGTCATCGATCGCCTGCGGGTGCGGCCGGGCATCGAACAGCGCTTGGCCGAGAGCCTGGAGGTGGCCCTGGAACTGGGTGAGGGCCGGATCATCGTCTGGGAGCTCGACGGCGGCCAGGAACATTTGTATTCCAGCCGCTACGCCTGCCCGGTGTGCAGCTACAGCCTGCCCGAGCTCGAGCCTCGGCTGTTCAGCTTCAATAATCCCATGGGCGCCTGCCCGCGCTGCGACGGCATCGGCAGCGTCAGCTTTTTCGATCCCAAGCGGGTGGTGGCCTTTCCCGAGCTCAGCCTGGCGGCCGGCGCGATCCGCGGCTGGGACCAGCGCAATGCCTTCTATCACCAGATGCTGGGCAGCCTGGCGGCGTTCTACGACTTCACCCTCGATACGCCGTTCGAGCAGCTCCCCGAATCCGTGCAGCAGGCCGTTCTGTACGGCTCGGGCGAGCAGGCCATACCGTTCACCTACCTGGGCGACAAGGGCCGCAGCACGGTCAAGAGCCATCCCTTCGAGGGCATCATCCCCAACCTCGAGCGGCGCTGGCAGGATACCGAATCCACCGCGGTACGCGAAGAGCTCGGCAAGTGCCGCAGCGTGCAGGCCTGCCCCGACTGCCAGGGCTCCCGCCTGCGGCGCGAGGCCCGCCACGTGCTCCTCGGCCCCGATGGCGCCGGCTTCGACGACAGCCTGGCCATTTACCAGGTGGAAGCCATGCCGCTCGCACGCTGTCTGGAATGGTTCGAAGGGTTGCGGCTTTCGGGCGCGCGTGAAGAGATCGCCCAGCGCGTGGTGCGCGAGATCGCGGCTCGGTTGCGCTTCCTCAATAACGTGGGCCTCAATTACCTGTCGCTGGATCGCAGCGCCGTCACTATCTCCGGTGGCGAGGCTCAGCGCATCCGGTTGGCCAGCCAGATCGGTTCGGGCCTGACGGGGGTGATGTACGTGCTCGACGAACCCTCGATCGGCCTGCATCAGCGCGACAACGATCGCCTGATCGATACCCTGCGCCATTTGCGCGACCTCGGCAATAGCGTGATCGTGGTCGAGCACGATGAAGATATGATCCGCGCCGCCGACTACGTGGTGGACATGGGGCCGGGCGCCGGCGAGCACGGCGGCCGGGTGGTGGCGCTGGGCACGCCCGACGAAGTCATCGCCGATCCCGCCTCGCTCACCGGCCAGTACCTCACCGGCGCCCGCCAACTGGCCGTTCCGCGTCGCCGGCCGGTGGCGCCGGCCGGCGGCAAAGGCACCGATTGGCTGGAAGTGCTGGGCTGCTCGGGCAACAACCTGAAGCACGTCGATCTGAAGTTGCCGGTGGGCCGGATGATCTGCGTGACCGGCGTCTCGGGTTCGGGCAAGTCCACGCTGGTGAACGACACGCTGGCCGTCCTGGCGGCGCGCCATCTGCACAACAGCCAGGCGGAGCCCGCGCCTTATCAATCGGTGCAGGGCCTGGAGCACTTCGACAAAATCATCAACGTCGATCAAAGCCCGATCGGCCGCACGCCACGCAGCAACCCGGCCACCTATACCGGCCTGTTCACGCCGATCCGCGAACTGTTCGCCGGCGTGCCGGAGGCGCGGGCCCGAGGCTACGACCCCGGCCGCTTCAGCTTCAACGTCAAGGGCGGCCGCTGCGAGGCCTGCCAGGGCGACGGCGTGGTCAAGGTCGAGATGCACTTCCTGCCCGACATGTACGTACCCTGCGACGTGTGCCATGGCAAGCGCTACAACCGCGAGACCCTCGAGATCCGCTACCGTGGCCGCAACATCAGCGAAATTCTCGAACTGACCGTGGACGAAGCGCTCCAGTGCTTCGACGCCGTGCCCGTGCTGGCGCGCAAGCTCGGTACGCTCGCGGCCGTGGGCCTTGGCTACATCCGGCTGGGCCAGAGCGCCACCACCCTCTCGGGCGGAGAGGCGCAGCGGGTCAAGCTATCGCTGGAGCTGTCGCGGCGCGATACCGGGCGCACTCTCTACATCCTGGACGAACCCACCACGGGCCTGCACTTCCACGACATCGCGCTGCTCCTCGACGTCCTCAATCAGCTGGTGGACGCCGGCAATACGGTGGTCGTGATCGAACACAATCTGGACGTCATCAAAACCGCCGACTGGATCGTCGATCTGGGGCCGGAAGGCGGCGGAGGCGGCGGCCGCATCGTGGCCGAAGGCACACCCGAAGACGTGGCGGCCAACCCGGCCAGCCATACGGGACATTATTTGTCGCGCTGGCTGGAACGCCCGCCGGCGTTGACCGCGTAGGGGCTCCGCGCCGCACCCGCGATCCGCGCGCCAGCCTCGCGGGGAATCGGAGAGCTGCCCGCCCCCGCGGCATGCCACCTTGCCGCCGCGACCCGGCTTCCGGTTGAGGCCGGCGAACGCCGCCGGCTCAGGCCGACCGCGGACTGGTCGCTTCCGCCGGCTCGCCTGCGGCGTCGTCGAAGGCACAGACCGAGAATAGCGGAGTCCCGGTTTCGCGCACGGCGTCGGAGCCACCCAGATAGGGCAGATCGATGATGGTGGCGGCCTCGATCACGTTGGCGCCCAGGCGCTGCAGGAGCTTCATCGCCGCCACCATCGTGCCGCCGGTGGCGATCAGGTCGTCGATCAGCAGCACGCGTTGGCCGGGGCGCACCGCATCGGCATGCATCTCGACCGCGCCACTGCCGTATTCGAGCTGGTATTCCTCGGCCAGGGTGAGATAGGGCAGCTTGCCCTTTTTGCGCACCGGCACGAAACCCAGATTGAGTTCGTAGGCCAACACGCTGCCGACGATGAAGCCTCGCGCGTCGACCCCGGCCACCAGATCGAGGCGGCGGTTCATGTAGCGATACACGAGAAGATCGATAAGCAGGCGGAAACTGCGCGGATCCTGCAACACCGGAGTGATGTCCCGGAACATCACCCCCGGCGTCGGCCAATCGGGCACGGTACGGATCCGGTCGCGGATGAAATCGGCAGTGGGCAGCATGGGGATCGATTCCGAGGGAAGGACAACACACGGATGCAATGCGAGTCGCGTGCAACGCGGGCGCGCGAAGCGGCGCATCCGGCATGATAACCCGCCGGGGTTGTCCGGCTGCGCAAATGCCGGTACTAGCGATAACATACGCCCATGCCCACGCTTTCCACCCCCGACGCCCGCCGGCAATGGCTCGCCAGCGGCCAGCGCACCCTACGCATCGAGGCCGAGGCGGTCTCCGCCCTGGCCAACCGCCTGGGCTCGCCCTTTACCGACGCCGTCGCCCTCCTCCTCGAAGCCACGGGGCGGGTGGTCGTCAGCGGCATCGGCAAATCGGGCCACATCGGCCGCAAGATCGCCGCCACCCTCGCCTCCACCGGCACCCCCGCGTTTTTCGTCCACGCGGCCGAGGCGGTGCATGGCGATCTCGGCATGATCACCGCCCACGACGTCATCATCGCGCTCTCGCATTCCGGCACCACCGACGAACTCCTCACCATTCTGCCCCTGGCCCGGCGCATGGGCGCCCGCGTCATCGCCCTTACCGGCAACGCCGACTCGCCCCTGGCGGCGCTGGCCGACGTTTTCCTCGACACCTCGGTGGCCCAGGAGGCCTGCCCGCTCAACCTGGCGCCCACCGCAAGCAGCACTGTCGCGCTGGCGCTGGGCGACGCCCTCGCCGTGGCCTGCCTCGAGGCCCGCGGCTTCGGCCCCGACGATTTCGCCCGTTCGCACCCTGGCGGCGCCCTGGGCCGACGCCTCCTCACCCACGTGCGCGACGTCATGCGCAGCGGCGTACGCCTGCCCGCCGTCACACCCGACACGCCGCTGGCGCAAACGCTGGAAGAAATGTCCCGCAAAGGCATGGGCATGACGGTGGTCGTCGACGCCCGGGGGCGGCCCCTCGGCATCTTCACCGATGGCGACCTCCGCCGCCTGATCGCGCGCGGCGGCGATCTCCGCCAGCTCACGGTGGCCGACGGCATGACGCCCGGCCCCCGCCACATCGGGCCCGATGCGCTCGCCGCCGAAGCCGCCGCCATGATGGACGAGCACCGGCTCAGCCAATTGCTGGTGCTCGACGCCTCCGGCGCCCTGGTGGGCGCCCTGCATATGCACGACCTGATGGCCGCCAAGGTGGTATAACGTCGCCCATGCCACCCACTACGATTCCCACCGTTCCCCATCCCGCCGATGCCCTGGTCCTGGCGCGCATCGCCGCCAGCGTGCGCGATCGCGCCGCCGCCGTGCGGCTGATGGTGTTCGATGTCGATGGCATTCTCACCGATGGTTCGCTGTGGTACGGCGAGCACGGCGAGACCATCAAGCGTTTCAACGTTCTCGACGGCCAGGGTTTGCGCCTGCTGTCCGCCGGCGGCGTGGCGGTGGCCTGGATCACCGCCCGCGGCGGCCCGGCCGTCACCCGGCGCGCGGCCGACCTCGGCGTGGCCGACCTCATCCAGGGCGTCCATCACAAGGGCGAAGCCCTGCAAACGTTGATGCATCGCCACGGCCTGGGTTCGGCCCAGATCGGCTATATGGGCGACGACATCAACGACCTGCCGGCCATGCAGCTGGCCGGGCTGGCCGTCACCGTGCCCGAGGCGCCGGCCTATGTCGCCCAGGTGGCGCACTGGGTCACGGCGCAGTCCGGCGGCCACGGCGCCGTGCGCGAATGCTGCGATGTCATTCTGGCCGCGCAGGGCCGGCTGGGCCCCCTCATCCAGGCGGGATCGCCGGCGGTGCCCGCCGGCGGCACCCTGCAATAAGGCAGCATGCGCGAACGCCTCACCTCGTCCGTCGCCCTCGGCCTGCTGCTGGCTCTCGTCGTGGGCACGTGGTGGGCGGCCGATTACGCCCAGCGGGCCATCCCCATCGACCCGCCGCGCCGCCTCACCCACGAGATGGATGCCTTCATCGACCGCTTCGCCATGGTCCAGATCGACGAAACCGGAGTGGCCAACGCGCGCCTCGAAAGCCCGCGCGCCGTTCACTACCCCGACGACGACTCTTATGAAGTGATCACCCCGCGCGCCGTCAGCCAGCGCCCCGACCGCTCGATCACCGTCGCCACCGCCGACACCGGCGTGATGGATCAAGACGGCGAGCGCGTCGTGCTCTCGGGCAATGTGCGCCTGCAACGGCAGAATGCCGACGACACCCCCGACCTGCTCATCGAAACCACCGTGCTCACCCTTCTGCCCGAGCAGGACGTCGCGTTCACCGACCAGCCGGCGACGATCACGCGCGAAGATGGCTCCCGCATGAGCGGTATCGGCATGCATTACGATAACCAGACCCGCCGCTTGCGGGTGGAGGCCGACACCCGTGTCAAAATCATGCCCCGCGCCGCCGACGAGGCCGCCCCACCCCACCGCTAGCCCCACGCGCATGCCGACCGCCGTTTCCACGACTCCACACCGCTCCCTCCGCCGCTGGCTGGGCGCCGCGCTTGCCGGCGCCGCGCTGGGCTGTGCGCCGCTGCCCGCGCTCCATGCCGCGCCGGCCCTCGCCGACGACGTTCCCACACTGATCGACTCCGATACGCTCGAATACGACGACGCCCGCCAGGTCAGCGTCTTCACCGGCAACGTCGTGCTGACGCGGGGCCCTTTGTCGCTGCGCGCCCACCGCCTCGAGCTGCGCCAGGCGCCCAACGGCGATCAGTTCGCGGTGGCTACCGCCGCGGGCGGCAAGCAGGTGTTCGTCCGCCAGACCAACCCCGAGCACGTCGAGGTGGTCGAAGGCCATGCCGACCGCGCCGAATACGACAGCAGCACCAACCTGCTCGAATTCATCGGGCGCGCCGTGGTCAGCCGCATGGCCTGCGGCCAGGTGCTCGACCAGGTGCAGGGCGAGCGCATCCGCTACAACCAGGAAACCGAGGTCTACACCGCTCAGGGCGACGGCCAGGCCGGCCGCGATGGCCGCCGGGTGCGCACCGTGATCGGCTCACGCCAGAAATCCGACCAGATCATCACCTCCTGCCAGCCCGACGGAGGCAACTCTTGAAGGCTCACGGGCGCCTGCGGGCCATGGGCTTGCGCAAGACCTACGGCGGCCGGACCGTCGTGCGCGACGTCTCGCTCGAGGTCGCCAGCGGCGAAGTCGTCGGTTTGCTCGGTCCCAATGGCGCGGGCAAGACCACCAGCTTCTATATGATCGTCGGCCTGGTGGCCGCCGACGCCGGCCGCATCGAAATCGACAACCAGGCCCTCACGGCCATGCCCATCCACCAGCGCGCCCGGCTCGGGCTTTCGTACCTGCCTCAGGACGCCTCGGTGTTCCGCCGGCTCACGGTGGAGCAGAACATACGCGCCGTGCTCGAACTGCGGCGCGACGCCGACGGCACGCGCCTGCCGCGCGCGCGCATCGACCAGGCGCTGGAAGAACTGCTGGAAGAACTGCAGATCGGCCATATTCGCGGCAACGATGCGATTTCGCTCTCGGGTGGCGAACGCCGCCGCGTGGAGATCGCTCGCGCCCTGGCCACCGACCCGCGCTTCATCCTGCTGGACGAGCCATTTGCGGGGGTGGACCCCATCGCGGTGATCGAAATCCAGCGCATCGTCGGGTTCTTGAAAAGCCGCAACATCGGCGTGCTCATCACCGATCACAACGTGCGCGAAACCCTGGGCATCTGCGACCGCGCCTACATCATCAGCGACGGCTCGGTGCTCACCTCGGGCCATCCCGACGACATCGTGGACGATCCCGCCGTACGGCGCGTTTATCTGGGCGAACACTTCCGGATGTAACGAACGCGAGCCAAACCCTCTCATGATACGCGTTTCTTCCCACTTGCATTCGTTTTACGACTCGCTACACTGGAGTCGTACCGGGTCCCTCCTGGCCCGGTGCGAATCAACCCGGGAGACTTCTCGTATGAACCTGAGCATCAGTGGCCATCAACTCGATATCACCCCTGCCATCCGGGAGTACGTCACCACCAAACTGGCCAGAGTCCTGCGGCACTTCGATCACATCATCGATACCCAGGTCATCCTGTCCGCCGCCAAGCTGCGGCACAACGCGGACATCACCGTCCACGTACCCGGCAAGGATCTGCACTGCGAGGCAACCGACGAAAACCTCTACGCCGCCATCGATGCGCTCATCGATAAGCTGGATCGCCAAATCATCAAATACAAAGATCAGATCCAGAACCACGCGGCCGCGGCGATCAAACGCTTTCCCATCGACGAAGCGCCACTTGAATCCGGCGCCTGACCACTGGAAGAACCGGCCCCGGCCCATGCCAGGCGCGCCGGATTTCCAGGCAGCGGCACCCTGCGGGGTGCCGTGTCATTTTCGTACCCCAGCCCGCATCGCGCAGGCGTGGCTCACGCGGGGGAGGAAACTTCCGCCCCATCCCCTATAATGATTCGTTTGCTGCAGTGAAGCACCTCGATCCATGAGCCTGATTTCCAGTATCCTGCCGGTCTCGAACATCGTTCTCGACCTGCCGGCCACCAGCAAGAAGCGCGCGTTCGAACACGCGGCCTTGATCTTCGAGAACCACCACGGCCTTGCCCGCCTCACGGTTTTCGACAGCCTGTTTGCACGCGAACGCCTGGGCTCCACCGCCCTCGGCTATGGTGTGGCAGTGCCGCATGGCCGCATCAAGGGCCTCGATCAGCCTGTCGCCACCTTCATTCGCCTGGCGCAACCGGTACCCTTCGACGCCCCCGACGGCCAACCGGTGCGCGTGCTGATGTTCCTGCTGGTTCCCGAGGTCGCCACGCAACAGCACCTCGAGATCCTGGCCGAGCTCGCCCACATGCTGTCCAGCAAAGACCTTCGCCAGGCCCTGCTCGACGCCAGCACGCCCGAAGCCGTGCACGCCATCCTGCACGACTGGCAGCCAGCGCCCGACGCCTGACGCACGCGCCCATGCTGACAATCCAGATCCTGGCCGACGACAACGCCGAAAAGCTGGGCCTGGTCTGGCTCGCCGGGCGCGCCGGCGCCGAACGCGCCCTGGCCGACGACTATCTCGCACCGTCCGACCGGGTCGGTCACCTCAACCTGATCCATCCCACCCGGATCCAGGTGTTCGGCCATCGCGAGATGACCTACTACCTGCGCTTCGACGTCAACCGCCGGCTGCACCACTTCGAAGACCTGCTCTCCGGCGGCGTACCCGCCCTCGTGGTCGCCGAAGGCCTGGTTCCGCCCGACGATCTCATCCAGAACTGCAATACCCACAGCGTGCCCCTGCTCGGCTCCCCGCTCAATGCCGCGGAACTGATCGACATCCTGCGCCTTTACGTCGGGCGCGCGCTGGCGCCCCGCCTCATCATGCACGGCGTGTTCATGGATGTGCTGGGCCTTGGGGTGCTCCTGGCCGGCGACTCCGGCCTGGGCAAAAGCGAACTGGCGCTCGAGCTCATCACCCGCGGCCACGGCCTGGTGGCCGACGACGCCGTCGAATTCGCCCAGGTGGGTCCCGACTTCATCGACGGCCACTGCCCGCCCCTGCTGCAGAACATCCTGGAAGTCCGCGGCCTGGGCCTGCTCGACATCCGCACCATTTTTGGCGAAAGCTCGGTACGCCGCAAAATGCGGCTGCGCCTCATCGTGCAGCTGGTACGCGCCCTTTCCGAAGAAGCCCATCGGGAGCGCCTTCCGCTCCAAGACACCACCCAAGACGTTCTGGGCCTGCCGATCCGCAAAGTGGTGCTTCCGGTGGCCGCTGGGCGCAACCTTGCCGTTCTCGTCGAAGCCGCGGTGCGCAACACCATTCTGCAATTGCGCGGCATCGACACCCTGGCCGAGTTCATGGAGCGCCAGGTGCAGGCCATCCGGCAGAACGAGATCTGAACCGCCGCGGGCACTTCCGGCCGGGCGCAGTGGCTGCCGGGGCGGTGCGTCCGACCGGAAGCGCCGCGGCAAGCCGCACCTCGCCAGCCTCCGCGAAGAAGCTCAGCTTGCGCCGCTCCGCTCCCGGATGCGCTGGCGATTGAGAGCCAGTGCCGCCTCCGTAGGCAACCAGTCGTTCCAGAGGGCATCGGGGATCTCGGGATACTGATCGCGGCGCACACCGTCGAATCGAGGCTGATAGCCGCGACGCCTCATTTCCGCAATCAACTCGGCATGCCGTTTGGCGAGGTAGCCCAGCCGGGTGTAGAAAAAGCGCAGATGCCCCTGGCCCAGGGTATAGGCGGCTAAAGACACCACATCTCCCCGGCTCGCGGCCTTTTGGGCAAGCGCGAAGACACGAGGCAGCTCCCGATACTCCGCTACGAGATGGGGACCGCTCAGCTCCTGCACGGGAACGCAGTTGATGCGGGTCATCGATAAGCTCTACGATGGGATACGTAAAAAAGGCGCACAGAAGCGGCACGGGCAAGCACGTGAAGAGCTCCGGCGTCCCGGCCGGAGAGCCTCACCACCACCATTCGGTGAAAAGCCCGTTGCCAACGGGGGCTTTTTGCATCAGGCGCGGCCGACGACAAAAAGCCCCCACGGCGACCTACCGTAAGGGCTTGATTTCTTGAGAAATTCTTGGCTCCCCAACCTGGACTCGAACCAGGGACCTGCGGATTAACAGTCCGTCGCTCTACCGACTGAGCTATTGGGGAAGAGACAGCGATTATAGCAGGCTTTTTAAATTGCGCAAACCGTGGTGCCTTACATCGAACAAAACCCCGGATGCCTGCTGGCCGTGGATTCGCAACCGAAGTTGCCGAACAACGACAGGGACGGGATAGTATCACAAAATCGAGGCGACCTCTTTTGCCTTGCCGTCACGGCGCCCAGCATGCGACCCACTCAGGAACCGCCATGAAACAGATCCAAGCCGAAGGCAACATCCTGTTCTACAACACAGGCCACGCCCTCGAACGCGATCGGATGGCCGAACTGGGCAGGGTGTGGAGAGCCGGCTTCATTCCCGGCCTCCACCAAGCCGAACACCGCGCCCCGCTGGCCAGCGGCCTGCACCGCCTACGAGACCTGGAACCCGATCTCGTGCTCTCCAGCGCTTTTGGCGGCGAACAAGGTTATGAGGAAATGGACGAGGGCCGATGGCAGAGCCATGTGGACCGCGCGATCGAGGACTTGTGGGAACGTGAGGCGCAAGATCCGCCGCGAACCTCATGATCCGACAGGCAACGAACGCCTGGCTCCAACGGCTCGCTGCCCGACTTGCCAGGCTTTGAGTTGGAAGGTACGCTGGGCTGTGTTCTTGCCCCCATGCCACGGTCCGCCAGCCAAAGACGGGTTCACTTCGATCCAGGCGTTGAGCGATTCGATCGGCGCGGCAACCAGGTCGCCCTCGTTGCTCTCACAGCCCCGCCGGCGGCGGGCACCGCAGCGTTACCAGCGATCTCCGCAGAACGGTCCGCACTAGAAACGAGCTACAGCATCGCTCCACCGCGGTCCGTGGCACCGTGCCCTAGCGGCATTCATCTTTTCTCGCCATCGCCATGACACTTTCCTCTTCTCCCGCATTCACCGTTCGCGACGCCGTCTACGAGGTGTTGCGCGCCTTCGGCGGCACCCGGATTTTCGGCAACCCGGGCTCTACCGAGTTGCCCATGTTCCGTAACTTTCCCGCCGACATCGAGTACGTGCTGGGGCTGCAAGAGAGCGTGGTGGTGGCCATGGCCGATGGCTATGCCCAGGCCACTCGCCGGGTGGCGTTCGTGAACCTGCACTCCGCCGCCGGCGTGGGCAACGGCATGGGCACCATCTACACGGCGTTCAAGAATCGCACGCCCATGGTCATCATCGCGGGCCAGCAAGCACGCCCGATCCTGCCCTTCGATCCCTTCCTGGCCTCCGAGGAGGCCGCGAACCTGCCCAGGCCCTACGTCAAATGGAGCGTGGAGCCGGCGCGGGCCGAGGACGTGCCCCTGGCCATCGCCACGGCCTGCCATCGCGCCTTGCAGGCGCCCTGCGGCCCCGTGCTGGTCTCGGTGCCGGTAGACGACTGGGACCAGCCCGCCCTGCCGGTGCCAATGCGCACCACCAGCAGCCGGATCATGGCCGAGCCCGAGGCGGTGGCCGCCATGGCCCAGGCCCTGGCCACCTGCGAGCGCCCGGCCTTCATCGCGGGCGCCGAGATCGACCGCGGCCAGGCCTGGGACGAATTCGTCGAACTGGCCGAACGCCATCAAGCCCGGGTCTTTGCGGCCGCCCAGTCGTCGCGCTGCGCCTTTCCCGAAGACCACCCCTTGTATATGGGCGTGCTGGCTTCCGGCCCCGAAGGCGTGGTGTCCGACCTGGCCGAGTGTGATTTCGTGGCCGTGATCGGCGGCGCCGTGTTCACCTATCACATCGATGGCCAGCCGCCCTATATCCGCCCGGGCACCCAGGTATTCCAGATCACCGAAGACGCCCCCAGCGCGGCCCGCGCCGCCGTGGGCTATTCGTTGGTGGGCAGCGTGCGCCTCGCCCTGCGGCAGCTGCTGGATCACCCCGCCGCGCCGCCAGCACGCCCCACACCCGCGCGCCCGCCGCTGCCGCCCGTGGCCGAGCCCAGCAGTCCCATGACCGTGGCCTATGCCTTGCAGACCCTGAAAGAGGTGCGCAGGCCCGGCGACATCATCGTGGAAGAAGCGCCCTCGGCGCGGCCCGTGATGCAGGTATACCTGCCCATGGTGGCGCCTGACAGCTACTACGCCATGGCCAGCGGCGGCCTGGGCTTTGGCATTGCCGCGGCGGTGGGCGTGGCCATGGCCAGGCCCGAGCAAAAAGTCATTGCGCTGATCGGCGACGGCTCCTTCATGTATTCGCCCCAGGCGGTCTGGAATGCCGTACAGGAGGATCTCGACATCCTCTTCCTCATCGTGAACAACCGGCGTTATGGCGCCATGGACCGCTTCGGCAAGGTGCTGGGCTTTCCTGAAGGCGAGGTTCTGCCCGGCACGCAGCTGCCCGGCCTCGACTTCGTATCGCTGGCCAAAGGCCAGGGCTGCGCGGGCGAGCGCTTGGAGGACGCCAGCCAGTTGCGCGAAGCGTTGCAGCGCGCGCTGGCCATGCGGGGGCCGTATTTGCTCGAGTTAGTGGTGGCCTGAGCTCGTGGTGGCCTGAGTTCGTGCCTGCCTCCACCGATGCAGCCCTTGTTGTCAGAACCAAGGAAGCGGCTGGCTGGGCACTCGGTGCCGCCAATTCGAGCAGACGCTAGCTTTGGTGTCGCATCACGCGTGCGCCGGATCGTCCTCATGCACGCGAAGCTCAACCCGCAGCCCTGCGGCTGCCAACATGTTGACCAAGGTGTCCAGGCTGAACAGATCGAGCTTGCCTCGCATGAGATCCGAGACGCGAGGTTGTGTGACTCCCAAGCGCTTGGCGGCTTCAGCCTGTGTCAGGCCCCTTTGTTTGATCACTTCTGTCAAGGCGATGGCGAGCGCCGAGCGAGCCTGGAGGTTGGCGGCTTCACCCGGCGTGTCTGCGAGAGCATCCCAGACACTTTCGAAACGCTGCTCTTTCATGGGTTGACTTCCTGTTCGATGGCTCGGTATCGAGCCTTTGCCAGATCGAGATCGCGCCGTTCGGTCTTCTGGGTTTTCTTCTGGAAACAATGCAGCACATACACAGCATCCTCGAACTTCGCAACATAGACGACGCGGAAGGCTCCATCCTGATCCTTGATGCGAATCTCGCGGACGCCCGCACCAATGGTTCTCATAGGCTTCCAGTCTGAGGGCTCCAGACCACGCTGCACACGATCGAGTTGCACACCAGCCTCTCGCTTCGCCGCGAGAGGGAATGCTCGAAGGTCGTCCAGCGCACTGCCACGAAACTCGATGGGTTTGAGGATAGGCGGGAGTTCCATTGATGAATTATATAAAATTTTGTATGAGCAGCATAGGCTGTGAATACAGGCTGTGAACACATGGCTTGCATTGGTAGATACGACCCTCCATACATGATGGCCAAGAGAGGCGAACATCGCCGGGCTTGTCGGCTAGTTTTCGCACCGGCAGCCTCTCACCGACCCGACATCGCGCTCGTCTGCCAGCACTACCCCAAGCTTCCCTGGGGCGACCTCCCTTGCAGGCGTCCTCAGACATGCCGGCGAACAGGTTTTCGAGCTGACTCAATGCATCGTTGACCCTCGCGCAGATCGTCCCAGCGGGTGGTTGGCAGGTACAAAATCGCCCAGCGTCTTGATGCTGAACAGGCTCTCGGTGAAGGTGTCTGATCCGCGTATCCCTCATTATCTCGAGAAGACTCGAGAAACGTTCGGTATTTCAGCACCCTGTTAAGCCCATTAGCTTTAGCGCATTTCCATCAGACGGGGAGGCGCGCCAACACCGGCGTCATCGCAGCCGAGGCGTTCAAACCTGCGTCTTTGCCGAACACACCGCGGTGAATCTCAAGAAGCAGGGAGCGCTTCCGATGGTTTCCAGCCGCCGAATACCGACTCCAGATATCGGGCGACCGCCAGCGCCTTGCCCTCGCACCACGGCTGGGCCGCGATCTGCATTCCGATAGGCAGGCCTTCCGGAGTGGCGGCCACGCGCAGGGTGACGCAGGGCCAGCCCGTGAGGTTGTGGATCGAGGTATAGCCGGCGGCGCCCGAGGACACCCGATCCAGCCAGGCGCCCGGGACGCAGGCGGGACCCGGAAACACCGGTGTCAGCAGTACGTCAAACGAGGTATGGGCCACCGCCATCTCGACGCACAAGGCGTCGATGGCTTCGACGATCATCGCCAGCTCCACCGCGCTGCGGGCTCTGCCGGGCTGAATCCGATTCCGGACCCAGGGGTGGGCCTGCTCCAGGGGTGTACCCGCCGCAGCGAGCCGTCGGAGTATCCAGGCACCGCCGTCGGCCGCTGCGAGTTCGGCATACAAAGTATTGGCCCTGTTCAGGTGCGGCTGAAGATCGACTGCATCGACCTCTACGCCACGATGGGCCAGCGCGGCGGCGCATGCTTCGAGGGCTGAACGAGTGACCGGATCGGGATGTAGCACGCCAGTGCCCGAGCCCACGCCCAAGCGGAGCCCGTCGAGCGACACTGGCCCGAAAGACTGCTCGGGCAAGGGAACCACCAGGGCGTCGTGCCGGTCCGGCCCCGCCATCAAAGACGTGAGCAACTCGAGATCCTCGACGTGGCGGGACAAGGGGCCGATATGCGTCAACCGGTCGAGCACACCCATCCCGGGCGGCGGCTCGTGGCCCGCCCGCGAGACCATGCCTTGTGTCGGCTTCAGAGCCGCGATGCCGCAACAATGCGCCGGCCAGCGCAAGCTGCCCCGAGTGTCGCTGCCGACGTCGAAGGCGCAGCCTTCGGCGGCCACCAGCGCGGCGGCGCCGCCGCTGCTGCCTCCCGGCGAGCGGCTGAGATCGTAGGGGTTGCGGGTCGGGCCGTGCACGAGATTGTCGGTATCGCCCGCCAGGGTCAGCTCGGGCGTGTTGGTCTTGCCGACCAGGATGGCGCCCGCCGCCTTCAGCCGCTGCACGACGGTGGCGTCGCGCCGTGGACGCCGGTTGGCCACGCCCAACGTCCCTCGGCGAGTCTCGAGGTCCACCGTATCGAGGGAGTCCTTGAGCGTCATGGGTACGCCGTGCAGCGGTCCCACGGCTTCTCCCCCGTGCAGGGCCCGATCGGCGAGCCCCGCCTCCCGGCGGGCGGCGTCGAAGCGTTCGGCCACGAGCGCTTTCAGGACCGGATCGACCTGCGAGATCCGGTGGACGAAGGCGTCCATCACCTCGACCGCCGAAACCTGCCGCCGCGCGATGAGGGACGCCAGCCGAGTGGCGGAAAGCTGGGTCAAGGACATGATCGGGATCTTTCTGTCGCGAAAGCAGCGCCGTCGCCAACCTCGCCGTCAGCGACGAACTCTTCCACTGGCCGTCGCCGTCGCCGGTCGATCCACAGACGGGTCACGTCGGGTCTCGCATAATGGCCTGCTGGGTCCGCCCAGACTTTCGGAATGATGATCTTGCGCAAATCGATCTCGGCGATCAGCAATCCTTCTTCATGTTCGCCCAGCCGTTCCACCAGCGGTGCTCCGTCCGGTCCGTAAATGATGGCGTAGCCGCCGCCGGATTGCAGAATGTCGTGCTTGTCGGGGGTGTCGCAGAGCAATTCGATCATCGGCTCCGACACCACCAGACTAGGCGCCAGCACGAAACAGGAACCTTCGATGGCATAGACCTGGCTGACGGCGTTGGATCGCGTGCCTCGGCTCGTGGTGCAAATCGGATCTCGCATCGAAAAGCTGGGCCAGGCCGCCACATGCACCTGCTCGTCTTGCGCATACATCGCGTACTTCGAAAGAGGCTGCAGATGCTCGAAACAACAAAGAGCCCCCAGATTGCCGATCGGCAATTTGTGTACGCCAAGATCGCTGCCATCGCCCTCGCCGAACACGGTGCGTTCGGCATGGGTTGCCTTGAGCTTCCTGCGCCGCGCGATGAGCCGGCCATCGGGTCCGATGAGCCACTGGGCAATGTAGAGCGAAGCCCCTTCCCGCTCAGCCACGCCAAGAACGACGTAGAGTTGCAAACGGGCCGCGGCGCTGAAAATCGCCTCGGCCTGCCCGCTCTCGAGCGTCATCGCGTTGTCATAGTAACGAGTGACGAAGCCCTTTTGGATGGCCCAGGCCGGTGCCCCGAGGAATATCCAATACGGGTAGCCGGGAATCCAGGTTTCGGGAAAGGCGATCAACTCTGCACCAGCCGCCCTCGCCTGCTCCATGAGGAGAATGGTCTTGGCAACGGCTTTTTCGATATCCAGAAACTCGGGCACCGCCTGAACCACAGCTGCCTTGTACGGTTTGCTGACTGTGCTCATCGTCATCGGTCCGGGCTATTGAATGGAAATGCCCTTCGAGCGGACATACTCCGTCCAGCGGGAAGCCTCGGCATTGAAGAACTCGCTGAAATCTGGCGCGGATACGCCCTGGGCCGCCTTGTCGCCGATTTGCGAGAAGTACGCCTGGGCATCGGCCGTCGCCAGGATGTCGCCGATCTGCTTGCTCAGTGTCTCCAGAATGGCAGGGTCGGTGCCGGCCTTTGCCACGATGGCTGTCCACCCCAACATGTCGACCTTGTCATAGCCCAGCTCCTTCATGGTCGGCACGTCCGGCAGCGACGGCAGCCGTTCGGGCGCCACGACGGCCAGGGCCTGCATCCGTCCCGCCTGGATGTGGCCTATCACACCGGCGGCGGCCCCGAACATGAACTGGATCCGGCCGGTGCTGGTGTCGATCAAGCCTTGGCTGAAGACGTTGTAAGGCACGTGGGTCGGCGTGATTCCCTGTGTGTCGGAAAACATCTCGCCCAGCAGGTGGGCCGGCGTTCCTGCGCCTCCGGAGGCGTAGCTGCCGTGGCCCGGCATCGACCGCAGCTTCTCGACCTCCTGCTGGAGAAAGATCCGGCGCTCGAACTCTCCATGCAGGAGGGGCTGCTGCACGAGCTGCTGCCCCGGCTCTCCAGCCACGACCTGGATTGCGTGATAGGCCGCACCAACAGCCGCATGGACAAGAATGAGATCGACAGCATCTTTCTCTACGAAGATCCGATCGCCGTCGCCGTGGGCGGCGGCAACCGGCTCGTCCGCGGCGACGAGACAGGCATCGAAGACCTGCTGGCGCTGCCCTGGATACTTCCGATCCAGGGTTCCGTGCTGAGGGAACGGATCGACGAAATGTTCTATCGCCTGATGGTGCCTGCTCCCGGACGATGCATCGAGTCCAATGCCGTGCTCGCCAACATCATTCTCGTCAACCGGCACGACTGGGTCATCGCGCTGCCGACGGTGACGGCCAGGTTCTTCGAGGAACTGGGCCACCTCCGGATCCTGCCCATCGACACCCGAAGCCAGATCGGCAATGTGGAGGTGCTGATCCGCAAGAGCGATGTGATCTCCTCACCCCTCCGGCTGGCGCTGCGAACCCTTCAGGAAATGTTCCCCCACCGCCAAGGTCGGAACGCTTTCGATACTTGATCAAAGGTCAAAGGCCAGGGAAGGCAAGCGCCCTCCGCCGACGCGATCCCGCCATCGATGCCGGCGTTTGCGCTTCGGCTTACGTCGAAGCCTCGCTTTGACGGGGTCCGGGCGCCGTCGGCGACACGGACTCCGCATGCCTGGCGGCGAGGTAGGCGAACACCAGCGCCGGCCCCAGGGTGGTCCCCGGTCCCGGATAAGTGCCCCGCATCACGGAGGCCATGTCGTTGCCGCAGGCGTAGAGCCCGGCGATCGGGGTTCCGTCAGGCTGGAGGACGCGCGCGTCGGCATCGGTTTCGAGTCCGGCGCTGCACCCGATCTCGGCGGGCCAGATGCCCATGGCGCAGAACGGCCCCTGATCGAGAGGCGCCATGCAGGGATTGGGCTGGTGGCCGGGATCGCCGTTGAAGCGATTGAGCTCGGACTCGCCCTTGCCGAAATCGGCGTCCACGCCGTGGAGCGCCATCGCGTTGTAGCGCTCCACGGTTTCCCGCAAGGCCCCGGCGTCGAGGCCCAGCTGCGCGGCGAGCGCCGCCGGCGAGTCCGCCACGTTCAGCCAGCCTCGGCGGACGTAGGGCGCCAGGCGCGTGGTGCCGGGATGAATCGCGCCCAGGCCGTAGCGCTCGATGAATCCGGCCGTGCACACGAGCCAGGCCGGCGGCGCCCCGTCTCCGCCCGCCGGCAGGCGCAGCATCGCTTCGGCAAAATGGTGGTACGAGTCGGCCTCGTTGGCGAAGCGCCTGCCCCGGCGATCCACGGCGATCAAGCCCGGCTTGGCGCGGTCCATCACCAGGTGGGGAAAGAGGCCCGCCCAGCCCGACCCGCCGGTGCGCGACGCCGGGGCCCAGAAGGCCCCGCTGAGATGCTCCCCCGGGGCGGTCACTCTTGCCCGCCCGGCCGCCGCGGCGATGCCGTCACCGGTGTTTTCGGGAACGGCCATCGAGTCGGGGACCGGCGGCGCCAGCAGCCGGCCGCGCAGCTCGGCATTCCGGGCAATCCCTCCCGTGGCCAGGACCACGCCACGGCGGGCGGTCACCCGCCGCGGAGGCGAACCGGGCTTGTCCGCGAGAGTCGCCCCGACCACCCTGCCGTCCTCCCAGCAGAGTTCGAGCAGGGGAGCCTCGAACCAGATCGGCACCTGGCGTCGCAGCAGGCTGGCGTAGAGCCGCGCCACCAGGGCATTGCCCATCACCAGGCGAGTACCGCGCGGATACCGCAGGCGATCGGCCGCATGGCGCGCCATCAGGGCCGCCGAGTGCCGGAAGCCTTTCCAGGAACGCCAGCGGTCGAGCAGCAGCGGGATGTCGGCCTTGCCGACCATCATGCCGCCGCATACCAGGAACTCGGGGATCGGCGGCCGCACCCGGCGGAAATTCCCGCGCAGCGCACGGCCGTCGAAGGGGGCCGGGATGATCGCCCGGCCTTCGATCGCCGCGTCGGGCAGGCTCAGATAGTCGGGATGCCTGCCGCAGGGCAGGAACCGCACGTCGGACCGCTCGGCGTACCAATCGATCGCGGCGGCGGCATGTTCGAGAAAAGCGCTGCGCACGTCCCTGCCGGCGCCGGCATCCGGCAGCAGAGCTTCCAGATAGCGGGCGGCGGATTCCACGCTGTCGTGATTCCATCCCGCTTCCCGGCTCTCCCGGTTGCCCGGCACCCACAGCGTGCCGGCCGACGTCGCGGTGGTCCCGCCCACCCAGCCGGATTTCTCGCAGACCAGCACACTGAAGCCGCGGATGGCGCCCGCCAGCGCCGCCGCCAGGCCGCCCGCGCCGGCGCCCAGCACCAGCCAATCCACCGAGCGCGTGGGGGTGTTCGTGTCTTCCCGCATGTTCCCTCCGGAGCAGGTGGGCCCGCGGTCTATCGGTTCTCGCGCGCGATGAGGTTCTCGCGCGCGATGTGCTGGTTCTCGCGCGCGATGAGGTTCTCGCGCGCGATGTGCTCCGCCGCCGCCAGGCCGAAAACCAGGGCCTTGATCAATCCGCCGATGTAGCCCACGGCCGGGCCGCCCTCGACGCCACCGGTGCAGGAGCCCGCCGCGTACAGCCCCGCGATCGGGACACCGCGCACGTCGATCACACGGCCGGCCGCATCGATCTCCACGCCTCCCAGCGTGCTGGTGAGCGCGGCGCAGACAGGGGCGGCATAGAAAGGCGCCTGCTCGAAGGGCTCGTGCGGATGCTTGCCTTTGGCGTAGGCGGTCATCGCGCGGCGCCGTTCGGCCTCCTCGCTCCCCGCCGCCGCCTCCTTCAAGCGCGTCTCTTGATTGAGCTGCTCCATCTGCTGGCGCACCCGGGCGGGCGGTAGGCCGGCCAGCCGCGCCACGTCCTCGATCGAATCGGCCCGATGCAGCGTACCCCCGGCGTTGACCAGGTTCGGATTCGGCGGACAGAAGAAGTGGCGTCCGATCCCCTCCCACATGGCGTGATCGAACAGCACGACGCCGAGCCCGTCGCCCTGGCGGGCCAGGGCGTTCGACGTGTAATGCCCTCCCATCGTCTCGTCGACGAAGCGATCGCCCTGGCGGTCGACCAGCATGCCCGCGCTCGCCAGGAACTCCAGGAAGGGAAACGGGCTCAAGCCTTCGCGATGCAGGCTGTCGGCGCTCAGGATGTGGCCATAGAAAGACGACATGCCCAGGAGCCTGGCGCCCACCGCCTCGGCCATCCGGATGCCGTCGCCCAGGCCGGATTCGCAGCCTCGCAGCAGCAGGTGCTCGGGATACGCGGTAATGTATTGCCGAACCATGTCCGCGTTGCCTTCGAAACCGCCATCGGCGAGCACGACGGCATCGGCATGGAACGTCCGGGGCTGGCCATCGACCTCCGCCCGCACGCCGACGATCCGGCCGTCCTCCTCGACGAGCGACCGCGCCCGGACGCCGCGCATCGAGCGCCCGCCCTGCTCCACCAGGCGTTTTTCCAGGCGCGCGATTAAGCGATCGGCCCCCAGCCCCTGCCACGCCATCTCGGTTTTATCGTGAAACCCCACGGGAGCAAGGACTTCGTCCTTCCAGCCATGATCGGGCTCGAGCCGCGTGAATTCGGTGCCCTGGCCCTTGAGCCAGTCGATCCCGCGCAGCGCCTCGTCGGCCAGCGCCCGAGCGACCGGCTCGGGCCCGAAGCCCTCGTTGGCCGAGCGCACGGCCTCGTACAGCGTCTCCGGCGCGGCGTGCACGCTGCGAAAGCCGACGTGGAACACGCCGCCGTTGGTGCGCGACGCGCAGACATGCCGGGCCTCGCTCTGCCGCTCCAGCAGCATGACCGACAAGCCGAGCTCCGCGGCGCGATTGGCGGCGGTGAGACCCGCCAGGCCGGCGCCGATGACGATCACGTCGCAATCCATTCTGTCTTGAGCATTCATACTTGACAGTATACATATAAATTGCATACAGTCAATTTGAGTACATTTAATATGTATACTTAATTAAATGAAGCCGTAAAGCCAGGCAACGGACCACCTCCGCCATCCGGCCTTGCCACGGTGCGGGCCACGAAGCCTCGTGGCCGGCCGGTCCAGCCCGCCACCCAGAGGAGCGATGGAATGACCTCTCAGGAATACCGTCCACCGAACTACCCGGTACTGCAAGCCGTAGCCAGCCACGGCAAACTCCTGGCCGTGCTGCTCGGCCTGGCGCTCCTCGCGTCGGGCGCGTGGCTGGGGTGGCGCACGGGAGAATTCGTCTGGCCCGTCGTCGGCCTGGTGGCTGGAGCCCTGGTGGCGACACTGCTGGCGAGCTATGCCGAAGTCGCCCGCATCGTGATCGATACCCTGGTCCCGCGATGAACCCGGCTCCGCGGTTTCTCAGTGTGGGCGGCGGCCTGGCGGGCCTCACCGCCGCCGTGCGCGCGCAGGAACTCGGATTGGCCGCCGTCGTGATCGAGGCCGGGTCCGGTCCTCACTATCCCTGCAACTCGCGCATCGCCGGCGGCATCCTGCACGTCTCCTACCAGGACGTCCGCCTGCCGGCGGAGCAGCTTCGCGCGGGCATGCGCGACCAGGACGTCGCCGACTCTCCGCAAGCCGAGGCCGTCGCCGAGACGGCGCATCGCGCCTTCGACTGGCTGCGGCGGCACGGCGTGAAGATGGCCAACTTCCCGCAACTGAAGCGTGGCGCCTGGGTGATGGCGCCCCCCCGGCCCATGGTGACGGGGCTACAGCCCGCGGCCAACTGGCGGGGGCGCGGCCCCGACCTAACCCTGCAAACCCTGCGCGCCCGCCTCATCGCCCTCGGAGGCCAGTTCATCGAAGGCGCGCGTGCCCGCGAACTCATCCAGTCCGAGGGCCGCTGCATCGGGGTCGTGGCCAGCCGCGCACAGGAAGCGCTGCGGCTCGAAGCCTTCGCCACCCTGCTGGCGGACGGCGGCTTCGCCGCCAATCCCGCCTGCTTCCGGGAGTTCATCGGGCCCAATCCCGCCGAAGTCGTGCAACGCAACGCCGGCAGCAACCAGGGTGACGCCCTGACCATGGCCCGGGCCATCGGCGCCGGGCTCCGCGGCACCGACAGTTTCTACGGGCACGTCCTCAGCCGCGACGCCCTGCACAACCCCGCACTGTGGCCTTATCCGCAAGTGGACGCCCTGGGCGCCGCCGGGGTGATCGTCGGCGGCGACGGCAGGCGCCTGTTCGACGAAGGGCTCGGAGGCATCCACGCCGCCAACCAACTGGCCAGGCTCGATCATCCCGCCAGCGCCCAAGTCATCATCGACGCCGCCATCTGGAACGGCCCCGGCCGTGTCGGGCTGGTGGCCCCCAATCCCATGCTGCCCTATCACGGCGGCACGCTGCACCAGGCCGGCGATCTCAAAACCCTCGCCGCGCTGGCCGGGCTGCCGGCGCCGGAGCTGGTCGAGACCGTCCGCCAGTACAACGCGGCCCTGTCCGCCGGCACACTCGCAGCGCTGACTCCCCCCCGCAGCCAGCGCAAGACCCCGGCGCTGCCGATCCAGACCCCGCCCTTCATGGCGATTCCGGTGTGCAGCGGCATCACCAACACCATGGGAGGCATCCACATCGACGGCCATGGCCGCGTGCTGTCCGCCGACGGCGGCGTCGTTCCCGGGCTTTACGCCGCCGGCGCCGCGACCGGCGGGCTGGAGGGCGGCCCCACCGTCGGCTATGTCGGCGGCCTGATCAAGGCCGTCGTGTTCGGAATGCGCGCCGCGGAAGACGCCGCGCACCGGGTTGTATCCCACCATCCAGAGGAGAACCGTCATGCAATCCCTCAATCGTAAGCTCGGCTCGACGCTGCTCGCCGCGGCCGCCCTGTCCTGGGGCGCGGCGGCGCAGGCGGCCGCTGCCCCCGCAACCGACTACCCCACCCGCACCGTGAGTATCGTCGTGGGCTATTCCGCAGGCGGCGGCAGCGATGCTGTCGGCAGAATGTTCGCACAATTGCTCAGCAACGACCTGGGTCGCTCCTTCATCGTCGAGAACCGGCCCGGAGCCAGCGGCAACATCGCCGCCGAGTACGTTGCGCGCGCCAACGATCCCCACAAGTTGCTGTTCGGCGTCGGGGCGCACGTGATCAACGCCAGCCTCTATCCTTCCATTCCCTACGACCCGATCGGCGACTTCTCCCCCATCAGCCTGATCGCCGTGGCGCCGAACGTGCTGGTGGCCAGCCCCAAGCTCGGCGTGAGCAACCTCAAGGAAGTGATCGCGCTCGCGAAGCAGAAGCCGGGAGAGATCACCTATTCGTCGCCAGGCAATGGCACGCCCATGCACATGGCCATGGCGCTGTTCGAATCGATGGCCGACATCGAGCTGCTGCATGTGCCCTATGGCGGCGGCGGCGAATCCGTCACCTCGACCCTGGCGGGCCACACCTCCTTGCTGACCATGAGCCTGCCCACGGTCCTGCCGCACATCCAGTCGGGCGCTCTGATCCCTTTGGGCGTGACGGGCCGGGAGCGCTCGCCGCTGACCCCCGACATTCCCACCGTGGAAGAAGCGGCCGATCTCGAGGGCTACGAAGCGCTCGCCTGGTACGGCATGCTAGCGCCGGCTACAATGCCTCCCGGCGCGGTCGAGAAGCTCAACCGCGCCCTGCACGCCCAGCTCGAACGTCCAGAGGTGCAAAAACAGTTGATGGCTCAAGGCTTCGTGCCGATGCCCAACTCCCCGGAGGAATTCCGGGGGTTCCTCATCGAAGACATGGAAAAGTGGGCCAAGGTCATCAAGGCTTCGGGTGTGCGCCTCGAGTAACTCCACCGACATCTCGCCATGGACACCAGAACCATCGACCTGCAGGATTTACGCGAGCGTTATCGTGCATGGGCGGTGGACGGCATCCCGTATGTTTATCGCGGTCTGCCCGGCGCGCTCATCCGGCGGATGCAGCAGCGCGTCGCGGCGGCGCTCACCCGGCAGTTCGAGGCCCACGGCTCCGATCTGACCCCCATGCAATACACCGTACTGGCCGGGGTATACATCCACGCCCCGGCCATCGAGCAAGGGGCGCTCGCCGACAACATCTCGTACGACCGCGCCACGATCGGCGGCGTCGTCGACCGGCTGGAAAAGAAAGAGCTGGTGCAGCGTCAGCCCTCCCCCGTCGATCGCCGCGTCCGCCTGCTCACGATTTCCGATGCCGGCGTCGAACTCCTGGAACGGCTGGAACCCGCCGTCCTGCTGGCGCAGGACGAGATTCTCGACCCGCTGACGGAGCGCCAGCGCGACCAGCTCACCCAACTGCTGCGGCGGATCGTCCTATAGTCCGGCGCCCGGCCGCCCCTGGGCCGGCTCCCGAAAATACGACGGAAACCGCACCTGCGCCCAAAGCCCGCGAGCCAGGTCTTCCACTTCCCCCCAGCGTCCCCGCCCGATCCAGTCGACCAGGGCCGGCGCTATCGCGGGATAAGACACCGGTTCGGCGGGCGGCAGCGCCAGCCAGCGCTCCACGGCTTCGCGCTCCAGGGCCAGGGTCCGTGTCGCCAGCCCCAGGCGCTCCAGGGCCAGGGCGTTCGAGAGCTGCTCGAACTGGCCGGCCAGCGGCTTGACCAGCAGCTTTCGGCCCAGCGATAACGCCTCCGAGGGCAGTTCGAAGCCGGCGTTGCAAATCACGCCATCGGCCCGACGGAGGTCACGCTGAAAGCCTTCGCGCGATAAACGCCGCCAGGGCAGGCCGTGGGTGTTCGCATCGGCGGCCACCTCGGGGTGGTAGCACACGAAATCCACTTGCCGCAGGGGTGCCAGTACGCGCTCGATCTCCGCTCGCCGCTCAAAGGGCAGATAAACGACGATGAATGGTCTTTCCGTTCCCGCCGCGGCGGCACACGAGGGGCGGCCCACGCCTGGGCCATCCTCGGAATGCTGGATCAGCGGCGGCAGGATGGGCAATCCGAAATGATGCCAATGCAGTCCCACGCGATGGCTGGACGGTGCGTAATGGCGCAACAGCGCGCGGGTGATGCGCGAACCCGCCATGCGCGGCACCGGATAGGAGAACGCCGCCTGATGACTCAGGTTGATGCTGGGTATGCCCGCCCGCCGCGCGGCCCACGCCGTTACGGGCTCGAAGTCGGTGATCACCAGGTCGTATGGCTCCATCGGCAACCCGGACACTTCCCGCCACCAACGTCCCAGCCGCAACTGCGCGGCGCTGCGCCAAAGCCGCACGCGGCCGCCTTCGACGACAAACGTCACGCCGTCGCAAACTCGCCAGTCGCCGAACTCCGCCATATCGAAGTAGGCCTCGGCGGGCCGGCCCGAGAACACGAAATCGACCTGATGGCCCGCCGCCGCGAGCTGCGGCGCCATGGCGCGCGCTCGCGAGACATGGCCGTTGCCGGTGCCCTGCACACCGTAGAGAATGCGCATGCCGGGCTACCAGGTGAACACCGTGAGGGCCACCAGGCTACCCACGGTCGCGCCGGCCACGGTATCGCCGGGATAATGCACGCCCAGGATCACCCGCGACGCGCCAACGGCCATCGCCCAGGGCAGCAGCAAGGCGCCGGGCCAACCCGCGTGGAGCATGACCAGTGTCGCCACCAGGAAGGCCGCCGCGGTATGGCCCGAGGGCAAACTGAAGCGATCGGCTGGCTGGACGTAGGCTTCCACGCCAGGCAGCACCACGGCGGGGCGCTGGCGGCGACAGGCGTGCTTGAGCAAGACGTACAGCGGCACTTCGATGGCAAAGGCCGCCAACAGCTGCCAGCCGAAGGCCTGCAGCGCCGGGCTGGAGTTCCATAGGCAGAGCAGGCCCAGCACCGCATAGGGCGGCCCGTCGCCAGTGCGCGAGACCCAGCGCGCCAGGCGCGCGAGGGAACGGCGGTAAGGCAGGCCCTGGCATTTGAGGAACCAGCGGCGGTCCCATTGAGCAACGACGCAAGCGCTCCCGGTCGCGACTCGTTCGCGCCCTCCCCTGACCGCGGAGCTCATTCGTCGGGACGGGAGTACTACTGGAGGTCGCGTCGCAGCCTGGAACACGCCGAGCGGACGCTCATCCGGCTCCTCGCAGCGCCGGATGGCTTGCTGGCCGCTAGCGGGGCGGGGCTTGCATAGGACTTTCTGGTCGAGCGGCATCGCGATCTCCTGTATCTGTGCATACCGTACGCGGGTTATATGACATGACCTTGACGCCATGGCGAGAGTCGACTGCAAGGGATGCACGAGTGCTCCAGCCTTCTCGAAGTTACGAGCTCAGCGATTAGCTGAGCTAATTGCAGAGGCAAACCACGCCGGTCATCATCGGCCTGCACTCGAATCCAGATCTTGGACCGCAGGCTCAGCGGCAAGACTCGCCCACGAAGGTGTTCTTGGGCCTCTTCCATAAGCTGCCCTAATGGAAAATCCAGCTTAAGAAGGATAAAAAAATAAAACCTTGTGCATAATCACCTTGCCGTTCACCGTCTGGATCGCCCTTGTTTTCGAACGTTCCAAACCACCGACTCCATATCTGCGCTTTACGCATTCCAATAAGGTTTAGAGATAATGAAACATAAGAAAACAGTAATCATGGGGATGCTTTTTCAAGCCTTCCTCTTGACTTTCACATCAACACTCAAAGCCGAAGCCAAAGACTTTCCCTCGTCAACGATACATTTTGTCGTTCCCGGCGCTCCAGGAACAGCGCTGGACATCACTGCGAGAATGCTGGCCGAGGAGATCACCAAAATCTCCAACACACCCAGCATCGTGATGAACCGGCCCGGAGCGGGGAGCCAGATCGGAGCTGAATTCGTTGCCAGAAGCAAACCCGACGGCTACACCTGGCTTATTGCTCCGTTTAATGTGGTGGGAGTCAACCCTCACATTCTGAACAATGCCAAGGATCCCTTCCAAGAATTCTCGTTTTTAACGACGATTTTCAACGCACCCTATGTCTTGGTTGCGCACCCATCGGTTGACGCCAGCACTCCGGAGGAAGTCATAGCATTGGCCAAAGCCAATCCCGGCAAGCTTAACTATGGTTCAGGCGGACCTGGAAGCGCCAACCAACTGGCTGCCGAGCTCTTTAAAAACGCGACGGATGTCGATATTACCGAGATTCCTTACCCTAGCGCAGCCATGGTCATGCCTGACTTGCTGGCGGGTAGATTAGACCTGTTTTTTGCAGGACTGGGATTGGTTCAATCTCAAATTGAAGCTGGAACCCTCAAGCCCATCGTGATGATTTCATCACAAAGATCCGAGCTGTTTCCCGAGATACCCACTCTGAATGAAAGCGGCCTGACGTTATCTCAGATGGACACATGGACGGGGATTCTTGGCCCAGCGGGAATACCGCTCCACATTCTACAAATAATGCACGAGCTGACCACCCAGGCCTTAAGTAATCCCAGCCTCAAGAAAACGCTTGCCCAGAAAGCGATAGAAGTATATACAACCACGCCCGAAGACATGAAAAAAATCGCCAAGGAAGACTATTTCCGATATGGGACGATCCTCAAGGATCTCAACAATTCTCCTCGGTAAAAATATTTACATTGATAGGCGCTTACCCATGAGCAAGAGACCAAATTTCATTCTCTTCGTGACGGATCAGCATCGAGCGGACCACCTTGGCTGTTATGGCAACCCTATTGTCAGAACGCCCCACATCGACTCTATCGCCGCTTGCGGCATCCGATTCGAGCGGTTTTACGTGTCCAGCCCGGTCTGCATGGCAAACCGTGCCACCATGCTGACCGGCCGCATGCCCTCTTTACACGGCGTTCGTCACAATGGCATTCCATTGGTCAGGGATTCGACCACCTTCGTCGACCTCCTGAAGAGCGCCGGATATCGAACGGCGCTTATCGGCAAGTCTCACCTACAGAACTTCGGGGTCGACGGCGACTTCAGACGTCGCTGGCAATATGACGAAAACAGTTTTCTGCCACCGGAACATTTGCGCGATGCTGACCAGCGCAGCCTGATTGGGCGAAATTATGAGAACGAATCATTATCTCGTTGGGAGAACGACGAGACCCATCATGTTCAGGTTCCATTTTATGGCTTTGACCACGTCGACCTCTGCACCTATCACGGAGACGAAGTCGGCGGGGATTATGCTCGTTGGCTGTCGCGGAACGCGCCCAATGCCAGCCAGTTGCGCGGCCGCGCCAACGCCTTACGCGACGATCGCTATAGTGCTCCACAAGCTTGGCGTACACGCCTTTCCACCGATCTCTATCCGAGCACTTATATTGCCCGCCAAGCCGGCGCCTGGCTCCAGAAACATGCGGCGGAGCATCCGGACGAGCCTTTCTTTTTGATGTGCTCCTTTCCCGACCCGCATCATCCCTACACCCCACCCGGCGCTTATTGGGACATGTACGATCCCGACACCATTCCGTTGCCGCCATCCTTCTTTAACCGCACCACAACGGATCTGATCCAGGCCATCCACCACGACACACAATCTGGAAGAACTAATAGAACTGGCCATACGCCATTTAGTGTCAATGAGCGTGAAGCGCGAGAAATCATTGCATTGACGTATGGCATGATCACTTTGATCGATGACTGTATCGGAGGGATAAAAGCCTCGGTACGGGATCTTAATCTTCATCAAGATACCGTTATGGCTTTTACGAGTGATCACGGCGACTGGATGGGCGATCACGGCATTATGCTGAAAGGCCCACTCCATTACCAAGGCCTGATCAGGGTACCGTTTATTTTTTCTGATATTCCCGGCCGAGCTTCAGCTAGCGTCGACCATGAGCTTGCCGGCACGATTGATATCGCCAGAACCATCCTTAAACGAGCGAATATAAATCCCAACAATGGTATGCAAGGATACTCGTTGACCTCCCGTCGGCCAGATGCCAGAGCTATCGTCATCGAAAGCGAAGCAGCCTGGTACAAATTTGGCAAAGACAAGAATTTCAGGATACGGACTCTGATCGATCAGCGATTCAGAATCTCCATTTCAGATGACGATGAGATAGGTGAGATCTACGATCTGGCTGAAGACCCTCACGAAAACCATAATCTCTGGGGTTCTGTCGATCATTCGGAGCTAAAGATGGAGTTATTGAACAAGCTGGCGCGCGAGATGGTCCGCCTTACCGATACAGCCCCCTTGCCTACGGCTCTTGCTTAGCCAATTGACGAAGCTCCACAATCAAGCGCTCCGCGGTCCGCGACAAGCTCCTTCTTTGAGAATACACCACCTGAACGTCACGTTCCCAGACCGCGCCCTCTACAAACAGCGGCTCAAGCAGCCCGGCATCTCGTTCAAGACTGATAAGCCGATGCGACATGAACCCCAAGGAATCACCACGAACCAAGAAGCTTTTAATCGTCATGGCAGACGCGCTTTCCACAATGACCCTTGGCTCCGGGAGACCTATCTTGGTAAAAGCGCTATCGATAAAAAGACGTAAAGTATCCGGACGCGGAGGCAACACCCAAGTGTAATTCAAACAGTCTTCCAACCGCAAGGAGCCTTTTTTATGCAAGGGATGATTTTTACGTGCAACGACATTTACGGATTCTGAAAGGATGTCCTCGGTTACCAACTGCCGCTCTTGACTCGACTTATCACGACTGAGAACCGCAAGATGCACTTCTCCTTTCTCAATAGCCGGCCCGAGCGAGCTCATACTCCCCTCTTTGATGGATACCGTCAGCCTGGGCCTGCTCAGCAGCAACCTCGTGATTGCCCATGAAACGAAAGTGCATGCCAACGCGGGCCCAGCGCCAACCACCAGATGCCCCCGCCCCAGCCCACGCAGACCATCGATATCCTCGAGAGCAAATTGAGCCTCGTTGGCGATGGTGCGAGCTCTGGTAACGAGAGCCGAGCCGTAGGGTGTCAGCACCATGCCCCGTGATGTTCGTTCAAAAAGCGCGACCTGCAAATACTTTTCAAGACGGGCCAGACTTTGTGACAAGGCCGACTGGGTCACACCCAAATGGCGGGCCGCACGACCTAAGGTACCCTGGTCGACGATCGCCAGCAAGAATTGTAATTGGCGAATATCCATCAGCTCTATTTCGATCCTAAAGACATTATCTCAGCCGGCTAGCCCGGGATTCCAGCGTCAGGCCAGACTATCTCGTTGCCAATGCGAAGTTACCTCGACTCTACCGCTGGTCACATCGATCACAGATTATGCCATCTCGGCACAGTCTCATCTCGACCTGAGTTTTGCCATTCACCATTCATTGACTTTAATGAACCCAACGGAGGCAGCTAATGCTATCAAGTCGCATTGAACATAAATGGATTGAATCCTTTGTCCGCACCTTTACAATTTGCAAGATCGAGCCCGGAGCAACGGTCGCTATCGTCTCGGAATCGACCTCACGCCAGCAGAACGTCCAGCTTGCCGAGTTGGCATTGCTGCGTATGAATGCGAGGCCGTTTCACCTGGTTCTGCCTTCGCCGCCGCAATCCATCGATGTTCCTGTACGCTCCAGCGGTGCCAGCGACGCCCTCACGGGACAAGCCGCGGCCTTGGCCGCCATGAAAGCCAGCACGATGGTGGTCGACCTAACGATCGAAGGCCTGTTGCATAGTCGCGAAGCCCAGGAAGTGCTGGCCGCCGGCAGCCGCATCCTCTACGTCAGCAACGAGCATCCAGAGATTCTGGAGCGGCTGGGCCCCGATCCCGCGCTCAAAAATACCGTGGCTCGCTCGGTAGACCGCCTGCGTCAAGCCAAGACCATGCGGATTAGCTCGCCAACCGGCACGGACCTCTCAGTCAACGTGGTTGACGCGCGCATTGGCGGCGGTTGGGGTGCGGTAGACGCGCCTGGGCAGCTCGGACACTGGCCGGGAGGTCTGGTGGCAGCGTATCCAATGGGCGGCGCGGTCAATGGCACCGTGGTCTTGAGTCCCGGCGATATCAACCTCACTTTCAAGCGCTATCTCGAAACCCCGGTCGTGCTCACGATCGAAACCGACCAGATTGTCTCGGTGGAAGGCGACGGCCTGGATGCCCAACTCATGCGCAGTTATTTTGCCGCCTGGAACGACGACAACGCGTATTACACCTCTCATCTCGGTTGGGGCGTGAACCCGACGGCTCGTTGGGATTCGATGACGATGTACGATCGCGGCGACCACAATGGCGTGGAGCAACGTGCTTTTGCCGGCAATTTCCTGTTTTCCACCGGAGCCAATAAGCACGCCAATCGTTATACGCTAGGCCACTTCGATATTCCCATGAAAAACTGCACCGTCCTGCTCGATGACTCCCTGGTCGTGCGCGAAGGCGTACTGCAGCCGGAGTTTGTCTGACCCAGAGCGTGAAACCCACGCAAACCATGGCTGTGAAATAGCATGGCGACACCGCGCCCGTTCAGGGCTTTCGTCCTTCGGCGTCGAAGGCTTGCTCGAAGCATCGAGGCCCCAAAGCCTCGGCGCCGGCCTGTGCCAGTACCGGAAAAGCAACGCCCCGCCGACAAGGCGGGGCGGGGCGCTAAGAACGGGCTTCTAGGGCTGCAGCCACCCGTCGTTGCCAAGCGGGCTGTCTGGCTTGGGGCTGCCCGGGGACCTACCGTGCCGGCCACCGACTGCGCAGCCCCCGAGCGTGGATTTACTTGACCAGCAGCACCGGGCACTTGGCCATGCTGAGCACGCGGCCCGCCACCGAGCCGATCACGGCGTCGAGCAGCACGCCGCGGCCATGTGCGCCCAGGACGATCATCTGGGCATCCACTTTCTTGGCATATTCAGCGATCTCGCGCGGCGCGTGGCCCACGAGGGGATGGGCTTCGGCTTCGATGCCGAGGTCGAGCAATACCTTGAGCACGGGGTCGATCGCCTCGGCGGACTCCTGGGCGTGCCATTCTTCCACCGCCTTGGCGCCAACCAGGCTGGCGGCACGGCCGGTGAGCGGAGTGGAGACGTGCACCACGTGCACCTTGCCGCCGGCGGGCACGAGCTTGGCCGTGTGCAGGAACTTCGCCGCCGCAATACTGTAGTCGGAACCGTCGGTGGCCAATACGAGAGTGGTCATGTAAACCTCGTTGATCAAAAGGATTGGGACCGCACGGCACCAAACCGGTTCACCGCCGGTTGCCGCGCACGGCGCGTTACGGGTTTTTGATTATAGCGGCGGGCGAGCGCAACCGCCGATCCCGCACCAATCCTTCTTGGGCCACCGACGCCACCAGACGTCCCTGGCGGTCGAACAGACTGCCGCGGCAAAAGCCGCGCGCATTGCCGGCCCTGGGCGAATCGGTGACATACAGCAGCCAATCGCTGAAATCGACCGGCTGATGAAACCACATGGAATGATCCAGGCTGGCAACCTGCATGCAGTCGTCGCCCAGGCAGACCTCATGCCGCAGCATGGCCGTTTGCAGCAGATTGAAGTCGGAGACATAGGCCAGCGCCGCCTGCTGCAGCAAGGGATCGTCGGGCAGTTGGCCGCAGGGGCGCAGCCAGATGCAGTGCTGCTCGAGGCCATCGCGGCCCGCCGGCAGGTCGGGGTGAACCTCGCGCAACTCGAAGGCGCTGCGGTACTGCAGTGCCTCGCGCATGCGATTGTCCAGGCGGGCGAGGATGCGCTCGAGGCTTGCGGGATCTTGCCGCACCACCTCCGGCGGCGGCACTTCCGGCATCTTGGCCTGATGTTCCAGCCCCGGCTCGCCCACCTGGAAAGAAATCGCGGTGTGCAGGATGGGCTGGCCATGCTGGATCGCCACCACCCGCCGCGTGCTGAAGCTGCCGCCATCCCGGATGCGCTCGACATCGTAGAGCACCGGCGCGTGGATGTCGCCCGGCCGCAAAAAGTAGGCGTGCAGCGAATGCGCCGTGCGCCCGTCAACGGTGGCCGCCGCCGCCATCAAGGCCTGGCCGAGGATTTGTCCGCCGAACACGTGGTCGCGGCCGATATCGGCGCTGACACCCCGAAAAAGATTGAGTTCCAGGCGTTCCACCCGCAGCAGGTTCGCCAGGGCATCGACCATATCCATGCTTGCTTCTCCAAACAACGTGGCAGATCCGCACTCATTGGCCTGCCCCGCAAAACTTCCCATCATAATCCGATTGCCAGCGCTCCTGCCCACGCATTTGGGCCTGCGCCATGAAACCCTTACACTGTGAGGGCCGCAGCCCCGAGTCGCAACATGGCCGATAACTCTTCCGCTTCACCTCCATTTTGGCGGCGCATAGGCCCGATCGCCTTGCTCGTACGCGCCACCGAACTCTGGCTCGACAAGCGCGCCAGTAGCAAGGGGGCCGCGCTGGCCCTGTACATGATGTTCTCGCTGGCTCCCATCCTGCTCTTGGTCGTCGCGCTCTCGGGCTGGTTTTTTGGTGAAAACGAGATCCGCGGCGAGATCCTGCGCTGGATTGAAATCTCCATCGGGCCGCGTGGCGCCGAGATCGTGGCCACCGTCATGGCCAATGCGCATTACACCCAGGGCAGCCTGATCGCCACCTGGCTGTCGCTCGGCATCGTTCTCTTCAGTTCCACCACCGCCTTCGCCGAACTCAAGGCCAGCCTCGACGACATCTGGGACGTCTCCAGCTCCCGCGGCGGACTGCGCCAGACGGTGCAAAGCCGGCTGATCGCCTTTACCGTGCTGCTGGCGCTCACCTCCTTCCTTGCCATTACCCTGCTGGCCGAGGCCGCGCTGGCCCTGCTGCGCCAATATTGGCCGATCGCGCACCTGGGCGACTATCCGATCTGGCTCGATGGCCGCTGGCTCTCGCAACTGGTGTCGTTTGCCGCGTTCATCGCCTTGTTCGCCGCGGTTCTCAAGCTACTGCCCAGCGTCCGTCTGCGCTGGCGCGACGTGCTGCCCGGCGCCATTCTTACCGCCCTGCTGTTCCTCATTGGCAAATTCGCCATCGGCCTGTATCTGGGCAGCGGCACCCTGCTCACCGCCTACGGCGCGGCCGGCTCGCTGGTGGCGTTGCTCGCCTGGATTTATTTTTCGGCCCTGATCTTCTATTTTGGCGCGGCCTTTACCCGCGCCCACTACGAACGCTACGCCAACCCCGATTGGGCGCAGCCGACGCCCGTCGCGTCGGCGACCCGTCAGCCCAACAAGCTGGACGATTAACCTTCCCCGGAAGAGAAAACGCCGTCGCGCGGGTACTTTCGTGGGTACTTTCTCTAGACCCCTTCGTCGGGCTGGCGCCAGCCCGCGCGCCCATGGCTGAGATCGTCGATCCGGGCCCGCCAGCCCTCGGCCATATCGGCCGGCATCCCTATGCCCAGCGCCACCAGGCTGCCATGCTCGACGTCCAGCAATTCGAGTCCGGCGGCTTCGATCTCGCGGCGCACCAGGCCTTCCAGGGCGTAAGGCACTTGGCATAACCAGACCTCGCGCGCCACCACGGGGATTTTTTCCGCCTGCAACAGCGCCTGGGCGACGCAATCGGTATACGCCCGCACCAGCCCGCCCGCACCCAGTTTGACACCGCCAAAGTAGCGCACCACGGTAGCCAGCACGCCATCGAGATCCTGGTGGCGCAGCACATCGAGCATGGGCCGCCCGGCGGTGCCCCCCGGCTCGCCGTCGTCGACCGCCGCGGAGTGCCCGCCGGCCAACAAGGCCCAGCACACGTGCGCGGCGCCCGGATGCTCCACCCTCAGCCGTTCTACCACCTGTACCGCGCCCGCCCGGTCCGCCATCGGCTGGACACAGCCGATGAAGCGGCTTTTTTTGATGATGAGTTCGCTATGAACGGCGTGGGCGAGCGTCAGCGGCATGGCGGTGGCGGCAGCCGGCTCCTTAATCGTTGCACATTTTGGCTTGGGTAATACTGCTATTGGGCGCCACGCTTTGGGTGAGCCACACATTGCCGCCGATGGTAGAGCCGCGGCCGATGGTGACTCGCCCCAGCACGGTGGCGCCGGCATAGATCACGACGTCGTCCTCGACCACCGGGTGGCGGGCCGCGCCCTTCTGCAGGCTGCCGTCGTCGTTGGCCGGAAAACGCTTGGCGCCGAGCGTCACGGCCTGATAGATGCGCACGCGCTCGCCGATCAGGGCGGTTTCGCCGATGACCACGCCGGTACCGTGATCGATGAAGAAACTGCGCCCGATGGTAGCGCCCGGATGGATGTCGATGCCCGTGGCGGAATGCGCGATCTCGGTCATCAGGCGGGGCAGCAGCGGCATGCCCAGCCGATACAGCACATTGGCCAGGCGATAGTAGGCCACCGCCACGAAGCCGGGATAACAGAGCAGGATCTCGGAAATGCTCGTCGCCGCCGGATCGCCCTGGAAGGCGGCATGGAGATCGCTCACCAGCAGGGCCCGCACGTCGGGCAGGCAGCGGGCAAACTCGCGCGTGATCTCCAGCGCCCGGGCCTCGAGGGTTTCGCTCGTCCATTGATCGTCGTCGGCCAGGAACAGAAGGCCGCGCCGCACCTGCCCGCGCAGGAGGTTGAGCGTGCGATTCAAGGTATTGCCGACGAAAAAATCGATGCTTTCGTCGGTGAGGTCGGTCTGCCCGTAGTGGGTGGGAAACATCGCTGCGGCCAGGCCCAGCAGGATCTCTTCCAGCACGGCGCGCGACGGCAACTCGCGCAGGCGGCCATTGTGCCGCACTTTATGGGTGTGCTCGCGTGATTCGCGCAAAGCCGCGACCAGCGGCTCCAGGCCCCAATCGGCCTGGTCTTGGATGCAGAGGGAAGGCGGGTCGGTTCGATTGGACATGACATGCCCCGACAAAGGAAAATGGCGGTGGGTAACCTGTCATTCTAGCGCGACGCCACATTCCGGGCCGCCCCCGGCTCCCGGGCGAGCCCGCCGGCCGGCTCGCGCCGCGCGGTTCCTTGCATGCGGTGCGGCGGCGGGCCAGCCCGCCCTGGCATACACTAGCGGCATCCGCCGGTCTTGCCAGCGACGCCCTTCAACGCCACGTTTTTTTTGCCATGACGCCGTCCGCCGCCCAGCCCGCCCCCCAGCCGGTCCACCTGCCAACCACACGCCATGCCGTCTTCATCGTCGCCACCGTTCACCACGGCGAAGCCCATCATGCCGCGGTACGCGCCTGGTGCGCCAACATTGCCGCCATCGTACGCTCCGTCGGCCAGCGCTTGCCCGACGCCAGGCTCTCTTGTGTGATCGGCTTCGGCTCCCGGGCCTGGGACGCCCTGTTCGGCGCCCCCCGCCCGGCCGAGCTGCACCCGTTTCGCGAATTCGGCCCCGCCGAGCGTCGGGCGGTGGCCACGCCGGGCGACATCCTGCTGCATATCCGGGCCGAGCAGGCCGACGGCTGTTTCGAACTCGCCACCCGCCTGATGGACGAACTGCGCGGGGCCGTGACCGTCGTGGACGAGGTGCAGGGCTTCCGCTATTTCGACCAGCGTGCCGTCATCGGCTTCGTCGATGGCACCGAGAACCCTTCGGGGCAGGAAGCCATCGAGTTCACCGTTCTCGACGACGATCCCGAATTCGCCGGCGGCAGCTATGTTCTGGTACAAAAGTACCTACATGACATGGACGGCTGGAACGCCCTGCCGGTAGAGGTCCAGGAAGGCATCATCGGTCGACGCAAGCTGTCCGACATCGAGCTCGACGACGCCACCAAGCCCAGCTCGGCGCACAATGCCCTTACCGTTCTCGAAGACGAAAACGGCAACGAAATCAAGATCCTGCGCGGCAACATGCCCTTCGGCCGCCCGGGCCACGGCGAGTTCGGCACGTATTTCATCGGCTACGCCAAATCGCCGCAGCCCATCGAGCAGATGCTCGAGAACATGTTCGTCGGCCTGCCACCCGGCAACTACGACCGTCTCCTCGATTTCTCCACCGCCGTCACCGGCGGGCTGTTCTTCGTGCCCTCGCTACCGCTGCTCGAGGCGCTCGCCGAACGCCAGCCAGGCCCCGCGCCGGATACCGGCGATCCGTCCGCCGCCCCCCCTCTTCCATCCGAGCCAGCCGCAGCCTCCGGCGGCTCGCTCGCCATCGGATCCCTGAAAGGAGCTTCACGGTATGAATAACCTGCATCGCGAACTGGCCCCCATCTCCACCGCGGCCTGGGCCCAAATCGAAGAAGAAGTGGCGCGCACGTTCAAGCGCTCGCTCGCCGGCCGCCGCGTGGTCGACCTCGTCGGTCCGCAGGGCGCCGCGTTTGCGGCCGTAGGTACCGGCCACCAGCGCCTCATCGACGCGCCGCTCGAGGGCGTGCGCGCCCATCAGCGCGACGTCAAGCCCGTGATCGAACTGCGTGTGCCATTTGACCTCTCGCGCGAGGCCATCGACGACGTCGAACGCGGCGCCGAGGATTCGGATTGGCAGCCCGCCAAAGAAGCCGCCACGCGCCTCGCCCTGGCCGAAGACCGCGCCGTTTTCGATGGTTACCGGGCCGCGCATATCCAGGGCCTGCGTGAAGGCTCGTCCAACCCGGTCCTGCGCCTGCCATCCGACGTGGCGCAGTACCCCGACGTCGTCGCCGAAGCGCTCGAGCGCCTGCGCCTCGAAGGCGTGGAGGGCCCCTATACCGTACTGCTGGGCGCCGACGCCTATACCGCCCTGAGCGAAGCCTCCGACCAGGGCTATCCCGTACTCGAACACATCCGCCGCCTCGTCAAGGGCGACATCATCTGGGCTCCGGCCATTGCCGGCGGCAGCGTTCTGAGCACCCGCGGCGGCGATTTTTCATTCCACCTGGGCCAGGACGTCTCCATCGGCTATCTGAGCCACGACGAGCATCATGTGCGCCTGTATTTGCAGGAAAGCTTTACCTTTCTGCTGCTCACCACCGAAGCCTCGGTAACGATCAAGGCCGAATCACCCCTGCGGGCCGCCTGAGCCGCCTTTTACCACTGCCACGAAACGCCCAACTGATAGGCATTGAGGCCACGGTTGGGGCGTTTGATCCCGGCGTTGGAAAAATGCGACACCCGTAACCCGAGTCGCCAGTTTTCAGTGATTTGATAGCCCAGGCCGAGGTGATCGCCAAATTGCAGGGCGGTGCTCAGTTCATGCTCGCCCAGGCGGGTGTGGTTGAAAAGCGTCAGGCCGATGCCCGCTTCCAGGTAGAAGCGGTCGGTCAGCCACCACCGGAACATCGGAATGGCGCTGGCCTGCCAGGCAGACCGCCTGGCGTCTTCGCCGCGGTGCCGTGCGTGCCAGTACGACACGCCGAACTCGCCCTGAAGGGCAAAACGGCCGAGACTCGTGGCGCGCGACCACCAGGGTGCCGTTTCATAATTGAGCGTATACCGGCTGAAATCGGAATCCACGCCATATTGCGCGCCGATGCTGCTGCGATCGGCGGACTGTGCCGCCACCGCCACGGGCAACGCGATCAGCCACGCCGCGAGGACGGGCCGGAGGACATCAAATCGAGCCATGGGGCAATCTTCACCTGCAAGCCGACAACGGCGGATAACAGCCAGTGTATCGAAATCCTGATGGGTGAACACGCCGGCCGGAGAGGCGGCGCTTGGCGCCATGCCGGGCGCCGGGCGATTCGAGGATACGCCAGCGGCCGGTGCGGCCGGTGGCTTGGCGCCGCTGGCGGCCCGCGCCGAACGGCCGCGTGATGATCGAGACCTAGCGGCGCACGGGGCGCGAGGTTCGCATCGGGCCGCGATCCTTGAGATGGCGGAAGGTAATCCGCGCCTTGGTCAGGTCGTAGGGCGACATCTCGACGGAAACATCATCGCCGGCCAGGATGCGGATATGGTTCTTCCGCATCTTGCCCGCACTGTAGGCGATCAGGGCGTGCCCGTTTTCGAGCGTCACCCGATACCGGGAATCCGGCAATACTTCGGATACCACACCACGCATCTCAATCAGTTCTTCTTTTGCCAAATCAATCAACCTCTCGTATTAATGGATCACAACAGCGGCAGCGCGCACACCGGCCCGGTTTGCCAGGGGTGAAGTCAGTTCGGGACGCCGAGGCCGCGAGCCGCAACGAAGCCCGGCCTGTCGTCGGGGATCCGATGCCAGGCCGCCCGTAAAAGCACTCGAGTGAATCATTCCTCCCGTGGAGGAGACTTCCTCGCCACTCCTGGAAAACGCCCGCGGCGCCAGAGTGGAGAACGCCTTGCCAACTCGCCTGCCGGGCGAGACTTGCGCTAGAAGGCCCAAGGAAAGAACCCAGGCCTGGCGGACCTGATGACCGGCACCAGGAACCCAATGCCAGCGGCCGGCACTAGCCCAGGCTTTGAAATGAAGACGTGCATGCAACACATACAGCGGAAAGCTCGCCACACAAGGGCCTGGCGAGCCAAAGGTATCCATTTAGTATATCATCCCGCGCGCATATCGGATATACCGGCCTGCCAATAACGCAAAAATCCCACCTTTTTGAGGCGGGATCGCGATCAACCCGTTGAGGAACGCTCATCTCCCGTTTACCGAGAAGAGCCGATCCCTTGGGCGGAGGTGTGCGCAACAAACGGCGCACAACAAAATAAATGCTGGTGGGTCCTGCGGGACTCGAACCCGCGACCAATGGATTAAAAGTCCACTGCTCTACCGACTGAGCTAAAGACCCAAGCTCGCTATTATGGGGCATTTAAATCAGGTTTGTCAAATTTCCTGGCAAATATCGCGGCCACCGCGCTCGGCGGGCCGGCCGTCTGCCGCCGATTCCCCACGTGTACCCACATTTTTGCGCGCCGGAGGCTGCAAGACGTCCGGCTCAGACTATGATCGCGACTATGGTCTTGTCGCCGACACCTCCAGTCCCGCCGCCCGATCCCGCCGATACGGCCCGGATCGATGCTTTCGTTGATGCCCTCTGGCTGGAAGACGGCCTGGCCCGCAACACCCTGGCGGCCTACCGGCAAGACTTGAGCCGCTTCGCGGGCTGGCTGCGCTCGCGTCCGCTGCCACTCGCGCTGGCCACCGCCGAAGGCGCCGACATCCAGGCCTGGTTCGCCCACGAGCACGCCACCACTCGCGCCACCACGGCCAACCGGCGGCTGGCGGCGCTGCGGCGGTTCTACACCTGGGCCCGCCGCCAGCACCTCGTCCAACACGATCCCTGCCTGCACGTCACTGGCGCCAAGCCGCCGCCCCGCCTGCCGCACAGCCTGAGCGAAGCCGAAGTCGAACGGCTGCTGGCCGCCCCCGACACCCGGGAGCCGCGCGGCGTTCGCGACCGCGCCATGCTTGAAACCCTGTACGCCACCGGCCTGCGAGTCTCCGAACTCACGCAGTTGCAATCGCTGCATGTCCGCCTGAACGACGGCGTGGTGCACGTCGTGCGCGGCAAAGGCGCCAAAGACCGCCTCGTGCCCCTGGGTGACGAAGCCGCCGACTGGATCGAACGCTACCAGCGCGAGGCTCGACCCTTATTGCTGGCGGGGCGCCTGAGCGATGTGCTGTTCGTGACCAGCCGCGGCGGCGCCATGACCCGCCAGGGCTTCTGGCAGATCATCAAAAAACTGGCACACCGCGCTGGTATCCTCACGCCGATTTCACCGCACGTGGTGCGTCATGCCTTCGCCACGCACTTGCTCAACCACGGTGCCGACCTGCGCGTCGTGCAGCTTCTGCTGGGCCATGCCGATATCGCCACCACCCAGATTTATACCCACGTGGCGCGCGAGCGCCTCAAGCAGTTGCACGCCAGGCATCACCCGCGCGCCTGACGGCTGTTTTCCTCACCCCCCCAACCGATCGACCATCCTTTGGAGACACTCCATGAGCAATCTCAACTTCGACGACGCCGGCAAACTGGTCTTGCGCCTCACGCTGGGCATTTTGATTCTGTTGCATGGCATCGCCAAACTCACCGGCGGCATCGGCGGCATCGAGGGCATGCTCGTCGCGCGCGGAATGCCCGCGTTCTTCGCCTGGGGCGCCTATCTGGGTGAAGTCCTGGCGCCCTTGCTGGTGATCCTCGGCGTCTATACCCGCATCGGCGGCCTGCTGATCGCGGCCAACATGGTTGTCGCCGTACTCCTGGCACACACGAGCCATTTCTGGGACATGACCAACAGCGGCGGCTGGTCGCTCGAACTGCAGGCCATGTTCCTGTTCGGCGGCGTGGCGGTGGCTCTGCTGGGCGCGGGCCGTTTCAGCGTGGGTGGCCGCGGCGGCCCCTTCAATTAAGGCGCGCAGCGCCAAGCACCGAAGCGCCAAGCCCTCCCGCGGGGGGCCTGGCAGCCGCCACCAATGCCGGGGCGCCCCGCGTCGCAAAAGCCGCCGGCTCCTCCCACTCCATGGAGTTTGCGCCCCGGCCCCTTCGATGACATCAGCCGGTCGAGCGCCGGGTAAGGCGAAATGCCGCCATGGCCAGGAGGGCACTGGCCATCATGACCGCGATCAGCGGCCAGATGGATGTTCCCATCACCGCGCCGACCAGCGGGGCGATCAGGGCCCCCAGGCCCACCTGCAGGCTTCCCGCCAAACCCGAGGCCGCGCCCGCGGCATCGGAGCGCACGCTGACCGCTCCGGCGATGCAGCCGGGCATCACCAGCCCGTTACCCACGCCGAGGACGAACATCGGCCCGAACAGCGCCAGCGGGTGCAGCCAGTTCCATGCAAAGAACATCGCCATCGCCACCAGACAAAAGGGCGCTATGCCCAGCCCCACCCGGATGAGCCGGCCGTGGCCGACACGCTGCCCGAACCGGGCCGAGATGAAATTGCCGACGATATAGCCGAAGGCCACCAGGGTGAAATAAATGCCGTACTCGACGGGACTGCGGCCCATCATTTCGATCATCACATAGGCGGCCCCGGCAATGAAGGCATAAAAGACCCCCGAGGTAAAGCTGGTGGCCATGGCAAAGCCCCAGAACAGCCGCGAGCGCAACAAAAACGCATAGCCCGCAAGCAGGCGGGACACCGTGTCGGTGCTCTCGGCCACAGGGGCAGGCGTCGACACGCGCTTGGCGGGCAAGGTTTCGTGCAACTGGATGAACACCACCGCCAGGGTGAGCACACCAAAACCGCCCAGGGCCACGAAGGAGGCGCGCCAACTGAAGCTGGCCTCGAGCAGGCCGCCGATGGCGGGCGCCACCATCGGCGCCACCGCCATGCCCATGGAAACGTAGCCGAGCATGCTGGCCGCCCGTTGCCGATCGTAGAGGTCGCGCACGATGGCGCGGCTCAAGGCGATGCCCGCGCAGCCGCCGAAGCCCTGCACGATGCGCCCCAGGTTCAGCACCAGGATATCGGGGGCCACCGCGCACAGCGCCGAGCCGAGCACGAACAGCGCGAGCCCGGCCAACAAAACCGGCCGCCGGCCGTAATGATCCGATAAAGGACCGACCACCAGCTGGCCCACCGCCACCGCCGCCAGATACACCGACAAGCTGACCTGCACCGCGGCAAAATCCACCTGCAGCGATCTCGCCATTTCAGGCATCGACGGCAGGTAGAGATTGATTCCCAGCGGGCTGATCGCCGCCACCAGGATCAGCATGCCAATGAACATCCAGGGCGTCTTCATCAACGGATCATCCGGTAAGACACGGCCGACAACAGCGACGCCACCAGCATCACCCCGAGCAGGGGCCAGGCGCTATCCACCAGCAGCCAGCCCACCAACGGCGCCACCAGGGCGGCGACACCCATTTGCAGACTGCCCGCCAGGCCCGAGGCGGCCCCGGCGACCTCGGGCCGCACGCTCACGGCGCCCGCGATCGCGCTGGGCAGCACGAGCCCGTTGCTCATTGCCACGCCCATCATCGGCAGGAACAGCATCAGCGGATGATGGATGCCCAGCAATCCGAAGCCCAGCACCATGATCAGCACGGATGCCACGTTGTACAGCGAACCGAAGGCGATCATGCGATCGGGGCCCACCTTCGCCGCATAGCGGCCGGACAGAAAGTTGCCCGTCATGTAGCCCAGCGACACGGTACCGAAATACACCCCGTACTCGAAGGGGCTGCGGCCCAGCAGCTCGATCATTACGTAGGCCGCGCCCGCGACGAAGGCGAAGAACACCCCCGAGGCGAAGCTCGTGGTGAGCGAATATCCCCAGAACTTGCCCGAACAGAACAAGCTGCCGTAACTGCTCAGCAGGCCGGGGGCCGGGCCGCGAGCCGGGCCCCGGGGCGCGGCCGGATCCTGCACCTTGCCGTCACGCAACAGATACGGATTGGTCTCGCGCAGCTTCGCCCACGCCAGCACGGTGATCGGCACCCCGAAACACACCAGGAAAAAGAACGACGCCCGCCAGCCATAGGTGGCGTCGAGCAGGCCGCCGACCATGGGCGCGACCATCGGCGCCACCGACATGCCCATCGTCAGGTAGCCGATCATGCTCGCCGATTGGTTGCGATCGTAAAGGTCGCGCACCATGGTGCGCGTCAGGGTGATGCCGGAGCAGCCGCCCAGGGCCTGGATGACCCGGCCGATATTGAGCCAGAAAATGTTCTCCGCCAGCCCGCACACCAGCGAGCCCAGCACATACATGCACAGGCCGATGAGCAGCACCGGCCGCCGGCCGAAGCGGTCGGATAATGGCCCGACGATCAATTGCCCCAAGGCCACGGCGGTGAGATAGACCGACAACGTGACCTGGATCGTGGCGTAATCGACGCCCAGCGAGCGCGCCATGCCCGGCATCGACGGCAGGTAGATGTTGATGCCAAGCGGACTGATCGCGGCCACCGCCACCAGGAGCAAGATGAAACGCCGACGCGCCGCGGCGGACTGGGGGGCAGTGGCTGGCGTGGATTCGGCGGAAACGGTCATTGTGCGAAAGTCGGCTCCGGAAAGGGCGTGCGTGCAACGCGCCATTATGCCCTGCCCGCGGCGCGACGGCTCGCGGCACCTTGCCAGCGCGGCTCCGGAACGCTTCAAGGCGCCAACCCTATAATGGAATCTTTCAGACTTCGCGACGGTTACGCTCCTGCCATGACGGCGCCGCAGTCCTCCCCCGCAGCACCCCTGCCAGCCCTGCCCGCCGGGCTGCCCGACATCACGCTTCACGCGGCGGAAGTCTTCGGCCTCGACATCGACCTGGAAGTCCCGGCCTACTCCGAGCCCAGCGAGCACGTTCCCGATCTCGATCCCGGCTACCGCTTCGATCGCAACACCACGCTGGCCATCCTCGCGGGCTTCATGCATAACCGGCGGGTACTCGTCCAGGGCTATCACGGCACGGGCAAAACCAGCCATATCGAACAGGTGGCGGCGCGGCTCAACTGGCCGTGCATCCGCGTCAATCTCGATAGCCACATCAGCCGGCTCGATCTCATCGGCAAAGACGCTATCGTGGTCCACGATGGCCGCCAGATTACCGAGTTCGTGCCCGGCATGCTGACCTGGGCCCTGCAGCGGCCGGTGGCCCTGATCTTCGACGAATACGACGCCGGTCGGCCCGACGTGCTGTTCGTGATCCAGCGCGTGCTCGAAGTGGAAGGCAAGCTCACTCTGCTCGATCAGGGCCGGGTGCTTACGCCGCACCCCGCCTTCCGGCTGTTCGCCACCGCCAATACGGTGGGCCTGGGCGACGCCAGCGGCCTCTACCATGGCACGCAGCCGCTCAACCAGGGGCAGCTCGACCGCTGGCATATCGTCGCCACCCTCAATTATCTCGATCCGGAGCACGAGGCCGCCATCGTCGCCGCCCGCGTGCCGGCCTTCGCCACCGAGGCCGGCCAGGCCCAGTTGCGCGCGATGGTGCAACTGGCCACGCTCACCCGCGCCGCCTTCATCCAGGGCGAACTGGCCACGGTGATGTCGCCCCGCACCGTCATCCACTGGGCCGAGAACACCCAGATCTTTCACGATCTCGGCGTGGCCTTCCTGGTCACCTTCTACAACAAATGCGACGAGGCGGAGCAACCGCTGGTCGCCGAGCTCTACCAGCGCTGCTTTGCCCGAGAGTTGCCGCATGGCGCCGGCTAGTACGCCGCGGCGCCATGCCATTCTCAGTTGCGCCCGGATCTTCGCCGATCGCGGCGCCGTACCGCTGGGGCTGGAGGATGCGGCGGCCCAGGGCCACGATCCCGACGACCCTCTTGGCCTGGCCTGGCGCGCCCAGGCCGATGCCGCCGCCTGCCACCTGCGCTTCGCCGACGGCCTGCTGCCCGATCCCGCGGATGGCCGCCAAGCGCTGGCTTCGCAACCGTCGCCACCGCTGCGATCTTCGCGCGACCCGGCCGAACCGCCGTCCCGGGACGACGAAGCCGCCGCCCGCGCCATGGCGTATTTCCATGCTCTGGCGCGAGCTCGCGCCGAAGCCCTGGGCGCGGCCTGGCTTCCCGGTATCGCCGCCAACCTGCACCAGTTGCCGGAGCCGCCGGCGCACGATCCCGCCGCACTCTTGCAAGCACAGGTATCGAGCTATTTTCGCGACAGCCTGATGCGCGGCAACCACGAGCCGCCGCTACCGGCGGTGGCCCCCGCGTTGCGCGAGGCGTTGCCGCAATTGTTGCGGCATTTGCGCGACGCCGAGCACTTCGGCCAATTGGCGCGCGGCGTCAGCCGCCAATTGGCCGAGCATGAATCCACGCGGCGCCGCCCGGGCGGCGGCCTCATGCGCTGGCTCAACCCTCGCAGCCGCCCGCTGCCCAGCCGCCACCTGGTAGCCGCCGCCGGCCAGGCCGCCCGCACCCGCGCGCCCGACGAGCCGCAGAGCCTTGAAAACCCCTTCGAGATGCCCGACGACGCGGCGCGTCCCGACACCGGCCGCACGGCTCATGCCTCCCGCCCCGACACCGACCAGCCCCCCGACCCGACACAACCCGACTCGCCCCTCGACCCCGGGCCACCGCTCCCCCTCGAATTGGCCGAAGGCTACCGCGTCTTCACCCGGGCCCACGACCAGGTCATCGCCGCCAGCCAGCTGGGGCATCCCGACGAACTCGAACGCCTGCGCCACCGCCTGGACCGCGCGGTGGCGCCCTACCGCCGGATCATGCAGCGCCTGGCGCATCGCCTGCAGCGGCGCCTGCAGGCCAGCAGCCAGGAACGCTGGCGCCACGACCAGGACGAAGGCGAACTCGACCCCGCCCGCCTGGCGCGGCTGGTCACCCGGCCCCTGGAGCGCAACATCTTCCGCCAGCGCCACCCAACGCCCGGCGGAGCCACGGCGGTGACGCTGCTGATCGACAACTCGGGCTCCATGCGCGGCCACCCCATGGCGGTGGCGGCGGTAACCGTCGATATCCTGGCGCAGACCCTCGAGCGCTGCCGCATTCCCACCGAGATCCTCGGCTACACCACGGTCGATCGCCGCCACAGCGCCGCCTACCAGGATTGGGTGGCGGCCGGCAGCCCGCCCCGCCCGGGCCGTCTCAACGGCCTGCGCCATATCGTCTACAAAAGCATGGACACGCCCTGGCGGCGCTGCCGGCGCGATCTCGGCCTGATGCTCAAAGACGAAATCCTGCGCGAGAACATCGACGGCGAGGCCCTTTGGTGGGCCAGCCAGCGCTTGCGCCTGCGCCCCGAACCCCGCCGCCTGCTCATCGTGATCAGCGATGGCGCTCCGCGCGACACCGACACGCTGGCGCACAACCCCGGCCACTATCTCGACCGTCATTTGCACCAGGTCATCCGCTGGCTGCTGCAGCGCACCGACATCGCCCTGCACGCCATCGGCATCGGCCACCCGGTAGACCGTTACTACCCCAATGCCGTCACCCTGCGCTCGGTCGAAGGCCTGGGCGAAGTCCTCACCCGCAGCGTCGGCGACTGGATCGTCGGCCACGCCGAAGGAGAACACGGGCGCCGCAAATCGGCCACGAGAGGTGGAAGAGCGGCATAATGTCGGCCATGCGCCACGGGCGGGAGCCGTTCGGGCAAACCTCCCGGGCCGCTTCCTGATAGATCTGAGAGACTCACTTATATAATTGCGCGGGTTGCCCACTACGTTTTCTGCCTTCATCGTGGAAGCAAATGATTACAACTCTCCCCTAATCGTGGTTATGTGCACGGGGAACGTCTGTCGCAGCCCCATGGCCGAGGCCCTGCTCATCCAGCGCCTGGCGCAGCGCGGCCTGGAGGCCCGAGTGATTTCACGAGGCCTGGGCGCTCCCGTTGGCCGCGCGCCCCATGAGTTCGCCCTGGCCACCGCCGCCGCCCATGGCGTCGAAATCTCACCCGACAAACGCGCCGCCGCCGTCACCTCGCCCGAGCTTGCCGCCGCCACCGTCGTTTTCGTCATGGACCACGGTCATCGCCACAAGGTCCAGCAGCGCTTTCCCGCCGCCAGCGGCAAGACCTTCCTCCTCGGACAAGGCACCGTGGGCGAGATCGCCGACCCGATCCAGCTACCGCTGGCCGCCTTCGAAACCGCCTGGGCGGGCATCGACGCCGGTGTCGATCACTGGCTCGATCAACTTCAACAGGCCGGCATGCTGCACGTCGTCCGCCAGCCCGTCTGAGATCTGCAACATGCCCTCCTTACCCTTCGTCACTGGCTGCCAATCGGCAACATCGTCCCCCGCCACCGCTTTTCCATCGCCCCCCGACGCAGGAGCCCGTTCCATGTCTCATTCAGCACCTGTCCGCCTGGCGCGTCCTCTGCTGGCGGCCGCCCTGGCGGCGGCCACAGCGGGATGCGCACTCTCGCCAGGCCAGTATCTGGGGGTGGTCCCCACCGGGCAGGACGACTCCGAATGGGGCCGGCTGCGTCCCAACCAGTCGCTCCAGTCCGACACCGCGCCCTATAACAGCGACGTCACCCAGCGGGCCGATCTCTACTCCATCAACCCCACCACCCTCGCCGAACTCGCCGAACGCCGCCGCGTCGCCTTGCAGCACGAAGCCGCGGGCGGGCCGGGTGCGCCGGCCACCACCGGCACGCGCAGGGCCGATTTCGGCCCCACCGCCGAAGGCAAGGCACAGGCTGCCGTAACGGCAAACGCCCCATACCAGTATCTGGTGGGGCCGCAGGATATCCTGCAGGTCACGGTCTGGAACCATCCCGAGCTGAGCAACCCCACCGCCACCGCCAACCAGTTGTCGGGCCGCGTGGTCAATGCCGATGGCACATTTTTCTATCCCTACGTCGGCAAGGTCAAAGCCCAGGGCCGCACCGTCATGGCCATCCGCGACGAGCTCGCGCGCCGGCTGGCGGCCTACCTGGTGGAACCTCAGGTCGATGTCAGCGTGTCCGGCTACCGCAGCCAGCGCGCCTTCGTCATGGGCGAAGTCGCCACGCCCGGCCAGTTCCCGATCAACGACGTCCCGCCCAGCGTGGCCGATTTCATCGCCCAGGCCGGTGGCCTGAAAGAAACCGCCGATCTCCGCGCCGCCACCATCAACCGCGGCAACCGCGAGATCCCCATCGATCTCTACGCTTTGTACTACCAGGGCGACCTCAGCCAGAACCTGCGCCTGCAAACCGGCGACGTCATCAATATTCCCGAGAACCGCTACAACAAGGTGTTCATCCTGGGCGAAGTCGGGCAGCCCCAGTCCATGGTCCTGCCGCGCGGCCGCTACAGCCTGGCCGAGGCGGTCTCCGACGCCGAAGGCTTCAACCCGCTGTCGTCCAACGCCGGCCACCTCTACGTGATCCGCGCCGGCGAAGGCCTGCGCCCGCAGATCTGGCACCTCAACGCCTCCAGCCCGGACGCGATGATCCTCGCCGACGCCTTCAGTCTCGAACCACGCGACGTGGTCTATGTCGATCCGGCATCCGTCACCCGCTGGGCCCGCGTGATCAACAGCATCCTGCCGTCGGCGACCTTCCTCGAACGCGTCAGCACCCGATAATCCCCGGGCGCAGGCCGCTCCTAGCCGCGGGAGCGGCCAGCGGTCGCCCTCGAGACAGAATCCTTTGCCGTCACCCATGAACGCATCTCCCAACCTGCCGCCCGACTCCTCCGACGATGAAATCAACCTGTCCGACTTGCTGGATACCCTGCTTCAGCACATTTGGCTGATCGTCGGCATTACCATCGTCGTCACCGGCATCGGCATCGCCTATGCGTTGCTGGCCACGCCCATTTATCGCGCCGACGCCCTGATCCAGGTCGAAGACGACAAAGGCAGCCCGCTGAGCAGCCTGCAAATGGCCACCGAAGCCCTGCTCGGCAGCGGCAGCACGCCCATCACCGGCGAGATCGAAATCATCCGCTCGCGCGAGGTTCTGCTCGACGCGATCAACAACACCCAGGCGGATCTCCGCGTCGAGGTGGCCAATCGCCTCCCGCTGATCGGCGAGTGGCTTGCTCGCCGCCACGTGGGAGCCGGCGTGGCCGAGCCTCTGTTTGGGCTCGATGGCTATGCCTGGGGCGGCGAGCTCCTCGAACTCGCCGAGTTCTCGGTGCCGCCGCAACTCTTTGGCCGCGTCTTCCAGCTCACGCCGGCCGACGAAGGCTTCCGCCTGGCCGATGAAAACGGCATCGAAGTGGCGCGCGGCCCGCTGCACCAACGGGTGGCGTTCGACGTCGCCGGCGGCACCGGCCACATCGCGGTGGCGCGGCTGCAAGCCGCCCCTGGCGCCGAATTCAGCATCGTTCGCCAGGCGCCGATCACCGCCTACCGCGGCCTGCGCGCCAATCTGAACGTGAGCGAAGCCGGCCGCGGCAGCAACATCATCAGTCTCAACTACGAACACCCCGACGTCATGTTCGCCGGCGAGATCGTCAACGCCATCGCCAGCGCCTATCTCAAGCAGAACGTCGAGCGCCGCAGCGCCGAAGCCGACAAAAGCCTGGAGTTTCTCGACGGCCAACTGCCGGAGATCCGCTCCGCGGTGAGCCAGGCCGAAGACGCCCTCAACGCCTACAAGACCAAAAGCCAGACCGTCAGCGTCGGCGGCGCCGCCGAGAGCCTGCTGCAACAGGCGGTGGCCACCGAGCAGAAGCGTCGCGAACTGCTCCTGGCCCGCGAAGAGCTGTCGCAACGCTACCGTCCCAACCATCCCAACGTCCGCGCCATCGACGACCAATTGGAGGTCAACGCGCACGAGGCCGAGCACATCAACACCCAGATCAACGTCCTGCCCTCGGCGCAGCGCGATCTGTTGCGCCTGCAGCGCGACGCCGACGTCAGCACCCAGCTCTACATCGCCATGCTCAACAACGCGCAACAGCTGCGCGTGGCCAAGGCCGGCACCGTGGGTAATGTCCGCATCATCGACTTCGCCATTCCCGACACGCTCCCGGTGGCGCCCAAGAAAACCATGATCGTGGCCATCGCCGGCCTGCTGGGGCTGATGCTGGGTGTGATGGCGGCCTTTGCCCTGCGCCTGCTGCGTCCCACCTTGCGCGATGCCGAAGAGGCCGAGCGCCAGAGCGGGCTCTCGGTATTCGCCTCCATCCCCGAGAGCCCGGCCCAGGAAAAACTGGTCTCGCACCAGCGCGGCCGGCACAAGTTCACGGTGGAAGAAGGGAAGCCCCATCTGCTCGCCCTCACGCAGCCGGAAGATCCCGCCGTCGAAAGCCTGCGTTCGCTGCGTACCGGCCTGGCCTTTGCACTGATGGGAGCCCAGGATAAAAATATCGTCATCACCGGCCCCACCGCGGCGCTGGGCAAGAGCTTCATCGCCGCCAACCTCAGCACCCTGCTGGCAGCCGGCGGCAAGCGCGTCCTGCTGGTCGAGACCGACCTGCGCAAGCCCCAGTTGGGCCGCTATTTCGGCTACAACAAGGTCGCCGGTCTTTCCAACGTGCTGGCCGGCACCGCCGTCTTCGACGCCGTGCTGCGCCGCGACGTGGTCGATGGCCTCAAGATCGACATCCTGCCCGCCGGCCAATTGCCGCCCAACCCCGGCGAGCTGCTGCTGAGCGAAGGCCTGGCCGAACTCCTGAACCGCGTGCAGGACGACTACGATCACATCGTTCTCGACTCCGCCCCGGTGCTGCCGGTGGCCGATACGCTGGCCGTGGTCCGCCATGCCAGCACCACCTTCATGGTCGCCCGCGCCGAACACAGCACGGCGCGCGAACTGCGCGACGCCATCCGCCGCGTCGAAAGCGTGGGCGCCGACGTGAAGGGCATCATCTTCAACGGCATCAAGCGCCGCCGGGTCGGCTACGGTTACGCTTACAAGTATTACTACGGCTATAAATAAACGCCCCCACGCTTGCCGCTTCGCGGCGGCGCTGCCCCCCGAGGGGGCGGTCCCGCCTTGGGGCGGCCCGGCGGCGGGAGGAAAGGCCCCCACGCTTGCCGCTTCGCGGCGGCGCTGCCCCCCGAGGGGGCGGTCCCGCCTTGGGGCGGCCCGGCGGCGGGACGCAACGCCCCCACGCTTGCCGCTAACGCGGCGGCTGGCGTGGTACAAAACGGGGCGCGGCGCGATGGGGGCCGCGCCCCGTCGTTTATCCGGCGGCCTCGCCATGCCGGGGCCCCCGCTTTTGTCCCGATCTTCGCCGTTCAACGCTATGTTCACCCTGCAAAACGTCAAACTCGCCATCGTCGGCCTGGGCTATGTGGGCCTGCCGCTGGCCGTGGAATTCGGCAAGCACCGCCCGGTGCTCGGCTTCGACATCAACGCCCAGCGCATCGCCGCCCTGCAGGCCGGCCACGACAGCACCCTGGAAGTCGAGGACGACGAACTCGCCAGCGCCACCCAGCTGCGCTACAGCGCCAGCCCCGCCGAGCTGGCCGGCTGCAACGTGTACATCGTGACCGTGCCCACGCCCATCGACGACCATAAACGGCCCGACCTTACCCCGCTCGTCAAGGCCAGCCAGACGTTGGGCAAGGTGCTCAAGCGCGGCGACATCGTCATCTACGAATCCACCGTGTATCCCGGCGCCACCGAGGAAGACTGCGTGCCCGTGCTGGAGCGCGAATCGGGCCTGACCTACAACGTGGACTTCTTCTGCGGCTACAGCCCCGAGCGCATCAACCCCGGCGACAAGGAACACCGCGTCACCACCATCCAAAAGGTCACCTCCGGCAGCACGCCCGAGGTGGCCGAACTCGTCGACGCCCTGTATCGCCAGATCATCGCCGCCGGCACCCACAAGGCCCCCAGCATCCGCGTGGCCGAGGCCGCCAAGGTGATCGAGAACACCCAGCGCGACTTGAATATCGCCCTGATCAACGAACTGGCCATCATCTTCAACCGCATGGGCATCGACACCCAGGCCGTGCTCGAAGCCGCCGGCACCAAGTGGAACTTCCTGCCCTTTCGGCCGGGCCTGGTGGGCGGGCACTGCATCGGCGTGGACCCCTACTACCTCACCCACAAGGCCCAGGCCATCGGCTACCATCCCGAGATCATCCTGGCGGGCCGGCGCCTGAACGACAGCATGGGCCAGTATGTGGTGGGACAATTGGTGAAGGAGATGGTCCGAAAACGCATCCACGTGCATGGCGCGCGCGTGCTGGTGCTGGGCCTCACCTTCAAGGAAAACTGCCCCGACCTGCGCAACACCCGCGTCGTGGACATCGTGCGCGAACTCCGGGAGTACGGCGTGCAGGTCGACGTGTACGACCCCTGGATCAACCCCGTCGAAGCCGAACACGAATACGCCATCACGCCGCTGGCCCAACCCGAGGCCGGCGCCTACGACGGCATCATCGTGGCCGTGGCCCACCAGCAATTCAAGGCCATGGGCGCCCAAGGCATCCGGGCGCTGGGCAAGCCCGAACATGTGTTGTACGACCTGAAGTACGTTCTCGAGGCCAGCGATGCCGACCTCCGTCTTTGAGACGAAACTTCTCCCACGCTCTCCTTCCTCGTTCGCCTCCTTGTAGACCCCGCGCCATGCCCGCCTCCGATTCCCGCCACTGGCTGATTACCGGCGTCGCCGGCTTCATCGGCTCCAACCTGCTCGAAACCCTGCTGCTTGAAGACCAGTCCGTGACCGGGCTGGACAATTTCGCCACCGGCTATCGGCACAATCTCGACGAAGTCCGCCGCCGGGTCAGCGCCGAACAATGGGCGCGCTTCCACTTCATCGAAGGCGACATCACCAGCCTCGCCACCTGCCACGACGCCTGCCGCGGCGTCAACTACGTCTTGCACCAGGCCGCCCTCGGATCGGTGCCCCGCTCGCTGGCCGACCCGATCGCCACCAACCACGCCAACGTCACCGGCTTCCTCAATATGCTGGTGGCCGCGCGCGATGCCGGCGTGCAAAGCTTCGTCTACGCCGCCTCCAGCTCCACCTACGGCGACCATCCCGGCCTGCCCAAGGTGGAAGACGTGATCGGCCAACCGCTCTCGCCCTACGCCGTGACGAAGTACGTCAACGAACTCTACGCCGACGTCTTCGCCCGCGCCTATGGCTTCACCACCATCGGCCTGCGTTATTTCAACGTGTTCGGCAAACGCCAGGATCCCGATGGCGCCTATGCCGCCGTCATCCCGCGCTGGACGGCGGCCATGATCGCCGGCCAGCCGGTACAGATCAATGGCGACGGCGACACCAGCCGCGACTTCTGCTTCGTCGATAACGCCATCCAGGCCAATCTGCTGGCGGCGCGCGCCACCGACCCCGCCGCGCGCAACCAGGTGTACAACGTGGCGGTGGGCGATCGCACCACTCTCAACGAACTCTTCGCCGCCCTGCGCGACGCGCTGGCGGCCCAGGGCGTGGACTACGGGCTGGAGCCGGAATATCGCGATTTCCGCCCAGGCGACGTGCGCCACTCGCAGGCCGACATCGGCAAGGCGCGCAAGCTGTTGGGATATACGCCGCGCTTTACCGTACGGCAGGGCCTGGCCGAAGCCATGCCATGGTATATCGGCTCGCTGGCCGGACGGCGGGGCTGAGCGGGTTTTACGGCTTCAAGCCTGGCGATCCATCGGTGATGCCGGCAGCTCGCCAGGCATGCCGGCTTGCCGTTCGCTGAGGATCGTTCTGGCGACGGCCAGAAAATTGAGCGTGGCGGGAGCCTTGTCGTCCGTGCGCCACGCCATCGCGATTTCGGCGGCCAAATGTCCGTCCGCGAGGCCGGCATAGCGCACGCCTTGCATGCTCAGCAGGCGAGCCGAGGCCGGCACGATGGCCAGGCCAAGGCCGCCGCCAACCAGCCCGACGATGGTATGCAACTGGGTCGCTTCATGTACCACTTTGGGCGTAAAGCCAGCGTGGTGACATAAGGCCATGGCGTGCTCATAGAAGCGGCCGCCGATGCGCTGGGGGAACATGATGAATGGCTCCCGGCTCAAGGCTTCCAGGGGTAAAGGGTCACCGGTCAGGGGATGATCGTAAGGCAGAGCCACCAGATAAGGTTCGCGCAATATGATCTCGCTGGTCAGCCCGGGTTGCTCCACCGGCGGGCGCAGCAAGCCGACGTGCAAGCGCCCATCGCCCAAGGCTTGCAGTTGCTGGGCGCCCACCCATTCGTGCAGCGTCATCGCCACGTTGGGATACCGCCGCCGATAGCTTCTCAGGACTTCGGGCAGATAGCTATACGACATCGCCGCCACGAAACCCAGCGCCAATTCGCCAACCTCGCCCTGGTTCGCGCGCTGCGTCGCGCGCACGGCCAGGCCCACGCCGTCCAGCAGGTAATAAGCGTGCTTGAGGAACTCGCGGCCGGCATCCGAAAGCTCCAGGCCGCGCCCGACGCGCAGAAATAATTGCAGCCCCAGCTCCCGCTCGAGGTTGGCGATCTGCATGCTGAGGGGCGGCTGCGAAATATGCAGACGTTTGGCGGCCCGCCCCATGTGCAGCTCTTCGGCCACCGCCACGAAATACCGGATATGGCGAAGTTCCATCGATATATTTTTTAGATCATTCGTCCCTGAATTATATATTGGACTGCCTATTTCGCCTGCCCTAGGATAGCCTTGGCGCATCGCCATTCCATCCAGAGAGGAGCCAATGAACATCTCCAAGATCCTGAGCCAGACGCTATGGGTAGGCGCCTTGTCCGCCACCCTGGCCGCCCCGGCAACCGCCGCGCCTTACCCCACCCAACCGGTCAAGATCGTCGTCGGCTTCGCCGCCGGCGGCCTCAACGACGTGCTCGCCCGCCTGATCGCAGCCGAGCTCGCGCCACGTCTGGGGCAACCCGTCGTCGTCGAGAACCGCCCCGGCGCCGCCAGCAATATCGGCACCGCCTACGTCGCGCGAGCGACGCCCGACGGGCACACTCTGCTGTTGAGTTCATCGGCCCTGGCGATCAATCCGAACCTCTACGAGAACCTCAGCTACGACCCGCTGGAAGATCTTGCGCCAATCTCCCAGATCTCGACGACCAAGATGCTCTTGATGGTCAATCCCCAGCTTGGCGTCGAAACGATGGGCGATCTGGTGGCCGCGGCCAAGGCGGAACCCGGCAAGCTCAACTACGCCTCCGCCGGCGTGGGCTCGCCCATTCACCTGGCCTCCGAGGTCTTCAAGCAGGCCACGGGAGCCGACATCGTGCACGTGCCGTATCGCGGCAGTAGCGAAGCCTTGGTCGCGGCGATGTCGGGGCAGGTAGAGGTACTGATCGACGTCATGCCCACCGCCGTGCCGCTGATCCAGGAAGGCAAGCTCAAACCCCTCGCCGTGGCAGCGCCGGAGCGCGCGGCCGTTCTGCCCGATGTCCCGACCAGCGCCGAAGCCGGCTTTCCTGGCTTCCTCGCCGGCTCCTGGAATGGTGTGCTCGCGCCCGCCGGCACTGCGCCCGAGATCATCGCCCTGCTCAACCAACATATCCGCGACATCATGCAATCGCCGGATATCCGACGCCGCGTGCTGGAGCTCGGCGCCGACGCCAAGACCTCCACTCCCGAAGAGTTTGCGCAGTTCATGCGCGACGAAACGCGGAAGTGGGGCGACATCATCCAATCCGCCAACATCCGAATGGAGTAATGCTCATGCGCGATGGTCACTACGTCATCGATATGCGGGCCCGGCCACCCACCGCGGAGGTGCTGCGCTACTTCACTCCCGAGCATGTCCGCTTCTTTGCCCAGCGGCTCGGCATGCACGAACTGCCGGCGTCGTATCAGGAAGGATCCGTGGAACGCTTTTTTGCGGAAGCCGACGCGGCCGGCGTTGACCGGATGGTCGTCGTCAACCGCATCGTACCCGCCGCGGGAGGGTCGCCGGCGAGCGATGTCTCCAACGAGCATATTGCCGAGATCGTGGACCAGCATCCGCAGCGCCTGCTGGGCGTGGCGGGAATCGACGTGGGCGGCGATTTCGGCGATCCGCTGGAACAAACCCGGCACGCCGTGGAGCACCTGGGCATGCGCGGCATCCATATCTCGCCCACTCGCAGCGCCTTGGCGACCCATGCCGATGACCGCCGCCTGTATCCGCTCTACGACCTTTGCCTGGAGCTGGACGTCCCGGTCATCATCATGACCGGCCCCTTCGCCGGGCCTCGCATCGAAGACACCCACCCACGCCACGTGCAGCAGGTCGCGGCCGATTTTCCTCGCCTCAAATTGGTGTGCGGCCATGGCTGCTGGCCGTTCGCCGAAGCCATGCTGGGCGTTGCCTATCGCCATGAGAACGTGTTCGTTTCTCCCGATGCCTATCTTTTCATGCCGGGCGCGGAGCCATTGATTGCGGCCACCCGGGGCTTTCTGCAAGACCAGATCCTGTATGGCTCCGCCTACCCGGTGCGCGAAGTCGATAAGTCGCTCGATGACTATCTGGCGCTGGGCTTCAGCAGCGAGGTGCTGGATAAGACACTCCACCGCAACGCGGCCCGAGTTCTCGGCCTCTAAGCCGAACCGGCGCCCAAGCCAGTCCCGCATCCCTGAATCAGCGCTCCACCAGTATGACTTCTCCCACCCTCAATCTGCCCCACTATCCCACGATCGCCTTACTCCTGCGGCACGGTCGCGCCATCATGGCTGTGCTCGCACTACTGCCCACGCTGGGTGGCCTCCTCGGCCTGACGCTGGGACTCTCCTTATGGTGGCTGGCGTCGGCCGTGGTCGTGAGCGCCGCGGCTTACCTGCTGCTCAACGCCATGCTGGAACTGATCCAGATCCTGGCGGACTTCGTCCTGCCGCGATGACGCTGCCGACCTCTCCCGCTGACGCCTCGCGCGAGGCATGGGATCTCATCGTCGTCGGCGGCGGTGTCGCCGGTCTGGTTGCCGCGAATCGCGCCGCCGAGCGTGGGCGGCGCGTCCTCTTGCTCGAAAAGGGCGAAGACGAATGCTACCCCTGCAATACGCGATTCTCGGGTGGCGCGTTCCACATCGCCATGAACGATGTGTTCGCACCACCGGAACAGCTTCATGATCTCGTGATGGAAACCACCGGGGGCACCGCCGACCCCGCCCTGCTCGCCCGGCTCATCGAGGAGGCGCCCGCCACCTTGCGCTGGCTCCAAAGCCACGGCGTTCGCTTCGGCCGAGTGCCCGCCATCAACCAGCAAAATGTCCTGCTGCCGCTGCGGCCCAATCGGCCCGGGATTCAATGGCCCGGACGTGGCGGCGACGTTTTCGTGCGGCAAATGGGCAGTTGGCTGCAACGGCAGGGCGGCACGCTCTGGCGCGGCGCCACCGCACGCCGCCTGATCCCTGCGGGCTCGCGGGTGTCCGGCGTCGAGGTCGGTTTGGCGTCGGGAACCACCACGATCGTCTCCGGCCAGAGAATTCTGCTGGCCGACGGCGGCTACCAGGCCGACCCCGAACTGCTGGAGCGCTACGTGACCCCTGCACCGGCCAGGCTGCAGCAGCGCAATGCCGGCAGCGGCAATGGCGCGGGCTTGCGCATGGCGGTCGCGCTGGGTGCCGCGCTGCGCGGTATGGACGGTGGCTTTTACGGCCACCTACTGGCACGCGAGGCGCTGGCAAACGAAGCGCTTTGGCCATTTCCCATCCTCGACTTCCTGGCCATGGCCGGCTTGGTGGTGGATCAGGGCGGCCGCCGCTTCTGCGACGAAACCCAAGGCGGCGTCTATTTGGCCAATGCGGTGGCTCGCCTCGACGATCCCGCCGGCGCACACGTCATCTTCGACGACGCCATCTGGCGGGAAGCCGGAGCATTCCGGGCCATTCCACCCAATCCGCACCTGATCCTGGCCGGCGGCCAGATGCATAGCGCCAACAGCCTGGACCAGCTCGCCGGCGCGATCGGCCTGCCGCCCGACGCCCTGCTTGCCACCGTCGACGCCTACCACCAAGCCTGGAACGACGACACGCTCACCCAGTTGAACCCGCCACGGGCCCGGACCCTCGCCATGGCCCGGCCCCTGCGGCATCCGCCGTTTCATGCGATTCCGTTGGTCGCCGGCATCACCTATACCTTGGGCGGCATTGCCGTCGATGCCGACGCTCGGGTCTTGCGCCCCGACGGCACACCCATCCCCGGCCTTTACGCCGCCGGCGCCACCACGGGCGGACTCGAAGGCGGGCCGCACTCGGGCTATGTCGGCGGCTTGATGAAGTCGGCGGTTTTCGGCTGGCTGGCGGGCGATCAAGCCTGAGCGGCCGCCCGCCGCTTGCCACGCGCTACGCCGGCGCCGCCTGACTCATCAAATCGATAAAGCGCCGCGCGCCCAATCCCGGGGCGCGCTCGCGGCTCCAGACCACATCGACCCACAGCCGAACCTCGTTGCTCATATGGGCGAAGACGATCGGCCGCAAGGCGCCGCCGTCGATCAACGGCGCTACCAGCGTGCGCGGCAGAAAGGCCCAGCCGAGGCCGGCCTGCACCAGGCCCAGCGAGGCCAGGTGGCTATCGGTGCGCCACACGTGGCGCGCATGCACCAGGCGTGGATCGGGCGGGCCCACGCCGCGGCCGGCCACCACGATCTGCCGGGACTCCTGCAATGACGATAAATCCACCGTGTGATCCGCGCGGGCAAACCAAGGGTGCGCCGGCGCGATGACCGCCACCAGGATCTCGCTGCCCACTTCCTGGAAGGCTTCGCGCTCGTCCATCGCCGGGCGTTCGAAGGCAAGCACCACATGGGCTTGCCCCTCGTGCAGCAAGCGCAAGGCATCGGTTTGTGGAGCCGACAACACTTCCACTTCCAACGCCGGATAATCGTGCGCCAGCGCGGCCAGCGGCGCGCTCCAGGTAGCCGACAGCAGCTCGGGCGCGATGGCCAGCACCAGCCGCCGCTCCAGGCCCTGGTGCAGCGCCAGCGCATGCGCCCGCCACTGCCGCCATTGGCTGGCGATCTGCCTTGCCTGCGGCTCGAGCGCGTGCGCCGCCGCCGTGGGCACGGGCTCGCGGCCGCGGCGCTCGAACAAGGGCAGATCCAGCTCGGCTTCGAGCTGGGCGATCGCCATGCTCACCGCCGACGGCACCCGGCCCAGGGCGCGGGCCGCCGCCGAGAATGACCCATGATCCAGGACGGCAAGAAAAACCAGGATGGACTCGGATGTCATGGCTGCGGCTCCGGGGCGATGGATGGGTGATCGGTTAGCCTGCCGATCTATCAAAAAAACTGAAATCTAATGACTTTTTCTTTCAATAATAATAGATTAGGATCAACCCTTATTCATCAGTTATATCCGGGAGTCTCGCCAGGGTGCGAGGCTTTATCGTCTGCGAGTTCATCCTATGCAAGGAATCAAACGCCGTATCGTCTATGTGTCCGTCTACGAGGCCATCGCCATCGCGCTCACCAGCGTGGCGCTCGCCTGGATGGGTCATTCGGCGGGCGCCGCCGGGGTTGCGGCGGTGGCCGCTTCGGCCATCGCCATGGCCTGGAACCTGGTGTGGAACATCATCTTCGAACGGTGGGAAGCCCGGCAGACCCGGCGCGGCCGCAGCCTGCGCCGGCGCGTGGCCCATGCCATCGGCTTCGAAGGCGGCCTGGTGGTTTTCATTGTCCCGATGTTTGCCTGGTGGCTGCAAGTCTCCTGGTGGGAGGCGCTGGTGCTGGATGCCTGGCTGATCGTATTTTTCCTGATCTACACCTTTGTGTTCAACTGGGCCTTCGACCGCGTCTTCGGCTTGCCCGCTTCCGCACAGCCGGCCTCCTGAAGCACGCGTCCGTCAACGGCCTTCCTGGAGCTAAGATGAAACTACCCTCACGCTCACTACGTTCGTTGTCCCCGAGAAAAACCCAAACCCATTCGGGCAGCCACGCTGCGAACACGATGTCCCGGCCCTCGTTCCTGCCCTCCTCCGCGCGCGCCCTGCCCTGGGCCGCCGCCGGTCTGCTGGCGTTATCCGCGGCGCAGGCCCAGCCCACGTCGTCCTGGCGCGTGGCCACGGCGGAATCGTCCGCCGCCACCACGCTCTGGTGCGGCCTCGCGCCGCTGCAGGTTGAACCCGTGGGCCCGGGGCTGTCGCTCACCTTCGGTGGCAAAACGCAAATGGTCATGCCCGCCATCTCGGCCTCGGGCGCGCGCTATACCGGGCCTGAAGGCAGCGACACCGAATTCTGGAGCAAGGGCGACCTCGCCACCCTTACCTGGGATGGTCAAACTCCCCCCACCTGCGCCCCGGCCGGCGCCGTCGTCACGCCTTTCCGCGCCAGTGGCAACGAGCCGTTCTGGGCGGCGGAGTACGATGGCTGGACGCTCACCGTCAGCCAGCCGGGCGGCAAGTCCCAGCCCTTGCCGGCGGAAATCGCCGAACGCGGGGCGGAACAAACCGTGATCACCACCGGCCCCGGCGCCGAGGCCTTCCGCCTTACCGTACGAGACGGCGTCTGCCAAGACACCATGAGCGGTATGCCCCATCCGCAAACCGTCCGGCTCGAGCACGCCGGTACCACCTGGCAAGGCTGCGGCGGCGATCCCGGCCGCCTGTTCCAGGGCGTCGAATGGCAGATTCTGAGCATCGACGGCCAGCCCCTGCCCGCCGACGGCCCGGTGCCCACGATCTATTTCGGCACCGACGGCCGGCTCAACGGTTTTGCCGGCTGCAACCGCTTCATGGGCGGCTACAGCCTCAGCGGCGAAGGCTTGACCAGTTCCCAGCTGGCCTCCACGCGCATGGCTTGCATCGGCGCGGGCGACGCCCTCGAAACCCGGATCCTCGGTCATCTCGAACAATTGCAGGGTTTCGAAGCGCCTGCGGCCGGCACACTCACGCTACGCACCGGTCAGGGCACGCTGGGCGCTCGCCTGGCTTCCGGCCACAACCAGCCGCAGCGCTGAATCCGGGTTTTTCCACGGCCTGCCACTCTCCGTGGCAGACGTTAAATTCCCAATCGATTCAAACGATTACGCTTTTGTCCCCAAAGTTATCCCCGGCGTTGCGCACACGATCCGGGGATAACTCCGCCCTTGGTATCCACCGAATGAAGAACTCCGCCTTTCGGCCGGAGTCGGCCGGAGCTTCTCCGCCACCATCTCAGGGAAAATCCTAGGCGCCGATCTCTTGCTCGTGGGGCTGCCCTAGTGTTAACTTGAAAAGAAACATTCCTTTTCATATAAATTCCCGATCCAAGAGGTTTCCATGAAGTCCCTCAGCCTGACCTTCTGTGCCGTCCTGGCCGCCTTCGCCGCTCCCGCTACCGCGCTCGCCCAGGCCGCCGACTGGCCGCCAGCGCAGGTCAGCATCGTCGTGCCATACCCGCCGGGCAGCGAACCCGACGCCCTGGCGCGCGACATCAGCCATACCCTATCGCAAAAAACGGGCAAGACCATCGTCGTCGAGAACCGCCCCGGCGCCAACGCCATCATCGGCGCCTCCCATGTCGCGCGCGCCCCCGACGACGGCAGCACCCTGCTGATGATCGACCGCCTGGCCCTCGTCACCAATCCCTTGCTCTACGGCAACGTCCCGTACGACTGGAAAACCGCGTTCAAACCCATCACCGATATCGCCGAAGTCCAGCTCTACGTTGCCGTCAATAGCAAGTTCCCCGCCGACGACTACCGCGGCTTCATCGACCATGCCCGCGCCAACCCGGGCATGGTCAACGTCGCCACCGGCGGCAACGGCCACGTCACCCACATCGGCATGGAAATGCTGGCGCGCGCCGAAGGCGTGGAGTTCAACTATGTGCCTTACAAAGGCATCGTGCCAGCCATGGTCGACACCTTGGGCGGGCAGGCCGACGCGATCATGGCCGGCGGCATGGTCATGGCAACCAACCGCGCCAACGGCGGCATCAAGGTGCTTACCACCGGCGGTACGGTTCGCCACGATCTCCTGTCCGATGTTCCCACGCTGGAACAGGCCGGCGGCAAGCCGGGCAGCATCCCCACCACGTTCTTCAGCCTGCTGGCCCCCGCAGGCGTGGCCGACGACACCGTGCAGCAGATCCGCGACATGGTGGTCGAGGTCATCCAGGAAGAGCGCTTGCGCAATGCCTACGAAAGCCGTGGCCTGGTGATCGCGGGCACCCAGCCGGCCGACATGCGCGCCGCCATGGAAAAAGACGAAGGCCGCTATCGCGAAGTGATCGAGGCCGCCGGGATTCAGGTCAACTGACCCTCCCGCCTGTGGCTTGCTGACGGACATCGCCGGCACATGCGCTGAAAACCGCTCCGCAGACCTCCTAATCAATCCTCGGGGCCGCGCACGGCGATCATGTTCATCGCGTCCATGCTCACCACCAGCTCGTCGTTCTGATTGAAGCCTTCCATCCTCGAGCGCACGAGGCCACGGTCGGGCTTGGTGCGCGAGCGGCGCTTCTCGAGCACCGTCACGCGCAGGCGCAGCTGGTCGCCGGGCCGCACGGGGCGCGTCCAGCGCAGTTCGTCGAGGCCCGGCGAGGCCAGGCTGGCCACGGCGGTGAGGTAATTTTCGACGTACAAACGCATCAGGAGGCCCACGGTATGCCAGCCGCTGGCGATCAGTCCGCCAAACGGCCCGCTCGCGGCCGCATCGGGATCGATATGGATGCTTTGCGGATCGAAGCGCCGCGCGAACGCCAGCAACTCTTCCTCCTCCATCTCGATGGGCCCGAACTCGAACACCGCGCCGGGTTCGTAATCCTCAAAATAGCGCTGATCGATCGGGGTACGGAATGTGGAAAACTCCATGGCGTCATCTCCTACGTTCTAAGCCATTGGCATGCTGGCGCTATGCTAGCCCAAAGCACCGCCCAGCCAGATATCGCCAGCCGCGCCTTCCGGCGCCGCCGCCGTTGAGGTCATGCGATCGATCCCCTGACTCCTCCGGATCCTGGCAAGCTGGCGGTGTCCCGGCGCCGGACGAGCGCATGGGCCACATGAATTTGCGTGTAGCGTCATAAGAGCCTCCACCTGCTTGATAAAAATCAAGGTTCGATCAGAATTCCCAGCGGCGGCGCGGCACTCAACGCACAATCGACGTCGCGCGATGGCGCCGGCCCGGCCGCCCGCCATCCAGCTCCCCTTTAACCCGCCACGAGGCCCAGACACGCTGTGAAGATCAACGAGCCCATCACCAACACGCAATATGTTTTGCGTGACGACCAATACCTGATCTCCCGCACCGACCTCAAAGGCAAACTGACCTACGCCAACCCCGCGTTCACCGCGGTCAGCGGTTTCGACTACCACGAGCTCGTCGGCGCCAACCACAACATCGTGCGCCATCCCCACATGCCGCGCGAAGCTTTCGCCGATCTCTGGCGCACCATCAAGGCGGGCAAGCCCTGGTCGGGCCTGGTCAAGAACCGCCGCAAAAACGGCGACTACTACTGGGTCTTCGCCACCGTGACCCCGCTCTACGACCATGGCAAGCTGGTGGGCTACGGTTCGGTGCGAGTCAAGGCCGACGACGCCGCCATCGCCGAGGCCGAAGAGCTCTACCGCCAAATGCGCGAAGGCACGGCCAAGCGCCTGATCGAAGAGGGCCAGGTCCTGCATCGGGGCTTTGGCCGCTGGATCGAGCGCTTGCTGCCCTGGCGCAAACCCACGATCAACAGTCGCATCCACTGGGTGGCCGGCGGCACCTTCGCCGGCTATGCCTTGTTGTCTTATCTCGGCATCCGGCAAGCCTGGCTGGGGCCCGAGCCCAATCTTCAAGCCATTGCCGCCATCAGCGGCGTGGCCGCCGTGGGCCTGGGCTGGGTGATCCTCATGACCTACGCCCTGCGCAGCTCCATCATCAAACCCATACAAACCGCCTTGTTTTTCTCGCGGCAGATCGGCGCGGGCAACCTCACGCTGCCCATCGAGCGCGGCGACGCCAAGGCCGAGCTGGGCGAATTGCTGTTCTCCCTCGAGATCATGCGCAAAAGCCTGTGCAGCATCGCCAACGACATCAATGGCTCGGTCCATAGCTTCACCCAGGGCGCCGACACCATCGCCCATGGCAACCAGGATCTCTCCGAGCGAACGCAATCACAGGCCGCCGCCCTGGAAGAAACCGCCGCCAGCATGGAGCAGTTCGCCTCCAGCGTGGGCCAGAACGCCACCAACGCCCAGCAGGCCAGCGGCACCGCCGGCGAGGCCGCCAATCTGGCCGTGCAGGGGCAGCAGGTGGTCGACGACGCCGTGACCCGCATGCATCAGATCTCGACCCATTCACGCAAGATCACCGAAATCGTCGGCATGATCGACAGCATCGCCTTCCAGACCAACATTCTCGCCCTCAATGCCGCCGTCGAGGCGGCCCGCGCCGGCAATCAGGGCCGCGGCTTCGCCGTGGTGGCGGCCGAAGTCCGTAGCCTGGCGCAAAAAAGCGCCCACGCGGCGCGCGACGTCAAGGCGCTCATCGACGCTTCCGTACAAGAGATCGACTCCGGGGTTTCCCTCGTCACCGAATCGGGCGACGTGATCAAGCGCCTCGTCACCTCCATCGAATCCGTCAACCAGCTCATGGGCGACATCGCGCACGCCTCGCAAGAGCAATCCACCGGCATCTCGCAGGTCAAAATCGCCATGAACCAGATGGATCAAGTCACCCAGCAAAACGCCATGCTGGTGGAAGACGCCGCGCAAGCCGCCGTCAATCTGCGCGATCGCAGCGGGCACCTCACCCACTCCACCTCGGTTTTCATGCTACCCCGGGGTTGAAAACGCCATGCTCCACGCCTATGGCATGCTCGGACTGGCCATCATCCTCGAGGTGATCGGCACCACGCTGCTGCAAAAGTCCCAGCAATTCACGCAGCTCCTGCCCACGCTGGGCATGGCCGTCTGCTATCTCGGCGCCTTCTATTGCCTCTCGTTCGTGCTGCGCACGATCCCGGTGGGCCTGGCCTACGCCATCTGGAGCGGGCTGGGCATCGTCCTTATCGCGGCGGTGGGCTATGTGCTCTTCGGCCAAAAGCTCGATCTGCCGGCCCTCATCGGCATCGGCCTCATCCTCGCCGGCGTGATCGTCGTCAACGTGTTCTCCGAATCCGTGCGCCACGGCGCCTGAGTCCGCACCACGCTTGCCGCTAACGCGGCGGCGCTGCCCCCGGGGAGTTTTTCGCTTGCAGCGGATGAAGCATTATGAACCGGGAGTTACATGAGGTCAGGCCGCAACCGTGATGCCGGGTGCATGCTCACGCCGCGCAGGTTGCACCACGATTTCCACATGCTGATCCAGCGACACCAGCGCCTGCATCAAGCGTTCCAGCGAAATGTTCTGGAGCTTGTAGCGGCGCACCTGCGACACTTTGGGCTGGGTCATGCCGATGATCGCCGCTGCATCAGTCTGGCTGAGGTTGCGCTGGTCGATCAACTCATTGAGCTTGAGGGCGAGCGCCACCTTCGCCGTCAGTTCTTCGGCGTCCTCGAAACCGAGGTCGAGCAACACGTTGTCCGTGCCTTCGGTTTGGTCGATTGGGGTCATCATGTTCTCCCGCTCGCCCGGTCGCGGACGAGCACTGCTTTCAGCCGCTTCTCGATCAACTCAGGTGTGCCGCCTAACTGAACGACGAACAGTGCCACACCCATGTCCTTCTGCACAGGAACGGGGAATTTCTTGAAGTCTTTCTTCAATGAGCCTTCCCAGAACAGGAGCTTGCGTTTGTCTGCCATAATTATATCCGTTCAGGTATAGAAGACAAGCGTCAAGCATGAACATAGTGCATAAGTATCGTCACGGTCGTGTGGCCTGTGTGTAGCTTCATACCCACCTTGGTTGGTACGCCCGAGTTGGCAAGGTCGATCGCCGCCCGACAACGGATACCGTGTGTGTCAACCTATGGAACGCCAGCGGCCTTGAGCATGCGCGGCCAGTGTCCACCTTTGGTCAGGTTCTCTTGGGTGCGGTTGAACACGCTCCACAAGTCGGGGCGGCGGTCGTCGAAGCGGCGCGGCATCAGGATTTGCGATTCGGTGATGGGTGCGGGCTTGTCCGGGTCGTCGTACTTGAGCGACAGCGCGGCGCGGGCGAACACTTCGGCCTCGCCTTCGTCCAGCGTGATGGCCTGCATGGATTCGCGGGATTCCAGCGCACGGTCAAAGCCGTGCAACACCTGATAGGCACCCTCGATCACTTGCCCGGCCACGTCGCCCTTATGCGGCACGCGCACATCGGCCACGGTATCGCCGCAAACAAGGCCATTGCTGCACACGAAACGGAACATCCCGGCCAGCATCTGGTAGCTGCTGGTGCCGTCGTGCGAGTTCAACAGGATGATTTCGTTGGCCTCGCCTCGGGCATTGATCTGGCTGGCGTGGCGCAGCCGGATCATGTGCTTGGTGAAGTCGCGTCGGTCTTCGTGGCGGGTGCGGCTCTGCGTCACCATGAAAGGCTGAAACCCTTCTTTGCGCAGTTCGGTCAGCACCGTCGCGGTGGGGATATAGGCGTAACGTTGGGAACGGCTTTCGTGGGGCGCTTCCGCAAAGATGGACGGGGCCACGCGGTGAATCTGGTCATCGGACAGCGGGGAATCGCTGCGCAGTACCGGGGAACGGGAAGCGAAACGGGATGCAAGCATGGTCTTTCTCCTGACGAAAAGGGTTTGCTGTTCAAACCGCACACCGGATTCCAAGATTCGGAGCCCAGCCTTTCGGCTGTTCGGTGCGGTTGGCACGAGGAACCCGGTTGGCCCTGTTGCCACCGTCTTTCCTGAGTTCATCGCCCGCGACGGTCAGGAGCCCACGGACGTGGGCCGTCAAGGAGAAAAGCGTCAGGTAGGTGCGGCCCGCAGGCGCAGCCGAGGACACGGCCTGGCGCGCCTTGATGGCGCGCGGCCACGGGCTACAGTCGCGAGCAAGGTGATGGAGTCAGGAGAGACGGCTGGACATGGCAACGGCCGCCTTAATGTGCAGACCGCACGCAAGCGCAAGCGCGCAGGCCCGAAGCTGGAAGCCGGGCCGTAGGCGTCAGGGATGTGTAAGGCTGGCTAATGCCAGTCCCGTCAGGGATGAGCGAACAGCGAACCTGGAGCAGCGCGGTTCGCGAAGCGGAGACGCAAGCAGATGTTTCGCTTAATATCTACATGTACGTGCCATTTGGATTTCACGAAGAAGTGACATCAGCTTATGGAAAGCGTGCACCCGAAGTTTTCTGAATTATCTGAGTGGGCAATTTAAGGCAAGAGAGGGGACTAATGTCGCGGGCATCTTCATTCGATCAGTCTTTTTGTATAAAGACGCTTGAGCGCGTGCTATGGAAGAGAGATTTCCTCAGAGTCCCTGCTGCTGGTCAAGCGGCCCTGCGAGACCAACTCCTCAGTCAAGCACTTGCATCAGCCATTTCCCATTTCGACCCTCCATCCATACCCCTGGCAGGATTCCCTCTTAAGGGAAAAACTGTTTATCGTTTGGCCAGGCATCAAGACGAGCTGGTGGAGCGAAAACTTCGACTGAACTTAAAAAGGTGTACTTCACTGGCGGCAGATAGTCGATCTCAGATCGTAAAAAATCTCAAGCTCCTCCTAGAAGAAGGAGTGCCTTATCGAATTTATCGTTTGGATATTCGATCTTTTTTCGAGTCTTTCCAGAGAAAACATATTTTTGATACCGTTTCCAGCATCAAAAACTTGAGTCCGCATAGCAGGAAGTTAATCGAGGCACTGCTTGATGCCCATACTGCGATTGGAGGTAGCGGCGTACCAAGGGGGCTGTCCATTAGTGCTGCGCTATCAGAAATTCTAATGCAGGACTTCGATCAGAAGATGCGCTGGGGCAGCGATATATTTTATTACTCTCGGTATGTCGATGACATTATTATTGTCTCGTCGGCAAGGGAAGATGAAACAGATTTTCTACGTGAATTGCGCTCTTGCCTTCCTCCTGGACTTGAATTAAATCCTGATAAGAAGAATGTTTCCGCAGCGACCACCAGGGTGGCAAAAGAAGGTTCCGCAATCGCACCAAACCTCCTTCAGTTTGACTATCTTGGTTATCAATTCTTAGTCAAAAATCCTACGAAACAGGAGGCAGGAAAAACTAAGGACGGAGAGTTGTACCGGAAAGTCCACGTAGATATCGCAAGGAAAAAGATCAAACGAATTAAAACAAGAATTATTCGATCATTCCTGAGCCATGCCAAGTCTAATGACTGGGGATTGCTCCGTGATCGCATCGCATTCTTGACACAAAACTTCAGTGTGTATAACCCGAAAGCAGGCGGGAAGAAAGTCGCCGGGATATATCATAGTTACCCATTGATTTCAGAAGGCGCTGCCGGCCTAAAAGAGCTGGATAGATTTCTTAGAAATGCTGTCCTATCAAAAAAAGGTCGGGTTTTTTCGATAACGAACACAATAATTTCTGCACATCAGAAGCGCCAATTACTCGCGTACAGCTTTGTGAAAGGGCACAGCAACCGTAGCTTTATCCACTTCTCCGCAACACGAATATCTCAGATCCAGAGTTGCTGGATTTATTAGGGCGATAAAATGAAGAAAAACCGAATTCGCCGCAGCGACTACAACAGGGTTCTCATTACAGAAACCACTCCATTCGAAACCCCAATCATCTTCTCGAATGATGGGCTCTATGATCAGATTGCTGCCCTAGATAGTGCTGATCATGTGCAAAGTACCGTCATCAAATCTCTGATCTTGCATGCTGGCATAAGCAAACCACCAGGCTCGACCATACCATATACCTATAAAATCAAGAAAGACTCAAAGAGTTTTCGGCGTCTTGCTCTATTGCATCCGGCCTCCCAATGGAAAACAAGGGTTTTCTATGAAAAGTATGAACAGCTAATAATTCACTATTGCTCGATAAGCCCAGCATCTATCCGCGCGCCCAAAACAGTCGCAAGTAGCTTTTATTCAAAAAGCTCTTGGGAGAATATTAACAAGTATAAAACCGGCTCCGTTGCCCTCGACGGGCTCGACAGGTATGTCAAGCATGCGCCCTCTTTTTTTTCGTATAGAGGATACGACCGCCTGTATAAATTCTTCAATTCGAGAGATTATCTCGCATTGGAAAAAAGGTTTTCTTTTCTAAAGACGCTTGATGTCACAAAATGCTTTGACAGCATCTATACCCACTGCCTTTCTTGGGCAGTTAAAGACAAGCCTTTTACCAAGTCGCACGTTACTGTCTCCTCGACCTTTGCCCAGGAGTTTGACGGCGTCATCCGCCACGGCAATCATAATGAGACAAATGGAATCCCGATAGGCCCTGAGGTGAGCAGGATATTTGCTGAAATACTATTTCAGGAAATTGATCGACGAGTTATACAAGAGCTGGCGGACTTGAAATTTGGTCAACACTATGAATTTCGACGCTACGTAGATGACGTTTTTATATTTGCTCGAGATGAGCCTATTGCCAATAGAATTCACGATAAATATGCAGATGTTCTAATTGATTTTAATCTTCATACAAACACAGCGAAGTCTACGTGCATAGGGAGGCCATTTTCCTCATCCAAGGCAAGGCTTGTTTATGACGCAGGGCAACAAGCCAATTCATTTTTTGAAAAATTCCTTGAGCAAACAGGGACGGGCGTGCTCTGCCCCAAAGTTATTCATAACAAATGGAAATTAACCAAAAGCTACATTGACTCAGTGAAGGCTCTATGCCATTCAAATGAATCGACCTATGATGAGATTGCGTCCTTCTTAATTTCAGTGATTACTGAGCGAGTCAAGAGACTGGTTAATCACGACGACCCTTCGAGTACCATACAAGATAGCGAGTATGTTGATGCATTTATTGTGTTGCTCGACGTATTGTTCTTTCTTTACAGTGTTTCCCCCTCTGTTGGGGCGTCGTACAAACTTAGCACGTCCTTAATTTTGGCCGCACGATTTAGCAAGAAGCATTTACCTGCTGGATATCCGACCGTACATCAAAAGATTTTTGATCTGACATGTTCATTGCTGCATGACCAATGTGGCATGAAACACGCCGGCGATATTGAAGGATTTGTTCACCTTGAATCTTTCAATATCGCGTTGGCAACGCGGGAGCTAGGCGATAATCACCTATTGCCACCAGAGATTATTGATGAGCTCTTTGTCAGCGCGGGAAAGTTAACATACTTCACCATTGTTGCCTCTCTGTTCTATGTGCGAGATTCTAATGTATACCAAGAGCTGAGGACCAGGCTTCTGGATGCGGCGGTGGGAAAATTATCTGATCTTTCTGATGTCTTAATGAATAGCGAAAAGGCCCATCTCTTACTCGACCTACTTTCGTGTCCCTATGTGCCCGATAAGCAAAAGATCGCTTGGATAAAAAATCTCTTTAGAACCCTTCAATTTACCCAGCCCAGCAGAGCGGATTTGCAGAATTTTTTAACGGGCATTAATACAAGCCATGCGCAGGTGGATTGGAAGGATATTGATCTGCTCAATTCTTTAGAGAAGAAAGAGCTGAAGCAGGCGTATTAGGTTACACTTCTCATCGAAGGAAGGGTGTCCCCTCATCATCTACCGGTTCACCAGTAGCTGAAGCCGGTTCTCGCAAGGGAGCCATTCAGTATCGACTCGTGCGTATGGCCAGTAATGACAGGAAATACGGGGCGGTGCTTGAGCGGTGCACAAGTCACTTCGGTGGCTTGTGGATCCACACACTCAGTGGGGCCCCTTCCTTCACCTCCCTGTGTCGAAGCAAAAGGGGCCGAAGCCCCTGGCTCAGATCAGGCCACGTTCAGCGAAGGACATGGTGTCGCTACTGGCAACAATGACATGATCCAGCGTACGAACCTCCACCAGCGTCAGCGCGTCCTTGAGCCGCTGTGTCTGCACCTTGTCGGCCCGCGACGGCTCAGGATTCCCGCTCGGATGGTTGTGCGAGAGGATGACCGCCGCCGCATTAAGCCGCAGCGCCTCCTTGACCACTTCACGCGGATACACCGAGGTACTGTCGATGGTGCCGTGGAACATCTCTCGGTACTCGATCAGCCGATGGCGCGTATCCAGAAACAGAACCGCAAGACTTCATGCCCGAAACCTGCCAGCTTGTTGCGCAGGTACTCCTTGACTAGCGCCGGCGAAGTGTACTCAGCGCCACGCTGCATCTTCAGCTCGATGGCCTGGCGTGCCGCTTCAAGAATTTGATCCACCGATGCCGGCGAGTAGCGCCCCTGGGCGTCACGCACCAGCAAAGCGTCATCGAATGGGGAAAAGGAAAGTTGCGACATGATCGTGCTCCGGTTGCTCGGGCGGAATTGCCCGGAACCGTGGCCAGCACGGCGCAGCGCAAGCAGTCAGGGATCGAAGACGGCCGACAGGCCGCAAGCGTGCGAGCACGCGCAGTCATTGACGGCGAGAACGTGCGACCTGCAAGTCGCTTGAGTTTCTGTTTCACGGAGGTAGCAACATTGATGAAACCGGCTGTTCCATCAGCCGTTCCCTACCCGGACATGCGGAGCTGGCAACGGCTCGGTGTGGAGCTCCGGGGACAACGTAGCCGCCGGTTCAACCGGTACGCCGAGCCGCGAGGCAAGGCGAAATCTGCCAGCACAAAGGCGGAGAGGCGCCAGGGATGGATGGGTACGACCAACATAAGTGAACGTCCGCCAACGCGTCGTAACGTCTATCGAGCCAAATGTGCTGACAGGCTCGAACCAAAAGGTACGCGGCAAGGCATGGTCTTCGTTCTCTGGACCATCATGGACAGAACTGCCGCCGGCGCACAGGACGGGTCCGCACCATCCGGAAATTCATGCGGAACAGGGTAAGCCCATCATGCTGCCGGCAACGGCTGGCGAACCGCAAGGAACGCTGTTGGCGTGGTGGGTAAAGGAATGCGGAGAAAGCGAATGCCTGGCTGTAATGGCCGGGATACGGGCTGGAACATCGCTCGATGCGAAAGCGAGCAGACTTCCGCTGGGTCATTCATGGCGAGAGAAAATGATTAACCGTTGTACGAGGAAGAGCAGATGACGACGAACGATGCGCAAGCATCGGGCGTTGGTGCGTCCTCGCCCGACGCTCGGATGTGGGAACAGGCAGACTGGCCCCAGATCGAAGCGGAGGTGAAGCGGCTCCAGATGCGTATCGCCAAAGCAGTTCGGCAAGGCAGGTGGGGCAAGGCGAAAGCCTTGCAACGTCTGCTGACCCGCTCGCACAGCGGCAAGATGTTGGCTGTGAAGCGAGTGTCGGAAAACAGAGGCAAGAGAACGCCGGGTGTGGACGGGAGAGTCTGGCTGACCCCGGCGTCCAGATGGAAGGGAACGCTGTCGCTGCGGCACCGTGGTTATCGCACGATGCCGTTGCGGCGGATCTATATTCCCAAGAGCAATGGAAAGAGGCGTCCGCCGGGAATCCCCTGCATGCGGTGCCGGGCGATGCAGGCTTTATGGAAGCTCGCCCTGGAACCTATCGCGGAGACCCTGGCAGACCCGAATTCCTACGGCTTCCGGCCGGAGCGTTCGACCGCCGATGCCATCGAACAGTGTTTCAAGCATCCCGAGCACGGCTATCGCAGCGCTCTGGGGCTGCTCTCACTGGCCAAGCGCCACGGCCAGCAACGGCTGGAGGTGGCCTGCACCATGGCGCTCTCCCTGGGCGCCTGCCGCTACCGGACC